>JGI12316J15310_10000023_pt4 | contig 506379 bp, 431 predicted proteins | sample MarCyaLeptolynsp_FD_15310 | JGI IMG/M metagenome (IMG submission 15310) | reverse complement strand
ATTTGGGTGTAAAATATTCTTGCTTGTTTGTTATTAAATAATATTTAATAATCTATAATGCGTGATCAGTGTAATAAAAACGCTTAGAAAAAGATGGTGATTGAATATCTTTAACTATGACGATACTTTGCTAGCTTAACAATGATGATTATCTACATATAGATCACAATATTTAAACATCAATATGTGTAATGTATCTTGGAGCATGGATTATGAATGATACAGTAGTAGATTTGGCGGTTAATGATGCTGATCGTTTGGCAGAAATTATCAAATTAGGAATTTTAGATTCTCCGTATGAAGACGCCTTTGATCGATTAACCCGCTTAGCAAGCCGTATTGTAGATGCGCCTGTGTCGTTAGTTTCCATAGTGGACGCTGATCGACAATTTTTTAAAAGTCATTTTGGCTTACCTGATCCATGGGCATCACAGCGCGAAACACCCTTGTCTCACTCATTTTGTAAGCATGTAGCGGTGACCAATGACCCATTGGTGGTGACAGATGCACGCGAGGTTGACTTTTTAAAAGATAATTTAGCCATTCCTGACTTGGATGTGATTGCCTATTTAGGCATGCCGCTCACCATGACCAATGGTACTGGCTTAGGGTCATTTTGTGTGATTGATGATAAACCGCGTGAATGGACATCCCGCGAGATAGAAATTATCCGTGAATTATCAATAAGTGTGATGACCGAAGTTGAGCTTCGTCAAGAGATCAAAGCACGTAGAGCTAAAGAAGCGCAATTGGAGCGCCTATTACACTTTACGGCGGCAACATTGGATACTATGCGTGAAGCCGTAGAACGTGATGCTCAGCGTAAAGAAATTATGACATATATTCTTGAGACAGAAACTCGCTTGGATAACTTTAAATAACCTCAGGTTCAGTTACGGGTTTTTGTCCTCTCTAAACCTAGGTTGGTAGGAACAAGGTCATATCTCCGTCCAAGAAAGTGGGCAAACATACAGGTTTGCCCCTACACAGCGTTCAATTCACTTCAGTATTTTTTAAATAAATTTCAGGTTAAATAGTCATAGCTAAAACATACTGAGCTGTGTGGTGGGTGGGGCTTCTGGCGGGGTGGAATCATCCTCCGACATAATTTCGTGCTCCTCAACCGTTTGTTTATCCTCTGTGAGCAAGTGGTTATTTGTCTCTTGGGCTGGGGGTACATCATCGATATCTTGAATTACGGGGTCTGGCAAATCATTTGATGATAGCTCGATAGGTGCTGGTGTATCGTCTATAACTGCTGGGGTTGTATCTTGAATCGGTTCCTGAATTTCAACAGGGGCAGCATCGATTGGCGGGGGCGTCTCAATGATTTGTGGTGGTGGATCGTCTTCTCTATCATCTTGAACTGGCGCTACATCATTTTGATGATGTGTCTCTGGGTAGGGCAATGCTTCAATGGGATTCCCTGTGGCCGTCTTAGCTTCAATATATAAGTCGTTAATATCCGCAGGGGTAAATCCTGTTTTGATCAGCACATCGCGCAAGGTTGGCTCGGTGACATGATCATCGGTTGTCACCACATGCAGGTAATGTTCTCGTAAACAAGCTTTCCATTCATCAAAAAAAACACTGCGATTTTTGCTAGCCGTCATCGTCTGTTAAACCTTTACACTATCCCCGATGGCGGGAATATCTACTTGTGGATAATTGGCTTCCTCTTTCAGTCGTTTGGCAAGGGCTTTAGCGGGCGTTAGCTCACCATGTACTAAAAAGGTTCGTTTGGGTCGGGTGATAAAGCTATCTGCCCAATCCACCAGTTCATTGGCATCCGCATGACCAGAAAGCCCCGTTAGCTGCTCGATTTGTGCCCGAACCGTATGGTCATGCCCAAAAATTTTAACATAGGGATTGCCATCTAAAACTTTGCGCCCCAATGTGTGTGGCGCTTGCCACCCAGCAAAGAGGATAATATTTTCAGGTTCACTGATCCGATTGCGTAAATGGTGCAGAATCCGTCCGTGTTCTGCCATGCCACTAGCACTAATGACCACAAAAGGATCTTCTTTATAGTTTAGGGCTTTGCTTTCTTCTACGGAGCGGGTATAGGTTAATAAGCCAAAGCCAAACGGGTCTTTATCTTTGTGATCGCGCATATAGGTGCGGATCTCATCATCAAAGACATCTGTATTGTCAACAAAGGCTTGGGTGACATTTGTCGCTAGGGGCGAGTCCACGAAAATTTCGATGGGGGGAATTTTGTTTTTCGCTAGCAATTTTTGGAAGGTATATACCAATTGCTGGGTGCGCCCTACGGCAAAAGATGGAATGATAATCGCGCCATTACGCGAAACGGCTGTTTTGACCAGTTTTTCAATTTCGGTTTCTAGGATTTCATCTTTCTCATGGAGCCGATTGCCATACGTGCTTTCCATAATGAGGATGTCTGCCGCCGAAATGATTTCTGGATCGCGGATAATGGGAAGGTTATGGCGGCCTAGATCGCCCGAAAAGACAAGCAACTTCTCACTATTATCACTGTGATCGATCATCCTCAGTTGCACAATTGCACTGCCTAACATATGCCCCGCATCATAAAAAGTTAACTCGACATCCGGCAAAATCTCTTCTTTATGATGGTAGTAAATCGGTTGAAAGTAGGTCAGGCTATAGTGGGCGTCGTCTTCGGTATATAGTGGATCAATTTTGGGTGCGTTAGGTTTTCGAATTTTACGATTAAAAAAATCGGCATCGCGTTCTTGAATGTGCCCGCTATCGGGCAACATATTTTCGGCTAAGTCACGGGTGGCATTGGTGCAATAAATATGCCCACGGAACCCCGCCTTAACCAAGTGTGGAATGTTGCCTGAATGATCGATATGCGCATGGGATAACACCATTGCATCGACTGTTTTTGGGTCAAACCCAAAATCTTGGTTACGTTTACGGGCATCGGCGCGGCGGCCTTGGTAAAGCCCACAATCTAATAAGATTTTTTTGCCATTAATTTCGATCAGATGTTGGGAACCGGTGACGGTTTGGGCTGCGCCGTGAAATGTGATTTTCATGTAAAAGTCTCTTTAACAGGTTAAATCGTTTTTGTAGCGGTTTTAATGAGTGTGGTAGCTATCAGTTTTATTCCGATTGGTTACTGTTAGTGGCTCAAAACCACAATCAAAAATTCCAAAATTTACTGCGTATGGGAGGGTCGAGTGGGGTCAGCTATGCTGACTACAGTCGGCAAAGCCGACCCCCTAGCGAAAACCCTCCCTTACAAAAGATGTCCTTAGCTTAATGTATATGTGCCATAGCGCCCCCAATTTTTCGAGTGATGTAAAAATCGGGAGCCCCTGTAGGACTCCCCTACACGATGCTTGATGGTATTTAACGCCTGATGTGAAATGAAGTAGGGACGCAATATATTGCGTCCGAAACCGGCATTTTTACCTTGAATCGCGGACGGCATGTATGCCGTCCCTACATTTGTCTCGTCAACTATTATGATTTTGTGACTTTTGACGGTCGATTCGGTAAATTTCCTGCATATTTTTTGATTTCATATCAGGCGTTCAATATAAATTGCATATCCTATTCTACAACATCAACAGCATCACAATTGTCAGAATCACCGCCAAAAATAATAGCTTCTACGGATACCCACCCGCTTTCGCCGTCTTCGAGTTCGACTTGCCACCATGTGCGGTTGTCGTTGCGTCCGATTACCAAGAAGGGAACAGTTGGCTCTAAACCACCCACAATATCAAAATTTGCACCCGCTTCTGCCCGAATGTTAGTCCCTAAGAAACTGCTGCTGACCACTACACAATCACCATCGGTGGGGAGTGAAAAGTCTGTTGGGCTGGGGCTTGGGGTGGCGGTATGTGTGTTGGTCACGGTCGGGCTGGGGGTTTCGGTGGGGGTAACGGGCGTACTGGTAACCGTCGGGCTTGTTGTGTTGGTGGGGGTGGTGGTTAGGGTTGGTGATGGTGTGATTGTCGGGCTAGGGGTAAAGGTGGGCGTTAAGGTTAAGGTTGGGGTTAGCGTTAAGGTTGGGGTTGGGGTGTTGGTATTGGTAGCGCTAGGTGTCAAACTGGGTGTAATGGTGGGTGTTGCGGTCGGTGTTGGGTCTAGCCCTGCGCGGGAAACTTCTAAACTAATGATATAAGGTTCACCACGTTCTGCGCCGCTATGTAACACCATGACGGTGTAGCGTACATTATTACCAGCGGCGACAAAAAAGCCACTGCCGAGCATTTCTTGTTGAGACATCGCTAGAATATGTCCACTATCATCCATGATGATAACGCTCACGCCGCCATCTTCTAATTGACTACGAACCTGAATAATTAACGGTGTTAAAGGGTCACTGGTGAATTGATAAATTTCACGGGGATTGCCAACACTAACACGGCTTTCGATTGGTAAGCCAACGGTTAACTCAAACGCTTCAATCGGACGTTGGGGGGTAAAGATTGGTTCCAAGTTGATGCGATATTGGCCATGTTGCCCTTGTGCGCCCATTACCTGAATCCAATAGGTGATGTCGGGATCATTGGGGAAGGCAATTTCTAAAAACGGTTGTGCGGTGATGTTGGTATAGCGTGTTATCATGCGCCATTGTGTGTCATAAACGATTGCCATTGGTGCAAACCCATCGGTCAGGGATTGCACGTTCAGGCGGGCAGCTTGTTCAGTGGTTGTCACTTGATAAAGCTGAACGGGGTTTTGGGGAGTGATCTCGCCTAGGGTGTTTTCTTCTACGCTCAACTCTGTGGGGGATGGTTCCTGAGCAAAGAGCGTATTTGTAGGAGCGATCAGCAAAAGCGCCCCCACAAGCATAATGACAATCATCAAAAATGAGTGGTTCCCCAAGGGAACCCGTAAGACAGAATAAGGCATTGTTATGCGTCCGCAATAATGTCTAGCAGTTCTTGACCGTAAGTTTTAAGCCGCCATGCCCCCAAAACAGATTCTAAATCTTTAATGGACTGTGGCTGTAATCGTGCAATTTCCCATAAGGTGTCTTTGGACAAAATGATGTCACTGTCAACCCCACGGTCGAGTGCCCGTTCTTTGCGCCACTGATACAAATTTTCGTGATGCTGGTAGATTTCAATTTCTTGCGGCGTGTAGCGTTTGGCGCGGTGGCGCTTGGGTGGCTTGGCACGGCGTCCTCGTTTGTGGGCGTTCAATATGTCTTTGGCGTATTGTTTGTACTCATTGGTTTGTAATACTTGTGAGCGGTACAGATCGCCTGTGGAGTAAAGGCGCGTGTCTGCCAATTGGCGTAATTGCTCATCGGTGAGAATCGTTTGTACATGGATATTTTGTGCTTGTGCAAGGCCTTCGCGCCATAAATATAATTCTCGTAAAATTGCCCATTGGCGAGGGGTAAAATCTGCCGTGTGGCGAATATCCCAAAAGCCGTTTTCATCAGGGGTATGTTGTTTGGTTGGTGTCAGGGTGAGGTCTGTAAAAAATTCTTGGGCTTCATCCCATGCGCCGGCTTGGATCAGTTCATCTTTTAAGATGGTGTACAGTTGCGGCAAATAATGGGTGTCCATTTGGGCATAGTGTAATTGCTCACCACTCAGGGGGCGTTGTCGCCAGTCTGCCAGTTGAAAGCGTTTATCTGTTTTGACACCAAAATGCCGTTTGAGCAGATGATTTAACCCTGCTTTGCGATACCCCAAAATCCGAGCGCTGTGCATGGTGTCAAAAATACATGAAAACGATACCCCAAAATCACGCTTTAGGGCACGAATATCATTATCCCCCGCGTGCATGACGATCTGAATATCAGAATTTGCCGTGAGTAGGGTGAGATCATGAAGCATCTCTGCATCCAGCACCAGCGGATCGATCACGTAATCTTGGGTATAGGTGGACAGTTGGATCAAACATGTGCGCTCATAATATTCATACTTGGAGCTTGATTCTGTATCCAACGCAATGAGCGGCTCATCGATCAGTTTCTCTAATAATGCTGCAAAGGCCTGTGGTGTATCAATTGTTGGGGCTTCTGGGAGCGCGATCATAACCATCCCCTTAATTTGAAGTAGGCCAACATGCTCATACTGATGAGTAACATCATGACGCTAACAAAAACAAACGCAACGGGTGAATTTTGTAAGGGGAGTTCCACATTCATGCCATAAATCCCACTGATCAAGGTCAGGGGCATCATGATCACCGAAATGACCGTCAAAATCTGTACAACCTCGTTCGTGCGATGGGTGGCGAGTGTATTCACGGTATCTGCTAACCCTTCAATAATTTCTTTATGGTCAGAAATTAAGTCGGTGGCTTTGTTCAAGTGGTCGCGGATGTCGCCAAAATAGACATCAAGTTCATCACGGATGAATGGGCTTTCTGTTTTTTCCAGATAGGCTAGGATTTCTGTTTGCGGGCGCACAATCCGCCGCAGGGCGATATTGTCACGGCGGATCACGGCTATATCTTTAATAATGTAGCTATTGTTCCGTGAAAAAATATTTTCTTCCACAATGCGGATATTCCGATCCACTTTATTCAAAATTGGGAAGATATAATCCACTAGCTGGTCAACGGCTGTATAGTATAAGCGGCTTGCCCCTTGGCTCATGTAGCGTTGACGGGCGGATTCATCATGGTGGCATTGCTCAAAAAGGGTCACTAAGGGCTTGAGTGTACCATCATGGATCGTCACCATGTAGGTGGCTCCGACAAATATATCAACTTCGCTGGGGCGGCTAATGCTGGATAGCCGATCCCAAACGGGGAAGTGCATCACGCTAAACAAGTAATCCTCATATTGGTCAACTTTAGGCCGTTCGATACGGCTCAACACGTCTTCTAGATCCAATGGATGAAAGTGCGGGTATTCTTGACGCAACAGTTCAACATCATCTGGTGTTGCGCGGATGATGTTTGTCCAAGTAATCCGTCCGTATTTCACAATTTCCAATGTCATAGTTCCATTATGGCTGATGCCTTGTCTGCTTGCCAAGGGCAGACTATGCTTAAAGATGAATTTTTAACTGGTGGGGCATATCCATGACACAAGACCCAAACGAGAAAAAAAGTTTAGCCTTAGACTATAAGCCAGATACTTCCCCCAAGGCACCGCCCAAAGGGGTAACCGCACCCTTGAACCCTGATGTGGTGCGCCAAAACCGTGCGGCAGTGGATCGGTCGCCGCTAATCTTGGGGGGGGTGGCGTTGATGATTGTGGCGGGGATCGCATTGGTTATTTTTTTGAGCATTATCGAGAACGATAATTTTAATGAGTTCCAACCCATGCCCGTGGTTGAAGTGCCAAAATGTTGGGCAGAATCCGATAGTTTGCTGAATGTGCGGAGTGGCCCTGATTTTGCTTATGAACGTGTCTGGATGTTGCCCGCCGAGCAACGCCGCGAAGTGATCGCACAAACAGAAGACACATTATGGTTGAGTTTGAAAAATGGCTGGTTACCGCGTGATGAGGTAATGCTTGACACAATAGAAGCGTGCGAGACTGTTCCTATTGATACTGAAACAATTGTTTTTTCAGATGATTTGCAATTACCCGCCGCCGTTGAAGCCTTGGAATGGGGTGCTGTACTGGAAGAAAACTTTGCGACCGATGCCAATGAATGGTTAGAAACCAGCGCCACATTATATTTAAATGAAGGATCGTTGATCCTGTTGGGGGATGTGCCAGACCGTGCGTTCCCGGCGCGCCATGCTGGTGATCAACATCAAGATGTCTACTATGGGATGGCGATTGAATGGGTTGCGAGTGGTGCAGATGCCGAAGTGTGGTTTAGCTTTCATGCCGCAGACGATGATCCGAATCGTGGGTATCATGTTGTGATGGGGCGTGACGGTCGTTTGCGCTTATTGGCAGGGGATGATGAATTGCAAACCGTGATCCAAGTTTTGCCCACCACCCGCTATGAAATTGGCGTGTTACGCATCGATGAGTCAATCACGATCTATTTAGATGGCACCCAGTTATTTGATCTTGAAGATGACGCCTATGCTGACGGTGGGTATCACTTCCGTGTGGTGGGGGAGCAAGCCAGTGTGCAACTCAAGCGCTTTGATGTACGTACCCCGCGTGAATAGGTTGTACTTCTAATCATTTTCGGGGGATGGTGTATCCAGATCAATATATTCAAAATGCAGATGGCCTAATTCAGGTGGTGGGGTGGGCATAGGGTTTTCCCAATAGACAGGACGGATAACCCCCACACAGCGATTCTCACCACATTTGTGATTCAGGGCGTAATCCCATTCATAGCGGCAATATTCAGATGCTGCGGAAGATTCCGACCATAATAGATGAAAGATGTCCGCGTTTTTGATGGCTTCAGCTAGTTTATATTGCCAGTCATCGCCTGCGCGGAGGCTTTTAACATCCAGAAATACCTTATCCCCTAGAGCTTTTTCAATTTCTTCTGCGCGTTTAAGGGCAAGTGCTGAATCTCGGCGTGAATAAGAGATAAACACATTGCGATAGGGTTTTGCGATCACTTGCGTCATGTCACCCCGTTGAGCAGCGGCGGCGAGTGGGTTTTCATCTATTGTTGTGGTGGTGGTATCGGTTGGTGTTTCGACCACCTCACAAGAGGCTTTGATGTGGGCAATTTCTAAGCCTTTGATCCGAATCGACAACCGAATCCATAAATCGTCATCGTCATAAGTTTCGGGAACCACAAAATCAAAATTGAAGCGTACCCAATCGCCTTGCCATGTTTTGGTCAGCGTATTAGGCGAAAAGTCGATCCCGTCGCATTCTGGCACGATGGTGATCGCGGTTCCTGTTGCAACTTGGAAAATTCCTTTGGCGGTGCGCTGGCGTGGATTCAGATCACCAAATTCATCACGGAATTTTTGCACATCCTGATTGATGGCGTTTAGGGCGGTTGGGATGTGGGCATAGGTGATCAGACTATAGCGGTGCTGGCGGGCAACTTCACGCGGGGCATAGGCCGTAAATTGAATACTGGTTTCTGGTTCGGGAGCAGGGGCAGGTTTTGTTGATGTAGCTTCTTCAACATCGCCAAACATAATCATGCCATCATTATTAGAGTCTTCGGCAGGGGCAGAAACTTCTCGTCTAAGTTCTTGAGCTTGCATATTGGGGTCTTCACGAATTTTTGAGCGTTTTTTTTCTGCAACCGGTAAAGATTTATTTGTTGCTGTAGATGGAGAAACATCTGATAAAGCTGCTATATCATCAAGTGTAACTCGTTTTGGTGTATCTGATTCATCACTCGGTGGTGGTGAGCTTGCTTCTAATGATATGTATGGTTTAGGTACACTGACATACGCAAAAACTTGTGTGATTTTATCTAGTAATGTTTGTTCTTCAACTGGTTTTTGCAGGAACTCGCGTGCGCCGGCGGCCATTGCTTGGCGTAATAACTGCGGATCAGCGCTTTCCGACATGATGATAACGCCAAGTTGAGGATAGCTTTTTAATAGGGTTTGGGCGAACGCTAACCCACTGCTTGATTGTAACTGGGTATCAAGGATCACGATGTGAGGCTGATTTTCTTGAATGAGGTCTAATGCCGTTTCATGGCTATAGACAATCCCTACAAGGTTAATGTTGTCTGCTTGATTAAAGATATAGGCAAAGGTGCGACCGCTTTCACGGCTGTTATCAACAACCAAGACCTTGATCTTTTGCTCTGCTTGCATACCTTATATCCCCCTCTTTTTTGACGATTTGTGGTTCATATTGTTCCTATTTTAGGGCAAATCCCCATTCGCCAACAAACCGAATCTACCAAAATCTACGCGATTTGAATTGAATGCCGACTTGGTTTTGACAGTGTTTTCGCGTTGTGATAACCTTATGCCACTTATAGTTTGTGACGAAAATCACTTTTAACGACTACATATATCACCTATATGTGAGGGCGGTGGTTCTCGTTATGGATAACCGCAGGTTGGTTCTTGGTTTTAGAAGTGATATAATCCTGCGTAATCAACTGTCTTTGAGGAGAAAATAATGGCTTCATCTTCAGTAACACAAGCCGCTGCTACGCAAGCTGCCCAAGCTGAAGCTAATGCACAACCCCCTGCCGTTCAAGTCGCGGGTATTTCGCGGCGTGAATTTTTCTATTATGCGTGGGGGGCGAGTTTAGCACTCGCTTTAGCGCAGTCTACTGGGTGGTTGATTTGGTTTGGGCTGCCCCGCTTCCGTGAAGGCGAATTTGGCGGTACCTTTACCTTAGCTGGTACGGATTTGCCAGACTTAGGCAATTCACCGGGGAACTTCCCTGAAGGGAAATTCTGGATGTCCAATACCGCTGATGGTGTAGCGGCATTGTACAAAGTTTGTACCCACTTAGGGTGCCTGTACGCATGGGTGGACGCCGCAGGGCGGTTTGAATGCCCGTGTCATGGGTCAAAATTTGAATTAAATGGACGCTTCATTGAAGGGCCTGCTCCCCGTAGCTTAGATCGCTTTGCGATTACGGTGACAACCATCAGTGGCGAAACCTTCACCACCAATTTGGAAGGTGATCCCATCCCTGTTAGCAAGACCGACATTCGTGATATCGTGGTTGATACGGGTACTCGTATTAGACGCGCTGGTCGCGATTAGTTTTTCAAGTCTCCGAGGAGAGCATTATGTCTTTATTGCCTGTTCCATCATTCCTCGACGATGTGAAAGAAAAAGGGCTCCGCAAAGCGATTTTTGAGGGTGTTGATGAAACCGTGACTCGGATCACGGCAGGGATGAACATCCAAGATATTCGTGAAGCGTTGCGTGGTGAAGAACCATCCCGCCGCCCAAATCCCCGCTTGACCCCTCATGCGGATAGTTTTTTCTTGCACATTCGTCCTTCGTTTTACCACGAAGCCGTGACGGGGATTTATCCCACCTTCCGTCTCGGGTTTTTGTCTACCTATTTTTTCTTTTTAGAAATCATCACCGGTCTATTTTTGATGGTTTTCTACACCCCCTCGCCAGATGTTGCTTATGAAAACATGCAATCTATCCTCGGTAATGTACCGATGGGGCAATTCATGCGCGACTTACACCGTTTGGGTGCTGAGGGTATGGTGCTGTTTGTGACGATGCACATGTTACGAACATTTATTACGGGGTCATATAAACGCCCCCGCCAATTTACATGGTTTACGGGGTCGGTACTCTTGTTGCTAACCTTGGGGTTGAGCTTTACGGGCTATTTGCTCCCGTGGGACCAACTCGCATTCTGGGCGGTGACCATTGGTACCTCTATGGCAGAAGCCGCACCCCCTGAAGTGGTGGGTACAAATGTGAACTTGTTGCTCCGTGGTGCGCCGGATATTGGTGCTGACGGATTGCTGCGCTTCTATTTATTACATGTGTTTGCGCTGCCGCTGCTAACCATTGTGTTCTTGTTTGTTCACTACTACAAAGTGACCCTACACGCCATCAGCTTGCCCCCCAGCTTAGAAGAAGTTGGGCAAGACACCGCCAAACGGGTTCCCAAGGATAAACGGGTTTACTTTATCCCTGACGTGTTGACCACCGAATTGATGTGGATCTCGATGGTAACCTTTATTTTGGTGGCGATGGTGACATGGTTCTTCCATGCACCGCTTGAAAACCACGCAGACCCACAAGTGACACCGTTGCATACGGTAGCGCCGTGGTATTTCCTTTGGATTCAAGGGATGCTCAAATTGGGTGACAAAGTCTTCTGGGGGATTATCGTTCCAACCATTGTCTTTGGCTTCTTGTTTGTGATGCCGTATATCGACGTTACGAAGAGCCGACGGTATGTTGACCGTCGTGTGGCGTTGAGCTTGGGGATGATCTCTTGGGCGTTGGTGTTGGTCTTAACCTTTATGGGAACCGCTTACTATGGTGTGGACACCGCTGGTGACCAAGAAACCGCACAAGAATTGATTCCTGACGAAGGTGTGGGCCCTGTTCGTGCGATTCCGTATGAAGAGTTGGTATTGACAGCAGACGCACCAAACTATGCGGGTTACGCAGGTCTTGAAGACCCTGATGCCCTCTTAGAAGATATTGGTATTGTGGTATGTGAAGCGTGTCTTGGTGAACTCGCTGAAACCTATGAAGAAGAACAGCCGCACCTGTTCCATGTCATTGAAGAATTCCATCACTCAATCTTTGATACCTATGCTGATCAATTGAAGGATGCGGTTGGGTACTTCGTTATCACCCAAATCCCTGGTCAAGAAGACATCAAACGCTTCCAACTGGTGATCACATGGGATGGTATTGATGAAGCAACGGGTGAAGAAATACGCTTCTCCTCGTACAAACTCGCTTATATTCATGCTGAAGCTGAATGGCATGAGCACTAAATCGTATTAGTAGATGAGAAGATAACAAGCGTGGATTGCTGCACACACTGGTAATCCACGCTTACCATGTTAAGGAACAAAAATGGACGATTTTAAGCCAATTTTTATTGCCCCAGGTCTTGAACAGCGGATTCTTGTTGGGCTGCTTTCCATCACGGGTATCATCATTTTGGTGGGGTGGATTGCCATTAACGAGAATACCCGTATGGAAGAATTCACCGAACGGAGCGAAGCACGTTCTGTGGAGCAAGGGGCACGCCTTTATGAGGCCAACTGTGCAACCTGTCACGGTCAGGATGGGTTAGGGTTGAATGGTGTTGGCCCTGCCTTGAACACCCCTCACCTCTTTGGTTATGATTATTTTGCCGATATTGATAACCAAATTGCGGTTGTGAATGCCCGTCTGAACGACGCTGGCACACAAGAAGAAATTGACGACTACACCGCACAACTAGGGGTTTTAGAAGCAGAACGTGAAGCCCTTGGTGAAACGATTCTCTATGACTTCACGGTAGAAGTTGATGAATTAGATGCTGAAATTGAAGCCTTAGACGCTGATATTGTGGCATCGGTTGAAGGCTTAGACAACGCCTCTCGGATTGACTTTACCGTACAGCAACGTCAAGTTGAACTTGGCTTGCCTGACCTCGAAAGCGAAAAAGTAGGCATTCTCGCACAATATGAAGAAGAAGAGCCTGCCGAAGAAGCCGCTGCTGAAGAGTCTGAAGACATGAGTGAAGAAGATGGCGACGCTGAAGCAATGGATGAAGAAGCATCCGAAGATGTCGCTGAAGAAGAAGATGCTGCTGAAGAGGGTGAAGAAGAACTCAGCCCAGAAGAAGCCATTGCTCAAGAATACTTAGCCGAATACCCCGAAATGGCGAATGCTGATGCAGAACGCCTTGCTGAAATTGATTTAGAACTTGAAGCCATCGCTGCTGAACTTGCACCACTAGAAGCATTAGCTGATGCACGTCAAGCCTTGATCCAAGAACGGAATCTCTACCAAGCAGTGAATGACGCTCACCTAGAAGTGGTTGCCTTGCGCGAAGAAATTGCACTTGCCGAAGGGCAATTGGTGGATGACGAAGATAATGAGGAACTGGTTGCTGAAGTAGCCGAAAAACAAACTATGCTTGATGAAGCCGAAACCACTCGCGAAAGTGCGCGTATGGATTTGGTGACGAACTTGTTGATCGTTGATATGGCTGCTCAAGGGTATGATCCAGCATCAGAAGACCTCGCTGATTTTAACCGTACTTCACAAGTCGCGTGGGCAGGGTCTACTAGTGACTTTATACATGGTACGTTGACTGGTGGTCGCCCCACAAGCTCTTCTTATTGGCCACAACCAATGGCGGCATGGTCACAAGTAAGTGGTGGTCCGCTACGGGTTGACCAAATTGTGAACTTGGTTGATTACATCATGAACTGGGATCGGGACTTCACCATCCAAGACTTGCGTAATGTTAATCAATTTGCCCGTGTACCAAGCCAAGGTGGCGAGGTTGCCGGTGGCGGTGAAGATGTTATCGGCACAGATGATCTTGGCGAAATTACTGGCGAACTGGTGAACTTTACCGGTGATGCTGAAAACGGTCAAAGCCTCTTTGCATCCTATGGCTGTGTTGGGTGCCACGGTGCGCAAGATGGTACTGGCCCCGCTTTGACAGGTCTGTATGCCCGTGTTGAAGGCAATGAAGGTGGTCGCTTGGATGGCGTCGATGGTGACCCCACCGCCTACCTCGTCCAAAGTATTTCTGCACCGAATGCTTTTGTGGTAGATGGTTATAACGCAGGGCTGATGCCCCAAAACTTCACCACGGATCAAATGAGTTACCAAGATTTGGCAGACATCGTTGCCTATATGGAACAACAAAATTAACAGCTAATATCTGCTTCGGATGTGTGACAGCATATTCAAACAGAGCAATATCAAAACCGTAGGTTCACCGCCTGCGGTTTTTGTTTTTTTCCAATGCTTGACGCTCTTGGCGTTTTGGCATATCCTAACAGTAACAGCACTGACCGAGACAAGTATAAGCGTTTAGGCAGCATCAGAGAGACCCCTCATCGGCTGCAAGGGGGTTGCACAGCCAATGCTTAGAAAACCACTTGTGAGCTATCCCGCTGAAGTCATGTAGTAAGCAGGATCGGGTACGCACCGTTATAGCGTGCTAATGAGATGTCGATGAACCCTATGATCGGCATAAAATTGGGTGGAACCACGTGAGAAAACTCTCGTCCCATATGATGATGTCATATGATGGATGCAGAGTTTTTTGTGTTTTATAGGATACAACCATGATTGTAAAACGTGTATGGATTGAAAAAGAACTGGCAGACGAACCCCTTGACCCGCTCAATGGGAATGTGGATGTCATGATCGAAATGGAAAATGGGGAATTGTGGACTGCACACGTAGTCACTATCCCGTATTTGCAACAACAAATTGCCATGAGCAAAGCCGTTGCCGAAAGCCAAACCGAGTTGGGGCGGCATGGGTTTATGGCGCTCGAAACCCCACATGTGATTGTGGAAAAACTATCGCAAGAGATCATTGAAGATGTCGTTGATAATTTGATGGTATTAGGCACATTTGAAGCGGTGTTTGATCTGGTGATAGATCACGCATCGGATGCTGACAGCAGTGACGAAACGGAGGAAAACTAAATCAATGCAACGTTATGAGGATAGCAAGCTCTACCGAATCCGCCATTCGATGGCACATGTGATGGCGCAAGCCGTGCTAGAGGTATTCCCTGATGCACAGTTAGCGATTGGCCCCCCCATTGAAGATGGCTTTTATTATGATTTTGCCTTGCCGCGTGCCATTAATGATAATGATCTGAATCGTATTACCAAGCTGATGAAAAAGATCATCAAAGGTAAGCATTCATTTGAGCGTAAAGAAGTGGACGCCCAAGCCGCGATTGAACACTTTAAAGCCCAAAACCAGATCTATAAAGTGGAATTGATCGAAGATTTATTGAAAAATGAAGATAATCCGGTGATTTCCACCTATACGCAAGATACGTTTGAGGATTTGTGTCGGGGGCCACATGTAGAGCATACTGGCGAGCTAAACCCTGATGCCTTTAGCATTAAATTCCGCGAGCTTGCGGGGGCGTATTGGCGTGGTGATGAAAATCGCGAAATGCTAACACGCATCTATGGCACAGCATGGGAAACGCAAGACGAACTCGAAGAATATCTTGAACTGCTAGAAGAAGCCCGTCGTCGTGATCATCGTAATATTGGGCAACAGTTGGGGTTGTTTACCTTTAGTCAGTTGGTTGGTAAGGGGTTGCCGTTGTGGATGCCTAAAGGCGCGACATTGCGGAACATCTTGGAAAGTTTCTTGCGGGATGAACAAATCCGTCGTGGGTATGATCCTGTTGTGACGCCCCACATCGCTAAATTAGATCTGTATAAAACCTCTGGTCACTATCCGTATTACAGCGATAGTCAATATGACCCGATTGACGTAGATGGGGATGAGTTTTTACTCAAACCGATGAACTGTCCGCATCATATCCAAATCTATAAACATGAGCCCCGTTCTTACCGTGATTTGCCGGTGCGCTATGCAGAATTTGGCACAGTTTATCGTTATGAACAATCGGGAGAGCTAAGTGGGTTAACCCGTGTGCGTGGTTTTACGGTGGATGATGCGCATTTATTTGTGACGCCTGAGCAATTGGTGGATGAATTTATCGGTGTGGTCGATCTGATCCAATTTGTTTTTGGGTCACTTGGCTTGACGGACTTCCGTGCCCGGGTTGGGACGCGCGACCCCAATAGTGATAAATATGTTGGGGAACCTGACGTGTGGGATCTCGCTACGGAGGCGATTATCCAAGCCTGTGACAAAATGGGCTTGAACTACTTTGTAGCAGAAGGCGAAGCTGCATTCTATGGCCCCAAATTGGACTTTATTTTCCGTGATGTATTGAAACGCGAATGGCAATTAGGGACGGTTCAGGTCGATTATAATTTACCCGAACGTTTTGAAATGGAATATATCGGTTCCGATAACAAAACGCACCGTCCGGTTATGATCCATCGTGCGCCCTTTGGGAGCCTAGAACGCTTTATTGGGATTTTGATCGAACACTTTAATGGCGAATTCCCGTTGTGGTTGGCTCCGATCCAAATGGGGATTTTGACGGTCTCTAACAAAGTGCAAGACGAAGCCGATGCCCTCGCGAACCGACTCAAGGAAGATGGCTTCCGCGTTGAAACCTTCCATCGGGGGCAATTAGGTAAAAAGATTGTCGAAGCACGTAGCCAAAAAATCCCGTACTTGCTGGTCATGGGGCCGCGTGATGTCGAAAATGGTACGGTGTCTGTCCGCCTGCGGGATGATACCGAATTGGGTGCTATCCCTGTGGATGAGTTTATAGCACAGGCGAAAACCATTGTGGACAATCGCTCAATGGTGTTGAGCTAAACTAGATCAAATAATTGATAGTTGGGTTTTATGGGGGGGTGTTTGCTAACATTCCCCCATTTTTGTTAGTGTCAGTTCAGCAGAAAATTTTATTAACCTCAGTTTTGGATAAGTGATTTTGTTCCCTCTAAACCTTCATTGGTAGGGGGAGTGATGTCTCTGCCTGAAAAAGCGGGCAAACTCAGGTTTGCTCCTTCACAGGGTTCAGTTTATTTCATTACTGCTTAAACGAAATTCAGGTTTATTTAGGAGAATCAACAGATGCAATACCGTCGATTTGGACGCACTGATCAACAAGTAAGCGAGATCGGGTATGGGATGTGGGGCATGGGTGGCGATTGGAAAGGGGCTGACGACAGCGAAGCGTTGGGTTCCCTGCAACGTGCTATTGAGCTCGGCTGTACCTTTTTTGATACCGCATGGGGGTATGGCGAAGGGCATAGTGAACGCCTGCTGAACAAAACCATCAAAGCGAACCCCGATAAAACATTTTATGTGGCAACCAAAATCCCACCTAAAAATTTTAAGTGGCCGTCCAAACGGGGTTATCTGTTAGCGGATTGTTTCCCAGCGGCTCATATCCGTGAATATACCCTGAAAAGTCTTGAAAATTTGGGAACCGATGCCATCGACCTGATGCAATTCCATGTATGGGAAGATACATGGGCATCTGATGAAGAGTGGCAACGCGCCGTGAGTGACCTCAAAGCCGAAGGTATCGTCAAAGCTTTTGGGGTGAGTGTCAACCGTTGGGAACCGTGGAACGTGATTGATACCTTACGCACAGGGCATATTGATGCGGTGCAAGTCATCTATAACATTTTTGACCAAAACCCTGAAGATCAGTTGTTTCCTGTTGCCCAAGAATTGGATGTTGCCATTATTGCGCGGGTTCCATTTGATGAGGGGAGCTTAACGGGCAAACTATCCAAAGATATGGAATGGGAAGCGGGTGATTGGCGGAGTACCTATTTTGTACCTGAAAACTTGAATGCTTCTGTTGATCGGGCAGATGCTTTAAAATCACTTGTGCCTGGTGGCATGACACTACCTGAATTAGCGCTACGGTTTATCTTGCAAAATCCAACCGTCAGTACGGTTATCCCCGGAATGCGGAAATTGCCACATGTCGAAATGAATATTGCCACCAGTGATGGCGAACGCTTGAGTGATGACCTGATGGCAAAACTGCGTGAGCATCGTTGGGATCGTGAACCAACCGAGTGGTCACAGTAACATCGCTATTTGGTGTAGTTATATATGCACAACTACACCAAAAACTGTAATATACTATACATTGATATTATTGAATGGCATGTGATTTATCAAAATGACTAGATGTTTTATAAGTTATTCAAGTACGGATCGTGTAATGGTTGAAGGTTTAGCGCATAGCCTACGCCAGCATCAATATGATGTTTGGATTGATTTTAAAGATATTGCTGGTGGCGAAAAATGGGAATCTGAAATTAAAAAGGCGTTGGAAATTTCAGATTTCTGTCTTGTTGCCTTAACTCCGGATGCAGTTGCTTCCAGTTGGGTGAAACGCGAAATTGAACTAGCGCAACATGATTCAAAGTCAATTATTCCCCTGATCATGCGTGAGATTCCTTTGCCTAATAGTTTACAAAAATTAGGCATAGCTGATTTACAACACATTGATTTTGTAAGATATGGTTTAAATTCGGGAATAGATCAATTAATTAATGCACTGAAAAAGCTTAACTCAAAACAATTAATGAGTACAAATTATGCATTGGTTATTGAAGATGTAACATCACATCAAACGGCCATTGAACAAGTAATGAAATTATTTGAGTTAGAAGTAAAAATTGCAAATGATTTTGATTCTGCGCTTGAACTTATTCGTAGTGAAAAGTTTGTGCTTATTACACTTGATATGCAATTAGGACAAATGGATTTGGAAGGACAGAATGGTTTATTGCTTTTAGATGAATTGCATACATATCAGAAAAATGTGCCTATTATCATCATTAGCGCCCTAAAGTGGACAGGGCGTGATGTGCGAGATTTTCTGCGAAAACATCACGCTTTTGATTTTTTGGCCAAACCATTTAAATTGAATGAATTGCGTAGCATTGTATCTGAGGCATTAAGACAAAAGAAATAGGTCAAAAACAGATGTCCAAACCCAAAGATGTAAAGCGTCGTATTGTTTGGGTAGATGATGAACCTGAACGGATTACAGCCCATGTTGAAGCTCTAGAAGATGAAGGTTATGAGGTATATCGTGCATTAAATGCAATTCAAGGAATTTGGCTTATTCGGGAGCTTATCCCAGATGTTGTAATTTCAGATTATAGAATGCCAGATATGAGTGGGTTAGAAGTATGTGAATTGATGCGTGCTAACCCTGACCTAAAAAATACACCATTTATTTTACATACAGCACATGATTTGGCAACCTTACAAAAATTAGTAAGTAAATCTTTTGATTATGATCCTATAATGCATTTTCGTAGATTATTACCTACTCAACTATTAGATATATTAGATGAAGTTTTTATTTTACTAGAGGCAAATGAGAAAGTGTTGTTAAAGAAGAAATTCTCATTAGACTTTATATCAGAAACTTTCCAATCCGAAGATACTATTATTGCTTCTTCAGTAATTAACTCTATAGATCAATTAGTGTCCAAATTAAAAGATACAAATCTTAACACTAGAGCAAATGCTGTGGTTAATATTGCAGAGATGCGGGTTTCCGATAAAAAAATATTACGTGAAACGCCAGCGCAAGATGTGTTTTTTCGCAATGTTAGGCATAGTGTACTGGGTAGTACTGATGATCATAGTCTAGTTAATGATTGGGGACATTTTAGTGGCATTGCATTAGCTTTAACAAAACCTCGTGATGAGCAAAACATCTCGCTACGTAAATTAATAGCCGATCACCAGCCTGCGAGGATTCAAGAAAATGCTATAAATGCATTGGGGTTAAATGGTGATGTTGAATCCTTTGAAATCATATTAAATGCTGTGAATAGTAAACACAAGTCAGTTCGTATAGCTGCAGTGCGTAGCTTAGGGCTACTCCACGATGACCGAGCCTTAGTTGTATTGAAAGACAAAATATATGATCCTTCTGTGACAATTCGATTTACCGCTATTAATGCATTGGCAACTATTGGTACTCCTGAGGCAGTTTCTATTCTTGAACATTTAATGCAAGATGATGTTGTTGCTACTAGAATTGATCTTATTAAAGCGATTATGAGAGCTGAATCTAGGGTGCCTAAAGATATTGTACTTAATGTACTCACAAATATAGTTGATGTTGAAAAAAGTGATGAGGTTTTATACATAATTTGTAATGCTTTATTTCAGTTAGGTATTGTTGGTTCCAAAGATCTGTTAAAAAAGTTGTCAAATCACCCTAGCGAATATGTAAGTGATGAGGCTCGAAGGTTACTAGGTAAAAGTTAGTAGGCTATACATTTGGTCGATAACAATTTATTTTAATAATTATGTCGAGTGTCTATATATGCATTGTAATGCCACATATTTGCTAGGTTCTAATGCCGATATGAACCTGTTATAATGCTATTTTTGGGGTTTACCCCATATCACAGCAAATCAAGATAGGTTGTTCAGTTCTTTATGGAACGTATTCCACTCACGCCTGCAATTAATTTTGAATTCGCACCCAACCAATGGCGGCTTGTCCAAGATGGTTATCCCCCCATTGTACTTGTTGACGGTGACGCACAATCTTTTCGATTTGATGAAACATTTGCTACCCAACAAGGGGTTGCGATGTCTAGTCTGCCCACCAGTTTTGTATCGGATGTTCGCCTTGTGTTGAATCCTCATGGTATGGTGTGGGCATTAATGCTCAAGTTGAATTCTCCCATAACACCACAGTTGTTATTGCACACATGGTCAACTGACGATGTACAAGCGGAATCGCTCGGAAAAACCGTGGGGGAACAAATCGCGATGATCATTCAAAAACCGTTTGTATTCATTGGTCAAGATGGGCAACCGCACACGAGCGGTTATACTGTTTCGTCACAAGTTGCTCCAGAACCTGAAATTGATCCCATTCCATTGCGAGCCTTACCCATATTGATGGATGACTGGGTTTTGCGGCGTGTGGGTGAGGGAGCCGCGCTTCAACCAACAGGTGAGTGGAAGCGACGGGCATTTGTCCGCAGTGGGTTTTATCTATTTGGTGCGCTTGCCTTTGTCGCATTGGGCATTGGGTCTATTCAATCCGGCTTAGCTGATGTAAACCCCACTTGGTTACCCTATGCGGCATGTGCTTTAGCCTTGTTTTTGGTCTATCTATCGCTAGAAACGCTCTGGCAGGTGGTCAATCGGCGTCAGATTGTGGTGGATGAACAGCATCAAGAAATTCGATGCCAACGCGCCATTATGGATATTGTTGACTGGCGCGTTCCATTTGAGCAAGTGGACTATTTGTTGGTCAGCCAAGATGTGTCGCGTTCTCAGGGGCGGCGTCGGTCAACCGATCCCATGCTGATTGCCCAAGATGTATGGGTACACTTATATGCCCATGATGAATTTTATCTGATTGGTGAAATGGAAGATGCAATGGGTAAAAGTTGGGTATGGGAAACGATTCGTCAGCGTGATGTCGGTGATCCACGCCGAGAATTGGATCTCCGTGATTATGATACGCCATTGCACCATGCAACACTTCACCTTGCCAAATTGCTTGGCACGACAGCCTATTTAGATATTCGGTAATGGTGTATGGTGCAGCAACCTTATCCTGAGTATGTAGACGACGAACAAAATTATCCTGTAGAGCGCCGCCGCAATATGGCTCAAGTAATTTTATTTGGGATTATTGTCGCCACATTGCCTTGTTATGTGATTGGCGCAGTCTTATTGGCGGTTGCACCCAACGGTGGGGATGATAGCGAACCACAAAACACGCTATCCCCATTACAAACCAGTGAAGAGACTGCTACGGGGACGATTACCGCGACAGCATCTATTTCGCCAACGCCAACCACCACCGAAGACAACTTACGCTCTACCCCGGGGCAATTTGTGCCGCCAACACGAGTGCCAACCGCCACACCTACCCCTGTACCGAGTAATACACCTGTTGTCCCCACGGCCACCCCCGCACCATCTATCACCCCCGTACCGGATACCGATTCTGATGGTGTACCTGATACAGTTGATAATTGTGTGAACAACGTCAATGCTGATCAATTGGATTCGGATAATGATGGGATTGGAGATGTGTGTGATGCGTCTCCATTCCCTGATGCTGATGGTGATGGGGTACGGGATACGATTGATAATTGTCCAAATGTGGCCAATTCTGAACAAACCGATACCAATTCTAATGGGATTGGGGATGCGTGTGATAATACCCCGCCGGATACCGATTCTGATGGTGTGCCTGATCCCACAGACAATTGCCCCAGCATCAGTAATCCGAATCAAACAGATACTGATGGCAATGGTGTCGGTGATGCGTGTGATGCCCCACCTGTCGTAGAACCTGATGGCGATGGGGATGGTGTGCCTGATGCGACGGATAACTGTCCAAATACCGCCAACCCGAATCAAACGGATACTGATGGCAATGGTGTCGGTGATGCGTGTGATGCCCCACCCCCTGATCCTGATGGTGATGGGGATGGCGTGCCTGATGCGACGGATAACTGTCCAAATACCGCCAACCCGAATCAAACAGATACTGATGGCAATGGTGTCGGTGATGCCTGTCAGGCAGCCCCCAATCCCTAGCCAGTCGGATATGTGTGTCTATCCCAACCCTGCACCACCATCCCCAAGCGGCGGGTGGGGGAGCGCGGGTGAGCAGTCACGCATCGCGTGGGGCGAGGTCGCGCTGGGTGGGCACACGGATTTTGTCCATTGAAGGATGCCGCCTTGAACCTAAATATAGTGAGGAACTATGGAATTTGATGTAAAAGAACATTTAAGAATACTCTCTGAAATTCATGCGGTATCAGGTAATGAAGCCCCTGTACGCCAATACTTACAAGAAGCGTGGGCAGCATGGATTGATGAGTTTGAAGTCAGTGGGTTAGGGGATCTAATTGGCATCAAACGGGCAACTGTCCATACAGACACCCCACGCCGCTTAATGATCAGCGCTCACATGGATGAAATCGGAATGATGGTGAGCGAAATTCGTGAAGGCTATTTAAAAGTCGCACGGGTCACTGGTGTGGATGGCCGTACCCTACAAGCGCAGTCCGTTATCGTACATGGTAAACGTCCGCTAACGGGTATCTTTGCTGCGATTCCACCACATATTTCAGGTGGGCGCGGGCGAACCTATCCCAAATTAGAACACCAATGGATTGATGTTGGGTTGCCCGCTGATGAAGTGGCTGATCTTGTAGCCATTGGTGATTTTGTGACATATGATGCTCCCATGATTGATCTGAAAGGTGGGCTAGTGGCGGGCAAAGCCTTTGATGATCGGGCGTCACTTGCTGCTGTGTCTTATATGCTCCATTTATTACAACGGCGTTTACATTCATGGGATGTTTATGCGGTGGCCTCCGTTCAAGAGGAAATCGGGCATTTTGGGGCAAAAGTCGCCGCTCACCAGATCAACCCTGATCTGGGCATTGCACTTGATGTGGCTTTTGCACGGCAGCCGGGGGTGTCTGGTGACGAAAATATCAAGCCCGGGCGGGGAATTCCTGTATCCATTGGCCCTAACTTTCATCCAAAATGGATAAAGTATGTGAACAAAGTTGCTAGTGAGTGTGACATCCCAACTACGGTTGATCCAATTTCAGGTGCAAGCGGGACGGATGCATGGGATATTCAGGTTGCGCATACGGGGGTTCCCACAGTACTGTTGAACATTCCGATCCGCAATATGCATAGTCCCATTGAAACAGCGAGTATCAAAGACATTAAACGAACAGGGCGTTTGCTGGCGGAGGTGATTACCGCCCTTGATGACAACACCCTTGAGTCTCTGGCATGGGACACCCCAGATAACGATGATGTTCAGGAGGCAGAAGCCTAATGTTGCTTAAAGAACTTTCTGAAGCGATAGGCGTTTCAGGTGATGAAGGTGCGGTGCGGGCGCTCATTCATAACGCCATAAAAGATCATGTTGATGACATCACGATTGATGGTATGGGAAACCTGATAGCGTTCAAGAAGGGGACTGGTGAACAACCCCTAACTGCTGTGGTGGCTGCCCACATGGATGAAGTTGGCTTTATGGTCACAGGGCATACAGGCGATGGTATGTTGCTGGTGGAAAGCATCGGGGGCATTGATGCTAAAATTTTGCCTGCCATGCGTGTGCTTGTAGGCAAAGATAAACTGTATGGTGTCTTTATGTGGAAACCCATTCATCTGAGCAATAGCCAAGATATTGTGCCCTTGGATAAGATGCAAATTGATATTGGGGCGAGCAGTAAGGATGCGGCTGCTGGCGCGGCGCCGATTGGTACACGAGTAGCGTTTGACAGCCGCTATATTGAATTAAGTGATACGGTGGTGCGTGGTAAAGCCTTTGATGATCGGGCTGGTTGTTCGGAATTAGTCGATCTGTGTCAAGGCGATCCGTTGCCATTTGACATGTACGCGGCGTTTACCGTGCAAGAGGAAGTCGGGTTACGGGGGGCAAAGGTAGTTGCTGCCAGCACGAATCCTGATTTTGCAATTATTTTAGAGGCGACTGCTTGCCATGAAGTGCCCCAAGACCCTCACAAACCCGACCAAACAACGGTTACCAAATTAGGGCAAGGGACAGTTATTTCTTACATGGATCGTACCTCAATTGCGCATCCTGGGTTACTCAAACACTTCCAAGCGGTGGCTAAGGATGCGGGATTACCCTATCAATTCCGGTCTTCACAATTTGCGGGTGGCACGGATGCAGGGAGTATTCATATTTCCCAAGCCGGCATTCCCTCCATTGGGTTTTCGCTACCCTGCCGCTATTTACATAGCCCCCATACCATCATTTCCCTAGAAGATTATAAAAACACGGTTGCATTGGTGCGTGCTGGTTTGGAACGCATCACGCCTGATGTATTGGAGAGATAAGACATGAAAGACTTAATTAAAAAATTAGTAGAAGCGTGGGGGCCTTCTGGGCATGAGCATCAGGTTCGCGCGTTGATTCGTGACGAGGTAGAAGCCTATGCCGATGACATCACCGTTGATCCCCTTGGGAACCTGATTTGCCGTATGGGAACGCTAGGGGATGGTGGGGTACGTGTTTTGGTGGCTGCCCATATGGATGAAATTGGTGTGATTGTTTCCCATATTGATAAACAAGGCTTTGCGCGGGTGTCGTCTTTGGGCGGGGTGTTCCCACATACGCTGTATGGCGGTCGTGCAAAATTTGAAAATGGCACGATTGCAACCATTGGGGTTGAAAATGCGTTTACCAAATTTCAAAGCTTGCCCAAATTGGATGGGTTTTATTTAGATGCTTCTACCGGTGAGGATGAACTCCCCATTGAAGTCGGTGACCCTGCCATTTTTTGGCGGCCAATGGAAGAACGCGGGCATCGCTTGATTGCCAAAAGTATGGATGATCGGATCGGGTGTGCCGTTGCCATTGATGCGATGCGACAATTGAAAGATATTGACCATCCCAATGAAGTCTATTTTGTGTTTACGGTTCAAGAAGAAGTTGGGTTACGGGGTGCTACCACGGCGGGCTACGGCATTAATCCCGATTTTGCGATTGCATTGGATGTAACCTTAACAGGGGATGTTCCCACTGTAGAGCAACCTATGGTAAAAATGGGCGGCGGGGCAACCATCAAAATTAAAGATACCAGACATATTGTGCCGCCCCAAGTCAAGCAATTGATGATCGATGCCGCTACAGAAAATGATATACCCTACCAACGTGAGATTTTAACTTTTGGTAGTACAGACGCCGCCGCTATTCAACTTGCACAAACCGGGGTTCCCTCAGGTGCGATCAGCATTGCTTGCCGTAACGTGCATACCACTAGTGAAACGGTTGATATTCGTGATGTTGAGGCATGTGTCGATTTAACAGTTGCGATTCTGAAACGTGACGACTTAACTCGCGTACGCCCTCAATAACAAATGCCTCATCATATCATCCCTATGAGGTTCTATTCTGATAGGGATGAATCATCTAATCCTAAAATAGTGTTTACCTGTGTGGTGCGCTTCTCTCGATCAATGGGTACATCTTTCATGATCCGTGCGGGAACCCCCACCGCAATCTGATTGGCCTCAATGGATGTCGTGACCACTGCTCCTGCCCCAACGATGGCATTATCCCCGATGGTTACCCCTGGTAGGATAATGGCGTTGCTCCCTACCCAAACGTTGCTTCCCAGTGTGATGGGCGCTGTATAATCATTTTCGTAATACAATCCTCCATCAACATGATGGCTAACGGTGGTCATAATCGTATTGTTAGCAATGTTACAAAAGTCGCCTAAGGTGATTCCCCCACGTGACATTAAATAGCACTGTTCTCCAATGCTCACATGGGTTCCTAGGGTGAGGTTTTCGACATGAGTAATGCGCGTTCGGTAACCAACTTTGGCACGAGGGGCAGTGGTGCGTAGGTAGTCTTGATAGAGGTTAACCCGACCAGCTTCGGCAGCCTCCATTAACCAAGCAAGCTCTTTATCCACTGCCATACGATAGCGAGCAATAAACACTTTCATCAATTGCTTCACCACCCATTGATCCAACCACATAGATTATTGCCCCATAGGGTCAGCAGAAAACACTTGCGCCACTATAAATGTATTATCTAAAACCAACGCTTGATGTTTAATGGGGGCATGGTGTTCTTCATCGGATTCCACCATTACCATGTTGACCGTCATATTGTTGCGCTCAAACAACGTTTTGACCATTTGCGCAAAGGGGAAGGGCATCACCCCTAACAGGCCATTGCCACTGTTTAAAAGTGTGCTAAGGGGGGCAGTAGGGTTAATTTCTTGTGCCATCCGTTTGAAAGGGCCATACATGCCATAGGTTTGCCCATACAATTGATTGAGTTCAATCATCATCGTGTCAGCATTATTTGGTTTGCCTTCAAAATGCACTTGCACAGGTTGATCGTTATGGGGGTAAAGCAATGCATTGTCGGTGCTATGCACCATGTTCGCAAACAGCCCTAAGGATAGTTCGTGTTCAGCAACCCCCACACAACGAATGATGTATTGCCCTTGTGGGGAAAGTTGCTCGTGGTTTTCATCCATGGTAGCGGTTTGCATAATGAGCTGGATTTCACGCGGGGTACCACCCAACTGCGCCGCTAATAAAATGCCTAAGTGATCTTCTGACCCTTGGACGTGATCTAGGATTTGACGTAAAGTTTCATCCATATACTTTAACCTTTTTTGTGAATGAATTGATTATAGAATGCGGCACTAGGTCAGGCTAGCATTAATTTCACGTTGCAAATTCGTTTTAGCTTGTTGCAAGCATTTTTGCCAATGGGCGGGGTGTGATATACTCCCAAGTTATGGAAGCAAAAAAACAGATGCTCAACATGGTGTTTGATATTGTGCAACCACTAAGCCCCATTGTGGCGCAAGCGTTGTGGGTGGCACAACCAACGTTAAGTGTGTTTACCGATGCGCAACGTATTGGTGAGTGGGCACGCTTACTAGAAACCCCTGAGGGCGTTACCGAATTACGCGAACAACTGTTGGGAGACCACCCCCATGAGTGATGCCAGCATCGTTTGGGTCTTTTTCTTAGTCGTCTTGTTAGGGTATCTCGTAGCGGGGACGATCTTGCGTCGCCAACGCACTGCCCCGGACTTACGCCCTATTGCGGGGTATCAGGCGATGCCGTTGGCGATTGATGCCGCCGTTGAAAATGATTACCCTATGCACTTTTCGTTTGGGGCATCTGCCCTTGGGCGTGCCACCACCACTGACGCACTAGCGGCGGCAGATATTATCTTTGTGATGGTCAAGCGACTGTCATTTGAAAGACGCTTGCCATTGGTAACTTTAGCTGACCCGATGAGCTTGTCAATTGCTGGGGATACCTTGCGAAAGGCGTATCTCAGTCGGGATAACCTCGAAACGCTGAATTTGCGGGCTGTGGTGTGGTATCCACAAGGTGAGCGCTCAATGACCTTTGCAGCAGGTGTGGCTAGCCATACTGCGGACAAGCAAGTTTCCAGCCATTTATTATTAGGGCACTTTGACCAAAACCTCATGTTGATCAGTGAATCAGCGTTGCGGCATGATCAAAAGGTGATCGCTACCAGCCCACAATTAACGGGGCAAGCGGTGGCCTATGCAACATCAGATGCCTTGTTGATAGGTGAAGAGTTATATGTAGGTGGGGCATACCTGAACCCAACCGTGACAAGTCTCAGTGGCTTATTAACGCTGGATATGTTACGGTGGGTTGTCATTATTTTCGGGATTGGGGTCGCAGTGTTAGTGAATGTGGTGGATTAATGCGTAGATTATTGCCGATGGTGGTTGCTATTTCCGCTGGTGTCATAACCATGACAGGGCTTGTGGATACCATTGTGCCTCAGGTGGTAGCAGCATTTCTGATTCAAATAGTGGTGGTGACTGCCGCGTTAGCCTTGGTGTTGGGGTTATTCAATTTATTTGGGGTTCATGGTAACCGTATTCTTAAAACAGAATCTGGTTGGTTTTATTCGCTGGTGACTTTGTTCAGTATGCTCATTGTTTTAGGGATTCATGCGGCAGGCATCAATACAGATGATGATGTGCCGGTCAGTAGTGTTATTTTTGAACGCTTGCAAGTATCGCTGGAGTCTGCTTTAGCCGGATTACTCTTTTTCTTTTTAGTATATGCGGCATACCGTCTGATGCGTGACCGCCCAACAGTTAATGGATGTTGGTTTACAAGCGCTATTTTGATCGTCTTGTTGGGGTGGATTCCCCTACAGAGTTTAGATGCCTTAAGTAGCCTGCGCGATTGGTTTTTGGAAGTTCCTGTGACGGCAGGCGCACAAGGGCTGTTGCTGGGGGTTGCGCTTGGCACGGTTACCGTTGGCGTGCGGGTACTCATCGGTCAAGAACAAGCCTATCGGGAGGACTAATGTCAGATTTACCACCTTGGGATCTGCCAGATGATGATAACCCTAATGCCTCAAATCAAGATGATTTTGGGGATGTAGATTGGGGAACGGGGAATTCATCGCAGCCAGATAGCGCGGATTATGATCCCACCAAAGGCTTAACGGGGAACTTGCCTTGGAATGCACAGGCGAGCGATCCGGCTGACGATCCTAACTTAGCCAATCATGATGATTCCATTGCATGGCTTGATAATGCTGGCGATGATTCTGATCCTGACACTAATTTGGACGAAGATAGTTTTGACTTCACTCTGGGGGATGACGATGATGATAGTCTCCTTGAGGAATTTCCGGAGTGGTTAGATGACGATAGTGATGACTTAAACCCGGTTCCTGCTAAACCGAGTAGTGACTTGGACGCGGACACTGCCCCTGAGGAAGATTGGATGGCGGGGATTGATTTTGGTGATGATGGTGATATACCAGATGCCCCTACGCCAGTAGCAGACCCCGGTGATGGCGATGCAATGCCCGACTGGTTGAATGCTGATGTCTCTAACTTTACTGAGCAATCGACAGAGCCCACCGATGCCGAAGAAGAAGGCTTCGATTTTGATGCGTATACCGATCCATTAGCGGATGCTGAAGAAGAAGGATCGTTTGAAGACTGGGCTGCAGCCAATGATGCTGATGATTTTGGCTCATGGAGTGGGCAAGAAGATGAGGGGGATCTAACCTACGCTGAGTGGGAAGAACAACAGGCACAAGCTGATTTACCATCGGAGCCAGAAATTGAACTCCCTGACTTTGATATGCCAGACTTAGATGACCTTTCTGCCGAGGGTGACAGTGGGGTAACACCCGCAGGTGGCGATTATGTTCCTGAATGGTTTATGGGCGTTGAAGAACTCGATACCTCAGATGCTCCCGATTGGCTCAAAGACATGAATGCGCCATCAAGTGGTGCGCCCGCACCCCCGCCGTCTGCTGCTGATGCCGCCCTGCCAAACACAGGGGATTTAATGCCTGATTTTGATTCGGTTATGGGCGATGATATAGCGGGGGTAGATGACTTATTACCACCTAGTGATGCCTTGCCGAACACAGGCGACTTGATGCCTGATTTTGATTCAGTCATGGGGGCAACGGGGGGAGATGATGCCTTGCCTGCCAGCGATGCTTTGCCGAATACGGGTGACTTAATGCCTGATTTTGACTCGGTTATGGGCGATGGCATGGCAGGGGTAGATGATCTGTTACCATCTGAGCCGGTTGCTGATGATGGGATACAGCGGTTAGATACGTCTGCAACAGCATCTGGGGGCTCTGATGGCTTTGATGATGATTTTGCAGAGTTATTTGCTGATGATTTAGACGCCGTAGATGATATTGATTTAGATGCTGATCCCGATTGGTTAACTGCTGAAGATGATGCCCCTACGGGAGCGCCTGCGGCAGACGGTGAATCAAAATCCGCCAGCCAAACAGGTGATTTGCCAGAGTGGTTTGGAAACATCGACTTTTCAGAAATAGAAGCGCCCGATATTGAGAGTGAGAGTGCGCTCCCTGTGCCGGATAATGCGCTGTTTGCGAATGATGTATCTCCTGCCAATGATGCTGATCCACTTGATTTTGATAGTCTGTTTGATGATTCAGACATGGCACTGACCACAACGGATACATCTGTTGCGGGTGGTGTTGATGAGCTATCCGATCTTAGTTTTGATGATGACTTTTTAAATGATTTTGCTATCCCCGAGGCATCGGCGCCTGCAAGTGATACAGAGCCAACGGGTGATGCCGATTTTTTTGGCATTGATGCTGGTGACATTCCCGCCGCAGAACCGATTAATTTATCAGAAGATCTGCCACTAGATGAGCCACTCGAATTAGCCCAAAATGAAGCCATCCCAGAGTGGATGCGGCAACAAATTGGGACGTCAAGTGATGATGTGGTGTTGTCTGCAGGGGGGGTGCAAGGGCGCTTTGCACAAGTGCCTGATGCCGCATTGCCTGCTGATTTGCGCTCATTACAAGCTGAAGCGCAGTCGTATATAGCGGGTACAAAAGATGATGCCATTGCGATAGAAGGCCCCTTAGCAGGAGTTGAAGGGGCACTCATCCTTAAAGAGAGCATCGCGCAACCCGGCAAAATTAAGTTGGGGGAAACCTACTTTCCACCAGATGAACAACAAATTCGCTTGGATACTTTGCGTGATGTGTTAGAAGTTGTCAAAGAAGAATCCTCACTACAACCTGACGTTGGCGTGGAGCTTGGTTTAGGATTTGATCTAGACGATGATGAAGAAGATGTTGAAGCAGTGGTTGCCACTGCCACCCCGAAAAAGCGGCGGCGTACTGCAACTCGAAAAATGGATCGGGTTGTGATTTCGCTGGTGTTATTCGTGGTGGTTTTACTACCATTTTTGGTGGATGCGCTCCATTTTGGTGATGATCCTACAACCGCTACGCTACGGTCAGAGTCTGAGGCATTAGTTGCCGCGATTGATGATTTAGCGACCGATACATCTAGTGCCCCCCCCTTGGTATTGGTAGCGTTTGAATATGGCTCAACTGCCGCCTATGAACTGGATCCCTTGGCTGAAGCAGTATTACGCGATATTGTGGTGCAAGGTGGCAAACCTGTCTTGGTGAGCACTAACCCAATGGGGACACTGAACGCTCAAAAAGTGATGCGGAACTTAGCGACCGATGAAACACTAATCGCTTATCGTCAAGAGCGAGCGGAAGCCACTTTAAGTGAGCAAGCCCCCCTGTTTACACCATCCGTTGCACCAGCAACATGGTTTGTAGAGCCGCTACCGTGGGAAAATGGTAACTGGTTTGGGGATCGGGCACGGCAGCAATTATTGGAGCAAACAGCAATTTCTGACGGGGCGAACTTAGTTAATAACAAAGATTATGTGATTTTGCCGTTTGTGTCTGGCGGTGCTGTGGGGGTACGGTTGTTGACCTTTACAGAAACAGCCGGGTTTACTACCTTTACCCAAGGGGTAGCAGGTGAAAACACCAATTTGGATGTTGAGGGGATTACTGACGATGCCTTTGAATTTGTGATCGTGATTGGCGAACAATACACAGATGTGCAAACATGGGCAGAACAGTTAAGTTCCATTGATGTGCCGAAATATATATTGACAACCAGCGCCACCGAACCGCTGACCCGTCCCTATTTGGCATCTGAGTCGTATCAAGGGATGTTGAGCGGGGTGCAAGATGCCTTGACCTATGATGCTGTGCGGAATGCCGAGACAAAAGCCACCTATGATGATAGCCAAACTCTCCCGAACCCAGAACTCGCACGATTCTATAGCAGCACGTTTGGGATTATGATTGCCTTGTTGATCATTACTGGTGGGGCAGCTATCAATATTTTGCGTGTGTTATTCAGGATGAGACGCCAATCATGAGTACAGAAACACTCGATTTAGTCATTGGATGGGTATCCTTTGCACTAACCCTATTCATTTTTAGTTATCTCTTGGCGGATAACTTCTTATATCGCTTAGCTGTCCATGTTTTAGTGGGTATCACGGCTGCTTATGTAGCCATTGTTGCTGTTGAAGGGGTGATCATCCCTTGGACAGAAGCCACCATCACAGCAGATGTTGGGCTTGGTGTGCGTATTTTTGGGATTATTCCATTTATTTTTGGGCTATTTTTGATCTTCAAAAGTAGCAAGCGGCTAGCGCCCTTAGGCAATATTGGGGTGGCATTTATCATCGGCGTGGGGAGTGCAGTTGCTTTGGTGGGGGCGATCCTTGGTACTATTGTTCCCTTTGTGCAATCCACTGGTGAGAGTGTCGATGACTACCAAACGTTGAATGCAGTGTTGATCATTGTCGGAACGGTTTCTACCTTGGTCTATTTTCAATATCAAGGGAAACGGCGGGTTGATGGCAGCATTAAACGCCGTCTGCCTGTGCGGGTCTTAGCGGGCATTGGTAGCGTTTTTATTGCACTCACATTGGGTGCAATCTACGCAGGGATCATTATTACCAGTTTGAGTGTTTTTAGTGGCGTTATTGCCGAACAATTAATCTTTTTGGTGGAGTAAGCCACAATGAAATCTTACATCGTAACTGATTTTGGGATCGCCCACACCCGTACCCTGTTTATTGATGTGGTAGAAGGGCAATATCGCCTGATCTCAAGTACTTATACACATACCACGATAGCGCCACCCGACGCTGATGTGACCGTTGGATTAGTGCGGAACCTCACACAATTACAAGAGCAAACCGGACATCAATTTCTGGGAGATGAAGGCTTAATTCGCCCTTCCCAATTAGATGGCGCTGGCTTTGATGAGTTTATCGCCACCGCTAGCAGCGCGGGGCGTCCATTGCGGGCGGTGTTGGTGGCACTGATGGAAGATTATAGTATGGAGAGTGCCCGCCGTGCGTTAACTGGCACCTACATCGAAGAAGTGGCGAATCTAAGCCTTATTGAAATTCAATCTGAAGAAGATCGCATTAATCAAATTTTGCACGACAATCCTGATGTCATCTTTATCGCCGGTGGTACGGATGGCGGGAATCAGGATGCGGTTGAGCGATTATTGAATCTTGTTGAAATTGCAGTCAAGCTCAAACCAGAAGATGCGCGTCCCATTGTGTTATATGCCGGCAATCACGATTTTGCAGAGGATGTAGCAAATCGTTTTGAACCGTTATGTTATATCGATGTCGCAGACAATGTACGCCCTAGCTTAGATGTTGAAAATCTCAACGCTGCCAAGATTAAGTTGGCCAAGGTATTTGATAGTTTTATCAAGTTTCAGCCGGGTGGGTTTGATGATATTTCGGATCTAAGTGCAACTGGGATTGTGCCCACGGCACAAAGTGCATTGCGTTTGGTGCGTTATCTGGATGCGCTAGAGCCCGATTTAGGAACCTTATACCTAGATGTTGGGAGCGGCACAAGCACGCTGATGACCAGTTTTGACGGCGAGGTGACTTCTAACATTCGGAGCAATTTGGGGTTGGGGCACCATGTGCGAACGGTTTTAGAATTAATGGACTGGCGTGATGTTGAGCGCTGGTTGCCATTTGAATTTTCTTTAGAAGCATTTGAACAATGGGCATGGAATAAATCACTGGCACCGATGAGCGTGCCGCAAACCTTGCGCGATCTATTTATTGAATATGCAGTCACCCGCGAGATTGTGCGCCTGTTGGTGCAAGATGCAAAATTTGATGACGCAGATTATTTGCCTGCTCGCTTTTCGCGGGCGATTGTTGCGGGGGCTGTCTTCACGCAAAATACACCGCATCGTTTATCCTTAATGCTTATTACCGAAGCCCTGCAACCGACAGGCTTTACCGAAGTGTTATTAGACCCCTATGCCCTAGCCCCGGCTCTAGGGGCGATTAGTTATGAAGAACCTATGGCTGTTGTCCAAGTAGTAGACAATAGCGGATTTACTGTTTTGGGAACCATTTTTGCACCAGAAGGGCGCTCTGCTCGTACCCGTATGGATGTCAAATTAACCTTGCCCAATGATGATATTGTAGAAAATCAACTAGGGTTAGGAGATGTATGGCAACCGGATGTTTCGGTGGGGGTGATAGTTTCTGTTGAAATCTCGTTGTCTCGTGGTTTGCACATTGATGGTAAACGCACCTATAGTGGGGAAGTCAGAACGGGCGTTGGCGGTCTGATCTTTGATATGCGTGGGCGGGCATTGGCCTTACCCAATGGCAAAAAGCGGCAAGAAGCGCTAATTGAATGGTTTGGTGCAGCAACCGGGATTTATGCGGACGACCATAGCTTTGAAGAAGTTGTTGTGGAAGAAGAGCTATCAATGGCTGCTGCTGCCAGTGTCACTGAAGATGATTTCCCAGACTATAATGCATTGCCAGATGGTGAACCCTCAGCAGAGTTTAAAGCACTATTGAAGGATGGTAATACAATCGATGACTTTGACATGCCCGACTTTGGGGATGACCAAGGGGATGATACGGATGACAACCTAATGGATTTACGCAAGGAATTGGGGTTATAAGCGATGGCATATTTTCCCAACCATCATGTGATATTAGATAAAGCCATCATTACCCGCTGGCGGATGTTGCCCAGTGGAATCACGGGGCAAACCCATGTGAAAGAGGGGGACACCGTTGGCATTAATGATGTGGTGGCAAGTGGGTTATTACCCTCTGATTATGTCATTGTGGATTTTGCAGCGGCAGTTGGCTTAGACCCTGATGATGAGCAACTCTATGAAATTATGACGTTAGAGCGTGGCCAAGCCTTGAGCGAAGGCGCACCACTAGGGGACTCTAAAAAACGTGCCATTGCCCGCAAGATTCCCAAAGCACCGGCTAAATCGATTGTGGCTTTGATTGAACATGGGCGGGTGATCTTGCAATTGCGCCCTGAAATGCACCAAGTGAAGGCGCGTATCCCTGGCGAAGTGATGGAAGTGGAACCTAATGTGGGGGTTGCGATTGAAACACATGGCGCGTTGTTGCAGTGTGCATGGGGAAATGGACGCTTTAACTCAACCCCTTTTGCCTTTGAACCCGGCACGGAGTTAGGGAATGCACAGATCCAAACCGCAATGACGGGATTAGCGGATTTACTGAAAGAAGATATTTTACTTTCACCCTATCGGGGACGAACGATTATCCTGATGCGTCCACTCACAGAAACCGATTTAGCGGTGATCGAACAGCAAGAATTAGGGGGCATTATCGCGCCTTGTGCAGCACCACACTTGCGCGAAAAAGCAATTCAGCTTAAAGTCCCTGTTATACTAACTGAAGGTTTTGGTCATTTGCCCATTACATCCCGTTTGTATGAAATCCTTGCAGAGCGTGCAAGCGCCCAAGCAATCTTTGATGCAACGGAACCCAATGTGCTGAATAATGACCGACCGGAGATTATTATTCCGGGGGGTAGCGCCCGCGCCGACGCACACAGTCCAGACACTAGCACGGCGTTACAATCTGGGATGCGGGTACGGATACGCCGTGCCCCTTATGCGGGACGGGTTGGGGTAGTTAAATACTTACCCGAACGCCCCCTCGTGGTTGACAATGGGTTGCGCATGTTGTGCGCTCAGGTCAAATTACAAAGCGGTGAGCTTGTGATGGTTCCCCGTGCGAACATAGAAACTTTAGGTGAGCTTTCTTAGAGGAAGACAGGCGTGAGCAATAATTTCGACTTCAATGATAATGATAAAGACAATCCGTTTGATGACGACAATCCATTTGCCGATGATCAATCGGATGGGTTTGATGACTTTTTTGACACTAGCGATGATGACTTATTTGGGGACAATCAGCTACCAGCTGATGACTTTGACGAAGAGTTATTGCTAGATGAGGAAGAAGGTGGTGGCAACCGCACCTTCATAATTTTGGCAGCCGTTCTGGCCGTGATCTTTGTGGTTCTTGTGGCCGTGGTTGCCGCGCTTATTTTGAGCGGCGGGGAGTCGTGTGGTGAGGATTGCGAATTGGCAACCGCCATCACGATTCAAAATGAAACCACCATTGCTCAAGAAAATGCTGCTGCAACAGAAGCCTCAATCTTCCAAACCTCAGAATTTGAAACCTTAGAAGCCGACAATGCAACCAGTACAGCGGAATTCATCGCCCAAGAAACCGCCACTCGTGCGGCACAAGATACCGCTGTGGCAGCGACCGAAACCCAAGAATCCATTGATGCAACGGCAACCCAAGTTGAAATCTTTGCGAATTCGACCGCAACGGCGTTAGCATCCATTACACCCTCGCCAACTGCAACAGACCCACCCACCGCAACCCCTGAAGAGGTTGAACCGACTCAAGATCCGGGTGTTGGTGGGGCATTGCCGGGTGAAGGTGTTCTTGCTGAAGTCGATATTACAGATGCTGACGGTAACCCACTGGCTAATGTTGTGGTGTGTATCTTCTTGGATGATGGTGATGGTCAATTTGACCCCTCACCAGACACAGAAGGTAATTGTGCCGTGGCAAATCTTTTTGGTGGGGACAGCAGCGGCGGTACAACCGATGATGATGCAGATACAGATGACACCGATACCGATAATGGTAATGTTGACGGGGGTGGCGACAGTGAACCACCAGATGCCCCAACACCTGAAGGTGACGCTCCTGTTGAAACTGAAGCACCTGCCACCGAAGAGCCAACCGAACCAGCTCAACAGTTAAACCCCATCTTCCAAACGGCAACAGCAAACGCTGCGGGCGCATCGAATACCGATACGACCGATGATGGTGGTGATACCGATGCAGGTGGCACAGATGGCGGCTTTAATGCGCCCGCACCACCTACCCCTGAGTCAATTGATGGCTCTAGCTATGTGCCGAATGAAGTTGCGCAACGTCGTGGACGGACAGAACCCCACACCAACGGTGCGCCCTTCCAAGATGATGGCGGCGACCAACTCGAAATTGAATTAACAACGGATGATCAAGGTCGTTTGGTGCTGCCACAATTGCCAGAGGGTAGCTACTTCATCAAGGTGGCTGACCAAACCGTTGAATTTGATGTAACCACTGAGCCGCAAATCGTCCAAGTTCAACTAGATGATGGCGGTACGCTTGAGCTTGTTGTTCCCGGAACTGATGAAGAACCAACACCAAATGTGCCCCCATTGTTCCAAACAGCAACTAGTGCTGCCCAACAAACGGCACAAGCTGGTGATGGTTCTGGCGGTGGTGTACCAACGATTACCCAAGAATCTATTGGTGACGATGACACTATGGCAACCCCCGATCAATTAGCCGAAACAGGATTGTTTGATGGGCAAGGTGGCGAAGTGACCACAACCGACCTCATCATCCTCGCGTTGATTGGTGCGGTCTTGATTGGCGTGGTCTTTGGTGCCCGTCGGATGCGCGCTCAATTGTAGGCAAACGATGTCCCTACAGTCGTAGGAGATAATCATCAAAAAGCCGTAGGGATTCCCTGCGGCTTTTTTGTTTGCTGTGATTTTTAATAAGTTTGCAATAGGCAGAGCGGCTCCCGTTTGTTAGCATATGATGGATTTTAGACAACACCGCTAAGGAGATCTGCATGTCAAAGCTCAAACCCAAAACCCCCAAAGGGATGCGCGACTTTTTGCCATCCGATATGTATAAACGTGAGTATGTTTATGGGGTTGTGCGTGAGGTGTTTGAATCATTTGGTTTTGAACCGATTTCAACACCTGTGATGGAACTTGAAAAAAATTTGATGGGGAACTATGGCGCAGATGCCGAAAAATTGATTTACCATGCCAAACACACCGAAGGGAAAGAACAATTGGCGTTACGCTATGATTTAACAGTTCCCTTGAGCCGCTTTTTTGCTGAACACGAAAACGAATTGCCCTTACCCTTCCGTCGTTACCATATTGCACCGGTTTGGCGTGGAGAACGCCCCGGGCGCGGGCGCTATCGGGAATTTATTCAATGTGATGCGGATATTGTGGGTATTAAAGGCATTGCGGCAGATGCTGAGTGTGTGAGTGTGGTGTATGCGGCGTTAACGCGGCTAGGGTTTCAGGATTTTACAATCAAAATGAATACCCGCAAATTGTTGACGGGGGTCGGGGTTTATGCCGGTGTGCCCGATGATCAATTGGGTGAGTTGTATCGCAGTATCGACAAAACCGATAAGATTGGTTTAGAAGGTGTTGCTAAGGAATTAGCGGACAGTGGCATGGCACAAGAAGTCATTGATCGGATGGTGGGCTTGTTGGGCTTACAAACGGATGATAAAGATGCGGTGTTAGCCCACTTACAAGCTGAAATGGGGCATATTGAGATTGCCCAAGAAGGCATCCAAGAATTACAAGATTTGGTCAAATATACCCGTGCTTTTGGCGTGGATGATGCCAACACCATGCTAGATTTTACGATGGTGCGGGGCTTGGGCTATTACACAGGTCCGATTTTCGAAACCGTGATCACCAAGCCCGAAAATCTGGGCAGTGTACAAGGTGGTGGGCGCTACGATGAACTAATTGGATTGTTTCGCCATCAAAGTTTGCCAACAACCGGCATCAGCTTGGGCATTGAACGGATCATTGACTTGATGGATCAATTGGATTTGTATCCCGAATCCGTAAAGCAATCACCAATCCATGTGTTGGTGACGGTATTTGATGATAATCTCTTAGCCGAATCGATGAAACTAGCGGCAGAATTGCGGAATGCAGGGGTGAGCGCCGAAGTCTATTTAGACCCTCGCAAGAGTTTAGGTAAACAATTGGGCTATGCGGAAGGTAAGGGGATGCCGTGTGCGGCGATTATTGGTAGCGATGAGCTAGCGCAAGGGGTGGTTAAGCTCAAACGTTTAGCCGACCGCCACGAAGAAACCATCCAACGCGGTGATGTGGCGCAAACTGTACAGGCTTGGCTGGATCAATAAATCTAGCAAATTTGCCAAATTTGAAAGTTTAATCTTGACAATACTCGCTCAGATTCATAAAATGCTGTGCATCAAGTGAGTTATTCCACCATAGCTCAATGGCAGAGCAATCGGCTGTTAACCGATAGGTTGTTGGTTCGAGTCCAACTGGTGGAGCACCCCAAAGCCTCAATTTTAAAAATTGAGGCTTTTTTGTTTGCATATCCCAACAATATCAGCCACACTAGGGGGAGGAATAGCAAGGACTGGACGGTTTATGGTAGGCAGATTTGTTAAAAATTTACCGCTCATCCTCTCGATGTTTGCCCTCACGGGGACAATCGTCTTGTGGTATGTGGAAACCAATGAAGAAACAGTGCGCAGAGTCGAATTTTCCAAAGAGATCGAAGATGCCGCGATTGTTGATGAAGATGGCACTATTGTCATCATGGTGGATGAAAATGATTTAGCCGCCGTGTTGGATCGTGTGGTTGAAACGGAAGAAACCGCTAATAACGCGGCTAATTCTGCCGATACAATTTTGAGCTTTATTGAAGGTGGCTCTATTCTGATTGGTGCATTGTTTGCGCTAGCCGTGATTGCATTTGGATCGAGTATCCAAGATGTGCGGTCGCAGTTGGAAGATTCGATTAATGATGCTGAACGGCGCTTTGATGAGATCGAAGAACGCAATGATTCATTGGTCTCACAGATCCAAGAACAAGTGGAACTGTCGGTATTACGTGGTCAGCAGCGGATCGAAGCGGGTGAAAAGCGGGTTGAAGGTCTAACCGACGAGATCGAAGAAACGGTTAAAGCCAGTGAAGATCGGCTCAAGAATTTGGAAGGTATTGTGGATGCGGCATTACAAGACGCTAAACAGGATGCCGAAAATTCATTCCGTGTCCTGTCACTCTTACTGTTGGCAGAACAACAGGTGCGGGCGCGGAACCGCAAAACAGCCATTACCACTCTTGAAGAAGCCTACACAATTGACCCCAATAACCAAACCACCAATTACTTGTTGGGTTACTTGTATGTTGGGCGTAAGAAATTTGATACGGCGATTGACCATCTGCAACGTGCTTTGGACAGTGACCCCAACTTTGCACCTGCACTGGCAGCGATGGGGCTGGCACAACGCCGTATGGGTGACACCGCCACAGAAGATTTAAAACGGCGGCAATTATGGGCGAGCGCAGAATTAAACCTCAGCAAAGCATTAGATTCTGACTCCTCGTTGATAGATGCAGACAACGAATCTTACTTTGGGACACTGGGCGGGTTGTATCGCCGTCAAGGACGGTTAGAAGATGCCTTGAAATCTTATGAAAGTGCAGTGAATACGACCCCCAATAACTCGTACCCGGTCATTAATTTGGCAACCCTATATAAAAAATTGGGCTATAACGACCAAGCCAAAGATATGTTTGAAAAGGCGATTGAAATTTCCGAAGCGATTTTGGATGACCACCCAGGGGATACATGGGCGCGTTTGGACTTAGCCCAAGCCTTTTTGATTGCGGGGGATTCTAAAAGAGCATTGGATCAATATCGCAATGTGATTGGGCGATTAAGTGAGTCAGGGCCTTTGGAAGTCGCCAGCAACAGCTTAGAGTTTTTACGCGATGCACCACAGACGGTTGAAGGCTTGGATGAGGTTATGAAACTCTTGCGAGAGACCATCCAACGAATGCAAGGCACTGATGGCGATATGCCACCGCGATTGTCGAATGCCGCTACTCGCCATTGATGTTGGGAACACCCAACTCCATATTGGATATTGGGATGCGGAGCAGTGGGCGACATGGCGGGTTCATACAGAGCCCGCCCGCACAGCTGATGAATATGGCGTTTTATTCCAACACTGGTTAGCGGGGCGCACGCCACAACAGATTGTGATTGGGAGTGTTGTGCCCCGCATCACCGAAACCCTCCGTATGTCCAGTCAATTATATTTTGATGTGGAGCCATTGGTGGTGACATCCCAAACGCCGATGCCGATCACGATTGATGTAGATGCCCCTGATAAAGTGGGGATTGATCGGCTCATTAACCTTGTGGGAGCCCATCATCAATATCAGCAGCGCCCACTGGTTGTGGTGGATTTTGGCACCGCAACAACATTTGATGTTTTGTCGGTGAATCATGTGTTTATTGGTGGAGCGATCACGGCAGGGCTAAAAACAACCGTTGAAGCATTAGCAGGCGGTGCTGCCAATCTCTTTAATATTGATTTGGTGGTTCCACCGCAACCGATTGGACGGAATACAACTCATGCGTTGCAGAGTGGCTTGGTGTGGGGGTATGTAGGCCTTGTAGAAGGCTTATTAACGCGCATAACGCAAGAATTAGAGGAAATGCCTTATATAGTAGCTACAGGCGGTTTAGCGCCCCTTGTCGCAGGGCATATACCCCTCATTGGTAGCACTGCTCCGCTGTTGACATTAGATGGATTGCGGTATTTGCAACTTGCCTAGTTCTTTGCTGGGCGATATAATTAGAACAAAAGTTCTTTACTTTATAGATGGGAGATAACGCCTAATGGACTCAGTGGACTACAAAAAAGAGTTAAAGCATTTATATAAGCCAACGAATCAAACCCCGCAAATTGTCGATGTACCAACCATGATGTTTTTAACCATTGATGGGCGTGGCGACCCCGCCGACGCTGATTATCAAAATGCGGTTAAGACCTTGTATCCATTGGCGTATGAAATTCGGAATATCGTGAAACAAGAACAAGAGCTGGCGTTTACCGTCATGCCATTAGAGACCCTTTGGTGGTCCAACCAGTTAGAAAGTTTTAACGCACTCAATAAAGCCAACTGGTTATGGAAAGCCATGATCATGCAACCGGAGGTGGTGACTAAAGATATTGTAGAACGGGCGCAAGAAGTCGTGATTCGCAAGAAAAAAGATGTTCCTAAACTCGATTTGGTGCGTTATGAAAGCTTGTTAGAAGGGCTTTCTGCACAAGTATTGCATATTGGTGCTTATAAAGACGAAGCCCCTACTATTCAAGGCTTGCACCAATTTATCGAATCGGAAGGTTATGATCAGTTCGGGCGGCATCACGAAATCTATTTAAGTGATCCCAATCGGGTTGCCGCTGAAAAGTTAAAAACGATCATTCGTCAACCCGTTAAGTTCAAGCACAGCCGTTAAGCTCAGCATTGTAGGCTAAACGCTTGCCGCCTATAATCATGCGTTGGACTTTAAACAGAAAGTAGACAGTAAATCCTATGCCTCCCTTTGTCTTGGTTATTATTGGTTTGATATTTCTTATTGGTGGCGCTTATGTGCTGGTTGAAGGCGCTTCCAAAATTGCCTTCGCCTTTGGTATTTCCGAATTGGTGGTTGGGTTAACCATTGTTGCAATTGGAACCTCCGCACCTGAGTTAGCAATTGTTATTGCGACTGCATTACAAATTAACGCAGGTGAGTTAGCTGCAACAGGTGGTTCTGAGTTAATCATCGGGAACGTGGTGGGGAGCAATATTGCCAATATTGGCTTGATTTTAGGGTTTAGTGCCTTAACAGCGCATATCAATATTCCAACAGGTATTTTAAAACGTGACTTTATTTGGCTTGGGGGGGCAACTGTCGCGGTTGGGTTGTTTGCCTTGAATGGGGCATTTGAATTGTACGAAGGGGTCATTCTTCTGGTTGGGATGGTTGGATTTTCGATTTTCCAATACCGGATTGCAATGGAAGAAAGCCATGCTGCCGAAGAAAGTGGCCAGAATGTACATCCTGAATTGTTGGTGTTAGCCCGCTATGCTGGGTTGGTGCTGCTAGGCGGGATTGGGCTGGCGCTTGGTTCTGACTGGCTAGTGAATGGTGCAACATCAATCGCGCAGGATTTAGGGATTAGTGATTATATTATTGGGTTGACGCTGGTTGCGGTTGGGACATCATTACCTGAATTAGCAACATCTGTGGTTGCTACCTCTCGCGGTGAAGGTGAACTGGTGGTTGGCAACATCATTGGCAGCAATATCTATAATCTCTTATTGGTGTTAGCAGCGGGGATGGTCATTATTGACCTACAGATTCCCGATGTGGTGCGTGAAGTTCAAATCCCCTTGATGATTGGGCTGACGTTTGCTTTGATTCCAATATTCATCACGGGGAATAAAGTACGGCGCGAAGAAGGGGCGATTTTATTAGTTGCATACGCCATCATTACAGGGTTAGCGTTTGCCGTAAACCCGGGGGGATAGCGTACTTTCACAACATGATCGTCCCAAGATGGGGGGCGCGGAGCGGGCATTGCCCGCACGCGGCAGCCGCGCTGCCGTGTTAGGGATGCTCTGCATCCCTATCCGCGCCCCCCGCTGGTTGCTCGCTGCGCAACTCAGGGCGGTAATTTGGAATCAGTAACCACTCAAATACGTCGAAGCGCCAAATAAGCGCAATCCCGACTAACCACGCCCCGACAACCCCCACAATGGCGAATACCTCATTGGTGTTAGGGATGGTCATTTCAAAAAAGTCGCGAGCGCCTTCAATAGCCATCACGATTAAGAAGCCAATAAACATAGCAATCATTAACCCAATCCGACGTGGATCGAGGTTTTGGAAGGCGCTTTGCAAAGTGTCCCACTGATACCAATCATCACGGTCAAAACCCGCCAGAACAATCACCAATAATCCACCGCCGAGTGATGCAATGGTTAACAAGCTTTGACTGTGCATCACATCCTGTTCGTCGTAATTGAAAATCCATAATACGGATAAACATAGCATCAACAGCGTCCCTGCGGGAAAGACAAATTCCGTCGTCATGCGCAGTAAATTCTTTTTGGGTTGCACGCCCCGTGCCCAATAAGAGAGGAAAAACGCAGGAATGCCAACGGGTAACGAGGTTAACAGCGCATTATGACGCGGGCTGTAGGGGAATTCTGATCCGATGAAACCGGCCAACACGATCAATAATGCGGCGTATAGGGTACGGGTCAAGAACAGCCGTGTATTGTCGTTCATGCCATTTAAAATCCGTTGCCCTTCAATAAACGCATCGGGCAAAACCTCAAAGCGATTGCCCAACAGCACAATATCCGCAACACTGCGGGTGGCTTGGCTGCCATCTTCCATTGCGATGCCGACTTGGGCTTTTTTCAGGGATAACACATCATTCACCCCATCGCCCATCATGGCGACGTAATAGCCATCGTCTCGCAAAATATCAACAATACGTTGTTTTTGTTCAGGGGTGATGCGCCCAAAAATGGTATGTGTGCGGACGGCTTCTACGAATCCCGCATCTGTCAGCGTGGCGAGTTCAACGCCAGAAATTCCCTTGTCAGTTTCAGGGTCAAACCCCGCTTGGTAAGCTAGTGCAGCGACGGTTTCGGGGTTGTCGCCACTAATGACCCGTAGCTGAATATTCGCTGTGCGGAACCCCGCAAGGACATCTTGTACATTGGGGCGAAGTTCATCCGAAAAGCTGATCAAGCCAATTGGTGCTAAATCGCTGGGCAATGCGGGTTCCTGATCGTCGGGAATATCTTCGGGTTGGGTCATTTGAGGTGATTGGGCAAAGGCTAAAACACGTAATCCTTGATTGGCAAGTTCTGTGATCTTATCTTGGGTATCGATGGACATCTCTGGTAAAACCATTTCTGGCGCACCGAGAATATAGGTTCCCTTTAACATATCGGTGTCAAAGCTTGCCCCTGACCACTTCCGCGCCGATGAAAACGGTATTTCAGCAACTGGTTTTTGGGCAGGTTGGGGGAGCGCGTCAGCAAGGGCTTCTGCTGTACGGTTTTTAGCGCCTGTACTCACTATATACGTGCCCATCACCGTTTTGAATGAGTCTAATTCTGTGTTGCCCATCGGATGCAGCGCATCAAATAAAATGCGGTTGGTGGTGAGGGTGCCTGTTTTGTCCATACACAAGACATTGACATTGCTCAAGCTTTCAACAGCGTTACTCTTTTGGACTAATGCCCCCTTGCCGGCAATGCGTACCGCGCCAAGCGCATAGGCAACCGTGATCATGAGCAATAACCCTTGTGGGATCAAAGACACAACCACAGCCATATCTTCGATGCTTTCGTTAAAGGGTTGTTCATTAAAGGCATCCCGCAGACCCAACAAGATGCTGAGCGCCACCGCCAAAACCACCAAAACCCGCACAATAATACTGATCTGTTCTTGGAGTGGGGTGACAAAATTCGTATATTCCCGTGCGCCGGCGGTTAACTTTTGAGCAAAGCTATCATTGCCCACTTTTTCCGCAATATAGACCGCCTCACCGACCACCGCAAAACTACCCGATAAAATCTCATCACCGGGACGTTTGGCAATGAGGTCAGACTCGCCAGTGAGCAACGACTCATCGACATCCACACGCGGAACTGTCTCTGGATCGGTTTGGACTACAGCGCCATCGACCACGGCCTGATCACCTGCCTGAAAAACAATCGCATCGCCTAATACAACAGCAGCTTGATCGATTTCCTGTGGTTTGCCATCACGTAAAACGGTTACTTTGGGGCGGGTCAGGAGCGCGATTTGATCCAGTTTGCGTTTGGAGCGGTATTCCTGAAAGGTTCCAATGATGATGTTCACCACCACCACGCCACCCGTGACAAAGGCATCCCCAACGCTCCCCACAATGAGCAAGACCATCACGATCCCCAATAGGATCACATTGGCGATATTCAAAAAGTTAGAAATAAAAATATCTTGTAAGGAGCGGCTACTACGTAAATCTGCATTATTGCCTTGCCCATCACGCAAGCGTTGTGCGGCTTCCGCGCTTGTGAGTCCGATTGCCATAGAGGATGTACTTTCACTTTTGGATTAATGCTCAATATTGTATATCAGGCATGGCACATGGGGAAATAGTGGGGCGATGTGGGGAGCATTTGCCAACACTCCCCAAAAAGGATTTAACAGGGATTAGATGCCGTAGATTTCACCATATTTGTTTTTGATGTAATTGATGAATGGTTCTACGCGGATTTCTTCGCCTGTGACTTGTTTGATCAAGTTTTTGGGGGGGTATTTGCTCCCATGTTGATAGATGTTGTCTTGTAACCATGTTAACAAGGTATCAAATTTACCCTCAGCAAACTGCTCTGGGATTTCAGGATGTGCCTCAATTGCTTTTTCATAAAATTGCAATGACAGTAAATTCCCTAAGGCATAAGTGGGGAAGTATCCCATAATGCCTGCTGACCAGTGGACATCTTGCAAGCATCCCAAGGTGTCATTGGGCGGGGTAATGCCGAGATATTCTTCGTATTTCGCATTCCACGCGGCAGGAATATCATCAATTTTGACATCGCCATCATAAACCGCCCGTTCTAAGTCGTAGCGAATCATGATGTGCAAGCAATAGGTCACTTCGTCAGCTTCAACACGGATAAATGAGGGGCTTGAGGCATTGATGGCACGATAAAAGTCATCTAAAGAGGCATTGCTCAGTTGCTCTGGAAAGGCTTTTTGCAGTTCTGGGTAAAAGAATGTCCAGAAGTTGCGGCTACGTCCCACGACATTTTCCCACAAGCGCGATTGGCTTTCATGTACCCCTAAGGAGGTGCCACCAGCTAATGGGGTGCGGTCAAGTGCTTCAGCGCTCCCTTGTTCATACATCCCATGCCCGGCTTCATGAATGGTAGAAAATAACCCGCCAGAGAACCAATCGATTTCGTAACGGGTTGTGATGCGAACATCATTACGAGAAAAATTGGTACAGAAAGGATGTACGGCTAAGTCTTGACGACCCCGATCAAAATCAAAACCGATTTTAGTGGCGACCTCATTGCCAAATTGACGTTGTAATTCAATTGGGTAATCTAAGCGGAGCAAGGCATCGCTGGCTTTGTCTTTATTGTCGGCAATGCCGGCCACAATCGGAACGAGTTGATCCCGTAAATCATTGAAGATGCGGGTTACATCGGCGGATTTCATGCCGCGTTCGTATTGATCCAACAGCGCATCATAAGGATGATCGTCATACCCAAGGTATTCGGCTTGTTGTTGGGTCATCTCAAAAATTTTGGCGAGGTCATCACGGAACTGGCTAAAGTCATTCTCTGCGCGGGCTTGTGCCCACCGATTGTGCGCCAAGGCTGTCGCCCGTTGGAATTCAGCTACAAATTCGGTGGGTACTTTGGTCGCTTGGTCAAAGTTGTAGCGTGCCATATTGACCAAGGCAACTTCAAAGCTATCGCTATCCATACCATCAATTTCTTTTTCGGCATCTTCAATTAATTTGCCCAGTTCATCGGTGGTGCTTTTTTCGTGTAACACCTTGCCAAGGGTGGCTAAATGTTCTGCGCGTGCGCCGGCGGCGGCTTCTGGCATTTGGGTTTGTTGATCCCACCCCAAAACGGCACCAATGTTGTTGAGGCTTTGGATTTCAGCGAGTCTTTCTTGTAACGTGTCAAGTGACATTGGGTCTCCTGTTGTATAATTATTTTAGAACCACTTCCTAAAAAGCGGCGGTATATGTATACAGTAAAAACGATTCAATTTTCAAATAAGCGTGAAGCACGGGTCTTAGAGACCTTGCCCACAGTCTCAGCTAATGATTGTATACGCTATTTGCAAATTCCTAACTATCGATTTTCGATTGTGCTGCATGTGGGGGCGCTCGAAATGGATCCCCAAACCCAAAAAGATATGACCTTGCTCTTGCGTGAAAGTCTCGTGCGCTTTGCTGAAGATAATCGGGCATTGGTGGCAGATGGCGCCACGGATACGGGGTTTGTGAAGATCATGGGTGCGGCCTATGAATCAGGGCGAGCGACATTCCCATTGGTGGGTGTCACCGTTCGTCATCAGATGTTATATCCTGATGAACCCGAACAATCTGATCGTTGGTATCTGAATGATTCACATACACATTTTGTGATTTTAGATGGTGATGATTTTGGGTTGGAATCCCAAGTATTAGTGGGGCTGGCACGCTCAAGCGGCAATTATGGTATTTCGATTGTGATCAATGGCGGGCAAATCACGCGGGCAGAAATCGAAATGCAGGCAGCATTGGGAACACCTGTAATTGTAATGAAAGGTACAGGGCGCTATGCAGATGCCTTGGCTGATGCTGAACCTGGTAGTGAACTGCGCTTACCCTTTGAACAAAATGCGACCATGTTAGAAATCTTTGATGTAAACCGCCATACCCCAGAGGTGTTATATCATATGATTCGGCGCTTGCTCTTGCGGTAATGCGGGAGTAGGGGGAAGGTTCGCAAACCTTCCCGTTTTGTTGATAAGTTACCCTTAGCCACCTAAGGCTTGGATAACCACATTCTCCAATTGAAAGGGATCAACTCGTTGACCGTTCACCAAAAAGGTGGGAGTCCCTAAGATTCCGACTTGTTGCCCATGTTGTGCCCACACAATCATGGTGAGTTCATGGGTGTTGCTTGCCAAACACGTGGCAAGTGCTTCTGAATCTAGACCTAGATTAGCGGCCAAAGAAACGTAATTTTCCTCAGCAGCGTAGCCCGCAAATTGTGCATCTGTCAGATCATAAAGTGCATCATGGAATGCCCAAAACGCATCTTGCCCTTGGTCTGCAACACATTGTGAGGCTTCTGAAGCGAGTGGATCATTGGGGGAAATCACGGGGTAGTTACGGAAAACAAATTGAACACGATCACCATATTGTGCCATGATGTCTTGCACCACATTGCTTTCGTGTACAACACGGCACGCATGGCAACCATACGCACCATATTCAACGATTTGGATTGGTTGACTATCTACCAACGTGCCTAAGGTAACATCTTGAGCAATACGACTTTGGGCAAGGTTTAAGACTGTATCACCTAACGTCCAATAGCCTTCAACTGCTGCATCATTGGCGGTAAAAACCGAGCCCTCGCTCAGATCAACATTATCATCTGACCAAAATTCGACCGTTTCAATATGCGTACCAGCATTTAGGCAAGTGAGCAAAGCATTGCTATCTACGTCGGCAGATACCGTTGCAAAGTCTTCGAGAGTTAACAGTGAATCATACTCAAGCAGTGTTAGGCTAAATACTGCGCCATGATATGACCAAAATGCGTCAAGTCCTTGATCAAGGGCACATTGTGCGCCTTGTGCTGCCCATACATCGTTAGGGTGGTCGCTCATGACATTACGGAAGGTGTATTTCACAGCCCCAACATATTGTTCCGTGACATCTAAAACTGTGTTGCTTTGGTAAATACTACGACAGGTTTCACAACCATAGGCGCCATATTCAACAATCTCAACCATGGCGTGTTCTAAACCGAGATAGGCTTCTTGTTCCAAGCGTTCTTGGGTGGCGTCATCCTGTGCACCAACCCCAGCAACCAAAAGGAACAATAGGCTTCCTGTAACCAAGAGTATTTTCATCAATGAATTATCCTAATAAAGAACGAATGCGAGCATCAAGTTGGCTTACATTGCCAAGACGCTGTCCGTTTACAAAAAATGTGGGCGTACCGTTCACACCTGCGCTGCTGCTATTGTCTGCCCAATGATCAACTGTCCGTTTGTGCGTATCGTTATTGAAACACTCTTCAAGTGCATCTGCGTCAATGCCAAGTTCATTAGCTAAGTCAATATAACTGGCTTCATTGTCATAATCATCATATTCACGGTCTGTTAACTCAAAAAGTGCGTTGTGATATTGCCAAAATGCCTCATTGCCTTGATCCAAAACGCATTGGGCGGCTTCGGCAGACATTTCATCATTCCGATGGATGATCGGTGCGTTCCGAAAAATCAATTGAATGCTATCACCATATTGCTCAAACGCTTGATCCAAAATCCCTGCTTGATGTACATCACGACAACTATGGCACCCATATGCACCATACTCAATAATCGTAATGGGGGCGCTGCCTGTGCCAAGGAATGCTTCTTGCTCTAAGCGTTCTGCTGAAACCTCGGGGGGGGCAGTCAACAATGTGTATCCGATATACGCACCAATTACCGCAACAACCGCCAACACCCCACCATACATCAGGAGTGGGCTTTGTGCTTGCTGCTTGCGCTTACTGCGCTTGCCTCGGCTGTTTTTTCCCATACAATTTAAACCTCATACTTTTTTAATGATTGTGTTGCAACGATAACGTCTATAACCAATGATGCTCATCTATTACGTAGTCTTACCTTAAAATGGCATAAAAAAACAGCCCAACGGCTGTTTGGTGAGGCGGAGAGAGTGGGATTCGAACCCACGGTAGCGCTTACACACTACAACGGTTTTCGAGACCGCCCCAATCAACCACTCTGGCATCTCTCCGTATACAGTATTTATTTTTGCCCTTGGGCGCGTAGTTCCGCAAAAAATGCACGGATGGCAGCCGCCGCTTCTGGTTGGAGCGTCCCCTGCCGCACCTCAACACGATGGTTTAGGGCGTCGTGCTGCAAAATGTTCATGACACTACCGCCAGCTCCGGCTTTGGGGTCTGTGGTGGCATACACTAATACAGGCAAACGGGCTAACACCATCGCTCCCGCACACATCGCACAAGGTTCAAGGGTGCAATATAGCGTGACATCTTCCAATCGCCAGTGACCAATTGCCTGCGCAGCTTGCCGCATGGCAATCATTTCGGCGTGGGCGGTTGGGTCGCCATCAATTTCACGGCGATTGTGCCCGCGTCCGATGATTTGCCCATCTTTAACCGCAATCGCCCCAATCGGAACATCGGCGTGTTTGTGGGCAGCATATGCTTCAGCAAGTGCCTGTTGCATCCAAAATTCATCATTCACAGCGCCGCGCATTATAGCAGTTGCCGCGCAGAGTGTGAAGGGCATGGCGATTGATTCAGATTAATAGACGGGTTTAAAACTTGAGAAGGTGACGATGTGGAATCGCAGATATAAGGTTCCACGATTCCATAATTGGCTATACTAGCCAAGACTTATTACTTCAATCTAGTTTTCGACTTTGACCGTGCCCCAAAAGGCTACATGATCCTTGATTTGGCTGGCCGCATCTTTAGGGGTGTGGTATGTCCAAGCGGTGGCTTCAGCACTCTCGCCATTAGCCTCTACGGTATAGTAACTAGCCGTACCTTTCCACGGGCAAACGGTAGATTTTGTATGGTCGCTAAAGTATTCCCAATTGATGGAATCAGGTGGAAAGTAGTGATTACCTTCTACCATTTCTGTGTTGTCACTTTCTGCTAACACGATGCCATTCCAGATTGCTTTTGCCATTGTGATTTATCCTTCATTTATTTAACTACCAATACGCAGACATTAGCATAGAATCTGTAACTGACCGTTATCTTACATCTAACCGATATAGCCACCGTTTGACTACCACCCTGTAAACGGTGGGGGAAATTCCGCTACAATAGGCGACACTATACAAAACATGTCTAATATTCGGGCGGGGAGTAAACGTGACTAAGGATGATGTTCCCCCGCACGCCACAAATACAGAGAAAGGACACCACAAGACACCATGCGATCTTTGGTAATGTGTTGCATTATGGTTTTGCTCATCAGTGTTCCATTGGTGAGCGCCCAAGAGACTTATGAAAATGAAACCCTCGGCGTTGCCTTTGAAGTCCCCGATGGGTGGGAAGTCCGCGCTGAAGCGGATAGTATTACGGCTGGCACACCAGAAGCCCTTGAACAACTGGATACGGGGGAAGTGCCTGAATCGTTGATTTTCCGTGTTATTACGGGTACGTTTTTGGATATGGATATTCAAAATGCTAGCCAATTGCCTGAACGCCTGACGAATTTGGTGCCAACCGGTGTCACTGCGCCTGAGCCAACGGCGATTACCTATGGTGGGATTGAGGGCTGGGTCATTGAATATAGTATTGCTGATGGAAACTTAACCAGCCGCGTGGCATTGTTAGGGTTAAGAAGTGGACGCCTTGCCTTGATTCGTGGGTTTTCTGCTAGTGATGTGTGGGAGAGCGCTGCCGCTAATTATGATGCGGTGATTGATAGTCTAACATTTTCGACTCCTGCCGATCTCGTTGATCCCTTTGATGGAATCCCTGATGATGATGGTGGTGTGTATTGGCAATATCAAGCTGCTCAACCAGAAGGCGAACCGACTGTATCCCTTGGTGGTTTAACCTATGATCCCTTTTTGTTGATGTATATTGCGGCAGGGGAACGCGGTCTGTTGGTGTTGGATGAAAGCAACGGCGCGTTTGTCAACTATTTAGGCCCCTTTTTTGATGATGACAATTTTGTTGATGTCACCATCAGCGCCGATGCACGCTTATTTGTTGCCAATGCAACCAGCGGGGATAACAATCAGATTATGGTGGTGAACCGTGTCGGTGCCTTTGAATATGGCTTTGGGTCTACGGGCGATGCACCGGGACAGTTTGCCCCAGGGATGCCCCAGAGTTTGGCAGTTGAGGGCGGTAGCAGTGCCAATGTGTGGACGATTTCAGAAGGGCACACTACCGAACCCGTGAACCGTCTTTATAAATTTGATCGCTTTGGGACACTGCTAGAAGCCTTTGATCTGGCCGACATTAACCCAGAATTGAGCAATGTTCGCATTGATAACAATGTGAGTACTGGCGAACTGTATCTCATTGGTGAAACGGGTGGCTTAAACTTGTTAGACTTTAATGGGAACCCTTTGGTAACGAATCTGGGCATGGAAATTTTTGAAGATGATCCGCCCTTGGATATAGCAATTGCCCCCAATAACAACATCATTATTGCAACTGCTGAAAATGGATTTTTAGAATTTTCGCCAGCAGGGGAATTATTGGATCGTGTCGGACTGAAATATAGTGATGACCGCACCGACAGCGCCCAACCGAGTGAATTTTATGAACCAGCGGGGGTAGTGGTGAATGTGGATGGTGATATTTTCTTTGCAGAAACCAATCCACTCTCTGGCTTGAGCCAAGTACAAAGTTTTAGCTTTACTGGCGATGGCAACCTGCCCTTACCAAACCGTATTGTTGACACTACCGCTAGCGAAGACCCTGCACCAGATCTTGATCCTGCGGCGGGGGGCGGTGACATTACCTATGGCACGACGCTGCAAGGCAGTTTGAACAATCAATTTCCAGTACATCAATATTTCTTTGAAGGCGAAGCGGGTGATCGGATTCGGATAACCATGCGTGCGCTTGACGCTTCGGGGGAGCTGGATACCCTATTGCGCTTGATTGGCCCTACGCTGCTCGAAATTGGCTTTAGTGATGATGCGGATCCCTTGCCAGAAGGATTTATTGCAACGGATTCTGTCATTGAAATGGAAATTCAAGCGTTTGGGCGTTATACCATTGAAGCAACTCGGTTTGGTGGCCGTGGTGATTATGAACTTACGTTTGAGCTGCTCACCAGCAGTCAATAAGTTGTTAACCCAATCGATGATTACGGTGGAGCAAATCTATGTATTTGCCCGCATTTGGGGGAGCTATAGGCTCCCCTACAATTTGGGATTGGGTAAGGTAAAACTGCTTATCCTCAACAGAGGTTATTTGAAGAAGATTTTGAATTTTAAACGCCCTAAGCTAACGTTGTCTCCATCACGTAAGGCATAATCACGTTCATCAGCCAAGCGCTCCCCATTCAAAAAAGTATGGTTGGTGCTGCCCAAGTCACGGATGTAGAGTTGGTGACCTTCTGGTACTAACTTGGCATGATAGCGCGAAACCCCTTGCTCTGAGGCGCGAAAGGTTTCTAGGCTCACGGCTAATGTACCATCTACATCGCCAGACACACGCCCTAGGATAGTCGGATTGCTGACTTGGATTGCCAGCGGATCATCAAAATCATCAAAGTGTAACATCACCACCTGATCGGCAGATAGCGTTTCACTACCAGCCGAGAGTGTATCATCCTCGCCCCCTAATTTTTTGGTGCTTAGGGAGAGCGCTGCTAATGCGACACCACACTTAGTACAAAATATTTCACCCTCAAGGTTGTCAAAACCACAATTGATACAAACAGGCACGATGCCCTCCAAACGAAATAATGACTATTTTTAGGATACTAGGCTTTATGAACTTTGGCAAAGTACATTATTCATCAATAAATCTTTCCACCAGAGAATTTTTGGGATTTTGCGCTTTCAGGAGCAGGGGGTTTGCCTTGGTGGGTTTCTAAAAAAGCGATGGTTTGTATCCATGCATCTTCTGCGGCGATTTTATTATAGGTTGGCAAAAAATCATTATAAAAATTATGCAATGCATCAGGATACACAATAACTTCATGTGGTTTGCCACTACGAATGAACACCTCACGGAGTTTGCTTTCGTGTTGTCGTACAATCTCATCATGCTGCCCAAAAATGGCTAATACAGGGCACGTATTTTTGGTGATTTTGTCAAAATATGGTTCAGGATTCCCATAAAAAGATACGGCTGCCATAATGTCGGTTGAAGTCGAGACTAATTCATACGCCAAAGTTCCGCCGAAGTCCCATCCAACCACCGCCATTTTATTATTTGATTTGTGGTGAGATTCCAAAGCACTTAATGCCGCTTGCACTTTTGCAGGGGCTTTGGGGAAAAAGTGTTTTTCTGCTTTGGCAGCTTCGTCCAATGTTGTGGGATGTTGACCTTCAAATAGATCCGGTGCGATCACATAGTAGCCAACTTCGGCAAAACGATGCACCAAGGCGCGGGTGTGGGCGCTTAGCCCCCGATCATCATGAAGCAAGATCAAGCCGGGGAAGCGGCGTCCATGTTGTGGATGTGCCCAAAATGCAGGGATCGCTTGACCGCCATCAGTAACGACTTGAATATATCCGCTGGTGATGCGGTGTTGCAGTTTTTTTGCTTCTGGCATGGGCATCTCTCACCAAAAATAATTTTCTATGTTAACTATAGGAAAACTCCATCCGATAAGCAAGGAATTGGTCAAAATTGGTCACCTGTGTATCCATCTATCCCCTAAAATGCCTATATCATCAACATTTGAGCGTATTATGGTGACGTATTCGGTATGATCTGAATGGGGCCAACGCCTGCTTGTGTATCGGTGGAGCCATCCCCTAATACAACCGGCTGTGGCTCATAATGGTTGTAATCCAGCAAGCTGACACTCAACCACCAATCCCCTGCCTGTATCGTGGCATCGGCTAAGGGAATATCAATACGGGTGATGACGGTTTGCCCCGGTTGCCAACATGTGACTGGATACGCATCCTCAAAAGGTTGGATGACCACTGCCTCTCCATATGGTACACCATCCGGGGCAACAGGCAGGATAGAAATCCAATAAGGGGTTGATTGCCACGCATTGGCTTGCCATTGCAAATCAACAACGAATGTATTGGTATCTGTGATGCTGCCACCAACCGCTTGTAGATTAATCCCATCATTCGGTTTACCAAAAGTGATGATTTGTGGTGTCGTTGCCTGCGAGCTTTCAATGTTGGGTGGGGTTTGTGGCGGTTCGCTGAGTCCTGTTCCGATAACCGCTAGGGTGCCGACCATGATGGCTGCCCAACATAATTGTAGCCCACCGATGAGGGCTTGCTCTTGCAGTGTAAAACGAGACAGTGCCCCTGCCGCTACAATCAATGCAAAAGGGAAAAAGAATTGCCACACCCGCCCTGTTTCGCCGCGTGCAGTGCCGCTAACGGTCATAATCAATAGCGTCAGTGCCAAGCTAACCGCTAATAAACCTTGTGCATCAGTGTGATGTTGTGACCATAGATTTTTGCTACCCCGCCATGCTTCCCAGACAAACAGCAGTACCAATGGTAAGCCTAAAAATAAGGTGAAGTCCCATAAATGTAAGGCTAGCCACGGCAAATAAGGGTAATCGAGTTCAAAGTGTTGGTCGAATGCCGTCTGTAAAATATGCCACGGGGTGGCACCGCCCCATAGTATCCAGATCGCCCATACAATCGAGAGCCCAAAGCCAAATGCTAGACCAATTTTAATCGACCATAGCCGATCGGTTTGATGGTGCAAAACGTGGTACCCCAATGCCCAAATGCCAAATAAAAGCAGAATTGGAACCACAGAAATATTGAAAAATGTCAGATTAGAAATAATTAAACCTGCTGCAAATGCCCATAAATAGCGGGTTTCGACAAACGCCAGCCATAAACACAGCCCCGCTAAAATGGCTGATGTGGGGAAAACTGTGTTCGGCGTAGGGGTAAACATCGCTAATCCGGGGATGATAGCCCAGCCTAACACTGCACGGTTGGCGATGGTCTCATCTGTAAGGCGGCGCGTCAGCCAAAAAAGCGGAAACACCGCCAAAGCCGCCCATAATGGTGACACCATACCCAACACTGCGCTAGCAATACCACCATCACTGGCGGCTTGGATGGCAAGATTGTCGCACTGCATGGGGCGCAACTGTTCCGCAATCGGGCTAGCAGGGACAAGATCCTCAAATAAAAGGCGTGTGCCAAAATAGGTAATGGGTAACCCCGGTGGGGCTAGCGCGGCATGAATAGAAATTGATTCTTGCGCATAATATTCTTGTTCACTTGTCCAGTCAGAGAGTGCCGCCTCAAATTCGGTTGGCGTATAGAGATTAGCGACCGTATAGGGGCCACTGGTGAGCCCACTGGCGATACGTGTATATTGCTCATAAAGGGGATCACCCCAGCGTAATAAGAATATAAACGGTAAAATCAGTGCCCCTAAAAACCCCCATACCATGATCCAGCGTGAGGTGCGCTGGCGTTTTAACAACCAACCCGCGCCCACACCATACAGCAACATTCCAATGATAATCGGCAACCACTCCAACGGGCTGGCAACATCACGCGGCCAGCGCCACCCATAATCACCGCGCAGGCTGACCCATACATCAAACAATAAAGCGAACCCAAGGAGTAAGCTAATACCACTGATGATTAAGAGGCTTTTTTTCATATTGGTGTTTATAAACTCATTGATTTTGTGTTATGGCATCGAATCATGCTTAGAGCACATTATGGCATAGGTTAGAGGGGGTTTCTATGCTAAACCTATGATCCATCGAGAGGCAAGCAGGCAGAGGGATAAACCTCTGCCCGATGTTCAGTTGTTAGTTTTCGTCGATAGGGGTAACGAGTTCCATTAAGGTTTGGATGTGGCTAGAAAGTTCGGCGGGGTCAGGGTGCAAGCCTTCTGTCAGTAACGCATTTTGATACAGAACTTGAATCCCATTTTCGACCAATGGATCATTGCCGCGTGCTGACCGTGCCCCCAAATTACGGATAATGGGATGATTGGGGTTGAGTTCTAAAATACGGCTGGGAACGTCATATTCTTGTTCCAGCATTTGATACAAGCGTTGTTTGTGGCGGTCAATAGACCCTTCTGGCGCGACTAAGCGCACAGGGCTACCTGATGCAGATTTTAAGACCTTGCTCATCCGTACCGATTCTATAGCATCCCCCAACACATTGCGGACACTAACCAGTAATTGATCCAAAGCGTTGCTATCCGGTTCATCTTCGGGCGTGTCGTCTTCGGGTGGTTCGCCAATGCCATCTAGTTCCAGCTCGGCGGCATCGACATTGACCAATTTGTGATCTTTGTAATCTTGTAGGGCATCGCTCAAAAAGCCATCTACGCTCTCAGTGAGGTATAGCACATTAATATCACGTTCGCGGAGCGGATCCAAGTGGGGGCTACGAGATGCAGCGGACACACTATCTGCCATGATGTAATAGATCTTGTCTTGCCCATCGGCCATATTTTCGACGTAATCATCTAAAGAGATCAATTGATCTTCTGACTGGCTACTATAGAAACGTAACAAGGGCAACAAGCGTTCGCGGTCGCTGTATTCAGAAATCACACCATGTTTAAAGAAGGTGCTATATTCCGTCCAGATGCCTTCAAAGATTTCTGGGTTATCTTCATCATTGGCGAGGCGTTTAAGTTCAGTCAATACTTTGCGGGTGACAATTTGTTTTAACTTGAGCATTTGCGGATCATTTTGGATCGATTCGCGGCTCACATTGAGCTTGATGTCTTCGCTATCGACAACACCTTGCACAAATTGCAAATACTCTGGCAACAGATCGGTGGTGTACTCTTGGATCAATACTTTTTTCGCGTAGAGCTTGAGTCCTGGTTCTTTACGCAAACTGAACATATTCCGTTCTGCGGATTGCGGAATGTAGAGCAAAGAATAATATTGGATCGGGGCATCGCCACGCGAATGGATATGGAAGCGGGGCGGGTTGAAGTCTAGTGTAAAGCTCTGATAAAAACTGTTGTAGGCGTCGTCTTCAACGTCGCTAGGGCTGCTGCGCCAAATCGCTTGTTGTTGGTTAACTGGTTGCAGTTCAGGGGTATCTTCGCCTTCGGCGGGTGGTTCTGCATTGGCATCTTCCACAAAGATGGGAAAGGCAATATAGTCTGAGTGGCGACGGATAGCTTGTTGAATCGAGCCACTATTAGCAAACTCGGCAGCGTCTTCACGCAAGTGGATGACAATATCGGTGCCGCGTGTGCTTTTTTCGGCGGGGATGATCTCATAGGTATCTTCACCGCTAGAAATCCATGTGAAAGCCCCCACGTCGGGCAAGTGAGATTTTGAGGTAACTTCTACTTTGTCTGCCACCATAAAAACGCTATAGAACCCAACCCCAAATTGACCAATGAGATTGGCGGGGTTTTCTGCGCCTTCCATTTTGGCCATAAAATCACGCGCACCACTTTGGGCAATAATCCCTAAATTGCTGATCATGTCATCGTCCGTCATGCCAATGCCAGTATCGCTAATGGTGATCGTGTTGGCGTCGCTGTCCACTGAAATATGAATTTTCAATTCCGTATCGGCGTTAACAACGTTATCATTAGTGAGCATCTCAAATTCAACTTTGCTCAGCGCATCAGACGCATTTGAGATGAGTTCTCTTAAGAAAATTTCGCGATCCTTGTACAATGAGTGTACGAGGATGTTCAAAAGTTGTTTGATTTCTGCTTGAAATGTATGGGTCGCAGTCGTCATGACCTTACTCCTTTAAGCATATTGTGTGATTACATGTGGTAAGTATCACATGATAAGATAACTTAGTTGTATTAGAATTTTGCAAAAAATTTCTCAGAAATTCGTATATGGATAAAAAACTACAAGATATCGTCCAATTAGAAGCTGATGGATACCGTGCAACCGCTGTTCGGCGCTTGCGGGAGTATGTGCGCGAGTTCCCCGGTGACGCAGAAGCGTGGTATTACCTTGCACGGTTTGCCCCACAACCCAAAACCCAAAAAGCGGCCATTGATCGGGCTGTGGCATTGGAGCCAGATTATAAAGATGCGATTGAGTTCCAAGCGGTGTTGTTGGAAGAATACCCCGAACTTGAAAACACGGGCGGCAATCGTCGCCTTGTGCTGATGATGGGGGGGGCGATCCTTGTGTTGGCGGTGATTGGGTTTAGCATTGCCTTGTTACCAAGTTTGTTAGACAACGCCGAACCTGAAACGGTGATCATTGTACCCAGCCCTGAACCCACCGACCCCACCGCGATTCCGCCAACAGTCGATATTCCAACCCCAACAATGATCACGACTTTCACTGAAACCCCCATCCCTGCGACTGAGGCGGCCAACATCGCCACGCCTGCGCCGATTGTGAGCGTGACGCCTACGCAATCCCTGAGTAGCTTTAGTGATAGCCGTCAACGGATCATTATTGCTGGGGAAGATGCGGATATTTTATCTGCAAACCTCGTGACGATGTTTGGTGAACAATCCCTCTTTTTTGAAGTTACGGATCAACCGATTACGACTGAACCAGACGCGGTTGCATTGCTCGATAGCGAAAATGCCACGATGGTGATTTTTGTCACGGATAGCGATGATGAGCAACTAACGGTTCAGCTTTATAGCGAAAATACCGATGATCGCGCTCGTAATGATCCCAATCTGGTGTGGCTGGCACGTATCCCAACCCCTTGGGGGCTAACGGTGACGTTGAACCGTGCCGAAATTGCCCAAGGGCGCGGGCTAAGTCGATTGATTGCCCCTGTTGGGTATGTTGGTAATGCCCCACAAATGGTGATCACAGCCTTAGATGGGGTGTTTGATTCGCCGAGTGGTATTCTAACACCCGATGAAACCTTGTTAGCGTCCATGTTGGGCTATGCCTTCCAAACCCAAGGCAATGCTGATGATGCACTGGATATTTATGATGTTCTTAACACCTACAGCAATGATCCTGCGCCCTATATTTTAGTGAATCGGGCGTATGCCATCGCACAAAATGGTGACGTTGAATCCGCGCTGGCAACTTATGAACGGCTATATGCCGAATATTCTGATCAAGTGTTTATCCAAACGTTAATTGGGAGGATGTACACGCTAAACAATAACGTTGAATCCGCGCGATTGGCTTATGAGGAAGCTATCGCGCTCAACAGTAGCGCGGCGTTCCCTTATCTGGCGCGTGGGGTGTTGTGGAGCGAACAAGGCGACGCCACCCGCGCCTTAGAAGATTTTGGGAGCGCGATTAACCGCGAACGAACCTATGCGCTGGCATATTATGAACGCGCAGCGTTGCGTCTTGACCTTGGCCTGAGTGATGATGCCCTTGCTGATGTTGATCTGGCAATTGAGTTGCAACCCGAAATTGGGGTTTATCATCAATTAAAGGGAGAAATTTTGCTCCAACAAACCGATTGGGAAGCCGCCACCACTGCCTTAGAACAAGCCCTGTCACTAGGGGCAACCCGCGCCACGACCCATGCCGCCCTAGCACAAGCCTATTATGAATTGGGGAACTTGGATGGCACACGCCGCGAAAGTGATAACGCCCTACAACTTGATCCGACCCTATCCACCGCATGGTTATATAACGGGTTGGCATACCTTGCCCAAGGGAATATTCAAAGCGCGATTAGTGCCTTTGATCAAGGGATTGATGCCAACGATCAAGATGCTGATCTATATGTGGCACGTTGTGCGGCTCATGCCCGTAGTGGGGACGATGGGCTAGCCGCCTTAGATTGTGACAATGCACTTTTGGTAGACCCTGTCAACGGTTATGCCTTGGAGCAACGCGGCTTAATTCGGTATCGGGCGGAAGACCGCGCTGGGGCAGCCGAAGATTTTGCCGAAGCGATCACCTATGCCCCAGATGCCTATGAAGCGCTCTATCATCTAGGGTTCTTTGCCGCGCAAGAGCAACGCTTAGAGGTAGCAATTGATTTCTTTACCCGTGCCTTAGAGATTGCGCCATTTTTGGGCAAAGCTTATAAAGAGCGTGGCATTGTCTACCGTGTAACCAATAATTGGGAACTCGCCATTGCCGATATTGACCGCGCTATTGGGTTATTGCCCGATGACTTTTATTTGTACTATGAGTTAGGGCTTGCTAAACGGGCATTAGCAGATCGGGCGGCGGAGTCTGGCAATACGGCTCAGGCTATTTTGCTTTACGAAGAAGCGGCGGATGGGTTCCGCACCTTTTTGAATGCCCAGCAACCCGGCGATCCATTTGTGGACGACGCCACCGCAGGATTGCTGTATGCTAATGATGCCTTGAATGTGTTACAGGGTGGTCAATAAATAGGATACAATCAAGCTGTATACGGTTCAAAGGACAAACAAAATGCCAAAAGAATTAGACCTAGACGCACTCGAAGCTGACTTCGACACCAACTTTAGCCCCGAACAACGTGAATGGTTAGCCCATTTGCTACATGATCATGTGAGCGGATTGGTGGCAACATTGGCGATGCAAGTCGAGATTGTCAAAAAAATGCTGGATCGCGACATGGATTTGAATGATGAAGTTATGTCTTTAAAAGAAAATATGAGGAATGCTGCGGAACACATCAAAGGGATCGAAACGGTAATTCGCCCCAAACGTGGGGAATAGTTAGTTCAAATATGGTTTATTGGGGTAGGTTTATGCCTCCCCCCACCCGCGCAAAACTAAGGCTAGTGTGGTTAACTACCGAATCCGAAAACGGTGTTGCGCATATCTCGCAAGGCGATCAAGGTTTTGAAACCAAATACCCACCACGATGAGAGCAAAATCACTTGCTGTACGGGTACAGGATACCGTTCTTGGGCAACTTCTAAATAGTAGGTGGAATTCCCGCGCAAATTGCGGGGAAGCTCATTCATGGGGAACCAATCAATGGCGACAGATTCGGGGGTATGTGCCAAGGTTTTGCCCCCAACGACATGTCCCCAATACACATAATTCATTTCGTTGAGTTGAGGGACATGGAACTTCCCCATCATCCCCTCAAGCTCTACATGGTAGCCCGTTTCTTCATATGTTTCGCGGATGGCTGCCGCTTCGGTGGTTTCGTTAGGTTCAACACGTCCGCCGGGCAACACCCACACGCGGAAATCCTCACGCTTAACCAGTAAGACTTGATCGTCTTTGATGATGATGGTTGTTGCTCCAAGCCGCATGGACTGCCTCCGACTCAAAAAAGTATATGTTTGAAACGATATTTCTTTCAGTATACGCTATAACCCTGTTATTGCCATTTAGCGTCGTTTTATCACAGCGTTTGCAAGGTTTGGGTATTGGCACTGCGTAGGGCAGCTTCAATAATTTGGAGTTGCAACACCGCAGTTTCGGCTTTAACAGGGGGGGGGGCAGCTTTGGTGATCGCCTCATACACGCCATGATAAAACCCACCATAGTTACCGCTAACGGTTTCGGTGATGCGCTGGAAGGGCTTCCCTTCGGTATCAGTACCTTGTAACAGCCCCCAATCAACGGCATTTTCTTTACCCCAATCTTTTTCAAGTGGCATGATGCCATCTCTTAAACGCGCTTCTTGCGGGTCTAATCCGTGTTTTTCATAGGTCGCTTTACGACCCTTGACCCGAAACCGTGGTACCGGCATGGGGTTAGCAAAATCAACTTCGAGAATAGCGCGTACATCATTGGGGTAATACAGAATCACCCGAAAGTAATCGTTATTGGTGCGCTCGGGGTTAATAGTGCGCACATCGCCATACACTTTTTCAGGTTTGCCTAACAGCACCAACATTTGATCGATCATATGAGGGCCTAGGTCGTGTAAGACGCCTGTGTTGTGTTCGTTGCGCCATGCGGCTCGCTCGGTTGCTGTGGGTTTATACCGCGCCCAACCGCATTCGATTTCGTACAGGTCACCCAATTCGCCATCTTGTTGTAGCTTACCAATGGTTAAAAAGTCACCATCCCAGCGCCGATTTTGGAACGGGATCACATGTTTAACCTGTTCTTCTGATAGGGTGACTAGTTTTTGGGCTTCGTCACTAGTAAGGCTAAAGGGTTTTTCAACCACGACATGTTTACCGGCATTGAGCGCTGCTTCCGCTTGCGAAACGTGTAAATGGTCGGGGCCTGCTACCACAATCAGATCAATATCTGTGGCGAGGAGTTCATCAAATGTTTGTAATGTGATAACATCGGGAAAAATATCAGCTTCAACTTCTCGGCTGGTTACCACATGGGTGAGTGTAAATCCCTCATGTGCATGAATAAAGGGGGCATGAAAGTAGCGTCCGGCCAGTCCCCATCCGGCAATACCGACTTTGACAAGTGTTGACATCGTTTTATCTTTCTATCGTTGTATGAGTTTGTCGTATTTGGGTTCTATGATAGGCTAATTATATGGAAAAACCAAAACTCCCCCAGTGTACCCGTTGTAATTTTGGCATGATTCCGCAATTTCATGAGAATCGGTTATGGTGCCAAGGGTGTGGTCATGTCCGCACAGACCCCAAAGCCTTGCAGATTGTGGCTATGCATCGTCAGATCGAAGGACAAAGTGCCTTTCCCATCGGGCTTAATCCACGCGAGTATCCTGATATATTAGATAGCCGCGAAGCAATGTTTTTAGAAGAAGCAGCAGACAAACTTGAAGCTGGTGATAAACGTGCTGCGCGATTGATCGCCCACGATTTGATCAATACCAATCATCGTTTGGTGCAAGCCTATTATGTGTTGTTTTTGGCGGCGAGCAGCACCACTGAAAAAGCACGTCATCTGGCAAGTATTGTGACCTTTGAGCCCGAAAACAAAACCGCTAAACGTACTTTGGATAAACTCGCCGCGATGGTTGGTAAGGATATTAAACCCTCCTTTTTTACGATCCATGATCATCGTGCCGAAACTCAATATGATGTTTTGGCGGAAGCGAATTTAGAAGTTTGCCCGATGTGTGCGGGGCATACCCTCTATAGAGGTGAGGATAAGGTTGAGTGCTTGTCCTGTGGCTATACTCCATTAGATGCACCACAAGCCAATGTCCCAAAACCAAAAACGTTAGCGTCAACACTGGCCGCGAGTGGTGGGTATCATTTGTTACAAGAAGCAATGGCGAATCGGCAATTTGGGACGGGTAAAGCGTGGAAAATCGGCGAACGGGTCTTAGCGTGCCAAAATTGCGGAACACAATTAACCCTCACGGGTAATATGATGACCCAACAGTGCGCTTTTTGTGACAGTCAACATATTCTTGAGTGGGATGTGGTGGGGTCGTTCCAAGAACCAGATGTTGTTTTGCCCGTGCGCTTGGAACCAAAGGATGTGATCAAACTTTTAAATGATGAATTACCTTCCGAAATAAAGGTAACTCGCCATCGGATGATGGGGGTTTATTTGCCTTATTGGGGGTTCCGAGGGCTAGATGATTATGCCCAACATCGGGATATGTTAGTGCCTGCTAGCCAAGAATTGAGTCATCAGGTATTACAGGATATTTTACCATATGACTTGCGGCATCTGCGCCCCTACGATCAACGATTTTTGGCGCGGTGGTCTGCGGAAGTGTATACGCTAGATGTTATTGATGCCTCATTGCAGGTTAAAAGTTCGATTAGCGGCGGTATAGAATATCGCTTATTGTTGTTACCGGTATGGATGGTGACGCTTACATTACACAATGGAGGAATTTATCATGGGGTGGTGAATGCCCAAACGGGCGAAGTGGTCACCACCGAACGGATTGACCGCGCGAGTCAATATAAATCCCGCGTGTTAAATTTATCTGATTTTGCGGATGTAATCCCTAAGCAACAGTCTCAGCGTTCACCGATTGCACCATTACCTGCCCGTGATGAATCCGTGATTCGTCCGTTGCAGGAACCCTCACCACGTAAAGGGCGGCGGTTGCCGTGGCGGTGGTAATTAGCATATAGGTTGGCGCTCTATAAGTTGAGCGCCTAACCTAAGCAAATATTGTGGGATTGTATCGTAATCTTATAAATCCATGCCGTGTTTTTCGCGGAGCATGGTCTGAGTATGGTCAATTTCGGCGTGTTGTTGTTCAGGTGACCACTTCAAGGCTTGGCCTAATACTTCAGCAAGTTCGTTGATCAACTCAGGGGTAAGCTTGCCAAGCATCGCTAATAATGAACGACGTTGGGCGAAGTCCAACAAGCGCATCACCTTTTCGTCTTGTGCGATGAATATGACCTCACGGGTACTATAACTAGGGGCATGGGTTAAGGGGGTGTCCCCGGGCGCACCAGCGATAAAAGCCGCTACATAGGCAGCGCGGGTTCCATAGCGCTTAAAAAGTTCCGCAATGCGTTCAGTTGGTAGGCGGGTTTCTTCAGCGAGATCGGTGATCCATATTTGTTGCTCATCTTGATCAATGGGATAATCCTTACCGCCCCCAATCCGCATATTCTGGGTGCTCACTTTGCGAGCAATGCCTAACCGTTGCAAGACTTTATCCACGGTTTGTTCACCAAATGCGCGGTAGGTTGTCCACTTGCCGCTCACCATTGAATAGACAGGGAATTTGATGGCGTTATTGGGTTCATCAATTTTGATGCTGTGGTCACGGCTGATTTGGCCGGGGCTGTTAGCGTCCATGTGTGGCAGAGGGCGCACACCTGAAAAACGGTAAACAATTTGATCGGAGTTTACATTAATGCTAGGGAAAACTTTATTGACCAATTCAAGAATATAGGCTTCTTCCTCTGGTGTACAAACAGCGTCATCAGGGTTTTCAATTGGGATGTCAGTCGTTCCCATTAAAACCCGATCTTCTAGCGGGAAAAAGAGGGTGATTCTTCCGTCATTATTTTCAAAAAACATTTCATGGCCTTGTGTGGCCTCATGTAAGGCTGGGTTGTCAACGACTAAATGAGAGCCTTTGGTGCCACCAATATATTGTTGCGTATTTTGAAGTGCCGTGTTGGCAAAATCAATCCAAGGCCCTGCGGCATTAATCACGACTTGTGGGGTAATGCTATAGGTTTCATCCGTCATCATATCCCGAATAGTGACGGTATTCCCATCTGCACTATCAAGTGCCATGTAATTGAGGGCAAATGCATTTGTGTGCATGGCCTCTGCATCGTCAATGAGTTCCATGCAAATGCGTTCAGGGCTTGGCATCCAGGCATCGTAATAAGTTGCTGTTGCTACAACATTGGGGTTTAGGTGCGGACGTTTGCGTAAGGCAGCGCCACGGCTAGCAAATTTGTGCTGGGGCATGGGGGTGTCATTACGAACAAACCAATCATAAAACGTTAACCCCAGCTTGATAACCAATGCGCCCCGTTCGCTAGGGCTATTGAGGAGATCAAGAAATTTTAGCGGGGCGTTGAGCATCCCTGAAAACCAGCTAAAAATGGGGATCGTGGTGGGGAGTGGATGCGCATAATGGGGGGCGTTCTGTAACATTAAATTGCGTTCGTGCAAGGCTTCGCGCACCAACCTAAATTCGCCATTTTCTAAGTAGCGCAGTCCCCCGTGCAGCATGTGGGATGATGCGGCGCTGCTGCCGCTGCAAAAATCTGATTTTTCAACGAGTAAAACATCAATGCCTTGAGCCGCAAGTTCACGAAAGGCGCTAATCCCATTCACGCCACCGCCTACGATAAGCACAGTTGTTGTGGGATTGTCTTGAATGTTATTGAGGATTGTATGCCGTTGTTTCATGACGCTCCTTATGTCTTTCATTCATGTTATTGAGTTTAGCGGATTTAAGGGTTGCTTGCGATGCCAATGATCCTCATTCTGGTGGTGTGATGGCATTTGCGTATCAAATTTTCTTTTGTACACTACATATAGGATTTAACAATCGTCTTGTTAACTTAAGGACATAGATACATGAAAAAACTGATCGTATTGATCGTATTGATTGGGCTTATGGTTACGCCTTTTGCTGCGTTTGCTCAGATGGGTGGCAGCAGTGATGAAGAAGAACCACGTTTTACGGTTCCCATTTTGGCAGATGGTGATACCGCTGAAGGGGCGTTCGGCCCTGGGGCGTCTACACAATTGTATGCCTTTAATGCGACAGCAGGTGATAGTGTAGTTGTTACGATGGATGCTACAGATGGCTCATCTGTGGATGCTCGTTTGGTGTTGTTAGGCACTGCTGGGCAATGGGTTGCTACAGATGATGACGGTGGTGAGGGCTTGAATTCTCGTATTGAGGCGGAAATCCCCACTGATGGTAGTTACTATATTGTAGCAACAACCTTCTTTAACATTCGGGGTGAATTGGAAGAAAGTGAAACCGAAACCGATTTAGGCTTTGTTATTTCACTGACTGGGAACACCTTACCTGAAGGCTTTGAAGCGGATGTTACCCAAATTAGTTTAGGGCGTATGGAAATTGGCGATAGCAATGAATTGTTTAATTCCAATGCTGAACCTGTCTATTACATTCGGTTTGATGGTGAAGCAGGGCAAGTGGTTGACGTGAGCCTCGAAAGCGAAGCCTTTGATGCCTTGTTATATGTATTTGCCCCTGATGGGGTTCGGATTGCTGTGAGTGATGATGATGGCGATGGTTTGAATTCATTGGTGAGCGATTTAGAACTCCCTGAAGATGGTGTATATCTCATCTTTGCGACAACTTATGGCTACCAAGATGGTGGTGCTTTATACAGCGAAAATGCGCAAGAGAATACCTTTACCATTAGTGTAACCCCCAAATAGCGATTAGCATGAACGCTTAAACAGGTGAGTGCCCTCCAGCGGGGGCGCTCGCCCAGCGTCACCGCAGCGTTGCTGCGCCCTCCGCTGACCTCGCGCCTGTTTCGAATGCTAGCTTTGTTGTAATGCCGCGTTAATAAGCCTTAGCAAAATAGGCCATTTCTTGAGCCTGAGTTCCGCAGACAATACAATGACCCGTTTCATTAGGATATGGTTGATCCAATGGGAAACAACGGCTCACGGCTGAAAAGTCGTCTTTGACCTTTTTCTCGCACTCGGGTGATCCACAGAACCATGAAAGTGCCCATCCGTCTTGGATGGCCTCCCCAAAAGCGTCATAATCATCATCAGCAACTTCTTTGATGTGGCTATCACGGAAAGCGGTGGCATCGGCTAAAAGGCTGGCTTGGATGTCAACCAAAAGATTTTTGATGACGTCAACAATCCCCGCTTGTGGCAGAAATTGTTTACCCGCTTTGCCAGGGACATCGCGCCGTGCCACGGCAACACTTTGTTTTTCAACATCTTTGGGGCCAACTTCCATCCGAACAGGGACACCGCGCATTTCCCAGTCATTATATTTAAAGCCGGGGGAAAGGTTGGGGCGATCATCCAAATGAACACGGATACCAGCCTCCCGCAGTTCGGATGCAAGGCGTTCGGCGGTTTCCATCACAACGGTACGTTGCTCATCTTTTTTGTAGATGGTGACAATCACAACTTGGATGGGGGCAATCCGTGGCGGTAACCGTAAGCCCTTATCATCACCATGCGTCATGACGACTGCGCCCACCATACGGGTGCTGACGCCCCATGATGTTGTCCAACAGAATTTGCGTTCATTATTTTCGTCGGTATAGTCAATCTCAAAAGCTTTGGCGAAGTTTTGCCCCAAGTTATGGCTTGTGCCAGACTGTAAAGCTTTGGTGTCGCGCATCATCGCTTCGATGGTGTAGCTATTTTCTGCCCCTGCGAAGCGTTCCATTTTGCTCTTGCGCCCTTGAATAACCGGGATGGCGGCTTCGTTAATGGCAAAATCAGCATACACATCTAACATGCGCATGGTTTCTTCTTGCGCTTCTTCATGGGAGCTATGCGCGGTGTGGCCTTCTTGCCACAAAAATTCAGCAGTGCGCAAAAATGGCCGCGTGCGCATTTCCCAGCGCACCACATTCGCCCATTGATTGATGAGTAAGGGCAAGTCACGGTGGGATTGTACCCAGCGTGAAAATGCTTCGCCGATCACAGTTTCAGAGGTCGGGCGCACGACATAGGGTTCCTGAAGTTCTTTGCCGCCGCCGTGTGTGACGACTGCAAGCTCAGGCGCAAAGCCTTCGACATGCTCGGCTTCTTTTTTGAGGAAGCTTTCAGGGATGAACAGCGGAAAATAAGCATTTTGGTGACCTGTCGCTTTAAAGCGCCGATCCAAGTTGGCTTTGATGGCTTCCCATAATTCATAGCCATAGGGTTTGATGATCATACAGCCGCGTACTGGCGACTGATCCGCAAGATCGGCTTTGTAGACGATCTCGTTATACCATTTGGGGAAATCTTGGCTTTGGGGGGTAAGTGTATCTGACAAGAGCCCGTACCTTTTTCTTTTTCAGTATTTGCAATATAGAAATTATAGCGAAGGTCTGCCAGCGGTGTCACCAGCAGGATTTTATGAAGGGATAGGTTTAAGTGACCTATCCTTAATGATGGCATTAATTATTGTGTCGGGTTCCTGTTTGGCCACCAACCAATTCATAGATAAACTGTTGGCTTTCGGTGAGTTCCCCACCGAGAAGTAAAAATTGTTCATAATCCAGTAATGAAGAGTCATAATCATTCAGAAAGTAATGGATGAGTGCCCGAAAAGAATAATTGGTTGGCTCGGTTGGGGAAAAAGCGATGAGTTGATTATAGTCGGACAAGGCTGCTTGGTAATTTTCAGCATTGAAATAGGCAACACCACGTCCGAGATAAACAAGGTCATCTTCAACGCCGCGAATTATAAATACATCTTGGAGGTCAATAGCTTCGGCTTGATTGTAATCTGCAATAGCGCCTTCATAATCTTCTAACGCAGATTTGGTCAGTCCCCGATTGTTAAAGAAAAGGGCATCATTTGGGTCAAGGGCAATGGCTTGGTCAAAATCTGCTAAAGCAGCATCAAATTCACCCAAGGCATACAGGCTTAACCCCCGATTGTTGTATGATAGAACGATGGTATCATCGAGCTCAATCGCCTTTGTGAAATCATCAATCGCTGCTTGATATTCTTGTAATGAGTGTTGTGTTAACCCGCGATTGATATAGATGTTTGGTGACTCGGGTGAAAGTTCTATGGCGTAATCATAATCAATCATTGCTTCAGCATAATTGCCTAAGTCACGATTAGCATTGGCGCGATTCATGTAAAATCTGGCATTGGTTTCGTCCAATTCAATAGCGCGGCTGAAATTGTCGAGTGCGTTTTCAAATGACCGTTGTTCACTATAGACTAATCCCCGCACTTGGTAAGCTGTTGCCTGATTTGGATAGGTGTCAATGAGGTTATCTACTATCTCAAGTTGTTGTTCTGGTTGTGAATCATTCAGAATAGCACTGGCAAGACTACCAACAATATCCTCAATAATGGCCGCTTGAGTAACGGTTGCAATGGCTTCGTCAGCGCGGGCTTCAGCGGTTGCTTGGGCATTTTGGGCATTGATAAGCCGATTCCCCGTAATGATCAACACAATAACTGCGGCAATGATAATACCAATCAGTGCGACCCCCGCGATTTGGGCGCGGCGCACTTCACGATTTCGTTTTATCTCTTGGGTCTGACTTTCTGTAATATACGCACGGTGTAGATCGGTTGGGGGTGGTTGTTTGCCAAGTTGCATCCATGCTTCAGCCGCACGCAGGGCTTCCCCCACCAACAAGAAACTGACATTTTTGTTGCTGCGGTTCCACTCATTCGCACGGCTCAGCAAAATATTACTTTCACGGATGTAGTCCAGATCTTTGTCAAAGGCTTCAATGAGTTGAGGCGCGTGATCTAAGATAGCATTTTCATCAGGAATACTTAGTTGTTGGATGGCTTTTAATGCTAACCAGTTTTCGTTGGCTAATTGTGCCATATCACGATCACGTGCGAGAACTTGTAAATAGTCATCCACATTTAGGCGGTCGTGCATCGCTTGGGTTGCGATTTCTTGATCAGCGACCTGATACCGGATGGGAATGATGCGCTTGTTGAGCTGGCGGGCAAATTCTAATTCTAAGTGGCAAATCGGTGATGCTAATGAATTAGGGCTGATGACAAATAAAAAATTGTCAGAAACAGTAATCGCTTGTTGAATCTGGCTCCACCATTCGGCGGTGAGTTCCATATTATCGACATCTTGCCATACCCTTCGGTTATTCAATTCAAGGGTGCGGCGCAGGGCTGCGACAAATGTTGGATCTTGTGTGGAGTAAGAAATGAAAGCATCGAAAAAGACATCAGATGCATTGGCTCTTTGCATTTGTGTTCCCCTTCATTTTATGACTAGGATTACTATTAGCATACATGAAAGAGTATCAATTACAAAATCAGAGTAATGTTATTGATGTTACGAGTTATTAAATGTGGATAGTGGGGGCTACACACACCGAGAGCCCCCCAGAAAGTCAATGATCATTTTTGTCTTTGGCTTGGCGGCGGATTCTGGCCATCATATCCGCAAAGGATTCTTGCATCCCAGGCATTTTCTGTTGATTAAAGTCCCCAATTTCCATGTATTCGTCATCAGGGAACCCAAGGGTGCAATTGGTTTGTGGCGCACGTTGCAACAGATGGGTATACAAGCCACCAGATGTATTTTGCCGTATTTCCATCACAAAAATATCTGTTACTGCAACACGATGGTGGTCAAGATGAACCTCTCCAGTAGGGGTTGTGAAGGTGAGCGCTTGTAATGCTGCGGGCATTTGTGAAAGATTGCCGTTGGTTTGCTCCAACGCCAGTAACGCAGCCTTGGTGTTGACATAGTATGCAAAAGCAAAATATGAGGGGGAATAAAACCCATCATCGGCATATGCTTTGCGATAGGCGTCTACAAATTTGCGCCATTCGTTTGTGTCTAAATCATCAACATGAGTATTGGCGGATACCACACCAACCAATAATTCACCATTTTGCGTAATGGAATTTAAAACAGATTGATCAACCAACATAGATCCGGCAATCAATGGTGTGTTTTTACCTTTGATCTCTAAAAATTGGTCAATGAAATGTAAACCATCATCGCCAGAAAGGGCAGAGAACACGGCATCAACATCATTGGGAATTTGGTTAATAATGTCTGTATAGTCCGTAACCCCGACTGCACACCATTTATATTCCGTGATGGTGCCGCCACTGTTGACAAATTCAAGTGCAAAGCCACCAATTTGAGCAAAGGGGAAAGAATAGGCTTCGCCAATGGTTAATATTTTGCGATACCCTAATGTGTCATAGGCATATTTCCCAAGCCCAGAAACCAGTTGCGCACCAGTGGGGTTAAACATAAAAAAGTTTTTGGCAGGGTTGAACATCGGTTGTGAACCTGCTGCCCCATTCACAAAGACATAATCGGGGTGTTCATTAGCATATTGACGCACGGCAAGGGCTTCGTTGCCACTTAAGGGACCGATAAATAATTTAACATCTTGTTCGCGCAGGGTATCGCAGGCTGCTAAGGCAGACATGGGTGTGATGTTGGTTGCTTCAATGAGTAGTTCTAGATCATGCCCGCCAGCATGATAATTGTATTCTTGTAAGGCAAGTTTTGCACCGCGAACCCCATCTTCCCCAAGGACTTTAAAGGGGCCTAACAAGGATGCCATTAAGCCTAATTTGATCATGATTCTGTTCCCTAATATTTAATTATAAAACTTGAATTTATACTTACATCTTTACATTATTACATATAATTGGAATCGATTCCAATTATGTCATGGTTGAATTTATGTAACACAAAACCTAAATCTAGATATGGTCAGCCTCCGTTTGTAGCAATTGCCCATCGCTGAGGCGATAGACTTGGTCAGCGTGCGGGGTAATGTCGCGGTTATGCGTTACCATGATCAAGGTGCGCCCTGCATCACGGGTGAGTTCAAGCAGCAATTCTAAAACCCGATCACCGGTGTCACCGTCTAAGTTTCCGGTGGGTTCATCTGCTAAAATGACTTTTGGCTCATGCACCAGTGCGCGTGCAATGGCAACCCGCTGTTGTTCTCCACCTGAGAGCTTGTCAGGAAAAGTGTTTTGGCGATCCGCTAATCCAACTTTTTCCAGCAAGTTTGCAGCGCGTTGCATCCCATCTTTGCGGGATGCCCCCGCTAACTCATAGGGCAAAATGATGTTTTCTAAAACGGTTAAGGTGGGAATCAAATTAAAAAACTGAAAAACAATGCCCAATTGATCGCGACGGAATAAGGTTTTATCCCGCTCATTGAGGGTTGTGATGGCGGTTTCGCCGATAAAGATCGACCCATTATTGGGTTCATCGATACCAGAGATCATATTGAGCATCGTGCTTTTGCCACTACCCGACTTGCCCAGAATCACCGAAAACTGTCCTTCAGGGAATCCGGTAGTGACATCCCGTAAGACGATCCGTTGTTTTCCAGCTTCGATATACGTTTTGGTGACAGATTCTAAACGGACAAGGTGTTGGATCATGGGTTGGGTACGCTTTCTTATTGGTTGGGAATGAACCACGAATGGGGGGATTCGTGGTTCTGTTCACATTGGTCTATATGGAGTTTAGCGCTGAAGGGGTGCGTTGGACATTAAGAACCGCTAAAAAAATCGACAACCCGATCAAAGATATTTTTATCTTGTCCGGTGGTCACCAACTCTGTGCCTAACGTTTTGCTGAGTTCTTCAAACAGTTGGCGTTGCTCTTTGGTGAGTTTTGTGGGAACAGCAACATTGACTAAACACACCTGATCACCGCGTCCTTGGGTGGTGCCATTTGACCGTAGTTTAGGGAACCCTAAATTTTTAAGCCGCACAACATGCCCTGTTTGGGTGCCCGCTTTAATGTCGATGGTTTCTTCCCCTTCGACGGTGGGCACTACAATTTTGTCGCCCAAGGCAGCTTGCGCAATGTTGATATTGATCTCTAGGAGGATGTCATGATTGCGTCGTTTGAAGTATTCATGCTCTTGAACATGCAATACAACATATAAATGGCCAGCAGGCCCTCCCCGTTCACCGGGTTCCCCTTCGCCACTTAAGCGAATTTGAGTACCATCATCCACACCGGGGGGCACATTAACTTCTAAGGTGCGGGTTTTTTGGCGGCGTCCACTGCCATCACAATTGTTACAGCGTTTTTCAATGATGGTGCCTGCTCCACCACAACGCGGACAGTCTGTGACAGTCACCATGCTACCTAAAAAGGTTTGCCGCATTTGGCGTACTTGCCCTGCACCATTACAGTCTGGGCATGTTGTGGGAGACGTTCCGGCTTCTGCCCCTGAACCATCACACACCTCACAGGTTTCGAGACGGGTAACTTCAATATCCACGGTGTCCCCAAAAACCGCCTGCTCAAAGGTCAAGTTTAAGTCAGCGCGCAGGTCACGCCCTTGGCGTGAACGGCGGCGTCCACTGCTGCGCTGGCGTCCCGTGAAGGCTCCCATAAATTCATCAAAGATGTCGCTAAAATCGCCACCAGCGAAGCCACCCGCGCCAAAGTCCCCTTGACCAAATGCTGCATGGCCAAAGGTGTCATAGCGTTTTCGCTTATCCGGATCGCTTAAGACTTGATAGGCTTCGTTTGCTTCTTGGAACTTCTCTTGTGCGTCGGGTTCAGGGTTAATATCAGGATGATACTTTTTACTAACCCGCCGAAACGCTTTTTTGATTTCGTCTTGATTGGCGCTACGCTGAACGCCTAATACTTCATAATAATCTTTTGCCATCACACCCCTACCTAAATCGATTCATTAATGCGTAATCGTCTGCTGTATAACGCCCTTGAACCGCAGAGGGAATCCTCAACGGTTCAAGGAGTATACAGGCATATATAGCCTGTATCACTAGGCTAGATTTGTCAGCAACTATTTGTTGTCGCTGAATTCACCTTCGATTACATCTTCATCATCGTTGTCAGGGTCGGTGTAATCCCCTTCTTGATAGGCTCCGTCAGGGCCTGCGCCGGGTGCCCCTGCGCCAGCCGCATCACCATACATCGCTGCACCCATTTGTTGAATGGCGGTGTTGAGTGCTTCTGTAGCGCTGTTGATGCTGTCAAGGTCGTCGCCTTCTAGCGTAGATTTAACCGCATCGACTTTTTCTTGAATATCCGTTTTGACTTCTGCTGGAATTTGATCCTCAAATTCTTTCAAGGTCTTTTCGGCAGTAAAGACGGTGGTTTCGGCACGGTTACGGATTTCCGCTTGTTCTTTGCGGGTTTTGTCTTGTTCGGCGTGTTCTTCCGCATCTTTGACCATTTGATCGATTTCATCATTGCTGAGGCCACTGCTGGCGGTGATGGTGATCTTTTGTTCGCGGTTGGTGGCTTTGTCTTTGGCGCTCACGTTTAAGATACCGTTGGCGTCAATGTCAAAGGTCACTTCAATTTGCGGGACACCACGTGGGGCGGGTGGAATTCCGTCCAAGATAAAGCGGCCAAGCGTGCGGTTGTCGGTTGCCATGGGGCGTTCGCCTTGTAGCACATGAATTTCGACTTGGGTTTGGTTGTCGGATGCAGTGCTAAAGACTTGGCTTTTCTTGGCAGGAATGGTGGTGTTGCGTTCGATGAGTGGTGTGGCAACGCCGCCCAAGGTTTCAATCGAGAGCGTGAGCGGGGTAACGTCCAACAGGAGAACGTCTTTTACCTCGCCACCGAGTACGCCAGCTTGTAGTGCAGCACCAACGGCTACAACCTCGTCAGGATTTACGGAACGATTGGGCTCTTTGCCAAAGTATTTGCTGACTGCTTCTTGGATGGCCGGCATCCGTGTTTGACCACCGACCAAGACAATTTCGTCAATTTCGCTGGATTTTAACCCCGCATCTTTGAGTGATTGTTTCACGGGTTCAATGGAACGGTCGATTAAGTCATGGACTAATTCTTCCAACTTAGAACGGCTCAAGCTGGTGTTTAGGTGTTTAGGGCCACTGGCATCAGCCGTAATAAAGGGTAGGTTGATCTCAGCAGAGGTTGTGGTGGAGAGTTCTTTTTTGACACCTTCAGCCGTTTCTTTTAAGCGTTGCAAGGCTTGGCGATCTTGACGGAGGTCGATGCCTTGTTCTTTTTTGAATTCGTCTGCGATCCATTGAATAATGCGGTCGTCAAAGTCGTCACCACCAAGGAAGGTATCCCCATTGGTTGCCCGAACTTCAAATACACCGTCGCCAACATCCAAAATAGAAATGTCGAAGGTACCGCCACCGAGGTCATAAACAGCGATGGTTTCGTCACGGCCTTCACCCAAGCCATACGCCAAGCTCGCGGCAGTGGGTTCGTTGATAATCCGTTTAACGTCTAAGCCAGCGATTTTGCCGGAGTCTTTGGTGGCTTGGCGTTGGGCGTCATTAAAGTAAGCTGGTACGGTGATCACAGCCTCGCTGACATCTTGCCCAACGTAGGCTTCTGCATCTGATTTTAGTTTTTGCAGAATCATTGCAGAGACTTCTTGTGGGCTATATTCTTTGTCGCCCATATGGATGCGTACATCACCATTGGGGGCTTCGCTTACTTTATAGGGAACATACTTGAGTGCATGTTGCACTTCGGCGTCATTAAACTTGCCACCCATAAAGCGTTTGACCGAAAAAATGGTATTTTCGGGGTTCATCACCGCTTGGCGACGGGCAACTTGCCCAACCAAGCGTTCTCCGTTTTTATTCACGGCCACTACAGACGGAATAGTACGCGCCCCTTCGCTAGAGGGGATGACGGTGGGTTCTCCACCTTCCATTACAGCAACAACACTGTTGGTTGTTCCTAAGTCAATGCCGATAATTTTACCCATTGAAAACTCCTTCTATCCTTGTAAGTTGATGGTTCATCATGATTGGTGGTGGCTGTTAGTTGGCCACCTTCACCAAGGCTGGACGCAGTACCCGATCCCCGATTTTGTACCCTTTTTGTAAGACAAGGGTGATATGGTCACTGGGGATGTCATCTGTGGGGTCATCTGTCCCGATGGCTTCGTGAAAATTTGGATCGAATGGTTCACCGAGTGGGTCAATAGCCTCAATGGATTCCCCTTCGACTATGGTTTGTAATTTACGTTGGATCATTTCGATACCCGTTAGCCACTCATTGCCTTTTTCTTCGGCAGGGATGGTGGTGAGTGCCCGCTCAAAGTCATCAATGACAGGTAAGATTTTGGCAAGAACATCGCCACTAATCTTAAGGCGCAGATCATCCATTTCTTTTTTGGTGCGCTTCTTGAAATTTTGGAATTCTGCCCGTTCGCGTTGGAGCATAGCTTTATACTCCTCGATTTGAGCCTGAATAGGATCCGCATCGCCTTCGGTGGTGTCGCCCGCCAGTTCCTCATCGGTGGGGGGGGCTACCTCATCGGGTTCTTGATCAATAATTTCTTCTTCTGATGTGTCTATTTTTTGCTCGTCCATACGCACTCAACTCGCTATACTCATATTATCCTTGTATAGTCTGTCACATAGTGTAACTTCTCTCTAATAGATTTGTGTTAGAAGTTCGTCAAAGGACGATCAGAAACGCTTATATAGGGGGGGAAAGTGCATATCGGACACCACGCCATACCAAAAATAATCCCAAAATGCCCCAGGGCGTTATCCGTAACAACATCCTGTCATCATAACGAGCGAATTTGGTGGTGCCATTAGCATCATAAAAACAATCAACCTGTGCCCCGATGGGGTAGGTATCATAATCTGTTTGTTCAAAATAAAGGCTACCTTGGGTGAGGATGTCGCTATTGGGATCATTCACCGCTAATCGTAGTATATAGCCATCGCCAAACGCCACCCCTTGCCATTGGAGCGGGGTACAGGTCGTGGCTTCTGCATTCATGGCATAGGTGGCTTCGTTATAGACACGATCGGCAACACTTACCAAAATGAAAATGCCAACAATTAAAAAGCCTACTTGTAAGAGTTGGTAAGCAGCGCTGCGCTTGCGCGATTTATTGCGCCATGGCGAATCTTGCGGGGCTTTTTTCCGTAATCGTGATAGTGTGTAAAATTCGCGCTTCTGCGGATCACTAAGGACTTTATAAGCAGTCAAAACCTCTTGTAACCGTTCGGCGGCATCTGGCGCGGGGTTATGGTCAGGATGCACTTGGCGCACTTTTTCACGATACGCTTTTTTTATGTCGTCCATACTGGCATTGGATGGCACCCCCAAAATGGCATAATAATCAGGTGTCGGATTTTCCATACATATCTTCCATCATTGCGGACATTAAGGTAGCCACATAGCGAACCGTGCTAATGGCACGGCCATAGCGCATACGGGTGGGGCCTAAAACACTAATTGCGCCTTTGAGCGTATCATTCCCATAACGCCCAACAACAATACTCAGTTCGCTAATTTCATCGCGCCCACCACCTGCGATTAAGACTTTAACGGGATCGTCACTGTCGATGGCTTCCGTTAATACGTCATCAATGAGCGAACGATTGTCTAAAATTTTGAGGACTTGTTGTGCGCCTTCACGATCCCCAAATTGTGGGACAACATCGCTAAACCCATATAGATGCAAGGCAAAGGTTTCCTCACTGCTTGAATCATCTAAAACATCGACCAATAAATCCAAGACATCATGTACCAGATGGTCAGCCACCATAGGTAATTTCTGGCGCATTTGGTTGGCATTTAAGCCATGACACAGATCATTCAAGTAGGCGGCTGCTTGGGTGAGCCGTTCTTGTTCAGGGATTTCTTTGAGCGTTAGCATATGTTGAACCAGATCGCCACCTTCTAAGACCAAAACCATCAACACCATATGACCATGTGTCGAAATCAGTTGTACATGTTTAAAGGTGCGGACTTGGGATCGTGGTTCGGTGACCAATGCTGCCGATTCTGTGCGGCGGGCTAACACATTGGCAGCGGTGCGCAGCCATTTTTTAAGATCCTGTTCCCCGATTTCAACTTCGGCACGAATGTTGCGTTGCTCAACGGGGGCAAGGTTTTTGGGGGTGACAAAATGTTGTACAAAATACCGATAGCCTTCTTGGGTAGGTACCCTGCCCGCTGAAGTATGCGGGGAGCGCACTAATCCCAATTGCTCTAGGGTCACCAATTCATTGCGGATGGTAGCACTACTGACCCCCACGCCAGCGACTTCTACGATCTGTTTGGAGCTAACAGGTTCAGGCGTTGTGGTATATTCCCGAACGACTGCCGCTAAAATCTGTAATTGTCTGTCGGTAAGGTCTGCCATAATCACTGCGTCTTATTTGTTAGAACATGGCAAAAATTTAGCACGCTATGGCAAAGTTAGCCAGTGATCATGCTAGAATTGATGCTATATGACCAGTTAAATTGTAAGGAGACCCACTGATGGGTAACAAAACCTTTGAAGTGACCACTGACAACTTTGAAAACGAAGTTCTCAACTCAGAACAACCTGTTCTCGTAGATTTTTGGGCGGAATGGTGCGGTCCCTGTAAAATGATCGCCCCGATTGTTGATGAACTTGCCACTGAATATGATGGCCAATTGCGTGTTGGCAAACTTGATGCTGATGAACATGGCGAACTCATGACCCGTTATGGCATTATGGGCATCCCCACCTTATTGCTCTTTAAGGGTGGCGAAGTCGTGCAACGAATTGTTGGCTACAAACCTAAAGGTACGATTGAAAACGACATTACCCCACACTTGAACTAAGATTCCCCTTAGCAAGTGGACAAAATCCCAATCTATACGCTCAGAAAGCTCCATCAAAATGGGGCTTTTTGTGTTTTCCCGCCCCAAAAAAATAAGACCTACCCAAAGGTATAGGCATCTCCTAGCCAGTTAACCGATATTCACCCTTGGCATTTTTTCATATCCTTAGAAGTATCAGAAACTAACAAGGAATAAGGACAAGATGTCTGAGATTTTGAATACTTTATCGCAAGAATTAGCTGGTTTGGTCAAAGCGGCAAGCCCTAGCTTGGTGCGGGTCGAAGCCCGTCGTCGCTTACCCGCTACTGGGATTGTCTGGTCAAATGATGGGTATATTGTGACCTCTGATCATGGTGTGGAACGCCAAGACGGGATCAAAATCGGGCTAGATAGTGGTGAAACAGTTGATGCTGACTTAGTCGGTCGTGATCCAAGCACGGATATTGCCTTGTTGAAGGTGGAGGCTGAACTCACCGCTGCGCAATGGTCACCTGTGGATGCGCTCAATGTTGGGAACTTAGCACTCGCTTTAGGTCGCCCGGGGGATAATGTGCTAGCAACAATGGGCGTTATTGGTGCGCTTGATGGTGAATGGCAAACCCGTGCCGGTGGCAAGATTGATCATTATGTGCAAACCGATGTGGTGATGTACCCTGGGTTTTCTGGCGGGGCATTGGTCAGCGCAGACAATCAAGTGTTGGGGATGATGAGTTCTGGTTTGGCACGCGGCATGAGCTTGGCGGTTCCGTTCGCGACCTTGGAACGAGTCACCACAGACTTAAAAGAACATGGGCACATCAAACGTGGATTTTTGGGTGTGGGGGTTCAACCTGTCGCTTTACCTGAAAATATTGCCGAAGATCTTGGTCAAGAAACTGGTGTTATGGTGGTTTCGGTTGAGCCAGAAAGCCCTGCTGCCCACGCTGGTATTGTTCTAGGGGATGTCATCGTGCATTTAGATGGCGAAGCCGTGACTCATGTCGATGGCTTGCTGATGCTCTTGATGGGTGAGCGAGTCGGTAAAACGGTGAATGTGAAAGTTTTACGGGCTGGGCAGCTCCAAGATGTGGATGCTACGGTGGGCGAACGCGAAGCACCTGCGCATGAAGGTGGATCGCGTCGTGGGCGTCGTGGCCGTGGGCGTGGCCCCCGGGGTGGCGGGTTCCGTGGTCGTGGGATGCGTCGCTGGCGGTAAGCCAAAATCGTTTTCATTAGAACCGTCTGCAGTAGGCGGTTCTTGCTCTCTATCTAACATCAACTATAAATCATCAATTAGGAGAATATGACATGTCTGTTTTAAGTACGTTGAACAGCCAATCAAATGCGATTATTGCGCAGACTCGCCAAGCGTTGGTGCGCGTTCATCAAGGGGAACGCGGTCAAGGAGCTGGCACAATTTGGGATACCAACGGGATTATTTTGACCAATGCGCATGTTGTTGGAAACGGTGAAGATATTTCTGTTACATTGCATGATGGGCAACGTCACGATGCTCAAGTGATGGCCTATGACGCCGATTTGGATATAGCCGCTTTGGTTGTGGATGCTAAGGAATTACCGACTATTGCCTTGGGAAACTCGCGTGAACTTTCCGTTGGCACATGGGTTATGGCGATTGGGCATCCGTGGGGTGTGGTGGGTGCGGTCACCAGTGGAACCGTAATCGGTAGTGGATCATTTTTGCCTGAGATGCCCAAGGCAACCCAAGAATGGATCGCGGTTGGCTTAAAAATGCGTCCGGGGCATTCTGGCGGGGCGTTAGTGGATGGTTTCGGGCGCTTGTTAGGGATCAATACCATGATTAGTGGCCCCTCGGTGGGCTTAGCCATCCCGGTGCATGTGGTCAAAGGATTTCTGCAACGCAGTCGTGTTTAATACCTCAGCCAGGGGGCTGGCGACGTGACCGCAATTGCATCGCGACCGCCCCGCCAGCCCCCCCATTGGGGCGCGACCTCGCCCTATCGCCGCCGCTGCGCGACAGGCGATGCGCTCACCCGCGCCCCTTCCAATTGATCGGATTCCCTCCAAATAGCCTCAAACGTTCCCACATGGCATAATACAAATAGCTAAACTATTCAGTGAGGATTGCCATGCCCCAAGATCATAAAACCGTATTCATCAGTTATCGGATCAGTGTTGCGGCGATGGGCGCGCGGGCTATTTATCAATCCTTAACCCCGCATGGATATGATGTATTTTTGGATGTCGAAGGCTTAGATCCGGGGAGTTTTTCTCAACAACTCTTACACCAAATAGCAGCGCGTGCGCATTTTTTGCCCGTCTTAAGCCCCGGAACCTTAGAGCGCTGTAAAAATCCTGATGATTGGGTGTTACGCGAAATCCAAGAAGCGATCCGTCTAGACCGGAATATCATTCCTATTTTTATCAATAATTTCAATGTTACTGATTTAGGTAAACATCTGCCTGCGGCAACGGCTGCCCAGCTCCAAGAAATGCAAGGGGTGCGGGTGCATTATGATTATTTTGATGCGGCAATGGATAAGTTACGGAACCATTTGAGTAAACCGACCACGGTCACCATTGTCAGTGATGATGCGTCGCAAAGTGCATTTTTAAACACGCAAAAAGCCGAAATTGATACGCTGCCTGATGTCAAAACTGATACACTCAAAGCTGAGGAGTGGTTTCAGATAGCCTATGAAAAAGTTGAATCTGGCGATTATGTAGGGGCAGTAGCGGATTACGGCAACGCTATTCAATTCGATGCTTCGATGCACCAGGCATACCATAATCGGGGAATTGCTTATGCTGGATTAGGGCAATATCAACAAGCGATTGAGAGCTATAATCAAGCGCTTCAATTGGAGCCTAGTTTTTCAGATGCCTATGTTGGGCGGGGGATTGCCTATAATGAACTCGAGCAATATGATCGCTCTATTAAGGACTACCATGTTGCAATCCGTTTGAATGCGTTAGATGCGAATGCATATTTTGGGCGGGGTAAGAGTTATAGTGATTTAGAGCAATATGAAACAGCGCTTCCTGATTTTGCTCAAGCAATTGAACTGAATCCAACTGATTTGTTGTTTTATGAAGGGCGTGCAATCGCCTATTTTTATACGCATCAATATGATGCCGCTATTGCTGATTGCGATCATGTTTTAGGGCTTAATCCGACCCATGCACTGGCGCAAGAATTACGGGATACTGCAATGATGAAACGTAATGAACAGAATGTAGAGTAGCTCTTTTCACGGAGCTACCCTCATGACTATCAACCTATTGAGCTTGCAAGATCATCGCTTGACCATGTGCCAAAGATGAGCAACTAATCGCGCCATTTTGAACTGTGATTTGGGTATTACTCAATCGATCCATTAAGGGCGTTCCATCAGCGATGCCACCATGCCAAACAGGGATTTTGACATTAGTGATCGTTTCATCACCGACATAAGCAATAATGATCACTTGCTGGTCTGCATCATGACGCTGGAAGGCAATCAAGTCGCCATCTGCATGGAGCAATTGATAACCGCCTTGCTGTAAAGTGGGTAGATCGCGCCGTAACTGGATCAAGGTTTTAACGAAATCGCGTAAATCTGAATCCCATTGGTTATCGTCCCACGGGAAGGCGCCGCGATTGGTGGGATCGCCTTCGCCAGCTAAGCCAATTTCATCACCGTAATAGATACACGGAACCCCGACATAGGTCATCAACAACACCATGCTCAATTTGACCAAAGCTTTATCATCGTTCACAGTCGAAAGAATCCGCGCTGTGTCATGGCTACTCAACTGATTAAACTGTTGTAAAGCGATCACCCACGGTACAGACCCAAGATAAATTTGCCATTGCTCTGCCATCACCTCAGCGGGAATGCGATGGGCGTCATAGTGCGGATTATCATGATGCGATTCTGCCCCTGCAAGCCAGCGCCACACGGGGATGTTAAAGCCTTGATAATTCATGGTGGCGTCCATCTCATCACCTTGGAGGTGTGGCGAGGCATCAAACCAGTGTTCCGCTAAAATATAGGCATCGGGTTTATCATGCTTGACCGCATCACGGAGTTCGCGCCCGACTTCGTGCAGCAATTGATCTTTGCCTTGGCGGGCGGTCATATTGAAGACATCCAAGCGCCAGCCATCGATGTTATAAGGGGCTGCTAGCCATTGCCGAATCACGGAATCTTGATCGCGGTACATGGCATCGCGTAGCTTTTGGCTGCGATAATTCAGCTTAGGCAGAATCGGAACGCCAAGCCATTTTTCATAGGCTTGATGGGTGTCATCATAAAAGGTGAAGTATTCGGCACTGTCTGCGTTGGGATTTTTTTGAGCATCTTTAAACCACGGATGATGCCAACTAACATGGTTCGGCGTGACATCTAACATTAAACGCATATTTTGATCGGTCATCGCTTGGCGTAGATCAATTAGCGCCTCATTGCCGCCTAAATGTGGATCAACATTATGCAGGTCTTTAATATCATATCGGTGATTGGATTCACTGGTAAAGATGGGCGTCATATAAATGCCATTGATGCCTAAATCGGTTAGATAGTCCAAGCGTTGCTGAATCCCGATCAGGTCACCGCCATAAAAATCAAGATTCCCTTTTTCTTCCCACGGCGCGGGCGGCTCGTCCCAATCTACTTGGGTTGTTTTGTAGCCCATGGCTTCCCATGCTCCTTCGGGGGTGGTGAGTTCGGGTTTTCCATTGGCAAAGCGATCCGGAAAGATTTGGTAGAACACCGTTTCATAAACCCATGTGGGGGCTTGGTAATCGGCAATGAGTTTAAAGCGCATCCATTCCGGATGTTCTGCCCGACTGATGTCAAATGGCGTATAGTGATAAACACCTTTGTTGGTTACCAAGCGAAAGTGATAAGTCATAATTGGCATACTAAGAACGATCTGGCCTGCCCATAGCTGATAGGTTTCAGTGGTTTCGATCCGTTCCATTGGGTGAAAGGCACGTTCGCCATCGGGGGTATTTTGGATAAATACGGTTTCAATCGGGGCATCCTGCGGAACCTGTATGGTTAAGGTGATCGTTTCGTTTAACGCGGGTAATAGATTCGATACATACAGCGCCGAGCCATCATGATGGACGCCGCGTGTCCATGTGGGTAACGATTGCATCAAGTGTCACACTCCGTAAAAAAGATACTTTTGATCTAGCATAACAGATGTTTAGCCATCTGCCCGCAACTGTTTAGCACCTTCATGCCACACTAGACCAATCCCAGCGATCCCTAACCCGACCAACCAAATATCGAGATCAACCCAAAAGGCTAAACTGATGCACAAGGCAAAGCCTAACCACGACACCCAACGCGGGTAGAGCCGTTCTTCAACGCTGAGTTGTAACGCGGATAGGTTGGTGATCGAATAATATAGAAAGACATTAAAGGCACTAAATGACCAAGTGGTTTTGACATTCCCGATCAAGACCAAAGCGGCGATCACACCACCCATAATCAAGACCGAAACATAGGGCGTGGTCGCATCTTGGTTTAGGGTTGCGGTCACTTTTGGCATATCGCCGCGCCGCCCCATCGCTAACAGGACCCGCGACAAGCCCAAAATTAGATTGAGCAATACGCCTAACATCGCTGTAACCGCACCAAAGGCCACTATCGGTTGCGCTGCGACGAAGTCAAAGGTACTCGCTGCACGCTCTAAGGGAGCCGCGCTGGCTGCTGCCGCACTGCTGAGCGTATCCGCGCCCACAGTCCCAATCGCCACTACCGCTACCGCCATATATAAAACCATCGTCACACCTAATGTGATAATGATGGCTTGCGGAATCGTGGTGCGTGGATCACGAACTTCCTCACCTAAAGTCGCAATCCGTCCATAGCCTGTATACGCGACAAACATCAGGGCGCAGGCTTGCAACAAGCTACTGATCGTGTTGCCGCTCTCCGCTTCAAAAAAAGGATCAAAATTCGCGCTATCCATTTCGGGGAGTCCGGTGAATACAAACACGCCCAGAGCAAACAAGGTGATCGATACAATGATTGTGTTGGCTGTTGATGAGCGCCGAATGCCGATCAACACGATGCCCGTTAAGCCGATGACCGCCCCCAACGCCAACGGAACCGCTAACCCTTGATCGTCTATTGCCAGAAAATCAAGCAAATAGGCGGAAAATCCGAGCGCGGCAGTCGCAGCAGACGCACTTTTGGCTAACAAGAAAAACCAGCCTGCCATAAACCCGATCTGAGGGGTTAAGTAGCGATAGCCGTATTCATAGGTTCCGCCGCTGACGGGATGATTGGCGGCTAGTTGGGCGCTGCTGAGCGCGTTACAGGTGGCGACAATTGCCGCTACACCAATCGCAATAATGACGCCCGCGCCTATAATCCCCGCACTGATCCCGATGCTGACAAAAACCCCTGTTCCAATAATGGAACCCAGCCCCATAAAGACCGCACCCCAAACCCCCACTTGCCGTTGTAATTGCGCCATACTAATGATGCTCCCCTGTGATAAATCGTGTTGTTGGGATGGTGGAGAAATGACGCTTGATGTAGGGGAGGGTTTCCAAACCCTCCCCTACATAGTCTGTATACATGCCGTCCCTACACATTAACACCAATTGCCAACCCCACCCTCCCAACAACATCGGATAGATTGTTTATTACGCCTGATGTGAAATCAAAAAATATGCAGGAAATTTACCGAATCGCACCGTCAAAAGTCGCAAAATCATAATAGTTGACGAAATGTAGGGACGGCATACATGCCGTCCGCGATTCAAGGTAAACATGCCGGTTTTGGACGCAATATATTGCGTCCCTACTTCATTTCACATCAGGCGTTTATTATTGTGTCGTTCACAGGAAATTGTAACGAGTTATGGCATAAACTCAATAAAAAGACAATTAAATTTTTTTAGTCTCTCAATTGGCAGAACAGGTGAGGCACGGCATAATTAATGTGTGTTCGATCTGCCATCAATGGAGTGTGTTATGCCCAAAAAATTATTCATCAGTTACCGCCGTGCCAATTGGTCGTTTACGCAATGGCTGTCACAGGAACTCGGCAAGCTCATTGATGCGGAGATATTCATTGACTTTAGCGGGATTGATGAAAGCAACTTTGAAAAGTCGTTATTACGCAATTTGCGCGAAAGCGATGCTGTACTCCTCATCGTGACCGAACACACCTTCGCCCCTGATCGGATTTTTCACCCTGAGGACTGGGTGCGGCGAGAGATTCGGGAATCTTTGGCAATGGATAAACCGATTGCCTTAGCCTTGTATGAAGGCAAAACCCCGCCGAGCGACCCAACTAAACTACCGGACGACATTGTAGGGATTCAAAAAGTCCAAGGCATTGATTTTTACTCGCGGTATTTTAAAGCAGGCGTGCATGAGTTGGCGAACTTCTTGCAACGGGTGAGTCCGATTGAAATGCTGGACGCCAATATGCCGGTTGCCTCACAAATTGATGATGTGCCGCGTAATACCCCAAAATCTAAACTAGATGCGGCAACCTCACTGGCGGAGGCTGGCGATTACAAACGGGCGTTGGCGTTGCTGACTGCCTTACAAACCGATGGTTATAAATCACGCTTTTTCAAAATTGCGGACATTATTCAGGATGTGCAAGCCGCCCAAAACCAAGAGCAACGCCGTTGGGAAGCCGGCGAAGCCTACGATGAGATCGAGATGTTCTCACGGATTAACCTGAAACGCGCCCATGCTGCATGGCAAGCATTCAAAGCTGAATATCCTGAATGGCAAGATGACCCTGCCCATTTGGTCGAGCGTTTTCAAGCACTATCAAATGTACCTTTTAAAGAAAAACAAACGGCACCTATCGAAGAAGAAATTGATAGTCTTCTGGGGGCTTCACAATTCAAGATAAATATGATTCGGTCAAATTCTGAACCGCCTCCCCCCTCAATTGAAGATTTTTCCAAACAAGTGCAAAGTATTCTTGGCGCACCGTTTGCATGGTGTGATGTACCCGCTGGTAACTTTTTGATGGGCACCGACCGCACCAAAGATGATCAAGCTCATAATGCTGAGCCCGATATTCATGAACGCTATCTGGATGGGTTTTGGATGGCAAAATATCCGATCACCTACAGTCAATTTCAGGTGTTTATTGAGGCGAACGATGGCATTCAAGATGACCGCTGGTGGCAAGGATTGGCTAAAAGTTACCAATCACCGTATGAACAACAATGGCCAATTGCTGACCATCCTCGTGAAAATGTAGATTGGTATCAATCAATGGCCTTTTGCCGCTGGTTGTCGCATCGCTTAGGCGGTGGTTATGATGTTGGAAAGATTGACCAGTGGCTAATCCGTTTACCCACTGAGGCTGAATGGGAAAAAGCGGCACGGGGCACAGATGGGCGCATTTATCCTTATGGGGATCAAGTTGATCAATATAAAAGTAACATTGATGAATCTGGGGTTGGCAAGACCACACCGGTTACCGCCTATCCTGAGGGGGCGTCACCTTATGGTGTATTGGATATGAGTGGCAATGTTTGGGAATGGTGTTTAAATAATTGGACCTATCCATATCAACACAGTGAAGTAGCTAAAATGGATATTAGTAATAATTTGATTCGGGTGTTGCGTGGTGGGTCTTGGGGCTACTATTCAAGGCGTGCCCGCGCCGCCTATCGCTACTACCTTCAACCTGACGGCCGTCTCGATTCTTTTGGTTTTCGGGTTGTTTGTCGTCCCCCTTCTCTAGATGGTACTCTGGACTCTGGTGGGCGTTAGCCCTCTGCACCGTTAGGTGCAGCGCGGGGGCGCGTAGCGGGGCAGCCGCCCCCATATGCATTAAGCTAAGGGATTTCCGCCATTGCCCGACGCTGAAAGCATCGGGCTAGACAATGTGGAAGCCTCCTGAAGGAGGCTGATTGGATGCTCTGTTTGCAAAAAATCTTCCAACCTGCCATGATGCGTGATTTGAGCAAAGTTTAGCCTCATTTATGAGGCTTCCAGACAATTTTAGGCGATGGCTTTCAGCCATCGACACCCGCAACATGCCTAAAAAGCGCTTAACTTAATGCGTATGCAGCCGCCCCCACGCCGCAATTTTGAGGTAATGAAGCCTTTTGATGTTGGGTTGTTGTGGTTGCCACCTAACCAATCTTTGCGAGAGGAAAAAATGTCAGTATGGCGATTGTGCAAGGTCGCCAAGCAATGGCTCAAAATGTTTAATGTTGCGTGTGGCTATCATCAAGTCGCTTACAGCGTTGTTCAGCAACCCATTCCCCGCTATCTTCAATGTCATCCCAGCTAGTTGGCGTCTTGTCGGATTGTAACCACGCTACAATCTCAGCACCCGTTTGGGGTTGGATATCGTCTAATTCTGCCATGATGGCGGCAATCTCTTCATCTGTCCGCGCCGATTCTGCCACCTCAAGGATAATATCAACCTCTGCACCGACAGGAATATCATGCGGAAGCTCAACAGATAGTTGCCGATCTTCCGTCACAATTGCTTTTAACCGAATCACCATAGCTTTCACCTTCCAAGAAAATGATATAGTTTCAGATGGTGGTAAAACGGTAAGTGATCGGTTGAATAGCTTTACCCCCCTCTAAATCTCCCCCCGAACTCGGTGGGAGACTTTTGAACCCTTCTGACCGCTTATAGCCCCTTCCTCCGAATTCGGGGGAAGGGGTTGGGGATGGGGGTTTGGATGGAACCTACTTCGTATCACTTACTACTTAACCACTACTTAGTTTCATTATGCCATAAAAGGCTTTGTAACAGTTGCCGTGTAACCAATCCTTGCGCGGAAAGGGGAAGGCGTTCTACAATTTTTGCATGACTACCATAACAGAACTCCCACCCTTTAACCCCCGTTTGGATGATTACAAAGCGGATGAATTCGTTCAGCATTCATTGGCGTTGTTGGAATACACCATCCAACAGGATCAAGATCGACTCGACCGCGAACCGTTTCAGGTCAAGCCCCCCCCCCTGCCACCCGAACCCGTGATCCCATTGTTAGCGCCGGTCTGGTTCCCCAAACCGAGCCATGCGGTGGCACAAGCTGCGCCGTTGTTAGTCCAAGCGCCGCGCCCCAAAGCTTTTTTGGGCAAAACAGCCGAACAATACGCCGAGCGCGTGATGCGGCCTCTGTTGGCGGGGCATGGCATGATGCACGTTTACGGCGAAGCAGGCAGCGGCAAAACCACGATCTTGCGGCACATTGCCACTCATGACCGTACCAAACAACGCTTTCGGCGTGTGTGGTACATGGATGATCCCTATCGGGTGGGGCAACTGTGCGCCATTTTATTAGATGATTCTAAAGTGCTGGCCGAAGCAGATTGGAACATTCAACTCCAACTCCTGAGCGAAGCGCTAGATGACAATACCTTGATCGTTGTGGACAACCTCACACCCGACCATCCATTGTTGCCAGCGCTGCGATCCTTGTCGAAGTTTGTGTTGTTGGGGATCGAAATCGCACCTGTTGAGCCGCAGATCGATGAAAACGGCGAACCATTTATGGAACCTGATCCTGATGGTATTGTAACCTTACATCGGTGGGGCGGTGAGGATGCCATTCATTTACTGGCGCAAACCGCCAACTTGGTCGGGCGCAAAGGCATTCCGCGTGAGGTGCGCCCTGTGCTGGAGGATATGATCGCGATTGTGGACGGTCATCCGTTGGGGATTGTTGTTTTAGGCGCAATGCTGCGTGAAGATGGCATCCCGCCTACGTTATTATTAGAGCAACTCCAACAAATGCTCACCCGTGAAAATTATCCCTTAGGGGCAGAAATCGCCATTGCAGTTTGCCTTGGTACACTTCCCCAATCTGACATAGATACATTATGGGCATTTGGGGCGTTTGGGGCGGTGGGCATTGACATGCCAACCCTGCAACAGGTATTAACGGTACGGAATCCGTTGTTGCTGTATCGTATGTTGAATCAGTTCCAACGGCGTAACCTGATCCAACCCGATGAGCGATACGGGGCACATTATACCGCCAGTAGTTTTATCTATCAGCAAGCGCTGGCTAAAGACCCGCATGAACTGGGCAATCAGTTAGGCATTCGGGCGCGGACATGGCTGGCAGACTCGATCAGTCAAGCGGCGTATGATGCGCTGACTTTGTTTAACCTCGAACCCCATTTGCGGTTTGCCTACCAATTGGTAGCTGACCGTCAACTTTATGATTTTGCGGGAAAGTTTAGCTCAACCGTTAGCGACTATTTACGCACCTATATTCCGGCGTTGCTGCCACACGATGCCCCCCCACCACGTTTTATGGGCGAACGAGCGCAAGCCATCCAACAAGCGCGGCAAGGGTTGGACACTGCCGCAGAAGGTGATCCAGAAACAGGGCGCGAGACGATCCAAGATGCACTCAAAACACTCAAAACGTATGGTTCTGATCATGATTATGCCCAAGCCCTAACCATGCAAGCGCGGCTGGAAGATCAAACAGGGAACTATCCGCAAGCCATCAAGCTCTTAGAAGATGCGGCCAAACGCCTTTTTGATTTAAATGCAGAATCTTCCTTGAGCATAACGCGCTTAGGCTTGGCGATTGCGTACCGTCATCAAGGGCGCTATAAGGATGCGCTGGGCGTGTTGGATGAGCGCCCCGAAGCCGATGCTGAACGGGCACGGATTTACAGGGCTATGGGTGATCTCAAGTCTATGACGGCTGTGTTGGGTAAATCGAGTGACATGACCGCCTATGCCAAAGCCGAAAGTTACCTCCAAGCACGGCATTATGCCGATGCCTTACAAGCCATTGCGCACGACAACACGCCACAAACGGAATACCTACGGGCGTTGATTTATCATCTACAAGAAGATTATGACCATGCGTTGGTGGGCTATGCGCGGGCGGTGGAACGGTATGCAGATGATGATCCCTTGCAAGCCATCCCGATTCGGGCAATGGCGGCTATTCATACATTACAGGGTGATTTATCCACGGCTGAGCAAAAACTGTTGGCCTTGCTCGAAAAGCTGCAATCCCTGAAAGCCCCTGAACAATATGGTATGACACAAGGTTTGTTAGCCGCCGTTCATTTGCAGCAAGGGAACAATCGCACAGCAATGGAAACAGCATCCCAAGGCTTACAACGGTTAATTAAAACCGATTTTCATAAAGATATTGCCGATGCCTACCGTGTATTAGGACGGGCGGCATGGCGGTTGGAACGCTACGAAGATGCGCTCAAAGCATTTACCCAAGAAGTGGAGCATGTGCAAAGTGAACCCGAACGCGACGAAACACGGATCGGGATTGCGTTTTTCCATTTAGGGGAAGCACACCGCAAAAATGATAACTTAGAGCGATCCGTGGCGAACCTGCGGCGGGCATTGGGGCACATCGACAACAACCAAGAGCCATTGGCTTATTTTATGGCACTCTCGGCATTGTATCGGGTCTTAAAAGAAGCGGAACGAACTGAGGATGCGTTTGAAATTAATGAACAATCGATCCGGCATTTGGACAGCGCCCCGCCCCCAAACTTACAGCATTTAGGGTTTATGTTGATGCACCATGTACGCGCTTTGCAACAGCAAACCCAACATGATCAAGCCTATAAAAGTTTCTTGCGCTGGTTGAATACGCTGGTTGGTCGTGCCGATGCACTTGATCCTGAAACACCCCATTTACGGATTTTAGTGATGGGGTTAGCGGTGCGTAGCTTGATGGCTTATAACCGCGTAGCTGAGGCGCTGCCCATTGCAGCCGAAGTGTTACCATTGGCAATGGAAACCCTGACCGGCTATCCACAAATACAATGGGCGGTACGACGGGATTATGGCGAAATTTTGGTTCAACAAGAAGACTGGGAAACAGCGCTTCAGGTTTTGACGCCATTATTACATAAAGATGTTGCTGTATTACCCCATACGTATGCTGCCGCGAACGAAGCTGCTGCGATGGCACAACACCATAGCGGCGAACACCGTAAAGCGCTTGAATTATTCTGGGTCGCGTTGGATGCACAACCCGTGCCCCACAAGCAGGGGCTAATTTTTGAGAAGGCCGCGAATACGTATTTAGCCTTGGGTGAAAGCTCCCATGCTGTGGAAAACTTTAACGAAGCGATCAAGATGATTGATCGGCAGGTGTTTCCGGGGATTGCGGCGCGGGTATTGACCTCCTTAGCCCATACACTAGCCGGCATGAATCGTTATGCAGATGCGATTGGCGTTTATGAAGATGCGCTGGACATGTTGCGGAATGTTCCGGATGCCGCGCCGTTGTACACCGCAAGGGTGTATGCTAGCTTGGGGCGCAGCAATGAACGGCAAGGTCAATTGCACGAAGCCTCAACGGCTTACCGTCAAGCGCTTGATATTATCGAGCAACGGGGTGTGCAGTCGCCAGAAGACTATCGTGGCATTATGTTGCGCTTGGCGCGGGTATTGGTCATTCGTAGCAGTTATGATGATGCCATTCATTATTTTGAACGTGCCCGCGATGATGCCCATAATTGGGGGACTTCGTTAGAAGTCGGTAATATTACCCGTGAACTGGCCGAAGCCCAACGGGACGGTGGTTACCTTGAAATATCTTTGCAGACGTACACCGATGGTCTGGATTTAGTGACCAAAGAACACCCCACCGACCGCGCCGCGATTTTGCGCAGCCATGGGCAAGCCCTGTCACAAAATGAACAATTTGATGAAGCACGGCGGGCATGGCAAGAAGCGCTTGAACTCACCGCTGATCTGTCGCCATTGGAAATTGCCTTAACCCATCACGCGATTGGGCAAGCCTTCCGTGCCCAAAAAGCATATGATAATGCCGAAGCCGCCTTTCGTAAGGCGTTGGACAATCACCCCAAGGGAACGATTGAGCAAGCCAACACCTACCGAGAACTGGGGGAAAGCTTGCTAGAAGCGGCGAAATTGGACGATGCCCAACCAACGTTACAAACAGCACTAGACGTTGAAAAGGCCATGCCACAACAATCGAATGCGCGATTGGTCAAAACGTTGCAACTATTGGGGGTTACGGAAGAACGACGGGGCAAACGCCAACAAGCTATTACCCATTATCATGCTGCTTTGATCTATATGGATAAGAGCTTTCAACCACAATTGTATGCCTATACCTTGCGTAAGTTAGGGCAACTCTATGCCGCAGGCAACCAATGGGATGAATGCCAAAAAGCATTTAGCGAATCGTTGGATATTGAACTTAATATGCAAAATCGTTCTAATGATCGCATCGGGCAGACCTTGCGCCTGATTGCAGAAGCCTATCGTGACGAAGGCCATTTGGAAAATACCGCCAATGCCTATAAACGCTTGGCAAGCTATACCAATCTTTCCAATGATGATCAGCAAGAGTTACGTACTGCTTTAGATGATATTGATCGCTATAAAGGAACGCTCAACACGGCGTTAGAGTCGTTACATGTCATGCAAAAAACCGACGCCCAAGAAAAAGACTTTGTATTTGTCTATGCTTTGATCGTGCGGATGTATTATCTGTTAAATGATTATGAACAAAGCCGCCATATGATGGGGCAGTTGGTTAAGTATCTGCATGATAATGCAGCTGCCTTTAGTATCGAAGATGACCGAACTGATTACCGCGTGTTGGCGTATTTCCGTTTAGCGCTCATGAGTGAGCAACAGGGCGACCCTGCACGCGCTCGTGACAACTACCGCGCCGCACTGAAAGATAACTCTGATAGCGCGATGCAATGGTTGATCGAACAAAGCATGGCGGCTGTCATGTAAGCATCAGGGGATTGATAGGCGTCTGTGTTATAACCACCCAACACGATAGCGGATTTTTTGTTAAGCTAGGTAATGTTAAACAAAGCGGACAATGGAGAGACGACAATGAAAAAATGGATGTTGGTGTCATTAATGGTGATTATTGCTGCTGTGCCCATGATGGCGCACGCCAATACAAGCAATGATACCTTTGAAAATACAAGTTGTTTAGCCACCCCAAACAGTGACGGGTGTCGTGCTGGGTTACCTGCGATGCACTATCAGGGATTACTGGATGAGATGTTACTGAACCCTGCCCCCAACGTGCGCCCCTTGCCACCCAATGAAAATGAACTGGGGCGCTTTGCGTTCCGTAAATTGGTGAACCCCAATGGAACCGTGATTTATGATGCGCCGGGTGGTGGTGTTATCGGGACATTGGATGCTGGTTTTAATTTTGTGACGGTCAGCAACTATCAAGAGGGATGGGTTGAAATTAACCCCGGTCAATGGGTACAAGATACGGATACTTCCCCTTATCGCCCAAGTGACTTTGCAGGTGTCATGATCAACGATGACGGCTTAAAGTATCCGATGGCGTGGGTGTTGGTGCCAAGTCATCCCGCCCCATACCCCGGTGCAGAACTCGATACCAGCCGTGATCGCTTAGAGCGGTATACCCGTGTCAATATTTTTGAATCGGTTGAAATTGATGGGTGGCGTTGGTATTTGGTCGCCCCCGAAACATGGATCATTCAAACCTCAGTGGCAAAGATCCAATATACGCAACGTCCCGAAGGCGTGAAAGGGCGCTGGTTTGGTGTGGACTTGTATGAACAAATCTTGGTGGCTTATGATGAAGTGGACAAACCCATTTTTGCAACCTTAATCTCCTCTGGGCTGTCGCAATGGTCAACGAATGAAGGCACCTTCCAAACATGGGTACGGATTCGCAGTGGTAGCATGACAGGTGCAGAAGGACAAACTGACTTTTACAGCCTCGAAAATGTGCCGTGGACGCTCTATTTTGATGGTGATATTAGCTTGCATGGCGCGTATTGGCATGATGGCTTTGGCTATCGGCGGAGTCATGGCTGCGTGAATTTGTCGATTACAGACTCCTATTGGATTTATCACTGGTCACTGGATGGTGGTTACGACTTGCCCTATGTGCATGTCTTTAGCTCTGGGGAATATGTGGGAGAGTAAGACTGCCGGTCTTTGACTTGGGGGCAATAAAATGCCCCCACTTAAGGCCACTTATTACACCTGCCATAATTGTCGAATCTTTTGTTTTAACTGCCTGCGACGTGTTAACCATATAAATTTTCTAGCTTGGTTTTCATTGGGTTTAATCGCCAAAATTTGTTTATAGTCTTGAATAGCAAGATTATATTGTTTTAGCTGAACATGGACATTGCCCCGACGATATAAAGTTATCACATCACTCTTTAGATTGAGCGCCTGATTGTAATCTTGGATCGCCTGATCATATTTTTTTAAATCACTATTCGCCAGTGCACGCATCCTGTAAGCATTAAAATTATTGGCATCCAACTCAATTGTTTGATCAAAGTTTAAGAAAGCACGTCCATAATGCTTTAGGTGATAATACATTGTTCCACGAATCAGAAATAACGATGCATATTCAGAGCGAGTAGTCAAATCCTCTAATCCAATATCAACAATATCTGACACTTCAAGAGTTTGATCAGTGAGTAGCTTTTCAATAATATGATTTTTAAGTTCAATAATATGGTTAAAATCATCAATTGCTAACTGATGCTGTTCTATTTGACCGTATACTGTACCGCGACGCGTTAAGGTAATTATATGATAAGGCTCTGTTTGGAGTATTTGACTAAAATCCTTAATTGCTTGGTCGTATTGTTTTAATGCGTTATATATGTCCCCCCGATGTATGCGTGCCTTATTGTTAGTGGGGGTGTCTAAGTTCGATTCTAGTAGATTATTAAAATCTTCTAGAGCCTGATCATATTTTCCTGCATTATAATATGCTGCGCCCCGCCGCCCTAATAACATTAAACTATCGGGTTTTAATGTGATGGCTTGTGTATAATCTTGAATGGCTTGCTTGTATTGCTTTAATTCACTATACATGGTGGCTCGGTTGGTAAAGGCGTCACGATCTTTTGGCTCTAGCACAATTGCTTGAGTCAAATCTGTGATGGCTTGTTCATAGTTGTCTAACATCGCATAAACAAATCCACGATGACTGTATGCAATTGCATAATTTGGTTTTAAGCCTAACACCTTATCCAATATAACAAGGGCATGTTCATAATTCCTTACTGTAATTTCATTATTGGCTTGATGTAATAGTTGCTCGATTTCAAGGTCTTTATTCTGAATAGGGGGATGAGTATCTAGTCGCGTTTTTTGAAGATTTGCAAAGGCATCTTGTTTTGTATCATTGAGTTCAACAGTTACGGTAGTGCTTTTATTGAGCAGTTGTTGCAAATTTGTGATTGCTGACTCTAATTCACCATACACAAGGTTGATGCTGTCTAAGGCTTTGAGTTGAGCGGCTGTCTCTTCAGATAAATATTTGTCTAAATGCTCGATGATAAAATCATTCACATATACGGGAATAATAAATCGTTTTAGACGGATGGCTTCTTCAATTTCTGGAACAATACAGTCATAAGGATCATGGGTACCCACTAATGTACCTGGAGAAATCATGGCTAAAAAATATGGTCGTGCTGCAATTTGGTGAAACCGCTCTTGTTCAAACTCAAGTGGCACCAATCCCTCAGCCATCAAAAATACATCATACCCCTGTAACTTTAATGCTTGGTAAATGGCTAATGCCCCATTTACTGTTGACGTACTTCGGTAACTGATAAATAATTTTTTGACCATAACACACTCCACTGATGACAGATTAAATATACATTAATTGTGCCGTGCTGTACCTATCATGCTAATTGAAAAGCATGAAAAATATCACCGTTACATTATATTGAGATTAACGAATACAACATAGTAAACCTACCCTGAAATTAATGAAAATAGTGGCACATCCGTTATGCGGACTTGGATCTATTGTAACTATTTTGAATAAATAGCGTCATGACTGCTGTAACACTCCAGGGCGATTGCATCAAATATGGTCTAGTATTTTCTCAAGAAATGTGGTGTCCCACCCCGCTTTGAAGCGTTTGGTGCGAATACTGCCCTTAGACGGGTCTTTTTTGAGAATATTGAGTGCAAACTGTCGCAAAATAGCCATGTTTTGAGCCGCATCGCCCATTCTGACGCGCGAATCATCTTCCCGAAAAATAACATCCAGTACCCAATGCAAGCTATTTTCGACCGCCCAATGATAACGTGTTGCCATTAAGAGTCTTTCAGCGTCAGGCGGCAAACTGCTAATGTAATAGGCCGTTTGTGACTCAACTTTGCCCTTGAATCTCCGCTCCCGTCGTACCCGAATGATGGTTTTGAGGTCAGCCCAACCTTGATAATTGCGAATGTAGTCAAAGGCTAATGGGTCGCTAATAGCCCAACATTCTCGAATCTCAATGCGCCCATGTCCCTTGTTAACCGTCTTGGCATAGGTGCTGGTCATGTCAGCAAATTGCACATGGTCAGCATAGGCAAACCAATCTTGTAAATCCATATGGAGATTGCCTTGGTTATCTTTGACACGCAAGACATAGTCCGCTTTTTCATCACGGATGGCTTGCGCAATCTTGGTTTGGGCACCCATCGCATCAAGGGTCACAAGACAACCCGAGACGTCTAAAACCCGCAATAATTGCGGAATAGCCGTGATTTCATTCGATTTGGCGTCTGTTTTCCACTGTCCAAGCGCAATACCGCTCTCACTGGCCCACGCATTGACCATATGAATCGCTTCTTTCCCGATGCCTTTGTCATGGCTACGGCGAACCGTTTTGCCATCAATGGCAATCACTTGGCCTTTGGTGACCCGAAACACATCCTCTACCCAACGCATAAAACTGGTCTGAAAGGTGTCCGCATTTAACACCGCAAAAAACCGTCCAAATGTGTCGTGGGATGGAATCCCATTCGGCAACTCAAGGAAGCCACTTAACCGCTCTTCTTTTGCGTTCCCAAAATTCTCGACATCCACCCATGTTTCCGCTCCGGCGATCATCGCACACACGCCGATCACGATGATGTCTATTAAACGATGATCACAGCGACCAGCTACGCGCGGATCTTCAATATTACGAAAATGGGCGATTAGGGTGATTTCTTCTTCTGACATGGCAACCTCCTTGAACGAGGTTACTATTATCCCTTATCTTTTATTTTGATGCGATTGCCCTGGTAACACTCCCCTCTAACTGCCCCATAGTATACAATGAGGCCATCATCACACAGAATTTATAGGGGCGCATCATGTCCAGACTCAAATTGATCGCGTGGGCGATTCATTTTTATACGATTAGCGGCGCGGTTGTTGCCACGTTTGGACTTGCCGAAGTTCTGACAGGTGATGCTAATCTAGGGTTTTTGCTGATTATTGTTAGCCGCCTGATTGATGGCACGGATGGATTTTTGGCGCGGCGCTATAAAATTTGGGATGTCTTGCCCGATTTTGATGGTAGTAATGTCGATAACCTGATCGATATTTTTACCTATCTTTGGATACCAATGGTGATCTTATGGCAAGCTGAGATCGTCCCGATTGCATGGATCATGCCGCCGATTGTGGGCACGCTCTACGTTTATGGCAATAAAAAGATGAAATCCTCAGATGACTTTTTCGTGCGGTTCCCTGCATTGTGGGGCGCGATTCTGATCTATTTGTATTATCTGGACGCCACCGAACCCGTTGCGATTGGGCTTTTGCTATTTTTTACGGTCTTATGTTTTATCCCCTTGCGCTACCTATACCCCAGCAAAAATGCTTTTTTGCGCACACCTACCCTCATTTTATCGATGTTATGGGTTATCACTTGGTTGGTGATTTTGATCGCGGATCAACAAGATTTGGTCTGGATCAGTATGGTCTATCCGCTTTACTATTTGGGGGCGAGCTTCTACGCCAGTTATAAATTTAGGCATATCCCGTTATGACACCAACCCCGGAACAATGGAATCAGTTTGTCCGTCAACATCCACACGCCACTCCGTTACAACTCGCGGCATGGGCAGAGCTTAAAGGCGCGTTTGGGTGGCAATCAACCCTCGCGGCGGTTATGGAGGATGGGGCGATTGTTGGCGGGGCACAAATTCTATTTCGTAAGTTGCCGATTGGTAAGTTGGCTTATATTCCTTACGCACCACTCACCGATTGGCATGACCTTGACCTCACCAAGCGTGTTTTTGCCGAAATTCATCAAACAACCCGTCAACAAGGCGCCGCATTCTTAAAAGTTGAAGCAGGGATCGGCATTGATCCGAAATATCTTGAGGAACATGGCTTTCAACTCAGTACGCAGACCGTTCAACCGCCTAACACGATGTTGATCGATTTAGCAGATGATGACACGATGCTCAAGCGCATGAACCAAGGCACGCGCCGTAACATCCGCAAAAGTGACAAATTTGAAGTCAGCATCCGAGAGGGTAGCCGCGCCGATGTGGATAGTTTTAATGCCATGTTGGATGAAACCGGTAACCGTCAAGCGTTTGGCGTTCACGCTGCCGACTATTACGAAAAAGCCTATGATCTATTTGTGCCATCGGGTGATGCCGTGTTATTGATCGCTTCGTATGAGCAAACTGATCTGGCAGGGATTTTTGTGTTCAAGATCGGGCAGGGGGCGTGGTATCTGTATGGCGCATCTCGCAATATCGAACGCAAACGGATGGCATCGTTTGGGGTGCAGTGGGCGGGTATCCAATGGGCACGCGATCACGGCTGTACGGTTTATGATATGGTTGGCATCCCAGATGCAGACGAAGACACCTTAGAAGCGCAGTTCCAAGATCGAGATGATGGCTTGTGGGGGGTCTATCGTTTTAAGCGCGGGTGGGGTGGTCGTGTAGCGCGGAGTGTGGGTGCATGGGATTATGTTTATAATCCGATTATTTATCGCTTATATAATTTTGCCCTACGAGTGCGTGGATAAATAATGGGATCATGCCTTAGAAGCATGATCCCAACAAGATGATTAATCGACGGACGAGAAAACAGGATTCCCGACTGGGGTCATTGGTTCAGTCCCAATCAAATCCCATGTTCCGATGCCCGACCATAAAAGCGCTTCACCACTATCGACGGTTCCCCAAACAAGGCTGAACCCTTCACTCCCCTCAAACCCATATAGATACCCAAGCGGGGTTCCGACAATATTTTTAAAGGGTAATATTGTTGATAGATCATGGCTTTCTGGGATCAGCAATGGTGTCGATGTGCCAAATTCATCTAAGGCAAACCAGCCTAGATCACGACCATCAGCACTACTGATTTCATAAGCCACATGTCGCCCACCATTAATAAACAAGACATTGGTGATCCAACCCTCGGTGGGGTTGGCGATGACCTGCTCAATGCCAGTGTTATCACGATATTTAATGGTGTTGACGGGTGCAATCGGCGCATCCCATTCGATTGCGGGGTAATTTTGGTCGTAAGCTGACCAAACGAGTTGCCCCGTGGTGGTATCTTGATCATATTTATCGTTGATCATATTGGGTTGGAAAGTGCCATCTGACAAGAATAAGTCATAGGTGGCATAAGATTCTGGCCGCCCGCCATCTGCTAAGGTTGGCACTAGTTGAAATGTTAATGTGCTACCCGGTGCGTAAAAATAAGGAATGGGTGCGTAAGGTGCAAAGCCTTCACCCAAATCAACATTCGCCATGCCCCAATAAAATCACCACTGTTGAGATCAAGCACGACAATTTCCCAAAAAATTGTAGACTCATCAATCGGGAACATATCGAAATTTGTGATGGGCATTTGGGCAAAAATGCCAAACGCAATCGTATTACTGGCGTCGTCTATGCCTGCTGTAGAGAAGGTGCAACCGGCAGTATCCCCTAGGTCATATGCTTCATAGGTTTCGGTAAAGGGATCGAAAATAATCAAGGTTGTGGCGGAAACCGTGGTGGAATCTTCACGAGAACAATAAGCGACGCGTTCCATTTCACCTGATACGGCTAAGGTGTTTGCATAACTTGGTAATACTGGTGGGTCAACAAAAAAGTCTCTTGCCGCTGACAAGAAATAGGGTGTCACTGTATAGTCATCGGGGGTGTCATTGGACACACTAACGCGTAATAATTCGTCTGTATTCGGTTCATAAAACCAGGCTTCCCACCCATCACCAGATGCCGCATTGGATGGATAAATACTTAATGTCAGGCTGAGTAAAACGATAACAATAATTAACATCATAAGTCGTTTTCGCATAAGAGATACTACCCTTTCTTTAGCGTAATTGATATACATTTGTAAGTAATATCATTATACCGAGAAAGAAATGTATCAGAACCTGTCTATATGGACAGGGGGTGTGAGGGGCAATTAAGAGGTGTTCGATATAGGGTTAAAATAGGCGGGATGTAACCCCGCCCATACTATTGCTTAGTGGGTTACTCAAACAAGAAACCAGCAAACAAGTCAAGAATCACTTGAACGCCATAGCTAGGGTATTGTTCTGTCATCGTAGCAATCAATTCTTCGGCATCGCTTGAATTTTCAATGGCTTCCATCAAGCGATTAAGGTATTCAATTTGGGTATCCAAGACACCAAAACTCGTGGGTACACCATGACCAGCCAAGATGGTGTTGTAGCCTTCGCCGGCTAAACCGCGTAAACCATTCAAGGCTTCGATCCAGCCATCGTTCATGCCCAATGGGTAAGCATGTGAGTTGCTGTAAACCAAGTCTTGTGCCACCACTGCACCAGCAGCAGGGATGCGGATAATTAAATGTTCGGGTGCTTCTGCATTGTTAATGATGTCAAATTCAAATTCCACACCGTCAATGGTTTCGCTACCCGCTACAACGCCACCTTCAGGGGCGTGATTGTCGCCGAGTGCGCCACTAGCAACTACATTTTCAGCAATTACATCGGTGGTTATGAATGGTGCATCAAAGGCACTAATCCCAGAAAAGTGGTCTTGATGTTCGTGGCTTAGGTAAATGCGGTCAATGGATTTACCAGAGGCTTCTGCATAGGCGGCAATTTCAGCAGCATAGCCGGGGTTAAATTGTGCATCCACCAAGACTAAGCTGTTTTCGGTTTCGATCAGATGTGATGTGACTTCGGCGGAATCCGCGGGTGCGACATAGGTGTGAATATTGATCCCACCTTGGTTGGTGATGACAACTTTTCCGGCGCGGGTGTCTTGTGCAAGGGCACGTTTTGTAGGAACGACTTGGGGGGCGATAGCGGCAGCAGCAGTCATAGCTCCAACGGCTTTTACAAAATTGCGGCGTGAAAGATTAGCCACGATGAATCTCCTATTTAACACAAAATAATCAGTTTTGTGCGCACAATCACATTATGCTTGATGGGTTTTTATGTTTCAATACGCACATTGTGGTACCCTAGTTACTAAAAGTAACCATAGAATTAGGAGAGTTTACGATGTCACCACATAGTTCTGAATTTACGGGTGTTGAATATCCTATCGATATTATGAATCCCAAATGCCCATCCCGTTTGACGCTGGAAGTTTTGGCTGATAAATGGACAATGTTGATTGTGATAGGACTGTCTAACGGCAAGAAACGGAATGGTGAACTGAAGCGCGGCATCGGGGACATCTCGCAAAAAATGTTGACCCAAACCCTGCGCAAGTTAGAATCAGGTGGGTTGGTGAAGCGTACTGAATACCCCCAAATTCCCCCTAAAGTTGAGTATGAGCTTACCGAATTAGGGCGTACACTATTGGTTCCGATGCGGGCGCTTGCGGATTGGGCAGAAAACTATTATTTGGATGTTTATACGGCGATGAATCAGGAACAAGATACGCCGTGACTGATCGTGGAGATTTAGCCCAAACCAACTTGTAGGGGCGGGTTTTCGCTAGGGGGTCGACTGCATCGACTGTAGTCAGCATAGCTGACCCCGCGCGACCCACCCATACATTATGTCAATCTGTGAAATTTGGTAAACCTTAAGACCAATGGGTTTCGGCGCCACTCAAACCCATACGCTTCTATGTTAGATCAGAATTTATGGATAGATACCAAAAACGTTAATCTCCGCATTCAGGATTAGTGAGGGGGCACATCCAGCTATCATTGGCTACTCCTTGTGATGCCCAGCCTTCGATCCCTGTTGCAAAATCGCGTACCCGCCAGCGCCAGCGATCTCCTGATGCGCCGCACACAGGGCCTTCGAGGATCACGCCGCGATCATTGTCTGACATTTTGGCGCGCACATCATCATCACCGCCGCCGCCATCTTCGCGGTTGGTGAGCAACAAACTGGCATCAGGATCGGTGAAATCGACTTGGAAGGTATCCCCAATTTCAAAGGCAGGTGTGCCAGCCGTGGCGCAAACCTCAATACTGACGCCTGCGTCCACACCGCCTGGATCTATATTACCGGCATCCACGCCGCCCGTTAATTCAATCCAATAGTCGTTTCCAGTCCCTTCGGATGTCCAGCCTTCTTGCCCGCCATACGATACACGCCACCATGTATGCCCATCTGCACAAAGAGGACCTTCTAACAAGACAATCGCTGCCCCACCGGGGATTTCTCCAAAGCGTTCTGCATTGAGGCTGGGCGCTGTACGGAAGCTATTAGCAGGGCCTTCAGTGATGCGGGCGGGCGCTCCAACACTCATACGGGTGGGGCCATGACCGGGGCAAGTTGTGGGGGCTTGGGGTGGTTGGGTGGGTTGTGCAGGTTGCGCTACCGCAGACGGTGCCAGCGATGGGAATGCCACCGCACTCGTGGGGCTGAGTGGCTCTTTACTGATCATCTGCCATGAGCCATTGCCAACCCATAACGTAGTATCACCCGCATTGCCAAATGCGCCACCATAAATCGTCGTTTGACCATTATCTTCCACCCCATAGATGTACCCTAAAGGCGATCCCACAAGGTTACCACCCAACACAGATGTATAGACAATGTTTGTAGAACCAATAGTTAAGGGAGATGTGTTCCCATTTTGATCAAGTGCGAACCAGCCTAGGTTATTAAAATTGACACCATCGGCAAGGTTATAGGCGATGTATTGCCCATTTTGAATAAACGCCACTGAACTGATCCATCCATTGGCTGGATTGGCGAGGACTTGTTCCACGCCATTAGCGTTTCTGAATTTAATAGTATTGAGTGGGCTGCCCATCCCTTGAAAGGCCACAGCAGGATACGCCTGATCCAGTTCGATCCATACCAGATCCGTGGTGGTTACGTCTTGATTCAACTTATCATTGATTACATTGGCTTGAACGCTGTCGGTGGTGAGGTTCCAATCGTAGGTAGGCAAGGTTTCAAATGGGCCACCTGAGGCAACAGGCATTAAGTAAAAGGTTACGTTATTGCCCGCCACATACCAATACGGACGCGGTAACACCAATGCGCCCGGTGCAGCAACCGCTCCGTCATTAATCCGGTTGGTAATTTGCCCTGAACTGACATCGATCACCAATAGTTCCCATGTAATGCCAAGACCGCCTTGGGGGTTATATGGATCATCATACAAAACGCCGACCGCTAAACTGTTGGCACTATCGGCAAAACCCGCACTTGATAGCGCACAGCCTGCCGTAACACCTAACCCAATTTGCAGTTCTATGGCATTGGTAAAGGGATTAAATACGACCAATGTTGTTGCCGATGCGGTGGTTGGATCAATCCGTGAGCAATAGGCGATTCGCTCAAAATTATTAGACACGGCGATACCACCAACGAACCCCACATCAACAGGGAAGGTTTGCGCGGCGCTCAAGTTATATTGGGTGAGTGTGTAATCGTTGGGCGCTGCATTCGGGACGCTAATACGCAGTAATTCATTTGTATTTTGATTAAACCACCAAGATTCCCACCCATCCCCCGCAGTTGCACTAGATGACGACGGTAGGGTGAGCAAGGTGAGCAAAAAAGCTGAAATAATTAATAAGCCTATTTTTTTTCTCATGGGGAGTCTTTCCAAATAGTTGTCGAGGTATGTGCCAATAGCTGTTGGCCTCTTCTCATGATAGCACGAGGTGGGGTTTGGCGATATTTTGCTGGGCTTGTCGATCTAGGCTATGCTAACGGATATAAGTTGCCATGATCCAAAGGGTATCTGGGTGGGGCTGTAGAAACTGATGCCACCACCTCTAAAGGAGTCCAGATGGAAAACCATCAAATCTTTTTTGGCTACGCTTCATTAATATTACTTATACACATAGTAATCATGATAATTTCGATACGATACGAAGATTTTTTGAAAAAGTATAATGTCTGGGTAGTATATCCTAGACATCCTATTTTGTTTATGTTTGTAGGGGGAGCAATTCTACTCCTTCAATGCATTTCTACATTAATTTTTCTGGGTATACTTTTATAATTTAAATAATTTCGACAATCATACAAATGTAATTTCCCCCTCAAGAAAATGGCAGCACAACGGCGTGGATGCGTAGCTTTTTGCGCTCCCGGATGGACTCGGTAGCGTGCGCCATGTCTTGGATGAAAACCTGAATACGGTATATAAGACCGACTACAGCGCCTATGGGGAAACCTCCAACAGCACGGGAGCGAATCCGATGGAGTATGGCTACACAGGGCAACCCCTCGATGCCAACGGACTGGCGTACCACCGTGCCCGCTACTATGATCCGAGTCTGGGCGTGTGGAACAGCCAAGACCCCCTCGAATTGATGAATCGTTACGGCATCGTGCCTAAATAGATCAGGATGTCGCCGTCTTGCAAGCGGGTGTTTGGCGTTGGTAACGATAGATAGTCCTCGCCGCGTTTGATAGCGGTGACGATAAAACTATGGTTATAGTCTGCTTGGATATCTTGAATAGCGCGGTTTAACCAAGCGGGTTTTACCGCCGCGTCCCCAAAGCGATCCGTTGAGCGTAAAAGCATACCATACCACCAGCCGCCTAAAGATGGGCTTGCAATATGTTGGGCGATCTCACTACCTGCGATATGTGCAGGGGAGCGCACAAAGTTTGCCCCCGCCAAATAAAATTTTTGAAAGTAGCGCTCATCATGTACCCGTGAGATGATCTTTAAATCCTCATTATCCATCCGATTTGCCAGCGCCCGCGCTCCAATGATGATCGACAAATTATCACGATCATCGTCCATGGTGGCGACCAATCCCTTCGCACGGTCGATGCCCGCTTGCGCTAATACAGGGTCAATGGTGGGGTCTTCTTGCAAAAAGAGGATCCCCGCCCCCGCCGCTAATTCTTCTAACGATTCTGGTAAATCGATCTCGACTGCTGCCTTGATGTTATGCACACTATCGATTAGTTTTTCAAAATACCCCGGCCATAAATAGCGCATGGCCGTCCGTAATTTTTCTTCATCTGTTTCGACCACCACAAATGGCGTATTAGAGAGTTTAAATTCTCGGATGACGGAGCGGCCAACTGTGCCCAATCCACAGATGATATAGTGATCGGTTAGGTCTTCAACAGTTTTCATCCGTTTTCCTCTTAACTTTCGAGTGAGTTTATTAGCTTGTTGTTCAATGACGATCACCGCTAAGCTTGACAGCGCATAGCCACCGATCCCAATGGCTACTAAGGTGAATCCCATCGCAAAAATACGCCCTTCATCACTAGTGGGGCTCAGGTCACCATAGCCTACGGTCGTGATGGTGATGATTGTGGCATATAATGCTTCTAGGATGGTCCAGTCTTCAAGGATGGAATAGCCAATTGTCCCTGATAGAACGAGCACACCGAGCAGCCCTACGACAACATCAACATCTGAGCCCCGTAGGGCGGCTTGTAGTTTACGTAATTTATTAAAAAAGGTGGTTAGGAGCAACATAGTCGATGCGATTATTGATCAATGGTGTATGGTGTGAGTTTACCCCACTTAAAGACTATCGCGCCACCCATCAGTTACCAACTGAGTTTGGGGTGTCCCACTTTGAACCGAAAGACTACAGTGGCCTTGGCAAGCTTGATACAGCCGGCAGTTCGATGAACAATTTGCGCGATCGGGTGTTAGCAGCTACGCCACGTCAGCGACCGATCACCGAATGGTTGGGGCATAGCGACACATTACAAGCCACTTTTGAACGTGAACTCCGTTATATCAACCCAGACATTGGGCTACAGGAACCTGAAATCGAGTTTGCGGCAGCAGGGTTTGGCGATGTGGTGCGAGCGATGGTGTATGCGGCAGTGCGTGGACACGCGAATTTTGATAGTGTGTATGCTGAGTGGCTCCATAGCAGTATTAAGATTGCCAGCCACAGTCACGATTATGGCGAGGGGTGGCAAATCCAAGTGATTAGTCATGCCTATGGGCGTATTGGGTTGCAGGTCACGCGGCAAGATGTGATCGATTATGTGGTTGATACACGACTTGCTTGCCCTGCTGAGGGTTTTATGTTGCAATTATTACGAGATGTGACGAGCCATATCCAACCGAGATGATGTTCGCCAACATCAGGTATTGATTCGGTAATAATCATCAAGATATGCTATACCGCTATGGCAACCGTGCAAGAACATTAAAAGGATATATGATGCGTTTTTTGAACTTAAACTCAAGATTATTACAAGGTGTGATATTGATCATACTGGCCTTGGGGCTGAGCTTGCCAGCTTATGCTCAAGACCCGATCCCGCCCGATGGCTTTTTTACGGCATTGGCGGATGTGAACAGTCGGATCGGGCAAAATATTAGTTTAATTTGTAGTGACCAAACGGATGGCTCTACCTGTGATATGTCTAATGTCCAATTGGATTGGGAATGGGCATGGGCTGAATTTTCGGATGGAAGCTTAGGTTGCCCTGCGCCTGATGGGGTTTATACCCAAGCGTTGACCAATGCCTATCAATATACATTTGAATGGCAGGGGGTGGTCTATGATTACCGTCAAGAAGGCAATGGCGCACCTGTTTTATTTTGTACGACCAATGGATTAGAAGATGTTACCACCAGTGGCGCTGCCCAACCCGCCCAACCTGCACCAACCATTGCTCCCACCGTTGATCCTAGCAATCCCGCCAGCGCTTGCCCCGATGCCATAACGCCTCGCCTAACGGTTGGTGGGTACGGTCAAGTGACGCCTGGTGCGCCGAATAATATGCGCTTAACCCCCAGCCGCCAAAGTGCGTCAGTAGGGCAAATCCCCGGCGAGGGTGAGTTCACGGTGTTAGATGGCCCTGCCTGTGATGGTGATATTTTGTATTGGTTTGTGGAATTTGAAGGCATCCAAGGCTGGACGGGTGAAGGCGGCGGCGGTGAGTATTGGACACAACCAATTGCTGCCTTAACCGATGCTGAACCTGCAACGACAGACTTGCCTGTTGTGTCGCAAGCCTTGGGGCAAAGCTATGCTGTGATTAGTGCCAGTAATATTGTTCAACTAACCAGTGTTGAACAATTGGTTGGGCAGCAACCGGTGGCGTGGACATCCAATAATGGGTTAGTCCTAGTCGCGGGCTCGGAATCAGGCGAGGGGCAACTATATGTCTATTCCCTCAATATTCCAGCCGCATTACCCGCTAGCAACAACATATGGTATGCCTCAACACACCCCGAAAATTCAAACATTGCGATGGTTACGGTTGATGAATCCGCTGGAACGCCACAAGCAACATTGTTGATCCAAGATACGGAGACTTTGGCGACACTCCAAACCATCGGGACTTATACTGAAATCACAGCGATTCATTACACCAGCAATGGTAGAACGTTAGCCGTTGCTGAAAACAATGTCGGGTTTGATACCGGTACGCTCCACATTTATGATGCTGAAACGTTTACGTTGCGACAAAGCGTGCCCGCCGTTGGGGGAACCATTGACAGCATCACTAGTAATGGTAATCGTATTGCGTTTTCTGCCGGACAACAGATTTATATTGTGGATATGCAAACGGGGAATTTGATCACGTCCTTTGAAGCAGAGGATTATGATCCTGCGAGTGAGGGCATCGTCTTTGCCCCGAATGGTCAGCAGATGGTATTTGCTACGAAAGATGAAAATGATAACTCTGGTGTTGCTTTCTATGACCTTTCCAGCAGCAGCATCCTGCGCAGTATCAATTTAGATAAATCTGTTAGCAGTCTCAGTTATAGCCCTGATAGCGAGTTACTCGCGATTGGCGCGGGCGGTAGCATCATGGTTTATGATACCGAAACCGCCATCCGACTTGTTGAGTTACCTAACGATGAGGGAATTCCGCATCGTGTTGCCTATTTTAACAATGATGGCGCGATGCTGGTGATGGTTCAAAATGACACCGAACAAGTCAATTTGTTCGCTATTCAAAACCAATAAAGCAGACAGTCAGAGCAACATACAGGTACAATAGCCAATCTAAATTTTGCATTGTCACGTTATCACGATGCGATGTGTTGCATCCAAAGAATGATAACAATGAGTAGAAAAGAACATTGATATGAGCAAACCAACTTTTAACTGGAGTGATCCTTTTTTATTGGAAGATCAACTCACCGAAGAAGAGCGCATGGTGCGCAAAGCCAGCCATGATTATTGCCAAGATAAGCTGATGCCGCGTGTCCTTGAAGCCAATCGCCACGAAACCTTTGATCGCGAGATTTTTAATGAAATGGGCGAGATGGGCTTATTAGGGGCAACTATCCCTGAAGCATATGGTGGTGCAGGCTTAAACCATGTCTGTTATGGACTCATTGCCCGCGAAGTTGAGCGCGTTGATAGTGGTTACCGTAGCACCATGAGCGTGCAAAGCTCTTTGGTGATGTATCCCATTTATAGCTATGGAACCGAAGACCAACGCCAAAAGTACCTACCAAAGCTGGCTAGTGGCGAATGGATTGGCTGTTTTGGGCTCACCGAACCCAATCATGGTAGTGATCCGGGTAGCATGGAAACGCGCGCCAAAAAAACCGATGGTGGCTGGATTTTACACGGTAGCAAAATGTGGATCACCAATTCCCCTATTGCTGATGTATTTGTGGTGTGGGCAAAGGCTTACGATGGGGTCGAAGATGGCAAGATCCGAGGCTTTATTTTGGATAAAGGCATGGACGGACTCAGCGCCCCCAAAACAGAAGGCAAGTTCAGTCTCCGTGCCAGTATCACCGGCGAGATCGTCATGGATGAGGTGTTTGTGCCTGATGAAAACGCCTTTCCTGATATTCGCGGTCTTAAAGGCCCCTTTGGGTGTTTGAACAAAGCGCGGTATGGGATTTCGTGGGGCGCACTCGGCGCGGCTGAATATTGCTGGCACGCAGCGCGTCAATACACGTTGGATCGCAATCAGTTTGGGCGTCCGTTGGCGGCGAATCAATTGATTCAGCTCAAGCTGGCGAACATGCAAACTGAGATCACACTCGGATTACAATCAGTGTTGCGGGTGGGGCACTTATTGGATGAAGGCAACGGCGCACCCGAAATCATTTCATTAGTCAAACGCAATTCTTGCGGCAAGGCGTTAGACATTGCGCGGATGTCACGGGATATGCACGGCGGCAACGGTATTTCTGATGAGTTTCATGTCATCCGCCATGTGATGAACTTGGAAGCGGTTAATACCTATGAAGGCACGCATGATATTCACGCCTTAATTTTAGGGCGGGCACAAACAGGTATCCAAGCTTTTATGCCATAACATTTTCAACAGAATATAGTTGTAGGGACGTGATGCTATACATGGCGTCCCTACTAAAATCCTCTAACCCGAGTCCACCGCCAATCATTGACAATCTCACATGGATTATACTTGCTTATCAAAATACACGTTCGGGATAAACGCTTTCAAGTATAGTTGTTCTCAGGGCTTCGCCCTGAAATCCACGACCTTTGAAAAGTTCGACCAAATGTTTAAAGTTTTACTCGACTTTTTGCCTAACAAATCGTGGGGAACGGGGCAGAGCCCCGAAAATCAGTGTTGTCTCATTGTGTGCTTTGGTCAAGCAAATTCGGCATTTCTTAAACCCAACTGACGTTAATTCTAGTATAGCCTCAAACGGCGCTGGGTTTGGTGCATCGTTTTGATAGTGTTTCTCGTATACTATTTCAGGTGTATCAACCATCACATGGGAAAACGATGAAAAAAGAACGCATTATTGCGATTGATGTTTTACGCGGTGTGGCACTGCTTGGCATTCTACTGATGAACATCATGAGTTATGCGATGCCGACCATTGCCTATTTTAACCCAACTGTCTATGGCGGGGATGATGTGGTCAATCGGTGGGTCTTTAACCTGACGCATATCTTCGCAGACCAAAAATTCATGGCAATCTTCTCAATTCTGTTTGGTGCATCCGTGATGTTGGTCACACAGAATATCGAGAAGCGTGATAAATCGCCGCTTCGGTTTCACTATATCCGCAATTTTTGGCTCCTCATTTTTGGGCTTGTACACGCGATTCTGATTTGGGATGGTGATATTTTAGTCATCTATGCCTTATGTTCCTTTATACTATATTGGTTACGCAAGTTGCCACCAAGCGTGCAATTCATATTAGGGATGCTCGTATTTTACATCCCTATAGGTCTGGCGCTTTTAGCTGATGCCTCTACACCTGCACTCAGTCGTGAAGGTCTTACATATCTCGAATGTTACTGGGAACCAGAGGATACCGAGATTGAATATTATCTTGACCTTTTTCAAAGTGACAACTATGCGGCTCAAGTCAATTATCGGTTGGAAGTTGATTCCGCAGGTGAAGTCTATACTGATGGACAAGCCTTATTAGACTTCACGCTCTTGACAGAATTCTTCTCACGGGCGTTTGGGATGATGCTGATCGGAATGGCGCTGTATACATGGGGCATTGTGACGGGCAAACGCTCCAAAGAATTTTATCAACGCATGGCGGCTATTGGCTTAAGTGTCGGGTTACTGATGGGTATCATTAGTGTTGGGCTTCATGAAGCCAATGATTGGGATTGGTCGTATTCGCTCTTTTTAGGGCGCATCCCAAACCATATTGGTACGCCATTTTTAGCGGCAGGATATATCGCCTTCGTGATGTTATGGGCGCAGTCAGGTCGGGCAACGGTCTGGCAAGATCGGTTCGCGGCGGTGGGGCGTACCGCCTTGACCAATTATATCGGGCAATCAGTTGTTGCAACCTTCATTTTTTATGGTATTGGTTTGGGTTTATATGGCGAAGTGACTCGTCTTGGGCAACTCCCCATCATTTTGATGATTTGGGCGGCACAAATTGCTTTATCTGTCTGGTGGTTAGGGCGCTTCCGTTATGGGCTTTTGGAATGGCTCTGGCGTAGCTTAAGCTATGGCAAACCACAACCTATCCGCCGCCATTAATGTTGATACAAAAAAACCGCAGAACCTGTCTGCGGTTTTTACATCAGCTATCGGAGAATTATTTATCCGTTGACATATTCCCCAGAGCTAAAGACATGCACAATTGGGTATTCATAACCGCTATCGCCTGTCCAGCTAAAGATCCATTCGGAGTCCATAATGGACAGGTTCACACACCCACGACTGTGACGATAGCCAAAGCTATCATGCCAGTAGGTGCCATGCAAACTAATGGCTTCATCAAAATAGATCGTGTAGGGCACACCATCTACCAGATAGTAGTTGGATTGCCCCTCTGAACCCGTCATATAGCCATTGGTTAACCGCCAATAGGATGTAAAGGTTCCTTCACGGGTTGGCCAGTCTGCCAAGCCAGAAGAAATCAGGGTAGCAAACACGGGTTGAGTATCTTCATAAGCCACCAAAACTTGCTCATACAAGTCTACAGCGATCCAGTGGCCTTTAGCGTCCGCAGGTGGGTCAACAAATTGAACTTTAGCCACTGAGGTTTGGATGATCCATGTTTCATCATCGACTAAATACCAGCGCCAGCCATCGACTTCAACCGTCGCAAAGATGTTCACACGCGTATACCGCTCTAAACGGGGGAGACTCGTATCTTGGGATGCACCGGGGTATGGGGCGGGGAACGATGGGATCAAGACCCACGCCATTTCATAATTAAAACTGGTATCCGTGAGTTCGACGCCTGCAAAGGTGCTAGGGCGTGCTACGGCGGTGACACCTTCAGGAACCCATTTGCCCGGTTCAAATTCGACCCAACCATCCTGATAATTGATGACTTTAATAAAGGTAAACCCAGGATCGATAGCGCCAATGGCTGCACCACCAGGAGCATTATAATAAGTTGTGCCACCTTCACCGGTTAAACGGCGGTATGCATAGCGCGTCATTTCGCGATCATTTAATGGAATAGGGCGTACATCGGGTACAGGGTTCATAAACATTTCATCGCGCAGCAGTTCATATTCCACTTTGGGCAAACCCGCATGGCACACATCCGAATAGGGGGTTTCAAGACAGGTTGTGCCGCTGGCCTCGCTTTGTTGTAGTTGGAAGGCAACACCACCCAACAGGAGTATGGTGATTACAGCAGAAAAAAACTTGGTCATCATTGAATCAGTCCAGTCGATTACCGTTACAATAGGATTGTTTTTATGTTGTGTGATGGTAACCATCACCTCATCATATATAGAAGCGCCCACCGCAGGGAGCCTTACTAATCAATATTTTAGCGGACTTTTCCCGAAAAATATACAATATTAGCCTGATGTTTTGCCAACTCTTATCAAAAATTTTTCTTATATAACGCTGATAGCCAATTTAAGCAGAGTGTGTATATAATGGTAATATTAGGTAACTCGCGTTTTTGGGATAGTTTTTTATGCCGCAGCCGATTGATGAAACCCCGGCAACCATTCCCATATATACACGTCCCCTTGACCTTAGAAGGCATTTGCCCGCACGCCATCCCCGCCCTCACTCTCATGATGAATCTGATGTGTTAATTGTTTTGGATGCTGAACATCAACAAATTTTTCGTTATGCGGTTGGGCAAGAAATCCGCATCGGGCGGCACCTTGGTGGGGCGTTACGTTGGACGAACCTTGACCTAACGCCGTATGATTCCAAAAAAACCATCTCACGGCGGCACTGCCATATTTATGCGGAAGGTCAAACCTATTACATGAAAGATATTGAAAGCACCAATGGCACATGGCACCAAGGGGTACGCATTGCCCGCGACACTGCCGTTATCGTGCAATCACGTGATTATATTTCGCTTGGTAAACTTGGGTTTTGGATCTTTTTGCCTGCTTCATGGGAGGCATCAATAGTCAAATGATCTTCCCCCGCCACGATGATCACCATTAACAGAAACAGTAAGGTGGCCATACCCATCTGTGACCAAAAATAATGGTCAAAAAATCCCATCCCCAACCATGCAATCCATGCTGCAACGACTGCCCTTAGCATAGGGGATATTGTTTGTTGCCGTAGATGTAAGGCTACTGAAACACACGTTAAGAGGAGCAAACCCACAAACAATCCGAAGCCAATCCAGCCTAGTTCAACGCGCACCAACCAATACATATGATGAACATGATCGCCTTGCATGTCTCGCCAGTCAGAGTCTAGTAACCATGCGCTTTCCCATGCAAAGTTCCCAATCCCCACCCCTCGCCAAGGATGGTCTTGGCTGAGTTGTGCGGCTTGTTCAAGATAAACTTGCCGATTCGCGGCGCTAAATTCCTCAAATGTTGAGGTTTCACCCGTGTCATCAGGGGCGCTAAATCCATACCGTACTGCAATATAAGGGGCATAGACGGCGGTGAAAATAAGGCCAACCCCTAACGCGATCAGTATCACAGCCCGATAGGGTTTCCAATCATGGGCGAGGATTGTTAGCAGGCTCCAGACGACCCCGCCAATCACAACACCCCCGAACGCTGCACGGCTAAATGTTAAGAGCATGAGCCACCCCGCCCCCACTAGACAGATGAGCGCCACCCCTCGCTTCCACCGCCATAACCCCAAGGCAGCAAAACAACCAATCACCGCATATCCACTTAATATATTAGGGTGAGAACTGATGCCGTAGGGACGTAACAAGCGCTGCCCTTCAGCTTGTACCACTGATACGCCACTCACTTGGGGATCAAGTGTTAACTCTCGAATCCCAATGGAACCTGTTAATGATTGAATACCCAGTGATGATTGTTGCCAGACTTGCGCTATCCCGATCATAGCTTGTAGCATGACCCCCACGGCAAGGGCTAGTAAGAGCCAGCGTAACGGTGGCGGGTGAATAATTACAGTTGCGATAAATGCTGCGATGATGAACCATGTCATCGACTGATTAAAGGCAACCTCAGCATTAAGCACATCATTGCCATAACTGATGCGTATCCAGATTACCAATTGCCACAATAACAGTATCCACAGTAATCGCATGGGTTTGGTTGTTGTTTGGCGTAGATTGGGTAAGCCTGCCATGATCCATGCGGCAATGGCTAGCATCATTATCCATGTATACCCGAACCGCATGACATATAAATCACTGTAAGGCGTTGGCAGATCTTGAATGGTTGATGGTAGCCGCCACCACCAACTCGCCGCAAAACATACTAGCAGCACTGCCCCCCAATGGCCGACTGACCAGCTATATTGCCATCGGTTTACCATGTACTATTGTGGGGTTGCTAGGGGTAATTCAAACCAAAATGTGCTGCCCACGCCATAAATACTATCAACACCAACCTTGCCATTGAGCTTGTCCATAATCCGCTTGATGATCGAAAGCCCTAAGCCAAAGCCTTTGACATCAGCAGGGGTGGAGTCCAAACGGCTAAACATCTGAAAAAGTTGATCGCGTTCCTCATTCTTGATACCAATCCCATTATCTTGGACTTCATAGCGCACCGCATCAGTCCCCACCATCACACTACGGATCTGAATGCGTGTTTTGTCTTTGGCGTGATCTCGATATTTAATAGCATTACCAATTAAATTGGCGAAGACTTCTTCAAGCCACGGTGCATGACCCAGTGCGAAGGGCATATTATCTGCGATATCCACTTGAAGATCATGTTCAAAGATTAGATGTACAAAACGGTCGCGCGATACCACTGTTGTTTCAAACATGTTGACCGGTTTAATCAAGGCATTTGCATCATTGATAGTGGAAAGTAGCAATAATTGGTCGATCATATCTGACATGCGATATGCAGATTGTTCAATTCTTTCTAGGTAAAGTTGTATTTGAGGAGAATCTTCAACTTTCATAGATGCTAATGAGGTGTAGCTTATAATAATATTGAGAGGATTTTTGAGATCATGTGCAACTGTATGGTTGTATGCATCCAATTCGTAGTTACGGATTTCAAGTTCTTTAGCAGTTTCTTGGATTTCTTGGTACAGGGTGGCATTATGAAAAGATTGTGTCGCCTGATTAGCGAATGCAACAGCTAAACGCAGTTGTTGTTCACTAAAATCATATTTTTTAGCTGAATTCCAAACAATAATATACCCCAAAGTGTCATTGTTATAAATAAGGTGAAGGTACAATACAGTTTTGATGCCATACTGCACTAGGATTGAATTTTCTTTCGAAAGACTATCTTCGTCAATATGGTGTATAGTATAGTTATCGTGACTGTTGATCAATAAATTGATGGTGTTAGGATAATCATCCAAAAAATACTCTTGCCCAATTAAATAATCAGTGGCAGGTTCGGATGCACCATCACACACATATGCAGATAGAACTGACGCCACATTATTACCAACATCCAACTCACAAATCTGCGCACTTGTGGCGTCCAATTGTCGTACCAATGATTCCGCCAAGATAGATAACATATCTTGCCGATTTAAAGTAGAGTTAATGGCTTCAGATACACGGCTCAAAGATTCTAAAAAGCGATTTCGTTCAACAATTGTTCGTTGTAAAGATTCAAGATAGTCATTCCTCTGCTCAATGGCTTTTTGAGCGAATTGTACATCCATCAACCGCATAATCCGATTTCGTAAAATCTGTGCATTAAAGGGTTTCGTAACATAGTCAAAGGCACCTGCTTCTAGAGCTTGAGTAATTGATTTTTTATCACCAAGTGCGGTTACCATGATGACAGGGGAACAGGCCTCACCATAAAGTTTATTTAATTGTTCACAGGCAGCAAAACCGTCTAAAACTGGCATCATAGCGTCTAATAACACCATATCTGGTTTATGAACCTTATATGCTTCTAATGCTTCTTTTCCGTTCATAGTTGGAATGATTTGATACCCCGCGCTCTTTATCATTTTAGTGATCATGCGGAGTGTCAATTCATCATCCTCGGCAATGAGGATAGTGGTATTTTCTGGAACATGCAATGAAGATTTGTGTGGCATGGTTACTCTCTTTTTTGATGATAGCTTCAATGACAACAATTTAGGTTATGCTGAACCTAGCTGTTGTTTAGAACAAACCTATAGTTACTTGTTTGTATAGTAGTATTTTGCTAGCTTTTTTACAAAATGTGATTATATTATATGCTTTACGAGATAATCAAAAAATATGTAAGAAATTTGAATCACGCCGCTAAAAGTCAAAAAATCACGATATTTGACTTACATTTCACATTAAGCAAATCATATAGGATTTGATATATTGCTAATGGGCTTATGAATCGGTCAAAGTCAGTTTGCTAGGGGTAATTCAAACCAAAATGTGCTGCCCTCGCCATGAATACTATCCATCCCTACCTTACCATTGAGCTTGTCTATAATCCGCTTGATGATCGAAAGCCCTAAGCCAAAGCCTTTGACATCAGCAGGGGTGGAGTCCAAACGGCTAAACATCTGAAAAAGTTGATCGCGTTCCTCATTCTTGATGCCAATCCCATTATCTTGGACTTCATAGCGCACCGCATCAGTCCCCACCATCACACTACGGATCTGAATGTGTGTTTTGTCTTTGGTATGATCTCGATATTTAATAGCATTACCAATTAAATTGGCGAAGACTTCTTCAAGCCAAAGTGCATGACCCCGTGCCATCGGCATATCATCCATGATGGTTAACATGATCTTGTAATCATGGAGTTCATGTTCAAATCGTGAGCGTGCCATTAACGCTGCTTCGAGCATATCAACCGGTTGTAACAATGCTGTGGCGTCGCTGAGTTTGGAAAATAACAACAATTGATCAACCATCTGTGCCATTCGATAACCAGAGGATTGAATACGGTCTAAGTATCGCTGCATCTTTTCATCTTCTCGTGCATGAATAGCCGCCAGTGATGCAAAATTAGTCACCACACTAATCGGATTTTTCAAATCGTGCGCCACGGTATGGTTATACGCATCAAGTTCATGGTTGCGGATTTCAAGTTCTGTGGCTGTTTCTTGAATTTTTTCATAGAGTGTAGCGTTATAAAAAGATTGGGCAGCCACGTTGGCAATGGCAACAGCTAACCGCAGTTGTTCTTGACTAAAGTCATATTGTTGGGTGGTGTTCCATACCACAATATACCCCAAGAGTTCACCCTGATAGGACAATGGCAGATGTAATATGGTTTTGACTCCATAAGGCACAAGGTGGGCTAACTCTTTTTCAGAGATCTGATCTTCAGCAACATGGCGAATGATGTAACCATCACGACTATTCAATAGTAAACTAACCGCATCGGGATAATCATCAACTAACGAGTAACGACGCCCCACATAATAGTCTGTTTCAAATTTGTCTACTTGTGTGTCCTTACAAGCAAAAGTGGCCAAAATAGTTGTTGCGTTATCTTGAATATTTAGGTCAGATACATATGCGCTGGTCGCTTCTAATTGATAGACTAAGGCTTTTGTCAAGATTTCCAACATCTTTTGCCGATCTAAGGTGGAATTGACTGCATGAGATATTTGCCATAAGGATTCTAAAAAGTGGTTGCGTTGATCCATCATATGGTGTGCAAAATGTAAATCAATTAACCGTGAAATCCGATTACGGATGATATGAGGATTAAATGGTTTTGTGACGTAATCAAATGCGCCAGCGTTTAAGGCTTTGGCAATCGATTGTTTATCCCCTAAGGCGGTAATCATGATTATAGGGGCGCAGGCTTCGCCATAAGTATCATTTAACGTTTGTGCTACGATGAACCCATTTTTTATGGGCATCATTGCATCCAATAACACCATGTGTGGTTGATGGGTTTCATAAGCGCTTAAGGCTTCTTCACCAGTGGTTGCTTCAACCACTTGATACCCAATATGCTCAACCATCATTCGGATCATATGGCGGCTTAACTTATCGTCATCAGCTACCAATATGGTGGTGGTTTCTGGCTTATGAAAAGATAATCCCCGCACGGTGTTTGGATCCTTGAATTTCTGATGGTATGGTATTTATTATACCGTGTTAATAGCGGCCACCAAAAGGTTATGGCAGGGGCTCATCAAAGCTAGCTTTATCATAGGGTAGTGGTTTGCCATCGCGCAGATCCAAAACCGTGAGTTGCATGGTTTCAAAGTCAAATATACCGCACGATTGAGTCATGTTGCCCGTTCGATTTCGATACACGGATCCAGGATTGACGATGTGGCTATTATGGATTTTGACATGCATTGGTACATGTGTATGTCCCATCACAACCAAATCTACGGGGTGCTCATCCAGAATATAGGTAAAACGATTGGGGTGGCTGTCAGCATAAATATAGGCCATGGGCCCTTTCATATTGGAGTGCGTTAACAAAATGGAATGCTCCCCAATGGTGAGCTCTTTGGTGCGTGGGAGCGCTTTTAAAAACTCAAGGGTTGCCGGCTTTAGCAACCACCGCCGAAAGCGCGGGTTGGCGGTATCTTCCTCTTGGCGGATGAAGGCATCATTTTGAGGGGCGTCGCGATCATGGTTTCCCATCACACAAGGGATGTTACGCTCCCGTATAAGCGCCACAACCATATCGTTATGCCCGCTTCCATTTACTAGATCGCCAGCACAAACGATATGATCAATCCCTAAGTCGTCCAATAGACCTAGTGCTTTTTCTAAGCCGTTTAACTCACCGTGAATGTCTGACAATAACCCAACGCGCATGGTTTTCCTTTATCCATCAACAAATAATCTAAGAGTATAAGTCTACAAGATTTTGCTCAATGATGCTGTAGCCCATTGGTCGTGGACGCCTATTGGACTTAGTGATATTGGAATGGCATGATGATAAAAGGTGCCGTATTGATGGGGTAGTGGGCTTATGTGCCATCTACAAATTGCTTGAGCACACTCACCGCGTCTAGGGCATCCTCAAAGCGTTGGTTCCGCAAAAAGTAAGATGGGTGTAGTAGCGGCACAACCTTAATGACGCCATAGCTAGCCTCGCCATCAAAGATTTGCCCCTGCACTTTGGTGATGCGTGGGTCTTTGACGGGGACTTTAAATTGTTCAAAAATAAATTCCATTGAAAACCGGCCAACGGGGCAAATCACTTGGGGTTGGATGATGTCGATCTGACGTAACAAAAATGGCGCATAAATGCGTAGCTCCGCTGCATTGGGGTCGCGGTTTTCAGGGGGGCGGTCTTTGACGATATTGGTGATGTAAACATCTTGGCGGGCAAGCCCTAATGATGCAATCCAATCATCTAATACCTTGCCAGAGCGCCCACAAAACGGACGGCCTTGTTCAGCCTCATTTTTGCCGGGGGCTTCACCCGTAAACAAAATAGTCGCTGTGTGGCTGCCTTCGCCCAAGACTGGGTAATATTGGTTCTCTTGTCGAAAGTTATATAATGGAGACGCTGTTAGATTCCATACTTCGTCTCGAATTTGGCGTAATTGTGCGGTGTTGGGATGTTCTGTCATGCACACTATTCCTATAGATCATGTTTCTCTAACTTTAAATCAAACAACAGGCTTTTCCAAATTTGGGTTATTGTGCGGTTGTTTTACATGCTTTTGGTAAGTTTCCAAATAAGGACTTGTTGGATATACTGTGGTAGAAGATTTTAATAACCTTAATTATTTTAGGGGGGACTCAATGCGTTTAAAAATTATTATGGGGGGTATCATGCTGTTGTTGGGGGGGATGGTGCCCGTCACAACCGCGCAACAGTGGGATCACTTGCAAGTTAATATGTTTGGGTATGGTGGGCGGTATTTGTCTGGTGAGGAAGTCGTCGACACTGGACAGTCCTTTTTTACGATCATTTTTAATGAAGAGATGAATATCACTCCAAATGATGTTAGTTCAGTAACCAACCATGAAAATTATCGATTACTTTCTGCGGGGGCTGATGGTCGGTTTGACACTCACAATTGTGCGCCGCAAAATCCGATGGCCAACGATGACATTCGCCTGCGCTTAGCTGATACCCAATATAACTTTGACCTACAGATGGTTACGATTTTAATCCATGACGCTTTTTTGCCCCTACAAGTCGGGCGGTATCGCTTTATCATTTGTCCACATATAAAAGATACTTTCAATCGACAGTTAGATGGTGATTATGATGGATTTGGTGGAGACATTTATGCCATTGATTTTTGGGTACAAACCGACACCGCCCCAACAGCAACTGCGCGCTTTGGCGAAATATCCCTTGAGAATGACATCGTTACATTGCCACCTGAACCGTTTGGGCGGCTTGAGGTAATATTTGATGAGGCTGTTGCATATTTGGGGTCGCCAGTACACCAAAATTTGGTTGAACAAGCCAGTTATATGCCTAACTATCATCTCATTTATGGGCGTACTGATGGGCTACAAACCCAAGTGAGCCATGACTATTGTCGGAACCCACAAATTGCTGCCAGTGATCTAAAAATTCCGATTGAGTCCTTGTTATATGATGAACGGACGACTACCGCAACGTTGATGCAATATCCTCATTTACATCCATACCCTGATGGTGAATATATCCTCATTGTGTGTAGTACGATTACGGATCTGGCGGGGACAGACCTAGATGGTAACCATGATGGTCTGGCCGGTGGCGATAAACTTGTACGGTTTTATGTGGGGGAGACTAACCGAACCCCAACCACTGCACAAGCAACAATGCCTGAAAACGCTGTGACTGCGCTTGGGGTTGAGATGCGATTAACCGTCAATGGCTTAACAAGTGCGGTGGTGCGCCCTGATGATGATTTAGTCTTTACACTAGTGGTGAATAACACAACGGATCAGGCTATTGAATCGGCTACGGTTAGTCAGGTATTCCCTAGTACCATTTCCAATTTACGTAATGTATCCAGTTCAGTGGGCAGTGTTCAAGTACAAGGGCAGCTCGTCACCATAACAGGGGTATCATTACAGCCTCAGGAATATGTGTTAATTAATATCACTGGCAATATGCAAGATAATGCTCAGGTCATTACCCATCAAGCTAGCCTGACAGCGAGTGAAACCACATATAGTAATCGTGTCAGTGTTCTTGCACCGCCTAGTCGGTTGCCAGCCACAGGTGGGCGGTAAATAACGCATCAAGGGGTGTTCATTCCCTGAACGAATTGCATCCGAACTATAAAGGTGAGGCATGATGAAGACAGTAAGTATCTTTTTAGTGATGGTGTGCTTTGGATTAGGCTTATTTTCCGCCCATGCTGCGCCACAGCAGTCTGTAGTTGATGGGAATTTAACCCCAACGATTTTGTTTGATGGCGGCTATATCTCGGACATCGCCTTTTCAAATAATGTGGCGGTGGTGTCTTATCTGGGCGGTTTCCAAGTCTTGGATATGAGCAGTGGGGCATTCCAACAAATCCATCAACAGGAAAATTGGAGAAGCGATATTCATCGTGTATCAGCGTTAACCCCAGATGCCAGTCGTTTTATTGTGAGCCGGATTGGGGCGGCTGGTGAGGGGGTGATGTCGATAGAAATAGGTGATGTTGTTTTAGAACCTCAAAGTGCCTATTTTCAGACAGCTGATATTGTTCGGGTGAATGATGTTGAGATTGATGCAGCCGAACAAAGTTATGTTGGCACTGCATCGGGTTCAGTCTGGTTTGTGGGATTTGATGGGGTTACAGAAGTTCCGAATGTGCATCCTGGTGGAACAACGGGGGTAAGCTTGTTAGCCAATGGTGAATTGGTTAGCGGTGGGATGGATGGTACTGTTAAGCTTTGGAGTGGGCAAAGCGTCATACAAACCATCACATTTACTCAGCCTGTATTAGATGTGATTGCCTCACCCTTGTCAACGGATCAGATTTTGGTTCAGTTTGAGGATAATAGCTTGATGTTATGGAGCCAAACAAGCGAGGAGCTACTCTCAATGCGTAGTCATGTGGTGGCGTGGTCACCATCGGGTGCATTTATTGCCATTGCCGGTGACCAAGGTGCTGTAGAAATCTGGAATTTAGCAGCTCAAACACTGGAACGAACACTGGATGCTCATACGGGACAGGTCACGGCATTGGCATGGGATGGTGCATATGTGGCATCAGGCGGCTTAGATGGTTGGCTGCGTGCGTGGGACATGCAAGGGAATCTGATTGATGAGCGCAAAATAGTGACGTGTTGCTTAGAAAGCTTAACTGGCAATGGCGAGTTATTTCTCTTTCGGCAGGGTGGTTACATTTGGGAGTGGAATAATACCACCCAAACGCTTCGGACTATCTTTGCGCAAGAAAAGCGGACTTTAGATATTTTGTTAAGTCCATCGGGGCGTTATCTGTTGGTTGATGAGTATATTGGCAAATACAATTTCCCTGTTTTGTATGAGCGTTTAACGGATGGCAGTTATGTTCAACGCGGCGCATATACTCAGGTAAATGATGGGTTAGGCGCACCAATCGTTGGGAAAACATTTAGCCATGATGAAAGCTCTATATTGTTATCCCTATTTTTATCCGAACCATTCTTCGAATTAAGTGTGCCCAATATGACACTTATTCAACAAGGTAATTGGTCTGGTTATGGGTTAGATATTAGTCCTGACAATACCACTATGATTTCAGTAGGGGGGGCTTGGCTTTTAAATATTGACCGAGAATTAACGAATGAATTGGCCGGTATCAATTATGGGATTCCTGATCCAATCGAGCTGGAATACTCGCCAGATGGTCAATTTGTAGCCGCTGCCCGTCGCCTAAATGTGACACTTATGACTTCTATAGAATCTCAAGAGCCTATAGAAATAGTTTGTCGTCCATCAGGTGTTGGTCAACCGTTGGATGATTCAAGTTTATATGACACGTACATTACCTTTACACAAGACAGCCGCTATTTGATTTGTGCAAACCCGGCTTTAGTGATTTATGATCTCATCAATAAGGTTGAGGTGTTTAGGGGGACTTTCACACAAGTTGGTGAGGTTGATCAAGTTGTTCATGGCGTAGAACTATCAACAGATGAAACACAAATTTTTGCGGCATATGGTAGTACCTTCCAAGTCTGGCAAGCAGGTGCTTTTGAAAATATTCCATTTCCTGAATTGTTCTCAGGCAATACGCCTTAATTACCCATCGTTCATATCATCCATATCGTCATCCATGTCGTCCATATTATCGTCAGCGGGTGGTGCTTCGGGGATAGGTTCTGCACCGGCTACAATCTGATAATTATGAATGGTCGGTTCTTGCTCATTGATCTGATAGGTCAGGGTATAACCGCCTTGATCCCAACCGAGTTCATCGGGTTCCACGATGTACCAACGGCAATAGTCCCCGCCTTGTTGGATGCTAAAACTATCTTCATAAATCAATATGGTTGGGTTGGCAAACTCAAAACGAACGGTTAGCTGATCGCCACTGCTCATGTTGGCAAGGTTAGCCACGCCATAAATGGTATCGGTTGGCACAAACTCCGTTTGGGGATTGTCGGCACAATCCTGAGGGGTGACGCCTAAGCTCGTGTCAACGGAAACAATCCGTGCCGCGTTGGGATCGTCAGGAACAGGTTGGGGCGTGCTGAGGGTTTGCGCGGCAGGGGTTGGGGTTTCGGTTCCAATGTTTGCCCCTGAACCTTGTATGTCTAAACTAGCCACATCAACGGTTGGGGGTACTAGGGTGGGGGTGGTTTGCAAAAAGATAAGGGTTTCTTGCTGAATGCGCACCACTGCTTGCAATGTTTGCACCCGGAGCGCATCATCCGTGGGCGCGGTGCGCACCAAAAATAGAAAGCCGACCATCATGGTCATGCCAAACATGAATAAAACTTGTAAGCCTCTCATGGGTCTATTATACCCACAGAAAGGGAGATAATTTGCATTATCTCCCTGACGCTTCTTGAACGATATATCTTGTTATGGCGCGTCGATGGTTACGCGGCAAATCACGGTATTATCTAAATCCAAATTACTTGACCAGATAAAATCGTTACCGGTAAAGAGATCAGTATAGTCTTGATAGGCGCGTTGGTTGGTCACTTGGTCAGATGTATAGGTGAACGCACCGCGCCACCCGCTATCATCAAAGTCTGGCATCATCCAATTGTCGGGCAATTCATAATGAAGCGCTTGGCAGCTTTCAGGATCATCACTGGCACAAGCGGGGGTGCTGGCGCAAGCGGTGCTGTCGGGATTACCGTTTTCATCTTCTACAACACAACTCGCATCATCCAATGGTGCAGTGTAGTAGGCTTGGCATTTCCATTCGGCGCTGGTGCCACTGCCATCGCTAAAGCTCGCAATAAAACCACCATCGCCCACACGATATTCATCAAATTCCAAGCCAAGCCCTAAATGCGTTTCCCAATCAATCAGGCGCACAGCATAGGTGATGGGATATTCTGCTTGGAATTGAGCCGCATGAGAGTTGAACGGGACAAACCCAATGGCATCATTACAAACGTGGGTTCCATTGACATAGAGTTCGAAATAATTATCGCCAAATAGGAAGGCAGTGATGACCTCGCCCTCTTCATCAATGGTTAGTGGGGTAAGTTGATTACGGAAGTCAACATTTTCGCCACCGGCACACGGGTTATATACATCTAAGCAAATTTCACCCGTGGTGGTTAAATCTGACGGAACAAGCCATTGTTGCCCATCATCAGAAAAACTGAGCCCTGTTAATGCTGGCACAAAGCGATCTTGAGTGTCACATTCTGGCGTTGCGGTAAAGTCACCGAGTTCATCCGCAGAGCCAACGGTCACAGTCCCCGTGTTGGCGAATGTTGGTGCGTTTGGATCAGTAGTGGTATCACTGGGTTCTGCTGGTGCATCTTCTGCGCCAGGGGCATCTTCAGTTTGGGCTGGGGCGGGGGCTTGCCCGTCACCACCTTGTGGAGCTTGTTGACCGCTCTGGTCACCTTGAGGTGGTTGTCCTTGTCCATCACCATCTTGATTGCCTTGAGGGGGTTGACCTTGCCCCCCACCATTTGGTGGTGCGGGTATCCCAAGGGCTTCAGTTAATTCGGTCACAGTGACACCGAGTTCTTCTGCCACTGCACGGATGTTTGGCGGCCCTTGACCAAGAGGACCAAAGGCTTCGCGGATGTCTTCTTCTGGGATACCTAAAATTTCGGCAGCCCCTTCAAAATCGGGTTCTGGTGGCCCTTGCTGGGCGTTCGCAATGCTGGCAATGCCTAACAATAGTAATGCTAAAACAATCAATAATCGCTTCATGTATTCCTATCTCCTTATGATTGATTCGTATGGTGTGTAACGTCACACTATAACTATACAAAATATCGGAGAAATGTTCAGAATTTATGTGGAAAGTATTAAATCAAGGTTGCATTTTAGGGGCGCTAGGATTTATTTTGTTCCTCAACAATATGCTGTTGGTAGCGATAGGATTGAAATAAGCCGAATAGAACTGTTGCAAGCACAATAAATGACATCAACCCGCCATATAAATCTTCATTCATATTGGGCACAAGATACAAGAGGATCGATGTCGTCAGCACCAACACACCCATACCAAAAAGCCACTTACCAGCATAGGCATTCACGGTATACCAAAGTTCTGGATCTTCTAATGTGCGGGGGGTGCGGAACCCTAGCCAACGATTGGGCGCGACACGCTTTTGCATCAATGGGATTGAAACTGCACATAACAAACCACCAGTGGCGATTAAGGCGATAAGTGTCACTAACATAATGGGGAGCCCTCACGGGTATCTTAGCAGAGTAGCGTATTGTATCAAATCTAGCGGCGTCCGCTGGCTAGTTTATAAGCCGTGGGCGCACGCCGTAACCACGCCATGGATAGTGTTCCGAATAGAGGGCCAATGGCTAAGATGGCAAATGCCCATTCCCATCCAACGGCATTTTGTAAAACAGGGATCAACCGGATCGAGGCTAGTGTGATCAAAAATCCCACGCTCGTTTGCAAGGTGAGGGCTGTCCCAATGTATTCGGGATGGCATAGTTCAGAAGCTGCTGCTGAAAATTGTGCTGAGTCTGCCACAATGGTGATACCCCAAATTAAGCTAACCAGCATCACTAGCCACGGCGCACCGCCATACAAAAACCCAATGAGTAGTGCTGAACTGCCACTGATGATCATCGCTATCATAGTGACGGTGGTGCGTCCGATGCGATCCGCATAATAGCCTGCAATCAGGCTGCCTACGCCGCCAATGCCTATCACGGCAAAGGCTCCGATACGTGCCCAGCGTGGGTCAACATGTTGTAGGGCAAAACTATCTAACAAAAAAATGGGAATCCACGCCCACATGGCATAAAGTTCCCACATATGCCCCCAATACCCTAAATTAGCCGTTAAGAGATCCCGTTGCGAAAAAATCTGTCGGATATAGCGCGGGTTAAAGGGTGCTGTTTTTTTGCGGTGTGGGCCTTCTTGCACAACTAGCAAGGTGATAATGGCGGCAATAATGGATAGTAGCGCTGCTATATAGAGCACTATTTGCCAATTATCCACGCTCCCAAACGCATTGAATAAGTGAGGAGCCGCCGACCCAAGCGTTAAGGCTCCAACCAATAACCCAATGCCTAATCCCCGCTCGGTGACTGTCCATGTTGTCATGAGTTTCATACCAACAGGGTACACACCTGCCAGTACCACACCCGTTAAAAAACGTAAAACCAAGGCGCTGGTAATGCCATTAGCCACAAGCGGGATCAAGCCTGTGAAAATGCCAGCTAAAAATGCGGATGCTGCTAACAGTTGTTTTGTGGGGATGCGATCGGCAATATTCAATACAGATGACCCAAACGCTCCTACCACAAAGCCAATTTGAACAGACATGGTGAGCCACGCTTGCCCTGATGCTGTGAGGTTCCATGTTTCGGTGAGCGCGGGGATAACGGCTGATGCAGAAAACCAGACTGTCATCGCTAGAAACTCGATCACAGCAATTAAACCGATCATCTGCCATTTATGGATAGAAGGGGGCACGATAGAAGCAGCAGGTGATTGGTTCATTATAGGAATTCCTTTATGTGTAGTAAGGGATAGACAAACTGACTCTTTAAAACATTACCAATCTCTTTGTAATCTATTAGGGATCGTTATACTATATAGACAGGTAGTTACAGGTCATATTGAGTTTTAAGTCATTGATGGGGAGGGGGGTATAGGGAGTAATGAACAAGATGCAACGATTGGTAACGATATTTAGATATATTTGTTGGGGTCTTATGTAGATGCTGACGCATTATCTTTATATTGAAGACGATGAGCTAAATTGCGAAGTGATGAAGACCATTATTGAAGTTATCATGGAAGCAAAGATCACGCTGTTTATGGATACTACTAATTTTATGCAGCGTTTATTAGCGTTAGATCCTCAACCTGATGTTATTTTAGTTGATTTGCATATTGTTCCATATGATGGATATGAAGTTTTAGAAATGATCCGTGCTCACGAGCAAACGAGTCATTATAAAGTTATTGTTGTTACGGCCAGTGTGCTGGCAAATATTATTGAAAAGTTAAAAACATCTGGGTTTAATGGGGCGCTGACAAAACCGATTGATATTCGCAAATTTCCATTAATAATGGAGCGGGTCGAAGCTAGTGAAGAGATTTGGCAGGGGGATTAAAAAATGTTATCAAAAATCGACCATTTAATTGAGCAATTGGGCGGTTCAGCCTCAATGCGTATGCAGGCAAGCCAAGCTCTGGTGAAGATCGGTGACCCTGTTGTGGTTCCATTATTAACGATCCTCGATCCAAAACAGACCAAGCCAACCGTTGCTGCAATCAAGATCTTGGGGCAGCTAAACACCCCAGAGGCTATTTTTGCCCTAGAAGATAGTGTTATTTCATCAAATCCATTAGTAGGTTCTACAGCAGTAGATGCGCTGGCCAAATTAGCCCCCCCCAATCTCGCTATCTTATTGACCGAGCGGTATCCTTATGCGCATTTGATGACACAACAAACCATCTTAAAGGTATTGGGGGAACATGGTGATCGACAAGCTGTGATGCCCTTAATTCAATTATTGCCGACCTGTCAATCCCCCACAATGCTGTGCGGTATGATCCAAACCTTGGGGAAGTTAGGGGATCCACGCGCGATTTCTGCGGTTCAGGTCTATGCGAATGATCCTGACCGCCATGTGCGGGATTGGGTAGCGGCAGTTGTTGCTGATCTCTCATAAGCAACAAAACAAATGCGACTGATTTAATGGGGTGATGGTATGGCGCGCAACCACAAATAATTCTGATAATACCAGCCTACCACCTGCTCATCGGGGCGCTCTTGCTGAAATATGCGACGATGGATTGACAATAACAGAAACAGCTCCTTGAGACATTCACCGTTTTGAGGAATGGTTGGCATCATTAAGCCTTTTCATCAAGCTATAAAAAGCAAAAGCGGATGAAAAGGCTTTTTTTTATAATCATACGCCTGATGTGAAATGAAGTAGGGACGCAATATATTGCGTCCGAAACCGGCATTTTTACCTTGAATCGCGGACAAGCCTTGTATGCCGTCCCTACATTTGTCTCGTCAACCATTATGATTTTGTGACTTTTGACGGTGCGATTCGGTAAATTTCCTGCATATTTTTTGATTTCACATCAGGCGTATCATGGCTGATAGTTAAAACAAATGCTCATTAATCAATCGTGATGCGCCACCCACCACACCGGATTCCACTTGCACGCCTAGCGCCGCGACCCGTTCTTGCACAGCCGGTTGGTCATTGGGGCGGGAATTAATATAAACTGTTGCGCCGGTGTCTACGGAGAAATAACATTCCAAACCTTCATCACGCATTTTGCGCACTTCATGGAAAACACTCATCGTTTCGGGTGTCCACAAAAGCGGCGCTTTACTACCCGTCATCGTCACTGCATGGAGTGAGAGCGAATCAGTTTCGGCGATCTGTGCCATTGTGCTAAAGTCCCCGTCTAAGATAGCGCGTTTGGCATCATCAAGGGCGGCCTTGGCGTGCGCAATCCGACAAGGCAAATAGGGTGAGGTCAACACTTCGGCGTGGGCATCATCGGTATTCTTATAGGCGGGGATTACTGCAATCGTGATTCCTAACGGTAGGGTCTCTGCATCACCGATCTGTTCTGCATATGAGCTTTTGTGATCCGTTCCAGCGTACCAATGGGAATAACCACCCGCCACCGCCCGACTCGCGGAGCCTGCCCCCAAACGTGCAATGGTCGAAATCTCATGATGATTAATGTCCAAATCGTATGCGGCGGTAGCAGCAACGCTCAAGGCGGCAAACCCTGATGAGGATGCCCCCAAACCAATATTCGACAAAAAGTTGTTTTCGGAACGCATCCGTACCCGCGTGTTGGTGTCTGCGAGTTGGCGCACATGGGCAAGGATCTGTACGGCACGCTCATAGGGACGTCCAACAGCGGTTTCACCGTCAATTTCGATCACATCCATTTCAAGTGAGTCATCAAGTTCAACCGTGGTTCGCGTTTCGTAGGGCGCTACACAGACCGAAATACTATCATGTAAGGGGATGCGGAGCTCGGCATTAGCAAATCCGTGATATTTTAAAATCCCTTGAATAGGGTGGGCAATGGCAGTTGCTTTCGACATTGAAATGTTATTCCTTTGGGGTGCGCATAATTTCTGTGCCAGCCCCCGCACCACTCATAATCTGGGCTAGGTCACTCAGATTGTTTAAGTCAAAAATCCAAACACGTGTTTGGGTGGGGATGGCCGCAATTTCATCCAGTTTGCCTTGCATCCCACCGGTGACATCCACCCGTGCGGCGCTAATCGTATCGATCTGATCGCCGATTGTATATTGAGGCATTGGATGCCCTTCGGAATCTAGCACACCTGCCACGTTGGTTCCAAATGCAACGGTTCTTGCATGGGTTAAGATGGCTAATTCACGCATCAATTGATCGCCTGATAAAATGCCAAATCCTTGGTCACTATCAAATACACAGTCACCATAGACTACGGGTACCATGCCATGGTCAAGCACCCCTCGCAAACCCTCCCAAAAAGTTTTGCTCATGCGTTTTTTAGTCATGGTGGTGAAGGCTAACGGTTGTACGGCAATAGCTAATAGACCCGCATCAATCAAGGCATTGACTACCAACTGATTTAAGCGGTGTAATTGACGTTGGAGTTCCACAAAAGCGGAAAGTTGTATTTTATCTTGATAGCCATTTTGCAGATGATGCTCTTTAGCGATGATGTGCCCAAATGACCCTGCACCATGCACAATGACCATCGGTTGGGGAGCGGTAGCGATGGTTTTAGCAATTTGTTGTAGGGCATCAGGGCGGGCGGTGTTCAGTTGATTTTTATCTGTAATCGCCGCACCACCTAATTTTAAAATGAGCATTCAGGTTATACCTTTACGGTTGAAAGCCATCCAACGATTAAGCCATACATACCTGCTAAGATCATGCTGAGTGGAATGGCTAAAAGAGTTAAGTTGTCTGTAATTTGTGAGACGATAATACTCATGGCCGTTCCAATGAGTAGGCTTAGCATAAAGTTCCAAAAAATGGCACCCGTTGGTGACCAGTTGAAGTTGCCATCTCCCCGAATAACTATATTGAAGGGTGGCAAAAATAATCCGACTGCCAGCATAGGGATTGCTGCCGCTAAATGTGCGGAACCAGCAACAGCACCTAAAGCGAAAAAGATAGCTAACGACATCAACACAAGGTTCCAACGAGAAGATTGCCAAAAATACTGGTTGGTTTGAGCGGGTGCTGCCGCTGGTGCAGTTTCAGGTGTGGTTGACGGATCCACGACCACAGCATGTTCACCAGAAACGGTGGCCAAATCTTCTTTAGTGGGCAAGGTGACTGCGTCTTCGTCTTGGAGCTCATCAGTGGTTTTATCAAAGGATTGTAAAATCAATCGCACGAAGGAGCGTATGGTTTTATCTTGTTCACGAAACATCATGGCTTGCAGTTCTTCGCGGGCGAGTTCCTTCATCACGGGGTCACCTTGGCGATAGGCGCGCAATGACTCGACCCCTTCTTTACGCTTGACACTATTGTCACTGTTGAGCGCTTCAATAATTTCGGCAGGGATTTCAGGTCGTGGGGCGGTTTCTGGCAAGCGCACATCTTCTAACAAGGTTTCTAAAGCATCTTGATAGCTATCATCTGTGCTCGCATTAATGGGCAATACCCCGCTAATTTGTGGGGGCATGGTGTCTACAGGGGCAATCCGTAATACAATGCGTTCAATGGATGATTGTTTGGCATGTTCCAATGCTGCCAAGGTTTTCTCGTTGAGTAAGATAGCTGGCGATAAGACCAATACCACATGGGTCGCTTTTTGTAGGTGGCTGTAGTTGGTGCTTTCATCTGCTTGTCCATCATCATACCAATGGTCAATCGTGTGCTGTTTGAGGTCTTGGCTTAATTTTTGAGCAAATGAATTATCTTCTGGTGCGTTAGCGATATAAAGGTAAGTCATACAAACCCTCCAAATTTGCTCCCCATTATACCGTGAAACCTGTACATAGAGACAGTCGCACGGTTAAAAAACTTTATTTCATTAGGTATGATGTACTATTGTCAAGTCTTATTGAAGTGGGCTAGAATCTAACTGTTCCGAACAAGGGGCGTCGGACGCAAATAATATTCTTACAAGAACCATTATTGTCAGTTTGCCAAACCGTACCCCCTAATCGATAACTGTCATTAAACATCACCATGCGTTGATGGTCACATAGACTATCGCGGATGGTCTTGTTTCAATTTGAGGTTTGTTGTTATGTCTGCCTTTCTCATCGTCGATGTCGACGACTTAAAAGAATATCTTGAGGCACAAACATTTGCCCCGAATATTGCTGACATTACGTTGATGTTACGCAATACAGCCGCGTTAGCGGCGGGGATGTCGTCTGAAGAGCTAAGTGCCATTGCGGTTGCCAATTGGAACCAACATCGTCGTCCAGACCCTAATGGGGTGAACTTGCAACAAGCTTTTGTCACGTCTGGGTACGATTTGTTTAATATTTCCGAACGGAAATTTATGGCGGATGCCTTGCTCACCAATTATTTTCCGATTGATACCGAAGCGACCATTGACGAGTTGATCTTGGTGAGTGCCAAAGATGAATTGCTCAAAATTTTGGATCGGCTCAACTTGCCACCACAAACCCGCAAACGGGTGTGGGCAGATGTGCAACCACCACAACAAGATGTGATCTTCCAACCACTGGATTCTATCTTGGGTGTGAAGTCACGTAGTGTGGCGTTATACATTGACTTTGAAAACATCAGCATTAGCTTGAACGAGCAAGGGTATATTGTTGATCTGGATTTATTGCTGAATGCGTTAAAAGCCCGTGCAACGAATTATGGACAAATTGTTCATATGGCGGCGTATGCGCCGTGGGGGCAACGTGGTAGCTTGCCCCCGATGCTGGACACCCAAGGGCGCGAAATCTCTGATGATGTGCCCAGCCGCTTGGCCATGGAAAATATCGACCCTGTGTTTAGTTTGCCGGGTAAAAACAGTGCAGACTTGCGCATTGCCAAGGATGTTTTGGCCGAAAGTTCTGGCCCCAGTGGTGGCGATATTGTCATCATTGCTAGCGGCGACCGTGACTTTAACGATATTTACAATACGTTGCGGGCACGCGGTAAACAAGTTGTGGTGTGGGGGGTGCAAGGCAGCACCAGCCGCGTCTTGGAAAACAATACATCCATTAAGTTGGAATATATTGATGATTTTTCATTATTCCGTCGTCATCGGGATTTGAATGACCTATATGATGATAACCAAGACCCCACCGTGGATGAAATTGATGAACCGGATTTCCGTCCCTCACAATGGTCGAGTTTAGTGTTGCAAGTGGATTATTTGGTCGCAAAAGATCAACCCATCACCAAAGAGATCTTGTCGAACCAATTATCTGCACAAAACATCACCACCAATAGTGATCGGGCGAATGATCTGATTGAACAAGCGATTGAAATCGGCATTCTGCAAGATCATGGACATGGTGTATTAGCCTTGCGGGAAGAACATCCGATTGTATCCAAAACCCACCTCATCCGTGACCATATGGTGACACGGGTGGGCAATACCCTAGAAGTCCGTAATTGGGATTATGTGAATTATGGCTTTTTGCTCAAAGGGATTGCGATGGATGATAAGCTGGTGGGGGCGGGGATTAACCTGAATGATAATTGGCGTTCCGAGTGGATTGACTTCTTTGTGCGAGAAGGTATTCTCGAACGTGAACTCATCCCACATCGCCATAACCCGGATGATCTCGTCCCCGTGATTCGTGTGCCGGACGAGATTGTGAATCTCGAAATGCAGATTCCTGAACCCGAAGTTAGCCAAGTAATGATCGAGACGATGAAGTATCGGGTTGTGGTCAGTGTTGAGCAATTCACCAGCTTCCGTAATTTTGTGTGGTGTCCGCTGGGGAGCTTGCACAAGCGCTTGCGCCCGTTCGATGTCGGAACCGCATTCCAACAAGCTGTTGAGCAACTTGAAGCAGATGGCGCGATCCGAATTAGTGAGTATGAAAATCCGCAGAGTAACTTTACGACTAAGGGTGTATCTTTGGTGATGGATTCCTCATTTGTCGAAAATGTGTTGCAACAGCGTAATCATTTGATTCGTGGGTTGGTCTTGCTCCATAACGATGATACACCTGTGACGGTTGAATCTATTCAACAGGTCACGGGCTATGAGCCTGAAGATATTGAATTATGGATTTCGATCATGCTGCTCGAAAATGTGTTAAATAAAACATCAGGGCAACCCGACACTTATACCCTATTCCGTACCCACCATACGGTGACGATTGTCGCAGGGGCTTAATCTTCCGTTAGAATAGTACGCCAATTAGGGGCTACTTGTGTATAAATGTAGCCCTTAACGGTGTATGTTCGCCGTGTATACATCTCCATATTACACGCTTAATTATCCAATACTCAATACACCAACAAATTTTGGGCGCAAGATTGTGTCTTTTTCAACATATTGGGGTTATAGCCCTTGCAGCGGTTCGATAGAGGGAACCAATTCGTTTGGTGGTGCCTTATCACACTTGTAAACTTATCACGAACTGCATAGAAAGGTAAATGGAACATTGTATATTCAAGACGAAAACTTTGGCAAAATCATCGACTATGACTACATCCGCGATCGGATTCCAGCAGTCTATGACGAAGCATTCCCACACTATAACTTGCTGGCTTCTTCTAATGTTGCGGCAGAAATTTCAAACAACGATCCCAATGGGATGATCACCATTGGGGCCAGTGCGCTAGCCTATAGCATTTTGATTTCGGCTGGCGAGGAAGAAATGGCCGCTAATCTCAAGAACAATATTTTTACCTTGGGATGGACAGAAGAACACTGTGGGTCTGACTTATTAAGCATCCGCACCCAAGCCACCAAGCTAAATGACGATCCAGAGGATCGCGAATACCACATCAAAGGCAAAAAATGGATGATTAACTGCTCCTTCCATGCCGATTATCATGTGGTGTTAGCAAAATTAGACCCCACTTTAGATGGCCCTCGCTCATTATCCTTTTTCTTAGTGCCGCGTAGCAGTTGCGTAAGTTGGAACCGCTTAGATACGCATGTGCTTAAGGGTATGGTTTTAACAGAATTTGAAATTGATGGCCCCGGCACATTAGTGGGTAAAGCTGGTCATGGGTTGACCATTTTGCAACAAATGGCGATGCCCAGTAAATATCAATGCACCTATATGGGTGTCATTATGATGTATGAATCTGTGCCTGCATCGATTGATCACTTGGGGCGTAAAGTGATTTTTGGTAATAATCCGTTGCAATTTAGCAATGTCTTGCGCCAAATGTATGATGTAGCACTGAAAGCTTCATTATATGACTTCATCTTCCATCGGTCGTTAGCGTTTAATGAAAATGGCTGGTTGCAGTTTCACGGAACCTTTTTGAAGTCCTTCCTCTTGTTACGCATCAATGAAATGTTGAGCAAAAACTTGTTGATTGCAGGGTCTAAGGGTTTTGTTGGGGATTCCCCCATCGGGCGCGATGCGTTTGATTCATTTGTGTTGCCTGTATTCGACGGTCACTACACCATCAATACCTTGATGAGCGCCAAACATATTGATCGTTACCTCAATGCAACAGACAAGGTAAACCTTGAAGAGCGCATGGAAATGCTGCGCAATGAGTTGTTTGTGCCAAGAGAACGCGGCGAAATTGAAACCCGCGCTAAAGACATCCGCAAACCACCATTCTTTGATCTCATCGATTACGCTGATCAATTTAACTTGCCAATTGATGGCATCGATATGGCGACCATTATCGACAATGTAAAAGCAGTGTTGACTGCGATTGATGACAACGGTTTAAGCAATGACCCTGACCACAAATACAAAACAGGGGACTTGCAACACTGGGTCGAATCTATTGTTGCTGCGATGGAATTTTGGAAAGTTACCGAAGATGATAACTTCTTGAATGCGGTGATCATGCAATACAACGGCTTTGTAAATGCTTACAATGCGGTGATTGCTGAAAGTGCGTTTGATGTTCCTTTCTTAACACCCTTGCACTACCGCCCATTGCCCGAAAACATTGGTGATCCGGTGACCTTCTTGAAAGGTATGTTGGAACTGCGTGGTCGTTTTGAACGTGAATTGAGCCCCGCACACATCTAGGGCTTGGTCTTTTAGCGGAACCGTAGTCTCTAACGAGCGGAAATTTACCCTCAAGAAAATAGGGCGAGTTACAGGAACAATCATTAACTTTTTTTGTTCTAAACTCGCCTTATCCCCTCCGATATATCTAAAACCGTTCATCTGATGACGGGATATGCCAGACATCATGCGTCAAGCCAAATTGTTGAAACAGATCAATAGCTTGCTGGTTTGTCCATTTTTCCCATTTGGGGTTGAGGTGGTTACCGTACCAAACTTTGGCAAAGTTCCAAATATTTTGGATCGGTTGGACATCGCCCCGCGCAATACGATGTTGCGTACTCCAGCGATCGACATCAGTTTCAGATTCAAATAACAACATGGTGCTACAAGTATAAATAACGTTATCCCATGCCTTGGTCATCGGGATCGGAAAATGGATATAATAATCTTGTTCAACAATCTCGCCATCTTTAATGTGAATATCCACCTGATGGCGATCCGCGCCTAACATCGTGCGGATAGTGACATCTTGATCCAATAGGGCGGCGACTCCAAGCGAACACCACGCACAATTGCCCCAATACGCTTTATCGTTGGTGCGAACCGTGAAGCTGGTGGGTGCTAGCGAAAAGGGGTGAATGACCCATATTTTGGGCTGGTTTGGGTGCAACACCACGCCATGATAATCTTGTAAGGCATTTAGCGCATTAACTATTTCTAGCTCTGGGGTATTCAGTGTGGCGGCTAGCTCACTGACTTCAGGTGCAAACTCATTTTTGATAATATGTTCCAAAATGGTTGCATGTAACAATCCATGTGTGAGAGGGGCGTGTGTCATTGAATCCACTTTATGCTAGTATTCCGATACCGTTCTGAATTACAGTTTATAATGTTCAGTGCAAACACACAATAAACCTCTTTGCCAAATGGCGTAAGATCGGTTCTATCTGTGAACTCTAAGCGTTTGAGGTGAAATTTGTTTCCCTATCCCTATGTTATGTCACACTGAAAATACAACAACGATATTCATATCGATTTTCATCTTTTGCCTATCTATAATGACCCATGCGATCAAATCGCTGAGCTATCAAATGAAGTGAGGTATCAACCCATGAGTAAAAATTGGAAAAAAATCCGTAAACAGAAAGATAAATTCTTTGGGGAGCATCCTCAATCTCCCTTGCCACCTGAAATATTAGAAACCTTCCAAGGGTTAGCCTACTATGCGCCTGACCCAAAGATGGTATTTGATGTAGAAGCGGAAGAATATGACGAGAAAACGTCTTTGATGATCCCAACCACTACGAATGATGAACGGCGTTTTTTGCGCTGGGGGAAGGTTACACTGGACATCAATGGACAAACCGCGAGCCTCACGCTTTTTTATAGCCCTGAGAACGATTACTTCTTTTTACCCTTTTTGGATGCCACCAATGGGGAAGAAACCTATAAGGCTGGACGCTACCTAGACCCACCACGTGGTGCTGATGGCCGCTTTCATATTGACTTTAATTTGGCGTACTCGCCCTATTGTGCCTATAGCCCCTATTACTCTTGTGTGATCCCGCCTGAAGAGAATTGTCTTGAAATTGCCATTCACGCAGGTGAAAAACTCCTCAAAACCAACTAAAATAAAAACGCTGGTCTATTTTTGCTGGCAGCGATAGGGGCTATCCCTTGATAACGCGCCAGTTATCCCAAGCTAAATTTGGGATAACTTGGGATAAAAAAGGATGTATGATGCGAAAACTCGGATTATTGATTCTCATCATGGTCATGTCTGTAGCGGTAGTGAATGCGCAAGTACCACCCAATAATGACGAATTAACCATTCGGGTTTGGTGGTCGGACGGGCTTTATGATGAAAATAATGAAGATGCTATCGAATTATTAGATGAATTGGTGACCGCGTTTAACCGCAGTAACCCTGATTATAATGTTGAGGTTCGCATCAAGTTAGCCGATGGTGAGGGGAGTTTGATCTCAACGTTAATTGCCGCTCGCCCCGTTGCTCCGAGTGTTGTTCCTGATCTTGTATTATTGGATCGTGGCGATCTTGTCCAAGCGGTTCGAGGGGGCGCGGTTCAACAAATTGATGATTGGACACCAGATGAACTCCGTACAACCCTGCTTGAACAGGTTCTCCGCTTAGGGGAAGTTGATAGTCTATTGTATGGCGTTCCATATGCGATTCAGCTTCAACATGGTATTTACCGTACCGAAGATTTTGAAACTGCTCCGCTCACATTTCAAGATATTTTGGATGCTGAAAGCCGCTTTTGGATTCCGAACATGCCAACAGGCGAAAATGCAACCAGTGACATCTTGATCTTGCAATACTTATCAGCGGGGGGGCGCTTAGTAGACAATGATGGATTGGCAACCTTGGATCAAGAACCATTGTTAGATGTACTTGCCTTTTATGAAGAGGCATTGGCTGAGGGCGTTATCACGCTCGAAAGTATTAACTTTGGGGTGCCACAAACCTATTGGAATCGATTTTTAAATGAAAATGTGCCGCTAACCATTATCGATTCAACAACCTTTATTCAAAGTTCTGAAGATGATATGCAAGATTTTACCATCATACCAGTGCCCACCATTTCAGAGCGAAGTGTTACAGCCTTAAATGGATGGGTTTGGGCGTTAACTACCAGTAATGATAGTGCCCGTGATGGTGCACTTGCATTCTTAGAATGGATCATGGGGACAGAAAATCAAGCTAATTACACAGAAACTTTCGGGGTGTTGCCCACCAATCAACGCGCTATCCGTTTATGGGACAATACCACCTATACCGAACAATTGGAAGCTTGGGTCAGCGCGGCACGTATTATCCCTTTAGAACAACGTAACAATGCCGCAGGGGTTGCCTTGCAAGCAGCGTATCAAGCTGTGTTAGATGGTGCAACACATGAGGATGCCGCCGAAAATGCCATCAATTCACTATCATCGACGAGCAATTAGCAATTATCCGAATTTTGAGATAAGAGTTTTCCCTAGACCATGCAACCCATAGCGGAAGCATAGTTTTTAGCTGTACCCCACAAAATCTCCCAATATCCATTTTGTGGGGTAAACAATCCATTGATTGCTTAGAGGGCGAGCCGTTCAACTTCCAAGAGTAGCGCACTCAGATCAGGTGGTTTGGTCATATATGCATTCGCGCCAGAATCCAGCGCCTTCTCAATGGATTCTGTGTCAGTCCGTGCGGATAAAATTAAGATTGGGGTATCAGCATATTGTTCGCTGGCACGAACCCGCTTACAAACTTCAAACCCTTCCATGTCAGGCATCATCAGGTCAACGATCATCAAATCAGGTTTTTCAACTTCTAACAACAACAACCCATCCGAACCTGAAAGCGCACCCGCCACGGTGTGCCCACTAATCTCCAAAAACATGGTCAACATATCAACGGTTGCTGGTTCGTCATCCACAACAAGTAATTTCATCATATACGTATCCTATTGTTTTGGCAGGTCTTTTTGATATATTCGGTGGGTGCGGTGCATTTGCATACCGAGGTGTTGAACAAGTTCATTTACATCGGTGTTTGTTTCAAGTGTCCACCCTGCCTCTGCCCAATCAAAGCGCGTATCTTGTAGCATTTGTTCGCCTAAATGTAGGAACATCGCACCCACCACACCCGTATGCCGATAGTCAGCTTTTGCCCCCATCAACAAGCCACGTATGCTACGAACTTTGGGGCGGAGCTTCCAATGCCATGCGGATTTTAGCAACCACCACGGTTCAGGCAAACCGGGATGTGGTTGAACATGTTTCATCATATCATTAAAGTTTGGCACCGCCATCATGAATCCGGCGGGTTCGCCATCGACAAACCCAAACAATGCATACTCTGGTAACACCAAAAACCCTAGATCACGGATCAACGCATCTAGTTCACGTTCCGTCATGGGGATGAATCCCCAATTTTGCTCCCATGCAGAATGATACAATTCCCGAAACGCCAAAAAGTCTTTGCGTTTATTTTTGGTATCCAACGGGCGTACCGTTACATTATACCGCTTCATGGTGCGCCGAATAGCACGCACGATTCGTTTTTCGGTTTTACCATCTGCTTCATAGAATTGGCTGGTCGCATGGCTCACAAAATCTGATCGCCAGCTATACAAATCCATCTCTTTGGCAAAACCCGCATTTTCGATCAGATCAATATAATACTGTGGATTATAGGGCATTAACACCATTGGATCTTTGTCGAAGCTATCCACCAATAATCCATATTGTTCATTGGAGCTAAAGTTGGCCGGTCCGCGTATGGCATCCACACCCTGAGCCTGCAAATAATCTTCTGCCGTTTTGAATAACGCATTGGCGGTGTCTTGGTTGTTTTCGCACTCAAAAAACCCAAAGAACCCAATGTTTTCGTTGTTGTATTCATTGTGACGATGGTTCACAAAGGCGGCAATCGTGCCTACTGCCACATCCCCCCGCCATGCAACATAATAATGGCCAGTCATGTAATCCCATGCAGGGTGTTTTTCTTTATTCAAGGTATCCCGCCGCAAAGATGGCAACTCAGGGATCCAATGTGTGTAAGCTTTGTAATGTTCCCAAGGAAACTTAAAAAATGCTTGATAGTCTGCCTTGGTTTCAACTTTGCGAACAGTCACCGTCATCATTGTTTAGTCGTCCTCTGACCAGAATGTAAAGAGTGCCCCAACGGATTCACCTTTATGGTTGCGGACAATCCCTTCACCTAATATATCGGCTAATGATAATACCGTGATTTTTTCAAGTTCACGGGTTTCTTCAGGGATATGTACTGTATCTGTTACAACAATTTCTTCTACCCCCTCAATCCGAGAAAGCGTATGTGCCGCATCATTGGTTAAAACGCCATGTGTACAGGCCAAAATAAAACGCTCCACGCCCATGATCTCTCGCATGGCGTCCGCCGTTTTGACCATCGAGCCGCCGGTGGCAATTTCATCATCCATGATGATCGCGAGTTCGGCGCTTTTAGCAGACCCTAAAATCGACTCAATTTTGACGTTGGTGTCCCCTAAGCGAACCTTATTGCCAATTGCGACAGGGATATTTAATTCCCGTGCTAGATGGACAACTTCTTTGGCATACCCCACATCAGGCGAAACGAGGACTGTATCCGTGCCTTTGTACTTTTCAAAGTAATTCACAAAGGCTGATTGGCTGGTTAAGTGATCCAACGGAATACTAAAAAACCCGTGTACTTGTGGTGAATGCAAGGTCATGGTGATGACACGATCCGCCCCCGATTTTTCGATCAGGTCCGCGACCAATCGCGCAGTAATGCACACGCGAGGCGCGTCTTTTTTGTCTGAACGTGCATATGAAAAATAAGGAATCACCGCAGTCACGCGCCGCGCATCGCCACCGCGTGCCACATCAATCATCATTAAGAGTTGCATCAAATAATCATTGACGGGTTCAGAGAGCGATTGGATGATATAAACATCTTTGCCCCGCACACTCTCACCTAACTGAATCCATAAATTGTCATTGCTAAACCGACGGTGTAAGGTGGTTCGCAATGGTACGCCAACATATTCACAGATCGCTCTTGCAAGACGCGGATTTGATTGTCCGGTAAAGACAAATAAATCGTCGAGATTCGACATAAGACCCCTTTTATAATTGTTTACTATATAACCATTGTACCGCGCCCATAGGCTCGGCTTCTACTAATTGGGCATTAAGTGCTTCAGAAACCAACATCACCACCCGCTCGTAACCTAATCGAAAGGCACGATCCCGCACTGCCGAGATAATATGGCTCGAAATTTCGTGCTGCGACCAAATGCGGGCTGTGGCAACCGTTGGTGCAGCATCTTGTTGGTGTAAATGCACAATGCTGGGCTGGCTGGTAATGTCGATGTGTAACCCATGCCAATTAGACTCCACTAGCTTGGGGACACTATTCCAGATAAACCATTCCATATGTTCCCATTCTTGGCGGGCATTTTGAAACCGTCCCACAGACATATACCAGTTTTTAATCTGTTCTGGATCAGGTTTGGTGAGGTCTCGTGCTTTGTAAAACACGCGACCTTCCGCCGCCGAAACGCTCACCAAATGCCGCGCCATATGGGGTGTATAACCATGTGCTTCATACAAAGTAGTGTCATGTGGATAGGCGACTGTGATCAATGAACACCCTAACACGGTTGCCATTTGTTCAATATAGGCGAGTAATGCAGCGGTAACATCCGCTTCAACAGCCTCATGATGTACTTTTAAGGTAGCGATATTGATATGATGCCCGAATACAGCTTCTTCACCAATAAAGACTTCTGCTTGCCCCACCAGTTGCTCATTGTGTTCCACTACCAAACTAATGCCTTCGGCACGTTGCATCAAATGCCCTAACCAGATGGCGCACGTTTCAATCGAATAATTTGCCCCACCATAGCGCCACCGTTCATATAATGTAAGTTGTTCGTATGGGGTGGGGGCACCAAATTGATTTTGCCATGCATCAATATGAGAACAATATATCTCAGTGATGCCGGCAACATCGGCTAATAACGCTTGCCGCACAAACATGTTATTCGTCCTCAGAAACAGTAATGACAATTAAACGGGGTTGGCTAGTGATCTCACCACGATAGGCGATCAATGATAACCGATGTTCGCCGGTTACGCGGGGGCGATAAACGAATTGTGCCTCGTAACGGGTTTGGCTCTCCACTGCTAGACGTTCTAATTCGTTGCCAGCATCATCTTGCAACGCCACTGCGGTAACGCCTTGTGTATCAAAGATTACAAACTGGATGGTTGTGGTTTCCCCGAGTTGTTGTTCTGTTGGCGAACTCGGCGCGACCAATTGAATACGCGGAACATCTAAAGCGGTGTTATCACCGGAATCTTCAGTTGCGTTAACCGATGGTGCATCATTTGTATTATCATTGCTCAAAGCAAACAACAATCCCCCACCAATGACAAGCGCTATCAGCATAACGGCGGCCATTGTGCCAAACAAAATCCGATACGGAAAGTTAGAGGATTGTTCTGGCACAATATGTCCGTATGCCCCTGTTGAAAAATCTTCTGTTGGGGTCACTGGCTGCGGGATGTTGGTGGGGGGCGGTGGTGGCGGTGCATAGCGCGGTGGTGTTTTTTCGTGAGCTGACGCCGCAATGGTTGGGTCGCCATCTGCGGCACGCCGAAAGTCTAAGGCAAACTCAGATGCTGATGTATAGCGATCATTGGAGTCTTTTGCCAGCGCCATTAACAATACTTGCGCCACAGACTCTGGAATACTCTCCTCATATGCCCGTGGTGATGGCGCCGGATCATTGAGATGTTGATACATCATGTTATGGGCAGAATCGGATTCAAACGGTGTTCTACGGGTTAACATTACATAAGCCATCACTGCCAAGCCATAGACATCCGTACGGCCATCTAATGGGTCATCCCGCCATTGTTCAGGAGCCATATAAGCGGGTGTACCGATCACATTGCCAGTTTGGGTTAAGTTGCTGGTGAAGTTGGTTAATTTCGCGATCCCAAAATCGGTTAGATACGCATGTTGGCGTTCAATGTCGATCAACACATTACTGGGTTTGAGGTCACGATGAATGACATTTAGCTGATGAGCGTAATCTAACGCGCTCGCAATTTGTTCAACCCAGAGCGCCGCTTCTTGTGGTGTGAGTAGCGCTTCTTTAATGAGTTCAACTAACGTTCCCCCCTTAACCAAAGGCATCACAAAATACATGTACTCGCCGGTTTGGTCAAAGTCTAGCAAGGGCAGAATGTGCAAATGGTGTAGGTTATGAATAATTTCAACTTCACGACGAAAGCGTTCAAAAAAGACAACGCTCTCTTCTTCTTCAGGATCAAGGATCAATACCTTAATCGCAACATCCGCGCCCCCATCAGCATCGGATGCACGGTATACGCTTGACATCCCACCGCGCCCAATACGCGCCAGCAGGGTGTAGCGTCCTAATGTTTGCCCACTTAAATCAGCCATACTATCAAGCATAGCCTTGTGTGCCAAACGCGGCAAGCATCAGTTACGAATTAATCTTAAAAAAGCGGGGCTTTCATGTGATGAGGTGGTGGAAAAACATACTCAGATATATTTTGGTTCCAAATAAATGATGATGTACGTGAAAGACCTATGGCAAACAAAAAAGGTGAGTTCAAAACTCACCTTCCAGATACCACTTATATGGTTAAAGGTTAGCCTAGCCTTCGTCGCCTTCAGACTCGGATTCATCGTCACTATCATTGTGATCTTCGGCGTCTTCGCCGTCAGCGTCGGTTTCGCCATCGTCATCATGTTCGGCATCTTCTTCGCTGTGGTCGCCTTCGTCACCGTGTTCAGCGTCATCACCGTGGTCGTCACTACCTTCTTTGTGTTTCTTATATTCGTAGTAGATGCTATTTTCGATACAGCCATCCGCATCATTCCACACGGTTTCATTATCACTTTTGTCCAAGCAGCCCGAGGTATCGGATGGCATGTCATCGGTACAAGCCGCCGCTAAAATGGTAAAGCTCATCATCAAAATCATCAAAATTACAATGCGTCGCATGTTATCTCCTTAAACCTTTACACTACCTAAGGCTATTATACCCTTAGAGATTCAGCATTTCACCTTCTAATCCGTGAGCTGCTTCTTTCAATGCTTCGCTCAGGGTGGGGTGTGCGTGGACGTTGCGGGCGATTTCTTCTGGTGTGAGTTCCGCAGAACGGGCTAAGGTGAGTTCAGGCAATAACTCAGTTACATCATGCCCAATCATATGTGCGCCCAAAATCTCGCCATACTTTTTGTCAGAAATCAGCTTCACAAAACCGGTATGGTCGCCAAGACCAAGCGCTTTGGCATTGGCTTGGAAGGGGAACTTCGCCACATTGATCTCATAACCGCGTTCTTTGGCTTGTTCTTCTGTGTATCCAAAACTAGCGACTTGTGGTTGGCAATAGGTTGCACGGGGCATCATGTCATAATCAAGGGTAACGGTTTCAACCCCAGCGATGTGTTCGGCTGCAACAACGGCCATTGCCTCAGCAACATGTGCCAGCATCAATTTGCCGGTGACATCACCAATTGCCCAGACACCGGGGATGTTGGTTGCCATGCGATCATCAATCGCAATAGCGCCGCGATCGGTGATCTCTAATCCGTTGATGTTTTCCAGACCATAGCCTTCTAAGCGTGGGGCAAAACCAATTGAAACCATGACTTCTTCCGCTTCAAGTGTTTCAGCACTACCATCTGATTTTGTGACATTGACTTTCACTTTGGTCTTGAGCTCTTCAATACCGTCCACTTTCGTATCAGTTAACACCTTGACCCCCATCTTATTGTAGGCTTTGGCAAGTTCTTTAGATACTTCGGGGTCTTCCAATGGCAACATGCGGGGCATGTATTCTACCATCGTGACTTCAACGCCATAGTTGCTCATAATATAGGCAAATTCGCTACCAATCGCGCCTGCCCCGACAATAATCATACTCTTGGGCAAGGTCGGGCGTTGGATCACTTCAAGATAGGTTAAAATACGGTCACTAACTTGCGTGCCGGGCAACATCCGAACGGTTGACCCAGTTGAGATGATCAAATTTTTGGTGGTGACGGTTTCGGTGCTGCCATCCTCAAGTGTAACGGCAACCGTGTTTTTATCTTGGATGGTTCCCCACCCTTCATACATATCCACCTTGTTCTTTTTCATCAGGAACTTAACCCCATTGGTCAAACGTCCTGACACTTGGCGACTCCGTTTGAAGGCTTTTTCGTAATCTAACGTGACCTCGCCCTCAAACATCAACCCAAAATCTTTGGCGCGGTCTTTGACGATGTGGGCGAGTTCAGCATTGCGTAATAAGGCTTTGGACGGCACACAACCTACATTTAAACAGACCCCGCCCCACCATTCTTTTTCGATTATGGCGGTTTTTAAGCCTAATTGCCCTGCACGGATTGCCGCAATGTATCCACCGGGACCAGCCCCAAGGACAACCACATCATATTCATTAGCCATCTAATATTGCTCCTTAACGTTTGTTGGGTTTGCATAAATTAAGTTTAACGGTTTTGCGCCATCAACGGCAACGGTGAACTTGATCGCGCTTAATGAAAGCCCGCATGAGTTCACATTTCTAGGTATAATTTAAGTGACTGTTCATGACAAAATAATTTGGAAAGCATATTGTGTTTTTTCAAACAGATGTTTTAGAAGAATTTAAAAAAGCCGGTATTGAGCGGCAATACCATGATGGCGAAACCATTTTTTTGGATCAAGAACCCAGTACGGGAATGTATTTGATCCTAAAAGGGGAGGTTAGCATCATGAAGCGTCAAGCCGATGGCACCAATAAACACATTACCACCATTTCCACTGGAGAAACGCTTGGCGAAGTCTCGTTACTCTTAGAGAAACCACACACGGCAACCGTCGTGGCCAAAACAGAAGTCGAAGCCTTGTTGCTCACCCAAAGCCGCTTACGCTTATTAAAACAAGATGATCCCGCCTTAGCCTTACGGCTCTATGAGATCCTGGCCACGACGGTGGCGCGTCACCTCTATGAGCGCCCTTGGGGATAATCCGTTACAATGGGCAGACCTATGTTGGGGCGGTCGCTCCACACAAGACCAGTATCATACACACAATAGGAGGGTCGGGTGTGTTAAGTGCAGATTTAATTGAAGGTTTTAAAAAAGCAGGTATTCTCAGACGGTATAACGCGGGTGAACCTATCTTTTTAGCCAATGAACCCAGCACCGGAATGTATTTGATCCTTACCGGCGAAGTTGAGATCATGCGCCGTTTGGAAACTGGCGAACAACTCAAGGTTGCCACCGTTGGCGCAGGGCAAACCATGGGGGAAATTTCTTTGCTGCTGGGGCAACCCCATAGTGCAACCGTCACTGCAAAAGATGAAGTAGAATGTTACTTGTTAACCCAAACACGGTTAGATGACTTACGCCGCGAAGATTCTGATCTAGCGTTGCAATTATTTGAGATATTAGCTTATACCTTGGCGGGGCACATCGGAGATTTAAATCGTCAATTGGATAATGCCCGCACTGAACTCGGGCAAATCAAAAAGCGGATCGATGACGAAAAAAATAACTTTTCCTATTTTTAACCAAAACCCCCTAAAAAACGGGATTGACCAACATCCTTCATCCCCTGCATTCTATATATATTAAGGAGTGTGGATCATGACAACAAAACCCAATAGTTACCCCCTCAAACATCAACCCATGTATGGCTGGTCATTGGATGCTGAGAATAAACCGATCCCCATTGCGAAAGCTGAAACGGGTAAAAAGTATTATTGCCCGGTTTGTCATGGTGAGATGATCCCCAAAAAAGGGAAGATCAAACAACATCACTTTGCCCATGCGAACCTCTTAAACTGTACACCCGAAACAGTTGCGCGAGCCGTGGCGGGGGCATGGATTGTCGCAACCTTGCGCGAACATCTGGCCGCAGGCGATGCCGTGACCGTCACGTGGAAAACGCAAGACGAGATCGAAACCCATACCATTAACATCTTGCAGGGTATTGACCGCATCGAGCAAGAAGAAACCACCAAATCAGGGATCGGTGACATTGGGTTATTTGCAGGGGAGAAACTCAAAGTTGCTATTTTATTAGGTATAGAGGGCAAACCTGATCCCAAACAAGTCACCAAATGGATACGGCAAGGGGTGACTGTTATTTTGTTAAATCCTGAAGGGGTACGCGGTGGGCAATTAGATCTTAAAACCTTGCTAGAGCAGTCATCCGTATTAGGTGGGTGGTGGTTGCTAGAGGCAGGGGAATTACCCGCTACGCTCGAAACCGATCCACAATTTTTTACCACATTGTTTACGGAATTGGTGAGCAAACCTCCCTATACGTTTTATCGGGGGTTAAAAACGGCGGGTACCGTCTCGCATTTATTAGAAGTCAATGGGCGGCAATATTGGTTACCGATTGAATTTTGGCGTGATGTCATTGGCGGCTCGAATCATACCGTGCGGGCGGGTGTGGATGTTATGATCCAAGAATGGGCACAACCTGACAATGGCAAAATTATGCTATTTTACGTCACCACGCGCAAGGATTGCGCGATTGGGATTCGGCGTTACATGCCACAAGAAGATACGGTGGTTCGCCTAAGTGGTGGAGCCTTTCTTGGCATCCATGCCACTGCCGAAGATATTGCGCGGCAATTAACGGGTGGGCGCTCGATGACTTTGCCAAGTTAGAAAAAATAGGTATTATTTGAGGCAACCATAACAAAGGGGCTGTGCTTTGCAAGATCAACTAAAACTTGCCATCCAATTGATTGAAAGTGGTAACACGGCGGATGCTCGTGACATGCTGCGGCAACTGACCGAACAAGACCCCACAAACGAAGCCGCGTGGATGTGGTTGGCGAGTGTTGCCGAAACCCAATCCGAACGGGTGGATGCCTTAGTGGCTGTCGTAGCGCTCAACCCCAATAATCAAAAAGCGAAATCTGCACTGGAGCAATTGGGGCACACCGTCAAACAAACCACAGAACCCGTTCAAACCGTCAATCCGTCATCCAGTGATCGGATTCCCCGCAATCAATCGGTAAACGACTTGCCATCTAAAGAAGACTTACCGTTTTGGCAACGTATGTTGGGCGGCTTGCTGCTGGCTGTGTTTATGTTGGGCACGTTTTCGATCATGATGAATCTCTTAAATAGTGGTGGGGATGATGATAGCGCCCCAGAACCCACCATTTTTATCCGCCCGACCTTTACGGCTACTGAAGGCCCACCCCCAACCGCCACCAATCTACCGCGCCCGACCAACACACCAGGCCCATCCCCCACACCTTTTACACCATCAACACTTGCCCCCACATGGACACCCCAACCCAGCCTGACCTCACGCCCAACCCGTACCCTGGCACCATCTATTACGCCGTTCCCCACACGAACACTGCCGCCCCCACCTGCGCAGTCGTCGTTACCTGTGCCAGAATGGCTTTCTGCACCGGAGTGATCATTAAGCGTATTTAGACTTATACCGTTCCAGTTCATAACTGACGTTACGCAGCCAAGCGAATAGGCTGCAATTGGTCTAAGGCATCAAATGCCGTTCTGACTGCTTGTGTATAAAGTTTTGCCTTGAGAGCAAAATGATTGGTCTTAGTTGAGACTTTTAACATTTCGAGTTTTACATAGGCACACATTGACGCAAACACATGGTTGCTTTGGGTGGTAACCGTTTTAGTAGGCGACTTCGACAAGGAAGCATTTTGTTTGAGCGATTTATGATAGGGTTCCACGTTCCATCGTTTGCCATAGATTGTGGTAATCTCATCGTATGTGAGGTCAGTATCACTTGTCACTAGATACAAAATACCTGTGCTACCATCTCCGTTTTTGAAGACTTGTTTGACCAAATAGAGCGGGAAATCTACTCGTTCTAGGTAAATGGTCAGGCAGGTATTTTCTTCAAGTGCCAAGCTATCGACGCGCACATAACGACCTTGCTTCTTGTCTTCAATACTTAAGGCAACCTTACGGTTAGTCTTGAGCGGCATCACAAAATCCCGTTTTATATCATGTTTTACAAACATCATGTTGTCTGCTGATGCAAACCACACATCATTCAGCACATATTTGAAGGGAATCTGGTTATCGGCAACCTGTTTGAGCATCTGACGGTAGTGTTCATTTTTGGTCACCGAAGAGCGTCGCTTTTCTTTACTCGTCTTCTTATCCCTAAACACCTCTGTTTTTTCTACCAGATGATAGTTCACTGGCAACGAAATACCATTCACATGATACAACGCTGTTATGAAGTTAATACCCTTTATCGTTCGCCCAGTTGTGTGATCATAGTGCCAACAAATGATGTCATTTTCATCGGTATGCGGCTTTTCTGAGATGCTATCATCAATGATGATGACTCCTTCTTTCGACTCCACCTCCCGAACATACGGTTTTACCATTAGCCATAAGTCTTTACCGCTTTTCACGGGCTGCGATAAAAAGCGCTGCCACCGATCATGGCTAATGGCACCATCCAATAGATTCGATAGCCCTGTTCCCGTCGTCAATCCAAATGAACTGATGAGATAGTCTGTATAAATATCGAGGAGTTCTTTATCATTCATATCAATACTTTAGCGCACTTTTCGCTAATTGTGCGTAACGTCAGTTAATAATATACTGCCAGCTTGTATAAGCTTTTTTCGCTGTAATACCTTAAAGTCTGATTTTTGTAACCAGTCTTCAATTTCTTCAGCTGTATACACTTGCCCACCTACAAGATGAAAATAGGCAAGGCTAAGAATATGTGTCACAGCATCTTGATATGGTAAGGGGCTAGTCCCGTGAACCTGTTCGAGAATGATTATCTGACCACCATCATGTAAGGATGATTTTATTTTTTGAAACAGCGCAATATTTTCAGATGGACTTAAGCCATGTACGATATTGAATACCAACACCATGTCATATTTATCAGGTAGATTATCAGTTAAAAAATTACCCTCATGTGTCTTAATTCGTTCTGATAAACCCGCATCATGAATCGCTTTTTTGCCAGTGACTAATGCTTGTTCACTATCAAAAACAACTGCCGAAATGGATTGGTGTTTTTTACATAAAGCGATGCTATATTCACCGTGCCCACCGCCCAGATCTAGCAAGGATATATCCTGAGGTGGTATGGATAGTGCTTTCAAAATATCGCGGCTAATAAACCGAGCAAGTTGAACCATGCCTTCCTGAAAATATTGCGACACCTCAGGTTGACTTTCAATCCAAGTGTACATATCCATATGCTCACCTGTTTTTATAGACTCTTCTAGACGTGGCATAAAGTGTTGCATTAAGGCTCCCCAATACAAATAAAATGGTGTGAAGTTTGTCTCGCCATCAGGCATAAGCCATTTTTGAGTCATAGCGCTATTTGTATAGTGCCCACTTTTGAGTTTGACATATCCTGCCTTATCAAGAATTTGAATCAAAAGCTGCAATCCACGTGCATCAGCTTGGAGTGTGTCCGCTAACTGAGGTAGAGATTTGGGGCTATTATCAAGGGCATCAAATATACCTAATTTAAGGGCGGTATGCACTGCCCAAAAGGTGGGGCCATTCCACATGTCAATGATAGGGGCGGGACCCAAATTCAAGGTTAGAAATGCGGTACGTTCTAGCAGGTTTGGTAAGATGGGCATGAGGAATCCTTTATATGGAATGGATAAGTTGCGTATTGTCGTTTCTGATGTTGGGTTAGTGCAAATGTAATTCAGAGAAACCCTATTCAGCGAAAATTGATTTGACATCAACCAGTTGATTCAATGTTGCACTCATAAAATTGTCATCTGTGGCATACGCGCCTTGGCGTTTGTAGCGACCATCTATCAAATTCCATACTTCAATCACATGATGGGCAGGATCAACAATCCAATATTCACTAACGCCGTGTTGTTCATACGCTTCATATTTTTGTAAGCGATCTACTTTTGCGGTACTGGGTGAGAGAACCTCCACCACCAAATCAGGTGCGCCTGTCAACCGTTTTTCTTCTATTTTGCAGGTGGTATTGGGTATCAGATATAACACATCAGGTTGATAAATATTGTATTGATCTAAATAAACTTCGATTGGGGTGGTAAATGCTTTGCCGCCAGATTTTTTAGCAATGGTGAGAAACATAAATAGGATTTCACCAACAACCGCTTAATGCTTGGGAATCGGGGGCATACTGTGAACCACCTCACCTTGGATCAATTGAATAGACTCGAATTGGTCATAGGCGGGCAAGGTATAAAATTCGGATGCTGTTACCCGTGTTTTTACTTGTTCTGCCATAACTTGACCATGATTGATTGGAAACAGATGATTCCATTTTATCCTTTTTTGCGCCCGACTGCTGAATACATATACCCTAATGCAATATCCTCACGGCGATAATCAGTGACGTATTGCTTCATATCTTCCCACGGTTGGCGGGTGGTGTCGGTGACTAAAAAGGTATCAATCAGTGAATTCAACAAGCCATTAAACGGACGCATATACCAGCGTTGGCTTTCGCTCAGGTCAGCAATGGCGAATCGACCTTCGGGTTTGAGGTGTTCCCACATCTTTTTGAGTGCGCTTTGATAATCAGGAATGACCACCATACCCATCACACACATCACCGCATCAAATTCTTGCTCTAGGTCAATGGTAGCAGCATCATGTTGGATGACCCGCACATTTTGCCACCCCTTGCGATCAATGATATTTTGGGCTTCGGCTAACATATCCGCGCTATAATCGACCCCGACAATCTCGCCAGAGTTACCAATTTTTTCAAGAATATAAGGGAAGTTTGCTCCTGTGCCGCACGCCAAATCTAAAACGCGCATCCCTTCTTTAAGTTCCAATTGTTGGACAATTAATTGTCGTAACAGGACACGCGGTTTGACCCATTGATCAGTTGCCGCATAACTCGCCGCCCGCCGTTTGTAATAATTATCAATCCGATCAGTGTTGTACGCACGGTGACGAAGTGCTTGTACAATCCCCAATCCAACAACCCCACACAAAAACCCAAACAAAAAGCGTTGCATAATATGGTTTCCCCCACTTTACAGTTGACCAGTATTCTTGCACAATTCAGCTATGAGAATCCACCCCGAAGGTTATCAACTTTTAAGACAGTTTGGTTTTGTATGGTTGCTGATGGGTTTTGTTGCCTTGATGCAGCGTTCGCGCTTGATGGCAGGCGGATGGTTATTGCTTTCCATCATCTACGGATTTACGATTACGTTTTTTCGCTATCCTACTCGGTTCACCAGCAGGGAACAAGATATTGTGCTTGCACCGGCTGATGGTCGGATTGTAAATATTGAGCGGGTTTATGAACCTGAATATTTTGAAGATGAGCGTCTTATCGTTTCCATTTTTTTATCCGTATTTAACGTCCATCTTAATTGGTTGCCAGTGGATGGTACCGTTTGTTATCAACAATATCATCCAGGGCAATACTTGGTTGCCTTTCATCCCAAGTCTTCAGAGCTAAATGAACGTAGCACAACGGTGATCGAAACTACCAATACAACAAAAGTAATGGTACGTCAGATCGCGGGGTTGTTGGCGCGGCGCATCAGCACCTATCCACAAGAAGGGGATGCCGTCAAAGCAGGTGATGAACTCGGTTTTATTAAATTTGGCTCGCGGGTTGATCTGTTGTTGCCTGTTGATGCGGTGCCTTGTGTTACGCTGTATCAAGCGGTGCGGGGTGGCGAAGATGTAATCGCTACATTTGGCAATTCTCCATCTTCTAAAGTATGATCTTCATATTATCTTGGGGAATTCATGGGAAGTCCTAATAATGTCAATTATTCCAAATTTTGTCACGGCGGCAAACATGTTCTTTGGCTTTGCCGCGATGATTTATACGATGCAAGGCGAATATACCACCGCCATCTGGGGGATTTTCTTTGCTAGTCTTTTAGATTTATTGGATGGGCGTATTGCACGCACATTAAATGCGACCAGTAAATTTGGGGTCGAATTCGATTCGTTTTCTGATCTGGTATCGTTTGGCGTTGCGCCCTCGCTGTTGTTGTATCAAGTCTTTTTTATTGATTGGGGATTTGGGGGCATGGTGTTAAGTTTTGCACCAATGCTTTTTGGTGCAATTCGCCTTGCGCGTTATAACACTGAAGCTGGGCGTGGTAATCCTAATTTTTCAAAAGGGTTAGCCATCCCTGCGGCTGCGTTATTATTAGCGGGATATGTCGGGTTTGCCAACGAGTTTAAATTGCAATCAGCGGATATGATCGCTGCTAGTGTGGTGGTGGCTATATCCTTTTTGATGGTGAGCAATATCCCCTTTCATTCAAACAAAATGGAGGGTAAACGGTCGCAAAATTGGAAGGTATTCCCCTTTATCAGCATGTTAATTAGTGTTGCAATTTGGGGCGTTGTATCTATCTTTTTCTGGTCAGCACTGTATACATTATTGGGGTTAACGCGCTGGCTTGCACTTACCATCAATGAACATGTCTTCAATGGACGTTTTGCTTAATCTGAGATTACACCCGCCACAGAAGGAGAAATTGTGATTGAGCGTTGGCAACAAATCTTAATTGTTATTGGTATATCCTTAGCTACTGTGGCTATTACAGCAGACACAATTGGAATTAGTAGCCCCGGATTTAGCAATGGACAAATGATCTTGTTGGGGTTTGGTTGTATCCTAATTGTGTTTGGTGTTTTAGGGCGACGCACTCCACAGCTATATCAAAGCATTAGTATATTGCTAATGAACTTCGTGGTGCTTCTATTTGTAATTGAATTTTTGTTTGGATTTTACAGTTGGGTAACCTCAGATGATGATTTTGCTGAACCACCACCCGACAGCCGCGCCACCTTAGACTATTACATCGAGCAAGATTGGGGGATCAGCTATTGGGAAGAATTCCGTGCTAGCCGCCAATTAAAATATACTCCCTATGTCGTGTGGCGACGCGCCCCTTATCAAGGTGAATTGGTTAATATTGACGCCCAAAGTCTGCGGGTAACGCCCCAAAACCAATGCGATGCTGATGCATTCACGGTGTTCGTCATGGGTGGCTCAACCATTTGGGGAACAGGCGCACCAGATTGGGGAACTATTCCTGCCTATTTACAACAACAATATAATGACAATAGTGAACAACCGGTTTGTGTGATCAACATGGGAGAAACCGCTTTTGTTTCGGAACAAAGTGTCATCCAACTGGAACAAGCTCTCAAGTCAGGATGGATACCCGATGCGGTTATTTTTTATGACGGTGCAAATGATGTTTTTGCCGCATATCAATCCAATCAGGCAGGTACACATCAGAATATAGAGTCTATTGCTGCCAATTTTGAACAACGAACCGATGATACTTCTACAGCATCATCGGTCTTAAATTGGATTGAAGCCAATACCTATACAGGGGTTTATATTCAGCGCTTACGGAATTCTACGGTTCCTGAATCTGATGAGAGTGTGAATTTGAGTTTAACTGATGATGATATTATTCGTTTGGCTGATGAGATTGTCCAACATTACGATCAACAAATAGATTGGGTGCAAAACCTAGCAAGTGTATACGATTTTTCGACCCTATTTGTTTGGCAACCTGTACTCCCCACAGATGCAAAATCACTAACCGCACAAGAGCAAGAGATGTTTAATGGTGTTGCTCCTGACCTTGTGGCATTATATGCTGCTACCTATGCTCAAATGGAAAGACACCCTAATATTCTTTACTTAGCTAATGTATTCACCGATGTTGATGAATTTCTTTGGATTGACTTTTTACATGTCACACCAGAAGCTAATTTGATCATTAGTGATGCAATTTTTGAAGCGCTTCCATCAGATGCCCGCCCTTGAACATTTCTTTTTACATTTTAGTGAGTGCTCAATCTTCAACTGCGGCTTGAACATCTTCATAAATTTCTAAATCCTCATCAGGGATTTCAAAGCCGAGTGCTATCGCTTGGTCAAAATTTACGAGCGCTGCTTCATAGTCTTCAGCCACATAATAAAGTAATCCTAACAAATAATAAATCTCAGGATCATCTGGAAATAGTTGAATGTAGGTGTTGAGATCATCAATGGCATTTTCAAACTCACCTATTTCAAGATATGTAAATGCGCGTTGTTGGTAGGCATCTATATAATCAGGGTCAAGTGCAATGGCCGTGGAAAAATTGTCAAGAGCAGAATCCCAATTTTCCATCAACCGATAGGTATCCCCACGATTGTAGTACAACAGTGAATTGTCGGGGGCTAACTCAATGGCCGTATTGTAGTCATCAATAGCGATGTCATATTCTTCCCGATTATCATACACAATAGCACGTATCATATAAGCCATTGCTTCGTCAGGATAGGTTGCCACAACATCATCCATAATAGACAATTGAGCATCCAAATCATCCGGATATTGCAACAAGGCATCACTAAAGGTTTGTGAAATATCTTGCATAACAGATGCTTGCGTCACCGTCGCTACTACCATCTCGCGTTGGGATTCGGCAGTGGCTTGTTCGGTTTGAGCTGCCTCAGCAGCACGTTCGGCGTTGGATTGTGCGATCTCAGCCGCAGCGAGTCCGTCTTCTGCTTCTTGTTGCGCGGTTTGGGCGGCTAACAATTGACTGCCCGTAAAGGCCAAGACTACCAAAGCCGCCACCACTAATCCAACCAAGCTGAGGCCTGCGAGACGGGTACGGCGCAATACTTGCTTACGGTAGTTTTCTTCAGCACGGCTCTCAATGATATAGTTACGATGTAACTCGGTGGGGGGCGGGGTTTTGCCGGCGTCTAGCCATGCTTCTGCTGCATAGAGTGCATCCCCCAACAACAAAAAGCTAACTTTCGATTCTTCGTTGGCAACATGCCACTCATTGGCACGGCTCAATAAGACATTCCCCTGACGGATATACTCAAGATCCTGATCAAATGCTTCGATCAGTGCGGGCATCTTTGCCTCCACACTGGCAACGGTTGGAATGGTGAGTTGTTGAATAGCTTGTAGTGTAATCCAGTTTTGGTCTGCGACCGCTTGCATGTCTCGTCCATCGGTTAACAGCCGGATATAACTTTCATTAGCGAGGCGGTCTAACATGGCTTGGGTAGTTTGGGCTTGATCGGCCTCTTGATAGCGGATCAGGATCAGGCGCTTGCCTTGCTGTTTGGCATACTCCAGTTCAAGATGGCAAATCGGCGAGGATAAGGAGTTGGGACTCATGATAAAGGCAAAGTTATAGGCGTGATCAATCGCATGTTTGATTTGCCCCCACCATTCAGCGGTGAGTTCCATGTCGTCCACATCTTGCCACACATTACGCCCTTGGATTTCTAAGGCACGGCGGAGCGTATTCGCAATTTGCGGATCACGTGTGGAATAAGAAATAAAGACATCAAAAAATACGTCATTGATCATAAATTGCTGCATGGGGCTCACTTCCTGCTCAGGTCATGGATAGATACTAAGGATAGCCTAGATGATGATGATGAGCAAAATCCCTAGAGCATAATGCGTAACCATGTGATGCCGCCAAAAATAAACGCCACAATCCCCAAGGCTTCCGCGTCGCTTGTCCATAGAATTGATCCCGCTAGTAGCAACGCCGCAAACACAATACCATTGACGATCCGCGCATTGCCGCGCTCCATTCGATCCAAGCGTTGTTGCAGATCAGCATCCATTTTGAAGCGCGTTTCGAGGTCACCCCGTTCAGCTTTGCGCAGCACTTCCTCTGCCATGATCGGCAATTGGAGCGCCCGCCGCAAATAATCGCTACCCGTGCGGAGCGTGGTGTCAATATTGTCTTCACTGAGCAGCGCCCGCAGATTATCAGCCGTGATGAATTGTTGCCAATCTTCCCAGACACGCGACTGATCGGATGTTTCATCAAGATTACCCGCTTCGATCAAGGTAGAAACATAGGGTTGCATTTCTACCCACGGATCAAATTTGGGATCAAGCCCCGTACACATGCCTGATAAAATCCCGGCACAGCGTCCGAGGTATATCATATCTTGCGGAATGCGGAAGGGCATTTCTTTCATAATATCTTGATACTCTAGGGCAAATTGTTGGACTTCCCCCACTGACATATTGCCCATTTCGGTCATGTTGCGCCCCCATACCATGTCAAAAGCGCGATTGGTGGCAGCAATCAACCGCTCTTTATCGGTGCCAGGCATCAGGAGCCCCATCCGTTCATAACTGTTGATCATGGTGCGGGCATCGCGTAACCCCATCGAAATCATGGTTTGGCGCAAACTTTCAACTAAGCCCGTTGTCAGGCGTCCAACCATGCCATAATCCACAAAGATCAGATAAAACGGACGTCCTTTTAAGCGAACCCCCGTCCCCAATTTATGATTATCCATATCATTGGCTTGTTCCCAATCGAGCGGATAGATAAAGATGTTGCCGGGGTGTGGGTCAGCGTGGAAAAAGCGTTCTTTAAAAATCTGGGTGAGGTAGGTATCCAGTAACCGTTGGGCGACGGAATGCCGATCGATGCCGGCATCTTCAAGCGCGGCATAATCATTGAGTTTGATGGTGGTAACATCTTCTTCCACCAAAACCCGTTTATTGGTATAAGTTTCATAAACTTTAGGGACGTAAACGCCTGTATCATTGGCAAACATTTGTTGGAAGCGCCGCGCATTACGGGCTTCATTCAGATAGTCGAGTTCTTCCCACAAGACACGTCCAAACTCTTCCAATAATTCGGGGACATTCGCCCGCCGCCGAATGAATCCAAAGCGCATCGCCCGCCGTGCAACCACGCGCAAAGCTTGTAAATCAGTATAGACCAAGCCCCGAATGTTCCGACGTTGGACTTTGACCACAACCTTCTCGCCATCCAGTGTTGCTCTATACACTTGCCCCAAAGAGGCCGCCGCAATGGGCGTGGGTTGCATATTCTCGATGTCATCAGCGAGTGTGCCGAGTTCTTCGTGTAAGACCGCTTCAATTTCTGAAAACGGCAAGGGCGGGACTTCATCCTGTAAGCCTTGTAATTCTTCGATCACAATTTCGGGGAGAATGTCCACACGTGTGGAGACAAATTGCCCTAGCTTGATCATCACGCCGCCCATTTCAATCGCCAGATTGCGAAAGCGCCGCGCAAATAAGCGTAGTCGCAGATCGCGCCGTGAATCGACAAATTTTCGGCCTAGGATACGCGGGGCGGCGACTTCCCACCACATAAAGCGGGCAAAGTGGCTGCTAAAAAACCATACAATGAGCCGGTAGCGCTTTCCATAGTTCGGGAAGCTGGCGATCTCGGCGGGGGTTGGCGCAAAGGATGCGGCTTCCATGCGTTGGATCAAGGGTTGTCCAGATTGTGCCATGAGTCTCTATTTTAAATTTTTGGGCGATGTTGTAAGAAATATTTTTCAGAAATTTTGTAACTACTCAGCCAATAATGTATTCAAGGCCAATTGATGGCAAATCCCGTGTAGGGACGGCACATATGCCGTCCGTGATGAAGCAAAAATGCCATTTTCGGACGCTTCGCAAAATAAACGGGTAACCAAAATGTAATACAATCAAACATTATGTAGGGGTGCTATAGCACCCCCCTACACAAACCATTGTATTTTTAGGTTATTCACTTAATTCTCAAACGTCAACAAACCCTCACCGGCACAATTCATCTTTATGCTTGGGTTATTCCGTTTCGACCGTGATCTTCCGCTCCTTAAAGCCGATCTTGAGCGTCTTATTGTCAAAGGTTGCATCCCCTATATCGAGCTTCCATAAGACCGTTGGCAACACGATATTGCGGCGATATTGTCCCACCCGTAAGGTGAGTTCATCGGCTGAACGATACAAGTCCATATCGTCTTTATCCGCAAAGGGTAGCGGCACACTCAAGATATATTGATCCCTCTCTGGGTCATGTGCCACCGTATGGGTTAACCCATCAAACATCACATCCGTTGGATTTTTGTCACCATAGAGTGCATCTGCCATACGGCGCAAATTGTCTAACCCGCCCATGTCGCGATCAAATAGTGGCGCTTTCATCACGGGCAAACCCCCAAAGGCTTCTTCCAAGAAGTTCAAGTTATCCTTTTGTAAGTCCTTCCATGCTTGGAAGTACGGATCACTGACTTCATCCGGGATTAAGCGATTGCAAATCACCGCATCCGTGACATACCCATACAGATTTAAGTAGGTATAAGTACGCTGTGTTTCTTTGATCACCATCCGTTCAGCGTTGACCACCAAGCGCATTGAGCTATGTTCTGGGTCAGCCAAAATAGTGCGCACCTTATCTAAGGTGTCAAACAAGCCTTGTATGGAGTTTAGCGCTTCATCATCGGGAATGTCCATTTTTGTCATGGACGATATTGGCCGCAAGAACCGCCCAACGCCCTTGGTCATGGCAACGACTTTATTGATCCACCAGCGCGAGGCATCCGGCAAACTGAGTAAGCGCAGGGTTTCGGCGGTGGGGGCGGCGTCTACGATCAGCACGTCATACTCTTGGCTGGTCATATATTGATCAATCCATAACAGATGCGCGCCTTCTTCCAACCCCGGCAAAATAGTGACTTCTTCCGCAATCACTTCATCTACTCCCCGATTGGAAAGCAGTTGGGTCATATAGGTTTGGATGCGTCCCCAGTATTTTTCCATGGAATACCGCACATCAATTTCTTGCGCCCACAGGTTATCCGTGATTTGGGTTGGCTCGGGGCCGATTTCAGCATCAAGGGAATCGCCGAGTGAATGGGCGGTGTCGGTGCTAATGACAATGGTTTTTAAGCCTAAATCCGCACAACGGAGCGCGGTCGCGGCAGAGGTGCTGGTTTTACCCACGCCACCTTTACCTGTATGTACAATGATTCTCATCATCTATCCTGTTCTGTTGGTTCCTTTATTGTATAGTACGTGCGGCGTTAACAGGTGGTTGCAATAGAACCATATCAGAATTTTTTAAGCGGGATCATATTGTAGGAAGTTGGTGCAATTGAGTTCACCAGCAACGGCGGCATCAAACGCGACTTGCCATTGTTCATTATTGATAAGGCTTTCAGCAATATTAGCATCTTCTAATGCGCCGGCTACATTCCCTTGATATTGTCGGACTTCTGAGCGCAACATGTACAACAAAATAAACTCAGGGTCTTTTTCGATGGCGGTTGTATACGCCGCTTCTGCGGCTGCATAGTTGCCTAAATTGCAATGCGTAACACCCAGCGCATAATAGGCATCCGCAAAACTGTCATCAAATGCGATAGCTGCTTCTAGGTTCACCAAGGCACTTTCATATTGCCCCAGCAACATATCCCCAAAAGCAGGATAAAACAGCCCAAAAATATTTTCTGCGCCAAACCCTTGGATCAATCGTTCAGCAAGGCTGCTGTCAGAAAATTGAGTGAGCTTTTCGTCGGTGAGTCGCCGCGCTTCGTTTAAATCCCCATTACGCGCAGCGATCATAATCGAAAATGGATAAGGGAAGTCAGCGGTGGGGGTGTTGGCAAAGGCAACATCATAATGCGCTTCGGCTTGTTCATAGTCCCCGTTTAGGTAATAGAGCGCTGCGAGAAAATTCCACGCATACCAATCATCAGGGCGTACCTCAACAATTTGATTGTAATACAAAAGGGCGTCTTCAAAATCACCTTCGACTAAGAAATTCGCATTCGCAAACGTATACAACGGAGAAGCCCATCCCTCATACCCTAAACGCTGGGCGGTGGTGGCGTCTGCAAGGGCATTTTGCATATCACCAATACGTAAGTATGTTAGTGAACGGCTTAAGTAGGGCATTGGGTTAGCTTCATCTAGTTGGATGGCAGCAGTGCTTGCAGCCAGCCCAAAGTCATTTTCATAGACTGAATTATCACGACGAATACGATCAATGGCACTGCTAAAGTATGGGTGGCGTTCCTCATCTAATGCTATGACCACATTGCCGCTACCATCATCACTATAGACATAACTCACCAACCATTGGTGGATATGAGTGGCTGCGGTATTGGTGACATATTCGACTTCATTGGGGGCAACGGATGTCATGAAGGCAACATTGTCTTGAACGCCATAGACATTTCCGTCGGCAGTATTCAGCATGAGCAGAATTGCTAATACATTTGGGGCAATGGATTGGCGTGGGATATCTCGCTCATCGGTGATACGGATACGGGTATCTATCGTTTTGGCGAGCAACTCATCCGAAAATTGATTGTAGGTGAGGTTATCGGTTGACCCAAAATTCAGATTCACTTCAATAAATTCATCCGTATAGTTACCCCATACAATCACGGATGCACCAACTGCTTGGGCAATAGCGCGGGCATCTTCTACATTGGTGACAATTTGATCACAGTTTCGCATTTGTAACGTTGAAAATGGATAACTTTGTACGAGTACAGCTTCAAGGTCTTCTGTAATAAAGCGTTGTATATCGCGTTGCGGTACATCTGCAATCGGTTCAAAGTCCATGATCAAGACCATTAACTGATCATCATCTATAGGGGTTACGATACAACTATCTGATTCTGCAATCGGATCATCCGTGTTACTGCTCATCAAGACAGCCACCATACTACCTATAATTACCAATATGGCAGTCACAAACCCAATGATCAGACGCCCTTGATTTGTTGATGCTGCGACAGGCGGAATCGTTGCGGTCGGTGGTGCTGGTGGCAGCGGTTGTGCTAGGCTTGGCGGTTCTAGCTCTTGGTTATTGCCTACCAGAACATCTACTACGGGCGTTAGTCGGTCATCGCGCCCTTGTGGTACATTAGCCTCAGTAGCGAACCGTGAAGGCTGGTTAGTATCAGACGGTGTACGGTCGCCGGCTTGCCAACGCCGCAGGATCATTTCAAGCTCTGCCCCTACTTGACGGACACTTTCGATGCGCAGGGTGCGGTCTTTTGCCAGCATTCGGTTAATGAGTTCCACCAGCGCGGGCGGGATTTCAGGGCGTAATTCGGCCAGATCAGGATGTGGTCTGGACATAATGCTATACAGCAAGGCCGCAACATTATCGCCACCAAAAGGACGCTCTCCGATCAGCATTTCATATAGCATCACCCCAAATGCCCAAATATCGACACGCTCATCAATAACATCTTGCCCTTCAACCACTTCTGGCGCTAGATAGGCATACGTGCCAACCACTTGCCCGGTTTCGGTCATACGGGTGCGGTCATCCATCCGTGCGACCCCAAAATCAGTTAGGCGGGGTGTGCCATCTTTGGCAAGCAGCACATTGGCGGGCTTGATGTCTCGGTGGATGATATTGAGCCGATGAGCCCGGGCAAGCGCATCAGCAATATCCAGTGCAAGCTCAAGGGTGCGGTCAATGGGCAAGCGCCCTTGTTGGCGGATCAGTTGTTGTAGATCCCCCCCGCCAACATAATCCATAACAATGTATTGTTGGTCATTGTCTTTGACCAGATCTAAAATTTTAACAATATTGGGGTGGTTCAATTTGCGGAGCGCTTCACCTTCGCGTTCAAAGCGTTCAACTAGCATCGGGTCTAGGTCCACAACCGCTTCTTTAAGCGCTTTGATGGCAACAGGTTGGGCGGTTTCTGTATCAAAGCCTAAATAGACGGAGCCCATGCCCCCTTGCCCTAGTAACTTATCAATTTTGTACCGTAACCCAATAAATTGTGTCATGTGGTGTGTCAACTTTTCATGTAATAGTCGTTTAGAATTTTAACATAGTTAGTAGATTTTTTTGTCAGCATAAGATAGGGTAAGCACGGGTTGCTACTCAATTATAGAATCTCCGATAATTTTAATATGCCTGTACCCAACTGCCACTTATGTGACACACCCTCAGACCCGCATGACCTTCAAAATGGCGACTATTGCCCTGTGTGCCATAGCCCAACCTGTGCGCGGCACTTAACCACTGTGCGGTTTCGGTGGCGCGAAACCCGCCAAGTTGACAGCGTTAAGATTTGTCGTCGGTGCAAAGATCGCTATGAACATCGCTATTGGGACACCGCCCGTCGCGATTGGATCAGCTAGCTACGCTATTTTCTATAACGTAACGTGAGTTTGGGATAAACGCTTTCAAGTGTAATGTTCTCAGGGTTGCGCTCTGAAACCCACGAACGTTTCAAAGTCCGACCAAACGTTTAAAGGTTTACTCGATTTTTTGCCTAAAAAATCACGAGGAATGGGGCAGAGCCCCAAAAATCAGTGTATTTCATTGTGTGTTTTGGTCAAGCAAATGAGGCATTTCTTAAACCGGATTGACGTAGAGTAAATGCTGATTAATAGCGCCCCACCCAAAACTGGCGTCCCCACGATTGATAGGTATTGAACATGTCGCCCCAATCACGATAGGGCAAGCGATCTGTGTGTTGGCTGATATTGTGCATCCCCGCATCATCATCCCCCACACCAATGTCACCATCGGCGGCTGAAAATCCCCATTGCATACACCCTGCGGCACCTGCATCAAACCAGCCTTTTACAGCTTGATTGACCCATCCGCCACCATGCCGATTTGGCCCCCCAGTTGGTCCCATTTCTTCCACCACAACAGGCTTTTGCCATGTACTTTTGGCGCGGCGTAATTCTTTTAGCCCCTTATCATGGTTATGCCCCAGATAGTGGTCAGGATTTTCATTGGTTTGGTAGCTATGCACGGTGGCAAAGTCAATCGTTTCAATATCGCCATATAACTTATCCACTGTCCATGAATTTTCGTAGGCATGTTCTACAAATACATTATGAGCGGCCTCAATGCCTGTGGTAATCATGGTTTTGCTATCCAAGCTGCGGATTACTTCGGATGAATGTTTAAAGTATTCCAAAAAGGTAGGGACTACATCATCGGGCAGGGCTTGGAAGGGGGTATAGGGGCTGACTTGTGCTTCATTACAGACTCCCCACGCAAATAAGGCATTATGCCCTGCGATCCCATGTTTGGGGTTTAATAACGCCTCCACAAACGGGATATAGGTTTCTTTATAACCCTCTTTGTAATAATCCATATTATAGCGGTTATCAGGTTCACGATATTTGGCGTGGTCAAGCACACCTACATTAAAGCCGCTTTGTTTGGCATCATCCAAAGAGATGAGCGCAAACATATTCCGTTTTTCGGCTTCATCCAAAACGTTTTTAATGCGGGTAACCGCATCTTCAATTTTGGTACGGTTGCCATCTAAATCTTTATGATAGGGGGCGTACAGCCGAAAGACTTGCGCATACATTTGTTTGGCAACATCCAGTTGCAAAGTGATATGCCCTTCATTATTTGCACCATGAAAGGCAGGCCCCCAGGCGCGGTATCCATAATAAGCGATTTCACGAACATTCACGCCCACAAATCTAAATGGCGTACCATTTAACGTAAATTGAATACCATCAATTTGGAATTGTCCTGTCGGTTTTAGGGATGGTGGTTCGGGATCTTGAAGGCCAACCGTCACCCCTTCAGGACGCGGTGGATTGCCCTCCCCTTGCCAGCGCATGAATACCAAGTTTTCAGCGCCATCAAGGCTCCGTTCAATAATCCATAGCCCGCCACCCGCTACCTCATGCCAAATCCACCCTTCAGCGGCAACCACATTTCCCGTAACATTAACCGCCTGATTTATCCCTATTTTGCCAACAACAGTACTATTAAACGACGCATTATCATAAATATCCATTTGATCAGTGACTGTGATAAACATAATTTGTTATTCCGTATGATTTTGGGTTGAGTGTAGTCTACTAATTTTGGCAGTTTGCGCCAAACTCATGTTATAGTTTGCACACGAGAGCAATTAAAAAAGGTATTTCATGATCGACATTTCATGGCATGATCAACAGCCAATGCCAGCATCCAGTGTCTCCAATCGTCAAACTTACGTGATCGGGCATCGTGGCGCCGCCGGGCTGGCTCCTGAAAACACGATGGCAGCCTTTGAAAAAGCTGTTGCATTAGGGTGTGATGGTGTCGAATTTGATGTGCAACGTACCAGTGATGGGCATTTGGTGATCTTTCATGATGAAGATTTAAAACGTACCACTAACTTAGATGGCATGATGCGCCATATTGATTTGGAAACCCTGCAAAAAGCCGATAGTGGGTCATGGTTCGCTGAAGAATTTATCAATACAAAAGTCCCCACCGTGCGCGAGTTGTTTGATTTTATGCGTGGCAATGGTTTATTGTTATTCATCGAACTCAAAGATCCGTTTCGGTATGTTGGCATTGAACAACAAGTGATAGACCTCATTCGGGAATATAAATTTGAGGATCGTGTACAGATACGCTCTTTTCACCATGATGCCTTGCATACTGTCTATGAATTAGCCCCTGAGCTTGCTATTTCCGAATTATGGTTTCATAAAGTGCCCGATGCTTCAGAAGTTACCTACAAAACCCTGAATTTATTACAGTCATATTGCACGAGTGGTGTGATTTTGGATGCTCACCAACGCGGGCAAAAAATCACAGCATGGACTGTTAATGATGCCGATATTGCCCAAACACTCATTGCAGCCGGGATTGACGGTATGACTACCGATTACCCTGATCGTATAATTCCGCTTGTACCAACGCCCCAAGGATAATCACCAATGGACTATCATCTATTCACGGACACCTTAATTCATAAACTCGAGTCCGATCCTCAAGTCATTGGGGTTGTATTATTGGGGTCTACGGCATCTCAAAAACGGAAACCCGATCAATACTCCGATCATGATTTTTTTGTGATTGTGCATATGGGAGTACAACAGCGCTTTCGGGATATGGTTACATGGTTACCATACCCAGACCGCATCGTATTCCACTATCAAGAAACAGAACATGGGTGTAAGGTGATCTATGATGATGCGCACCTGTTAGAATTTGCTATTTTTTCACCCCAAGAATTGTTGATGGCGCGGGCGAATGCCTATAAGGTGGTAGTGGACAAGGCAAATATTACACCCCTTATGGATCAAGTGGCTCAGCATAGTGAACGCCCCCGCAAACCGGATCACTATTATTGGGGGCAATTTTTGGGGCATGTGTTGGTTGGTTGCCAACGTTATTGGCGCGGCGAGCGCTTAAGTGGGCATCAATTTATTAAAGATTATGCACTTAGAGATGTCTTAGCGATGGTGCATAAACATATTGAACGGCAAGCAGGGGCTGGTTTGGATAACTTAGACCGCTTTCGGCGAGTGGAACAAGCTTTTCCTGAAATTACCAAAGCGCTTGACGACCTTTTATTGCTTCCACCACCGGATGCTGCCCAAACGATGATCGCGCTGATGGAAACTCACTTTTCGCATTTAGATAGTTATCCACAGCAAGCTATGCAAACCATCAAAGATTATTTGGGGAATCATGGTTAAACGCAACGCCCCACAAGATTTAATCAGGCAACTGCTATAGAAACCTAGCTACAGCGTCGAGATACCTAAGTGATTTAATTGATCATCGTCGTAAGGCAGGATTTGCTTACCCCAAATACGCAGCGATTACATCTTGGTCATCTTGTAGCGCGGCGGCAGCACCGGCATGTTTGATGCTGCCGCGCTCAATGACATAGGCATAATCGGCAACTTGTAACGCCTTACGAGCGTTTTGTTCCACCAATAAGATTGTCACCCCTTGGGCTTTAATATCTTGAATGATGTTAAAAATCTCATTGACCAAAATTGGCGCTAACCCCATAGACGGTTCATCTAACATCAGCAATGTAGGGCGCATCATCAAGGCACGACCCACCGCAAGCATCTGTTGTTCCCCACCACTGAGCGAACCTGCTTTTTGTTCGCGACGTTCTTGTAATTGTGGGAAGCGCTGAAACACATCATCCAGATTTTGCCCAATGGGGTAGCCAAGCTGTTGTGCGCCAATCATCAGATTTTCTTGCACCGTCATCGTGGCAATCACTTGTCGCCCTTCGGGGACTTGGATTAATCCGCTATGTGTCACCCGATCTGCCCGCCAATTGGTGATCGGGTTTCCGTCAAAGTGAACCGTGCCGTTTTGGGTGCGCACCAGTCCACTTAAAGCATTTAGGGTGCTGCTTTTGCCTGCGCCATTTGCACCAATCAAGGTCACGACTTGCCCTGCTTCTACATCAAATGAGATGCCGCGTAAGGCTTTGATCGCACCATAACTTACTTCTAAATTTTTGACAGATAGTAATGCCATATTTTTATTTCCTGTGAAAAAATGTTACTTATTCGTCCGTAGGGCTGTTCTAAACCATCATCAGGAAAATATTTAATCCTCTTTACCCAAATAAGCTTCGATCACATCAGGATTTTGTGTAACCGCTTGATGTGTACCTGTTGCAATGATCTGGCCAAAATTCAAGACATATACAAAATCGCAAACCTGAGAAATCAGCGACATATCATGTTCGATGACCAGCAGTGTGATCCCTGCTTCTTGTACGGCCAAGATCTGCTCACCAAACTCGCGGGTTTCGGTGGGGTTCATGCCTGCGGTGGGTTCATCGAGTAAGATCAGTTTCGGATTGGTGGCTAAGGCGCGCGCCATTTCCAAACGCCGTTGATCGCCATACGGCAAACTGCCAGCGGGTGAATCCTGAACATCCGTTAGGCGAAAGCGTTCAATCAATTGTTGAGCATACTCCCGTTGTTGGGTTTGTTCGTGGCGATGGCGCGGTATTTGGAAAATCGAATCGAGTAATGTAGCCCGCCCATCCGAATGTTGTGCAACAATCACATTTTCCAAAACACTCATTTCATTAAACAACCGAATATTTTGGTAGGTGCGTGCCATCCCTAAATTAGTAATCCGATGGGCAGGGGCTTTATGGATAGGGTGACCATCAAATGTAATGGTGCCATCGGTTGGATGATCCAAGCCACTAATACAATTAATCAAGGTGGTTTTGCCTGCGCCATTAGGGCCAATTAAACCCGTAATTTTGTTGGCTTCAACGGTCATATCCACCCCCGAAACCGCGATCAATCCACCGAATGCACGGCTAACGTTGCTGAGTGTTAACATTAGCTGGCCTCCTGCGATGATTCATCATCAAGAGAAGGGGATCGTCGTCGCCATAAACGGCTCCAAATTTTGGGATCAGTGATACCACCGGGCAAAAAGACGATCACCAAGACCAGTACAATCCCATTCATCATCCCGATAACTTGAGCTTCGTTGGACACAAAATCAAACCCTGTGAAGTCGGAGACGGTTTCAAAAAATGCCGCACGCCGCAGCGCTTCAGGAATGTAGACTAACATCATGCCCCCAATCACGGGACCAATGATGACCAAAATCCCCCCCAAAACAGCGTATGCGAGAATGTCTACGGCTTGGTTAAAGCCATAGGCGTTGGGGGTAATGATGCGGGTGAGGTGTCCACTCAGGCCACCCGCTAACCCTGCCACCATTCCACCGAGGATGAAAGCAGCATTTTTATAATAAACAACATCAATCCCCAAACTCGCCGCCACCCGCCCATCTTGACGAATGGCCGCTAGTGCCCGTCCAAACCGTGACCGATTCATGCGATAGAGAAGATAGAGCAAAATCACGATCACGATCAGTAAATGCGTGGTTTCAGTTAATACAGGAATCCCCTTAATGCCGGTTGCGCCCCCTGTGATGGTGACTCGTTCATCATAAATTTCACGATAGATGCGGTCAAAGTTTAGGATCAACACCCGCACAATTTCCCCAAAGCCAATCGTCGCAATCGCTAGGTATATATCGTTTAGCCGTAAGACGATTAATCCCACGGGTAACGCGATCACCCCAGCAGCGATGGTTCCTGCGAGTAGGGCGGGGTAAAATCCCCACTCATATTGTTGTGTCAGAATCACACTGATATACGCTCCAATGGCCATAAAGCCTGCATTCGCCAGCGAGAACATGCCGCCATAGAGTGTTAAATAAATACTAATCCCCAAAATGGCCGCAATACACATAAACTGAAAATTCGTTTCGTTGAGGCCAATCGGCGCGAGTTGTTCAAATAGTGACTCTAACATGGGTTATACCTTATCAATCTTGGCATCGCCCAACAATCCTTGTGGACGCACGAGTAACATCAAAAATAGGGAAGTGAATACAATCGCTTCAGACAGCCAACTGTAACCTGCCGCAATGCTGATCACTTCAATATTGGCGATCAAAAATCCACCAAGAACGGTTCCACGAATGCTGCCCAAGCCCCCTAAGACGATCACTGTTAAGCCGGTGAGCGAAATAGCATCCCCCATAAAAGGCGTAATCGAGTTAAACGCGAGAGCATATAGCACCCCTGCCGCGCCAGCTAATGCGCCAGCTAAGAAAAAAGTCAGCCCGAAAATTTGCCCAACATTGATGCCAAGCAAACTCGCGGTGTTTTGATTGAAGGCAACCACCCGCATAGCGCGTCCTGTGGGGGTGTTGTTCACTAAATATTGGAGATAAATCATGAGGATGATGGCAATCAGCAAGACTAAGATTTGTAAGGGGGTCACAATAAAATCAACCCCGACCACATCCCACACGACATTGATCGGTTCTGTGGCATCAATCGGGAGTGCGTCTAGGCTTTCGGTGGGGAAGCGTTCAGGTGAAGTGCCATAGATGATGCTGGCTAAATTTACCAAGATGACCGCCGCCCCAATACTGGAGATCAATTGTGCAGTCCGAGGGGCGTTTCGCCGTCGCAAGGGTAAAAAGGCGACTATATCAACAGCTACCCCAACCACCCCCGCACCTATCATCCCCGCGATTAATGCCAATGGGAGTGCTAATACAGGGGGGATAGCATCAACACCCAACACCTGATTGACCGCTGTAAACCCTAGAAACGCACCCCACATAAACACAGCACTATGTGCAAGGTTCAGCAGCCCCAAAATACTAAAGACTAAGGCATAGCCCAACGCAAACAGGCTATACACGCTACCGCGCCAAATGGCATTGATCAGGTGTTGTTCCGGTTTTTTGATGGGGTCGCCCAACAAGGCAAACATCAAAATTGGAATGATAAAGCTTAACAGGATGGCGAGTAAAATAAGTAGTAAGGTGTTTTGTCGTTTTATAAAATCCATTTTGTGGCAATCATCCGTTATGGACGGTAAGTGGGTTGTAATAAATTTTGTAGGGATGCGATATGTCACGTCCGAAATTGCGGTTTTGCAAAACGGACGGCATATATGCCGTCCCTACAACTACAAAAATTAGGGGAATATCCCCTAAAAGAATAATCTATTCACCAAATACAGCAGCGGCAGTCTCTTCGGTCAAGATTTCAAACACGCCATCCACCACAATTTGAGCAATAGGAGCATGGTCGGGGTTGCGGTCTTCATCGAAGGAGTACAATCCCAAGGGGCTATCAAAGTCTGTGATACCAGCCAATGCATCCCGAATCTCTGCGGAGTCCATCGAGTTTGCACAACGGACAGCGGTCGCCATCAACCATGCACCCGTGTAGGCTTGGGCGGCAAATTGATCAGGAGATGAACTGTAAGCCTCTTCAAACATGTCCACAAACGCGGTGTTGATGTCAGATGGATTGGTGATGTGCCATGCAGCACCCACAACCATACCATTTGCATCTTCGCCAGCACCTTCAATTACGCCAGGGGAGTTGACACCATTACCGCCAATAATCGCGCCTTCAAAACCAAGGGCACGGGCTTGTTGGATCATGGGAACAGCTTCAGCAGCCAAAATGGAGAGGACCAAGGCATCGGGCTCTTCTGCCAAAACACTGGTCAATTGGGCGTTGAAGTCGGTGTCACCAGTTTGGAAGGTTTCTTCACGGACAATGTCTACACCGAGTTCGTCTAAGGTGTCTACAAATACTTCGTAGCCGCTTACGGTAAAGTCGTCATTGTCGCTATAAAGTACACCAACACTTTCAATACCGAGAATCTCAACCGCTTGCCCCAAGTTACCGGGAATCACGCTGGATTCTGGTAAGCTGTTACGGAAAACAAAGTCACCCATGTCGGTGATGCCACCAGCAGTATTGCTCACACCCATAACCGGTACACCCGCTTCTTGGGCGATGGGGTCAGCCGCAAAGGCTTCTGTGGAGAGGGTGGGGCCAATCACGGCAACAACACCATCTTCTTCGACCAATTTGGTCATCGCCACAATAGCGCCTTCACCGCCAGTGGTGCTGTCTTCATAAGTTGCAACAAGGGTTGCATCACCGAGGTAACCACTGGTGTTAATTTCATCAATTGCGAGTTGCACACCTTGTTGTTGGACATTGCCATAAACGGCTGCGCCACCCGTCAACGTGAAGATGACACCGATGTTGACATCACCCGAGAGTGCATCAGGATCGCCACAGGCTTCCCAATCGCCCATTAAGGTACCATCTTGTGCCATAGTGGGGAGGGCAGTTGCCATCAACATCACTACCAAGAGGAGGATAGTTAATTTTTTCATTGTAAAAAAGCTCCTATAAAGTGTAAAAACATTTTTTTGTAAGGTACACTGACATTATATAGCATAAGCGTACCATTACCGTAACTCATTGCTACACAATTATAAAATCGTATAGGGTAGAATTGCAAAGATTGTTTCAGGTTTTGGCAAAATACCGCCATTCATGATAGGTCTCATCACAATTCAATAAGCCCTTATAGTTGAGCTTGCTATATTCTGTATAGCTGTTTTGTATGGCTCAGTTGCGTGTTTATCGTGAATCCGTTATAACTTGGCTATGAGTGAGCCAGAACAAATTACGCCCCATTTAACCATCACATGGTTTTATGACCATGCCCTTGCGATGTTTTCGGTTTATGATGTCAATCGAAAAACAATTGATGCCTGGGCAGATACCGTTATTGAACTCACCGAGCAAAAGCTGGGGCAGGGTGAACCTGTTCGCTGGATTCATAATGCTGAAACCATTGCTTTCCCAGCAACACCGTACATCAAACAACGTAGCGAAGACATTCAACTCGCTCACCCCCACGCCAATGGCTCGGCGGCTATTGTATTAGCCAAAAATCCAATTTGTTACATTATTGGACAATCAATTATCTACTTGGGGCAGTCCCGCCAATTAGATGTTGCACATCAGGTCTTTTACTCTGTGGCAGATGCTCTACAATGGCAGGAAAGCTTTTTAAACAAATAGATAAAAGAGTTTTGTTATGTCAGAATCCAAAATTACGACCGAAATTCATAACGAACATATTTTAAAGATCGGGCTTAACCGCCCCGCCAAGCGGAATGCTTTTGATTTAGAGATGTATCATGATCTATGCCATGCGTATACTCAACTTGAAGATGATCCCAATTTATGGTGTGGGGTGCTGTTTGCACATGGCGACCACTTTACCGGTGGGTTAGATTTAGCACAATGGGCTCCCGCCATGCAAGACGGCAACTTTCCTAGTATCCCCGATGACACCGTGGATCCATTGGGGATTATTGGGCGGCATCGCACCAAACCGATTATTGTTGCTGTGCAAGGCTATTGCTTCACTATTGGGATCGAGTTGCTCCTAGCGTGTGATATTCGGGTGGTGGCTCCGAATACGCATTTTGCCCAAATCGAGATCAAACGCGGCATTTATCCTGTTGGTGGGGCAACGATTCGATTGCAACGCGAAGTTGGTTGGGGGAATGCCATGCGCTATTTGTTAACAGGGGATGGTTTTGGCGCAGATGAAGCCTATCGAATTGGGTTAATTCAAGAGATTGCAGATGATGCCCCCGCTCGTGCGATTGAATTAGCCGAAGTCGTTGCCAAACAAGCGCCTTTAGGTGTGTATGCTACGCTTCGATCGGCATTTATCACCGTTAAGGATGGCGATGCTGCCGCCAAAGCTGACCTCATGCCCACCCTGCGCCCCATCTTTGATAGCGAAGATGCCCAAGAAGGTGTTGCCTCATTTGTTGAACGCCGTGAGGCCAACTTCAAAGGGCGTTAAAGCAATTGCCCCAATAATGTATCGATGCGGTGGCGGTAGGTATGATGCTGCACCGCATCTTCATAGGCACGATCTGCCAGTGTTTCTAAATAAGTAGTATCTTGAACTTTTTCAATCACCTCATCCACATTACTAAAATCGCGTTGTAATTCGATGTAGTGAACATCTTTTTGGAGAACATCATTATACCGCCCCGGTAGTAGGATTTGGGCGGTTTTGGTGGCGAGTGCTTCAAAATTACGGGGCGCAGCAATTCGCCCCGATGGTGGGGCATCAAAAACCCCTGTCTCACGTAAGGCGAGCATCAACTGACGAAAATTGTCTTGGGGTAATCGCTTTTCTTGAGCATTGATGAAATTACGGATATTATCATCATGATCAATGCGACTCGCTCCGGCTTCATGCCCAATCAAGCATTGGCATTGGTTCAAAAACTTTACCCATCCTAGGCGGTCAAAGCGCTCCCCAACTTGAATATCCGTGTGAATGGGGCGGTCTTGTACGCGATCATGAAACGCATCTAGCAATAAATCCCGATCATCATGTCCCACATACGAAGGGTAATAATCTCCCCGAAACCCAATATGAATCGGACGATCCGTAAATGGTGTGTGGGGTTGAAAGTCTGCGAGGTCAACGCCATAGGGCATACTCAAAATTTGGCGTTGCCATAATTGCTGATACAGCAAGCTGGCATCATCATCACAGAGTTGTGAAATGATGGCATCTGCGCCCAAATAATCCGCCATTTGGCATTTGACATCCAGTTGTCGAAATTCATTATTCAAAAAAAATGCGCGCTTGCCACGTACCCGTCGCAACAAGTTTTTCAAGAGCGGGAGGCGGGCATTATCAACCATGACATTAAATGTGGCATGTAAAAAAATAACGGCATCATAGCTTGACCGTACTGTGATTGCCCGCAACGAGGTTTTCAAATTTTGAATGTCTAATACCGAAACATCCAGATCAGGATGGTTTAAAAAGCCATTCAAACAATCTTGATAGTAGGAGTAGGTATCAAATTCTGAACCAAGGCTGGTTACAACAAGGCATGTGGTCATAGGCATTTTGGAACTCACTAAATGATAAAGTCTTTGGTTCAGTGTTGAGCCATTGTTTAATTAATTTCGGGGTTAAATGTTCAGGTTGTGGTTGTATTTTTGGGTTGCCAAACATGAATATATACATTGATCGGCAGATCACTAAGATACTGCTCCATTAATGGTTGAACTTGGTTTTCCCAATCTAGTCCTCCGTTGCCACATCCCAACATAGGAAACGCTACCGAAGTGATACCAAGCTCGGCATAAGTCTCAACAAATTTTTGTAATCCTGCTTCAAGATAAGCCACTTTTGATTTATTACGCCAATGTTTTTTAGTAGGGAAATTTAAAACCCATTTATCAGATGTTTTGCATAGCCAAAGTTTACCAATATCTAGCTGTCCACGCTCACAATACTCTTTATATTCCTTAAACATATCAGGATAAAGATCCTTAAATTTTTTAGCAATTCCTTTACCCATCACCCCAACGGTATTAACGGGATTCACTAGTACTTTTGCTTGGCTGGTGAATAGGTTCTCCTGAATATAGATAATCATACTGTAACAATACTTTTAACTAGACATATGTTTATATTGTAACACGACAAAAACCAATGTTCTGCCCAAAAGCGTCCGCAGAACATGTTATCAGAATCCCTAATCAGTTAGATTATTGATTTCTTGTTGCAACTGCGTTTTCAGCTTGTGCATCTGTTTATAAAGTAACAAACGCGATCCGCGAACATCAAATGGAACAGGGTCACCATCCTTTAAAATCAATATTGCTGGTGTGTCTACACCCCACGCATAGCCAACTTCTAAATAGACATTTGGATTTGCCGTATCCAACAACGCAACGACAAAACTCGCGCTGTCGATTTGGGCACGGACTTGATCCATGATGTCGCCTGTAAAAGCGCTTTCATCTTGATCGAGCCGAATACACAAAAAACCACAGGCTTCGATGGCAGGGCGAATCGCAAGATAATAAATATCATCAAATTGTTCTGCGAAGGGCATCGCAACAAAAATGTGTGGCGCATCCTCATCAGCAATGTCTTGCGCATTTGTATTGATGATATTGTTGGGTTTAGGTGTTGTGTCCTCAACTGCCCGCCGTGCCCGTGTTTCGGATGAGGTATCAGAATACATAAAACGGGTTAAGGCATCTTGCATCAGCGCCGCACGATGGCTTTCACGTTCCACGATGGTAATTTTTTCGAGGCTATTGGGGTATGTACCGTTATGGTAGGCGTCCGCAAATCCCAGTAGCAATGCCCGAAATGCTTCGACCTCATCATTACCCCGTGCGGCATTGTTGATGCCGTGTAAGGTTGTATGCAGATGGCTCCCTTTAAAGCCTTGTGATTCAGCATTCCGTAACATATCAGCACCCAAAATCTTGAGATTGCTATACCCAAGTTCAAAAACGCTCACTGCACCGACGATCAAAATAGGGGCATGGCTCACGGATTGCGGTTTATCAACCAATACAGAGTGCCCTAAACGGGGTTTTAAATCCCCTTGGATGCCTTCTTTTGCTAAACGGCTAATGACTTGACGATCAATACCACCTGACCGAGGTGAATACTTCGTCACAAATAAATCTGATGGATAGGTTAAGGCATCCCCAGAAACGACTTCGACTTGAAACCCTAGCTTCATCTGAAATATGTCCTCACAATTTTACTTAACGGAATAAACCATTCCCGATCCATCATTGGATGGTTCACCGCATACCCATGTTCAGGCATAGCCGCTAACCATGGGAGCCATTGCATACCAAAAACCCACAACAACGCCATGTCATATTGTTTCTGCCATGTCTCATCTGTCCAGATGCGCTGATTTTGGCGGGCGGTTAGTTGTACGCGATACCGCTCAATGGCGGCATCTATCGCCATTGTTGGCACCAGATGACACACCGTCTGTTTTTGGAACATTACTAGATCCAACATCGCAGGGCCGATTGTGCAATATTGCCATCCAGAAACAATTTGCCGCCCACCATCCAACGGCGATGCGATATTCCCCGCCCAATAATTTCCATGTAATAAGGTATAAGGAGCTTCTTTTAGAACTTGACGCACGGTGCCAATGTGTTCAACCAGTGCTGTGAGCACCAATTGGATATGCTCATCTTGCAACAAATCATATGAGCTGAGTGTTTCCATAGCTTTTAACATCTGTTTTTTGGTACGTTGAAAGTCCCGATCAAATGGACGCCATAGCCCCTGAATATATTTGAGGTCAATCTGTAAGTTCCAAAAGCGGTAATGCAAGCTGGCCAGGTTATCAACCGCTTCACGATAGTGGTCGACTTGCCAACTTTGGGGTTCTAGTAATTCTTGGAATAATTCCAACACCATCCACTTGTCTCCCCCGATAATATGATCAGGCATTAACAAGGGCATGTTTTGTTGCAAATGACGATATAAGTCATCTTGGCGTTTAATCAGGGGTTTGTCGCCTTCAACTAATGCAAGGGCAAGCTGATAACGCCGATTATTAAATAAGATTTCTAACAGAATGGGGCGAATTTTGGTCTGTCCACCTAACCCATATAGCCCCGGTTGAATGGTCAGGGTTTGGATGTCTTTAATATTTTGAATCCGTGCATACGGTGCATCAAGGTAATCACGCACGCCTTTTAGTAATTGCGCATGGGTAAAAGGATAGCGCTTAAATTGAATGGGTTGTGTTGCTGTATCGTCATCCCATGTGCGGTCTTTATTTTCATCAAGTTTATCTAATATAGCTTGGCTTAAATCAATCTCGCTAATGCTGGCTAATTGTAATAAATATAGTGCAACATCAGCTAACTCACCGGCTAAAGCTGTCTGGTCACTTGCTTCGTCCCCCCATTGGAAGTGTTCCAAAACTTCGCTGGCTTCTAACATTAAGCTGGTTGCAATATTACGGCGGGTTTGTGGGCGTTTGGTGTCGTCTGCATACCACCCTTTTTCTTGCACAAATTGGTGCATTAGGCGGGTGAGTTCTTCAATTGTTTTACTTGCCATTATTATACTTTAACCCCCAACGCAGTTTACAATTGTTGCATCAATAAGCATTTGGGCTGCGCCCCGTCACTGTTTGCCAGATTGTGCGGATAATAATTTGAATATCCAACCATAGCGACCAGTTTTCTACATAATATAAATCAGCCCGTAACCGATCTTCAATGGATGTATCCCCCCGATAGCCATTCACCTGTGCCCATCCTGTCATACCTGCTTTTTCACGATGACGTTCACTATACCGACGATACTGTTTATTAAACGCTTCAACAAAATTGACTTGTTCAGGACGTGGCCCCACCAACGACATTTGCCCATAAAATACATTAAACAATTGGGGCAGCTCGTCCAAATTGCGCGGACGCATAAACTTTCCAATCGGGGTGACCCGATCATCGCCGGCGACTGTCCAACGCGCTTTTTCTTCTGCATTGATTATCATGGTGCGGAATTTGATCATGGGGAATGGCTTACCATCTAATCCGACCCGTTCTTGCACAAAAAACACGGGGCCACGATCATGCCGCCAGACTAAGAACGCCAATAATAATAAAATCGGACTCAACACTACAAGCCCAACACCTGAGCCAAAGAAATCAACCGCCCGTTTCAGGCTCAGCCGCCACCCACGCAGCGCGACATCGCGCACACTTAATAGAGGAAGCCCAACAAGTTGATCAACGGTGATGGTGCCTGCAATAAATGAAAAGTTGTCAGGGTAAATCCGAATTTCTACCCGTCCGCGTTGGCACAAGGATACGATATACCCGAGTTCTTTACGGGTGGCATCGGGAATCGCGACAATCACTTGATCTGCATTATAGGCATCGATCAAGGTTGGCAAATCTTCAATCATGCCGATGACTTGTGTTTTGGCAACTTTACCTTCCCCTGTTTCTGTAACGACCCCAACAATGTCATACCCAAGCTTACTATTGTCGCGTATATTCTTGATGATGGAGCGGGTTACATCGTTATGCCCAACGATGATCACGTTATCCCGCCCGATTTGCGCTCGTTGCAGCCGCATGACAAGTTGCTGGTGTAACTCTCGCCCAACAACAATCAAAAGAACACTAAACAACCATGTATAGACAATTACACCACGTGGATAGTCAAACTGTAGTTCGCTATTTTGAAAGGCCAAGGTTTCCACGGCAATGGCGATTACCGTTCCGGAAGACACATGCTGCATGATGCGCCATACATTATCAAAGCGGCTAAGCCCCTGCTTTAAATGATACATTTGGGAAAAGTAAAAAACGGTCAACACCGACAACGTATGTACAATCGTGATCGGTAAATAACGCTCCATAAAGCTTGGTGGGTCTACTGGGGGGGAAAGAATGGGGATATATGTTCGTACCAAATACCCTAAAACCAACGCGCCAACTAACATCGCCGCATCAATGACAACTTGTAATAACAGCAGCACAGTGCGTAAGCGTGCCTTGTTTAGCGTGGCATCCTGTTTTTTAGGGAGAATTATTGATGGGTAGGTTTCTTCATCTCTTCCCGCACGAGTTCCCCACCCGTCAGGTACAAGCCCAGCATCACCAGCCAGTGCATCGGTTTCGCCGTTGTCGCTTGGTAGTGCATCCGATAAAACATCAGGGAGGCGCGGTGAAACTCCGCCTGTGCGCGACGATTCTTGCGGCTGGCTGCTCGTTTCACGTGCAGCACCGTGATCGCTGGGTTGTACCGTATCGTCCAGCCCGCTTGTTTTATCCGAAACGCCCAATCCAAATCCTCTCCATACATGAAGAATTTTTCATTCAATAGCCCAACCTGATCAATGGTTTCACGTCGAACCATCATAAATGCCCCCACCACAGAATCCACTTCCGTTTCAACATCAGGGTCAAGGTAGGTCATATTATACCGCCCAAACCGTTGACTGTTGGGGAATAAACGACTGAGTCCTGAAATCCGATAAAAGCTGACTTCTGGTGAGGGGAACGACCGACGGCATGCCATATCAAGGCTGCCATCTGGCAAAATGAGCTTTGGCCCTGCCGCCCCCATCTGTGGGTCATTATCCATATACTTTACCATATCTCGCAAAGCAGTAGGTGGCAACTCAGTATCAGGGTTTAAGATCAGGGCATAACGAGGGGCATCAGGGGCGCTGGGCTGGCCAAAACCAAGCAATCGCAAGCCTTTATTGTTGGCAATGCTAAAGCCATCATTGGTTTTACTGGCGATGAGTTCCGCTTGGGGGAAGTCACGGGCGACCATCTCCGCGCTGTTATCCGGACTGTTATTGTCCACAACAACCACGCGCAACCGAACGCCTTCGCTTTGAAAAACCGTTTTTAAACACTCTCGCAACAGCTCGACAGTGTTCCAATTTACAATCACAATTCCAACATCAATCATGCGCCTGATTCTAACATCGGCTCGGATGGCAATCAATTGATTTACTACACGGTGGGGATACGCTTACCTGCCACAGAATGATGTTAAACGGTGATAACAACAAATCATTAAGCAGCGATGCGGTTTGGAGTGATAACCCCACTGAGGCTATAATAAGAGGTTAGGAAAATAAGACCATCATATAGGGCAAACATGGCACATATTTTTATTTCATATGCAACCAAAGATCATGTTTTTGTTGACCGTTTACGCGGAGATTTAAAAACGGCAGGGATTCCCTACTGGATTGATCACGAAGGCTTAGCACCGGGCACCCCGAGTTGGGAACGGGCGATCCGTGATGCGCTCAAAGCGAGTGATGCGGTGTTATGGATTGTGTCACCATCATCATTTGACTCCAAGTATGTGCGGGATGAGATCGCGATTGCGGGCATGTATGATTGTCAGATTTATCCCGTCTTTGCAGCCGGGGATAAGTGGCTGGAATGTGTGCCATTGGGAACAGGCGAAATCCAATATATCGATGCACGGCGCGACTATAACATTGCCCTTGATAAAGTTATTCAGGCGGTTGGGGGCGCAGCGACTGAGTACAGTGTGCCTGTTGAAGTGCCGCCCGAACTCCCCACAGGTGTAGAGCCTCGAAACCCCTACAAGGGCTTAGCGGCATTTACGGAAAAAGATAGCAGTGATTTTTTCGGACGGAATGCCCTAATTCAAAAGTTACAAAATCGCCTGCACCAGATGCTTGATGATCAAGGGGATCGGTTTTTAGCGGTCTTGGGGCCATCTGGCGCGGGGAAATCGAGTGTGGTGATGGCAGGCTTAATCCCTGCGCTGAAGAAAGCTCATCAAGACTGGCATTTTTTGCCGAAAATGGTGCCGGGTAAATATCCCATTGAAGCCTTAGCAGATGCACTCTATAGCGCGATGCCAGAAAAAAGCTTATCTGCCATCGAAACGGATTTACAAAACGCTGGTGGTCGAATGCTAAATCGCTTAGCCCGCCAGATTGAGGGTGAGCAAGTGGTTTTGTACATCGATCAGTTTGAGGAACTCTTTACCCTCACGGTAAACGAACATGATCGGCAACAATTCATCAGTTTGATCGCCACTGCGGTGAGCGATGCAGATGGCAAAGTGATCGTTTTGCTCAGTATGCGCGCCGATTTTTATGGACATCCGATGAATTATCCGCAGTTGGGAACCTTGATCGAAGCCAATAATGTTGGCGTGTTACCAATGACCATTACCGAGTTACGGGATGCCATCGAAAAACCCGCCCGCTTGCCCGATGTGGGCTTACATTTTGAAACAGGCTTGGTAGGCGAAATTATTTTTAGTCTACGCGAACGGGATAAAGCGCTGGCGGGGGCGTTGCCACTCCTACAATTTACGCTTGAACGGCTTTTTGCTGAACGTGATCGTCATCGGCTAACTTTTGCCAGTTATGAAGCGATGGGTGGCGTTCAAGGGGCGATTGGCTCACACTGTGAGGACATTGTGAGTCGCTTGCCAGATGAGGTACAAACCAAACTGGGAACGGTCTTTTTGCCGTTGGTCAATATTGATGAAGACAGCGGTGAACCCACCCGCCGCCGTGTATTCATCGATGATTTAGAAGTTGATTATCTGGCGCAGCAACTCCGCGATGCGTTGATCAAGAATCGGATTTTGCAAGCGGGACAAGAAGGACAAAACTCCTATTTGGAAATTACCCATGAGGCGTTATTCCATAGCTGGGGACGTTTGGTTGATTGGATTAACACGGTTAGAAATGATCTGCGTTTTATGCGGCAATATGAACGGGATGCGTTAAATTGGCAACAACGGGGTAGTGATTCTGATGAACAACCCCGCGCTGAACAACTGAAATCCTTTTATGAGGCGTTAGACCATCTAGGGTATACATGGGATACGTTGCCAGAGCCATTAAAGAGCTACACAGAACCCGAACAAAGCCGCAAATTACGCGAATTAGCAGCCTTACCGCCAACCCCAGAGGTAGAAGGAACACGCCGTGATATAGGGGATCGCTTAGCGGTGATTGGCGACCCGCGTGAAGGAATCGGCGTAGCAGATGGCATTCCCGATATACTGTGGTTGCCCGTGATAGGAAGCCAAGGGATATACAAATTTGAATTTGGCGAATTTGAGGTGCCTAATTTTTATATCTCAAAATACCTAACCACTTACGTGCAGTACCAAGCGTTTGTAGAAGCTGAGGATGGTTACCAGAATCGTGACTGGTGGCAGGGGATGCCTGAGAACTATCAACGACAGACATTAAAGACCCAACGGACAAAATCGGTGAATAATCCACGGGATAGTATTTCATGGTATCAATCGGTGGCGTTTTCGCGGTGGTTAAATGTTCGGTTGAAAGGGGTAAAGGTTCCTGTGCCAACAACAATGGGGGCGGACGCGATATATCGCGTCCCTACGAACGATGTAGGGACGGCATATATGCCGTCCGAAACGGACAAAACATGGACAATTGGCGAGGATTGCGAGATACGGTTACCAACCGAATGGGAATGGCAATGGGCAGCCCAACATGGTGAGGCAAACCACGCCTTTCCATGGGGAAACCGTAAAAATGGGTATGCAAACACCATTGAATCAGGCTTAGGGCGAGCGATTGCAGTCGGGATGTATCCCCATGGAGCAGCAGGTTGTGGAGCATTGGATATGGGAGGTAATCTACTTGAATGGGTTTTAAGTAAAAACGGTAACCCCGATCAAATAACAGCAGATGATAGTGGCGATTCTCGGGTGCTGCGGGGCGGTTCCTTCAATCTCCTTCTGAGCCGCGCCGCTTCCGGTTACCGCTACGACGGCCATCCTAACTTCGATAACTACTCTTTTGGTTGTCGGTTGGTGTTGTCTGCCCCTATTCGGTAGGCGCCTGTTCGCAATCATCCCATCATCGGCGGCGGGGGCGCTGTAGCACCCCCCTACCATCGGATTCTGTCGTAGGGGCGTCCCATGGGGCGCCCGTCATAAATCCAATCAATATCATGAGGGTACATCATGACTGATAAACGATCCTATCCATACCGAAAATCACCCCGCTTAAAGGGCTATGATTACGCCCAATCCGGCGCCTATTTCATCACTATCTGTACCCATAATCGCGATCATCTATTTGGTCACATCACGGATGGTGAGATGACACGGAACCCATTAGGGGATGTCGCCTATCAATATTGGGCGGAAATTCCGACCCATTATCCGATGGTAACGCTGGATGCATTTATCATCATGCCAAATCATATGCACGGGATCATGGTCTTACACGATGACACCACAAAAACCATTGGCGAAATCATTGGCGCATATAAAGGGTCTGTGACCCGCCATGCACGGCAGGTTCTGAACATCCAAACCACGATTTGGCAACGCAGTTATCATGATCACATGATGCGTGATGAGAAGGCATATTTATCCATTTATCAATATATTCACGATAACCCGCAACGATGGGAACAAGATACCTTTTTTAACGAATCATCCTAACATTAGCGGGGGCGCGGTGGGGGCGTGGTCGCCCCCCTACCGAATCCTTCCGTAGGGGCGTCCCATGGGGCGCCCGTTGGTAATCATTTCACCATCGGCGGGGGCGCTGTAACACCCCCCTACAAGTACAATCGGATCAATCTTAAAATTGGCTTTGCAAACCCCACACCAGCCATTACCATTATCATCCTTGATATTGCCAACTATAGAGACTCCCATCTATGAAACTTGCAGATTTACTAAGTGCCTTACCATTCGGGTTTCCGCCCCCTGATGAAAATCCCGACATTACCGCCCCCGTAACCGAGGATTCACGGGCGATTGAGGCGGGTGGTGTGTTTGTTGCCCGCACTGGGCGCGGCGTTGATGGACACCAATATATTGATCAAGCCATTGCCAATGGTGCGGCGGCGATTATAGGCGAAAAGGCTCTTGCATTAGACGTACCCTATGTGATGGTGCATGATGCACAAGCCGCCTTAGGCTATTTATCCTCAGCCTATTATGGGTATCCTTCGAGCCAATTATGTGTGATTGGTGTCACGGGTACGGATGGCAAAACCTCAACTTCAACGGTGATCCATCATATCCTCAAAACGGCGGGTGTCCGCGTGGGGATGATTAGCACCGTGAGTGCCATCATTGGGGATGAAACCTACGAAACAGGCTTACATGTTACCACGCCGCCTGCTCATGAAGTCCATCAATATTTAAAGCAAATGGTCGATGCCGGGATGACGCACTGTGTATTAGAAGCGACCTCGCACGGATTGGATCAAGGCCGCGTGAATGGCGTTGAGATTGATGTCGCTGTATTGACCAACATCACCCACGAACATCTCGATTGGCATGGATCCTTTGAAGCCTACCGAGACGCCAAGGCCAAATTATTCCGTTTAATGGTCGCTCGTAAACCGAAACGTGATTTTCCGAATATTGCCGTGATCAATGCAGATGATCCCGAAGCACCAAAATTTTCAGAAGCGGCAATTGGGGCTAATTATCTGATGCTGTATAGCCAATCCCAAAGTAATGCTGATTTTTATGTGGATCGCATCCATTATGATGCTGAGGGGACGACCTTTATGCTGCGCGGCAATGCAGGTGATATTCCGATTCGGTCGCCGTGGGTGGGGGGCTTTAATATTATGAATGTTTTGGCGGGGATTGTGGGGGCGGTGTCTGCGATGCCACAACCCGCCCACCAACAACGTATGGTGAGCGCCATCCCGCTCGCCATTTCAACCTTGCCGATTATCCAAGGACGGATGCAACGCCTCAATGAAGGGCAGGACTTCCTCGCCATTGTGGACTTTGCGCATACGCCGAATGCACTTAAACAAGCCTTACTCGCTGCCCGCGAGATGGTCACCGATGGCGGGCGTGTGATTAGCGTCTTTGGGAGCGCGGGCTTGCGGGATCGTGAAAAGCGACGCTTGATGGCGGAAGTTTCTGCTGAACTGGCTGACCTGACTTTTCTCACTGCCGAAGATCCACGTACTGAATCACTTTTAGGCATTTTGGATGAAATGGCAACGGGGATGATCAGCAAAGGTGATAAGGAAGGCATCGACTTCCACCGCGTACCGGATCGGGGATTAGCCATTGAACGCGCTTGTGAGGTTGCCCAAGCGGGGGATGTTGTGATCGTGTGTGGGAAAGGCCACGAACAAAGCATGTGTTTTGGGTCGATTGAGCATCCTTGGGATGATGTGGACGCGCTGCGTGCCGCCCTCAAGGGGGAATCCCAACCGCGCACCTTGCCCACCCAAGATAACCCTGATGATGAATCGTGGTTGTCTGATTAAGGTTATCAATTATTCGGGGATCATGATGTTTTGCAGTATCCTTTAAAAAAACGAGTAAAGGATTTGCGTCATGATAACCGTACTGAAAAATTTGGATGCGACCAGCCGTAATGTATTATTGATCTTAGTGGGTGTTGCGCTGGTCACGAGTGTGAGTTCTTCTCTCATTGGTAACACCGAAGCCAGTAGTTGGTGGGAAGGCTGGCTTCAAAATTTTTCAACCGAAGTTTTTGGTGCGGTGATGACGTTTATCCTGTTTGAGCAGATTATTGGTAAACGTCAAGATCAACAAGAAAAATCTCAAGCGCAAGATACCCTCAAGCAACGCTTGACCCGCCAAATGGGGAGCCAAGAATCGAGTGTTGCCTTACCCGCTGTGGAGGAATTGCGCGCACATGGTTGGTTAATGGATGGCTCCTTGCAACAAATCTCGTTGGTGGGGGCACAATTGAAGGATAGCAATCTAGGGGGGGCGAATTTTGCTGGAGCGATCTTGCGTCGGGCGGATCTATCGGATGTGAATCTAGGTGATGCGAACTTGCAAGGTGCGATTTTAACAGGCGCGAATCTATCCGGATCGCGTTTGGATTTTGCCAATCTCAGTGAGGCTGATCTGGAGGGAGCACAGCTACAAGATACAGCCTTGGTGAGAACCATCATGCCGCGTGCCAAGTTAACGGGCGCAAATTTGCAACAGGCAAACCTTGAAGGCACCGTCTTGACTCATGCAAACTTGATGGATGCCGATTTAACGGATGCTCGATTATTAGGGGCGGATCTGCAACATGCTGATCTGCGGGGTGTGACGTTGACCGGTGCCAAGTTATGGGGCACTCAATTAGATGGTGCGGATTTATCCCATGCGAATTTGAAGGGAGCCTATTTACGCCGCGCAACCTTGATCGGTGCGGTACTCACCAATGCGCAATTTGATGAAACCACCATCCTCCCTGACGATACCAACTGGACACCTGACACGAATATGACGCAGTTTACGGAAACCAAAAATGAAAATGAATAGAGTGTGGCATGAAACCAATTAAAACAAGTATCATATCGTTTTTGCTGATGGTAGCCATGTTGTCATCAATTGCCACTACAGTAGTTAATGCTCAAGATTCAGACCCCGATATTGGGGCTATTTGCGCACAGATTGACCAAAGCTGGGCATCTGATTGGCTAATGGTCATTGATGGCTTAGAACAACTGGTGTCCGCAGATGTTGATTGTGTCGATGGTCGCCCCAGCGAAGGAATTCTCTATGCTGCATATGTCAATTACGCCGTTGAGCTAACCAATAATGGACAATCTGAGGACGCGATTCTCCAATATCAAAAAGCGTTATTGTTGCATCCTGATGGTTCAGAGGCACTTAATGGATTAACGGCGTTGGGTGGGGTATTACCTGAGCCCCCACCTCTGGAAACCTGTTCGACGGATGTAATAGAAACTGCCTTGTCAAGTGTGCCAGCATATCAAGAAACCACATCACGACCATTTATTACGATCGATGGTGATCAATTTGTCGCAGACAGTGCCCAATTTACCCCTATCGGCGTCAATTATTATCCAAGCCGTGCGCCGTGGAGGCGCTTTTTATTAGAAACTGATTTAGCAACCGTTGAAGCTGATTTTTCACGTTTTCAACAAACTGGGATGAACACCATTCGCATCTTTTTATGGTATGAGGCACTATTTATGTGCGCAGGAAATGGCGCAATCCCCCAACCTGATCGCTTTGCATTATTAGATGGCATTATCCACAGCGCTGCTAAACATGATTTGTATTTGATTGTGACACTTCATGATCTGCCTGATTTAATTTGGTATCCGCTATATGATGATCTGCCACATATCCAAGCACAAACAGCTTTTATTTTGGAACGGTATCAATATGAATCGAACATTATGGCATGGGATGTAAGAAATGAAGGCGACATTGATTACAATCGTTATGGTCAAAACAAAGATACTGTCTATGAATGGCTTGGGGTGGTGGCTGAACGGGTTAGAGAGGCTGCCCCCAAGCATCTGATTACGGCAGGGTGGCTTGACGATGCGGAGCTAACCGATCCTTATGTTGATTTTTTGAGTTTTCATCATTGGACAAGTGCGGATGAATTACGGTGGAAAGTATCAACACTGAGAAGTGCAACGGATAAGCCAATTCTCCTTGGTGAATTTGGATTTAGTACATTTACCACTGACGAAGAAACCCAACGAGATTTATTAGAAGCGAATATACAAGCAGCATCAGATGCTGGCGTCATCGGTTGGCTCGTATGGACAGCATATGATTTTCCGACTGATGTCACCTGTTTACCTGCGGCGTGTCCCAGCCAAGAAAATTTTGAGCATCATATGGGATTATGGAAAACTGATGGCACGCCTAAACTGGCAGTTGAACTGATAGCATCCCAAGCTCAAGTTTATAGCCCCACCGAATCTCCACTAGATTTCCGCCTGATTGTGGCAATACGGATAGGTGGGCTTATTGTTGGCGTAAGCCTGATGGTTAGTTTTGTATGGTTTAGATTTAAACGCTTGATATTGAGTCGACCAAAAAATGCTTAAACCCAATAATTCTTATTTTGCTGTTCTGGATTGAGCGCATCAAAAGCGGCTTGGAAAGCAGCAGCAAACGTATTGCAATCGTCGTATCGGTCTTCCGGTTCCTTAGCTAACGCCTTTAAAATAATCGCTTCAATCGATGTTGGTACCGCCGGATTCAATTCACTGGGGACAGGGGGGGGCGTCATAATCTGCGCCATGATCAAATCATACATATTGTCTTCATGAAACGGTAAATCGCCTATCAATAATTCATAGGCCATCATGCCCAAGCTGTACAGATCACTACGTGGGCTAACGGGTTTTGATTTTAAGGATTCGGGGGAAATATATTCTGGCGTGCCAACTTTGTAGCCTTTCATGGTTAGGGTTGTATCCATACCGGGGCGCTTGGCTAGTCCAAAATCAATAAGGTAGTAGTGCAAAACGCCATCAACCGTTTTTGTAATAACATTTTCAGGCTTTAAATCACGATGAATAATATTTTGTTCATGGCCAACGGCTAAAGCCGGCGCGATACATTGCACAAAATCATTAACCTCTTTCAGTGTAAAACGCCGTTCATCATCCAACCATTCGCTAATATCTTTGCCGTCAATATATGGCATCACCATATACAAGATATTATCTTTAAAACCAAAGGTAACAATAGGCACAATATAGTCATGTTTTACATTTTGCAAGGTACGGATCTCGCGGATAAAGCGGTTGCGGGCGGTTTCATCTTCTTGCCGAACATCCGCACGGATGAACTTCATCGCTACAAGCTCACCCTCAGGGCTTGTACCTTGATAAATTTCACCAAATCCACCTTCGTTGATTTTTTGACCAACGACGTACCCATAAAAGTCTGTGCCTGTTAAACTCATCTAATCTATTCCCTGATGATTATTTGCGATGTTTATTGTACATCATTTTTTTCCAATCTTATAAATTTTGCGAGTGAATGCGTAATGTGTGTGGTAGATAAAATGTATGGAGAGGGCGGCGCGGGCAAGTTCGACAGTAACGCTGTCGGACGCAGTCGCGCCGCCTAGGGGGCGGGGGATGTCGCCACAACGTGGCGGCTGAAGTCGCCCCCACTTACTGGAGATTAGTTGTCATATACGCTGGCGACAGTCTCGGGTGTCAAAATTTCAAATTCGCCATCAACGATGATTTGCACCGTGGCCTCGTGGACTGGATCGCGATTTTCATCAAAAGAGAAATCCCCCAATGGTGTTGGTAGGTTTTCAATGGCATCTAATGCGTCCCGAATATCAGATGGTTCTGCACTATTCCCACACCGAATGGCGGTTGCCATTGTCCATGCCGCGCTATAGGCTTGTGCGGAAAATTGATCGGGCAAAAAGCCATATTCAGCTTCAAATGCGGTGACGAAGTCCACATTTAACGGGTTGTCGCTGCTGACATGCCACGCCGCGCCTAAAATGACACCTTGGGCATCATCGGGGATTTCAGTTAACAAAGCTGGTGTATTCAAACCATTATTGCCCACAATCGGCCCCGTATACCCTAAGGATCGAATTTGTGTTAATAACGGAATGGCTTCTGCACCCAATGCGGCAACAAAAATGGCATCAGGGTTAGACGCAATGATGTTGGTAATTTGGGCGTTAAAATCTACATCGCCAGTTTGGAAGGTTTCTTCAGCAACAATGTCGATATTATTGGCATCGGCGGCTTCAAGGAACACATCAAAACCAGTGACCGTAAATTCATCATTATCACTGTAAAGAATGCCAGCTGATTCAACCGCTAACAATTCAACGACTGCATCAACCGCAGCAGGGATTTGTTGATTGTCTAAGAGTCCATTACGGAAGATATATTCCCCCATGTCGGTGATCCCGTTGGCTAAATTTGTGATGCCCATCACAGGGATACCCGCCTCTTGGGCAATTGGATCGGCAGCGAACGCTTGGGTTGAGAAAGTCGGGCCAATGACCGCCACCACTTGATCCTCATTGATCAATTTTTCCATCGCGCTAATGGCTTCTTCAGGGCTAGAACCACCATCTTCTAGATAGGGTACTAAAACGGCGTCACCGAGGTAGCCTGCGGCATTAATTTCTGCGATAGCAAGATCAATGCCTTGTTGTTGGGGAATCCCATAAATAGATGTTGCCCCCGTTAATCCCATGTTTAACCCCAATGGAACTTCAGTGGGTAGATTTTCTGGGGTGGGGCAGGTTTCCCATAAACCCATACGAGGAGCATCATCTTGCGCAAATGCAGGCAAGGCAAAAGATAAAATAAAGAATGTTGTCAAAATCAATACAAAGATTGATCGTTTGTTCACGGTTTAAACTCCATGTTGAAAGCAGTTACATAGATTTTACGTGTTTTTGGCTCAAAAAGGAGGTTTTTAATTAAGATAAGAATAAGAATTAGTTTAGGTTGATAAATTTTTAAATTAATTGATTGTTTTAAAATTAGTGACATATTTCATAAGTAAAAAAAACGATGATACGCTAATTATATACATTAGATAATGAGCAAAAGCAACAATGCCCAATGCTACGCATCAGGCAAAGAATCATATTATTTTTTGGAAACCGATAACAAAAACCTAGCGCGGTAAAGCAAACACAGGTTGGCTCGTGAACGCAATGAGTTGGGCGTTGATCTGTTGTTCAGGGTTGTTAAAGTCTATCGTTAAGGCATAGAGTTCAGTTTCAGGGGTGCTGTTTTGCGTTAATGCAGGATCCGCTTGATTGGCAAAATTGGTTAATAACGATCGATCACTTGGAATCAAGGTAAACAATAAGCCACTCCCATCGGGTAATCCAATGAGTTGACCAATTGCAAAGCCGACACCTTCCCACAATAAAACCTCAATCTGATTTTGGATATCCACTTGATAGATACTCAAGCCACTTAACCGTGATTCAAATGGGAAGGCTCCTAACACCCGCCGCGCTTCATCTTCGGTGGCGTCATCGCTCCAAATAAGAACTTCATTGGGCACATGGTGACTGTAATACAGTTGGGTGCTGGTAATGTCCCATCCGATCTGATTTGGGCTTAGGTTAGTTGGGATAGTTTGCTCCGTGCCCGTTACCAAATCAAAAATGACTAAATCCTCGCCTCGGAGCGCCGCAATTTGTTGCAAGTTGGGGGCTAAGGCCACATGCTTCAGGTCGGGCGGGAACTCCGTGAGGGTGTCATTGGTTGCATCATAGAGCGTTAGCCCAAAGCCATCACAGGTGGCTGAGTATAAAAATTGATTATTGGGTAACCATGCAAACAGAATCGCATTCCCATTGATACCGGTTTCGGCGGCATATAATCGATCCACCACATAATCTGAGCTTGGCGCTTGGCAAGTATCCAATTCCGTAATAAACGGTAAGTCCTCATAAGTTTGAACACTCGCGTCAGAGGCAATGGTTTGAATGGTCATGCTGTTGGGTTCACTGCCTGCCACAACATACGCCAAGGATGCACCCTCAGGTGACCACGCTGGCGGAACCCCCGCGAGTAACGTGTCAGGGTCGGTTAAGGCGTTCGGGCTAATCGGATTCACCGCATTGATCGTATAGAGAATACCCTGTTGCACAAATGCCAATTGTTGCCCATCCGATGAGGCGACCAAGTGCTGGCGTCCTGCTGCTTGATCGAAGGTATAAGCCTGCCCCGGCAAATTATTTAATCGCCCAATGAATAAATCCCCAACAAAAATATGGGCAAATGGTAATTGTGTGATGTCAATAGCGGCGGCTTCGGGTGCTGTGGGAACCGTCGGTGGTAACGTAGCGGTTGCTGTAGGAGCTGGTGGTTCGGGAGTACTGGCATTCGCCGGCGCATTGGGGGCAGTGATGCTGCTGACAGTTGGTTGTATGATGGTCGGTGATGGCGTGGGTGTTATCCCAATTGTATCAGTGGTGCTGGCAACATCACCCATTGCTTGAAAGCTCTCACGCATAAAGTCAAACGTTGGTTGCCAAACGGGGTATACCTCACTTAAGGCAGTCTGGATCAAGACATATCCTGACCCATTCACAGTGAGCGCGGTAAATCGCTGTATGCGGAGGCGCTCATTACAATCATTTACAGTCACGGTTGTGCTTTGTCCGGTGTCCCCAAATGGTAATAACCCGTCAGCACTCAGCCCACGATTGCTTAACACAGTATCTAATAAGCTAGCCGTATCGCTTTGCTCCCCGACTGCGATAATTTCTAAACTAGGCTGTGTACACGCTGACCGTCCCCGCCATGCAAAATAATAGATCGATTCACTGACCACCACGGCTGTCCATAGATTTGGGTGCTGCACGCTAAATAATGGGTTTTGATAGACCGAATAAGGCGAGGTGTTTTCACTTTCTGTGGGGCATAACCGAATTTGCGCCCCACTTTGATCACTATGTAAGATATAGCGAATACCATCATCCATTAAGAACGACCACGAATATCCGTCAATGGTGGCAGGGGTTGGGGTATCGTCTGCTGTTGGGCATCCTAAGGCGGTGTCTGTCCATGTGGCGCCTTCAAAATTAAATTCTATGAGGGTAGCGTCGCGTCCGATTTGCTCTAATAAATACGCTTGTACAAGGTTACGAACGACCTCCGTCGCGGGTTGCAACGCTTGTGATTGGGATGCCATGACTCCCATGAATACGGACACGAGGGTGATAGTCAAAAAGGATTTCATAAGCAGGCTATAATCTTTCGGTAATCATTGTTAGTAATCTTAACGTACTTCATGATGCCGATGCAGCGATGAGTTCCCCATGATCACCTGATTATTTTCATGGCTTGTGTTAAACTCTTGACCCATGACAGACTATACACATGAATCCTATTTATCACCATTTACATGGCGTTATGGCTCATCCGAAATGCGTACCATTTGGGGCGAAGTCCATCGTCGTAAGTTGTGGCGGCGCGTTTGGGTTGCCTTGGCACAAGCCCAATCCCAAGCTGGGTTGGTCACCCCCGAACAAGTTGCCGATCTCAAGGCGCACCAAGACCACATTGACCTCCCCCGCGCCCATCATCACGAGCAAACCTTGCGCCATGATGTGATGGCTGAAATCCATACCTACGCTGAACAATGCACCATGGGCGGCGGGATCATTCATCTTGGTGCTACCAGCATGGATGTGCTAGATAATGCTGATGTGTTACGCCTACGCGAAGCACTGACCCTGGCCGCTACACGGCTAGAAGCCGTTTTACAGGCACTCATTGAACAGATTGAAACATGGGCAGAGCAGCCTACAATGGCCTTTACCCATTTACAACCTGCCGAACCAACGACCGTTGGCTATCGCTTAGCCCAATATGCTCAAGATTTGCTGATGGACTACACGACCTTACAGGACGTGATCCAAAACTTGAAAGGCAAAGGGATTAAAGGCGCAGTCGGGAGCGCTGCATCCTATGACGCCTTGCTGGAAGGGCGCGACATGACCCCCGCCCAACTGGAAGCCGCGATTATGGAACAGCTAGACTTGCCCGCGTTTACCATCGCCACACAAACCTACCCCCGCAAACAGGATTGGCAAATAGGCGTTGCCCTAGCGGGGATCGCAGGCAGTTTATACAAATTTGCATTTGATGTGCGATTGTTGCAATCACCACCCTATGGGGAATGGTCAGAACCGTTTAAAAAAGGGCAGGTGGGGTCTTCTGCAATGCCATTTAAAAAAAATCCTATTAAAGCCGAAAACATGGATAGCCTTGGGCGCTATGTGCAAGCACAAGTTCAAGTGTTGTGGGATAACGCCGCTCATTCATTGTTAGAGCGCACCCTTGATGATTCAGGGAATCGGCGCGTGGTGTTGCCAAGCATCTTTTTGGCTGTTGATGAAATGCTAGTACAAGCGGAACGTCTGATCAAAGGCTTGGTGATTGTAACCAGTGGCATTGACCGCAATTTGGAGCAATATGGTGTTTTTGCAGCGGTTGAACGGCTCTTGATGCAACTGACGACCGCCGGTGCGGATCGTCAAGTGATGCACGAAGTTTTACGGGAACATAGTTTAGCGGCATGGGCTGCGCTCCAAGATGGAAACCCCAATCCACTAATTGAATTGGTGACTCACGATGAGCGTTTATTGGCGTACCGTTCAGCCGAACAAATTCGTGTGGCGATGGATGCCCATGATTATATTGGGGATACCCCCCACCGTGCCCGTCAGTTAGCGCATCAGATGCGGCAGGTGCTAGGGCGCTAGCTATTAATCCTGAAATATACCGCATTGGGGCGGGGCTGTCACTGGCAATCTATCACAATAGACAGCGACGAATTCCCTTGCCACAATGAGAGGGCGCGAGGTCAGCGGAGGGCGCTCCGTGAGGAGCGGTGACGCTGGGCGAGCGCCCCACGCCGCAGGCGCACCCTGTGGTGACGTAATTGAACAATCTTAATGGAGAAATCAACATGCCAGTAACAGTTTTGGTGGGAACCCAATGGGGTGACGAAGGAAAAGGCAAAGTCACCGATTGGCTCGCGGATGATGTCGCGGTGATTGCCCGTTACAATGGTGGTAACAACGCAGGGCACACGCTCAATGTCGATGATGTGACCTATAAACTACATTTTATTCCGTCTGGTGTGTTGCGCGATGGTGTTATCAGTGTCATGGGTGGTGGCATGGTGATTCATCCGCTCAGTTTGCTGGCTGAAATGCAAACTCTTCGTGACCAAGGTGTTGAGATTACCCCCGAACGGCTTAAGTTAGCCAGCAATGCTCACCTCATCACCCCCGCCCATCAAGCCATTGAAGCGGCCAAAGAAGCAGCGCGGGGCTCCAACAAGATCGGGACAACGGGTAAAGGCATCGGGCCAACCTATGCCAGCAAAGTATCCCGTGATGGGCTGCGGGCGGTCAGTATGCGTGACCCCAAACAATTTGCTGAGTTGGTAAAAGCATTTATCACAGAGCAAAATACAATTTTACAAATGGCTTATAATGCTCAACCCCTTGATGCAGACGCCATTGCCAGTGAATATGAAGCGGCTGCTACTGAATTAGCGCCCTATCTCGTCGATGTATCGCCATACTTAAATGCCGAATTGCGTGACAATAAAAGCATTCTTGCCGAAGGCGGCCAAGCGACACTCCTAGATATTGATTTTGGGAACTATCCCTATGTCACCAGTTCCAATGCGGCGGTTGGCGGGGCACTGACTGGTTTAGGGGTTGGTCCCACACATTTTGATCGGGTGGTAGGGGTTGCAAAGGCATATTGTACGCGGGTTGGTGCAGGGCCGTTCCCAACGGAACAAGACAATGAAATTGGGGCAACAATGCGGGGCGATGGTAGCAAACCGTGGGATGATTACGGCACCACCACCGGACGCCCGCGCCGTTGTGGGTGGTTGGACATGGTTGCCTTGCGCTATGCGGCAGAAGTGAATGGGTTAACCGAACTCGCCTTAATGAAACTGGACATTTTAGGGCGCTTTGATGAAATCCAAGTAGCTGTGGCTTATGAGATTAACGGTGAGCGGGTTGAATCGTTCCCCATGGATATTACCGCTTTGGAAAATGCTACACCCATTTACGAAAGTTTTGCTGGCTGGAACCAAGATATTATGGATGTGTCGGACTTTTCAGCGTTGCCTCAAGAAGCCCAAGATTATGTCGCATGGATTGAAGACAATCTAGGGGTGCGTATTCCATTAGTCAGTGTTGGCCCTGGGCGCGACCAAACCCTATTACGCTAACGCTAAAGGATAATTTTTTATATGGCAACATTACCCAACAATATTGCAATTGCTTGTGGGTCAGGCGGATATCGTACTGTGTTTATTCATGGGGTTTTAACCGCCTTTGAAAATGCTCAAATTCGTGCTACAGCTTATGGTGGCACGTCTGCATCGGTGTTAGCCACGGCTAGTGCCGCTATCGGAAAAGCCGATCTCGTTGGGGTGGATTATTGGATCTATGCGCTTGAGATCAAACAACAGTCTACCATAGGTATGAGTGAAGTGACCCAAACCACCGTGGCGGACAAAGCCCCCATGATCACAGCCGAACTATTCAACGATGATGCACCCCGGTTTGTGGTGCCGGCTTGTGCTGTGGTGACGGAAGATGGCGCACAACAAACCCAAAGTGAGCAAGCCCGCCGCCTAGGACGCAAGTTGTTACTATCGGCTGCCCGTCGTAAGCCATCGGATTGGGTAACGGAGCATCTTGAACTCCATCTGTTTGATACCAAAGGTGGAGATCATCCATTAACCTTGGCAAATTTTAGTGATGTGGGCTATGCGTCATCGCGTATGATGCACGCTTGGGACATCCCCGCCACCATTAACGGAAACCCCTATGTCGATGGCTCCTATTTATGCTCTATCCCGGTGATTGAACTGGCTCAAAGCGGAGACTATGATGCTGTGATTGCCATCTCTGCGGATGCCCCCAGCGATACGCTATATGCAGATATTTTTGGGGTGCGGGCTGTGCCTGACACGTTAAACGATACGCCTATTTACAAGATCATGCCTGAAGTCGATCCCGCTTCGTTAGGGGCAGATTTCACTGATGCAACCCCCGATGGGCTAAAAGCAGCCTACCAGCAGGGTATCCAACAGGGGCAGGCATTTATAGGAAAATGGTCTTAAATTTCAGCATATAGTAGCGTAAAGCCTACAAAGCATGATAAAGCATGATATAGTTTAGCATTATGGCTCATATCTTATTTGTTGAAGAAAATCAAAACCGTGCGCAAAATGTGCAACTGATGCTCGAATTTGCCGAACATGCTGTAGATATTGTCCCTGATGCACGTTTGGCTATCGAATTTTTAGATCATGGTTTGTTGCCAGACATCATCATTGGCAAAGTGATCATGGCGGGGATGGATGGGTTGCAGTTATGCCGCCATGTTAAGTCCAATCAGCTATGGGAACATTTGCCCGTCATGCTGTTGGCTGAAGCCCATCATGGGCAAGGCATCCAAAAATTAGCGCAACGGGCAGGCGCTTGTGCCGTATTGTTTCATCCACTGCAACGCGATCTGTTTTTAGCAGAAATTGATCGTGGGATTATTTCGGCTCAGATGCAAACCAACCCCTATCGTAATGCTAATCCTTTTGATGATCCCAAATTTCTTGGGGTGTATAACCAATGGTTGTCTGATCAGCTTTATCAATCAACCTATAATCTGAATCGAACCTCTATTCAGCGTGACCTCGGTGATGCTCACATTGCAGCGATCAATAGTGTGAGTAGCGTTTTGGGCGAAAATCTTGATCTACACAAAACACAAGTACGAATTGTCGAAAAGCTGGCACAGTTATTGCGGGCAAATGTTGCTGCACTGTTTATCCGCGACGGTGAACGATTTACATTAGGGCACATTGCTGGCTTTGGCATCCCAACGCCGCATGTATATCGCAGCCATGATAGTGAATCGCTTGCCCCCATTTGGCAGATTACAGGCAATATTGGTGCACTATTATTTGATACCGATAATTCAGTAGCCGACATTCATGAATTATTTGGGTTAGATGTGGCTGTTCAGTCAATCTTGCTCTCACCATTGGTGGCTCGTGGAGATGTAACGGGTTTTGTATTTTTAGGGCGCATGGGGAAACAAGATAAGTTCACGAGTCGGGATGCTGAAATTGTGTTTTCGGTGGCGAGTGTTGCGGGGTTGGGGTTACGCGGGGCGCAACTGTTTCATGAACTTGAAAATGCCTATGAAGATTTGCAAGAGTTAGACAAGCGTCGCCGCGAGTTTGTGGCGATTACTAGCCATGAACTGCGGACACCGATTGCAATCATGTTAGGTTATGCAAGCCTGTTGATTGATATGGAAGAAAACCCCGACAAGCGAACGCAACTCGAAACCATTGAAAAACAAGCTAACTTTTTAACCAGCATGGTCGATGCATTACTAAATTTACATGAACTTACGGAAAGTAACCAACCCATTCAGTTGCGTTGCCAACGGTTTGATCTGCAAAGCTTCTTAGACCAAGCGATGCAAGTGACCCAAAGAAATAACAATTATTCAAAAGTTGTTAACATTGAACTTCAATGTGATCCTATATCATTAGTTGGTGATGAAATTCGCCTGATGTTGGCCTTTAACAACTTAATAGATAATGCTATTAAATTTAGCGATGAAGGCAACAGCATATCCATCCATGCCATTCCACATCCACATGGTGGGGCGGTGATTACGGTCACGAATAGTGGTAAGTATATTCCACTAGAACATCATGAGAAGATATTTGAGGCTTTTTACCAAGTGGAACCCGCCATTACCCGTAGTTATGGTGGCATGGGGTTGGGTTTAGCCATTGTAAAAGCTGTTGTGCAGATTCATGGTGGTATGATTACGGTTGAAAGCCATCCTCAAGGGAACACGAGTTTCATTGTTAATTTGCCTGCCAAGCCCCCTGACGGTTATTGCCAAGGTATGTTCTAACTAATTGTTGTGGATGGTATATCTATTGTGCGATCAACCACTGCCGTGCTTTTTCGAGGTCGCTGAATATCGTTAAGTTCACACCAAAATTATTAAAGGTGTTGGTGATGTCGAGCATTCCAATCTGCCCAACAATACTTTCCGGCACGACCAATGCCCAATATCGCCACCCATTTTTGGCAGCGCGTGGCCCCCACTCATTGATAGAAAAATCAATATCAGCAGCCGTAAATTCGCCATTATTGCGATCATCTGAAAGCCATTTGATGGCCTGTTTTTCGATTAATACATCAAGTGCTGTGTTCATGGTCTGACGGAAGACTTGCCCGCTAATGGGTTTGTGAAATGTATGGTACATGTATTTATGGTCTGTTTCATACCGTACCGTAGCATACTGGTTTTTAATAATAATATCGTAAGGCATGGCTACAATGTTCTCTATGGTAAGTGTGATACGAAATATATTATTCTAGCCGTCTATCATACAACAAAATTCAGCAGATACCATTCAATGGTTCTAAGTCCTTTTCGCCTAAACTAGTGGCGACAACTGAATGATGTTGCTGAATTTTTTAAAGATATTAGATGATGTTGACTCAGTTTTTAAACTGATGTGATCCACTCGCGCGCTTTTTCAAGATCTGTAAAGAGTGAGAGTTTAACGCCTAAATCACCAAATGTATTGACAATATCAACCATGCCTGCCCGTCCTGCCACACTTTCAGGGACGACCAGTGCCCAGTATTTCCAACCGGCATTAGCGGCACGTGGCTCCCAGTCTGCAATCGCAAATTGTGCATCTTCTGGTTCAAACTCACTATTGTTACGGTCATCTGAAAGCCATTTATTGGCATTGTTGGCTTTTAATGCGTCTAGCCCCGCATCTAAAATATCACGGAAGGGTTGCCCACCAATAGGTTTATGAAATGTGTGGTATACATATTTATGGTCTGTGATGTAACGGATGGTTGCATATTCGTTTTCGAGGATAATTTGTTCAGCCATATCGTTATTTCCTTGATTTTTTATTGATATTATATCAAGTATGAAATAAATTTGAATTAATTTCGTTTTTTTTTATTAATTAAAAGTTAATCAAAGCCCCTATCATCTGTTTAGGTGATAGGGGAGACTTATGAGAATGACTTATGATTGTGGGCGTTTGGCTTCGACAACCACCCAATCCCCTAACGGGCGGCGTTTGTAGGGCTCTAATCCGGTTTGGCGGAGCGCTGCTTCCACATCATCCACTTGGTCTTGAATGATGCCACCAAATACAGCCACCCCACCGGGGCGTACAATGCTGCCTAAGCCCTCACCACTCATTTGGATGATCACTTTGGCGAGGATGTTGACCAATGCCAAATCAAAGCGGCGGGCGGCATGGGTGAGGCTGGCAAGGCTCCCACTTTGGGCGTGGATGCGTTCAGCAACGCCATTGGCAGCGGCGTTTTCTTTGGTCACCTCAACCGCAATATCATCTGTATCCAACGCAAGGATGTTGCCCGCGCCCAGTTTGGCGGCGGCAATCGCTAAAATCCCTGACCCACACCCTAAATCGAGCGTATCCCAACCGGGATGGGCTTCTAAAATATCTTCAGAGGCCATCAAGCACAATTGGGTGCTGGGATGTGTGCCTGTGCCAAAGGCCATACCGGGATCAAGCGCGATCACAATATCGTCAGTTTTGGCATCATCAATCTCAATCCAACTGGGACGCACATAAACGCGCCGCCCAATGCGCAACGGTTTATAGTGAACTTTCCACGCATCTGCCCAATCGGTATCATTGAGGCTTTTGAAGGTGGGGGCGGGGATGGCTAATAAACTGCCCATGTAGCGCAACGCATCTTTGAGTTGTTGCTGTTTGTCGGGCAGGTGTTCATCAGCCGGCATATAGGCTTTGACAATCAATTGCTTGGCAGGGGGCACTTCATCTTCCCAAAAGTCAAGATCAAACCCGGCTTGTTCCATCACCACGCCTTGATGCCCGTAACGATTGAGGACTTCCGCAACGGCTTCGGCGGCTTCGCCATCAACTGTTACCGCAATTTCTATCCATTCCATTGATATTTGCTCCTTAATGTGTGTATATTAGCCATCGCGTGGCAATAGTAAAATAGCCGCGATCATCAGTAAAATTAAACCTGCAATCCGCGGGGGGCTCAGCGGGATCGGCTCATCTCGTCCAATACCTGTGGTGTCAATAATAATTGCGAGTGCCAGTTGCCCAAACAAGATGGCGGCTGACCCTGCCGTAACCCCCGCCCGGGCAATGGAATAAGACGCCCCCGCCACGATGAGAATGCCAATTGAGCCGCCAAGCGTGGTTAAATGCACCACCTGAAACGCCGATTGCCATGTGACGCTTTGGCTCCCGTAGATCAAAAATAACAGGATGAAAAATCCGACAAATCCCCCCCCCATGTTCACCAATATGCCGGTTGGCAGGGGGCCTGCAATGGGTTCGGCGCGGGCAGACAACGTATTTTGAGAGGCGATGGCGATCCCCGCCATAATTCCCATTAAAATGGTAATGATGCTGCGTTCATCAAGTGTCATGATGTGGTAGTCTACTTTCTGATGATGATTGGCGTTTGCAAATTTTGTGTTAGTTTTTTTGGCATCCTGCCCATAATCAGGTACATCTTAGATATGAACCTTATCATTGTTTCGGCAAATCATCTGGCGCGGTTGGGGCTACTGTCTATGTTAGACACGCTCGACGGGTGCGATGTTGTCAGCGATTTAGCCGATGAGCTTGCCCTTGTTGAAGAAGTCGATACCCATGATCCGGATATTATCGTATGGGACATGAGTTTAAACACGGATCGATCCTTGCAAAGTTTGCAGGATTACGCGCGTACAGAATCATTGCCACCAGTCGTGATTTTATTACCAGACGACACAGAACCCACTGTATTGCATACCAGTGGGGCGGCGGGCATTTTACCCCCCGAAAGCAGCCCTGAACAGATCGAAGCTGCGCTAAATGCCGTTTTGCAAGGATTGTTTGTGTTAGACAGCAGTTTTGTCAGTGTGTTACCCGCACCATCCCCGCCCCCCCAAGAAGATGTTCCCGAAGTGTTGACCCCGCGTGAAAATGAGGTGTTGCAACTTTTGGCACAAGGTTTACCGAATAAGTTGATCGCGCAGCAACTCAATATTAGTACCCATACGGTCAAATTTCATGTGAATGCCTTGTTGACCAAACTCAACGCCCAAAGCCGTACCGAAGCGGTGGTGAATGCCACACGGTTAGGCCTGATTATTTTGTAATAAATTTCTCATCGGGCATCCCGTTTAAGGATGGCGAGTTGCCGATTCTTTTTGGCGAAATCATGATTCGGGTCAAAAGATAAAGCGACATCATAATCGGTGATGGCAGCGGCGTAGTTCCCCATATTGTAATGAGTGTAGCCACGCTGCGTGTAAATGTTTGGGTCATCGGGCTTGAGGTGGATCAAAGTTGTATAATCCATGAGGGCATCATCATATTCCCCAACATTACTATAGGCAGCGGCACGATTATATAGTGCATCTGTATGGTGTGGGTCTAAACCAAGTGCTTGGCCGTAATTGTCGATAGCATCTACATAGCGGCTCATATGATGAAACACCAATCCCCGGTTGTAAAAGGTTGCCGCATCTGGACTGAGCAATAACGCGGCATCATAGTTAGCCAAGGCTTTTTCATGATCCTGATTGTGGTAATGAGCGATACCAAGATGATACAGACTTTTTGCGTCATCAGGGTTGATGCGCAAGGCCATCGTCAGATCGTGAATCGCGTCATGATAGCGCCCTAGAATATTGAAAATGTAACCCCGTGACCGAAAAGCGCGATAGTCATTGGCATTCAGTTTGATGGCTTGATTCACGTCATGGAGCGCGTTTTCATATTGATCTAATTTAAGGTAGCTCACACCACGGTCACGATAGGCTTCAGCATACTCAGGATTTAAGCTGATAGCATGGCTATAACTGTGAATACTGCCTTCATGATCGCCAGTTTGCGTTTTGGATATGGCTTGTTGATAGTGCCATTCCGCATCTAAACGGATGCTCCCCATCTGGGTTTTGGTTTCAAATTCAGCTTGGGCGTGTTGGGCAAATTTGGCTTGGCTGGGGGTCACCTCTTCCAAAATAACACTAATGGGTGCTTCAAGGTTGCGGCGCAGGCGATCCATAGCGGCATCAAAATAATCATAGGGCACGCGCACCCCTTGCAAGCGTTTTACTTTTTCAGCAATTACTTGTGGTAGGTAAGCATCTATATCTTGTATGTCAAAGTTATTCATAAAAAGGGGCACAATGTTGCGGTCGGTGCTGATGGCTTTTTCCAACTCGCGTAATACCCAATCATTAGGTTCTTGGCAGCGTTCTAATGTGCCGGGGCTGAGGATGAGAATAAAATGCGCGCGGCTGGTGATCTGTTTTAAAAGTTGGTCTTCAAATTGTCCAAGCGTGAGCCGCTCCACATCCACAAAAACATCATAGCCGTGCATGGCCAATGACTGATAAACTGCCCGTGCGCCCATGGCCGCCGCGTTAATGCGATAACTAATAAAAACAGATTTATATTGTTGTGGCATGACGTTCTTGGCTCTAATTAGTTTAGTGATGTTCAATGTATGTATTATGCCATGATTTTGCTGAATCTACGATTTCAAGCCAAACGTTCAATTTCCAGTTCTAACGCCACACCAAATTGATCATAGACGGTTTGTTGAGCCAGTGCGATCAGTGCCATATAATCGCTGGCAGTTCCGTTGCCCACGTTTACAAAAAAATTGGCATGGCGCGGGGAAATCTGAACACCTCCGATTTGGTGCCCTTTGAGTCCGGCTGCTTCGATCAATCGGCCTGCATAATCATCCGGCGGGTTTTTAAACATGCTGCCTAAGCTGGCTCCGGGGGGTTGGGTACGTTTGCGATGCTCGATAAATTGATTGACTTGGGCTTTGAGGGTGTCTGGATCGTGATTGGGTTCGAGTTGAAGCGTCCCATCAAGCACAACATAGCGCCCATGTTGCCCTTTTAACACGCTATAACGATAGTCGTAGGCAAAATTGGCTAGCGCCCACTGTTGTTGTTCATCATTTTGTAGGTCGTATACTGTGGCAGTGGTGAGGTTGCCTGCCATATCGCCACTATGAGCACCCGCGTTATTCACGACTGCGCCGCCCACCGTCCCGGGAACAGATGCCCCCCATTCCAAGCCTTTTAGCCCCTGTTGCACACAATGCCGTGTGAGTGTCGACAGACTAGCCCCTGCTTGGGCAGTGACCGTGCCTGTTTGGGTATCAATGTCGGAGCCGCGTACCTGATTAACAATCACCAAACCATCAAACCCATGATCGTGGGCGAGGACATTCGCGCCACCGCCTAATATCCACCAGTTAATATTCTGAGCATATGCCCAACGGATTGCCCAGATAAAATCATCACGGGTTTTGACCCGTAAGATACCCGATGCTGTGCCACCCAGCCGCGCCACTGTATACCGTGCGAGGGAATCATTGAGTTGGAATTGCTCACCAAAGCGGTTTTGTAGTTCTGTAAACATGGCTATCATTCCACTAGACAATACACGCTATTGTTAGACCACGAAAATAATGGATAACAGTTGAAATACAAGGCACATAGCATGATTGTAGGATGGCATACATGCCGTCCGCAATTTGCCGTAAAACAGGTGTTTTGGACGGGATATTGACATTTGAAAAATTAATTGAATAATCCCGAAATACAAATGGTGTATGTAGGGGGTGCTACAGCGCCCCCACCAACGTAAATTATAGGACGCCCCTACATGATGGTCATTGTATTCGATACCTTGGTTACCCATTTATTTTATGACTCTTCAAAAGTCTTGTAATACACTTGAAAGCGCTTATTCCGAACTCACATTATTGACGTTTTTCAAGGACGCTCAGCAACGCCCGTCCAATTTGGGGGGCATCACCGGCGGACATAATAATCACTACATCATTTTCTTGGACTTCGGTTGCTAGCACCTGTGCGGTGGAATTTAAATCCCCTGTATGGCGGGCGTCGGGATGCCCAGCGCGGTGCATTCGTTGGGCGATGTCGGGCGCATCTAAACCGGGGGTAAAGGCTTCGCGGGCGGCATATACATCCGTAATGAGGGCATGTTGCGCGGCTCCAAATGATTCTTGGAAGCTATCGGCTAAGGTGCGGGTGCGGCTATACGTGTGTGGTTGCCACACCGCCCACAGATTGCCTTTACCTTGCAGTTGTTCATGCCATGCGTTGAGGGTTGACCGGATAGCGGTGGGGTGGTGGGCATAATCATTGACGACCCGCACGCCAGCCGCTTCGCCCATCAATTCAGAACGGCGGCCTGTGCCGTTAAAGCTGGCAAGTGCTTCGGCAATTTGGTCAAACCCGATCCCGATTTGCCGCCCAACAGCCACAGCCGCCATCGCATTGGCGACATTGTGCCGTCCGGGGAACTGGATTTCAGCGCGTCCGATTTCGCCTTGGCGGGTGGTAGCACCATAACAGACGGTGAAGGCTGTGCCACCTTTGCCATTGGGGGTGAGGTCAATTGCCCACCAATCGGCATTTTTGTTTTCGATGCCATAGGTTACAACAGGCATCATCAGTTTTCGGCGTTCGTCTGCAATGTCTGCCGCGCCAGTGTCATCAGCGCAAGTGATCAAGATGCCTGAGGGGGTGATTTTTTCCAAAAAGAGTCGAAAGGCTAAAACAAGTTCATTTGGGGATCGGAAGTAGTCAGGGTGATCATATTCAACATTGGTCACCACCGCGATTTGTGGATGTAAACCTAAAAACATATGCCCATACTCATCCGCTTCGATCACAAAATGCTCACCAAGCCCCGCGCCTGCGTTCGTCCCTGTGTTGGACATAATCCCCCCCACAATATAACTGGGGTCAAAACCTGCTTCTAGCAAAACATGGCTGATCATAGCGGTGGTAGTGGTTTTGCCATGTGTGCCGGCAACGGCGATAGTGTTATGTTCATCGGTGAGGGTGGCGATAAATTCACGCCGTTCTTTAACCGGAACCCCCACTTGTTGCGCGGCTTGGACTTCTGGGTTGTCATCCCCCACCGCAGAACTTTTGAGAACGAGTTCCGCTAAACCAACATTTTCGGCATGATGCCCCACATGGATGGTGACTCCCTCTTTTTGCAAGGCTTCTGCTAAGGGGCTTAGCGCACGATCCGAGCCGGTGACTGAATAGCCACTTTCGTGTAAAACCCGCGCAATGGCGGACATTCCAAAACCACCAATGCCGATAATATGGATATGTTGACCAGGGATAAGTGGGGATGTGGGCATGTAAACAGTCCTTTTTCGCTGATGTATTAACGGAAAATGATGATCAGTAAGAATAACCCCATCACAACTGCCGTTAACAAGTTGCCATGCAAAAATACAAGTGGTAAATTCCCGACAAAATCGGCGCTCGCACTACCAATGAGGGGTTGCACAAAGAGCGCATCTAGTGGATATTCTAATTGATCCATCATGTACCATAATGACCCTACCACCAAATAGCCATTGATGCCGCCAAAGACTGCACCTAAGATGCGGGTTTGCCAGCTAGAATCATCTGGCAGGCGAACCTTGCCCGATGATGTGCGGTAGCTGCTGGGAGCAAAAGTAGTGGGGGCTTGCTCATAAGCAAAATAAACCACTCCGATAAAAAACGCGGCTTCAACTGTAAAGCGGGTTCCTGCACCAGCGCTACCAATGACCAGATCGAGAATCCAACCATATTCGGTGATCAAAAAAATGCCTAACAGAATACCTGCTAAGCCGACAAACTCTCGATAGATGCCGCGTAAAAATCCGATCACGGCAAAAAAGAGAATGCACAGGCGCAAGAAAAAGACTAATTCCATCATAGGCGGTGGTCAGATGATCGCAATCAAGATAAACAGGAACAAGCCAATCACCAGCAATGTTAAGAGGTTCCCTTGCAGCAACCATGTTAGGGGTAAGGCATCGATGAGGTCAGCGCTGCTAGTGCCTAAGGTAGGCGGTGTAATGGAGTCTAGCGGATAGCCTTTTTCGTCAAGGTAGTACCATAAGGTTCCAAAAACCATATAACCATTAAAGCCACCGGCTAGCCCCCCTAACAATTGGCTTTGTAGGCGGTCACGGGCGCGCCTGCCCCCCGACACCACAAACCGCCCCGGTGGGGTTTGGTACGCAAAAAAGGTGACGGTCAAAATAACAAAGGCTTGAAAATAAAAGAGTGTGCGATTGGGGTTACCTGCCCCGGCGGCCACACTGGTAAAAAACGTATTAAATTGAACCAAGGTAAAGATGGATAGCACAATACCTGCTAACGCGATCAACTCTTTGTCAAAGCCGCGTAAGTAACCAATAATCCCAAATGTGAAAATTGCTAGATACAAAATACTCGACAATTGAATCATTGCCTGACCTCTTTCAATATCACTTGCGCGATGTTTTGAGCGCCGTTTGCCGTTGCAAGGGTTTGGGCGGCGGTTTGCATCGCGTTGCGTGTGTCCGCTTGTTGCACCAACTCGGTAATATGTTGGCTGAGCGTGTTTGTGAGTGTTTCATCATCCACCACCCGCGCCGCACCACGTTCTGCTAACCATTCTGCATTGACTCGTTGATAGCGCCACGCATAAGGATAGGGTATCAGGATGCTGGGCAGATGAAAATAAGGAAACTCGCCTAATGTGGATGCGCCCGCCCTGCTCACCACCAGATCGGCGGCGGCCATCGCTTGCCCCATATCATGGACATAGTCATGGATATGGTAACGGCTTTGAATGTGTGGGGGGAGTTTCGCATACTCGGCTTGGAAAGGTTCCCAGTCTAATGTGCCAATGATGTGCAAAATTTGGATATTGGGCAGGGTATTCAGTAGCGATTCCACTTGCCCTAATAATGCGGTATTAATGGAGCGTGCGCCACGGCTGCCCCCAAACACAAGGATCGTCAACTTTTCAGGATCAAGATTGAAGCTTTGTAGTCCGTCTTTGCGGGTGGCTTGCATAAACTCTTGCCGTAGTGGGTAACCGGTGGCTTCGATCTGTTTTTTGGCGGCATAAAATTGATGGGTGTCGGGTGTGGTGGCGGTGATGACTTTTGCAAAGCGCCCCAAAACCTTGAGTGTTAACCCCGGTTCAATATCCGGCACAAAAATTACAATAGGAATACGGAGCAACATACCTGCCACTGCAATCGGTAGCCCAACCCACCCACCTGTTAGAAAAATCACTTGGGGGCGTTTGCTGAGCATTAAGCCTAGCGATTGCAGCAGCCCCAAGGCAAGCTTGGCTAAACTGGTGACCATCCGCACAACACTAACCCCATGCAAAGGCCCTGCATGAACGCGATCAAAGCTATCAAATTGTATGCCCGCGCCCTCAATGAGATCGGCGTCGAGTCCGTCTGCGCTCCCCACAAAATGGATGGTGTGGTGGGGGGCTAGGTTACGAATCGCGCTCACGACGGCTAACGCGGGATATATGCCCCCGCCTGTGCCGCCGGCGCTCACCAATATCCGTTTGGGGGTGTCCGTCATGGGTTTGTTCTTGGCTCTGTTTTTCTGTTGTTGTTGATTCACTGGCGACATCGGATGCCGCACTGCTGTTGGCTTGATCGGTTTCTTCTTTTTGTGGTGCGGTTGTATTGTGACGCAAATCAAATGGCAGGTGGTTGGCGCGTTCTTTAGCGGGGGCATCCTCTTTTAAAGATTGTCGGGACACTGATAGCACCAATCCAATGCCCGCCATAGCGGTCACTAAACTAGACCCACCAAAGCTGATAAACGGCAACGGAACACCCGTTGGGGGGACTAGGGCAGTCATCACCGCAATGTTAAGCATAGCATCGTAAGCAATTGACAGCACCACACCAGAGGCGAGCAACGCACCGTACAAGTCTGTAGCGTTTTTGGCAACGACAAATCCGCGATAGACCAAAAACATAAATAACCCTACAACGATGAATGCGCCCATTAACCCGAGTTCTTCACCAATCACAGCAAAAATACTATCTGTATGCGGGAAGGGAAGCCGCCCAAATTTTTGTGTGCCTTCGCCTAGCCCTACACCAAACAGTTGCCCATTCAAAAAGGCTTCTACCGACGCTTGCACATGGTCATTGGCTTGGGTGAGGTCTTGGATAGCGGCGAGGTGGTCATTGATCCGTGACTGAGCATAGTCTAATTGGGTGATCATTAAATAGCCTGAAATACCCGCACCGCTAGCGATCCCGCCGAGTTGGAACCAGTCGGCACCTGCCAAAAAGAACATGGTCAGGGCGGTGGCCATCACCGTGGCGGCGGTGCTGAGATCGGGTTGTAGTACCAGTAAGATACAAGTTAAACCCATTAAAATACTAAAGGGGATTAATCCATAAGAAATATTTTTGAGGTGCTTTTGACGACTCGCTAACCATGCCGCCATGTAAACCACAACCGCCATTTTGGCAGCTTCACCAGGTTGTACGGAACCTTGGATTAAGGAGCGACTAGCGGCAAGGCGTTCGTCACCAAATTGTAGCACCATCACCAAGCTACCAATGGTTCCGATCATGATCCATAAGCTATACCGTTGCCAAACACGGTAATCAATGGCCGATAGCAAAAACATAACGACCAAACCGATCACAAAGTTGCGCATGTGGCGATCAAAAAAGTATGAGGTGCTAGCGTCATCCGTCGCTAAAAACGAGGCGCTGATGCTGGCTGAATACACCATCAACACACCAATGGCGCATAACACTAAGGCGGCTAACAAGGTAAACACATCAAAGTCTGCTGAAAGCAGGCGTTTACGTAATCGGGTGAGGAAGGATACCTCAACCGTTTTCTGTTCTTGGGGTAATCGTAATAAACTATCTCGCATAACGATATTATGCGATGTTTTGGGGATTTTTGCCAGAAAGAGGAGTTCAACAGCTATCTGAGATAGTTGTGAACTCCTTGATTATAGAAAAGCATACTGCTCCACGTTAATGATGTTAGCACAACTTTTCACAACTGCCGATGTTGATTTTTGATGTCACCAACCAATTTTCGGAAATGTTCACCACGATCCTCAAAGTTGGCGTAGCTATCGTTGCCTTCTGTGCCTGGGCTGAGCAAAACCGTGTGACCACGATCTGCAAATTGCGCGGCGAGCTTGACGGCTTTTTCCAATGTATTGACTGCCCGTACCCGCCGAATCCGACCCCCGCCGCGCCGTGCATGATTGATCACATGGGCGATTTGTTCAGCTTGTTCACCGTATGTAATGACAGCATGGCATCGCTCTAACGCAATGCCTGCAAGTTCTGACCAGCTATGATTATGGATTTCGCCACCGACCAACAAGACGATAGGGGCATTTAAACCCAATAATGCTGCTGCGACCCGTTGTGGGGTGGTCGCTACACTGTCGTTAACCCATTGCACACCATTGATGGTATCCAAGACTTCTAAGCGATGAACCACCCCTGTAAAGTCGAGAATGGCGGTTCGCATTGCGTCAATACTCACCCCGACAGAGCCAGCAATGGCGCAAGCAGCTAACACATTCATGGTTTGATGTTCGCCCAAGACTTGTAGTTCATCACGTTCACAAATCACTTTTGCGGTGGAGGCAGGGCTGCTGTTGCCAACAACGGTTAAGCGGCTCCCCAGCATAAATGCCCCATCTGTGATCATTGATCGGGCGGAAAATTGTCCTTTAAACGCTGGGATGTTTTCGCCAAAAGAGCTAGCGATCAAGTCATCACCATTTAAGATCACCATATCATCGCCTGCTTGGTGTCTAAAGATATTTGACAGCGCCCCAGCATAGCGCCGTAAGCTGCCATCGTGTTCTGCGGTGGAGGCAACATTCAAAATCGCGCTGATGTCGGGGCTATATTCCGAGATTTCTAAAGCGTAGCTATTGAGTTCGAGCAATACAACATCTTTTTCCGTAATGTTACTGACGTTATCCAACACATCATCGCGAACATCGCTGCTAACATAGGTTGTGCGACCATCGGCTTGCAGCATTTTGTCTAAGAGCGTGATGGTGGTGGTTTTGCCAACACTCCCAGTGACCCCAATGACCATACTGGGGCTGTTGTCAAGAATAATGCCCAGCGCATTACGCACCGGGATGTTCCGCTCGTTGGCTTCTTCCACCAAGTTCAAATCAGCCAGTGTGCCATCCGAAAAACATAGTAGATCGGTTTCGTCTAATAGCTCGGCGGGTGGGGTGCCGAGTGCAAAGGACACAGGTGAGAGCAAAAAGTCGAGCAACGAATCGGCGGCATCGCCAGCATCGCGTTCATCCGCAAGGGTTACGGTTGCGCCTTGGTCTGCCAGCCACTCGGCGAGCCGTTTGGCGCGGGCGTCCATGCTGGCAATTGTAATTCGTTTATCTTTAAATTGGTCTTTCATAACTGTCCTGTTCTGTGGATGTTTGAAGCGGTATTCATGGATAAGTGACCCCTTATCAGAATACCCTAGATGTTATCATCCAATGATTTGTTTCATTACTCCGCAAATTCGAGGCTTAACAGCGTACCGGATGCGGGTAATAGGTAAATACGGTATACCATGCCGGGTTGTAACACTTCAAGCGCTTCTGGCGGCATGACAAAACGATAGTCCCCAATTTTTAAGTAACTACCAATGATTTGCGCACCGCCTCGGATGGTGCGAATCCGTCCATGCATGAGATCCCAACCGAGTAGTAAGCGCCGATAGTTCGCAAGGTTATACATGATACTTAAAATGATAGCTGCAATGTAGCCTGTTTGAGTGCGTAGGTCAAACAGGGCATCCCCAAAGGGCATGGATTCTGCCCAAGCGAGCAAGCCAGCGGCAATTCCGATAGGCAAAATAAATGATAAGAGCCCGATGATGACCGTGCCCCAATAGCGGAACCATAACATGCGGCGTTGCCGTCCTGAAAGTCGCCAATCCTGATTTAACCGTAATTCATCAGGCAAAAACCCAACTTCATCGGCAAAGGGGAAAAACATATCATCAATATTTTCAATTGCTGTGGTTTGTTCGTTGTCCATAAATTTATAGTATGTTCCGTTCAGTTGTTTTTGAATGGTTAGAGTAGCACAAGCGCAACCCCGACCATCGCCGCTAAGATGCCCACCAGCCAAAAGCGTTGAACGACTTGGGTTTCGCTCCAGCCGCCCCGCTCAAAATGATGGTGGATAGGCGCCATCCGAAAAATCCGTTGCCCATTGGTGTATTTGAAATAGGATACTTGGATCATCACGCTCAGCGTTTCCATAACAGGCACAATGGCAATTAAAGGTAATACAAACCATTGTCCCGTCATTAGGGCGACGGTTCCTAATGTGGCACCTAACGAAAGTGAGCCGACATCGCCCATAAACATTTGGGCTGGTTTGGCGTTGTACCATAAAAACCCGAAACAAGCGCCCACCAGAATAAAACAAAATTGCACCAAAAAGGATTGCCCCTGCAAAGAAGCGATAATCCCATAGGCGGCAAATGCGGTTGCTGTAATGATACCTGCTAGTCCATCCATGCCATCGGTGAGGTTCACCGCATTCGACACCCCAACAATGATGAAAATGCCAATTGGTATCCAGATGATGCGCGGGATGGCGATCTCAGTAGGAATGAGGGGGAGCAACACGCCATTGGCAAATTGTGTTTCGCCGAAGCTCATCACCAACACGGCAACACCGGCGAGGGTGAGTTGCCCCATAAATTTGGCGCGGGCGGAAATCCCTTCACCAATAGGAGTTGTGCCAAGGATGCCTTCGGCATCATCATAAAAGCCGAGAATCGCAAATGTACCTAATACAAATAGTGGGATCAAAATACTTTGGCCTGAAAGCCCCTCACGAACAAGGCTAGCGATATTCAGCCCTAGTGTGAGAACAATCGCCGGAATCAAGATCAGGATGCCGCCAGAGGTCGGTGTACCAGCTTTTTCTTTGTGCTGGGTTAGCTCTGCGCGGATTTGCTTACCCCATTTAAGGCGGTGCAAGATTTCCACAAAGGGGCTGCCCCACATAACCACCAGCATGAAGGTAAACCCACCCAATGAAAGGGCAAATGGGATATCGCGTAATTCAGCGGCCATGATTTGTCCTTTTTTGACGTGTGGCGTGGTGTGGTATCAACATCGCTTAATTATCTCGTCCAAAGGGTTGCCCACCATTCGCCATTAATTGTAAGCGGACATCATCGGGGGGGATTTCAAGCATCACCACTAAGCGCTCCACCAATTGGCGGAACGCGGGCGCGGCTGTTTGGCTGCCCCAATAGGCCGCTGGCCGATCCAACATGATCAGGATCGAAACGGCAGGATCATCAGCAGGTAAGAACCCGATAAAGGATGCCCATGATGCCGTATCCGAATACCCACCGGGGATGGGTTGCTGGGCAGTGCCCGTTTTGCCAGCGATGCTGTAGCCTTCTACCCGTGCGGGTTCCCCGAATGCACCCGGAGCAACGGCATCGACCATCAGATCGGTGATAGCATTAGCAACTTCGGCTGAAATCGGGCGGGAGACGGGGTTTAGTGGGGTTTCAAATGTACGATCCCCATCATAACGCGCTTTAACAATATGTGGCTGCATCAGTAAGCCATCGTTAGCAATGGCATTCACGGCGCTTAACATTTGTAAGGGGGTGACTGCTAACCCTTGACCGTAACTGATGTTTAAAAAGGCGGCTTCATTCCATAGCGGATCACCGGGGAGATACAACAAACCAGGCTGTTCGCCTTCCATATCAATGCCTGTTTCGCTACCAAAGCCAAAATCTTGTAACACATCATAAACAGCAGAAGGCCCTAACAGGCTATACCATGTCGCCGTGCAAGTATTAAGCGATTCTGTTAAACAGCGGGCAAAGTTGACATTCCCTTTGGCCACCCGATCAGAGTCACAGATCTGGACGCCAACCGCTTCATAACACCCCGTATTGTTGTACGTCCAATTGAGGTCAACGCCGGGTTCGTCGGCTTGGAGGGTGATGGCGGCGGTAATGACTTTAATAATACTACCGGGTTCATAGAGCGACCCAATAGCAGGATTATAAATTTCTTCGCCATAGGGATTGTCACAATAGGCTGGCAAGGGCAGTTCTTGCCCATATTGGAGCCAAGGATAGGAGTACATCGCTAGAATTTCACCTGTGCGAGGATCCATCACTAAGGCGGTGCCCCCACAAGACCCTTGCTCGACAATCGCATCTTCTAAAACGGTTTTGACCAAAAATTGAATATCCCGATCCACCGTTAGCACAAGGCTTTGACCGTCGCGGGCTTCTGGCACATCTGAAACATCAAGGATGGTGCCTTCGGTAGTGATCTCACGAGAGCTACCCGCCAAGAGACTATCATATTTGGCTTCAATGCCATAAAAGCCCTGTTCACTGTAATTCACAAACCCGATCAACTGTTCCGTGAGATCGCCTTGCGGGTAGCTGCGCAAGGGGATGGATTCAATTTGTAAGCCTGTGATGTCTAAGTCTTCGACAGCAAGGGCGGTGGCGTCGTCTACCGGACTGGCTAACAAAATATACTGGCTAAAGACGCCATTTTCATCGGGTAATAGATTGTTATATAACTCTACTTCGTTAAGCCCCAGAACAGCCGCTAGCTCGGTGGCTGTTTCTTGCCGAAAGTTATACGGTACGAGAGAGGGGCTAATCCCAATCCGATATTGAAAGCTATTCACGGCCAAAACGATGCCATCGCGATCATAAATTTGCCCACGATTGGGGCGGATCTCTTGGGTAACCCCTTCACGTTCAGACGTTGTTTGGCGGAACTCCTCAACAGAACTGCTCAACCGTAATTGGAAAGAGAGTAACTGACCGATCAGAATTGCGGACGCAATCCCCATGGCAACCAGCACTATTGCTGTACGACGATTAAAAACATCCATTAGCTTGCTCCCTTAGCCATTGAAAAGATGATGTGTATGGGCGTTCTACAGAACACCCATAGGCACCTGTTACGCATTTATAGACATAATTTTCGAGGTGATACCCAGTTTCCAATAGGATACAAGTGTAGGGACGGCGTACACGCCGTCCGTTTTTCTCAAATTTGTGTTCTCGGACGCCATGTATGGCGTCCCTACAAATCGCTTTATTGCTTAATATACGATCTATCGGTGTCATTCCTGTGCGCCCCATTCATCAAAGAGTTCCTGTAAGCGATCCAACTGTCGGGTGAGCCACCCAGCAAAATTATCATCATACACACGCGGCGTGGGGGTGGTCAGAATCGGGGTGAGGGTCGGCGCGGGTTGATCATAAACGTAGCCATCGACCACCACATATTGAATGTTTTCGGGTGCGGCGGTGACAAACCCCATGCCAATCGCCCGATCAATCAGGATAGGCACGCTTTGCAGTTCGGCGTTTTCAGCACGAAGCAATTCATTTTCCCGTTGCAAGCGGTCGCGCTGGTCACGCAACGCTTGAATGTCGCGGGCGGTACTCACATTCGTGGTGGCTTGTATCAAATATAGGGCGCCGATGATGACCGAGATCACCACAAACAAAATCAACACAGCGATAAATTGTTGACGTTCGCGCCGTTCGCGCCGTTGTTGAGAGGGATTTTCAGTCAGCATAATAGAACATGTGTTGCAAAATTAGCCATTCGTTTTTAAAATCTATATACCCCACATTATAGGGCAAGCGCAAACAGAAGTCTAAAGTTGTTTTAACCATTTTAGGGAGTATCCGATTCTATGGCTACTTATGAAGCCCCCCCATACATCCGCCGCATTTTGGATAACTTGCCCACTGCCACTGGGGTTTACCAAATGTTTAATGATAAAGGGCGCATTATTTACGTTGGCAAGGCCAAAAACCTACGGAATCGCGTGCGGTCATACTTCCAACCGAGTAACAAAGACCCTAAAGTGATCCAAATGCGCGAACACATCACCAATATTGAGATCCTGATTCTTGAAAATGAATTGATGGCACTCAATACCGAGGCGCAACTGATCAATGCGCACCGCCCGCGCTATAACGTGATTTGGAAAGATGATAAACGCTATCCCTTTATTTTGATCAAGATCAAAGACCCCTTTCCAAAAATTGAGATCACGCGCCGCGTGAATCGTAAAGATGGGCATCGCTATTTTGGTCCTTATGCGTCTGTGTGGGCAATCCGTGAAACGTTGGACGCCTTGCGGCGGGCGTTCCCCTATCTAACCTGTGATCGGGATATTACGGGCGATGATGAACGCGCCTGTTTGTATTATGACATTAAGTTATGCGGTGCGCCGTGCATCGGGGCGCAAAGCCGCGCAGACTATCACGCCAACTTAGACGGGTTAATGCGGGTTTTAGAGGGTGACGGTCAAGAGATGATTGATACGATGACAGTTGACATGGAACGCGCCGCCGATGCCCTGAATTTTGAAAAAGCCGCCATTTTGCGCGATCGGATTCAAGCCTTGCACCGCGCCACAGTGCGCCAATATTTGATCGCTAAACCCGATGCCAATATCGACGCGGTTGGGGTGTCGGAACAAAACGGTGATGCACTGATCCAGTTATTTATGATTCGGCGTGGACGGATGATCGCGAGTGAATCCTTCCCGATGGAAAATACGGAGCATGAAACCACCGTCCAAATTGTGGAAAGTTTCATCAAACAATATTATGCAACGGCCACCAACTTCCCCACCGATTTGTTGTTACCGGTAGATGTTGAAGATACCAATATTTTAGAACAGTGGTTATTGGAGCGAAACAAGGGCAAAAAAGTATATTTGGCGGTTCCACAACGCGGCGAAAAACGGAAGATTATGCAGCGTGTGAACGAAACAGCCAACGAGCAATTGACCTTGCTCCAAGCACAATGGGCGGCTGACACCCATAAGCAGGAACAAGCGCTTGCTGAACTGCAATCGGTGTTACACCTCAAGGAACCCCCTAATCGGATCGAGTGTTTTGATATTAGTACGCTCCAAGGCACGGCAACGGTTGCCAGTCGGGTGGTATTTGTGCAAGGGGTGCCCCGTAAAAGCGAATATCGGCGCTTTAACATCAAAACGATTGAAACCGAACAACCCGATGACTTCCAATCCATGCGCGAGGCATTAACCCGCCGTTTTAATCGTTACCTCAAAGCGTTGGATGAAGATGCCATCCCCACAGGGAACCAAAAAGATGCGAATGAAACGTGGCGTTTATTGCCTGATCTACTTTTGATCGATGGCGGGCGCGGGCAATTGAATATTGCCGTTGAGGTCTTAACAGACCTGAATCTGTTGGAACATGTGCCAGTGGCGAGTTTAGCCAAACGATTGGAAGAAGTGTTCACCACAATCCAAGAAAAACCATTTTTGTTGCCGCGTAATAGTGCCGCTTTGCAATTGTTGCAGCGTGCCCGTGATGAGGCGCACCGCTTTGCCATCACCAGTAACCGTAACCAACGTCAAAAGAAAGGGATGGCAAGCCGCCTAGAAACCATTCCTGGGATTGGCCCCGCCCGCCGTAAAGCGTTGCTCAAAGCGTTCAACCGCGATATTGATGCCATCCGTGATGCGAGTTTAGATGAGTTGATGGACGTTCCAGGAGTGACCTTGGAAATTGCTCAAGCGCTCAAGGCTGCGCTGTGATAGACTGATTTTGGGAAGGTTGGGACGTGTCATGCCGTCAGCATGTAAACAAATTAGAGGATATAAGCGAAGATGGAATATATTGCGTTAGTAGCCGACGACGAAGCCGATAATCGTGATATTTTTAAGGCATGTTTAGAGCAAGCTGGGTATGATGTGATTGTGGAGGCTGTAGATGGCCGAGAAGCGTTAGCGCTGTTAGCGGAACAAACTTTCCATCTATTGGTTTTAGATTTACGGATGCCACATGTTGATGGGATTCAAGTATTACATGATTTAAAACAAGATGCGCGGCATGATGCGATGCCCGTTATTGTTATTACGGCAAACCCACACATGCGTGATGAAACGCTTGATCTGGCTGACCATGTGATGTACAAACCTATTGACCCGAAATCATTAGTTGCATTTTTAAAACGGATGAGAGATGAGTAAGGATTTTGTTCACTTACACCTGCATACTGAATATTCACTATTAGACGGATTTGCCCGGATTGATCGGGCGATCAAGTATGCTGAAGAATTAGAAATGCCCGCTTTGGCGATTACCGATCACGGTACTATGTTTGGCGTGATCGACTTTTTCCGTGCGTGTAACGATAGCCCCGTGAAACCCATTATTGGTTTAGAGGCATATCTCGCGCCGCGTGGAATGCGTGACAAAGATTCCGAACTGGATCGCAAACCGTTTCATTTATTGCTACTCGCTAAAAATGAAACAGGCTACCAAAACCTGATGCGTTTGGCGTCTGAAGGGCAACTAAATGGATATTATTACCGCCCACGTGTGGATCGCGATTTGCTGGCGGAATGCGCCGACGGCTTGATTGCCACCAGTGGCTGTTTGGCGGCAGAAATCCCCAGACTCGTTGAGGATGGTAATGACCAAGCCGCCCGCGAAAAAATTGGCTGGTATCAGGATGTGTTTGGACCCGAAAACTTTTTCTTGGAACTCCAAGAACATGACATCCCTCAAATCCACACCTTGAATCAATGGTTGGTAGACAATGCCAAGTATGTGGGCGATGTGCCGTTACTCGCCACCAATGATGTGCATTATGTGCGTAAAGAAGATTATGACAATCATGATACGTTATTGTGCATCCAAACGGGGAATTTAAAAAGCGACGAAAAACGGCTCCGTATGACGGATAACTCCTATCACATGCGTTCTCAAGAGGAAATGTGGCAACTCTTTGGGGATGTGCCCGAGGCATTGATCAATACCATGCGCGTGATGGATATGTGCGATGTCGATTTGAACACTGACGGCTATCATTTGCCGGTGTTCCCGGTGCCGCCGCGTTTTAATGATGATTCAGGTGAGTATTTACGCTATCTATGTGAAAAAGGGTTGTATTGGCGCTTTGGCGATAAAGTCGATACTGATCCCCAATATATGGATCGCCTAAACCACGAACTCCACATCATTGGTGATATGGGGTTTAATACCTATTTCTTGATTGTGTGGGACTTATGCGAATTTGCCCGTCGTGCCGATATTTGGTGGAATGTGCGCGGATCGGGTGCGGGTAGTTTGGTGGCCTATTGTTTAGGGATCACCAACCTTGATCCACTCGAAAATGCGCTGATCTTTGAACGCTTTCTCAATCCGGGGCGCGTGTCCATGCCCGACTTTGACTTGGACTATCCCGAAGACCGTCGGATGGAAATGATCGAATATTGTTCCCAAAAATATGGGGAAGATAAAGTTGCTGCGATTATTACCTTTGGAACGATGGGGGCAAAAGGCGCGATCCGTGATGTGGGTCGGGCGTTGGATGTGCCATTGCCCGAAGTGGATCGCATTACGCGCACGATTCCAACCGTTCCTAAGCTACCGAAAATCCATGATCTGGTGGGGGATGATCCTGAAAAGGCGATCCCCGATTTGCGCGATATTTATAAAGCTGATGCAACCGCCCGTAAGATCATTGATGTAGCGGCAGCGGTGGAAGGGGTTCCACGCCATGCCAGCACCCATGCAGCGGGGATTATTGTAGCGGATCGTCCTTTAGTGGAATATATTCCGCTACACCGCCCAACCAAAGGCGATGCTGAAAATAGCCCCGTTAAGATGGTGACGCAGTTCCCCATGGAAACAGCGGAATCAATCGGCTTGCTTAAAGTGGACTTTTTGGGGCTTTCAACCTTAACCATTTTGCGGAAAGCCTGCGAACTCATCGAACAATATCATGGCAAAAGTTATGATATGTCGAGCATTCCGATCAAGCCTGATCCCGATGATGAGACCGTTACAAAGCGGGTAGCAGCATCTTTTGAAATGATCGGACGAGGTGAGACGGTTGGGGTGTTCCAAATTGAAAGTAGCGGGATGCGCCAAATGTTAACCGAGATGCGCCCCAAAACCTTTGAGCATATTATCGCGGCGATCTCGTTGTATCGTCCGGGGCCGATGGATTACATTCCAACCTTTAACGCGCGGATGCACGGGCGCGAAGAGGTGCAATATCATCATGATATGCTGATTCCAATTTTGGGGAATACCTATGGGATCATGGTCTATCAAGAACAATTGATGCAGATCGGGGCGGAGTTGTTTGGCTATACGCTCGGTGAAGCGGACTTGATGCGGCGGGCGGTTTCTAAAAAGAAAGAAAAGGAACTCAAAAAGCACCGCGAAATCTTCCGGGAGCGGGGGCCTGATCATGGGGTGGATGTCAAGAGCGCTGATAAGATTTTTGACGATATTGAATTTTTTGCGCGATATGGGTTTAACAAATCTCATGCGGCGGACTATGCGGTCATCACTTGCCAAACGGCATTTTTGAAGTGTCACTATCCGCATGAATATATGTCGGCATTGATGTCGGTTTATTTTGATGATTCGACCAAAGTCAGTTTGTTTGCGTCGGACTGCCGCCGTATGGGGATTCAGGTGTTACAGCCTAGTGTCAATAGTTCTGAAACAGACTTTGCGATTGAATCGGGTTTAGATCCTGACTATACAAAAGATGGGCGTGCCATTCGGTATGGCTTGGGCGCGGTTAAAAATCTGGGCTTGGGCGCGATTGACTATATTCTCTCGATTCGTCAGGGTGAGCCCTTTGTTGATCTGGAGGACTTTCTCAAACGTTGTAATATGAAACATTTGGGTAAGCGTGGTTTAGAATCCATGATCCGTGTGGGCGCGTTTGATGAATTTGGTGAAGATCGTGCGTTGCTGCTGCAAAACCTTGAAAGATTGATGAAATATAGCATCGATTACCATAAAGATGCCGAGGTTGGGCAAGTTACCATGTTTGATATGTTGGGCGGTGGGGCTGACGATGACAAACATAGCAATAGTTTGGCAAGTGTCTTAACCGAAAGCCCGCCACCAGAATGGGATCACCGCGAACAATTGCGCTGGGAAAAAGACCTGATCGGCTTGTACATTTCGGATCATCCTTTAAATGCAATTTGGAGTGATTTAACCCAAATCCAAAATCATATTGCGATTGGTGAGTTAATTGAAGAAGGCGAAAACGCCAGCAAACGCGCTGTTACCATTGCGGGGTTATTAACCGATATGCGGGTGATCACCACCCGCAAAGGTGATCCGATGGCGATTGTCACCATTGAAGATGTTTCCAATAGTTTGGAAGTGGTCGTTTTTCCGCGTACATGGCAATCGTATAAAGAAATTTTAGAAACGGATCGGGTTTATGTCGTTAAAGGTAAAGCCGAACTACGCGGTAATGATATGCAAATTATTGCTGATGACATTAGTCAAAATTATCGCTCAAAACCAATTGTAGCACCTACTCTGTTTGATAATCAATATCTGCCCCCCCTGCCCGAACCTGATCTAGAATATGACGAAGAAACGGGTGAGGTGGAATCCTCGATGGCGAGTTCACAAGATCGTTTGAATGAGTCTCCGACGGTGCCGATCCCTGATCAAGATCCAGCAACGAGTGGGGCAAAGGCATACGTGGAACCTGCTCCGATGATGATCGAGAGCAATACGCCACCTGCCCCCGCCATTACAGTGCCGCCCCCTTCTGTAACGACCAATATTCCCAATTGGTTGGAAGAACCCGAAGATTTTCGGATGGGGTTTGAGCAACGCCTTGATGAGGAAGAACCCATTTACGATGATGTAGGCTATGATGAGGCATATGGCGTCCCCGAACCCGCTATAGCTTATCAGGCATCGTCATCACCTCAAGCGGCACATGTCGCAGAGGTGGGGCATGTGCCAACGCGGAGCTTGCCACCTAAACCTGTTGCCCCCCCCGTGCAACAACGGACATTGGTGGTATTGTTCACGTATGATCCAGCGGATGCCTCGCAAGCGCGGCGGTGCATCAACAATACCAAAACGAATTGTTCAATGTCGCCTGCGGGGAATTATCATTTGGTGATGGTGTTTAAGGTCAACGGACGGTATAGCCGTATTGATTTTGATTTGCGGTATTCGCTCACGGATACAACCTTAGAACGGATTCGTGCCAATAGTAGTGTCGAAGATATTTTGGATTATCCGGGAGTGCCCGATCAATTTCGGTTAGAAGATTATCTTGAAAATGCCGAAGATTACCGCGTGATGTCGTGATAAGAGGCGTTTGTGTTTGCCCACTTTTTCGGGAGCAGATATAGCTGCTCCCCTACAGGAAGTTCGGAAGGTTCAAAACCACTTATTCGAAGCTGAGGTTACACCATATCTAAGTTAAAAAGGAGCTTTTTCATGATCCCCGAAACGTTACAAGCCCATGATGGGGTTCGGTTGCATACCTACCAATGGCCTGTGGAAAATCCCAAAGCGATTGTTTTTCTTTCACATGGCTATGGGGAACATATGGGGCGCTACCCACATGTTGCCGAGGCTATCAATGCGGCGGGGTATACCGTCTATGCAATTGATCATCGCTATCACGGGCAAAGTGGCGGTGATCCCCGTTGGGTTGTGCGGGATTTGGATCAATTGGTGGATGACTATGAACTCTTGTTTGAAGCTGCCCCCGACAACCTGCGCCGCTTCCTGTTAGGGCATAGCATGGGCGGGAATATAGCAACCCGTTTTGCGTTGCGCCATCAAGACAAATTGCATGGATTGGTCACTTCTGGGGCAGGGGTTTTGTTGTTGGCGATTCCTGATATGGCGACCAATCTACTTGGGGCTGTGGGTAAAATTATTCCGAGTGTGCCAATTGCTGCACCTATTGAGATATCCACCTTAACTAATGATACCGCCATCCAAGAAAACACTAAAGCAGATCCACTGTATTACAAAGGTAAAGTTGACTTGGGAACAGCCACCGCCATGAGCCGCGCGGGGATGGATGCGCTACAACGCGCCCACAAGCTTACACTCCCTATATTGATCTTGCATGGGGCAGATGATGAGGTTGTACCACCGCTTGCGAGCCAGCGCTTGCATCAATTGGTCGCCAGCCAAGATAAGGCGCTTAAGATTTACCCACACATGAAGCACGAGATTATGAGCGAAATCGACCGCCAAGCAGTGTTGCACACAATCACCGATTGGCTAGACGCGCACTTGTGATCTAAACTATTAAGCAGATAATGAGCAGCACAGAAGCGGAGTTCGTATGAGTCAAACCCTCACTGATTTAAGTACCGTTGTGGATTTAATTAAAGCGGGAGAAAAATCCCAAGCGCGTACACAACTGATTGACATCTTACAGCGGGATCGCCACAACGAACAAGCATGGTTATATTTGGCTGCTTGTGCTGCCAATAAAAGCGAATTTCAGCAAAGCATCCAGCGGGTGTTAGAACTCAACCCTAACAATGGGCAAGCGATCAAGCTTGCCACTGATAATGGGATCGAGTTGCCCGAAGTGGTTAAACAAGCACAAGCTGAAGCAAAAAAAGCCCAACGTAAGCGACAACGTGCCCAAGGCGGGAACCGTTTACGCCGTTTGTTGATTCTCCTGTTACTTATTATTGTCGTGGGGGTTGTCGCATTTACCCTGCTTACATCAAATAATGAGGATGATGATGTGCTGGCGGTTCCCTCATGGATTACTGCGCCAACCGCCATTGCAGAAGATGCAACTGAAGAACCCGCCAGCGACATTGAGCCTATGGTAGATGCAACTGCAACCATTGAAATAGATGCTACAGAAGAACCGGTTATGGTAGAAACTGAAGCGGCCAGTGAATCTACGGCTGAACCGACCGAAGCAGTCGATATGCTTGAAACTGAAGAAGCCCTCGAACCTACCGAACTCCCCGAACAAGTAACCACAGAAGAAGCTGAGGTTGCACAATCGGATGAGGCAACACCAGAAGCTGATCCGACCGAGGAACCTTCTAATGTTGTGCCACCACCTACGGCGGAAGAACTGTCGCCCCCTGTGCCCACGGCAGAAGCAGTGGAAACCGAGGCGCCAACACCCACATCTGAACCCACGGCAACACTGCCACCGACCGCAACACTACCACCAACGGCGTCACCAAGTCCTTCCCCTGTATCAATTGTCCCCGATGTTGCGCTGGTCTATAACGAAGATGTGCTCTATCTGCAAAATCTGACTGATGATCTGCTCGACTTAAGCGCATTGCGATTTACCCAAACCCTTGAAGATGGTACTGAATACACCTTTGAAGCGCTTGAATGGCAAAGTGGCAGCACTTACCGAGGGCCTGGTTCTGTTTACCAACTACAACCCGAAAGTTGCTTTACGGTCGGGTTAACGGTTGCCGCAGCGAATCGTCAACCAATCGAGTGTTTACGCTTGAGTTCGTGGCAACAAAGCGCGTCTAATGAGGCATTTTGGATTACCGTTGACAATGGTGCTGATGTATTTACCGTCTACATTAATGATGATGTATTAATGGAATGCCCTATTGGGCAAGGGTTGTGTGAATTTGCTATTATGGAATAAGACCATCGCGTTTAAATTGTTTTAAACGCTCAGAATGTAGTTTTATAACCATAAGGTAATGACATCATGATTGATTTAACTGATGGACAAGCTGTCGATGAGTTAGGACGTAAGCTATTTCTTGAACATCGTGGTACAGACTTAACATTTGAGGGCATGGCTCAAATGCTGTGCCAAGAGTTATTTAATACTTTTCGCCAAGCAGATGGAACCCCGATCTTTGCACTGTTACGCATTTTTCGCTTTGGGGTATATGATGACCTCAACGACATTCTTAAACCGAAAGCTAATCAAACGGATGCGTCATATTGGCTGACCCTAATGGGGACAATGGGCATTCAAGAGGCATGGTGTAGCCGTCAACAATCAGAAGGTCACCAAGTGATCCCTGCGGATAGCCCTGTTACCCCCATGTTAAAAGCCGCCTTTAGCGAAATCGGGTTGCAATTTGGGAATGTGATCAAAGGCGAAGAAACGTTGGTGATGGAAGCTAACCGGAATGATACAGCACTTCGTCACTTTTTTATCCCCACGGCATTAGGCAATCAGAACATCCCCGCTCAAGAGGAATTTGTCATTCCACATAAGATCCAATCAGTTGTTGGGATCGGTAGCCCCTTTATTGATGATTCTGCCTATATGTGTTTGGGGTTTGCACAAGCGGAACTGACACGGACACAGGCAACAAATTTTTCGCGCCTTAATTCATTCGTCGGCACGCTCCTAGCGCAAAAAACCGCTATTGCCGTATGGGGATAAACTCGCTAAGTTAGTTTCCATTATTGGCTTCTTGTGAGCCGCAATCATGGAGACTCTTATATGCAGCGATCTGCGATTATTTACAACCCACTGACGCCCGCTCTGGTAAAGCGTCGGCGGGTTGTAGTGCTTATTAGCTTCATCCTGCTAGCAAGTGCTTATAGCTTTATCACTCCAATCTTTGAAACCTCAGATGAAGTACGCCACTATCCTGTGATTGACTATATTGCAGATCATAAGGCATTGCCTGTACAAGACCCTGACCGCCCGAATGTATGGGATTGGCAAGCGGCTCAACCGCCACTGTATTACACTCTCAGCGCAATTCTGGTAGCGCCATTTGATCGCGATGATCTCGAGTTATATCTACGTGAAAACCCGCACACCAAAAGCGGGATCGGGTTGGCCTCCGATAATCAGAATTTGATGTATCCGCGTGAGCAATCGTTTCCGTGGTCAGGGACACCTCTGTATGTACATGTGGTGCGCTTATTTAGCGTGACACTTGGCGCGATTGCTGTCTGGATGACCTTTAGTATTGGGCGTTTAGCGGTGCCTAACGATCCGACTGTGGCTTTGTATGCCATGATGCTCACGGCGTTTAACCCCATGTTTTTGGCGATTGTTGGCTCTGTGAATAATGATAATTTAGTGATCATGCTCTCGGCGGTAATGTTTGCGGTGATCCTTTCGGTATGGCGGGATGGCTTTACTTGGCAACGGGTTTGGGCGTTAGCGGTGTTAGGGGTGTTGGCCTCGGCCAGTAAAGTGAGCGGCACGATCTTATATATTCCTGCGGGGTTGATGATTTTACTGGCTGTATGGCAGCAACAATTGCCACTGCGCACGGTTGCTATTTCTGCGGTGATTTTTGTGGGGGTATGGGCGATCAGCTTTGGCTGGTGGTATCTGCGAAATCTGGAACTATACGGTGATTTGTTTGGTAACGAGCATATGGCGCTCACGGTTGGTTTACGAGAAGAGGATATATCATTAGTCGATTTATTTCGGGATGAGTGGTTTTCCTTTTTTGCGGCCTATTGGGGCTGGCTTGGTACCTTAACGATTCTTGCACCGGTAACGTTATTTTTTTATGCGGGTGGTCTTATGCTCATTGGTGGGGTTGGTTTTGTGGGGCGCATCCGTCAAGGTATGACATCGAATTGGCAAACATGGGTTCCTGCGGGGGTGATGGCGTTGACATTAACCATTACCATCCTGAGCTTGATCCGATGGACACTCACCACCCCGGCTAGCCAAGGGCGCTTGCTATTTCCCTTTAGCTATATCATCAGTGTGGGGATGGCGGTTGGCTTGGTGCATGTGCTAAAGCGCAGGGTGGCGGGATTTGTTCTTGTGCCATTGATGGTTTATGCCGTGATCATGATTGTGGTGATTATCCCGCACGCTTTTCGGGAGCCACCACAGCTAGAGCGTTTACCTGCTGATGCCCAAGCCCTTGATGTGTTGTATGGGGATCATGTTCAGCTTTTAGGGTATGCGATTTCCGATGATCCGATTCAACAAGGCGATGTTTTAGCGGTGACGGTCTATTGGCAAGTGCTTGCCCAAACCGACATCCCCTTGAGCTTTTATATACAAGTGTTTGCACCAAATATGGATCTGGATGATACCGTTGAAGTGGGTAAACTTGATAGCTATCCGGGGCGGGGGATGCTCACCACCACCACATGGAACCCAAATACAATTTATGAAGATACCTATCAGATCGAGATTCTTGATGCCGAAAATGCCAGTTATCCATTTGAGCCACGTTTAAAAATCGGTTGGCGAGACAATGACACCGATCAAGAGATCGCCGCCCGTAGCATTGACAATGCACCCATAGACTCCGTGATTGTACGCGGTGGGCGTGCATGGTCAAGCAACCTTGATGATCAACGTGATCCACTCGCAACCTATAGCGGTGTGATTGAGCTATATGATGTTGAGACAACACAACAAGATAACATCCTCAATCTGGATATTCTATGGGGCGCATCGCAACCCATTGGCGAACCTTTTACTGTATTTGTCCAACTGATTGATCCTGAAAATCCGAGCGGACCGCTTGCCTTTGGGGATCGCGTTCCGCGAAATGATTGGTGGCCGACTGTTCGATGGGTGGCGGGCGATGTTTTCCGTGATCAGTATCAAATCATGTTGCCAGATGATCTAACAGGTGCTTATCAAGTTGTGTTTGGCTTTTACCGTCCCGATGATTTTAGCCGCTTGCCGATTGATACCGCGCCGTATCCTGATGCGTATGCGGTGGATGTGGTGATAGAATAGATTGTTAACCTAACATAAATTAAGTAGTTCTTTTGGGCTATATCAAGTCCATGCTAGGCACAAAATACAAAAATCGGGTAACATGCAGGTAGGATTGTAAGACACACTATTGGTATTCTATGGAACCGTTTGAACGCTCACAACGAAATCAATCGTCTCGTTCTCGATCTTCACGACGGGGGCGGGGGCATGTTACCCGTCGGATTGATATGCCTGCGCCCGATGAGATCGCTATACCATCTGAGGAACTGGTAGAATCTGAGCCAGATTCATATGCTGATCCGGTGTCACTAGCCCCGCTTCCAGACTTAGAGGGGCATGTTCGCCCCGCACCGGGCACACAAGCCCGCCGCCAGCGTCAAGAGTCGCAAGTTACCAAACCGATCAAACCGCTAAAAGAGGTATTAACCGAGGAACAACTTCAAGAGGATACCTCGCCCATGCGACCGTTACGGCGGCGCAAAATGCGTAATAGCCGTCAGCCCGTGACGGATCGTGAAAGCCAACGACGGGATCGTGTGCGTCCCCGTGGGGTGGTGTGGCTCTCGTGGCGATGGGTGTCGGGCACGATTTCAGCATCATTGGTTATTGTGCTGATCTTGATGTTGTCTAGCGATGCGTTTTATGTGTCGACAGTGGCGGTCGGTGGCGTGAATTATCTGAGCAGGGAAGAAGTCTTTCGATATTCGGGGATTTCACAAAAGCATATTTTTTGGGTAGATCCTGAAGCAGTTGTTGACCAACTTGAAGCCAACAATAGCATTTCTGCCGCCGATGTGCGCATCGGATGGGGAGCGCCCTTGGTGCAAATTGTGGTGCGAGAACGCAACCCCGCGATCATTTGGGAACAAGGCGACAATCGGGTGTGGGTAGACCTCAACGGACATGTGATGTTCCAGCGCATTGATCGGCCTGATTTGTTGCGGATCGTTTATGATCCCTCGATTGAAGAGGCTTCTCAAGTCGTTATTGGCCCCAGCACACGGATTGAGCCAGAGATCATCCAAGGCGGGTTGTTGTTGCGCTCTCAGTTGACCAATATTGACATCTTGCTTTACCATCCAATTAAGGGCTTAGGCTGGCGCGATCCGCGTGGGTGGATGGCATGGTTTGGCTTGGGGGATAACATGGTGATGAAAGCCACCGTATATGAAGCTTTGGTAAACTATAATATTGATGCGTTGCAATTTGGGGAAATTGATGTATCTGATCCCGATAATCCAGTGTATACGGTATTATGGCGCAAAGGGAACACCGCAGAATGACGCCTGATCGAAGGATAAGAGTAAAACATGGGTGAACTGGTTGTAGGAATTGACATCGGCACCACAAAAGTCTGTACGATTGTGGGCGAAGTCCGCGAAGATGATACCTATATTGTGGGGCTTGGCATTGAACCCGCCAAAGGGATGCGCAAAGGCATGGTGACCGATGTGAATGCCCTGACAGCGAGTATTTCATCCAGTGTTCATAAGGCCGAACGCAGTAGCGGTTATGAAATTGGCCGCGCATTTGTTTCGGTTTCTGCCAAACATGTGGAATCAATGAACAGCCAAGGTATGACTGCGATTGGCGGCAATCGGTCGGTCAAGATGTCCGATATTGTCCAAGCGATGGAAGCCGCCCGTGCGGTTGCTGTGCCGCATGGCCGCGAGGTGTTACACGTCATTCCACGTCGTTATAACTTGGATGATCAAAACGGGGTGCGGAACCCTGTTGGGATGCACGGCTATAAGCTAGAAGTCGAAGCCCATTTGATCACGGCGGCAAGTGCGAGCTTAGAAAATCTGGAAAAGTGTGTCGAAGCTGCCGGCGTCTATGTGGATCGATTTATTTTGAATCCGTTGGCGTCCGGGGATGTGGTGCTGACCAATACCGAGCGTGAATCGGGCGTGATGGTGATTGATATTGGTGGCGGCACAACCGACCTTGCTATTTTTATTGAGGGGACGGTGTGGCATACGGCGGTGGTTGGCATCGGTGGTTACCATGTCACGAATGATGTGGCGCATGTGATGAATTTGCCTTATGAACTGGCGGAAGCCGCCAAACTGGAATTTGGTCATGCTGACCCGCGCACGGTTAACCCGTTGGAGGTGTTCCCCGTGCAACCCTTTGGTGAGGAACACATCAGTCAAGTGAAACGCTCGGATCTGGTGGAAATTATCAATGCACGAGTGGTTGAATTATTTGAATTGGTGCTACAGGAAGTGAAACGCAGTGGGTATGATGGCTTATTACCGGCAGGGGTGGTGTTAACCGGCGGGGCGAGCTTGCTGCCCGGTATGAAGGCCATCGCCAATCGTGTGATGCAAATGCCGGCACGGGTCGCCCAACCCGAATCCATCTCTGGAATGGCCGATCCCTTGCGGAACCCTGCCTATAGCACATCCGTTGGGTTGTTGCGGTTGGGGTTGATTATGGATGTGGAAGACGAACGACGCGATAAACTGCGGGGCAAGGAACGCAACCGCAGTGTCCCCAGCCTGAATGTTACCGAACCGATCACTAACGGTCTGGGCAAAGTGTTGGGGGGCTTGTTTAGGCGTTTTACCCCCAATATGACGGATGATGATACTTAATAGGCCGCATAATATTATTGTGAACTTTTATGTGAAAGCAGTGGCAATAATTACAAAAAACAAACCTTTGCTTTCGTTATCTTGACATTTTGCTTACAATAGTAAGCATATTGGCATACTATGCTATGAGTTTTAGAGGAATTGGATTGTATGATGACTGATCAACCTATGCGGATGGAGTCTGACAACGATTACGCAGTAATCAAAGTTGTTGGCATTGGGGGCGGTGGCGGTAACGCAATTAACCGCATGATTGAAGAAGGACTTGGGGGTGTTGAATTTATTGCGGTCAACACGGACTCCCAAGCGTTATTATTAAATAAAGCCAAAGATCGGATTCGTATTGGTGACAAGCTCACCCGTGGGCTAGGCGCAGGCGGTGACCCTCAGGTTGGGCGCAAAGCTGCGGAAGAAAGCTCCGAAGAATTATACGAAGCGCTGCGTGGCGCAGACATGGTGTTTATTACCTGCGGCATGGGCGGCGGTACCGGCACCGGTGCAACCCCGATTGTGGCGCAAGTTGCCCGTGAACTTGGGGCGCTTACCATTGGCGTGGTCACAAAACCCTTCCATTTTGAAGGGAAACGCCGCACCGAATCGGCTGATGCGGGCATTGAAGCCCTCAAGGGGCAAGTTGACACCTTGATTGTCATCCCCAATGATCGCTTATTGCAATTGGTGGACAAAAAAGCCAGCATCCAAGATGCGTTTGGCTTGGCAGACGATGTGTTGCGCCAAGGTATCCAAGGTATTTCTGAATTGATTACCGTCCCTGGTTTGATCAATTTGGACTTTGCGGATGTTCGTGCCATTATGAGCGAAGGCGGCGCTGCCTTGATGGCCGTTGGTCGCGCTAATGGTGAAGACCGCGCGCGTAAAGCTGCCGAAGAAGCCGTTCGCAGTAGCTTGCTTGATGTCACGATTGATGGGGCACGCGGCATTCTATTTAACGTCACCGGTGGACCAGACCTTAGCCTATTTGATGTCAATGAGGCAGCCGCCATTATTAAAGAAACCGCTCACCCAGAAGTGAACCTTATCTTTGGGGCGGTGATTGATGAAAACATGGGTGAAGATATTCGCATCACCGTCATTGCAACGGGCTTTGAACATAATCGGGTGGTGATGCGCCCGCGCACTGGCGCCGGGCAACCGCAACAACAACCCCAGCAATACCAACAACCTGGGCAGCAACAATACCAACAACAGCCTCAACAATATCAACAACCTGCGCAGCAACCCCAGCAATATCAACAGCCAACGCAGCAACAATACCAACAACCGGCTAACCAAGAGCAACCTGTGCAACAACCCGCACAACAAGATGCCACCCCTGCGCAATCGCAAAATCAAGAGTTCCAATCACGGATTTATGAAGCCGAAGATGATCTAGAACTCCCTGCATTTTTGCGTCGTCGCAACAAATAGCAATTACAACAGTCTGCTGATTCCTCTATACCCGATGGTGAGTTTGATCGCTCACCATCGGGTTTTCATGTCTCTTTAGCGGCTGTTCCCCTAACTTTGGTTAGAAAAAATATACTTTATACAAACTTTGTGTTAACCTAATACATACTTGATGACAGTGTGTTTGGGCTGAAAAAACCACCAGCACAAAAATGGTAAAGTGAGAGGCATGATGACCACTATTCTAATTGTAGAAGATGATACCCCTTTGATGCGCTTGTATGAAAGCACATTATATGAGGAATCCTATAATGTATTATCGGTTGGGACGGCGGCAAATGCCATCAAGGCAATTGATGAACACATTCCAGAAGTTGTTGTACTTGACTTAAACTTGCCAGACCGCCCCGGCACAGAAGTGATTGATTATATTGTCAATCATGCCCAGCTATCGCATACCCATATTGTAGTGATGACAGGATTTTCGCGTTTTAATCGTGAATCCTTCCCTGAACAAGTGCTGCAAGTGTTAAATAAACCTGTGACACCATCGATGCTATTGCGGGTGGTGCGTGATGCAATTGCAAGCAATATACAATCCTAACGACGCCGAATAGTAGGGTAATCCGATTTGTGATGTTGCCTGTTTCCACCGTATACTAAACTTATACAAACCCATCAGGAAACAAAACTAAAGGCACACACATGAAGATACAGCGCCTCTTTGGTTACGGGAGCCTCGTGATGGTGTTGATGGTGTTAGCAACCATTGCTAGCGCTGCTCCTCAACAACAAACCGAAGGCATCCCGCCACAATTGATCGAAACAATCCCCTTTGAAGGGGAAGAACTCCAGCTTGACCAAGCCATTACTCTATATTTTGACCAAGCCATGGATCGCGATTCTGTAGAGCAGGCGCTCACAGTGAGCGGTGTGGATGGCGCAGTCACCCTAACATGGGATGATGATGCAGCATTAACCATCATGCCTGATAGTTCATGGGAACGGGCAGCAGAAATACAACTAGACTTTGCAACCGATGCCCAAACACAAGAGGGGGTTCCCTTAGCAGATCCTTTAACGGTTCGGTTCCCAAGTATTGGTTACATCACGGTTGATACCGTTATTCCGGCATCAGATGCCGAGTCGATTTCCAGTGACAGCACCATAACGGTTATTTTTTCACGACCCGTGGTGCCGTTGGTGACCATTGAAGAACAAGCTGATCTCCCCGATCCATTGGTATTTGATCCCCCATTGGTGGGGAGCGGCGAATGGATCAATACGTCGATTTATGTTTTTACCCCTGATGGCGGTCTTGAGGGAGGCATCACCCAAAATGTTACCGTGACAGAGGGGTTAGCGTCTGCTGATGGCGCATTTTTACAAGACCCGTTTACATGGTCATTTAGCACTATTCCGCCACGGGTGGTTGAAGCCTTCCCTGAAAACGAACAAACCCTTGTTCCTTTAGATAACACTGTGCGAGTACGATTCACCCAAGCGATGGATACCGCAATTAGTAGCACTGCAATTCGGCTTCTTGATTTGCGGGATCTTTCGACGGTTGCGGGGAGCGTGGAATGGTCAGACGATGCGCGTGAAGCGACGTTTACACCAGACGAATTGTTCGCCATTGATGGTTTATATTCGATTGAAGTTGACCCTGACGTGGCACGGAGCGCAAGTGGAGCGCGGTTGGTCGATGGCTGGCAAAGTAGTTTTTCAACGGTTCCGACCTTAGCGATCCTTGAGACGGTTCCCACAGATGGGAATCAATCGGCGGCACCCTATGGTGGTTTTGAGGTGTGGTTTTCTGCGCCTGTGGATGCAGATACCTTAGAAGATAAGGTTATCATTGATCCGGAACCTACCCGTGAGTATGAAACATACTACTACGATTATAACAATCGCTATAGTTTATTCTTTGATGTGGAACCCAGCACCAGCTATACGGTGACGATCCTACCGGGGATTGCAGATCCTTATGGGAATGAGATCACAACCACCACCACGATCACTTATACCACTACCGACTATGAACCCAGTGTGAATTTAAACATTCCTGATTTTGCTGGGTTATATAGTGCCTATAAACCCAATACACGGGTGTTTGCAACGCATCGCAATATTAGCCGCTTAGACCTTGAACTGTATCGCTTAGATACACCTGTCTTGTCTCAGTTGGTGGGGTATGACAGTTACAATGCCCGTCAAAATTACTTCCCGCCACAAGTGTATTTGATTCGTGATTGGTCGGTGGGCGTGCAAAGCCAACCCAATACCTACCGCTATGAGTTATTGCTGCTGAGTGAGTCGGGTGGGGATGGTATTGGCAACCTTGAGTGTTTGGGTGCGCCCACTTCACGAATGTTAGCGGGCGACGTTGGCATTGTGACTGTTGATGATGGCGATACACGCCCGTTACGAATCCGCACCTTGCCGAACTTACAAGGCGACATTATCGACACCATTGAACCGGGAACGCTCTTTGATGTCGTGGATGGCCCTATTTGTGCTGATGGCTATGTCTGGTGGAATATCCAAGTGCCAGATAGTGAGGTGTCGGGATGGTCAGCGGAAGGCACGACCGAAAACTACTTTATTGAAATGGTGGATCGGTTGTCCGACCCCATCCAAGAAGACGATTTAGAGCAGTACCCTTCGTTGCCACCGGGAGCATATTACCTGAATATGACTGCCCCTGAAACCAATACATTGGGATATGAACCATTAAGCCATGTGGCGATTGTTTCAACTGTTAACATCACCCTCAAATTTGCCCCTGACCAAATCATGGCATGGGTTACCAATATCGAAACTGGCGAACCCGTGGCGGGTGTTCCCGTACAGTTCCATGATCAAGATTTTGGGATGTTAGGGCGCTTGGCGACCGATGACAATGGTGTGGCGATTTTAGAGATCCCACGGATGAATGATCTGTTTACCAGTGTCTTTGCCTACATCGAAACCGATGAGCATTATGGGTTTGCGTCTAGCAATTTTGACAGAGGGCTTTCCCCGTGGCAGTTTGACATCAACGGCGACTGGGAACCCGAAAACTTTAGCGCGTACATATACACAGATCGCCCGTTATACCGTCCGGGGCAACCGGTTTACTTCCGAGGCATCTTGCGGGATCGTGAAGATGTCACCTTTACGGTTCCGACTCTGGCTGAAGTACCTGTGACAATTTTCGACCCTGAAGATCAGATCGTTTATCAAGATACCGTTGCCTTAACCCCACATGGCACATTTTCAGGGGAGTTCACCTTAGACGACCAAGCCGCGCTTGGCTACTATCGCTTGATCGTAGAGGTTGATAGCAACCGCCGTAGTAGCTACAGCCTAGGCTTTAGTGTCGGTGAATATGTTGCGCCAGAATTTCAAGTGAATGTGACGCCCGCCGAAGATGAGTATGTGCAAGGGGATGATGTTGAAATCCTTGTGGATGCAAGTTATTTCTTTGGCGGCGCAGTGAGCAATGCAACGGTTGAATGGTCAGTGCTGAGCCGTAATTATTGGTTTGAGTATAGCGGTGAAGGGCGTTATGACTTCACCGACTATAACTACGACGAAGGCCCCGGTGAGTATTATGATACCTACGGTGAATTATTGGCTGAAGGGGAAGGAGTCACCAACGAGCAGGGTGAATTCCTGTTAACGGTGCCGGCTGATCTGGGTAAAAAGACCCAAAGCCAAGAATATACCATTGAAGCCCGTGTGATTGATGAAAGTAGCCAGCTTGTGGCGGGGCGTGCAACCGTGATCATCCATCAAGGCGAAGTGTATGCCGGGTTGCGACCTATCAAGTACATTGGGCAAGCTGAAACTGAATCTGAGGTTGAGGTCTTAATGGTTGATTGGGCGTCTGAACCTGTTGCCGAGCAAGCCTTTGACTATCGCGTTGTGCAACGGGTTTGGTCATCGGTTCAAGAAGAAGACCCCACAGGCCGCACGGTTTACACATGGGAAGTTGAAGAAATCGACGTAACAGACGGCGCAGCGGTCACTGATGATGAAGGCCGCGCCATTGTCACTTACACCCCACCTGAGGCGGGTACTTACAAAGTTTATGTTAGTACGGAAGATTCTCTTGGGAATGCTATCCAATCGTCAACTTTTATGTGGGTGTCCGGCTCAAATTATGTGGCATGGCGTCAACAAAACAGCAACCGCTTTGACCTAATTTCCGATGCGGATCAGTATGCGCTTGGTGACACTGCCGAAATTCTGATCGCGAGTCCCTTCCAAGGGGAAACCACCGCATTGATCACGGTTGAGCGCGATGGCATCATCAGCTATGACGTGATGAAAATGGAAAGTAACAGTGCCGTTTATCGTCTGCCGATTACCGATGTTCATGCGCCGAATATTTTTGTTTCTGTGATGATCATCAAAGGAGAAGATGAATCAAACCCGTATAGTGAATTCCGCATGGGGATGATCCAGCTAGGGGTTGATATTGATCGCTTTGCGCTGAATGTTGAGGTTACACCGAATGTTGATGTTGACGCGGGTGAATTTGCTGGCCCCGGTGATGATGTGACCTATACCATCCGAACAACCGATTGGGAAGGCAATCCTGTTCGTGCAGAAGTCGGGATTGGCGTCACCGATCTGGCGGTTTTGACCTTAGCCCCGGCCAACAGTGGCCCGCTTTTGCCACATTTTTATAGTGAACGCGGCTTGAGCGTTCGCACGGGCACAGCGTTAACTATCTCGGTGGATCGGGCGACACAAACCATCATTGATACCGTCAAAGGTGGCGGCGGTGGCGGTAGCGACCAAGGGATTTTTGACATCCGTGAGGAATTTGTGGATACCCCCGCATGGGAGCCTGCGATTGTCACCGATGAGGATGGCCTAGCAACTGTCACGGTGACACTGCCAGACAACCTCACCACATGGCGCTTAGATGCGCGAGCCGTGACAGATGGTGCCGATGGCTTTATGCTGGTTGGGCAAACCACTACCGATCTACTGAGTACCAAGCCGTTGCTGGTGCGTCCATTGACGCCGCGCTTTATGGTGGTGGATGATGTGGTGCAATTGGGAACCATCGTGAACAACAATACAGGTGATGCCCAAACCGTTGAGGTGACGCTACAAGGTACAGGTTTTACCCTCGCTGATGGTCAAGAACTGACCCAAACGGTTGAAATCCCTGCACAAGGGCGGCAACGAGTCAATTGGGATGTTACTATTTTGGATGTGCCATCCGTTGATTTGACCTTTATTGCCGCGAATGATGAGTACAACGACGCCAGCAAACCAACCGCTAGCCAAGGCGAGCCACTCCCTGTCTATAAATATGAAACGCCTGAATTTGTGGGGACTGGTGGTAGCCTCACGGATAGTGGAAGCCGTAGCGAACTCATCGCGTTACCGCGCCGTTTTGATGTGACCCAAGGTGAACTTACCATTCAAGTGGATCGCTCCCTCGCAGCGGCAACCGTTGGTGGGTTAGAGTACCTCGAAAACTTTGAACATCAATGCACCGAACAAACGGTGAGCCGCTTCTTGCCGAATGTAATGTCTGCCCGTGCGTTGCAAAATCTGGGCGTGTATGACGAATCGCTACAAGCGAATTTGGATCAACAAGTTAACTTTGCCTTGCAACGCCTCTACGCCACCCAACAAGTGAGTGGTGGGTGGGGATGGTTCCCACAAAGCCGTGATAATCCGTTGGTAACAGCGTATGCCTTGCTAGGGTTAGTTGAGGCGCGGAATAGTGGCTATGTGGTTGACGCAACTGTGATCAATGGTGCGGCGTCTTATATCGAAACAGAAATCAATGGCTATACCCCGAATGCTTCAACACAACGTGCCAATCTGCACGCGTTTTACCTGTTTGCACGGGCGCGAGCCGGTTACCTTGATGTGAGCCAAAGCGCTGTACTTTTTGATCGACGTTCCCAACTCAATCAGGATTCCAAAGCTCTGTTGGCCATGACGCTCCACCTGATGAACCCTGCTGATCCACGGGTCAATGATTTGGTCGCTGATCTGGTCAGCGCCGCGATCTTAAGTTCGACAGGCGCACACTGGGAAGATGAAGCTGATTCCTTCTATTGGGTTACCGATACCCGTACAACAGCCTTGGTGCTTTCCGCCTTGGTACAAATTGATGCAGACAATGCACTGATTCCGCAAGCGGTGCGCTGGTTGATGGTGGCGCGAAATGGCGATCACTGGGAAACCACGCAAGAAACGGCATGGGCAGTGATGGGGCTCACGGATTGGATGGTGGCGTCTGGTGAGTTGCGTCCGTCCTATGAATTCAATGTTGGGTTAAATGGCGCGGCGCAAGACCTAGCCGATACCACCGCCACTAGCGAGAATGTGACTGACAGCGAAACGCTCAAAATCGCTGTAGCAGACTTGCTTAAAGATGAAGCCAACCGCTTGACCTTTACCCGTACTGAAGGGCAGGGCAACTTGTACTATACGGCGTTCCTGAATGCTTACTTACCCGTTGAAGAAGTTGAACCCGTTAGTCGTGGGTTGGTCATTGACCGCGCTTACTATCGCGTGGAACGGGATGAAAACGGTACCCAACGTATTCCTGTAACAAGTGGGCAAGTTGGGGATGAGATCGAGGTTGTGTTGACCATCATCGCGCCGAATGATTTGTACTATGTGATGGTAGAAGACCCGATTCCGGCGGGCTCGGCAGCAGTTGACCCGAATCTGTCAACCAGTAGTGTGTTGAGTGAAAGCGGACAATTGACCAATACGAGTAATGCGCTCCGCTATGGCTGGGGCTGGTGGTGGTTCACGCGGACAGAATTCCGTGATGAAAAAGTGGTGATGTATGCTGATAGCCTGCCCGCAGGCAGTTATGAATATCGCTATACCATTCGGTTGGGCTTGGCGGGGGAATACCGCGTGATGCCGCCGAACGGCCATGAATTCTACTTCCCTGATGTGTATGGCCGTGGCTCAGGCATAATCTTTACCATCTCTGAAGCAGAGGAATAAACCATACCTGTCGGGGGGACGGGTTGCAACCCGTCCCCCTACTTCACTGCGTTAAAATACACATGCGATACAATGATATAATCATATTAAATGATTTTGATGGAGTAACCAGATCATGACCATTGCTGAAGGTCTGGAACAAGTGAAACAGCTGTCTTTAGCGGAACAACAAGAACTTATTGAACAATTAAAGGCTGCTGTTGAGGAAAAAACCCCGACGAAAAAAACAAGTCTCCGCGATTTTAAAGGACTTGGCGCTCATGCGTATGACGGTCAAGATGCCCAAGAGTACATTAACCAAACGCGCGATGAGTGGGATACAAAATGAATTTACCAGATGTCCTTAATAATGTTCGGCTTTTAGCATTTGATGCCGCGCCGTTAATTTATTTTATCGAAAAAAATCACCAGATGGGTACTAGATGACCTCACCCTTAATAAAGATGAGCCATCTAGTGATACTCCCTAAGCTGGGACTTTAGACACCCAATACCCCACCGAAAAGATTAGCAACACCACCCCACCAAACAAAAATCCATAGGCCAACGGATCGGTTTCCCGTTTTAAGACTGCATTTTGTGGCGCACTCGGATCATAATAAACGGTGATCGGCGCACCTTGTGGATATTGTGCAAAGACCTGTTGTGCCGCTGCTTGATCTTCCCCATATCCTAATGAATTGACCACATCACTGGTGTCTCCTAAGCAGAAATCCCCAATACATGCTTGATCACGAAAGTCCACGCGATCGCTGGTATAGGTCTGCCCATTGGCGACATAGCTATAATCTACATTGACCCAATACTTCCAACAATCACAAGAACGGCGCGCCGCCTCATATCGGCTATCAAGTGAGGAACTAACGACCGTGCCATTGGTTGTTTCCCATGACACTTGGCTGCTTGCCCATTCCCGCAAGATCAACCCACCGCTAATGAACAACAATAATCCGATTAAAAAAACGGGTAACATCCCAATCAGTAGAATCGAGGTGCCCCCACAACCAGATTGCCATTGTGCTTGTTTTTGGCGGCGGGCATATTCCTCATTGGCCATTTGTTGAATGCTTTTTTTCTTTGCCACTGGCTCCCTTATCTTTCATACTGTTGACTCATGATACAGTCTAGTATAGGCAAAATGAAAATTTGTGCATCAAATCAAATTAGGCGGGTAGTTTGGACACCCAATAGCCACCAATCAAGATCACTAGTACCAACCCAACACCAAAAATTGGATAAGCATATGGCCAAACTTCACGTTCCAATACCGAAATTTGTGGTGAACGTGGATCATAATAGACGGTGATCGGTGAACCAATTGCATAGTCTGAAAAAGCTTGTTCAGCAACCAATGGATCACGGCTATAAGCAATTGAGTTTGGGATACTTTCGCCACCAAAACAGGTGTCCCCCACACAAACGCGATCTCTGAAATTAACCCGTTCATTGGTATAGGTGTGACCATTTACTTCATAGCGATAATCGAGGTCTAACCAAAATTTGTCACAATTACAAGAATACCGCCCACGTTCATACCGTGTCATAATGGCGGTGCTATCAACCACCCCTGTGGTGCTTTCCCATCGGATCTGGCTAACAACATATTCTTGTAAAGCAAAGGCACCACCGATCATTGAAAAAAGACCAATCAAAAAGACTGGTAATAACCCCATTAGGGCAATTTTCATACTGCCATAATCGGTTGTATCTAGTTTAGGGTCTTCGTATCCTGGGATGGTGAAGTCAGGTGTTTTTTGCTCGTTAGTCATGATGTTATTTTTAATGTTTAGCTTTTTTATAAGTATAGTTAAGCCTTAAAAATGTGGATAGCGGCAAATGATCCAAAACAAAAAACCGTAGGAGCATGGTCACTCACTACGGTTTTAAGATGTTACGTTAGCAAGGGATGCCCCTAACCAACGATTGGTTATGAATTTATTCTTCTTCAGTGACAGGGTCTTCAGCAGGAGCAGATTCTACAGGAGCGGCTTCGCCTTCTTCACCTTCTACACCACCTTCAAGGATGGGTTGGTCTGTGCCCCAGCGTTGGGTGAAACCAACACGACGCTTTTCGGGTTCCAAGCGGCTGATGCGCAGTTGCAAGCGGTCGCCTTTTTTAACGTAGCTGTGGGGTTCTTTGAGCGTACCGTCGCCCATTTCGCTGAGGTGCAAGAGCCCTTCAAGGCCATCGTCCAACGCAATGAAGGCACCGAAGTCAACCACATTGGTGACGTTACCTTCAACTTGTTGCCCTTCATGGTATTTATCCATAGCGGTTTCCCATGGGTCGTTCAACAAGCGTTTGCGGCTGAGCGCGATACGGTTGGTTTTGCGATCCAAGCTCAAGACGTAAACTTCGATGGTGTCGCCGATGTTCAACACATCACGCGGGTGATCCACACGATGCCATGCTAATTCGCTAACGTGGATCAAGCCATCGGCACCGCCAATATTCACGAATGCACCAAAGTCACGTAAGCCAGTGACGGTGCCTTCTACGCGGTCGCCTTCATCCAATTCAGACAGTAAGCGGGCTTTTTGTTGGGCGCGCCATTCGCGTTGGGCTTCCCGTTCAGAGAAGATCAAGCGACGACGGGTTTGGTCAACTTCAATGACCTTAACCCCAAGTTTGTCTGCCATAATATCACCAATGGCGTCGCGGCGTTCTTCGCCTTGCAACCCACTGCTTACAGACACCATATGGGAGGAGGGGATAAACCCATCCAAACGGTTCCATTTGACCAAGACACCACCACGGTTTGCACCGCTGACGGTTACTTCGACCACATCATCAGAGTCTAATAGTTGACGTGCTTTGTCCCAATCGTATTGTTGCAAGCCCATGTTGATGCTGACGATCAAGTTACCGTCATTATCTTGTGGGTTGATGACGTATACGGGGACTTTTTCACCAACTTGTAGGGAACTCATAACCTCGTTGTCTAACCGTTCGAGGTCTTGCGCGGTTACGAATCCGTCACGTTTTGCACCGAGGTCAACGATAATTTCGTTTTTTTCGATTTGAAGAATTTCAGCTTGGCGAATTTCGCCACGACGTGGTGGGGTAGGCACAAATTCGTCCATCTCCCGTAGGAGCGCTTCAAATTCGTTTTCCATCACATCTGTTTGTACATTGTCTGTCATTTATATTTTAACCACCTTTTCGGGAAATTTTGGCTTACGCCACAGGGTAGTATAAGGCAAGCCGCTAGTTCACATCAAGGCAAAATATCAAAATTGCTATTGTGACGAACTGCCCAACAGCAAATTTTGGCAAGGTGAGATTTTTAGCCCGTATATCACTAAAAATCTATGAGGGATGCGTCATTGTACCGACTCACGAACATCACTAGGATGCACAAAAAATGTAACACCCGTAATAAATTGATTGGAGAGGCGCGGGGTCACCCGTACTTGGTAATCACCCGAACGGAGTGGTTCATCAAAGAGCAAGGTTTCGCAAAATGCGCCGCTGGGGGTGTCAAAAACTGGTGCCTTGAGGATATTACCTTGTGTGGTGGTTTCTCGAATGGTCAGGTGGAAGTCAGCCGTGCCATCTTGGGCTTGCACCACGCCACAGACACATAAGGTATTGGTGCTGCGTACCATTTGTGTATTAAAGAGCCCGGGTTCATTACAAACACCGCCTGTGATGTCGGTTAAGCGTACCCGATAGTCAGGGTTCCAATACCCTAACAGAATGGGCACGGTGTCCCATGCGGGCAAAACCATGCTGGCTAGCAAAACCACCGCCAGAAAAATGGCAATGAGCGCCATCCCCACCCGTTGCAGGCGTTTCCGCCATTCAGGGGTGTCGGGTTCTGGGTCTTCGTCGGGTGGTTCGTAAATGTATAGATAGTCATCGTATGGATTCATGATCTAACTTTAGCATAATCAGGGCACTTGCCCCGTTTTTTCCCTTGTGCAAATTGTCATCAAAAAGTTGCACAAAATTTCATATGGCTTTTTCTGTCAAAATGCACAAAATGTCATTAACCCTAGCTTAACCCTGAAATTGTACAATTAAATGTTGATCAACAAGTCAAGGAGTAACCAGCGTGAAACGCATAGCGGTGATGACAAGTGGCGGGGATGCCCCCGGAATGAATGCAGCGTTGCGGGCGGTGGTGCGAACGGGGCTTTCCTTTGGATGGGAAGTTTATGGGATTCGCCAAGCCTATCGCGGATTGTTGGCGGGTGACTTCCTCAAATTAGAACATCGAGAAGTGAGCGGGATTATTCAACGTGGGGGCACGATCTTGCAAACTGCTCGTGAACCGGCGTTCCAAGAACCGCTTGGTCAAAAACGTGGGTTACGCCGATTGAACGAAAAAGGAATCGAAGCGGTTGTCGTGATTGGTGGGGATGGCTCGCTACGTGGTGCGAATGCGTTGCACAGTTTGGGGGTTCCTGTGATTGGCATCCCCGGCAGTATTGACAATGATATTTATGGATCGGATATGTCGATTGGGGTTGATACGGCACTCAACACGATTTTGGATGCCATCGACCGTATTCGGGATACTGCCTCTAGTCATGAACGCGCCTTTTTGATTGAAGCGATGGGGCGCAATTGCGGCTACTTGGCGATGATGTCCGCTATTTTGGGTGGGGCTGAAATGGTACATATCCCTGAATCCCCCCGCACCGTGGAAGATATTGCCGCCTCGCTTGAAAACGCCTATCTACGCGGCAAAAACCACGCGATTGGGGTGGTAGCTGAAGGCGCAAACCCCAAGATTACCGAAATTGCAGACTATTGCACCGAATCGAATCAGGTGGGGTTTGATGTGCGGGTGGTGATTTTAGGGCATACCCAACGCGGTGGTAGTCCGACTGCCTTCGACCGTCTGCTGGCAACACGGATGGGTGTCCGTGCCGTGAAGATGCTCAATGATGGGTTAAGCGGGGTGATGGTTGGGCTTAATGGGAATGTGATGCAACCCATTCCATTAGAAGATGTGGTTTCCCAAAATCGCCCATTAGACATTGATCGATGGGGCGATATTGCGCATATCTTGTCACGTTAAAATGACAAGTGCAATAATCCCCAAGATGACGGTTAAAGCGGTGTTGTGGGTTTTCCATGCCACCGCTACCGCCACAATCCCCGCTAGCAAACGCCCATCGACCACAAACTGACCATAATCTTCACTTGGCAAAAACTCAGGTGCAATCACGGCACTGAGTACCGCAATCGGCACATAACTGAGTCCCCGCCGTGCCCATAGTGGTAAAGACTCCTCATTTAGCGCAATGAGTGGCATCACACGTGGAATGTAGGTGACGGCGGCCATACCCAAAATAATAAACCAGATCGTCATAGGGTGGCTTCCTCTTGCATAGATGGTGAGTGACTTGTTTCTTGCCATACCCCAACCACAATACCAATTGCGGCAGCCGTGATGAGCCCCAAGTTATTTGGCATGGGGTCAAGGATGATTGCGGCAATGGCAGCCGTGAGCGCGGCGGCGATTTTGGGGCGGTCAATTAGAATGGGAATCACGATACTGGTAAAAATGAGGGGGAGCGTAAAGCCTAACACGGTGGTCACATCATCCGGGATGATCGCCCCAACGGCTGTACCAATAATGGTCGTGATCCACCAGACAGTCATGAGGTTAACGCCCGCTCCGCCGAAGTACCACGCGAGTTCTTGCGGTTCAATGTTTCCTTGTTGCTTGCGGAGCATGGTCGGGGCATAGACTTCATCGATCATGATGTAACCCAGCATTAGCTTCCACCTTAATGAGAGCGGGCGCAGAAAGCTGGCTAAAGATGCGCTATACAAAAAATGGCGCAAGTTGATAATAAATGTCGTGAGGATGATCAAACTGATCGGGGTTCCATCAGCAATCAGCCCAGTTGCAACAAATTGTGATAGTCCCGCGATGACTAAAACAGACATGCCCAAAGCTTCAAACGGGGTCATGCCGGCATCAACAGCGAGTGCGCCAAAGACAACGCCAAAGGGGGCAACCCCAACCATTAATGGCGCGGCGGCGCGGTAGCCTTCCCAAAAAAATTTACCTCTATTGACCATAACCTGCCGCAAGTTGAGCTAGGAGACGTTGCTTAACATCATCAGGGATGAATCCCGCATTAATGGCGTTTTGATTGGTGCGGAAAAAGTGATCCGTTTGCCAACCGAACGTATCCGCGAGTTTTTCATATTCCTGAGTCAGCGTGATCGGGGTAATGGTGCGGTTATCGCTGCTAATGCTCAGCGGAATATTGGCTTCATACAGTTGATCAACCGGGTGATTTTCGTACACATCAAAGACATCGATCTGAATATTGCAGCTTGGGCAGACTTCCAAACAGATGTTGTGATCGCGTAGATGTTCCATCAAAGCGGGGTCTTCGATGCTGCGCACCCCATGCCCAATGCGTGATGGTTTAAAGTGTTCGAGCGTTTCCCAAACACTGGCTGCACCGGCGGCTTCGCCTGCATGAGATGTGCGCGGCAGGTGGTTATCAATCGCATAATTAAACGCGGCTTGATGTTCGGTGATCGGGTAGCCTGCTTCATCACCTGCAAGATCAAAGGCGGCGACGGTGGTTCCTTGGAATTGTTCTACAAGGCGCACGGTTTCAAGGCTTTGGTCGCTGGTGTAGTGGCGTAGCGTACACAAGATCAACCGCGCTTCGATACCTGTATTCTCAATCGCTTGGCGGGTGGCTTGTTCCACCAATTCAACGACCTGTGCCGATGTTAACCCCTTATCCAAATGCAAGAGCGGCGCGAATCGGATTTCAGCATAGATCACATTATCAGCTTGGAGTTGCCGAAACATGTCGTCAACTACCATCTGTAAGCCGCGTTCATCTTGCATCAAGGCGATGCCCTTGGGCGTGCGGCTCAGAAAGTCCGCTAGATTGGTGCATTTAGCAGGCGCGATAAAATCCTGATCAAACTCGGCACGGGTTACACTCGGATCCAATTGTTGCACCACATCATAACTGAGGGAGCAATCCAGATGTAAATGTAATTCGGTTTTGGGTAGGCTGGCAAAATCAATCATGGGATGGGGTCTCTCAATTTATGTATTTTAGAGATATTGCAGGATTTAGGTAAACGGGGATTGTCATTTTGTAGGGACGCGATATATCGCGTCCTGATGGTGGCGGACGGCATGTATGCCGTCCCTACAATTTCTGTCCTAATGTAACTGAACACTAGGGATTTACTTTTTCAGCGGTTCAACCCGTGCTTCGACATACACAATATTATTTTTGTTCACAGGGATACCCTTAATGGGTTCTTGTTCTTCTTTGCGACCTTCTTCCACCAAAATGACCTTTAACCCAATATTGGGGAGTTCATAGAGGGTGTGGTATTCATTGGTGTGCATGGAGTTCCGCCAATATTTGAGGTTTGCGGCGGTATCCAAGCGGCGGATTTCGCCACGGGCTTTGTTATAAGACATGCTTGCAAGATGATCGGCTAATTTTTTCTGCTCTTGTTCGTTCATCGCATCCTCACAGGGTGTCTATTTTGTTGGTTGAATTGTACCACACGCCACCCTACAATTGAGGCCATGTCTACAACACAATTATCACTTTTTGCAGAACCCGATACGCCATATACCATCACAGAGTTAACGCGCCACATCAAAACGTTGGTTGAGCTAGACCCAACGCTACAAGATGTGCAGGTGCAAGGCGAAATTAGCAACTTTACCCGTGCCAGTTCAGGGCATTTATACTTTAGTTTGAAGGATGCCAAAGCACAGTTGAAATGCGTGATGTGGAAAAGTGAGGCCGCCCGCCTACGCTTTGATCCAAAACATGGCGATCAGGTGATCGTCCACGGTAAAGTCAGCGTATACGACGCCCAAGGAACTTATCAGCTCTATGCGAAAAGTTTGCAACCCATCGGGGCAGGGGATTTACATCAACAATTTGAATTGCTCAAGGCCAAATTAGAAGCCGAAGGGTTGTTTGATAGTGATCGCAAACGCTCGTTGCCACCCTTGCCGCGTTTGATCGGGATTGTTAGTTCCCCTACGGCGGCGGGTTTTAAGGATGTATTGAACATCTTGGAACGCCGTTACCCATCCGTGCAGGTGATCTTGAGCGCCGCACAAGTGCAAGGCAAAGCGGCGCCACCCACGATTATCAAAGCCTTAAAACGTTTAGCTGAATATTCCGATCTTGATCTGATCTTGGTGGTGCGTGGTGGCGGTAGCTTAGAGGATTTATGGTGTTTTAACGATGAAGCGGTAGCGCGGGCGATTGCAGAGTCTCCGATCCCAATAATGACGGGGGTAGGGCATGAGATCGATTTTACACTAGCTGATTTTGCGGCTGATGTGCGTGCGCCAACGCCTTCGGCAGCGGCAGAGTTAAGTGTGCCTGATCGGCGTGATGTTTTGGGGATGTTAGCAGGCGCTCAACATCGCATGATCACACAACTTGAGAATCGGTTGCAGGATGCGCGGAATCAGTTAACCAACAATCAACGTACCTTGAAATTGGTTTCACCTGCCAATCGGATTCAGCAGCATCGCCAACAAGCCGATGATGCCGCCCAACGGTTACAAGCTGCAACATTGAATCGCGGTAAGGATAGCCGCCAACGCTTGGCCTTACTCGCCAGCCGCTTAGACTCAGCAAGTCCACAGGCGATCTTAAAGCGCGGCTATGTACTGGCCACGGATACAACCGGTAAGCGGATCACCAGTGCCAACGATGCGAAGCCAGACGATACCCTACGTTTACAATTTACTGATGGCAGTGCCAGCGTCACTGTCAATAAATCAACAACGGATGAGTAACCATGACTGATACACTCAATTTAGAACAAGCCTTACAACAATTAGAGGCTATTGTGACCCAACTCGAAGCAGGGGAGGGCTCGCTGGATGAGGCGGTGAAGTTATTTGAACAAGGGCAGCAATTGGTCAAACAGTGCCACCAAGACCTAGATGCCAAAGCGCTGCGCATTCAACAAATTATGGATGACAACACCCTCACCGATTTTGAGGGGTAGGTATCAATAGGGGCGTCATCAACCATACGCATTAAGCTAAGGCATTCCTTCTTTGCCCGACGCTAAAAGCATCGGGCTAGGCAGTTTGGAAGCCTCCTGAAGGAGGCTGTTTGGGTACTCATTCGGCAAAAAATACTTCAAAACCTGTCCCTACGAGTGATTTGGGCGAATGGCAACCCCATTTATGGGGTTTACAGACAATTTTAGGCGGATGCTTTCAGCTTCCGACGCCCACATGAATCACCAAAAACGCTTAACTTAATGCCAATTCGTCATCAACGCCCCAAAGAAATACCCCTTTAAATAGTGTGATTTTCACCTCGCCCCAAAAACAATGCCATAATTAATCCAATCCCTGGCCCATATAAGAGCGGTCCCGCTGTGGCACGGATTTGGGCGTCCGTTTCACCATAGATATTAGTGAACCCAATCACGATGCCATCTAACGTGATAATCACCATTGTGATGACCACGAGCGGAACCAACATCTGATTCAGGGGAACGCCCGTTAATTTAGAGACCATCCAGATCAGGATATATAGCAGTGGAATACTCAAAATATAAATAATGAGTAGGGGAGTGCTTTCGGGTTTTAAAATCTCGGGACCAAGTGTGCGGGCTATAACAATAAAAATCAGCCAGATGACAAACCCAATAACAGCAAATAACAAATGGTCGGTTGAACGATTCATGCAGATAGTGTTCCTGTAGATTTTGCAGTTCAATACCCACAGCATACGCAATGACTCACTGCCAAATCTATACAATGGACTGCCATTGACTGCCAAATGGGTGTTTCTGAGGGTTTAGTGGTGAGCGAAACGGAAAATTGGTGAAATTGCCTAGCGGAACCCTTGCCAAGGTTGATTACAATCAATCGCGTTATTTGTGAGAGATAGTAAGGATACAGTCATGACCCCAGAAAACCGTATGGAAGAATTGCGTGGTGAGATCGATGGCATCAACATGCAAATGCTTGAACTACTGAATAAACGCGCCAGCATTGCCTCCGAAATTGGCAAAATCCAATCTCAATTGGGTACACGGCTCTATGACCCTGCGCGGGAATCCACGATGTTGCAAGGCTTAGAACAAGCCAACAATGGCCCTTTTAGCAACGAAACCATTAAAACCCTCTTTAAAGAAATCTTCAAAGCAACCTTGAATCTTGAAGAAACCGAAGCCCGCGCCACAATTTTGGTGCAACGTAAACACGCCGATGAGCAAACCGTGATCGAGTTTGAGAATGGCGTCAAAATTGGCGATGGTAGCTTGGCGATTATTTCAGGACCTTGTGCTGTGGAAAGCCTTGAACAAGTGGAAGCAGTCGCTGCCGAAATGGACAAGCGCGGCGTCAAGATTTTGCGGGGCATGGGCTACAAACCGCGCACCTCACCCTATGACTTCCAAGGCTTGGGGGAAGAAGGCCTAAAGATTGCCCGCCAAGTGGCTAATAAATATGGCATGTTGGTGACCAGCGAAATTATGGATCAAAGCCAAATCCCAATGATGTCCGATTATGTGGATATTTTTTGGGTGGGGGCGCGGAATATGCAAAATAGCTTTTTGCTAAAGGCGCTTGGCAAAATCCGCCAACCGGTTTTGCTCAAGCGTCACTTTGCCGCCACGCTCAAAGAATTCATCTTTGCGGCGGAATATATTGCTAGCGAAGGCAATCCCAATGTGATCTTGATGGAACGCGGCATTCGGACATTTGAACCCTGGACACGCAACACACTCGATATTAGCGCGATTCCCTTGTTGAAACAGGAAACCCACTTGCCCATTGTGGTTGATGTGTCGCATTCAGGCGGGCGTCGGGATTTGGTGATTCCGTTAGCAAAGATTGCCAAGGCCAGCGGTGCAGATGGCATTATGTTTGAAACACACCCCAATCCACCCGTTGCTATGAGTGACGCCAAGCAACAATTAAACCTTGAAGACTTCCATGAAATGATGGATATGATCGAGGCATAGCTCACAAGAAAAAGCCCCTCTCCGAATTCGGGGAGGGGTTTAGGGTGGGGTATTCAGTAGTTTTTAGTAATAGGAATTACTCGCGATTTTCGCTGATCGCGATAACCGTTTCTAGCAAAATTTCAAGCTCTTCCGCAGGCGGTAGTGGAGCCAACTCACCTGTGTCTTCATCAGCGATAGCAGGGATCACCGAAAGTGTGATGATCGTTTCATCATCTTGGAAGTACGCCAAATAGCCACCGGTAACGGTTGCCACATCAATGGGTGTGCCACCAATCCGTTCACGTTCAAAGCGGGCGCCGTTGAGTTCCCATGTGCGCATCCGATCCGCAATTTCGACATCGGCGGCGGATTCTGTGGCGAGTACATCAATGGTGATATGGGTAATTGCTTCCGTGTCTGCTTCGCCATCATATTCATACAGCAAGGTTAAATGCCCATAGCTACTTTGATTTTCGGCGGTGAGTTCAAGCCGATCCTCGGTATATTCCCAGACGCCAATTGCTTCGGGGAATCGATCCGCCCAATCGGCGGCTTGGGATTTGGGGCTTGCGCCACAGGCTGCCAAAATGCCCGTCAGTAAGCATAAAACTATCCATGACCGTTGCATGATTAGTGCCCTCCTAGGTAGGCTTCGCGGGTGGCGCGGTCATTGAGTAGTTCATCAGCTTCATTCGCCATAATGACCCGTCCTGTTTGCAGCACATATCCCCGATTGGCGACACGGAGTGCCATTTGGGCATTTTGTTCCACCAATAGAATCGTAGTGCCTTGTTCATGCAGGTAGCGCACAATGTTAAACACATCACGGACTAGCAACGGGGCTAACCCCATCGAAGGTTCATCGAGTAACAAAATCTTTGGACGTGCCATCATCGCACGACCCATGGCTAGCATCTGCTGTTCACCGCCACTGAGCGTGCCACCGAGTTGTTTTTCGCGCTCTTTAAGGCGGGGGAATAGCTCAAACACATAATCCATATCTTCCAAAATGGTACTTTCATCATTACGGGAAAATGCACCCAATTCCAAATTTTCGCGGACAGACATCGCGCCGAAAATTTTGCGGCCTTCGGGGCTTTGTACCACACCCATTTTGACGATCTCATGGGGGCGGGTTTGGGTGATGTCTTTGCCTTGTAACAAAACTTTTCCGCTTGCCGCAGGCGTGATCCCACAAATGGTGTTGAGCGTGGTAGATTTACCCGCGCCGTTGCTGCCGATGAGGGTGACCACTTCACCTTCTTCAACCGTGATCGAGATTCCCTTTAAGGCATGGATTTTGCCATAATACGTGTGAATATTGTTGACTTCGAGCAGTGCCATTAGTGAGCCTCCTCATCTTCTTCGCTTGCCGCGCCTAGGTAGGCTTCGATCACTTTAGGATCGTTTTGAACTTCCTCGGGTGTGCCATGCGCGATAATCTTGCCATAGTCCAACACGCTGACTTGATCAGATACATTCATGACCAATTGCATATCATGTTCGATCAAGAAAATAGTCAAGCCAAGCTCATCCCGCAAGTTACGGATGAAGGCGATCATCTCGCCGGTTTCTTGCGGGTTCATGCCGGCGGTGGGTTCGTCTAACAAAAGCAGGGCGGGGTCACTGGCTAGGGCGCGGGCAATTTCAAGGCGGCGTTGCATCCCATAAGCCAGATTCGTTGCCAGTACATCGCCATTGCCTTCTAAGCCCACAAATTTGAGCAACTCAAAGGCACGGATTAGATTATTTTCGTATTCTTCCCGAAAGGCTCTATGGCGTACAATCGCACCGATGGCACTCGCTTTGATGCGAGTGTGCATCCCAACCAAAATATTTTCTAAGGCAGTCATGCCATCAAACAAATGAATATTTTGATAGGTACGAGCAATGCCCATCGCCACCACTTGGTCAGGGCGCATCCCGCGAATTTGCTTGCCCCGAAAGCGGATCACGCCTTCTTCTGGCGTGTAAAATCCGGTAACACAATTAAAAAAGGTGGTTTTACCCGCCCCATTGGGGCCAATCAAGCTAGCAATTGAGCCTTCGGGGATGTGCAAGCTAGCTCCCGAAACGGCGGTTAACCCGCCGAATCGTTTGGTAATCGCATTGACTTCTAGCGTTAAGGGCGTGTTGTTACTCATTAGATTTGCCTTTCTTTTCCGCTAGTTCACGGGCTTTATCTTCCAGTTCTGGCGGTGGCACCGGTAACAAGCCTTTGGGGAGTACCACAGTCGTGATGATCAGCAGCAGACCAAACGCCATAATCCGATAGTCTGCGACAGGGCGTAACAGTTCAGGCAATCCGATCAAGGCTATTGCCCCGATGATCACCCCTGGAATGCTGCCCATCCCACCGATGATGACCAATGCAAGTACATTGATGGATACTTCTAACCCAAAGTCCTCAGGGAAAATAGCATTTTGCCGTGAGGCAAAGAGCATCCCTGCTAAACCGGCTAACGCTGCCCCAATCGAGAACGCAAGGAGTTTGACATTCACCAAGTTGATCCCCATCGCTTGGGCAATGTCTTCATCACTTTTGAGCGCATACCATGCCCGCCCAATCCGAGAATCCCGTAAGCGTAACGACATCATCATCACCAACGCCGCCCCAATAAAACTTAAGTACAGCATGATCAAGTTTGTAGTGGGTAATGGTGTGCCATCGGGGACAGGTTTGGGGATGCCAATTGCACCTGACGGGCCACCCGTGAGGCCATCCAAGTTTTTGAGTGCCAAGCTGATGATTTCTCCAAAGCCAAGCGTCACAATGGCGAGGTAGTCACCCCGTAACCGCAACACGGGTACACCGAGGATAAACCCGACAATCGCCGCCGCAATAAACGCAACCACGATCACGATTAAGAATGAAGAAAATTGCCCAACATCTGTGGCTTCTTCCAAAATGCTGCGTCCTACAAAGACCAGCACCACCACTAACGCGATCATCCCTAATGAGATATACCAGGGTGGCGCACCCGCCCATACTCGTGATTGCTGTTTGATATGGACATTGTCGGGCGGTGGGGTGGGGTTCGCATTGCGCCACAAATTGGTGCCCACGAACATCACAATCGGGGCGATGATCATAGCGGCCACAATCGACCACCCCACTTGATTCAGATAATCTACATTGACCACCGAGAGGCTACGGTCACTTTCAATCGCCAGTAGCGCGAAGGCGTAAGCACCTACTGCATAAAAAGCCACATACCCAAGGTCAAGCAAACCTGCCTGACCAACCACAATATTTAAGCCAAAACCGACCATTACCGAAAGTGCTACCCGTCCCATTGTGAAGGAGTGATATTGATTCATGTATAGGGGGGACATGAACATGAAACCAATGGCTAATACAGTCACATACACATATTGGAAGTTTTGCTCATCTTCATTGGCAAACACGGTATACGCTAGTAAGCCCGCAAAGAGCAGAATGGTAATCACGCTGGTGAGCATGTCCGCATCAGGTAAAAAGCCAATGCTAGGACTAACCACTACGACATCATGATTACTAATGCGTAATAAGGATAAGCCCGCCATCGCAATCACCAACCCGCCGGTAAAACTGGTGCGCATTACATACCCAAAGGCAGAGGGCGCATGGTGGGCGCGACGGGTGGAAAACAAAATCCCAATAATGATCAAAAAGGCGATACCAAGTTGCAAACTAGCTTCGTCGATCAACGAATCTGAGGTGAGGTTCAAAATCTCTTGTAAGTTAATGACCGCTTCGGCGTCATCGGTGTCACCATTAAAGGTTTGTGGAATGGTTAGCCAAAATAGCGCAAAAAAGATTAGGGGTAATGAGAGGATCGTCCAATGGGTGAGTGTTGAAACCAGTTGACGCCGATCCTCAGTAGCCACAGTCTCGCGGACGGTTGCCCAATCAATTTGTCGCCATCCATAGTTGCCTACGCCACCGAACACACTCGCGAGGAGTATCAGCAACCCAAACCCATATAAACCGCCAATATTTAATCCGAACCACGACACGACATGATAGACATCATGTCCGAGATATAGCGTCATTGGGTTGGTGCGGAATTCAGCATCAGGGGGGTATTCACCTGTGAGCGGATCAATTTCAGGGGCAGGGAATAATTCATCTGTAGGAACGCCACTCATGACTTGAACGGGATAGGTATCCATACGGGCAAAGTATTCACCTGTAACATCCACATCATTGGTGTGCCATTGGTTCATTTGCCCCATAAAGACCAACAAAATGATCGCGGCGCCGCTACCCAGCGCAATGCTGTTCGCCAGAACGGTTTCCAGATCGCTTTTTGCAATTGACCAGCCAAACCCAAACGCCATCAATAAGAAAATGGGGAGGGTCAGCGCGGCGAGTTGTTCACTGTCGCTGGAGGGAATCCCGATGAGGGTCAAAAAGATGTAGCCCAAGCCAAGCCCAATGCCTGTTTTGAGACCATCTTCCATTAAATTCAACCGATTTGTGAATAATTGGCGCATGGCTAGACCTTCTTAATCTGCGACACGTCGCCAAAAATACCTGTCGGACGGAAGATAATAACAATCACCAGCAAGCTAAAGGCGATCACGTTTTGCCATTTAAATTCAAAGCCCAGCATTTGCGGCCCCAGTGCTTCAACGATGCCCAAGAATAACCCGCCAAACATCGCGCCGGGAATGTTACCGATACCCCCTAACACGGCGGCGGTAAAGGCCTTAATACCCGGTGTAAACCCGAATTTAAAGTCGATGTCTTCCCCCCGTAAGCCAAGGAGGGTTCCCGCCGCACCTGCCAACGCCGCCCCCAACATAAAGGTAAACACAATCACGCGGTCAACATCGATCCCCATCAGCGCTGAGGTTTCTTTATCTTGTGAGACTGCCCGCATCGCTTTTCCGATTTTGGTACGTTGCACGATGATATAGAGTAGCAACATTAGCAAAAAGGAGGTAATGACGACCAAAACGCCAACTTTGCTGACCGACAGCACCCCTAAATCCCCAAGCCCAATACGGAAGTTGTCCGCAAGTAATTGGGGGCTTTCATAGGCTTTACGGTTGGGGCCAAACATGCGCAAGGCGACTTGTTGCAAAAAGAAGGATGCCCCAATCGCGCTAATCAATGGCGCCAAACGCGGCGCATTACGTAAGGGGCGGTAGGCAACCCGTTCTAACACAATGGAGAGTAGCATGGAAACGATCATGCCGCATACCACCACAAATAAGATGCCCACAACCGTAATCACCAACAGGTACACATGGGGGGCATAGCCACCCAAGCCAACCAATGCCCCATAGCCGATGGCAACACCCACAAAGAAGCGCATCGGGGACGAGAAAAAGGTAAACAGCCATGAGGGGGTTTGGAAGTTTGTCTGCTCTCGATGACTATAGCCATTCACAAAGGATTCTAATGGCAGGAACATGATCCCAATAATCACGGGGATGAAAAAGGTCGCGAGTTGTGCTGCGCCGCTTTCAAAGGTATTCGCGCCACCATCGATCATAAACATCATGGCAAGGTAGCCAGCGTAAGCGCCGAACATCATTACTTCACCATGTGCAAAATTGATCATAAAGAGAATGCCATACACCAGCGTATAGCCAAGTGCAATCAGTGCGTATACCCCGCCGCGAATCACCCCATTCACGCCAAGCCCTGCCCACACAATAAAATCTTGGGGGTTGGTTTCAGCGACATAGGCAACTCGTTCGGTAAAGGCTAACATCAGCACAATGCCGAAATAATTCAAAATGAGTGGGGCAATCGGTTGGTTCGCATCCGACCGTTGGCGGCGGTAGACCTCAACAAAGGACGCCAAGCCAACAATGGCGAGTCCGTACATGGTGCCACCCAACAGGGCGGAAAAATCACCGATCCAGCTGTCTGGCGGCGAGCCAAACAAGCCTGATGATTCACCAATGACCCAACCAATACGGAAGAACCCCAACACAATCGCCACCAACAAAAACTGCCCACTGGCTTTGATCGGGTCAAAGGTTGGCTGGGTTGTTTCGGGGACTGCAACAGTTGTCATATAAGGTGCTCCAAAATTAATCTATACAAAAAATTTTTAGGGGTTTGGCAATAAATTTTATTATGTCTGTGAGTGTATCCGCATCAAGGCTGAAATGGTAGGGGCGGTGGTGTGATGCCGTGTTTTGCATTCTATTGGAAATCGTTGAAGAAACATCAAAAGAAACCCCTTCCGTCGGCGTTGCCGCCACCTTCCCCGAATTCAGGCGATGGTCATTCCTTTGTTAACACCGGGGCTAAGCCCCTGCTTCGCTTCACGCAAGGTGTCTCCGAATTCGGGGAAGGGGTTGGGGTGGGGTTTGCTCAACAAATTTATCAATCGCCAATCTGTTCCCCTACCATGACCCTCACCAAAAAAGGGGCGTTGCCGCCCCTCTTTGTTGATGTACGATATGCGAAATTATTCGCCTTCGCTCACTTGTAATTCTTCTGGTACGTCAAGGCTGACCCATTCGCCATCTTCAGCGATGAGAATGTCAATCACAACGGTACCGCATTCGCCAACGTCGCTACAAGCAACGACACCGCTGATGCCATCAAAGGTAACTTCTTTAACAGCCGCGATCAACGCTTCGCGATCAATGGTCAAGTTGCCATCGTCGTCAATTTCAGCAACTGCACGGATGGCTTCAATCAAAACCACTGCGGAGTCAAAAGATTGTGCGTGGAAAGGCCCTAAGTCATCGGGGGCTTCACCGAATGATTCTTCGTAAAGAGCGTCGAATTCTTCGTTCAAGCCTTCATCACCAGCTTGTTCACCAAAAGATACATAGGAACCTTCTGCAAAGTCGCCAGCTAATTCGAGGAAGTCTTGGGTGTAAACACCATCATCGGAGAAGAAGGTAGCGTCTAAGCCAACTTCTGCCATTTGTTCAACCAAGAGCGCTGCTTGGTTTTGGTAGCCGCCGAGATATACTACGTCAGGTGCGTCGCCAGCGATAACGGTCAATACAGGGCGGTAGTCTTGTTCTTCGGGGTCTACAACTTCAAAGGTCACAATTTCGACACCGATTTCTTCAAGGGTGTCGCGCACGGTGCTAGCCAAGCCTTCGCCATAGCTGCTGTTGTCGTGCAAGATGGCGATGCTTTCAGCGCCGAGTTCTTCAGCGATGTAACGCGCAGCAACGACACCTTGGATGTTGTCACTAAAGGCTACACGGTTGGTAACATCCAAACCACGAGCGGTGAATGCGCCAGCGGTGGAGCTAGGGGAAACCATAGGAATGCGAGCATCTTGGTAGATTTCGGAAGCAGGGATGGATGCGCCAGAGCAAACATGGCCAACAACGCCCACGATGGTTTCATCAGAGGCAAATTTGTTAGCAACGGTGGTGGCATCTTCACCGGTGCAGCGGTCATCTTCAATTACTAATTCGATAGCGAAACCTTCAACGCCACCGCCAGCAACGCCTAAGCCACCGTCTTCGGTGTTGGCGAGGTCAACTGCCAATTGGCCACCGTTGGCGATGTCCAAACCAGGGGCAGGGATGATGTTGCTGAGGTCAGTTGCCAACCCTAAGCGAATGGGTTCGCCAGGGGCAAAGGTGATGGTGTTGTCATCTTGTGCAGCGACAGGTACAAGGGCGGTAACCACCATTGCCACCAAAACAAAAAGAATTAATTTTTTATTCATTGATTTTAACCTTCTAAACTAGGTGTATACGTTAACTTTCGTTAAAGTCTTGCACATGTTAACACCCCAAACAGCGAGTTGCAACGTTTTTGTGAATAAATTGTAGAAATTTTCTTAAAAACAGCAGGATTTGATTTTTAAGTTGGTTCAGAGGGTGCATTGCCAAGTGTCTAAGGCTCAGTTATACTTTTGCGACGTTTGTCACAATTGACGTTTCGTTTAAACGAAATTCGTTTTTGGTTTTATAAAGCGTTAAAATAGTGAATAATAACCAGCGTAAGACAGAAGGAGTAACGCTGTATGGAATTGAACGAATGGGTATTTATTGGTGCGTTTTTACTTTTGGCTCCAGTTTTCCCATTAGCGCCGATTATCCTTAATCGGTTGCTGGCGCCACATCGGCCTAGTCCATTAAAGATGGACACTTATGAATGTGGTGTGGAAACCGTTGGCGACACATGGGTGCAATTCAAGGTGCAATACTATCTTGTGGCCTTGGTCTTTTTGGTGTTTGACATCGAAATGGTGCTCCTGTTCCCTTGGGCAGTTGCTTATAACAGCTTGGGTATGTTTGCGTTTGTAGCGGGCGGCATTTTCATCTTGCTCTTGCTTGAAGGGCTGGCCTACGCATGGCGTAAGGGTGCATTGGAGTGGACATAAGATGTTAGGGATTTCGGACGTAATTCGGGATTTATTAGGCAATGGCGACACCGCCAGTGTGGTGATCACAGTTGGGACGGTGATTTTGGTGGCAACCCTTGGGTTGTTAACCCCATTGCTAAGCATCTGGTTGGAGCGTAAAGCGTCCGCACGGATGCAAGATCGCATTGGGCCTAACCGTGTTGGCCCCATCGGGCTGTTACAGTCAGCGGCTGATGCGGCAAAATTGTTAAGTAAAGAGCAGATCACCCCCGCTGGTGCGGACAAAGTGGTCTTTTTTGTGGCGCCTATTTTGATGGTGGTGTCCGTCATTTTGATCATGGCAGTGATTCCATTAAATCAATACGAAGTTGGGACAGACCTCAGCATTGGGATGTTGTATGTTATCTCCGTTGCCTCTCTCGGTACGATTGCCGTGTTGATGGGGGGGTGGGGTAGCAATAATAAATATGCGCTGTTAGGCGCGTTCCGCGTGATGGCGCAATTGATTAGTTATGAAGTGCCGATGGTGTTGGCGCTGATTGTGCCTGTGTTGATGGCTGGAACGCTAAGCACACAAGAATTGATCATCGCACAAGAAAATATTTGGTATGTCTTTATCGTGCCAGTGTCTGCGTTGATTTTCTTCGTGTCATCCACAGCAGAAGTAGGGCGACAACCGTTTGACTTGTTAGAGGCAGAATCCGAGATTGTTGCCGGGTTCAACATCGAATATAGCGGGATGCAGTTTGCCATGTTCTATTTAGGTGAATGGCTGCACGCTGTGTTGATCTGTGTATTAACCGTGATGTTGTTCTTTGGCGGTTGGCAAGGGCCATTAGTGGAAGACATCCCCGCATTGGGCGCTGTCTACTTGTTGGGTAAGAGCTTCCTCTTGTACTTTGTGCATATGTGGATTCGCTTTACCTTACCCCGTTTGCGGATTGACCAACTAATGGACTTCAATTGGAAGTTCTTGGTGCCCCTGAGCGTGGTCAACTTGTTGGTGGTGGCGTTTGTCTGGAAAGTTGCCCCCACACCCGCCGAAGCAACCTTGGCAGAAGAATTGCCCCGTGCTTTGTTGGTGTTGGCCGCTAATGGTGCATTGGTGATGGCGACCATCTTTATCTTGCGGAATTATGCACGGGACGAACGTGCACGAGTCGAAGCATTGGTGGATGAGCGTGTGTACGCCCCCAGCGGTGCTACATCGGCTGCGGATTAGGAATTTAGGAGACTCTCGCTGATGGAATCAACATTACATACCATCGCGTTCCTTGTATTCGCCTTCGTGACGCTGGCTCCAGCGGTCATGGTGGTGTCCTCCAAGAACCTGTTTCACTCTGGGCTATACCTGTTGGTGAGCCTTTTTGGGGTGGCGGGCTTATTTATCATTTTGGTAGCGCCCTTTTTGGCGGCGATCCAAGTCTTGGTATACATGGGCGCGATTGGGATTTTAATCATCTTTGCGGTGATGCTCACCCGAGGCATGATGAACATGGAAGAGATTTACAATACCCAACAAGCGGCTGGGGCATTTACGGCGTTTGCCATTTTTGTGGCGCTGGTATTAGTGCTGACCCCCTTGGTGGATGAATTGGGAATTGACGCCTTAGAAGATGTCAATGCAGAAGGTATTGTCGAAATTGATGACCCCGCTGATGTGGACTATGAAACCATTGACGCAATTGGTAAGGTCATTGCCAGCCGCCGCAGCATAGAAGCCGGTGGCGAAAATGCCTTTGAAGGTAGCGGGTTTGTGCTGCCATTTGAAGTCGCCTCGCTTTTGTTGACCGCGGCAATGATTGGTGCCATTGTGGTTGCCCGCGATGACGAAGCGTAGCTGAGGGGAGAAAACGAACACATGGTACCTTTGTATGCATATTTGACGGTGGCAGCGGCCTTGTTCAGCATCGGCGTGTTTGGCGTGCTGTCTCGGCGGAACGCAATTGCTATTTTGATGAGCATTGAACTGATGTTGAATGCAACAAACATCAATATTGTGGCATTTTGGCGTTATCTGTCCCCAGAAAACATTAACGGTCAAGTTTTTGCAGCGTTCATCTTTGTGGTGGCAGCGGCAGAAGCAGCGGTTGGGTTGGCATTGGTGATCTCTGTCTACCGAAATCGTCAGACTGTTTCGGCTGAAGATATTAATCTATTGAAGTGGTAAGGGCTGATGGACGTAAACTTCTTAGACCCGAATTATACGGCATGGCTCATTCCCGTACCGCCATTTATCGCCTTCCTATTGATTACATTGTTCATCGGGCGATATAAATTTTTTAGCCACATCACGGCTATCGGCGCGGTAATGATCTCATGGCTGCTCAGTTGGAGCGTGTTTTTCCATGTCAACAATTTGCCTGATTTTGGGCATGCAACGTTTGGCAGTGGAATCGATTGGTTAGATTTAGGGGCAACGACCTTCCGCATGGGGGTGTCGGTTGACCCACTTTCAGCGGTGATGCTGTTTATGGTGCCCATTGCGATGCTGATGATTTTTGTCTACAGCGTCGGGTACATGAACGCTTACCCAGATGATGATCCGCACCAAGTACGGCATACGCGCTTTTTTGCGTATCTTAGCTTGTTTGCGGGTGCGATGCTCACCTTGGTTGTGTCTGACAACCTGCTCCTCCTCTTTATGGGGTGGGAGGTCATGGGCTTATGTTCTTACCTGTTGATTGGGTTCCTCTTTGAAAAGAAGAGTGCATACCAAGCAGCGGTGAAAGCCTTTATGGTGACTCGTACCGCAGACGTACTGTTCTTGGTAGGTATCGGATACCTCTACGCGGAAGCTGGGACACTCAACTTCCGCGAAATTTTGTATGCGAATGAAGGCGCAATGCTGGTGCATCTTGCAACCACAGACGCGCCCCTGTTGGGGATTAGCGCGGCATCGCTCATCGGTATTTTGATTGTGATTGGGACGCTCGGTAAAGCCGCACAGTTCCCCTTCCACATCTGGTTGCCCGATGCGATGGAAGGCCCCACGCCTGTTAGCGCGATGATTCACGCGGCGGCGATGGTGTCTGCGGGTGTGTTCTTAGTCATTCGTATGTATCCATTGATTGCCGCCGGTGGTGACCCCCATCACGGAGAGTATACCGAACCCCTGATTTTGATGGGGCTGGTTGGGGCATTCACGGCGCTGTTTGCGGCGGTGTTGGGTGTCGGACAAAATGATGTGAAGCGCGTGCTGGCATATTCCACTATTTCCCAATTGGGCTTTATGATAGCCGCTTTGGGGATTGGGGCATATGTTGCTGCATTCTTCCACATGATTACCCACGCCTTCTTTAAAGCACTCTTGTTTATGAGTTCAGGTGCGGTTATCCATGCGATGGAACACGGTGAACATCATGTTCATGCCCACCATCACGGCGACGGGCACGGACACGATGATCATGGACATGGTGACCACGGTCATGATGATCATGGGCATGGCGCACACGATGCACAACCCTACGGGATGTTACACGCCTCAAAGGGTGAAGCTGCTCCTGAATGGAACACAGATATGGTTCCCGATGGCATCCAATTGGATGCAGTCAACGACCCCAACGATATGCGCAACATGGGCGGCTTGTGGAAACGCATCCCCGTGACCGCATTTGGGTTCTTGGTCGGTGGGTTGAGCCTCTCTGGGTTCCCGCTCATTACCGCAGGATTTTGGTCTAAAGACGAAATCTTTGCCGATGCGTGGACGGTTGGCACCTCTGACGGTGTGTACTGGTTGCATATGGTGGTCTTTGTATCGCTATTCCTTGCAGCATGTTTCACCGCGTTTTATACAGGGCGTCAATGGCTGTTGACCTTCTGGGGCAAACCTCGCTCCGAAGTTGCAGAACACGCGACCTTGACACACGGACACCACATTGATGAACATGCCTTAGAAAATACCCATCCTGCGATGCACTTTATGCGTGTTTTGCAAGAAGATGAGGTTGTTGATGACAAGATGAAGGGGAAAACCCCTCTGCAACGGTTCTTAACGATTTATCGTGACTCCTTCCCGATGCAATTGCCATTAGTGATTTTGTCCTTCTTTGCCTTAACGGCTGGGTTTGTTGGGATTCATGAAGACTTCCCAGTATTTGAAGTCATTACGGGTGATAACAACTTCTTCAAGAATTTTGTGAGTCCGGGTATCCTCGCGGTGGTGGAAGAAGCCCCCGACGAATGGATATTTGAATTTGCCGAAGCGCCTGAATTTAGCTTAATCCCTGTCTTCTTCTCATTCTTTGCCGCATTAGGCGGCTTGGCAGCGGCATGGGCACTCTATGGCGCTAAACCGCTTGAAGCAGGCCAACGTGACCCCGTACAAGATATTGTGGGGGATCGCATGTGGCTCGCAATGCAAAATCGGTTCTACATTGATGATATTTTCTTACGTATCTTCTATGTGCCGTTTGAATGGTTTGGGCGTCGGGTTGCTTATGAAGAAGTTGACAACAAGACCATTAATGAATTGCTTTATGGCGTTGCAGACGCTGCTGGATGGCTTGGTGAGATGCTCAAACGCTTCAACTATATTGTCATTGACGGTGTTGGCGATGGTATTCCGAAAGTGGTTGCCAGCTTTAGCAGTTGGTTCCGCCAAGTGCAAGGTGGTAAAGCACAACAATACATGCTGTATGCTGCCATCGGATTGCTAGTCATCGGCGTTATCGTCGTGGCGCAAGCACTGTAAAGGGGACAACAACTAAATGATTGACATCCTCGGATTTAAATTAGGTATTTTGAACTTTATCGTACTGTTCCCCTTGTTGGGGGCAGTCGTGGTGGCACTCTTGCCACGCGAAAACCCCAATCTGGCGCGGGGGGTGGCGTTGGTGTGGAGCATCATTGTGCTGTTCCCCACCCTGTTAGTATTTGGGTTAACGCTCGAAGCTGACCTCGGCCCCGGTGAATACGCCTTCCAAAGTAATCAAGATTGGTTTGGGCTGATTGGGGCATCTTGGCATTTTGGGGTGGATGGTATTTCCGCCTCTATGATGTTGCTAACCGCGATTTTGACGCCATTGGCGATGATTGTCGCCTTTGAACATGACGAAAACCCCAGTGTGTTAATGTCTTTGATGCTCTTTATGCAAACGGGCATGATGGGGGTTTTTGGTACGTTGGATATGCTGGTCTTCTTCTTGTTCTACGAAGTGGGCTTGGTTCCGATGTATTTCATGATTTATTTGTGGGGGGGCAAGAACCGCGATTTTGCATCGCGTAAGTTCTTCATCTTCACGATGGCGGGGTCGCTTGGGTTGCTGTTGACCATCCAATTGATAGCGATTGTGGTGGGACGCGAAACCGGCGTTGGCATCACCTTTGACTTAATTGAATGGCAGCGTGTGTGGCCAGAAACCTCACTCGATGCCACGATCTTAGGCTTTAATGTTGGGGTGGTGAAATGGCTGGCCTTCATCGGCTTTACGCTGGCGTTTGCGCTGAAGATTCCGATCTTCCCTTTCCATACATGGCTACCAGATGCCCACACTGAAGCACCCACCGCAGGCTCAATGCTATTGGCTGGTGTTTTGCTCAAGCTTGGTGCTTATGGATTCTTGCGCTTGGTGATTCCCTTGTTCCCCTTGGAGTGGGTGCAAACCCGTTCATTGGGCTTCTTTGGGAATGAAATCCCCGGTTTGGAGTTCCAAGCGACGGAGGTATTCGCCGCGCTGGCAATGTTGAGCATTGTGCTGGGTGCGTTTTCGGCATGGGCACAAGATGACTTTAAGAAATTGGTCGCGTACAGTTCTGTGAATCATATGGGTTTTGTGGCGATGGGCTTGGTCGTTTTTGCAGCCGTGTATGGCACAAACTTTGCCATGAGTGCTGAAAACGGTACACGCCCAGACTTGGTGCTAAGTGCTTTTGGCGAAAACATGGATGAAGAATCCGCGCTAGAGGTGGCTGGTGCAGCACAAGTAGCCGCCACTGCACGGATTGAATATGCGTCTTACGTCAAACTCTATGAAGAATATGACGCTGTGTTGACCTGTGGCACGCCTACACCAGAAAACTTCTCACAATGTGCAATTGTTAGCATTCCTCGCGTCAGCGCAGACAGCCACAGCGCGGTTGTTGCTGGTAATGGGGCGGTGTTGCAAATGTTTAATCACGGCTTGAGCGCGGCGGGGATGTTCCTCTTAGTGGGGGCACTCTACCACAAAGCGCATACTCGTGACTTGCGCCGCTTTGGTGGCTTGTGGCACATCGTGCCCGGCTTTGGTGCAGCGCTGGTATTTGTGAGCATGGCGAGCCTTGGCTTGCCGGGCTTGAATGGCTTTGTCGGTGAATATCTGGTGGTGGCCGGTGCCTTCCCGGTTGATGGGTTTGAGGTTTATGTGCTGATTAGTATGGTGGGCTTGCTCATCACGGGTGCATACATCCTCAAGGGCTTGCAAAAAGTCTTACATGGTCCTGTAAACGAGGAATGGAAAGACTACCACGAAAATGAACACAGCTTAGAGATCACCCGCCGCGAAATGATCGCACTCGCACCACTGATTGTGTTGATGTTGGTGACGGGGGTCTTCCCGAATTGGATTTTGCCCGCGATTAACCAATCCGTTGACGCGATGCTAGCTTTGGTATCTTTAGGCGGATAAGGGGGTTACGGAAACTATGGAAGAATTTAACGGTATTGTCACGGCGATTATCGCCGTGCCAACAATCTTTGCGCTAATCATCTTGCTGTTTTTGAACAATGAACAACGGCAAGAAGCGCGGGTGATGGCAGCCACGGCGACCCTCATCAGTTTGATCATGAGTGCGTTTGTGTTCTTCACCTACGATGTGGACGCCGCAAATGCTTTTAACTTAGCACCTGAAACCATCCAAGATGCCAGTGCCCCATTGTATTTTGGGTTTGAAGATAAAATCACATGGATTGAGGAACTTGGTATTTCTTACCATGTGGGTGTGGATGGCCTCGCCGCTGCAATGATCTTTTTGACCGGCTTGGCGTCGTTTGGTGGGGTGTTGATTTCTTGGAAAATTGACGAGCGCGTTCCCGAATTTATGGCCTTCTTCTTGCTGTTGGTAGCAGGGGTTTATGGCGTATTTGTTTCGATTGACGTGTTCTTGCTCTTTTTCTTCTACGAGCTAGCCATCTTCCCGATGTATTTCCTCATCGCTGGGTGGGGATGGGTCGAATTGCGCGAATATGCGGCGATGAAGTTGACCCTCTACATCTTGATCGGGTCGATTGTGGCATTGGTCGGTGTGTTAGCGATGTACTTTGTGGCTGCACAACACAATGGCTACGCCAGCTTCAACTTCCAAGATTTATACATCGCAGCGAAAGGCGGCGCATTTGATGTGCCCGGCTATCTCGGTGTGGATGGCTTGACCTTGGCGCGGTTCTGGTTCCCCTTTGTGTTTATTGGGTTTGGTGTGTTGGCGGGGATGTTCCCCTTCCACAACTGGTCACCCGATGGTCACGTGGCGGCTCCAACCGCTGTTTCCATGATTCACGCGGGTGTATTGATGAAACTCGGCGCATTTGCTGCCTTGCGCGTTGGCGTTCAACTCTTGCCAGATGGCGCACGGGTTCACTTACCGTGGATTATCTTGCTGACCTTAACCAATGTTGTGCTCGGTGCCTTCATCGCGTTCCGTCAACGGGACTTTAAATATGTGATTGGGTATTCCTCGGTGTCTCACATGGGGTTAGTGATGCTTGGCATTGCTACCATGAACACCACCGGCATGACGGGCGCAGGCTTGCAAATGTTCTCTCATGGGGTGATGACCGCGTTATTCTTCTCCTGTGTGGGGATTATCTACGAACGAACCCATACCCGCGACTTGCCCAGCTTGGGCGGGTTTGCGCAGAAAATGCCGTGGGTGGCGGTCGCCTTTACCCTTGGTGGCTTGGTCAGTATGGGGATGCCCATGTTTAGCGGCTTTGTTGCTGAATTCCCAATCTTGATTGGAACATGGGAAGGCGTTCCTGTGGAAGTCTTAGCGGCTGCTGAAACAACGGCAGGCTCAACAGGCTTCCTGGCCAGCGCGGCGGGTGACGGTAGCTTCTATACCTATGTGGTGATTGCGGCAGTTCTCGGTATCATCTTAACGGCTGCCTATGTGCTGCGGGTGACGGGGCAAGTTTTCTTTGGTGAATTTAAAGAAGACCTTTACCCCGATATGGCACCTGTTACCGCATTGGAACGCCTCGACTTGGTCTTGTTGGGCGTGTGGCTGATTATCGTTGGGCTGTTTCCGGCGTTCTTGTATCAAGCGATTGAAAGTGGTGTTGCGCCGGTCGCTGAATTGCTCAAGACGAGCTTCTAGGGAGGCATCGATTCAATGGTTTATAACACAGACTTGTTAGATAACCTGCTGGCGGTTTTGCCGGAAATTGTACTGGTCATTGTGGCAGCCATCGTGCTGATTGTGGACTTGTACTCCAGTGAAAGCCGCCGCCAACAAGCAGGGTATTATGCAGGCTTTGGGCTTCTGTTGGCGACGGGTGTCGCCGCCCTGATGCCTGTTTCTAGCGCGAGTGATGTGTTCGCTGAGCAAATGGTGCTTGGCGGCATGTTACGTTATGACGAATTTACCCAAATCTTCCGTGTGATGATTTATTTGGCGGCTGCGCTGACCTGTTTCATTGCCATGGGGGATGATCGCTTACGCTATAAGGGTGAATTCTTCTTGGTCACGATTGTGGCGAGCGTGGGCGCTGGCTTGATGGGTGGCGCGGTTGACCTCGTAATGGTCTTTGTAGCGCTAGAAACGCTCTCGATTAGCTTGTATGCCTTGGCTGGATTCATCCGTGGGGATGACAAAAGCGCAGAAAGTGGTCTTAAATACTTCTTGCTTGGCTCGTTCTCTTCTGGGATTTCGCTCTATGGCTTTAGCTTGATTTTCGGCTTTTCTGGCGAAACCAATATTTATATGATTGGTGAATCCTTGGCGACGGGTGACGTTCCCGCAGCGCCTATCTTGGTGGCGATGTTGATGGTTGTGGTTGGCTTCGGCTTCAAAATCAGTGCCGTGCCGTTCCACTTCTGGACACCTGACGTATATGAAGGTGCGCCAACCCCGATGACGGCTTATGTGTCGGTGGCGTCCAAAGCGGCTAGCTTTGCGTTGTTGTTGCGCTTCTTTTTGGCCGTGTTCCCCCCCGAAAACCTGATTTCTGCCGAGAGTACCCAAATCCTAAGTGATTTGTGGGTTCCATTGTTGGCAGGGGTGTCCGTCATCACGATGACGTTGGGGAACTTGCTCGCCTTGGTGCAAAAGAACATCAAACGCTTGTTAGCGTATAGTTCTATCGCCCAAGCTGGGTACACCTTGATCGGTGTGGTTGCGATTTCTACCACGGCTAGTGGGGATGGCGCCGCCTCTGTGGCGTACTACATGTTCATGTATGTCTTAACCAACATCCTTGCGTTTGGGTGCGTTATCGTGTTTGCGAATGCGACTGGCTCCGAAGAAATTGCCGATATGGCTGGGCTAGGGCGTCGGAATATGCTCTTAGCATTGATGATGGCGATTGCCTTGTTATCGTTGGCAGGGATTCCACCCGCCGCTGGTTTTGTGGGCAAGTTCCTATTGTTCCGCGCTGCGGTTGACTCTGGCCTCACATGGTTAGCGATGATCGGTGTGGTGAACTCCATCATTGCCTTGTACTACTACTTGATCGTCATCAAGATTATGTTCTTTGATGATAGCCCCGCCGAAACTCCGGTGGACATGAGTGGTTACTACCGCCTAACTTTGGCAGTGACTGCCATTTTGGTGGTCTTACTCGGTACATTCCTAGCGTCTCCGTTGATCGATTGGTCTGCGGCAGCCGGTGCCAGCTTGTTTGAACAATTACCACCGCTTTAATAGGCTGTGGACGGTTGGGATGGGCAATCGATCCCAACACCATACAAACCCCATGAGATACGCTTATGGGGTTTTTTGATCCACTTGGCTTTGCCTGATAATCGGTTTCCTTGTATAGTGAAAATACAACTCACAAGTTTTGTTGCCAATAGAGGACAATTATGCTTAAAAAAATCGTTGTCGTTTTGATAATTGGGTTGTTGCTGTTACCATCTGCTGCGTTTGCTCAGATTGGTGGAACAACCACCGCAACCTACAGTTTGCCAGATGGCACTGTTGAATTTGATTATCCCAGCACATGGGAACTCGATGAACAAGATGGGACGTTTGCCACCGTCACAGCCCCGAATGGGTATTGGGCAAATGTCAGTAGTATTGTGAATGACACGGCGGTAACCGACCCCGTGGCAAGTGCTACGAATTATGCTTCTGTTTTTTCTGATACGTTAAAAGAACAATTCCCTGCTGCAACCGGTGGCGAGGTGATTGATTTTGAACTTGATGGCAATATCTATGCCGCCATTACGATTATTGATGGCACGACCCAACTAGACTATGTAATCAATTATTTGGGGGATGACGTTTTTGCCACATTGACTTCATTAGGGGATACCAACTTATACCCCGAGGTTGAGGAAGATTTGATTTCTATTATTTTATCCTTCCGTGCGGGAACCACCGCCACCGCCAGTGGTAGTGGTAGCAGCGGTGGGCTGGGTGGCGCGGCGGCCTCTGGTGACAGTGCCGATGGGTCTGGCAGTGGCTTGGGCTTAGGTGGTGCGGCGGCCTCTGAGTCTGATTCAGGTAGTACAGGCTTAGGTGGTTCGGCAGCAGGCGCTACGAGTGACAACCCCTTTAACAATGCTGGTTTTGGTGCAGGCTCTGAAGATGTAGAGCTTATTCAAGTTGTTCGCCGCCCGGATAACTTTTTGCGCTATGGTTTGCCCGAAGAATGGGGTATTGAAGAACGCGAAACCTATACACTCATTTCTGCGGAGGGGTACACCACCACCTTCGGAATCAGTGGAGCGCCACTGAGTGAAGAACTACAGAGTATTGAAGATTTCCCAATCGTGCGCGGCTTGGTCTATGTTGAAGATATGACCGAACAATACCCCGACCGCGAAATTACCGAGGTCATTGAATTTGAAGTCAATGACCAACTCGCGACACGAGTCGATACCATTGAGCCTGATGGGAGCCGCCAAGCAACCTTGATCGTGGTGACCATTGATCCCGCTCAGCATTTATATGCGTTTTTCACCATTGTTGGGGATCCGGATGAAATCACTGAACTTGAGCCCGTTATCTTTGCGATTTTGTCTTCAATTGAAACCATTAAATAAGTTTACTCACCATTGATGATCTATCTGTTCAGAGCCACATATGATTAACGTGTGGCTCTGAGCCTCTCCTAGGTGGTGTTTTTTTGTTGAATCCTCCGAAATTTTGCTTCCATATTGGCGTATTTTTCAAAAACAGATTATCATCATCCCAAGACTGACTGTTAAGAAAGAGATATTATCATGCGCCAAACTGTGCGATTGTGTTTGATAGTGTTACTATGTAGCGGCTTGGTATTTTCTGCGGTGCCTGCAAGCGCCCAAGATCCAGCCCCTACCGAAGAACCTACCGAAGCGGCCACTGAAGAAGCTACTGAGGCGGCCACTGAAGCCGCAACAGAAGAAGCCACCGAAGCTACCACTGAAACCGCAACCCAAGCAAGCTCACCTGCAACAACGGGAACTGTAACCCATACGGTACAACCGAATGAAAATCTATTCCGTATTTCATTACGTTATGGGGTTACTGTACGGGCGATTGCAGATGCGAATGGCATTGCTAACCCGAACCTAATTGTGATTGGGCGAGTCCTGAATATCCCCGGTGGGGTTGATAGTGGGGGGACAGGTGGCAGCACGGGGCAGCCGGCCACACCAGCGCCAACCGATCCACCTGCAACGGGTAGTTATACTGTTGTCGCAGGGGACACCCTCAGCGCGATTGCGCGTCGGTTTAACACCAGTGTTCAAGCGATTGCACAAGCCAATAATATCGCCAACCCGAATCTGATTTTGGTGGGGCAAGTCCTCAATATTTCTGGCGCGCCCCAAGCTGAACAACCAACTGATGATGGTGGCGATGGCAATACCGATGATGGCGGTAATCAAGGGAATGGGAATAGTGGCGGAACCCCTGTCGCCGCCAATGGCTTTGAGCTAGGTGGTCATATTTCTGACTTTGGTGCATTAGACACCATGCGTAGTGCAGATATGTCATGGGTGAAAGTCCAAATCCGTTTTAGCGTTGGGCAAAATGCAGACATCACCGCTGAATCAATCAATGCGGCGCATCTCAATGGGTTTAAAATCTTGTTGGGTATTGTGGGTACCAAAGAAGAAATGACCTCAATGGGCTTTGATGCCTATAGCGATGCCTATGCTGAATTTGTGGGGAATGTCGCACGGTTGGGGCCTGAAGCCATTGAAGTTTGGAACGAACCAAACATTGATCGGGAATGGCCAAGCGGACAAGTTAGCCCTGCGCAATATACTACTTTGCTCCAAAAAAGCTATGAAGCCATTAAAGCTATCAATGGTAGTGTGATGGTGGTGAGTGGCGCGCCTGCTCCGACAGGATTCTTTGGTGGGCAATGCACCCCGAACGGATGTGACGATGATGTCTTTATTCGTGGAATGGCATCGGCTGGCGCAGCAAACTACTTAGATTGCGTTGGCGCACACTATAATGAAGGTATTGTTGCACCATCCCAACGTAGTGGTGACCCGCGTGGCAACAGTAGCCACCACTCCCGTTACTTCTTCGGGATGTTAGACCTCTATCACGGAGCTTTTGGCGGTAAACCCGTTTGTTGGACAGAATTAGGGTATGTCACAGGTGAAGGCTTCTCCGAAGGTGTACCGGCTGGATTTGCATGGGGCGCAGACAATACGCTTGCTGAACATGCACAATGGCTAGGTGAAGCAGCTACGCTTTCCGCTAGTAGTGGGCGTGTACGTTTGATGATTGTGTGGAATGTCAACTTTACCGACACCGCACCAGACCCCAGCGGTATGTATGCTATTTTACGTCCTGATGGCAGTTGCCCGGCGTGTGCAACGCTCGCCAATGCGGTGGAATAGTATTTCAATATCACAATACCATAATTGATTCAAACAAGAGGCTTCGGTCTCTTGTTTTGTTTTAATGAGAATTTTAGGGAGATGAAATTTTGACTAAATTTGGACGAGTAAAGAAAGTCAATTTGCGTGATGTTTGGTCAAATGAGGCAAATGACTTTACGCCTTGGCTTGCACAAGTCAACAATCTGTTTGAACTTTCGGAAGAATTAGGTATTTCACTTGAACTGGTTGGAACTGAACAACAAGTAGGTTTATTCCGTGCCGATATTGTATGTAAAAATACACTTGATGATAGTTGGGTGTTAATAGAAAATCAGTTAGAAAAAACTGATCATAATCACCTTGGTCAGTTATTGACTTACGCTGCTGGTTTAGATGCGGTTACGATTATATGGATTGCTAAGCGATTTAGGGAGGAACATAGAGCTGCGCTTGATTGGCTAAATTCCGTAACTGATGAACATGTGAATTTTTTTGGTATTGAGATAGAGTTGCTGCAAATAGATGATTCTCCTGTTGCTCCTAGTTTTAATATTACTAGTCAGCCTAATAATTGGACGCGTAGTGTACAGGCAGTACGTCGTTCAGTAGAGCTTTCAGTTTCAGATCAATTGCATTTGGAGTATTGGACAGAGTTTATGAACTTTGTAGAGGAAAATAGTACTCTTAATCTATCTAATCGAAAACCAAGTTCTAGATACTGGATGGATTTTCCAATTGGGCGCCGTTATTTTAACTTTGCTTTGCTGAATGGCTTGCGTGATGGATATCTTAGGGCGGAATTAGTAGTAAAGGGTGAAAATGCTGTTGAGCACTTTAATCTTTTACTGGAACAACGTGACTCAATAGAAGAACAATTTGGTACATCTTTAGTTTGGGACTATAAGCCATCTAGAAGAAATAGCCAAAAAATTCAATATGATTTAAGTGGTGTTGATGCCAGTAATGCAGACAATTGGCAAGAATATCATGAATGGCATATTCGTATGCTAGAAAAATTTTATGACGTCTTTCAGCATAGAGTTTTGTCATTAACCATCAATGATTAAAAATTTCGGTAGTGGTTAAGTAGTAAGTGATAAAGCCATTCGTCGATTATGCTCAATGATAAACCAGCGAGTCACCAACTCATGATAAAAATCAGATTTGGAAAACGATAAGGTTTTTCGTGTATATCGCCCCAACCACTGCCGCAAAGTGCCATACCATCGCTCTTGATGAGCCGTGAGTCCGGTCTCTTTACCAACTTGTTGGTGGGTTGCTTCAGGAAAAACGGCGGCATAAGCTTTCCAAAAATCGCTGTATGATGGACACGAACGGTAAGCGGTTGGGATCTGATCCCATAATTGTTGGCAAGTCTGTTCACTATGGTCACCAATGACAAACGCCACAATTTGGCGAGTACGGCGGCATTGTGCTGTCCATAACCATCGTTTTTGGTCTCGTTTGGCCACAAATGACCATGCTTCATCGACTTCCAGAACATCATCCGCCCGTTTTGGCAATAATGTTTGGGCAACGGTCGGGAGATGATTCACATAGTGTGTTAACCAACGGGTCACAGTTTGGCGACACACCCTAAAGATACGTTCCACACCGCGTAAACTCATTCGTTCGCGATAGGCGCTCAAGATTTGGGCTTTTTCTTCAATGGTGTGGCGGCATTGTGGTTTTAAAACGCGGTACGCATCACAGTCTTTACAATGATATTGCGCATTCCCGCATTTATTCGTACCATTGCGCACGATATTAATGCTGCCACACCGACTACAGTTATAGGTAACGGTTTCTTTTATCATGATAAGCAGCATTATATCTCTTTTCATCACTTACCTTTTAACCACTATGAAAATTTCTAAATAATCAGGTTATCTTTTTTGATGATACAACAATACACCCCTGAGGATATGCCTGATGTGATCAAATTTCAGATCCTCGCCTTTATGCGGATGGAATGGCCACAAGGCTTTATAGGGCGGTTTCGGGGGCGGCGCTTCATCAGTCGTCCAGAGTTTCACCCACGCCATTTTGTGATCGAAGATAATGGCTTTGTTGTCGGGCATGCCGAACGTATTTCCCGTACATGGGAACATAATAAAATTCACTATACTGTGTATGGTATTTCTGGGGTGTTTGTCTATCCTGATTATCGAGGCGAAGGATATGGTAAACAGCTTATCCAGAGCATTACGGCAGATATTGCGAACCAACCGGATGCTGATCTCGGCATGTTATGGTGTGAAACGCATCTATGCGAATTTTATGCACAGTGTGGCTGGCAACCGATGGAAAATACCGTCACATTATTAGGGGATACCGAATCCGCTGCCCAAGTACATGACGAAGAAGTGCTGTGTATGACATTTTTTTCGAACCATGCTAAAAACCATCGACCAGATTTTGATCATGCAAATATTTATTTTGGCTGGACGACATGGTGATGGTTTCTTTTGATACCATATAATCTTTAGGCTTGTCTTTCCCCTTATCCTCAAGTACAGTACCCCTCCCCTTTAAACGAACAAAGGTTCTGTCTATGGCACATGCAAGTGAATTTAGTATTGAAAATGCCTATCCATACAATCGGCGGAGTACCTTCCGCTGGTTATGGTCACATATTTGGCGCTACAAATGGATTGGCCTATTGGCAGTTATCATGAGCCTGCTCAATAGTGTGGGGCAATCCGCTGTGGCATACCTGATTGGTGATGCGTTCAATTTGATCAACAATGGCGGTTTTGAAAATAGCGAGTTGCTATCCATCGTTTTTAGTATCGCGGCCTTGGGATTCATGTTTAGTATGTCGCAGTTGGCGCGGGGGATTTTTATGCAAATGATGGCGCTGCGTGTTGAACGAGATGCGCGCGATGAACTCTATCAAAGTTTGCTGGGCAAAAGCCAAACCTTTCATGATCGTCAACGGATTGGGGATATTATGGCGCGGGCTACCGATGATGTGCGCCAACTTAGTTTTATGATCATGCCCGGTGCCATGTTGATCATGGGGTCGAGTGTGTTTTTGGTGGTTCCCTTGTTTGGTATCTATGCCCTTGATTGGCGCTTATTGCTGACCCCCATGTTATTCTTTGTGTTGTTTGCGGTGTCCTTGGCGGACTACACCCGCCGTTTAGGACCTGTGGCGGTCAATTCGCGTTTGAGCTTCGGTACGATGAACGCGGGACTGCAAGAAGCCATCAGCGGGATCGAAGTGGTTAAATCCTCGGCGCAAGAAACACAAGAACAACAAAACTTCATCACCAATGCGAGTGATGTCCGTGATTGGTATGTGAAACAAGGCAAAATAGAAGCGCAGTATTTGCCCTTGCTCGTGTTTAGTTTGACGTTGACCTTGGGCTTTCTCCATGCCGTGATGCTCTATCGGTGGGGCTTCATCAATGTTGGGGCAATTGTAGGGTTTATTGGTTTGTTTAGCTTGTTCCGTTTTCCTACCTTTATCAGCATTTTTAGTTTTGTGCTATTGCAACAAGGTGTTGCTGGCGCGGATCGGATTCTGAAGTTGATCAATGATGAGACAGACCTTGATGAAAACCCTGATGGATACCGCGCTCCGATGGAAGGCGACATGGTTTTTGAAAATGTCTCCTTTAATTATGAGGGAGTGGACAAACCGGTCTTACAGGATGTTTCGTTTAGCGTTAAGGCGGGGCAAACCGTGGCCATTGTCGGGCAAACGGGCAGTGGTAAAAGCACCTTAACCAAATTGGTCAATCGGATTTATGACGCCACGCATGGACGGGTGTTAATTGATGGGATCGATGTGCGCGATTGGTCATTGGATAGTTTGCGGTCACAGATTAGTGTCATTGAACAAGACATCTTTTTGTTTACGCGCTCGGTTTCTGAAAATATTGCCTTTGGGGTGCCAGACGCTCAAAAAGATGAGATTGACCGCGCCTCACGGGATTCACAATCATTTGATTTTATTCAAAATTTTGAAAGCGGATTTGAAACCGAAATCGGGGAACGCGGTGTGACGCTTTCGGGTGGGCAACGGCAACGGATTGCCTTAGCGCGTGCCTTTTTAACCGATCCGCGTATTTTGATCTTAGATGATTCAACCAGTGCCATTGATAGCGCTACCGAGGATGAAATCCAAAAAGCTATTCGTCGGGCGCAAGAAGGGCGCACTGTTTTACTGATCACCCATCGCTTGAGCCAAATCCGATGGGCGGATCTGATTTTGGTGATCAAACATGGGCATATTGTGGCGCAGGGGCAACATGATGAGCTGTTGCGAACCAGTGAAGATTATCGCCGTATCTTTGCGCGATATACCGATTTGCCACCATTAAATGAATCCGCAGCAGACTAAAGAATAAGGGGAGACACACCATATGGGTTTTATTATGGACGGCTTAGATGCCGAAGACTACGATCGCTCGTATAGCGATGGCGAACTCATTCGTCGGATTGCGCAATACTTCAAACCCCATACCCGACGGATCGCACTTGTGGGTGTAATGGTCTTTTTAGCGGCGATCTTTGATACGGCTTTGCCAATTTTGACCTCTCAAGGGCTGGATGCTTTAGCCGAAGATGACAGCAATACCGTGATCTTTCAATTTGTGGTGATCATTGCGTTTGCGGGGTTCTTTTCGTGGGGGTCTAATTATGTTCGGCGGCGGCTCTCGGCCATTGCGGTGGGAGATGTGGTGTTGCGCTTGCGGGAAAGTGCGTTTATTGCGGTCACCGAGCGCGATCTGAGCTTTTATGATCAATACCCCACCGGCAAGATCGTTTCACGGGTAACGTCTGATACACAAAGTTTTGCCGAAGTCGTGCAATTGGTGATCGATTTGGTGAGCCAAATATTGTTGCTTGTGTTTTTGACGATTGCCATTATGGTGATCGATTTTCAATTAGCGCTGATAGTCTTGGGCTTTGTGCCCATCGTGGTAATTTTGGCGTTGGCGTTTCGGTCGATTGCCCGTTGGACAACGCAACAAACGCGCCGCATTTTGGCAGAGGTCAACGCGAATATTCAAGAGAGCATCAGCGGTATTTCGGTTGCTAAAGCCTACCGCCAAGAGAGCGCGACATATAATTTGTTTGATGACATCAATCAACGCGCTTATCAGATATCCTTACGTCAAGGGTTTACCTTTGCCGCTATCTTCCCGATATTGAATATGATTGCGTCGATGGTTGGTACGACTACGATTGTATACTTTGGTGGGTTACGGGTGGCGGATGGCGTCATCACGGCAGGGATGTGGTATCTGTTTATCCAAGCCTTGAGCCAATTTTGGTTCCCATTGACCAGTATCGCCTCATTTTGGAGCCAGTTTCAGTTAGGGTTGAGCGCTAGCGAACGGGTGTTTGCCTTGGTGGACTCTGAACCCAAAGTGATACAAAAAGATAGTCGTGATCCGGGGCGTTTACAAGGACATATTGAATTCAAAAACGTAGACTTTCGGTATAACGATGAGGAACAAGTTTTAACGAACTTTGACATTAACATCCAAGCCGGTGAAACAATCGCGCTGGTGGGGCACACAGGCGCGGGTAAGTCGAGTATTGGTCGCCTTGTGGCGCGGTTTTACGAGTTCCAAAACGGTGAGGTGTTAATCGATGGTCAGGACATCCGTATCTTTGATTTACCGAAATATCGCCATAACTTAGGGATTGTGAATCAGTCGCCATTTTTGTTTAGCGGAACCGTGCGCAACAACATTCGTTATGTGCGCCCAGATGCCGATGATGCCGCAATTGAAGCCATTGCCAAACAAGTTGCTAATGGCGATTGGATCGAATCCCTTGCCAATGGATTAGAAACCGAAGTTGGCGAACGGGGCGCAAACATCAGCATGGGGCAACGGCAATTGGTCGCACTCACACGGATTTTGTTAGATGATCCGCCGATCTTTATTTTAGACGAAGCCACTGCCAGTATTGATCCGCTCACTGAGGCGCAAATCCAAGAAGGCTTGGACATTGTACTCTCTCAACGGACATCTATTGTGATCGCGCATCGGTTGAGTACCATCAAAAACGCGGATCGGATTATTGTGCTGAGTGCGGGCGAGATCATTGAAGAAGGCTCCCATGATCAACTTTTGACGAGTGGGGGTCATTATGCCGATTTGTATAACACGTACTTCCGCCATCAAAGCCTTGAATACATTGAAAATCAGGGGCAGGTTATAGGTAGTTAACCCTAGATATGGGTGGTGTTTGCCACCCATTTTATAAAAAGTAGTTACAAAGAGGATGCTAATATTTGAACGATCTGCAAGCGTATCTTGACGCCATGATAGCAAAGGCCAAAAGCTCAAAATACCTATCAACATACAACCGATGGGACGCCCCGCAACAAATCCTACAAACCTTTATAACATCCGGTTATAGCACCATAGATGACCTATACGATCAATTAAAAGATATGACAACCCCAACGGATAGCATAAAATCGATTTGTGAATTTATCCCGTTTACGTTGTTTGCTCATCGATACTATCGAATGCCACGTTTAGTTGATCGGCGTAGCGTCATCCATCCGTTATTAGCCGCCCTGAATCATCCCGATGATGAGGCAAAGTATCATGTTATTTGGGCATTAGGGCGGGTAGGCAATCAATGTGCCGTTAAACCATTGATTCGACTTGCCACAACCTCAGACCTTGAAGGAGTGCGCCATATGGCGATTTTGGCATTGGGAGGCATTGCAACTGAACTTACGTGGGATACCTTGTTAGCCATTATTCAAAATGATCAAGCATCAGAAGGGGATCGACTGAATGCGGTGACAGCAATGACCTCGCACTTAGCCACACACTTTTGGGAAATGAGCACGCCAAGGGATAAAACAATCCTGATGGCATTAGCTCAGAACGAAACGGAATCTATCACACTACGGGCGGCAGTGATTGAAGCTCTTGCATTTTATGAAGACCCACAGGTTGTGAATTTGCTTATTGAATTTTTGGATCACCCCATACCGACTTTGCGGTTTTGGGCATCTTATAGTTTGTGTGAATTGCTTGGTGACATAGACATCAGCGCCGCATTACCGAAATTGGATCGTATCATTAAAGATGAGCATCAAGTGATACCCCAGTTTTGGCAATTGAGCCGTGAACCATTGCTTGCATTTGAGGGCATCTATTACGAAAAACTTGCCCCTGACGTAGTAACAGACTTTTACCCATCCACATTTGTCATCAGCCCAGAACCAGAATATAGTGATGTTTGGGCAGCCTATCAGCAAAATACTGAAAAATTGCTTGAACGAAAAACGGATTTAAAAATAGATCCTGTTTGGTTTGGTCAACAACTCACTACAAAATGGCCAGAGACAAAGCTAAATGTCCGTGAACCAAAACCACAATCGTTATCCTTGGATTGGCTAATTTCAATGAAAGATGTGCCATTGAGTGGCGGATTGCACGTGGATGGATATTCTGTTTTTGTGACAGGGCATGATGGCGATGTGTTACTATTTGCCAAATGGTATCGCAGTGTGATCGATACACGCTACACATTGCGTATTTATCCGTGGGCAGCAGATGGTGTGATTGTTACACCAGCCTTAGATAAGGTGTATCAATAAAATAAAAAAGGAGAGCCATATTTGAACGATTTGCAAGCCTATATTGACGCCATGAATGGTTTGATAGGCTCTAAATCTTCTAGAGCAAAATATTGGGCAAACTTACAAAACATGCTCCAAGAAGCCATCTCAGAAGGGGATCAGATGATTGATGACTTGTATGATCGACTCAGAGATCCCACAACTCCACCAAACACCGTTTTTAAATTGTGTAACTTTATCTTATTTACTTTAGAGCGCCAAAAATATGGAAAAAAACGATTACCTCATTTGGTAGACCGCCGTAGCGCTGTGTATCCATTGCTAGCGGCTCTTAAGCACCCTGATGAAGATGTCCAGCAACATGTTCTTTCTACCTTAGGGTGGCTACGCAACAAACGCGCATTCCAAACCCTAAAAACGATTGCTCTTAGTTCTGATATAAGAGATTTGCGTTTGGCGGCAATTAAGGCACTTGGCAATCTTCGGCATCCTGAATCGTTGACAATCCTCTTATCGATCATCATGAATCGGGAAGCACCAGAAGCGGATCGGCAGGAAGCCATTATGGCGAATTTATGGTGGTATAAACGGAAAGAATATCCTTTAATCCGTTCTACATTGGCTACAATTGCTCAAGACGATACTGAAGAAATCAATATTCGGGCAAAAGCCTTATACTACCTATCATTTTTTGCGACACCAGATACCGTCAACATCTTGTATGATTTTTTAGAACATCCTATTCCGAATTTGCGATTTTGGGCGGTGTCTGGTTTGGGAAATTTAGATTCACAGATTGACATTAGCGATGCTTTAACCGTTTTAGATAATATGGTGGCACGGGATCATGTTATAGTTGACCGAAGGCACATAAGTCGCGAAGCATTACGCGCTTTTGACCAAAGTTATTATCGAAAGCTTGCAGTTACAGCTTTCAAAAAGTATTCACCAAATACATTTTTGATTAGCCCTTTAGCGGAGTATTATGATTTTTCTGCGCAAAGCCGTCAAGCAGGGTATCAACCGATCAAACAAACGACAACGCTAAACATTGATCCGCGTTGGTTAATTCAACAGATCACTGAAAAATGGCACCGTGCAAAAATAAATATTCGTAGCCCTAAGCCACAATCGTTATCTGTCGATTGGTTTATCAAGATGGAGACTGCACCGCTTATCGGTGGTTTGCTAGTTGATAGCTATTCTATTGTGTTAACTGGACATAAGGCCGATGTGCTAACCTTCGCTAAATGGTATCAGAGTATTATTGATGATAAATACACACTACGAATTTACCCTTGGGCAGATGAGGGGATTCTGATTACGCCTGATTTGGATGTGTTAATTTATTAAATCTGACATTACTGACAATCAGTTTGAGTTTGAAAATATTCGATCATGACCTCGGCGGCCATGTCGTACCCTGCTTGGTTCCAATGGGTGTCAAACGGATAGTACACAAACTCGCCATCTTGGGCACGCTCTAAGGTGGCATCGTATAAACTGACAAAATCAATCTCGTATTGGGCTACGAGTGATGCGATCACGGCCTCTTGATTGCCCAATCGTGACAAAAAATCAGGTAGGGTGTCGGGATTAAAGGCGGCGGGTTGTGGTGACAAATACCCATTGCCACCCGTCGTTAACTCGGCGTAGTCAGTGGTTAAATAGATGAGTTGTTGTTCTTGCGTCAGTAGCGGAAAATAGACTCGTGATTTGGTCGGAATATAGACCATCAGCAAACAGGTATTCGGGTAATCGGCGCGAAGTTCGGCCAACATAGCGCCGTATGTTTCAACATTTCTTGAGCGTTCAAAGGTGTCTATTTTTGCATTGAGTCCCCAAAAATAGGGCGGGAAAAACGCCATTTCATAGGTATCACTGACGCTGATCGGGAATTCAGCTTCGCCATAGCTCAATTCTTCCCCTAATAGGGTTTTATGAAAAAAGTCGATCAATAGATCGGATAGAATCGACCATTGGATGCTGCGATCATTGGGGCGGTAGTTGGGCACATCGCGTATTAGGTCGTTCCCCTCAAAATAGGTGAGGATGATCCAATCAGGATTTGGTGATCCGTATGCGGCTAGAACATCCAGTTGCTCTTGTAATCCATAGCCTTCATAGCTCAGATTTTGGATCGGGGTATCAAGCGCATCACTGAGCATGGTTAACCAACTGGTTTCAACCAAAATCGAAAAATTATAAGAGTCTCCTAAGGCAATAATCGGATAGTGGTCTGCTGGGCGGGTGGACATAACGAAACCATTTGCATCTAAGGGGGTTGTTATCTCTGGAATCAAAATGGTTTCTTCTGGTGGCAAGGTGAGTTGATCGTCAAGGAGTTCCACCAAATCACCGGAGTGCGTTGTCCATTGGCGGGTGATGGTGCGATTGGCATTATTGTCGCGGTATTGATGGATCGATTGGTATTCTTTGGGTAGCACTTGTGGGAACCATGAGAGCAAGACTGTTAGCAAAATAAGCGCGGCAGCGAATCCGTTGAGCCCTAACAACACTTTTAAGGTGATGTTGTAACAGCTTTTACTCATTTTCAGGATTCCTTTATCGTTTTTTTATGAAATGCTTACAAAAATTTACATAAATTTTGTTAAATTCTAATCATATAATGAGAAAGCGCAACCGAATAGCGAAAAAAAGCGTATACTATGATGTGCAGTTAAGATGGGAGTTTTTATGTTAAAACGTGATTGGTTTGCCGAAGGCTTCAAAAATAGATTCCCTATTTTGGCGTTGGTCTTGGCATATTCTTTAGTTTATTTCCCCATTAATCGTTATTTAATGGACAAAGGCGGTTGGGTCGCCGATATTGAACTTATCGATGGTAATATGCCATTAATCCCAATTTTTGTTGTGCCCTATATTATCGGTTTATTGATGATTGGGATTTTTCCGCTGTGGGCAACCTTTAAATTGCCGCGTGATCTGTATCAAGAATATATTGTTGCGTTGTTGGTTGTGATGACAATGGGCTTTTCATTGTGGCTCTTAGTGCCTGCGTATGTCATTAAGGAACCGATCACCGAAACAGGGTTTTTTGCGGATTTGTTACGTGGATTCCACACTGGGGATGATACAACCGGTGTGCATAATGCGATTCCGAGTAGCCATGTGTACTATGTGACGATTGCAACGCTATTTTTTATCCAGTGGCGGCGGCGCTTGATTGTACCCTTGTTGATCTTTGCTGTGTTGAATGCGCTGAGTACCATGTTTACCCATCAGCATTACATCCTAGATGTATTGGCTGGGTTTGGGGTGACTGCTTTGGCATATGGCATTACTAATGTCTGGTTGATTCCATATATTCGGCGGGAAGAAGTGCGGCATGGTATCCGCAAATTGCATTTGTTGAAGGAATGACAGTGCAGATTTTGATCGATATGGATGGGACAATTGCCGATTTTGAGGGGTATTTGTTCCAACAATATGCCGAGCTATATCCCACTCAACCATTGCCTGATGCTATCAATACAGGCTTTTATGTGGCTAAACGATACCCCGAACCCTACAGCCAACGTTTATGGGAGATCATTACTGCTCCCAACTTTTTTCGGTCATTGCCGCCGATTGACGGTGCATTAGAGGCTATTGCAGCGCTAGAAGCGCGTGGGCATACCTTGTTTTTGTGTACAAGCCCATTACTGGTTTATGAAAACTGTGTGTTAGAGAAGTTCCAGTGGGTGGATGAACATCTTGGCAAATCATGGATTCCGCGCATGATTTTAGCCACCGATAAAACGGTGGTAACAGGTGATATCATCATTGATGATAAACCCAAAATTAGTGGCGCAAACCCAACCCCTACATGGGAACATATTTTTTATGACCAAGTTTATAATCGTGATGTGTCAAATCAACGGCGCCTGACCTGGGCAACATGGCAAGATGTCATCACCGATTAGCTCACCCAATAGCTGGTGTGTAGTTCTGTTTCGGACAGTTTACGCAGGCTATCATAAAAGTCATAAGCAAATTCATTGACGGATTGGTAACGATCAGCAGCTTCTAGGGCTAGCCCCTTCATCAATGTATCTTCTAGGGCTAATGGGAATTGATTGTGAAGGCTGGTAGGAAAACGACGGGGTGCAAGGGAGCGTGCCAAGTTATTTCCGCCAGCAGTGGGGTCTAATGGTAACTGTCCCAATAGCAATTCATAACTAACTGCTGTTAAGCTATAAATATCCGCCCGATGATCCAATGGAATGCCTTTGATCGCTTCAGCAGGCATATAGTCATATGTCCCTACACTGCTGCCCGGTGCAGTGATGTTGTTATCTTCAACTAAATTTTTGCCCAACCCAAAATCACCTAGATACACATGGAAATCATCCCCCGCCCGTTCTAAGAAAATATTACCGGGTTTGAGGTCGCGATGAATAATATTTTGTTGATGAGTATAGGCTAGTGCTTCGGCAATGGGCTTGATGATGTTCCACACCATGATGGGCGTAAAGTGTTGCTTTTCCATCAAGACCCGCAACCGAGGGCCACTAATGAGTTTCATGACAAAATAGATGTGCGGGTCAGCGATACCATAATCATAAATGGGGACAATATTCTTGTGACTGAGGGATTGCATCAAACGGATTTCGCGCACAAAGCGTTGTTGAATATCAACATCAGGGACATCAGTTTGATTGTTAATGACCTTTAGCGCTACCCAATGGCCGCCATTGGGTGGCATGGCTTGGTAGACTTCGCCCATGCCGCCGCCGCCAATAAGTGGCCCGATCATATACCCATTGATGTCTTGTCCTGTTAGGCTAGCCATTGTTACCCCTTATGTGCTTGATGCCTGATTTATCTTTATACCATACCATAGGCGCTCTGTTTACCCAAAATTCGTTTGCTATATTTGTGATAGGTGGTGAGAGTTGCTAAACTAGCTAAAAATTATTACCGACTATCAAAGGAGTAATCAATGCCAACCCTCGGAGCTTTTACCTTTGTGTTGCATAGCCATTTGCCCTATGCCCGCCTCGCAGGTCGCTGGCCGCATGGCGAAGAATGGATCCATGAAGCCGCTAGCGAAACCTACATCCCCTTACTTGATGCGCTCTATGATTTGAGGGACGATGGCGTCGATTTCAAAATTACGATTGGGATCACCCCAGTGCTAGCCGAACAACTTTCTGATGCCGATGTATGCGATCATTTTGATGAATATTTGGATGACAAGATTGCCCGCGCCAAAAAAGATGTGTTGCGGTTTCGTGGTGATTTATGGGAAGCGGAAAATAACCCACCCGAAGCCAAACCAGTGGATCGGGTTGATGCGGAAGAAGCAAAACTCGAACGTCCCGACCGCAAAAAGATCGAAGCCGCTAAGATAGAATCGGATACTAAAAAAGAAGAGGCCGCTAAGCAGGCAGAAGAACCCGAAAAACCGTGGTGGGTTGGTAATAAACATCTGGAATATTTAGCAAGCTTTTACCAAGCCTTTTACGAAAAGATCAAAACCTCTTTTGATAAGCGTTATAACCGTGATATTGTAGGTGCGTTTAAGGTGCTGCAAGATGAGGGCTATGTTGAAATCATTACCTGTGCAGCCACCCATGGTTATCTGCCGCTGTTAGGTCAAGATGCCGCGATTCGTGGACAACTTAAAACAGGTGTAGAAAGTTACAAGCGGTTGTTTGGGCGTGCGCCGCGTGCCATTTGGTTGCCAGAATGTGCCTACCGTCCTGCATATTACAATGAAGATGGCTCTGTGCGCCCCGGTATTGAATCCTTTTTGGCCGAACAAGGCATTAAATTATTTTTTAGTGAAACCCATTTGATCACGGGTGGTGCGCCTGTAGGCGTTGCCGCTGGCGAAGCCATTGGTCCTTATGGGGAAATCAAACGCCGTTATCTTATCCCGATGAGTGTGGTTCCGCATCCTGGTTTTGAAGCTTCAACCTTTAATGCCTATTATGTGAGCGACACCACCAAAGGCGATCATGCCGAATCTCATAGTGGGGTGTCTATCATTGGGCGGAATGATGAAACGGGTCAACGGGTTTGGAGTGCTGATTGGGGCTATCCTGGCGATTTTGATTATCGCGAATTCCATCGAAAAGATGGTGAATCTGGCTTGCAATATTGGCGGGTCACGGGTGCAAAGGTCGATCTGGGCGATAAAGATTTTTATCATCCCGATTGGGCAGCAAATAAAGTGCGGATGCACGCCCAAGATTTTGTGGGTTTGGTTGAACGGATTCATCAATCGCGCAGCAGTTATGGCATGGATTATGGTCTGATTTCGTCTAATTATGATACGGAGCTCTTTGGTCATTGGTGGTTTGAAGGGGTGGATTGGCTCAAACAAGTCTTACGTGGCCTAGCCGAAAGTGAAAGCGTCGATTTAACTACCGCTAGCGAACATATTACCAACTATCCCCCCGAACAGATTTTGCATGTCCCTGAAGGCAGTTGGGGTGCCGGTGGCACACACTTTACATGGAGTAATGTTGAAACCGAATGGATGTGGCCGCCGCTGCATGAAGCCGAAAATCGGTTTAAAAATTTAGCAAACAAACATCATGATGATTATGGGGACGCGCATCTGCGTGGGGTGATGAACCAAGCTGCACGCGAATTGCTTTTGGCAGAAAGTTCCGACTGGCCATTTTTGGTCACCACAGGGCAAGCCAAGGATTACGCCATTCAACGCTTTAGCCAACATCTGGAACGCTTTACCAGTTTGGTTGATAGCATTGAACGCGGCGAGCCTGATGGGAGCTTGGCAGCGGAGCTATGGGAAAAAGATCGTCTGTTTGAGAATATTGATTATCGCTGGTGGGTTGGGTAACTCATCGGCTGTTACGCCCACAAAATATTGAGAGAGTCATATGGATATATGGCTCTTTTATAGTGCAAAACTCTTTATACAGCGGTGTGGCTACGATGACCAAACGTGAAAAACGCTTACAAAAGCTTCGTCAAAACCCTAATAATGTATCTTTTGAAGCATTGCAGCAAGTTCTTCTTGATTTCGATTTTGAGCTAAAAAGGTCTAGTGGGAGTCATCATACTTTTTCGATTACAATTGATGGTACACCACATATTTTAGTTGTTCCATTTAGACGCCCGGTTAAACCTGTATATGTGCGTGAAGCATTGCGTTTGATTGAGCGTATAAATAATCAGGAGGCAAACGATGACGAATAAAGATGTAAATTATTATCTCAATTTACCTTACGTGATTGAGCTAATTCCTGATGAAGATGGATACTGGTTTGCACGAATTCCATTATTAGCCGGTTGCATGACAAATGGTTCCAGTCGCGAAGATGCGTTAGCATTATTGGATGATGCTAAAAAATTATGGCTAGAAACCGCACTCGAACTGCATAAATCTATCCCCGAACCTGAACCAATTAATCTATAATCGAAACGTTACAATTCGCGTGGATCGGTAATGGTTCCTGTGATGGCGCTTGCAGCAACCACAGCCGCGCCAGCTAAATAAATTTCGGCGTCACGGGTTCCCATACGGCCTTTGAAGTTGCGATTCCCTGTACTGATGGTCACTTCGCTCGGGGCAGGGACGCCCAAGTGATTCCCCATACAAGGGCCACAGCCCGGCGTGTTAATGGTCGCGCCTGCTGCGATCAGGGTTTCAATGTATCCTGCGCGAGTGGCATCTAATAACACTTGTGAACTCGCCGGGATCACGATCAAACGGCTTTTAACTCGCTTACCGTCTAGGACTTCCGCAGCGGTGGCAATATCTTCTAATTTACCATTGGTGCAGGTTCCGATAAACGCTTGTTGTATCGGTGTATTGGCAACTTGCGATAAATCCACCACATTATCTGGCATATGCGGGCACGCAATCTGGGGCTCAAGATTATCCAGATCGATTGTGTAGCGTTGGCTATAGTCGGCGTCAGGGTCAGGGTATAGGGGGGTGTAGTCACGGGTGCGCTTTTGCTCTAGGTAATCAAATACCAGTTGATTGGGCGGCATATAGGCGTTTTTTGCCCCAAATTCGGCCATCATATTTGGCAGTACTGAGCGTTCATCAATCGACAATTGATCAAGGGCATCGCCTGAAAACTCTATGGATTGATAGAGTCCGCCATCCGCACCATAGGTTCCAATGATTTTTAGGGCGATGTCTTTGGCTGTGATCCCTGTTGGTAAGGTTCCTGTCAATGTAATTTGCATGGCTTCAGGAACGCGCATCCATAGCTCGCCTGTTGCCCATAAAGCCGCCATTTCAGTGCGCCCGATGCCAGCGCCAAATGCGCCTAACCAGCCAAAATGTGGCGTGTGGCTGTCTGACCCTAAAATCAACTCGCTGGGGAGGATTAATGCCTCTTCACTAATCACTTGGTGGCAAATGCCGCGCCCAACGTCAAATTGGCGTAGCACACCCTGTTCAACTGCCCATGCACGGATTTCTGCATGGTTTTGAGCGTGTTGGGTGGTGGGGGCAGGCACCGCATGATCGAGCGTAAAAACAACACGATCAGGATATTTGATACGGTCTGCACCAATTTCTAAAAAGATGCGACGGATCGCCGCTGTATTATCATGACTAAACATGATGTCTGGTGTAGCATCGATGATATCACCCGCACTAACGTCTGGTGTATCGGCTGCCCGTGCGAGGGCTTTTTCCGCAAAGGTTTTACCCATTCATGTTTATCCAATCAAGGCTTGGAAGGCTAGCATCGCAATTACAGCAAGCGTCATTGAAATGCCAGCAATCGGACGTGAAACTTCTTCTAGGGATTCTGGTAAGAGTTCCGAAAAGACCATCCAGACCATTGCGCCTGCCGCGAACCCTAAGCCAACAGGCAAAAATGGTTCAAATACGGTGACAAATAAAAATGCAGGAATCGCCATAATGGGTTGGGGCAAACTGGAGAAAATGCTCCAGCCTGCGGCACGTAACACCGACACCCCACGCGGGATCAAGACAAGGCTGATGGCGAGCCCTTCAGGAATATTGTGGATGGCAATAGCGATGGTGATCAATTCACCAAATGCGGCTCCACCACCATATGAAACGCCCACCCCGACCCCTTCTGCAAAGGAATGAATGGTCATAATACCCAAAATCAATAAGGCTTCAAAAGCGTCTGCACCGTTTAGTTTGCCAACATGCAAATCGTCATTGTCCGCAAAGAGTTGACGGGATGCCAAGATGAAGGCAAATCCGACCACAACACCAATCATCGTGCGCGTAACACTATAATCAGATCCTTCAATGACTAGTCCAATACTGGCACCCAACATCAAACCAGCAGCCGCGGCATTGGCAACCCCCATCCAGAATGAACTGATGTTGCGGAAAAATAAAAATGGTAATGCCCCCAGTCCGGTTGCGATAGCAGTCATCAGCGCAGAAATCCCCACCAACCAAACGGTTACATCCATGATTTTATAAGTCCTTAAGTGTGTTAAAACTTAAAATTAACCTTGGTTAAATTATATCATCTTATAATAGAACTGTCAGGACTAAAATCTGTTAGGGGTTGGATGCGGGGGCGGGGCGGTTGCGGCGAAGCTGCGGTCACGTCGCCCCCCCCAGATGCCGCTACGCGGCGGGGGCTCGCCCAGCGTCATCGCCGCCGTTGGCGACGCCCTCCGCTGACCTCGCGCCAAGTAGTGGTGTGGATATGTGAAACAAGCAATTTAATGCTGTGCTATCTATGCTTTAAATGCGACGATTCACAGCCCATTCCAGTTGTGCGGGGGTAGTGGTGTTGCGTATCCGTATACGAGACATACGATAGGGATCGGCGTACCATTTTAGCGTGCCATCCGAGGTGGTCACGGCTGCATGATGGCCTGTTTCGCGCAAAATTTGGCGGGTGGTGGCGTTAAAGCGCCCCAATGGATAACAGAAAAAGCGTGGATGCTCACCTAAAACTTCGGTGATGGTGTTAGCCGCATCTTCAATTTCTGCGCGCTGAGCGTCATACCCTAAGCTGGATAAGTTGGGGTGACTAACACTATGATTGCCAATTTCCATCCCTGCATTTTTCATTTCGCCAGCCATGCCCCAGGAGAGATAACCAGGCTGTTCCATAAAATTTTTAACGATAAAAAAGGTGCCCACCATCCCACGTTCTAGCAATCGTGGAAACGCATGTTGATAGGCATCAATGTAGCCATCATCAAAGGTGAGGATCACAGGTTTTTCTGGAAAAGTTTCGGGATCAGTTTCGCCGATGAGGTGCGCCCACAGTTGCTTCATGGTGATTGCGGTGAACCCCAGTTCTAACAACCGATCCAAGTGGGTGCTAAAGTCTTCAGGGGTGACGATCAAGTCTCGTAATACGCGATCGGCGTCATCCGGTGGATAGCTGACATAGTGATACATCAAGGTTGGGCAAAAGACCCCATTGGTAATTTGTGCGCTTGCTTGTTGGGTCATCCATAGACCGCCAGCCATGGCAGCAGCGGTTTTTAAGAATTGGCGTCGTGTACTCATGATGATTTGTTCCCTCGTTCACCTTGTTCTCGGTAGAGCATATAGGCTTCAGCACACCAAGGCAAGTGTGCTTCAAAAAATTCCCACATGGCTTGTGCCACTACACGAATCTCATATTGGGCATCGTCTGCCAAGCGTAAGCTTAAAAAGTGCATCAGGTTGCGGGCATCAAATTTGACAATCCCTGTGCTGTATAACCCAAAGCTTGGCAAAAATAAGCGGGCAATTTCCCGCGCTACACCTTTTTCGAGGGCTTGTTCATAAAGTGTATAAGACGCTTTATAATGTGCCTTCAGTGAATCTGTTAGTGCTTGATTTTCCTCATTTGAGAGTGCACCATCACTACCTTGTTTATTGGTTTTGGATTGCAAGCGCCATTGGCTTGGAATGTAGAATTGTTCCTCATCCGCTTGGGTATACCGATAGCTTTGCAAGTTAAAATTACCAGTCCGATGCCGCAACAATTGCCGCCAGACAATTTCGGGGGCATGAACCCGAAATTTAAATTCAGCCATTTCAAACGGGCTATCATGCCGATGGCGCATCAGGTAAAACAGCAGTTTTTTATCTTGCTCCGTACCTTTGCTTTCGCCAAGGTATGATGTGCGTGCTGCATTAACAATGGCGAGGTCATCGCCCATGACGTCTTGGAGTTCAACCCAACCTTGATCCAAGATGGTGATGCGGTCTCCTATGTTTGTTGTCATGTATGTCCTTTCATGTTTATTTACACTTTATGCTAAAATTATTCTCAAAGGGATTTCATGTGTATCAGGGGCGGAGTATCGTGTTTGTATGGCGAGTTTGGTGGGAAAGGCTCATTACCCCATCAACTAAAATTCAAGATCCAATAACCCGACAACAATCACAACTCTTAGCAATATGGTTAATTGCAGGCTTGCCACTCGTCGTGTTTGTCCTTGTGGCTCAAATTGCATTTGGTACTTTACGCCCAACTGCTGAAATTCTATCAGGTTTTTTTTCCTCTATTTGTATTTTATGCCTCTATATAGTAAACCATCAGGGGTATTATCGCTTGGCGGCTCATGCAACTGTTTGGATGATTATTATAGCAGTTGGTATCGGAGAACTATTCAGTGATAGTGTTGAAAACCAAGCCTTTTATTATTTGACGTTTGCTGTTTTGGTGAGTTCTATTTTACTGTCAACAACCGCCACTACAACCTATATTTTTGTATGTTTGGTCGCCATGTTGGTAATCCCTACCGTTGCCTTACATGGAGACGGAGACTTTGGCAGGATCTTGCGTGGCTCGCTTCGCTTTGTTTTGTCGATGTCATTAGTTACGTTGGCAGCACTATACTATCAACGGCAAGTGATGGGTGTGCGCCAACAGGCCTTAGAAGCTAGCGAAGCTGAAAAAAGTGCGTTGTTGAATGTCCTCCCCGATCTGATGTTTCGGTTTGATGCACACGGTAATTACTTAGATGTGCATATCTCGAATACAGATGATCTTGTTGAGAATATTGATTTTGTTGGCAAGAATTTATGCGATACCGTACCGCCAGAGTTTGCCCAAAAAACAATAGGGCATATCACCAAAACCTTAGAAACCCAACACCTTCAAATTTATGAATACGAACTCGTGGTACAACAAGGCAAACAACAATTTGAAGCCCGGATGATCCCCACGGGTAAGCAAGAGGTTCTCTCCATTATTCGTAATATTACCCAGCGTAAACAAGCCGAAGAACGTTTGAATGATGTCTTGGAGGAAGTCAAAACCTTTCAACGCTTAGACTATGAATTGGGGTATACACTTAATGAAGATCAAGTTCTCTCGCTAACAATGGATTTTGCGTTGCGCTCCGCTAATGCGGGGGTTTGTGTCGTTGGTTGGATTGAAGATGGCAGTAACCAACTTAAGCGTAAAGCAATCTATGGTGAGAGCACGTACTTAGAAAAGCCGTATACCGTTATATCTGACCCACCAATTGAAGGCGATCGCCCCGTTCATAACCCATTGTACTTCCACCAAACGTATATGGAAAAAGAAAATGGGATTCCTAAAAATATTTATCTTCCATTGTTAGTGCGAGGGCGGGTACGGGGTATTCTTGCGCTTGAAGATCTCAACCTAAAAACGTTTTCTGATGCAGATGAACAGTTCCTATATCAATTAGCCAATCGGGCGGCGAGTGCCTTAAGTAATATCAATAATGTTCGCCATATCGAAGCGAATGCGCGCAATACGCAGGTGTTATATGCTGCGGGACAAAGTTTGGCCGCTAGCACCACCCATGATGAGTTAATGCGTTCGACGACACAAACCTTGGTGAAGTTGGTGGAATCGGATGCTGCTATCTTTTGTATCGTGGATAAGTACAACAAAACGGCACGCATCCGCCACGCACATGGTGAAGGGCTTAACCTGCGATTGGATGAACCGACATTGCTATATGCACTTGTTGATTTGATTAATGAACAGGGGGTGGTGTTGTTGCATCATGATGCACTAGATAACACTGCCCAACTACAACGTATTTTTGAATATACGAATTTAAAAACAGTGTTAGCCTTTCCTATTTGGTTAGAAAAAGACCTCGCCGCTATGTTGTTGGTGGGCGAACATCAGCAAAAGCGTCACTATTCGGCAGACGAGATGGTGCTGATGCAAAGTTTTGTGGGGCAAGTTACCGTTACCTATCAACGCACGAATTTATTCCATAGTTTGCAAGAAATCGAGAAAGTTAAATCCGAGATGATCCGCATGATATCGCACGACTTGCGGAACCCGTTGGCACAAATGATCGGCTACATGGAACTGTTAGAGGAAAATCTGGAAGCGAGTGCGCTCTTAGATGATGAATTACGGGTTGAATATATCCATAGTATTCAGCGCGGATCGGGAAAAATGACACAACTTCTACGCGACATTTTAAATCTGGATCGTCTTGAAAGCCAAGAGCCTGAAACATGGTCTAACTTTCCGATTTATGCACAAGTAAAAGCCTCTTATAACGCCTTGTTGTCACAAGCCAAATTAAAAGAGCAAACAATTGCCTTAGACGTAAATGATGATGAACAGTCTATTGCTGTTGTGGGCAGTAGCCATCAAATTGATCAAGCACTGACCAACTTGATTGGGAATGCCATCAAATATACACCTGAAAAGGGAACCGTGCGGGTGAGTGGGCAAGTGGAAGGCGAACGCTATTGGGTGCGGGTGGTGGATACTGGATATGGCATCCCTAAAGCCAAACAAGATAAAATTTTTACGCGGTTTTTTCGTGCCGAAACCCCCGGTACAGAACACATCGGTGGCACAGGGTTGGGGTTGAGTATTGTCAAATTGATCATTGAACGGCATGGTGGCGCAGTCTTTTTTGCGAGTGAGGAAGGCAAAGGAAGCACATTTGGATTTTGGCTTCCCCTGTCAACGTCGAAAAAGATTGAGAATGTTACGCCGGGGTAATAAGTGCGTTTATAGCTTCTTGAAAAACCTGCATTGTCACGGGTTTTTTTAGGTAACCATCCGCCTCATACTGACGGGCAAGGCTTTCGACATTATGGTGGGCACTCACCACTAATACGGGAATGCGTTTTAATTCATCCGTACTGCGGAAAAAACCCAACACCAGATCGCCTGACGCCATTGGCATCATTAAATCTAAGATAACTAAATCGGGTAGATTCACCTTCGCAACATAAAGTGCCTCTAGCCCATTCATGGCATGATGTACCTCATGTCCCATGCGGCGTAAATATAATTCCCAGATGTTGCGGAGGTCGTTATCGTCATCAACGATTAAAACATTGCTCATGGCAATTTCCTCGCACACCTACAATTATGATTATATCTATTGTACTAAAAATTTCTGGTCGCATGGTATGTCTTTGGTTTGTTTTTGTGTATTAAGTCTTAACAAAACTGCAATAGAGGCTATTACACAAGCCCACATTGATCCTTTTGTCGCGCCGATGGGGGCAAAAGGTTTGCGCGAAGGTGAGCCAGTTAGATTGAGTTAATGGTTAACTGGAATTGTTTTATTAGATATGTTTTATAATGGAGTTAGAGGTTCTATGAGACTTAAGGATTGTAAGATGCAAGAAATTATTGACGCAATTTATGAAAATGGGCAACTACGGTTGTTGTCACCAGTGGCCTTAACCGATGGTCAACGTGTGCAGGTTGCAATTCAAAATGTATTATCGCCAGAAGATGTAACCGATGTAGTCGCAGACTTGCTTGTTGAGTCACCGCCCTATGACGGCAATAGTGAACTTGATGCCATGCTAGAAGATATTGGGAATCAATTAAGTTATGGTAAGCCATTATCCGAAATAATTTTAGAAGAACGCGGCGACGAATTATGACAATATATTTTTTTGACTCTAGGGCGCTTGTGAAACGTTATATACGCGAAAATGGGACATCTTGGGTCAGGAAAACGATGCCATCTATCAATCAAGACCATACTATATTTATTTCACAGATTACACCGGTTGAAATAGCATCAGCTTTTGCGCGTCGTCTTCGCGAAAATAACCAACTAAAACGGTATGTAGAAACAGCTCAAAAACTGCTTGTATCACATGTTGCGCGTGACTATAAACTGGTTTTATTATCAAGTTATGTGACTGATAATGCTACAACATTGTTATACAACCACCCGTTGCGTGCCTATGATGCTGTTCAGCTTGCTTCTGCTGATGTTATCAACAAGCGTCTAGCATCCAACGGACATGTGCCGCTTATTTTTGTGGCCTCTGATAACCGATTGTTAGATGTTGCTACTGAGATTGGATTATCAACTGATAACCCAAATCGCTATGCTTGAGTTGTATATACCAACGCTATTTTAAGAAACTAGTGTTTTGATAGTTTGTCTTTGAATCAGTGTTGAGAGCCATCATGATATATTTTTTGATTTTGGGACTTGTATCAACGATAGTAAATTACTTTGTCGCCAATGCATTCAACCAATCTTTATTCAGGGGTTTGTGCGCCTATTTTATCAAAAAGCATGACATCCCCAACGCGCAACTCAAAACGATACCAGAAGATAAAACAATATTTTTTTGGGGATTTATATTCCGAACGCAATATTATATCAGTTACCGGACAGCGAAATTTGCAAAGTTATATCAGATTTTCTTTTTTGTTATCACATGGGGCACAATTTACTATTGTTTTATATTAATTTATGCTGCTATTTTATTAAATCATACTTTTTCAGGTACATTAAGCTTAGAAAATTTATCTCTAGGGTTACCCGCTATATTTGTCTATAACATAGGGATGGTTGCCTGTTACGTTGCGGCGCGGCGACTGGTATTTGCCCCTGTAAACCCCTCAGATATGCGTAAATAAAGCGCTCCCCTGACTTGCAATTGATAAACCAATTGGTAGCAAATTTAACGCTGCCATGCGATACTTAAATCAAATTAAATGATGATTTAGGTTGGAGTAAATTCTGATGGTTGCAACCGCACCCGTGAGTAGTATGAACTTAGATTTAACCGAAGAACAACGCATGATTCAGCAAGCCGCCCGCGATTTTGCTCAAAATGAAATTGCCCCAATTGCCACCGAATTTGATGAAAGTGGCGAATTCCCCTATGACACCATCAAAAAGATGGGTGAAATGGGCTTTATGGGCATTGAAGTGCCTGAAGAATATGGCGGTGCGGGCATGGATACCATTGCTTATGTGTTAGCGATGGAAGAAATCGCCAAAGCTGATGTCTCCCACAGTACCATTATGAGCGTTAATAATTCGCTTTATGCGCATGGCTTGATGAAATTTGGTACAGAAAACCAAAAACAACAATTTTTAGTTCCTGTTGCGAGTGGCGAAAAAATTGGTGCGTACAGCCTCACTGAACCCATGAGCGGCTCCGATGCAGGCACGATGAAAAGCCGCGCTGTGTTGAGCGATGACGGAACCCATTATATTATCAATGGCACCAAGAGCTGGGTTACTTCAGGACCTGTTGCGGATTTTATTGTGTTGTTCACCATGACGGATGCGGACAAAGGGCATAAAGGCGTTACGGCTTTTTTGATTGATACGACATTGCCCGGCTTTGTACGGGGTAAAAAAGAACCCAAATTAGGCATCCGTGCGAGTGCAACCAGTGAATTAAGCTTTGAAGATTACAAATGCCCGGTCGAAAATATATTAGGTGAAGTTGGGCAAGGCTTCAAAATTTCCATGACGGTGTTGGATGCGGGGCGGATCGGGATTGCGTCACAAGCCTTAGGCGTGGCCGAAGCCGCCTATGAAGCGAGTGTGGAATATGCCCAACAACGGGTGGCCTTTGGTCAACCGATTGGCTCCTTCCAAATGACCCAACAAAAAATTGCGGACATGAAAACCCGTATTGAAGCCAGCCGTTTACTGATTTATAACGCTGCATTAGCTAAAACACGAGCCGCTAGCACGGGTGAACGGTATACCACTGAAGCGAGTATGGCAAAACTCTTTGCGAGCGAAACCGCAATGTTTGTCACCCATGCCGCTGTACAAATTCATGGTGGCATGGGCTATAGCAAAGAATTGCCGATTGAACGATACTTCCGTGATGCCAAAATCACCGAAATTTATGAAGGAACCAGCGAAATTCAACGTATGGTGATCGCCCGTAACGAACTCAAATTGCGGTAAGGGGATCAGAATGCGCGCTGTTATTATTGAGGAACATGGTGATGAGGATGTTCTGAAGTATGTAGAAGATCATCCGATGCCAGAACCCAAGGCTGGCGAGGTGCGGGTGCGGCTACATGCCGCCGCGCTCAATCGTTTGGACTGGTGGATGCGAACCGGCAAAGCGGGGATTCCTGTAGAATTCCCCCACATTTTAGGGGCTGATGCCGCCGGAATTATTGATAAACTAGGAGAAGGGGTTACTGGTTGGGCGGTTGGGCAACGGGTGGCGCTTGATCCTGGGGTGGTGAATTGTGATGGCTGTGAATATTGCCATCGCGGGTTAGAAAATATGTGTCGCCATTATGCTATTTTAGGCGAGCATACGAGCGGAACCTATTGCGAATATCGATGTTACCCTCTGCGGAACTTGTTAGCCCTACCTGACCATGTTAGTTATGCGGAAGCTGCCGCTGCCAGTTTGGTCTATCTCACTGCGTGGCATAGCATGATCACTCGTGGCAACTTAAAACCCGGTGAAAGTGTGTTGATCGTTGGGGCGAGTGGTGGCGTGAATACTGCCAGTTTGCAGATTGCTAAAATGCTAGGCTGCCCCACGTATGTAATCGGTAGCTCGGCTGAAAAATGTGTTCAAGCTGAAGAACTGGGTGCGGATTATGTCTTTAATCGCACGGATGATCCAGATTGGGGCAAAGCGGTGTTTAAAGCCACCCAAAAACGCGGGGTTGATGTTGTGGTTGATAATGTTGGTGCGCCTACTATAACTAGCAGCATTCGTGCCGCGCGGGCTGGCGGTCGGGTGTTGACGGTTGGGAATACCGCAGGCGCAACGTTTGAGCTTGATAATCGGTTTATCTTTTTTCGGCACGTTAGCCTAATTGGGAGTACAATGGGCTCACATGCTGATTATATTGATGTGATGCGCTTAGTCTTTTCGGGTAAGCTCAAGGCCGTGGTTGGAGAAACACTTCCACTAAAAGAGGCTGCCCGTGCCCACACCCTGTTATACTATGGGGATGTGTTTGGTAAAATTGTGCTGGAAATATAAAGAGGAGTCTACGGAATGTCATTATTCCCCATGTTTGTTGTCAATCAAAGCGAGACGGTGATTATTGAACGTCTTGGTAAGTTTTCCCGTGTTGGGGATACTGGAATCAATTTTTTGGTGCCAGTTTTGGATGGGTTAAAAACTATTGAATACACCGAGCAGGTCTTAAACGCTGCGGGTGAAGTGGTGGGGCGGCGCAAACGCCGTACCAGCCGCATGGACCTACGCGAAAGTTTGTTGAACTTCCCTGCGCAAGATGTAATCACCAAAGATAATGTAACCATTCGGATCGATGCAATTTTGTATTATCGGATTATGGATCCGGTCAAGGTGGCCTATGCCATTAATGACTTCACTGAAGCGATTGAAAAGCTAACCCAAACCACCTTACGGAATGTGGTGGGGGAACTCGAATTGGACGAAACGCTAAGTTCACGGGATTTCATTAACTCACGGATTCGTGAAGTGGTGGATAATGTAACCGATAATTGGGGTATTGACGTGACCCGCGTTGAACTCCAAGACATTGAACCACCCCCACGCATTGCGCAAACCATGGAGCTCCAAATGACAGCCGAACGCCAAAAGCGTGCTGAAATTTTGGAAGCCGAGGGTACAAAATCGGCGGCAAAACTCCGTGCAGAAGGTGAACGGGACGCGGCAATTGCCTCTGCAGAAGGTGAAGCGCAGTCTTTGATCCGTCGGGCAGAAGGTGCTGCGCGGGCGCGTGAATTGGAAGCCGAAGCTGAAGCCATCGCTATTAATAAAATCAAAGCGGCGGTAGGCGATGAAAATCTTGTGCAATATCTGATCGCTTTACGCTATTTGGATACGTTACCCAAGGTTGCAAACTCTAGTGGTAGCAAGGTGTTCATCCCATATGAAGCTACAGGGGTGTTAGGCTCACTTGGCTCATTGCAAGAACTACTTAAAGACGATAATCGGAAGTAAACGCTATGTTTTCGCGGCAAGCGGATCCGCTGCGGCAACTCTCTGAGCGATTGGGGCAAGCTTCTTTCGCTCAGGTGTTGCAATTACCGGGGGTTAGCGGGGCAGTGCGGGTCAGTATTCAACCGCATGAAGCGGGGGTTCCGGCGAGTGTGGCAACCGTCGCCAAAAAATTATCAGGCACTTGTGCATTGCAGGTTGTTTATGATAAGTATGATAGCAATGCCAAACCCTATAATTATACGTTTGAGATCCCTGTTACACGGTTCCAAGCGGTGATCAGTGCCTTTCGTCGTAATAAATTTGATGGATTGGATGATGAACCGAATTTGCCGTTGACCGGCGCAGATATTTGGCTTGTTGAGCGTGGCGCGGGAACCTTTCGGCATGATGTGGTGCTATCTCCACAAAGTGCGGGGGGAAACCATCGAGAAATTGTATTAGCGATTCAACAACACTTAGCCGAAGCTACACGACGACTCAACATCTAATTAACGGAGTAATACCATGCCGCATAAGATTAATCATGTTGCTGTTTTAGTGGACAATCTGGATGATGCCTTGGGGTTTTGGCAAACGGCGTTAGGGTTGCCATTGGAGCGTACCGAAGTCAATGAAGCAGAGGCCGTTAAAATTGGGTTTTTGGGGGTTGGCGGAACTGACATTGAGCTGTTAGAGCCAACTGACCCTGAGACAGGTGTAGGGCGTGCCTTAGCCAAACGGGGCGCAGGCTTGCACCACATCTGCTTAGAAGTGGACGATATTACGGCGAGTATGCAACGGATGCGGGATCATGGCGTGACCTTGATCAACGAAACCCCCCGATTACGAGAGGATGATGTACAATATTGTTTCATACACCCTAAAAGTACTGGTGGGGTGTTAGTTGAATTATATGAATTGCCCAAGGAAGGCTAAACCATGTTTGTAACCCGCGAACAACTGGATGAATATTTTGAACGTTTCGGTTGGACGTATTCCCATGAATCAGATGATACATGGATCACGGGCGTGCGCACGTCTGTGTCTGCGTTTCGGATCATGGTTCGCCTAACGGAACACTGGGTCTTTTTTATCATCAATCCCTTTGTGGTGGCTCCCCCCAACAAGCAAGAGCGCTTGCGGGTGTACTACCATGCGTTGCGCTATAACTTGGACATGAATTTTGCTAAGTTAGGGTTAGATAGCGATGGTGATATTTTTTTGGCCATTGAATTGCCCACCGAAAACTTTGACTATAGCCATTTTGTGGATTCGTTGGATGGGTTGTCGCATCATGCGTCTATGATTTATGCTGAGTTATTTGGGTTAGCCCACAATGGGCAAAGCACGATGGGGCGGTATGATGATGAAATGGACTTGGATGATGAGTTGTCCAATGTTACGCCCGATGATGTCTTGAATTTTTTGGCGTCTATGGCTGATGATATTGATGATGACGACGATGATGACGATGATATGAATGTGTTACCAAACAATGTTACACCCTTTAATAAATCCTCAGATACAGATGATATTATCATTGCCGGGCGGCGCTTGAAAATTACGGATAGCGAAGATGGTTCGGCACGGGTGGAACTCGAAGATGATGATGATGTTGAAGCAGATGATAGTGATAACGATGAGGCAAAAGATTAACCTTCGCTTACCTCGTTTGTATGTTCGCCAGATGCCGTTAACGGGGTGCTGACTTTAAGTTGTTAAATGAGTAGAGTGTTTTATGGAACAAACATCAATATTAAGTGTTTGGGACATTATTACAGATTTTCTAGCTAATAATCCCACGCCGCAAGAGATTTGAGACTTCCATTTACCAAAAAGTTTGGTTCAACGGGCACATGAGTTACTTGACCTAAATAGCCAAGACCAACTAACGCCCGAACAACGAAATGAAATGTTAGAATTTGCGCGTGCAGATGATGTGATAGCTTTACTCAAATCCAAAACTAAGCTCAAGTTACAAAGTTAATCGATAGTGACCATTACTCTAGAACAACGTAATCTTGTTAAAGAGCGTGCAGAGGGGTGTTGTGAGTATTGTCGGTTGCGGGCGCATGAAGAAAATCTTATCCCATTTCATCTTGACCATATTCGCCCACTAAAACATCGGGGGGGCAGACACGCTTGATAACCTGTGTTATGCCTGTTATCAATGTAATGTGTATAAAGGTTCAAATATTAGTGGCTATGATCCACTCACAGATAAACTAACTGCGTTATATAACCCGCGAAAGGGGTATTGGGAGCAAAATTTTAAGATCCAGCCAGATGGGATGATTCAAGGATTAACATCTATTGGACGAACAACTGTTGATGTTCTTAATTTTAATGAAGAAAGGCGTTATCAAAGGCGTAAAGTATTAAAATTATTGGGAGAATACCCCTGCTTGAGTTCTAAAATATTGAGTCGTTCATAGAAATTGATCAATCAGAAACGTGTGGTCAATTAGCAACCTTAGGGGGGCTCGCCCAGCGTCACCGCCGCCTTGTGGCGACGCCCTCCGCTGACCTCGCCACCCCCTTTATATTGAGTCCTTACGCGGTGGATAAGTTGGTCGTAAAATCCCTTACCCGTTGATACGTCGTGATGGCGGGCCCATGCCCTAAACACAAGGTCTGAATATCCATGTCTGCAATGCGGCGAATACTTGTCCGTGCCGTTTGGGGGGCATTAGTAGCGGCGGCCATGGGTTGAATGATGCGATCAAAAAAGTTCATTAACACATCGCCACCAATCAAAACACGATCTGCTTTTACTAAAAAGCCAAGATGGCCATCTGAGTGTCCTGGTAGGTGCAGAACCTCAATCCCATAATCATCTAGGGTATCACCCTCGCCAATCGTATCATTGATGGTTGCGGTAGGATTCAGTTGATTGGGCATCATCATGCCCATCATCCCTGCAATGAATGATACATCATCCCGTTTAGGGCGGAGCGCTTTCTGCTTGCCTTCTGCAATGGCTTTATCTGCTTGATGGCACAGTGCAGGTGTATTGATGGCTGTTTGTAACGTTGATAAGCCGCCAACGTGATCCATATGGGCATGAGTGAGTAGAATATGCTTGATGTCATTCAGGTCATGGCCGATGCTGTTAAGATGTTTGGTCAGTGGGGCAACGATGCCTTTGCCAAAACCTGTATCGATCAAGGCGAGTCCGTTTTCCCCTTTAACCAGATAGTAGCTAACCATATTACCGATTTTATAAACGTTTGTGCTGATTTGTTGCATGGTAAAGAACCTATGTTCGATTTTGTTTCAAGTATTGTAACATATTTTTGAGATGGAAGTGGCGTCTCTGATATATCTTTGGGGGGGAAAGCCGATTGCAGTATTACAACAATTTATAGGTAAAATCATCGATGTATAAAATTTTGACAGGGGTTCCTTTGGCAGGCAAATCATTAATATCTAAATGCGTTATGTGATATTTTTGATAAGTATTGATTTCTTTGCCTGTTTTAGGAGATTCAAATTTATATTGAATGTCAAGATTAAAGCCTCTTATCGTGGCTTTATAAGTCATTTTTTTGACTTGACCGATCACCATAACACCATCTTGGGCGAGTTTTTTTGCACTTTGTAAATTGTCGCGTTGAAAGAGGAGTGCAACACCACCAATCAAAATTAATACACCACCCATTGCAACAAAGGTGAGTCTATTTCTGAGAATGTCTTCCGTTGATAACATCATGGTTTCTATATTGGTGTTGCTTGGGTTACCATCTTCATAAATGATTTGGATGTTGTCCCCGATTGTTAGGGTTTCATAATCCTCAGCTGCAACACTTACACGATGCTCATATGTATTTTGGTCATTGGCTATAAATGTGTAGTTGACATAATAATTTAACCCATTTCGGTTTTCGCTGATAGTGAGGTCTGAAATTTGAGCGGTGACATCAACGCGATTGTCGAGAAGGTTTTGTCTTTCCATTAGATCACCCATCAGGGCTACTAGGGTCATAGTTATGCCAACCAAACCAAAGACTAATGGCAACACACCATATAGCCAAAAGGCTGTTTTATTGACGCTTACATCGAGTTTATCACTTTTTCCGGCAAGCCAATCTTGATTTTTAGCACTAAAGATAAAGGCATCTTGTTGAGCCATTTATTATCCCCTTGTTAATTTATGTATTAATCTGTTCAAGGCTATTATAGATTACTTTTTAAAAACTAAACATTGTGTAGCAAATTTAATACTTAATTCTCAGCATGTTATAATCTCGATGTGAGGCAAAAAATTATTGGAGATGTCCCATGAACTTAGATGATTTTAAAACGCGGTATGCCGATTGGACGCAACAAACCCTCGATCCAACACTATCTCGCCGCCCCGAACGTCAAGAACGATTTATTACAGAAAGTAGTCGCGAGATTGATCGGTTGTATACCCCTGCGGAAATTGAAGGCACGAATCCCGTTGATGATATTGGGTTTCCGGGCAGCTATCCCTATACGCGGGGTGTCCATGCAACCGGTTATCGTGGTAAGTTGTGGACAATGCGCATGTTTGCTGGATTTGGCACAGCGGCAGAAACCAATAAGCGTTTTAAATACTTATTAGAGCAGGGTAATATGGGTTTGTCAGTGGCCTTTGATTTGCCAACCTTGATGGGCTATGACACAGACGCGCCCGAAGCCTTAGGTGAATTTGGCAAATGTGGGGTGGCGGTTTCCAGTTTGGAAGACATGGAAACCTTGATGGCTGGTATTCCCTTAGACCAAGTGACCACTAGTATGACGATCAATAGTCCGGCGGCGATTGTATGGGCGTTTTATATTGCCGCTGCCGAAAAGCAAGGTGTCCCGATGGAGAAGTTGGCGGGCACATTACAAAATGATATTTTAAAAGAATTTTCCGCCCAAAAAGAATATATTTTTCCACCCCGTCCGTCGATGCGTTTGGTAACGGATACGGTAGAGTTTGCCACACAGTATATGCCCTTATGGAATACGATTTCTGTCAGTGGGTATCACATCCGAGAAGCGGGATCAACAGCAGCGCAAGAATTGGCCTTCACGCTGGCGGATGGATTGGAATATGTGCGTTGGGCAATCGAGCGTGGGTTGGATATTGATGATTTTGCGCCCCGTATTTCGTTCTTCTTTAATATGCATAATGATTTCTTTGAAGAAATTGCCAAAGTCCGCGCTGCACGGCGCATCTGGGCGCATGAAATGCGGTATACCTTTGGTGCAAAAAATCCTCGCTCGTGGCTGATGCGTACCCATGCCCAAACAGCGGGTGTAAGCTTGACCGCCCAACAGCCTGAAAATAATATTGTGCGGGTTGCGATCCAAGCCTTGGCGGGGGTTTTGGGTGGGGTACAAAGTTTGCACACCAATAGCATGGATGAGGCGCTGGCGTTGCCGAGTGAACATGCTGTCAAAATAGCGATGCGTACACAGCAGATTATTGCCCATGAAACCGGTGTCGCGAATACAGTTGATCCGCTAGGGGGCTCCTATTTTGTAGAGCATCTAACCAATCAAATGGAAGCTGAAGCGCGTGACTATTTCCGTAAAATTGATGCGTTGGGTGGGATGATCCCAGCGGTAGAGGTGGGGTATATTCAACAAGAAATTGCGGACTCTGCCTTCCAACATATGCAAGAAATGGAACGCAAAGAGCGCATTATGGTAGGGGTGAATGAGTTTTCGGATAACGAACCACTGAAAATCCCGATTTTAGAAATGGATCCGAAAGGGTACGAAAAGCAGGTGGCTCGGTTAAATCAATTACGCGATAGCCGCGACAATGAGAAGGTGGGGCAAGCCTTGAGTGCGTTGCGCCACGTGGCAAAAGGCACGGATAACATGATGCCATATATCTTAGAGGCGGCAAAGGCATATGCAACCTTGCAAGAAATTACAGATGTGCTGCGAGCAGAATTTGGTATCTATCAAGAAAAGGATGTGATCTAAGCATGTTACGGCGTTCCTTGTGGACAGGTGATCTGGGCGGCTTGCGCGTCATCATCAAGGGGTCAGCGGTGGTGGCATCGCTGATCTTGTGGTTGGTGCTATCTGGATTTGCGATTGTGGTTATGGAGCAATCGTTGTTATTTGGGGTGTTCTCGGCGTTGGTGGCGCTAGCATTCCATTGGGTGAATGTATGGGTTCATCATCAAGGGCATTATGCAGCAGGGGTTGCGATGGGGCATCCCTTACGGCATGTGGTGGCTTTTGCGCTGATTGCATTGGATGTGTATCCACCGAATGAGCCAACATTACCTGCACGGACACATGTCCGTCGTGCATTGGGAGGGCCAATGGTGAGCGTTGCCTTTACAGGGGTGCTGGTTGGGATTGCTGTGCCTTGGTTCGCGTTGGCAGGCAGTGTGTGGTGGCCGTTTCTGTTTTTGATTGTCGATAATACGCTGATAAATGTGTTGGGCGCAATGCTGCCGCTCAAGTGGATCGGCATCGAAACCGATGGCGATACCTTGTTGCAATGGTGGGGCAAAATGGAAGCCGATAATGCGTGATTTTTCGCTACTAGAATTTTTTGGGTATCGCTTAGAACTCCGTTGGACGGTTGCCGTGGGCTCTGTCGCTGTATGGGTCTTTTATATATTGGTATACCAATTTGTTATCGGGTTTAATGGCTATAATGCGGTGCTGTTGGGTGCTGTCTCAATGGTGTTGCATTGGGTGGTGGTGATGTATCACCACTACGGGCATTTTTCAGTAGCCTATGAAATCAGTTACCCGATTCATCATGTCGCATTTGAGTGGGGGTGGGGGCAAGAGATTTACATGGCAGAAGATGACGCACCTCCTGAAAGTCGTATTCGACGCTTATTGGGTGGCATTTTTCATAGCGTCGGGTTTTCATTGACATTGGGCGGCGTTTCCATTTTTATGTTTTTATTTTTTACCCCGATCTGGTGGGTGGCTTTGTTTGCATGGCTAGAGTGCTTTTTCATCTATACCATTTTAATGAGTTTGCCATTGAAGATTGGCAACTTTGAAACCGACGGTTACCAGATTCGGCAGTGGCGGCGGGTGTTAGTACAGGCAAATGACACCTAAATTGATGTCAAGTGTCATATATTGAATCATAAACAGCCAACTCCTCGTTACAATGTAAGAAGGATTAATTAGGAGTGGTTTAACAATGCAAAATACATTAATTAACTTAACTACTTGTTCAAATGAGGATGTCCACGGGTTTGCACATCATATGTTTCAAGAGTTGACCTATAACCGCCCTGCAACATTTGAGGAAGCTGCTCAGCATGTGGTGAGAAATATTTATGATACCTTTGCCAACCAGTTTGCGTTGGTGCGGATTTTCCGCTTGATGCGTCATGAAGAACTCTTGCCAGAACTGCAACTTCTCACTAATGATGGATATAACGTTACATTAATGGCGAGTTATGGGGATGAAGATTCTTGGAAACATCGGTTAAATTCTAAGAGCTATAAAGTATTAGGGATTACGGATGCGCTAGAACGTCCAATGTTTAATGCGGCCTTCTCACAAATTGGGTTGGCATGGGGAGATGATGTAGAGGCTGATGACATCATGAATAACCATCTGTCGATGACCAAATACTTCTATGTGGAACATGCCGCTGGGAATGAATACATTACCCATCAAGGAAATTTTGTGGAACCCTATGGCATAAAATCTGTCTTGGCGATTGGTAGCTCGTTTGTCTCTCAGGAAGCTTATATAATGATTGCTTTTTCTAAAACATATCTGGACACAACTGCTGCCCGTGCTTTTGCTGAGATGACGCCGCATGTGTCAACCATCTTGGCACGGTATGATTCTGGTGATGTTTTTTGGCGCTAGCGCAGGATCGGGGGGGCTCGCCCAGCGTCACCGTCGCCTTTCGGCGACGCCCTCCGCTGACCTCGCGCCATGATGCTCCGGGATCAGATTAGATTGATGGCGCGACCATAACCACAATAACATGGCGTCGTAGCTAACATGGGCAGTGGTGGCTGCCCATATATCCCCATAAAATTCAGTGATGCTACCCAAAATAAATCCTGCGACAACTGCATAGATGATATAACTGCGGCTAATGGCATGAAGCCCTCCAAAAATAATGGCGGTGATGATGAGCCCCAAAATGGGTTGTAGGCTGCCGCGAAACAGGATTTCTTCAGGGACACCAGCTAAGAGTCCTAGCAGAATCGCCGTTAATGGCGAAAGGGTGGTTAGGTCAATCGTCTGTGTGATGGTATGTTGCATTTGTTTTAAGGTAGGGATGGAGGCTGTAATGAGATTGATCGCGATAGCCGCAAAAATGCCAATGGCGATACCTGTAATAGCATGAACCCACCAACGGTCTTGTATGGGATACCATTGCGCCAAGGCATCTTGCCCTTGGATGGCTTGGGTGATGAATAGTGCCATCCCGATCATGGCGATCCCTAATAGGGCAGCCGGTACAATAATGTGTGTTGCTGAAATCCGATTAGAATGCTGCGCGGGTTCGCTCATATTTTGCCGTGGCAACTCAGGGGATTGTGTTGTTGATCCATGAATGGGCGTTGACCAAGGCGTGGCCTTGTACAGTCTTTATACATCATGAAAAAACTGTAACACAGTTTGCGCGGTGAGCATGATCAGATCACCATGTTGGAGTGCTGTTGGTTGTTCAAGCGGTAATACCTGATCATGGACGGTAACAAAGATAATGCTATTGGTGCGTGAGAGTTGATAACGTTGAGAAACAGCGTTATACATCAGTGTACAATGCGGCGCTGCTAGCTGAGGCAAGCGAACATGGGCGCGGCGTTGGCTCCCAATCAGTGTTTGGGGTTGCTCGATCGGCCATGTTTTGCCACGTTGTTTGGCGCGTTCTGACATAATGAGTTGCAAACTAGCTTTAGGTAACTCATAGGGATCAAGTTGCGGTGGCAAGGTCGGGTTACCCAAGCGCTCTAACAAGGTGGTAAAGGCAGCCGCATCATTGGTAGAAAAGTCAATATACTCCATCATCGCAAGGTAATCAGGCATCCAGTGTAATGATCCCCCAACAACATGTTTTGGGATCACGGGAATAATGATTTTCCTTTGCTTATAGGCCGCAGCAACATCTTGGCGAATTTGGGGAGAATCGGCTGAGATAGGGGTGGTGACGACTAGAACGTGGGAGGCATCTTCTAAGGTGATGGGAATGTCGGAGACATCATAACCAAGTTTGACAAGCCTTGTTTGCAGGTCATTTGCCCACATGGCTGCAACTGGGGCATAACTGATATAAATACTCATGGTCTGAACAGGATAGATGAGCGGGCATGAGGGGTGCAACAGCACCCCAAAGGATTAGTATGCCGCCAAGCCTTGCAAACTAGCAATCACAGCAACGGCCATAATCATGGGAACCACAAACAACCATGTATATAATGGGCGGTCATATTTCAGGTGCATGTAGTAGGCAACTACCAACCCAGCTTTAACGGCAGTTACGCTGAGTAGCAAAACTGCGCCAATAACCCCCGCAATTTCAGCAACTGCGAGTTCGATAGCAGTGATAACCACTAGCACCAAAAAAATAAGGTTGTAGGTGCCCATGCTGCCGCCGTGGTGTTCTGTCTCGTGATGTTCTTGGTGTTCCATCAGATGTTCTCCTTAACTTATCTCGGTTAGAGCAGGTATGCCAATGGGAAGATGAAAATCCAGACAACATCAACAAAGTGCCAATAGAGTCCCATGACTTCGATTCCGATGTAGTTATCTTTCCCAAAATCACCATTCAGGGATTTGAGGAAGTTCCGCAAAATCCAGATCACCCCAATAATAACATGCGCCCCGTGAAAACCCGTGAGCACGTAAAATGCACTGGTATACATGCTGTGGGTGAGTGTAAACCCTTTGTGATCGAGTTCAATATATTCATACGCTTGAATGGCGACAAAGATACTGCCCAGCATAAAGCTAATAAATAACCACCGAGACACGCCCGTTTTGTTGTCTTCATGCGCAAACCCCAAGGCGCGTACCACAGCCCAACTGCTGACCAACAATAAGAATGTGTTGAGCGTGACCAACGGAATATCAAATTGTCCGGTTTCTTCAGGGTATAACCGTACTGCTAATAAAAACACACCGATTAATGATGCAAACAACATGACTTCGGACGCAATGTATGCCCACCAGCCAAATTTGAGGAGTTCATTTTTTTCGGCTTGGCTCATGTGCATCCCACCATGATGGTCATCATGTGGGGTGGCAACGTCGATGCTTTTGCCTTGTTCAACGATTTCCATAGGAAAATCCCTTACAGTCCAATTTATCAAGTGATTTATATCACAAAATGGCACTTTTCCCAAGCATTGGCTTTAAAACTTGGGGATCAATTTCTGAGAAATCAAACAGATATTTATAGCTGATATAGTATGAACTGAAAATTATGTTCTTGAAGCGCTTAAAAATGGTGCAGACTCCCCACGTCTAATATTAGGGGAGTCGTGTGTGATGACATCGCTAACTCAAGTACGGTTTGAGGTATGCCCCTGTATGGCTGCCCTCAAAATTAGCGACATCCTCTGGGGTGCCGGTGGTGACCACACGCCCGCCATCATCACCACCTTCAGGCCCCATATCAATCAGCCAATCCGCAACTTTGATAATGTCCATGTTGTGTTCAATGATCAACACAGAATTGCCTTTGTCCACCAAACTTTGCAAGACCACGATCAAGCGTTCAATATCCGCTGAGTGAAGCCCTGTTGAGGGTTCATCAAGCACATAGAGTGTTTGCCCTGTCGCCCGTTTGGAAAGCTCCCGACTGAGCTTGATCCGTTGCGCTTCACCACCGGATAGAGTGGTTGCGGACTGTCCGATCCGAATGTAACCGAGCCCAACGGCATCAAGGGTTGCCAAACGGCGACGGATTGGTTCAATATTTTCAAAGAAGGTTAAGCCCTCACTCACGGTCATATCAAGCACATCGGCAATATTTTTATGTTTATAGTGAACTTGCAAGGTTTCACGGTTATAACGTTTGCCCTTACAGACATCACATTCAATATAAATGTCGGGCAAAAACTGCATCTCAACTTGTAGAAGTCCTTGACCTTGGCAGTTTTCACAACGTCCGCCTTTAACGTTAAAGCTAAAGCGTCCCGGTTGGTAACCTCGGATTTTGCTTTCGGGCATTTCGGCAAATAGTTTGCGAATGTCATCAAACATTTTGGTATAGGTCGCAGGATTTGAGCGGGGGGTGCGCCCAATTGGGCTTTGATCAATGTTGATGATTTTGTCGATTTGTTCCACGCCATCAATCCGATCATGTTGCCCGGCGCGTTCCCGTGAGCGATTGATGCGGTGCGCAAGCTCACGATAAATAATGTCAACCATCAATGTACTTTTGCCGCTACCACTTACGCCGGTGATGACGACTAGCTTACCCAGTGGGATTTCCACATCAACTCCCTTGAGGTTATTTTCTTGAGCGCCAACCACTTTCAATACCTGACCGTTCCCCTCACGTCGTTCAGCAGGGATTTCAATTTTGCGTTTGCCACTTAAAAATGCACCCGTGATGCTGGTTTTGTGCTTGGCGACTTTGGCGGGGGTGTCTGCCACGACAACCCGTCCCCCATTTTCGCCTGCACCAGGTCCCATATCAATTAGGAAGTCAGCACGGCGCATGGTGTCCTCATCATGTTCCACGACCAGCAATGTATTCCCCAGATCGCGTAAGCCTTCTAACGTGTTTAACAAGCGATCATTATCACGCTGGTGTAACCCAATGCTAGGTTCATCCAACACATATAAGACCCCCGTCAGGCGGCTGCCGATTTGAGTCGCTAGGCGAATCCGTTGCGCTTCGCCACCGGAGAGTGTTCCCGCAGAACGGGCAAGCGTCAGGTAATCTAGGCCGACATCACACAAAAAGTTAACCCGTGCTTCAATTTCTTTTAGCACTTGGCGGGCGATCTCCTTTTGGCGGTCGTTGAGGCTATCACCTAATCCATCAACCCAATGTGCCATGTTTTTGATCGCTAAAGCGGTAACATGATCAATTGGTAATTCGTTGACCAACACATGAAGTGCATGGGGTTGCAAGCGGCGTCCGTTACAGGTGGGGCAAGCGCGTTCGCTCATTAATTCTTCGATCTTGCCACGCATCCAATCGGAGGAGGTTTCATGGTAGCGACGTTGTAAGTTGGGGATGACGCCCTCAAATTTGCTGTCATAAGCGCGGCGGCGTCCGTCATGGCTTGTGTAAGACACCGGAATGATTTCATCACCAGTACCATATAAGATCGCATCTTGATGGGCTTTGGGCAGATCTTTCCACGGGCTGTGATAGTTAATGCCGATGACGTCACAGACAGATTCTAAAATCCGCATGGTGTAGGTGTCTTTGCCTTGCGGCCACCCATTGGCGGAGATTGCCCCTTCTGGCATACTCAAACTCGGGTTTTCAATGACCAGAGACGGATCAATTTCCATCCGCATCCCTAAACCTTGGCAATCTTGGCAGGCTCCATAGGGGCTATTAAAACTGAAGGTGCGGGGCTCAATTTCAGGAATACTACCGTGACCGTTGGGGCACGCCAGATCCTCACTAAATAAGTGATCCACAGGATTGTCGCGATCACTGACATCATTCACGATCATGATCCCATCACCGAGATCTAAAGCCGTTTCGACAGAATCCGTTAAGCGTGAACGGGCAGCGTTGGCGTCTTCGCTGTCTGGCTCATCAAAATGCCGAATCACGAGGCGATCCACGACAATTTCTATAGTGTGCATCTTGTACCGATCCAGTGTCGGGGGGTCATCAACTTCGTACACATCACCATTGACCCGCACCCGTACAAAGCCTTGTTTGCTGATGTCTTCAAAGAGTTTGACGTGTGTCCCTTTACGATCACGGATGATCGGTGCGAGGACTTGTATCCGGGTGCCATCGTCCCAACTTTCGAGTTCTTCAACAATTTGTTGAGCACTTTGGGATTTTAGCCGTTCACCACAGGTGGGGCAGTGGGGCGTTCCCACACGGGCATACAGCAGCCGTAAATAGTCGTAGACTTCGGTGACCGTGCCAACAGTAGAGCGCGGATTACTACTCACCCCTTTTTGGTCTATTGAAACGGCTGGAGACAGCCCTTCGATCTGGTCAACATCGGGTTTTTCCATTTGCCCCAAAAATTGACGCGCGTAGGCGCTCAGGCTTTCAACATAGCGTCGCTGTCCTTCCGCAAAGATGGTGTCAAATGCTAAGGAACTTTTCCCACTGCCAGACAGCCCTGTGATCACGACCAGTTGATCACGCGGAATATCGACATCAATATTTTGTAGATTGTGCTCGCGTGCCCCACGCACAATAATTTTGTCATTCGACATGCCACCCTCCCAGAGTTGGATTGTTTGGATATTTGATTTGTCGGTTATGGTGTAACGAACAAGAGTTCTATTTTAGAAGATCATAGCAAACTGTCAAGCAGACGTTTTATATCCATTACAATCTTCATGATAAACAAACAAGATCACAACAAATTTTAATAGGAATTTAATTGCATCTGAGCATCTGAGCAGGTAAAATGTATTTAACTTGGTGACACCCCTTCCTGGCTCCCACCCAATTTGTCACCAAGGGCTGTAGCACATTGTATTACTATACAGAGTAAAGCATGTGCAAACTTCCTCATTTATGAGGAACGTCACAGAGAAAGACTAGGTTGCGAGTGTTCTATAATCTCTCCCCTTTTTTGGCTCCCACCCGATGATTATAGAACACCTTTTTTTTTCATAACCATTTCCAAACCGAAGTACCATTGAGTTTCCCCTTTAAAAACGTTATAGTTTGAAATATTAAGAAACGGATTAACCACATCATGAGAAAGTCGTTGGTTGCCCTCGTCGGACGCCCCAATGTGGGCAAGTCTACGCTATTCAATCGGCTGATTGGGCAACGTAAAGCAGTTACATCAGAAGTTCCGGGCACCACCCGTGACCGCATCCAAGGCGAGGTTGATTGGAACGGTCGCATATTTTCGATTGTGGACACCGGCGGGATTGAGGTATTTCACGCCAGTGAGATCCAAAAATCAGAAGTGTCTCCTCTGGAAGAAGGCTCGCGGCAATTTGTTGCTGAAATCCGCGCTCAAGCCTTAATCGGCATTCAAGAAGCGGATCTGGTGATCATGGTCGTTGACCTGAATGATGGTGTGACCGCTGCTGATGAAGAGATCGCTGAAATTTTGCGGCGTAGCAATAAACCGGTTTTGGTAGCCAGCAACAAAGCCGATAATATTAAACACGAAGATGCTAGTTACGAATTTTATAACCTTGGTTTGGGCGAGGTTATTGCTTTGAGTGCGTTACATGGCAGTGGTACAGGTGACCTGTTGGATCGCGTGATTGATGCGCTCCCTGATAGCCCCGATTTTGATCCCGAATTTGAAGATGAAACCCTCAAAGTTTCGATTTTAGGGCGTCCGAATGTGGGCAAATCAAGTTTATTAAACCGACTGTTGGGCGAAGATCGGGCGATTGTGTCGAATGTTTCGGGGACAACCCGTGACGCAGTGGATACCCAAATTAAATATCATGGCGAAGTTATTACACTGATTGATACGGCAGGCATTCGGCGGCGCGGACGTATTGACCAAGGCATTGAGAAATATAGTGTCTTGCGTGCGTTAAAAACCATCCAACGGTCAGATGTGGTGCTGTTAGTGATAGATGGTGTTGAAGGCATCACTGCCCAAGATCAACATATTGCTGGCATGATCTTGGATGAGCATAAAAGTGTGGTTTGTATCGTGAATAAATGGGATGCCGTGGAAAAAGATAGCCACACCATGCCAGAGTATGAAGCCAAATTACGCCACGAACTCAATTTTATGCCGTATATCCCGATTTTGTTTATTAGCGCTCTCTCCGGGCAACGGATTCACCAAGTGCTAAAAACAGCGACCTTGGTTTATGAGGAACGTCTGCGGCGCGTGCCCACTGCATCGGTAAACCGTATTGTGCGGGATGCCATGCTACGCCACGCCCCCGCCACCCGCCAAGCGCGTAAGTTGAAGATTTTTTATGGTTCTCAAGTGCGGGTTGATCCGCCCACATTTTTGTTCCACATCAATGATAAACGCTTATTACATCATACCTATGAACGCTATCTTGAAAACTCGATTCGCCAAGAATATCCCTTCACTGGCACACCTATTCGCTTGAGTTTCCGCACCCGCGAAAAACAAGTTTAATCATAAACACCCAAGGGAAGTTATAATCATGAGTGATACATTTAAACAATCACAGGATACAGAGCCAGATCCCGGCCTATCGCAGGAACAAGATCGTCGGGAACCAAACCATGTGATAGTGGGGGAGTCTGCCCCAGAAAAAGCTAACGCGGATGAAACGGGTGAACATCCCGCGATCCGTATTACCAGTACCGATGATGATCAATTGCCTACTATTCAAGTGGCAGGACGCGAAGCAGTTCGTCAACCGCATGGTGAGCGTGAAGGTGAGGATACCCGCCCTGACAAAATTGATCGGAATAAATAGAAGGTTTTTATGGAACAATCGGAATCGATCACGCCTATTTTTTTTCCTTTGCTGGCTATTGCGGTGATGGTAGGAACATCTTTATTAATTATTGCCTTAGTGCTTACGACCAATATATTTGTACAGTTGGGGAGCAATCTAGGGCTAAACCTGCCGCAGGATGATGCCTTAGTGGTGTATGACGCTACTTGTCGAGGGGAGTTTACCCCCCGGCTTAACATCACCTATTGGAGCCAAGACACTGCTCCGTTAACCATTAGATACCATAATCTAGAAACACCAGTGTTTCCTAGTGAAGCTGGCATCAACAGTTTAGAATTATTAATCCGTACTGACGTGTGCCCCGACAGCTTGGAGTTGCTCGACATCAGTCGAGGGCGTGCGGCTGGTGCATCAGTGGAGATTATCACCAATGGCTGAAACCCCGCAACCACCACGGCGTGACCCCCCACGCAGCAAGCCTGATAGTGGATTGATGGATCTACTCGCGCTTGACACCTCAAAGTCCCCCCAAGTAGGGGTTGGGTTAACCAGAGAATTTTGGGATAAATCTGCGGATACGGTTTTTGGTAGGATGACTCGCCGTGCCTATATCATCGTTTTGGTTGGGTTGATAACAGTGGTAGGCGTGATGTTACTCACGGTGATTTGGCGAATGACGACCCCGCCCAATCCGCAATCGTTACCAGAGATTAGTTCTTTAACGGTGATGCAACATGTATATGCTAACTTTTCTGGGAATTATGAAGGTGCATTTGTTGATTATACAAATGATAGCTTTAATGCAGATGCTGCTTATACATTCACATGGATCGATAGCAGTGAGCGGCGTCAAGAAATTATCATCATGAGTTATTCAAATATGAATACCCTTGAAAGTGATTATCTGACCGCTACGAGTATTGTCAATCCGACGGATGGCGGTATTGTGAATAGTCTTGATACGGTCATTGAGCGCCGCATGGAACCCAGTTTTGGGGGACGGTGGTTAACGATGCGTTTGGGTAATGTGTTGATGCTGTTAAGCCCAACGACTTTAGAACCGGATCGTCAAGAGTTAATGAGCCATTTTGTAACCATCATGGCGACCAATCACCGTGACGCTGTGCCCACCCCAACACCGTTTTAGGGGAAAACCTCATATAGCCAAATGAGGTTTTCGTCATCTTGTAATCCCTCTCTACCCATTGATGTAATAGAGGTTCGTGGCGCGTTCAATCCCTTGTTGTGCAGACTCGAGCTCTGGCTCAATGGCTAGAGCATGTTCATAGTTGGCAATTGCGGCTTTGTAATCTTGTAATGATTCATATATTAACCCTCGGCTACAGTAAGCATTAAAATTATAAGGCTCTAGCTGAATCCCACTATTAAAGTCTTGAAGGGCGCGTTCAGATTTTCCAAGTAATTTATATATTTGCCCTCGTCTAAAATAACTTTGCCCATCGTTCGAGTTGTTCTGGAGGGTGGTATCCAAACATTGAATAGCGCGGTCATAGTCCTCAGCTGCTGATTCATGATTTTCTAACTGCTCATGCACCATCCCACGATGATAGTAGGCACTCATATCATTGTGTTTTAACGTCAACCCTTTGTTGTAATCTTTAAGGGCAAGTTTGTAGCAACCAATCCGACTGTAAGCCTTTCCCCGTCTAAAATGAGCATATCCATTATTCGCGTTGAGTTTGAGGCTTATATTTAAGTCTTGAATAGCATTCTTATAGTGCTTTTGGTAAAAGTAAGCTTGTGCGCGGCAATCATAGGCGTTTGCATCTTCAGGTCTTAGTCGAATGATGATAGTAAAAGTTTCGATAGCTTTTTTACTTCGGAATTTTAATTGTGCAAGCCCTTGACTATAGTAAATGTCAGCATTTTCAGGACTTAGTTGAACAGCCGTATCGAAATCATAAATAGCATTTTGATTGTAACCAATCCTGTAATATATTTTTCCTCGTTGATGGTACACATCTGCATCAGATGGAGTGATGGCAATGAGATTCGTATAATCTTCAATAGCGCCTAAATAATCACCTATCGTAAGTTTATCTTTTGCCTGTTGTTGTAATTGTTCAATGGTTAGCATCATTAAGTTTTTGGTTAAACTTTAGAGAGCAACAGTTAACTACTGGTATCGTATTTGGCAGATTCTTTGATGAGATCGCGTAGGATGGTTTCGTCAACATCTTCCAGCTTGTTGATGTAAAGACAAGCTTTACCTGTTTTATATTTGCCGAGTTTTTCCATGAGTTCAGGGTGTTGCTCCACATAGCCATAGTTTAGATACACGCTGAGCGACTTTTTACGGGGTGAAAATCCTGTTTGGAACCAATCATGCGTTTTGCCATCAGCGGTGGTGTAGCTAGAGCTACCAAAGCCGATAATGGATGTTCCCCACATTTTTGGCTCGTCACCAATAATCTCTCGCATGATGTCAAGCATGGTAAAAGCATCTTGTTTGCGTTTTTTATTCTCGACACTTTTTAAGAAGGCTTGCACATCGTTATCATTTTGTTGTGTTTTTTTCTCTGCCATCAACGATCCCTTTTTTGATTGGTTATAAATTTATAATAGTACAAATGTGCTAAAAACACAACGAGACTTTTGAAACACATTCCGCTCTGGCAGTGTTGCCACCTTTCCTAAACTCAGGGAGGGGCTAGTCCACATAAAATAGAGGGCTCCTCATTACAGATTTTTTTGAAATGGTATCTCATGATGAGGGGGAGACAAACCTTATCGCTGGTAAGATGGTTGCCACAAACAGCACAATCAATGACCGCCCTACACCTACCAAACGTCTCGTAATATCTTTAGGGTAGAACGCTACAATGTTAGTATCACTGTTTAACAACACAAAGCGAATGTCTTCATGGCAGCAGTAAGTCGGCAGCATGAACGGCTGGTGGAACGCACGCCGTTTTATTATGGTTGGGTGATCTGGGCAGTGGCGGCGGTTGGACTCATCGCCACTGCACCCGGGCAAGCTTTTACCCTCTCACTATTTATCGATCAGTTTATTGTAGACTTCAACCTCACACGCTCAACCGTAGCAGGTGTGTTTTCGTTGGGAACCTTTGGCGCATCCTTAGCGCTCACATGGATCGGCCAACGGATTGACCAGTATGGCAATCGGACAGTGGGTATGATCGCGGTGGGTGCATTTTCAATTGTGGTTATCGCTATGTCTCAAGTGAATAGTGTGTGGATGCTACTCATTGGTTTTTTCCTGTTACGGTTGTTAGGGCAGGGTGCAATCTTTCTCAACAGCAGCACGGTGTTAGCGCGTTGGTTTGCGCGGCGGCGTGGACGGATGATGTCCTTAGCCTTGGTGATTTTTGCGTTGTTTCAAGTGGTGTATGTGCCGTGGTTGGGGGAGTACCTAACTCACAATGATTGGCGCGATACATTTATATTGTTGGGGGTGGGTGTTGCGATTATGACCTTACCATTATTCTGGTTATTTTTGCAAAATGAGCCACAAGATTTTGGGTTATATACCGATGGTCAGCGTATGACTCGTGAGGAACTGACCCGCGAATTTGCCCCAGAAAACAATTGGACACTCCGTGAGGCACGACGTACCCCGATCTTTTGGATTTTTCTGATGGGGCGGATCGCTTCACCCGCGATTGGTAGCGCTTTGATCTTTCATCAGGTGTCTATTTTTGCAGAACATGGCTACAGCGCCAGTTATGCGGCGGCAACTTTTGGGCGAGTGGCCTTAATTGCGGCGGGGATGTCGCTGGTCTATGGCTATTTGATTGACCACATTCGCCCGGGACGTGTGATGACACTCCACATTAGCGCGGCGGTGGTATCATCTATTTTTGCTATGACCATGAGCGAGCAATGGATGACCTATGCGTTTGCAATTGCTTTTGGGTTTGTGATTGGCGGTGGCGCGGTGTTTGATGGCGCGGCATGGGCAAATGTTTTTGGGCGGCAATATGTGGGTGAAATCACAGGCTTTGTGCGGATGATGCTAATTATTGGGACATCCTTGGGCCCGATTATCTTAGGGGTGAGCTATGACTATTTGGGTGGTTATACCCCCGCCTTTTTGTTGATGATTGGGTATGCGTGTATTCCCTTAGTGGGTAGTTTCTTGATGACGCGTCCAAATCCTTGTCACAAAATCGCCGATTGTGGCTAATCCAAACATGAACGGAGCAGCAAATCTCTGCTGCTCCTAGGTTGATACCCTCATCGATTGCTATTGCCCATCCTCAAGCGCGAATTCAAGTTCATAAGCGCCTGTGGTACTGCCAAAACTCATCGCCGTGATGACATAGTTTCCATCTGCTGGGATTTCAAAGGATTCAATTAGTGAATCGGTGTTTGCTAGGAACGCATCATCTGTGCCATGGTCATCATTAGAGACAATGACATTGCCATCAGCATCTTCGAGTATCAAAACAGGGTCTAAGACGGTATCTTCAGCAATCATAACAATCGTGACAAGCTGACCTGCTTCGGCTTCAAACGTGTAATATTGTTGCAGGGCATCATCGGTTAGTTGGCCAAATAAAAATGCTTCTGCCTCTTCAATGCGTTGAACGGAATCTTCATCAAATAGCGAGATGTTATACCGCCCACCAAGACGAACATCGACCTCAATAGCGTAACTACCATCTGCTGGAACGGTAAAATACAATTCTGCAAATCCCGGTTCGGTTACGGCATCATCACCATCTAACAATATTTGGTTGAGCTCACCAGCATCATTCAGCGAATAGACTCTGAGGTCAGGAATACGACGATTTGGCGTTCTAACCGTGATTGTTAGGTTTTGCCCCTGTGATGCCTCAAATGCCCATAAATCGGCTTCTTCTGGGCGCAAAACCCCATTTGATTCCTGATTAACATTCAGGGGTAAGTATGCCGCCTCATTAATGGTGGCGCTATCGTCTGCACCGACAGCCTCATCAGTTTTGCCACTGTCATCAGAGCTTTCATCATTATTACTATCGGCTTCAGGCGCATTGTTGCCCATTGTTGTGCCACTCGCGCCATCAACTATAATTTCAAACTCACCAGTCGTTAGTTGCTGATTAAACAAAATGGTGAGTTGTTGATTGGTGTACCCCAACTCAGCCAATGTTTGTGCACTTAAGTATGGGTAGCGATCGAGGTATGCTTCGGCGTCCCCTTCTTCAAATTCTGTGCGATAGGGGCGCACCACCACCCGATAGGTGTCTGATGCTGGGGCTGCAAACCCTACAATGGCGGCATCTGTACGGCGCGGTAGGTCAATGGCTTCAGGATCATGATCATCATTGGCCACCACCAGATTACCATTTGAATTATAAACCTCGATCACAGGATCAAGATCCCCTTCGATAGTCGTGACCGTAATCGAAATAGGATCGCCTGCATCTACGGTATAAGTGTATCGGACTTGCGGTGTTTCAAGGGTAATTTCTTGAATGTCACTTTCGGTTAAGTTTCCGCCATCCACAGGACGCGGGTCCAGTGGCTCAACGCTCAATTCATACTCGCCAGTGTCTTGAGTGGTAAATCCTTCAACCTTTACAACATAGCTATTGTTGATGGGCGAGACAAATAAAATCCTTGCATTATTGGTATCTTCATTAAGTTGATCATCTTGCTGGCTTAAGATATTGCCATTGCCATCTAAGACCGAGAGCAATGGATCAAAATCATCGTCAAGAGGGATTAACTCAATGGTATAGAGCTGCTCGGCAGTTGCTTGAAATTGGAAATATTGCACCTGCCGCCGCCCTAGTAGTTCTTCGGTGGAATCCCCCACAACAAGCACTTGTGCATCGTTCAAGGTTGAATTTGGCGGTGGTGGGGCATTATCATCATTGGGGCGGTTACCATTATTGGCATTGCCGCCACCATTCCCGATACGTAGTAACAAATCACCATCCACCCGCAAGCTCGCAATAAAGGGTAACAAGATGTCCGCTTGATATTGTGGGTGGCTAGGGGCGTCTAAATTTAGCGTATACACCATCAGCCAATCGGCCTCATTACCATTGGGGTTTAAGTCCCAAATATAAAGTTCTTGGAAGATTCCCCCAAAACTTAAGAAGCCTGTCCGATAGGCTGGGTAGATAAAGCGATCCAATTGTTGTACAACCAATGGTTGGTCGGGCATCCGTAGCTCAGCAAAGCTGATCAAGGTGCGTTCAATATTGTCTTCATCAACGTCCATTTCGGGCAATACATCTGTAATAGTTTGAGGATTACCGCGCAAAATGGTGATGCGTTGTTGTTGGTTTTCTTGTGCCAATAGATAGGTCGATGTACCTGATGCTAAAGGTTCATCCCAATGCGCATCCACAAAAAATGCGATGCCTGCTAAGTTCTGCTCATAAATTGGTCGATCCCTGACATCAGGGAACGAGGCTTCGGCAATTTCGGTGCCGTCCCCATTTGGGCGCGGCGGGCGGCCATCGGCTTGTGGTGTGATAGTGGGCGGTTGCGTTGTTGCGGTGACCGTTGGCGTGTTGGTTTCGGTTGGCGTGGGGGTATCAGTTGGCGTATTGGTGGCCGTTGGTGTATTGGTTTCGGTGGGAGTTGCGGTGGGGGTATCGGTTGGTGTTGCTGTATTTGTGGCGGTGGGTGTCGCAGTTTCGGTTGGTTTTTGCACCACATCAATGGCATCGATATTACCACTTACAGCAATAGTTTCTGCTGAAATCCATCCTAATTCACCACCAGATAGAACACGATACCAATCTTCTTCTTCCGTGACAGCGATCACTTGTAAGGTTTCACCGCGTTCAATAGTACCAATTGCGTCATATTGTTCCCCCGGACCATCCCGCAAAACACTTTGTTGTGTCATGATTTCGACCTGAGCAATTTCAGGCGTATTGGTTGGTGGTATAGGGGTTTCGGTCGGTGTATTACTTGCTGTTGCCGTGGCTGTGGCGGTCGGTGTATCAGTGGAGACGACAGCCTCTTGATCGTCGTTTTGGCCATTTATCACAAAAAAACCACCCGCTAACGCTGCCCCAATAATTAATAGAGCCACCAAAATCAATGGCAAGCGTGAACCACCCCCTTGCTCACCGGTAGTTGCATGGGCTTCGGTGGCTGGCTGCGCACCTGCAATGGGATGCCCCTCGGCTGGTGTCAGGGGTTGCGCCATGGTGGGTGCGTCATCCTGCGCCACCAAGGTGTTGTCGGTGATTTTCATCGGGGTGGTGGGATTATCTTCAATATTTGGCACTGGTGTGGGCACAGGGCGCCCATCAACCGCACTCCGAAACGCGATCCCAAGTTCTCCTGCCGACTGAAATCGGTCGGTGGGATCTTTTTTCATGGATTGCAGAATGACATCTTCAACCGCATCATCCAAGTGGTCAATATACTCTTGGGGGCGTGGTGGCTCATCATTCATATGCTTATACATTAAGGTATAGGAGGTGTCGCCCTCAAAGGGTAACCGTCCCGTGACCATTTCGTATAACATGACCCCCATCGAATAAGTGTCGGTGCGGGCGTCGATGTGGTCACCCTTCCATTGTTCAGGCGCCATGTAGGCAGGGGTGCCTAACACCGTATTGGTGGCGGTTAATTTGCTGGTTCCCGCCAGCATTTTGGCGATCCCAAAATCTGTTAGGTAAGCATTATTACTGACATCTAACAACACATTGCTGGGTTTGAGGTCACGGTGAATAATGCCTTTGCTATGAGCATAATCCAATGCACTACCGATTTGCTCTAACATTCGTTTAACGCGATCTAAAGGGATGCTACCTTGAGCAATACGTTGATCCAGTGTGCCACCTTGTACCAATCGCATGACGATAAAAATTAAATCATCAGTATTCCCAAAATCAATTACAGGCAAAATATGCGGGTGCTGTAATTGGGCAAAGAGATCGGCTTCGCGTTCAAAGCGCCCAATGAATTCTTCATTGTTGCTCAGGTCTTGGCTCATTACCTTGATCGCAACATCCCGATTCATGCTTTTTTGGGTAGCACGATAGACGGTTGCCATCCCACCAGAACCGATTTGTTCGATGATCTCGTATTGACCGAGAGACTTTCCACTTAAATTTGCCATGACACTCCCTTACCTATTGCCTGCTTAATAGCGTACTCAGAATCGGACTAACGTGCAAGCATTTGGCGCAACGCTACGGTATGTTTTGGGTTAGAACCGCAACAACTCCCAATGATCATTGCGCCTTGTTTCACCCATATTGCAGCATGTTCACAGTAATGTTCAGGGGACATATCATGGGCGGCTGCCCAGCCCACAACATCATCAGGGGTTCCCATGTTGCCATATGCCCCAATCGGGATTTCACCGGCGTGTTTTGCTAATTCCGTTAATGCCTCATTGATATGCCGTGTGGGGATACAATTGATTAACAAAGCGCTTGGTTGATAGGGGGTGAGCGCTTCAACCGTTGCCGCTAACGATTCACCACTTAAGAGATTTGCATGTTCATCTAAGACAAAGCTTGCTGCAAACGGAACATCTCTGGCGTGGGCAGCTTCAGCCGCAGCAACGACTTCATGGATTGTGTTCATGGTTTCCAATAGTAAAAAGTCCACGCCGTTTGGTATGGATAGCATATTCTCGACCATTTCAGTATGTTCACGGCGGCATATTGTCACCGAGGGCGTGAGATGTGGACTGTAACAATCCTCTAATGGTGCAATGCTGCCGGCGACATACACTTTACGCTTACTGGTGTTAGCAGCCTGCCGCGCTAATTCAACGGCTGTGTGGGTTAAGGTCGCCGCCTGCGCCGCATCACCCACATTCCGTGTATGGGTACGAAAGGTATTGGTGGTAATGATGTCGGCTCCTGCATTGATATAGTCCACATGGATTTGGCGCACCACATCAGGATGTGTTTCTAATGCTCCCGCAGACCATAACGGCAACGTCGTAGGAATCCCGCGCCGATCGATTTCGGTTCCTGTTGCGCCATCTAAAATTAAAGGTTTTGAGATTTGAGCAAAAAGCACGTACACTAATCCTATTCTTGATTGATACCATGATTGTATCAGGTGAAAATGGGATGCAACGCTCAGGACGTTTGGTTTTTACAATAATTTTACTGATTTTTATCATTGTTGGTGGGCTTTTGGTTCTCTGGTTAAATTTGCAAGACACCCCCGAACCGCTATTGCCAACGATTCGCCCCACCGATATTGTTGAAGTGGCATCACCAACCCCTAGCCCAACTGCATCCCAAACGGTTACCCCCACAACGAGCCCCACCCCAACCCAAGCTCCGACTGAAACACCATTTCCAAGCCCCACTATGATGCCTAGTGTCACCGTCCCCCCGATGACAAGCACGCCAAGTTTGCCACCGCTACCGCAACCTGTTTCCGTGGAAGTTGCACTAGCTGGTGATATTTTAGGGAGTGGCACATTACCAACATATGGACGATTTGGCGGATTGTATGACAATCAGTTTTTGATCAATGCAGGGCATGTGATGATCACCGTTCCCAATGAGCCTGATGTTTTTCATATCGATGTCTTTGAAGTTAGCAACACACAACTTTTTACATTTTTAAATGCAAGCAATCTCACAGCAATTCCGCTGATTGAATGGCAATCCAGCGAGTGGGTAACCCCAGATGGCGCGATCCGCAGAAGCGCGGCGGGTATTTGGGAAGTTGGCAATCCACGTAACAATTGGTTAGCGGCGTCAGGCGTTTCAGCATTAACGGCGCGAGCCTACTGCAATAATATAGGTGGGCGGTTACCGACATTGGCGGAATGGGAACGCGCTGCTTATTGGGAACAAGATGCACCACCACGGGCGTATCCATGGGGCAATGCTCCAGTGACCCATTCGCTGGCGAATTTTGATAGTGACGAGATTATGCCACGCACTGCCTTAGAAAATGGGCGTAGTTGGGTCGGAGCCTACCATATGGCGGGCAATGTAGCGGAGTGGGTGCAGTTAGCCACTGGCGATTTTGCTGTGATAGGTGGCTCATACCTAGACGATGCCGTTCGCTTTGAGGTGGCACTGCATACCCCCCAAGTGTATGAGGCTAGTCTGCCGCTTGCTGGGGTTGGGTTTCGATGTGTTCGCTAACAAGTGGTAAATAAACAGTAAACACGCTCCCGGTGCCCACTTGGCTGGTTACTTTAATGGTGCCGTTGTGTTGTTCTATTACAGATTGCACCAGATTTAACCCAATACCCGTTCCTTGAATATTACTGGTGGCATCGCTTTTAACTCGATAGTGACGCTCAAAAATATTCGGTAAATCGTCAGGGGGGATTCCAATGCCTGTATCGCTCACTGTAATAATGGCATGAGTGTTATCAATATTCAGATGAACATTGACCTGACCACCTTTGGGTGTGTATTTAAGCCCATTACTGACCAGATTGTCAAAGGCTTGTTTGACCAACGATCGGTTGCCGACTAAGGGGTTAATGGGAGCTTGTTGTACGGTGTACGCCAGCTCTTGATCATTAAAATCAGCTTGGTCGCGCAGATCACTGACAACAAATTGGAGGGTTTCTTCCAATGAGTAGGGTTTTGCGATTTGTAAGCCGTGTTGTTTGGCGTACTCCAGTTCAACCACATCTTTGATGAGTGAGCGCGCCCGATTCAGGGAGTCAAAAATCCGTCGCATATACTTGAAGTATTCAGCATCATCTTTTGGCTTTTCTTCCAGCATGAGTGCGGTGTACCCTAGACCAAGGCTTAGAATATTCCCCAGATCATGCGAGAGAACATGTAGTAACTCACTGGTCACATCATTGAGACGGCGTTCTTCGGTTACCTCTTGTGCGACAACAACAAACCCATCAATTTCATCTTCCTCATCTTTACCGAGCATTTCAGCCACTTGAATGATGAATGTGCCAACATCTGGCAAAAAGAGTTCAAATGGTTCGCCAATCGCAAAGCGCTCCCCCCATGTTGGGGTTTCTAATTCAGACGGAATCTTGGGGATAATTTCTTGAATGGTTTTTCCAATAAAGCTGTAAATCGACAAGCCAACCCGTTGTGAAACTTGCTCAGCAGCGGGGTTCGCTAACACCAATGTTTGTTGTTTATTAAACAATAAGATCGGGGCACGGGCATGATCCAAAACAGCTTGCAGTTGGCTTCGTTCTAAACGAATAGTGTCCCGCCATCGGGCTTTTTCTAATGCTATGGCGGTCATCGGGGCTAGGATTTGCAACAAGCGCAAATCTTCGTTCATAAAAGGCGGTTGTAGGTCATCTTTTAAGTGGTAGATTTCAAGCACGCCGACCAGTTCACCCTCACGAAACAAAGGTAATCCTAAGATACTGCTGACCGCAGAGGCCTCAATGATTTCTGTCCTAGCAAACGGATAGGTGGCGTAATCTTCTACCAAAATGGGGCGGTGATGCAATGCAACTTGGCCAACCACCCCTTGCCCAAGTTGGAAAACCTGTGGCAGTGGGTGATTATGTTGTTTAGCCTGTGTTGCTAATCGTAGTTCGTCGTCGTGCATTAAATAGATATTGGCATGGGTTGCATTGACCAATTCCATGGATTCATCAAGGATAGCTTTTAGGACTAAGCTTAAATTCGCTTGTTGTAAGTCAATTTGTGTGATCCGTTGGATGGCACTAGTAACGGTTATAAAACTAGTTTCTTGGTAGCTGGCAATAATGCTGCCTAATAAGTTGCTGATATTGCTGGCAATCGTATTTGCTAATGCCACATGTACCGCTGACCAATGACAGAGGCGTTTGTCATAAAACACGATGCAGCCCACCACAATCCCTTGGTGTTCCAGCGGTATTCGCAAATAGGTTTGTGCATCTAGAATATCTGCTTCTTGCTCGATGGTGTCTACTGTAGCGGTTAGATAGGGTTCTCGTTCCGCAGGGGAGAGCTTTTGTAGTTTGAGTGCATGGTATGACAATGCAACATGAGATAGTAGGGTTCCCATACGGGGAATGAGCCGGTCTAGTTTAGGTGATGCAATGAGGATAGCAATATGCTCACATTCAAGATTTTGATATGCGGTGGTTAGCAATGCGTCAAGGGCTTGCGATTGGTGCCCCCAATAAGACCACATCGCATCGACCAATAATCGATTGAGAAGGGGTAATGTATCTTGGAGCTGAATTTTTTGGTTGGCGATACTTGCCATGGTGTTAGACTACTTACTCATGTGTTTACATGATTGTTATTCTAACACAATTTAAAAATTATTTTACATTCTGCGCTGTTTCGCCACAGACACTAACAAAAGACAAATTAATGTGGGGGAAATCTATGATTCTCTAAAGTAGCACCAGCATTGTAACTGGGCAAAGCGAATGCCTTGACCGTTGCGGATTTCAACCATCTCGCCGGGTTGCAAGCGGCGCTCTTCATGAAATGTGCCATTGGCAGAGCCAAGATCTTCTAAAAAAATGCGGTCTGTTTGGCGGAAAAACCGTGCATGGTTACGGGAAACCCCTGCTGGAAAACCACCATAAAGCGCGAGATCAACATCCGGCATTTGATCACCAAATCGCCGCCCAACCATTGCGGTGTCCGTTAATTCAAATTGCAATGCTTTTGAATTGTCTGCAAAGACAAGAATCACAGCATTTGGTGACTGAAATTGTGGGAGATGGGGTGGGGTTACCGATAAGGTACTTTCGACACCTAAGTGTTCGAGATCTTTTTCGGTTAAATGTTTAGTTTCATTATTGTTGTTATTGTCAGTCATGCTGTTGCCTCAAAAAAACTAGGATTCTTTCAGCGACTTGCTGTGGTGCTTCAAATGGGACTAAGTGCCCTGTTTCTGGAATGTGGACGATTTTAATATCTGGACGTTGCCGTTGCCACAATTGTACCGCAGATGCTTGAAAAACGTTACTCTGTTCACCGATGATAATATAACAGGGTACGGTAATTTGGGTGGGATAACGCCATTCGTCAATCGGCGGACGGGAAAATATAGCGGCTTCCCATTCTGGGGGATATTTTAAGGTGACATGATCATTATCAGCAGTAGTGGTGAGGCTGCCTTCAACATAATCACGTAAGACATCATTTGAACAGTTCTGAAACAGTGAGCGCTTACGAAAATGGTTAAACGCATCTTCTGGTGTATCCCATATACGCCGCCGCTTGAGGGCTCCCTCAACCATACGACGATTAAACGGAACACCCAAATGGCGTAATATTGCTGCCAATCGCATAAAAGGGCGTGGCAAAAATACAGGATCAACTAAGATAATGGCTTTAAATAATTCTGGGTGGTTGACTGCATTAATGGCTAACATGACACCAGACATACTGTGCCCAATGGCAATGATGGGGGCGAGATGGTGGTGTTGGATGCCGGCGACCATATCATCAGCAAGCTCATGCCAGCTTTTGAAATTGCTATAGCCAGTTGGATCCCAATATGGGCGGGCGGGGAGGCATACACTATCATAATCAGTGCTGAGTGCTTTTGCTAAGGCACGATATGCCTCTGGGGGTAAGCCGTTACCGTGCCCTAGTAAGACCGTGGGTTTGTCTGTGGGCGATGCTTGATATGTATAGAGTGGGTATCGCATACGCAGATTATAACAATTTTTTCTGGAGTCTCTCGGGTAGGTAGGGGCAACCTGAGTCCGCCCCCACTCATTCAATATAGCTGTCTATGATAGCCTGATGTGAAATCAAAAAATATGCAGGAAATTTACCGAATCGCACCGTCAAACGTCACAAAATCATAATAGTTGACGAGACAAATGTAGGGACGGCATACATGCCGTCCGCGATTCAAGGTAAACATGCCGGTTTCGGACGCAATATATTGCGTCCCATGCGTGTCAAGTTAAGCAAGAAAAGATGTTATCCTTAATAAATTACAACAAAAAAAGAGATAACATCTGAATGACGACGATAACACAATTAGCCCAACAAATGCAGTACCTATTTCAAACACGTGCGAATGAACTCGCATGGGAAACAGGTTTTATGGAGCGTGAGAGGCTGATGACAGGCTCAAGTTTCGCGAGTGGTTTGGTAAGTGCTTATCAAGCCGATAGCCATGTGAGTTTAGCGGGTTTAAGTCAGGCAATTGGCAACGCGGGTACGCCGCTGAGTCGCCAAGCAGTTCATGACCGATTTAATGAGAAAAGTGTTCGCTTTATGCAAGCGATGTTAGCTGAAAGTGTCAAGTTGAGTATTAAAGGTCGTCATCTCAAGCACCCACTGTTGGATCATTTTCAGCATGTGGTGCTAACCGATAGCACAATTATCACCTTACCCAATCAGTTCGCAGATGTCTGGCGGGGTAGTGGTGGCAATGGTGACAATCCGAGTTGTGCAGCGGTCAAGATTTCTGTTCGCTGGCAGTTAAGTGATGGTGAACTCACGACGGTGCACTTAAGTGATGGCACAGCTCATGACCGCACGGTCTTACAGGACGTTGCGGTTGAAGCCGGCAATTTGTATGTTCAAGATTTAGGCTATTTTTCATTGAATATGTTCAAGCAATGGGGTCAGGACGGGGCATATTGGCTCACACGGTACAAAACTGGCACCATCGTCATGGATCAAGATGGGAAACCACTCGATTTACAAGACTGGTTACCGCAACAGGTTGGGCAACGATGTGAGGCATCGGTGGTGGTTGGACAACGTGCCCAACTATCTTGTCGCCTCATTGCTGAACGGGTTCCCCCTGAGGTGATTGCTAAACGACACAAGCGGATTCGCGAGACGGCTCGCATCAATGAACAAACGCCTTCTCAACGGCGTTTAGCCTTAGCCCATTGGACGATTTATCTCACCAATACGACCGCGCAACAGTTGACCCTTGATGATATTTTGTTCATCGGACGCTGTCGCTGGCAGATCGAATGCTTATTCAAACTCTGGAAGCAAGGGTTACACATTGATGAATGGCAAACCACCCATCCGCACCGCTTATTGTGTGAAATTTATGCCAAACTCTTAGCCGCTATTGTCACCCATTGGTTTTTTATTGTCATGTGTTGGCACCAGTGGCGACGCTCGTTGTTGCAAGCTTTACCGGCTTTAAAAGCCTTTGCTTGGCAGTGGGCAAATTCGCTGGATAAACGCTCACTTTTGCAACATGCCTTCCGCGCTTTACAGCGCGCACTTTCTCGATGTCAGATGGATAAATCCATTCAGCATCCTCGACATTTTCAATTTTGGGAAGCTTATTATGCTTAACTTGACACGCATGGGACGCAATATATTGCGTCCCTACTTCATTTCACATCAGGCGTATGATAATAAACCTTATTCATCAGCGTTATTATCCGGTAATTCATTCTCTAGTAGGAGCTTAGCCGTACTGATCAGTTCAATTGCTTGATTATTTTGTTCTATAGCGTTGCCTGCAAATTGCCAGTCGTCGCGCAGGATGCTGCCTGTCACGCCACGGCAAGCATTATCCATGTAGATCTTCAAAGAATTCAAATTTCCATTAATCGTTAACAGTGCATCGGTGTACACTTCTAATCCAGCAATCGCTTCGGTAGGTACTTCGGCGGGGTTGTCTACCCAACTGGGGGGGGCGGGTGGTAATGCCCCAATTAACAGATCACAATTGATTTGTGTGCTGGAGAATTGTTGATCGTAAGCATCGGTAATAAAGGTTTGTACTTCAAGCCATTGTTGCAAGTCTTGGAGTGCATCCGCTCGATCCGCAGGGGGTAGCAACGCCGCTTGCGTTTGTAGGTCAATGGCGCTTGTCCGCGCGAGGTTATAAGAATTCCCGAGTACCTCAATGGTGGTCGCATAATCCGTCCAAATAGATTGGGTGACTTCAGTTCGCTCATTACAAATGGTATCTAGATTGTTTTTGACATCCGTCAAATTTTGGTTCACGGTTAGCACCGCCGCCATAATGGGATCTAAGTCCGCAACATCACTTTCAGCAACACGGCTTAAATTATCCGAAACCCGAACCCAAAAGCTAGAAGCGTCAGCATCTTGTGTTAATTCGACCCATCGTGGAACCTCTGGGAGCGTAACATCACTGACCAGAGTACAATCAATAGGATCGTTACTCAAAATTGTATTGTAGTTGATCAGGGTGGTTTCTTGTTGTGCCGTAACCCCCTGTAAATCCTCAACCACTGCGCGACGATCTTCTGGTGGGGGGGTAACAAATACAACATACCAGAGCGCAAAAATCCCTAAAACAACAACAATAAATGTGATGAGTAGTAAAAATAACCGAAATGGCCGTCGCCGCTTTTGTTCGTCTGAGATCGCCGCTAACCGTGCGGCTTCTTCTGCTTCGGCACGTTTACGGGCTCTTTCTGATTTACGGGCGGCTTCTTTCTTTTTAGACTCAATATAATCAAAGCCGTCATCATCATAGCTTTGACCAAATTCCCGATCCGCCATCATTTTGTCTTTCATGAGTTCAGGCCATTCGATGTTCTCATCGCCTGCTTCATGATCATCATCCATAGCAGCGACAGGCGCAGCAGTCGCTTCTTTCTTGCGACGCCCAAAGAAGGATCTTTTTTCTTTGGGCTTTGATTGTTTAGGCTTTGCCTTTTTGGCTTTTTGAGCCGCTGCTTGTTCAGCATGTTGCTCACGTTCTTGTAACACCCGCAAGGTTTTAACCGCTTTTTGTGCCAACCCTTTTACTTTGGGATGATCATCAATGTTGGCGACCTTGTCCAAATGTGGGATCAGTTCAGTATCACCCAGCTTTCCCAACGCGAGCACCGCCTGATAGCGTTCCTTAGCATTGGCACTATTTAGTTGGTCAACAAGTTTTTGCGTTTTTTTATTCATGCGCTTTTATAACACCTGTATAAATGATGATTTAAGCATAGCATAGGGCAAGCATCAGTTAAAAATTTAAAGGGCGCTATTGTCGAAAATGTAAATGATTGTATAATGTTGGCATAATGCACAAATAAACCCCCTTTATTTTTGTGCAATTAGACAAATATTGTTTTCTTGTTTAAGGAGATTTTTATGGCGCTCGTGTCGTTACGCGAGGAAAAACAAACCGCGTATGAAACTGCACTATCCCAATTTGAGCGTGCTGCCCAATATGTTCATGCAGATGGGCAATATATTGAACATTTAAAACATCCCCGTCGGGAAATGACCATTAATTTTCCCGTCAAAATGGATGACGGTTCTATTCGTACCTTTAGCGGGTTCCGTGTTCATCATGACACCACCCTTGGCCCCTCTAAGGGGGGGATTCGTTATAGCCCAACCGTAACCCTTGATGAAGTTCGTGCGTTGGCGATGTGGATGACATGGAAATGTGCTTTGGTGGGGTTGCCGTTTGGTGGCGCTAAGGGCGGCGTGATTGTTGACCCTCATCCTCTTTCAGATGCAGAAACCGAGCGCCTCACGCGTCGCTATGCCGCTGATATGGTAACCATGTTTTCTCCGCATGGCGACATCCCCGCCCCTGATATGGGAACCAATGCCCAAACAATGGCTTGGATCATGGATACCTATTCAATGACTGTTGGTTATTCTGTACCTGCTGTGGTTACAGGCAAACCATTGCTCATTGGTGGCAGCAAAGGGCGTACTGAAGCGACTGGACGTGGGGCGGTCATTGTGATGGACGATATGCTGCAACGCTTAGAATATCGGATTCCGCGTGAGGATGTTCGTTTAATCATTCAGGGATTTGGTAATGTTGGCGCTCATGCGGCTGCCTACGCTGCGGAACTTGGCTATAAGGTGGTAGCGGTTAGCGATTATACGGGCGGTGTTTATAACCCGGATGGTTTAGATATTCCATTGCTGGTCAGCTATGCTAAAAACGGTGGATTGCTAGAGCAGTATGAATCGCGTGATGTGGAACATATCAGCAATTCAGAAATGTTGGTTTTACCCTGTGATGTGTTGATCCCCGCCGCCACAGCAGGGCAACTCAACACGGATAATGCAGCGCTTGTACAAGCACGGCTGATTGTTGAAGCCGCCAATGGCCCCACAACTTCCGAAGCAGATGACATATTCTTAGACCGTGGGATCACGGTTGTGCCAGATATTTTGGCAAACTCTGGTGGCGTGATCACGTCGTATTTTGAATGGGTGCAAGGCTTGCAAAGTTTCTTTTGGGATATTGATGAAATCTATACCCGCTTGCGTCAAATTATGTTGCGGGCAGTCGATGGCGTGGATGAACTCGCCGAACAACGCGATTTGACACTGCGCACAGCGGCCCATGTGCAGGGCATTCAGCGTGTGGTCGATGCGACTATTACGCGGGGTATTTATCCCTAGTGTTAGACTATAACGCGATTCATTAATTCTAGAGTAGGGACGCGATATATTGCCTCCGAAATACCTGTTTTATCGCAAATCACGGACGGCATGTATGCCGTCCCTACAATCATGCCGTGTGTCCTTTATTTCGATGTCCTTCATTATTTTTGTGGTCTAAGACTAGCCTGATGTGGATATTTGGGAAAGCAACACCCGATCAAAAAAACCGCAGATAACGTCTGCGGTTTTAGGGGAATTTGTTTCACAAGTTGATTTATTCTAGCCAGTCATTAAGGCCATGTTCGCGTTGCAAGCGGCGCAATTTGCGCAGTGCTTCGTGTTGCAATTGGCGAATCCGTTCACGGCTGTAGCCCATGACCTTACCGATTTGAGCCATGCTGTAGGCAACGCCATCTTCAAACCCATAGTGTAAGCGGATAATACGGGCTTCACGTTCGGGTAAAGCGTTTAAGACATGTTCAATAGATTCTAATAGCAGGGTTTGAGCCGTGGCTTCGTCAGGGCGGTTGCCATCGCTATCTTCTAACAATTCCGCGTAGGGGCGTTCGCTTTCTTCACCGATTAATTCATCAATGCGCACAGGTTCTTGCACAACGGATAAGGTTTGGGTGATTTGCTCAATGGTGAAGTCAGAATTAGCGGCGATTTCAGCATGGGTTGGTTCGCGCCCTAGCTCTTGGGAGAGCTTGTCAGCGACACGACGAATGCGCCCCCAGCGTTGCCCTTGATTAATGGGGAGGCGGATGGTGCGCCCTAAGTTACCAGCCGCACGGGTAATGCTTTGGCGGATCCACCATGTGGCGTAGGTACTCAAACGGACACCGCGTTCAGGGTCAAAGCGATCCACTGCTTTAAGCAAGCCCAAGTTGCCTTCTTGGATGAGGTCTGCGAGGGGTAACCCACGGCCTTGATAGGCTTTGGCGATAGAAACTACCAAACGGGTATTGGCTAAAATAAGCTGGTTACGCGCCTCATCAGCCATATATAGGACTTCTTCTAAGTCTGCTACATCATCTGGTGTGTAATCACCAGATTCAAGTTTTTCAGTGGCACGTTGCCCGTTTTGGACTAATCGGGCGAGGTTCTTTTCTTGGTCTGCGGTGAGGAGTTCAGAGATAGGACGAATATCTTTAAAGTAAATTTGCAGTAAGTCTGCTCCGGCGGGGGATTGTTCTCTGGCTAACATATGGTTTCCTTATTACTCCATCCACTTGTATTGCATGAAGACCGTAAACTCAATTTGGTTCAATGAGGACTTTATGATTGAGTCCCTTTGTTTTAATGCTTTGTAATAAAAAAGACTTTTGTTTAACTTATTCCAGCAATATTACCACATCGGGCTTTTATGAACGGGTTCTCTAATGTGTTTTTTACTTTTGTTGAGCCACATCATTAAATGCGTTCAAAAATCATTAAACGTATTATACCGCAGGAAAAACAAAAGGCTTTGCATTTTAAGCAAAGCCTCATGAATGTTTATAACTTGTTAATGCTGTACTCAGAAATTACTAGCGGAATCCACTATATTATCTACCACATGGGCAGGGCATCGGTTAAAAGCGACGCCCGTAGCGTTCTTCGTTCCAGATATTGGCGGTCATGCTATAGCCATTTTGTTCCCAAAAGCCAGCGCGGTCTTCTGCTGTGAACTCTAATCCCCGTAACCATTTGCCGCCTTTCCACAAATAGCGGTCGCTAGTAGCTTTTTGGCCGGGGACTGAGCCCATTAAACCCCGCATGGGGTAACCATGTTCTGGGTCAAGGGGTTCGCCTTGGTAGCGGTATGCCAAAATAAAGTTCTCGGCTAAGGCAGCCTCAATGGGAATATTGACCGTGAATCCAAATTCGCAATGTTGGATCAAAAATTTGGCTTCGGGCTTGAGGGTTAATAATCCCTTATCGATCAAATCTTGTAAGTGAACACCTTCCCATTCGGTGTCAAACTTACTCCACCGCGTTACGCAGTGTAAGTCATAAGTCACTGTACGGGTGGGGAGTGCGGTGAATTCTTCCCAGTTCCATGTCACAGGGGCTTCAACCAAACCAAGGACTTTTAAATCCCAGGCATCTAAGTTGGCATAATGCGGAACGGAGCCATAATGCAACACCGGGAATTTGGTGGTGAGTGTTTGTCCGGGGGGGAGGCGACCTTCGCTTTCAACTTCTTTTTGTTGTTGCCGCCGATTTTGGAAATTCTTTAACATAACAGGTTCCTTACAATACAATTGTCTAGTTACAGTTTAACATTGAACGCTGAAATTGATGAATGGTATGTATAGAACCGCAAGGAATACACTTGTGGTTCTGAACAATAAGGGTGATCTAAGCAGTTTGCTTGGCGGGGATGAGGTCAAGGGTACGCCCAACTATCTCAAAAGCATCAAGGGCTTCTTGCAGTAACTCTTTGGTGTGGGTCGAAATATAGCTTGTGCGTAACATACTTTGGTTGGGCGGCACGGCAGGTGATACCACTGGGTTAGTGTATACGCCGTGTTCAATCAATGATCGCCATGTAATGCCTGTGGTGTAATCATCCCCAATAATCACGGGGATAATAGGGGTGTCGGACTTGCCGATGTTAAAACCGAGTTTCTTTAACCCTGCCCGCATAAATTCGGTATTTTCCCACAACTGTTTGATTGGGGTGGTGTCTTTTTCGATGATGTCTAAGGTTGCTAGCACGGCGGCTGCATTGGATGCCGGGATGCTGGCCGAGAACATAAGTGGGCGAGCGTGGTGTTGAATATAGTGAATCACATCCGCGTCCCCAGCCACAAACCCCCCAATGGAAGCAAAGGATTTGGAGAAAGTACCTGAAATCAGATCCACATCATCGGTGATGCCAAAATGGGCAGCCGTGCCGCGCCCTTCGCCCAAGACCCCGACACTATGGGCATCGTCAACCATGATCCGTGCGCCATAGCGTTTGCAGATCTCGACAATTTCTGGCAAGGGGGCGATCTCGCCACCCATGCTATAAATGCCATCGACAATGACCAGTTTACCGGCAGCTTCTGGCAATTTCTTTAAGACCCGTTCAAGGCTGCTTAAGTCATTGTGAACAAAGCGTTTGAGTTCCGCAACAGACATAAACGCCCCATCGACAATACAAGCGTGAGCTTCTTTATCTAAAATCAGGTAATCGCCTTTACTAGCAATGGCAGTGATCGCCCCAACATTGGTTTGATACCCTGTGGGGAAGACGAGGGCGGCTTCTTTACCTACGAATTTTGCCAAACGGCGATCCAATTCATTGTGTAGGTCTAGGGAGCCATTTAGGTAACGGCTCCCTGTACAACTGGTTCCATATTTATCAATGGCGGCTTGGGCGGCAGCTTTGACATCTGGATTGGTGGTCATGCCAAGGTAGTTATTTGAACCTAACATGATAACCTGTTTACCCTTGAATGTTGCTACACTACCTTCTGACTTATCCAAGGCTTGAAAATAAGGGTAAATACCCAACTCCATAGCTTCTTTTGCACGGGTAAACCCCGATACTTTGTCAAATAAATCCACGATGTAATACTCCTTGATAAAAAGCAACCCAAGCGTCAGCTAGTTACAATCTGTCTGTATGCAGTCATGCTCCTCCACTTTCGGCCAGATGCATAACATGAATGTTTCAATTTTAATCACATATTGTAGCAGAGTGATAGATGGTTCGAGAATAGCTTACCCTAAAATGGTTAGCTTTGCATGATATAACCCCAAAATGGTCTTGGCGTCACGGATGTTTCCCTGTTTGACTTGTGTGATTGCTTCGTCTAATGGCATGTTGACCACTTGAATCAGTTCATCATCATCAGGTGGCAGTGTGCTAGGGGTTAACCCTGTGGCAATAAAAAAGTGCAAAATTTCATTGGTAAACGACACCGCTGGATACACCATCCCCGCAGGCGCTAGAGTTTGGGCTTGGTAGCCGATTTCTTCTTGCAGTTCGCGTTGTGCCGCCGTGAGCGGGTCTTCATTAGGCTCTAGTGTGCCCGCCGGTAACTCTAACACCGTTTGTGCGAGGGCATAGCGGTATTGGCGGATCAAGATTACGGTTTCCGTATCCATCATGGGGATCATAACCACTGCACCGGGATGATCAATCACGGTTTTATGGGTGTGGGTTCCATTGGGTAGTTGAGCCGTGAGTTCCACAAATTGAATATTTCGGTCTTGCTTCAAAAGCTTTCGTTGGATGATGTTTACCATAAGTTATGTTTCCTAAGCGATCACAAAGGGCGGGTTTACGAACCCGCCCTCAGGTTATTTATGCTAATGTTGACATCAATCGGGAGTCGTTCTAAGACTCCCCTGCACGATACTGAATGACCAACCGTTAGCCTGCCAATGTGGGGGTTGAGGTTGGAACCACTTGCTGTTGTTGTTGTGGTATTGCGGTTGGCGCAACTGCACCCCCTTGTTGTGCATTCGGGATTGGTGTTGCTGTGATCACCACTGCCCCGCCTTGTTGGGTTGTGGTGGTCGTTGTCGTTGATGTGGTTGTGGTGGGTGGCCCCGGAATAATCACTTCTTGACCTTCATAGACTAGGTTCATGTTAGTGATGCTGGGGTTCGCATTCAAAATTGCTTGTACCGACACACCATAGGTTAAGGACAGTTGGAAAATCCGATCGCCCACTTGGATGGTGTATACAAATGGCCCATTTGCATTATTGGTTGCGTTGGGGTCTATCGACCCGCCTTGGCCTGCTGCTGGAACGCCCGTATTGGTATTCCCGCCAATCTGCCCACCCTGCCCACGGAAAGTTGGAACAGGAGTAATGGTGGCGCTGGTGGTTGTATTGACCGCATTCGGGTCAGCCTGACCGCAACGCGGAATGATAATGATGTCGCCAGCCGTAATGGCATCGGGGTTCAAGATACTGTTATAGGCGGCCAATTCATCGGTTGTTAGGTTATAGGTGCGCGCAATTTGACTGAGCGTGTCCCCCAACCCGATCAAATATTCACAATCAGAGATCGCACCAACAGGCGTATTCGTGACCACAATCACTTGTTGGTCTTGTTGTTGGACTGCGCCGCCTTGTTGTTGCGCATTGGGATCAGTTGTATTGGTATTCGGTTGAACTTGCGCATTCGGGTCAACCCCCGCAGCAGTGGCAGTTTGCGTTGCTGATTGGTTTGTTGCTTGTGCGATCACAGCCGTTGCGGTCAACTGTTGCGGGTTGGCTTGTTGCGCTTGTGTGTCTGGCAATGTTTCTTGTGTGGGTTGGATCTGCGCAACCTCAGGCGCATCTTCCGCTTGTTCGCCTAAGGGTAATGCGCCACCTTGACCAGGCGGTGGTGCGCCGCCACCTTGTGCGGGTGGTGGTGATGGTGAAGATGGTACATCCGTCATGGGTGTTAACGGCACGGTGGTACGGGTTGGGGTAAAGGTTGGCACGACATCAGATAGGGTTACCGTAATAAAGGGTGTGGGGCTCGGTGGTTGGGTATAGGTGGGTAATGGGGTTTGTGATGGTAACGCGGATGCGGTGGCATCAATTGCGGCGCGCACAGTGCTGTCAATGTCTGGCGTGATGCTTGGTGTTACGGTAATGGATGGGGTAACGGTGCTGGTGGGTGTGTCTGATGGCGTTGCCGTTACAATCACATCGGTGGCTGTTGCCGTTTGGGTGGGGGTATTCGATGGAAGTTCAGCGGGTGGAATAGCCTCTTGAGTTGGAACACCTAAAGATACGCCACCAGCCCCAATGCCGGGGGTTAAGGTCATGGTTGGTACATCATCCGTTGGGGTAAACCCTGCGGGGGCGTCAATGGTTTCGGTTGGTGTCACACTGGGCGTGAAGGTTTCCGTGGGGACTTCTGTGACAGGTTCAGTGGCTTCAACCGTTTCAGTTTCTTCAACTTGAACTTGCTGCCCCCCTTGCCCGACAAATTGCGCCGTAGGGGCGTTGTTGTTAATGTTACGATGGCAGCCAGCTAAGATAATTATCGCTAGTGGTAAAACGAAAGCTAGTTTTCGCATGTGCGGTACTCTCTATCAATTCATTTGCAGTTTACCATCAGTGTCAGGATGGGGCAAGAATTGCTATGTTGCATGATCACCAAAATCGCAATTTGCTTGTATTTTGATTTAGCCATAAACTGTATTTGTTGAAACTATTAATGAAATAAAAATCTATAATATAGATTGTAGTAATGAGGTTGCCATAGATGAGTATGATGCCTGACCCCCACGAACAAAATCGATATAATCAATATCAAAATTATGCTAGACAGCCAGTAGAGTACAAAGATCGAGGAACCTGTTTAACGCTTTGGTTATTTGTATCAATCTTTTTTGCGAGTATATCACTGATTGGTGGGCTTTGCGTGATTTTTACGGCGAGTAATTCATCAACATCAAACGATATCAATAGTTCATTTTATGTATCTGCTGTTTTGCTATTTGGTGTCATCGCATTATTTTTAGTTTCCTGTATTGCGATATGGAATTGGAAAGAATGGGGGATTTGGGGGTTTGTCGTTGCTACAATTTTATCACCTATTGTAGAAACCTTGAGTGGTCGGGCTGATGTTTCCGATTTTATTGCACCATTTATTCAACTGGGCATCTTTTATTTTCTAATCAGAAGCCGTTGGAGTTACTTTGAGTAATTAGCAGCCTATGCCCTATGAATACTTGATTGCGATCTATCTATTATTGATCTTATTGCCATATTTGCTGATCTTACGCCCCATGATATTTGATTATCATAATGCAAAATTTTCATTGTCTTATGAGCAACGGTTAGCCCTTTATAAACGCCAAGATTTTTTGTTCAGGGGTGGGTATGACAATGAACCGCAACAACTTGCAAAAAACCCTGACTATCTCAAAGAACGGTTGATGCAAGCCCAACAGCCTAGTTATGGGGTGATTGTTCCCTATCTGGTAATGACTATAGGCAATATAGCATTGCTCTATAATTTTGCACTGATTGACACCACCCGCGCCGCACTGATCACACTATTGATTCTGTTTATGGGAATCTTCACGGCAGTTGGTCAAGTTTATTTCTATTGGAAATGGTTACGGAAATATGCGACGGTCAATTAAAATTCAAGGGAGCGCAAGAGATGGGTTAGGAAAAATCTCTTTCACCACGACTTGGAAATCAGGCAAAACAGGCGCACCCACAATCACGCCCTCACGGGTGAGCAATTGGCGATCAGTTGGTGTTAACACCTCTACCAATTCCCGATCAGGGTAAATTAGCCATACCATACGGCTACCATGCTCAAGATAATAGCGTGCTTTGTCCGCCATAAATTGATCAGTTTGCCCAGGCGATTGTACCTCAATAGCCAGATCGGGCATGTATGGCGCTACACCTTCAGTTACCAATGCTCCTTTCTCATGCGAAATAAATGATAAGTCGGGAATGTAGCTATTGGCGTTATCGTTAGGTAACCGATACCGTGCTTTAATAAGTGCTTTTCCAATAGAATTTTTGCGTAAGAACACAAACAAAAATCCACTCAACCTCTGGACGACATAGGCATGATATGGTGTGAACGCGGATTCACTGCTCATCATAACCGCAGATGAATGGTTTCGAGGCGTTCCCACACCTCATCGACGGTTTGGATGCGTTGCTGTGGGTTCCGCGTCATCATTTTCGACACCAAGATAGCTAACTCATCCGGTGCATCCGGGCGGATGTCTCGTGCATCGGGGATCGGGGCATGATGCACAGCATGGCGAACATGTTCATAAGTACGCCCGGTAAAGGGCAAGATACCCGTTAACATCTCATACATGGTGACCCCCAATGACCACACATCTTCTACCGGACTAAATGTGGTTTGGGTGAATCCTTCAGGGCATAAATAAGCGGGCGTGCCTAAAATGGAATTATCGATGGTTAAGCGTTCAACCTGATTGGCAAAATATGCGATCCCAAAATCGGCGAGGCGGGGACTGTTATCTTGAGAGAGCAAGATATTGCTGGGCTTAATGTCTCGATGAATGATGTCTTGGGCATGGGCATACCGCAGTGCATCGGCGACTTGACGCATGATCTCCACCAAAAACTTGATTGGTTGCCGCCCCTGACGATTAATCAAACCATCCATAGACCCACCATCGACATATTCCATGACAATATAGTTAAAATCTTTGTCTCGGAAACTATCGACATGGGTCACAATATTGGGATGCTCCAAACGTTTGAGTGCCTCTCCCTCGCGTTGAAAGCGTCGCCATGCTAAGAGTTCACTATGGCTGCCACTCGCTAATTGTTTTACCACCACCGTATCATCAGTTTTGAGGTCACGCGCACGGTAAATATGTGCCATCGAGTTGCGCTTGATGACACTCTCTAAGCGGTAACGTCCATGCAAAGGTTCTGGTTCACGGGGTTTTAAAGCTGTGTTTTGTGGGCGGCTTTCGACCGTTACCGATACCCGTTGGAAGATGTTCCGCAAAACTTGTTCATAAATCATGTTGCGGACAATACACGTTCCATAATCATTGATTTTGATACAACCCAGTAGCCATGCTCGTTCAATAGCACGGTTGGTGCGTGTAAAGCGTAAGTTGGTGGCTTGGCTCACCACCTGAAAAATGACCTCTAAGGCGCTGCGGTCAGCGCTGATTTTTCGTTCCAGGCTATTAAAGATGTCATCATCAAATAGATAGCGCTGGACTATCCGATCCACATCCATGGGGGTAATGTGAGTTATGTCGGTATGACGCGCCAAGCGATCATAAAGCCGTTGGGTGAGGTAGAGATCGCCTTCTGTCCATTCATAAATGCGGGCAAGTACATCCTCCGCAACGGAGCTTTCAATCACTTCATTCAGGGTGTCGGTTAATGGTTCAAGGCTTTCGGGTGGCACATCTTCGATGTAGATTTTTTCCGCAACACGAAATGGGGAAATAGACGGATCAGGAATAAGTTCGTCGGGGATGTAGCTGCCGGCTAACACAAAGCTCAAGCGGCGAAATGCATTTTGGATGCCACGGCTCACAAACATCTCGCGCAAGGCTGCAAAAAACGCGGTGCGATATTCTAGCGGAACATTTTCGACATCATCCAGCAAAATGACCACCACTTGCTGGCGCAGTTGATGATTCAAGGCATCGAGTAAGGCATCACGAAAATCAATCGCATCATGGACTTCAAAGGGTGGGGGGGGCAAGCTGCGTTGGCTATTGGTGGTCTTTTTTAATTCATGGTAAAGGCTCGCATACCATCGGTCTTCCTCAAAAGTCTTGAGTAAACTTAGATCAACATAACAAACCACATAACGCGGTAAGTTGAACAAGTGCGCCCACAACCGCATCAGCATACTGGTTTTGCCACTGAGCCGCGCCCCAGTCAGCGCCACATAATCAATATTTTGAACATAATGCAATAGTTCCCGATCAGCTGGACGCTCTAGATAGGGTGTGGTGTCGTCAACAGTGATAGGCCCCCGGGTTTTAAAAATCATCGAGTGCGTGCCTCTTCTAAGATGGCTTGGATTTCCATCGGTTTATTGGTCATTTCATCTAATAATGTCGGGAATAGCTTGGGTATCAGTTCGTAATATTGACCGTTTTGTTGCAAAAAATTATATAAAACCAAATCTGTGATCACAACATCTTTAACATACTGTGCCCGCAGATGTTTAAGCCCCACCGTTTTCAACATGTCATAAATTGCTGCAAAATCTAATTGACGGACATCTTCTTCCCACAACAAGGTCACCAATCGAGCATACTGATCCATTTGCCCCCAACTGGTTTGCACAATATCTTGTTGTACCGGATGCCAGTCTAACACCAACCCTAAATGCTTGCGGGTGATGAGGTTGGCTTGTTTTTCATTGTCGAGCGCTTCCACCAAGGCATGGCAGATCGTTTGCACAATATTCGGATGCCCTGCGGATAAATTGAAGATTTGCTGGATCAGATCATCGCTATTTTCCAGCCAGATGTTGAGCATTTCAAAGGGTTCAGTCACCAACCGTCGTATAACGGACAGGCGCAAGGGGCTGAGCTTCACTTTTTTCGGGAAGTTGAATAATACCGAATGGGCATTATCCAATGAGTTGAGGAGCAGTTTTTCGCCACTGAATACAAATTGACAGCGCTTTTCATTGGAAAGCGAGCGAAAGGTGCGAAATAGGGGTTCGTCCATGTCGGCTGCTTGATCGGTTTTGAGTAAGCGATCGACTTCATCCAATAAAAAGATGGGGGTTTTGTCAGCATGACGATCCCATAATTGATCGACCACATCATCAAATTCGACTGGATCGGCTGTTTCGGCAATCCTAACACCCCATTCCCGACTAATCCGACGGAAAAAATGACGATGCTTGAGTGCATTGGAACAATCTAAATAGTATGGAACCGTCGGCGCGTCAGAAACGCTCAAGGCGCGGTTAATCTTTTGCAGGGTTGATGTCTTACCAATCCGCCGCCCCCCAATCAACACCACACTATGAGAGGCTAATTTGGAGCGCACATCTGCAATTTCACGTTCTCGCCCAAAAAACATATGGTCAGGCACAGGGGCGCGGGTATAAAACGGCGACACGGCGGTTAGATTGATCCGTCCCACCACGAGATCACCTAAGGCATTGGTGGGTTTGGGGGCGCTCACAATGTGTTTGATGTCTGCTTCAGTGAGTTCCAATGGTAAAAAGCTTTGACCCCGTAATGGATCAAGAATTTGAGCTAAATCGCCACGTTGGACTAAATTCACAATGAAGAAAAAGTTCTCTTCTGGCATGTTTTCAGTGATGAGCTCAAACAACTCTTCTTCAACTTCGGCGGTGCTATTTTGAGAGACTAAAAACACGACAGTGCATAATGGTGGCGGAATCTTAAGGCGAAAGGGGGGTAGCGCATAGACAAACAGCACCACGCCACCTTGACGACTGATGATGGGTTGTAGGCTTTTGGGCTTGGCATTTAATACCTCGGCAATGCCTTGGTTGAGCTTGAGGAGTGATTCAGTATCTACGCGACCAAATTTTTGCAAATGGCGGAGCGTGGTTTCCCATAAATCCGCAATCATTGAGCGAATCGGCGTGTGAACAAGATCCGCCATGTTGGTTTCCCAACGCCGATCAATATGGAGGGGAACATTGTCTGCTGCTATCCGATGATAGGCGCGTCGGTAATCATGGCGTAAAGCGTAAATTTGCTCTCCCACAATCCCTTGTGTTAAACGAATGATTACCAACTCGTCGGGGTCAGAAGACCCAATAAACCGTTGTTGAATGGTTGTATTGGAAGGCGGCAATACGCTACTAAAAGCGTTTGGTGCTTCTCGAACCAGTTCTATATGGGTTGATGGTGGGAGACTATCATCTAACTTCCCCGTGACAATTCCGATTTGCCACTGGGGTGCGGCGGCCATTGCCATATGTTGCAAGGCTTGATGAACGTAAGTTGTTTGCCGATGTTGGTCAATAAAATCATGGAGGTTCGCAAAGCTTGCATGAGGTTGTAACACCAAACGGATTGCACCCAACATATCCATTGGAAATTGTTGGATCTGTTGTAAGGCAGTGTAATGTTGGGGGTTCCATCGTTGGAAGGCCGTGCCAATTAGGTTTGAGCGGGTCAACCGTGATAGATCGGGCAACTCTCGAACGCCATCTTGTAACCATTGTTCATTGGACACCGCCCCCACTGTGTTAATGGGGGGGGCATGTTGAACTGCTTGTAACTGTTGCCGCAGAAATTCCCCCTGTTCGTGCAGTTGTTGGATGTTGTTTGGGGTTTGGTTGATCGCTAATGAGAATCGTTCAACAATCGCACCGATTTGGTGTTGTAAAGATTCCCATACGGCAGTACGTGCCTGCCAACTGATGTCGTTTAAGAATGCCTGTAAGGCTGTTTGCCCCGTTGAATGGATGAGGGCTAAATCGCGTGATTCGGCACTATGTAACCATGCTTGGACTGCTCGTTTGGTGGTTGATCGGCGTTGATTGATTTTTTCAAGAACGTGGTCGATTTGATGGTGGACTGTATCAAAGACCTGTTTTGTCCAGTGCAATCCCGCGCCATTTTCAAACGCTAACTGGAGCGCCAACGCTTCTAGATCGGTCATCAAAATGCGGAGCGCTTCATCTAAGAGACTATCAATATGCCGCCGTAATACATTTTGTGGGAGCGCATTGCCTGACTCATCGTAGGTAAAGGGCTCATTTTGTTGGCGTAATAAGTTCCATTCTTTTTGTAGAAGGGCTTGCCATCCTTCGCGGTTACGGATCCCGCCTTCAACGCGATCTTTAAGGGCATGGCTTGAAATCCGATTCCTTAATTGTGTCATCTCATCAATCAATGAGGGATGATCATATAGCCCTTGCATAAAAAATCCATCATGGGCACGGTTTAAGATCTTCCGTACCCACTCTTGTATGGGGGCTTCATTGGGGAGTAATAAGTTTTCGAGGGCTTGTTGCGCACTTTTAACTGCATGATAATCAAGCGTGGCTTGGACGGGTAATGACAATTTGGAGACTCCAAACAAGGTGTAGCCACGATACCGATTATGTGCATCAATCGAGTGATCGTGAGGGGGCAATAACACCAAGGGATCATCACCACCGCCGCCGATAATGCCATTTAGAATCCATGTCATGCCAAATTCAGCAAGTTTGCCTGCTGGGTCACCTGTTGGGGATTGGGCGTCTCCTGTTAAGCAAATATAGTCTAAGGGTGCTTCATGGGTTTGTGGTGGATTTGGTGGGGTACGCCCTGCTGCCGGAAAGGTCACTGGATAATTTTGTGGGGCGAGGTTAACGGCATCCAATTCCTTTAATGATGCATAAACATGCGCCATGGCGGTATACATTGCATCATTATCGTCAGGGGAGTATTCGGCATCGGCAGTAAAGATACCCACAATTGGGATCGGTTGTTCACTTTGTTGTGCCAAATGCCGTAAGCGCCTCGATACATCATATACCATGCCACTGCCTTCGGCTTCGGCAAGTGAAGCGACTAATAAGATTTGGCACGGTAATTCGCTATGGCGGCTGGCGGACAGTAGCCAATCGACTTGCTCATACAGTGTATCGCTAATAATTTCGACATTCGTCCATAGTAATAATCGCCCAAAAGCCCGTGCCATTGTTGGGTCAGTTGGTAATGTCGGGTGGTTTGGTGTGCGCGGCCACCATTTGGCGATCCCTTGCGCTGCGTACCGCCCTGGAATATCGCTCCAATTCAATAAGTCTTGGGTGATCAACAAGCGGTTCTCACGGGGTAGCAATTGTTCTTGGCGAATGGATTGGCGTTGGGCAATGGCTAATGAATGAATGTACTCCTGTCGGGTGCGGGGTGGTACAGTGGCATTAAGCATCTTGCGCAAGGCAACGGATGCTTGATACCCAACTTGCCCAACCCCAATTACTAATGTATGTCCCCGTGGAACATCGGATACAGGGCGGGCACGAACGCCTAAATTCCCAAATGGTGTAAATGTCATAGTATAAGTGTACAAAAAAAGTGGCTAAGGCGTCCATCAAGCCTTCGTACTAATTTTGTAGTTGTGGAGCGTCGCGTAAATACCAGCCACCGGATCGGCAGATGATAAGATAACCAATCAGCAAATGTTGATAATTTAGTCGACACGAATTTGGGTTAAGGTTAACGCATCAAAACCTGTATCCACACCATCATAACTTAAGCGTAGGCGCGCAAAGTTACCGGGTTCAGGTTGATAGTACATCCCCACAATGACTGCATAAACGCCCGCTGGTGCGTCCTCCGCAATGGTAAAGGTATGAGTGTCGGTGATCTGGTCACCAACTGCCCATGTGGTGGTGGGCGCATTTGGCATTTGGTCTGATGCCCCTGCACGGTAGGCGGTTGGTAAGTCCAAAACTTGCACAAAGACGGTGTAATCTTGTGTTAAAGGTGCTAACACATCCCACGTGAGGGTTACCGTGAGGGCGTTCCCTGCTTGAATTTCATTATCAGAAAGTGCATAGCTGGTTACCCGTACCACGTCACCTAAGGCGAACTGTTGTAAGGCATCCCCCACAATTAACTGTGTTTCTTGTAACGCAATGCGATCTGCATTGCTATCATCAACCATCCGTTGCCCACTTTGGGCTTCATACATCCCAATCATGACTTGTAGCGGAATATCTTCTGGTGAAACGCCGGCTCCGATCCGAATCGGATGTTTATCTTGCCAACAGTCCCCCGCATTAACTTCTGACGTTGGCACAGCGCCTAAGCCGGGGGTGTAGTCTGCTTGGGCGAGGATGATGTCAAACGGGTTCACCAAATGCACAAAAACCGACCAATTGCGGACAAGCGTTGTTTCAGCACACCATGTTAGGGTAATTGTGGTATCAGTTCCGCTTTTAAACTGTTCGGGGATGGTAAACGTTACTAAGCTAATCTGCTGTTCGGATGCACTCGGATCAGAGAGTGTTAAAATTGGCTCGGCATAATCTTCACGAGCGGAAAAGGCGGGGGCTGCATAGGCTGGGCTAATAAAGATAATGGGGGCGACGACGGCGGCTATCAGCGCATAAGCAACTGGCAACCATGCCAAACGCGATAGTTTGATCCGTTCCGCCAGTGTGTAAAATCCAACAGCGCTTAAGACAGCTAAAGCCGTGATAGCGATGTACCATAACCGCCCTTGGGTTGCCCATGTTAGCGCTGTCCAACGGATGATACTAATGCCAGCCATCAATGCCCAAAGGGGGAGCGTCCATTGTGGTAAATCAATCTCGCGCCAGTGTTGAACCGCATACACCACCACGCCGAGGATTGAAATGCCCATCAATAGATTAAAACCCGTATACACCCAACCATCCATTGGAACAGTAAGCCCGCCAAATAATCCCCAAAAGCTTTGCATAAAGCCTTCGCGTTCGCTCCATAGCTGTTCGGCGGTTAGTGGGATAGGGCGGGGGCCAACAATGTCTAAGAACATGCTTAAACCGGTCGGGTCACCGTATAATTGCCAGTTACGGATATACCACCAGCCGCTAATCAACAGCGCTAAGCCTAATGTGGCAACCCCCCATTTGATCATGTATTCCCATGCTTGATGCCGCCATGCTAGCAAGAGCCAATACAATCCAACCAGCAACATAAAAGGCCCTGTGCTGAGTTTGCTCAACATGCTGAACCCTAAAAGAACGCCCAACCCTAACATGACCCGCACGGGGGGCTTTTCGGGTTGGCGATACATCCAGACCAAGATCACTAACATGGAGCAGATCAGCGCGTTTGACATATTGTCATTGTTGACGGATGATGCCACAAATAAATACATGGGGTTAAAGGCAATTAACGCCGCCGCCAAGACGCCCACCCATTGCGGTATGTTGGGAAAGGTATAAATCGTCAAAAAATAGGCTGAGACGATCACCACCATTGCCAAAACCGTGCTCAACAAGCGTACCACTCGCAAGGCTAACGCCGTGCCGTTTGACCATTCTTGGTTGCGGTCTAATGGATGGATTACTGCATTGATGTTACTTTCCCCCACGATGCCCAATTGTGCATGGGGATTGATACGCCGAACCTCATCATAATCACTGGTGTCAAATGGTTTAATGAGCAAGGCTGCAATCATATGATAGATCGGGGGTTGGTTGCCTTGTTGCCGCCAATCTTGCAGATCATCAGGGCTTTGCACGGGGAGATACCAATTGGTATCGGCTAAGTGCTTGACCAGTGGAAAATGAAAAAATTCATCCGAGTTCTCAAATATTGGGCTCGACCAATTATAGAACAAGGCTAACGCAAAAAACGTAACCAAAACCGCATATAATGCACGCGGGATGTGACTGGTGCGGGGGTGTGGGGGGTGTTGTTTAGATTCCATAGTGCCAAGGCTACCCAACCCCTGCCGACCTGTAAATATACATCAGCTAAAAAAACAAAGAGCGTAGGGTCGCTACGCTCTTTGCCAAACAAATGGAGTGTGTTTGCGAATGACGCTAGTTTAAGCTAGCCGCCAATTTATTGAGATTCGCCCGAACGCTGCCGTCAACCACACGGTTGCCAGCGCGTACAACAACACCGCCCAAGATATTGGGGTCAACACGCCATTCGGTGACAGTGCCACCGAGTTGGCCAGCCAACTTATCTTGGTCAGCTTTTTCCAAGGGCAATGCCGTGGTAACAACCAAGTCACCACTTAAGCCAGAAATATCTGTTTGTGATGTGCTGAAGAATTCATTAACGACTTCTTTAGCTTTGGCTTCATCCTTCATGGATTCGCCAATTACTTGGTTGGCTGCGGCTAATGCCAAGTTCACAACCTGACCACGCAACCCAGCCAAAGCATTGGCTTCGGCATCTTTCGCACGGGCGTCAGCATCGGTACGGATTTTGTCCGCATCGGCACGAGCAGCTTCCAAAATGGGTTCTGCGCTTTTGTCTGCTTCTGCACGAGCTTCTGCTTTGATGCGGTTGGCTTCTGCACGAGCATCAGTCAAGATTTTTTCGGCGTCTTGTTCAGCAGTTTCGCGTGCTTCAGAAGCAATGCGAGCATCTTCCAAGCCTTTAGCGATACGTTCGCTGCGGGCATCCAACATTTTCATGAGGGGTTTCCATCCCAAGTATGTGAACGCGATCACGAAGACGCTAAAGTTCACCATTTGGGCAATTAAGAACCCTACATTAATACCTAGAGCATCCATTTGATTTTCACCTCCGTCGGATTAAAGCACGAAGATGATAATCAGGGATGCAACGAGTGCGTAAATAGCCACAGCTTCGGTAAACGCTACACCCAAAATCATGTTGGTTTGGATGTCACCAGCAGCGTCTGGGTTACGACCAATGGCTTGCAATGCACCTTGCACCATCAAGCCGATACCGATACCAGGGCCAATCGTACCGACCATCGCCAAGCCAGCACCAATTGCTTTCAAACCGTCTGCGAGATTTCCTTCAAGCATGTGTTAAATTCCTCCAAAGTTGATTAGATTAATGATGATCATGGTCATCGCCATGATGCGGTGTCATCGCTACAGTAGCGAACATAATAAACAAGATCGAGAATACGAATGCTTGGATAGCCCCGATAAAGACTTCCAATAGCACAACAATGACTGGTACAAATGTACCAACCAAGAATACAATCACGAACATCAAGATTTGCCCTGCGAACATCGCCCCAAAGAGACGGAAAGCAAACGATACAACTTTTGCAAATTCCAGCACAATTTCGAGCAGACCAACCGCAAAGTCGATGATTTTGATACCACCAGCTTCGATAGCGGGCAAGTTGATAAACTTAACACCCCAACCGCCAACTCCGAGTTCTTTAATCGCAAAGAACTGAACCATAAACATCGCAATAATTGAGATGGCCAAGGTTAAGGATAAGTCAGTGGTGGCACCACGAATAAACGGTGTGACCGAGTAATAGTCATTGCCGGGGTTCGTGTTGTATTTACGTTCTTCTTCATCAGCAGCAGGGGCAGTGGTTGCGCCATTGTCGCCACTGGTGTTAGACACTAGCATCAGGCTAGATTCGCCTTCAGCATCGTCGCCTTCTTCACCTTCACTGTCAGCATCAGCATCGTCGTCGCCCTCTTCAGCGCCATCAGATGGCACACCATCGGTGGTGTCACTGTCGTCAGTGGTGTCTTCGGGGGCTTCGTTGTAGATGTCGCCTTCATGCAAAGAGACTTTACAGTCTTTGTATTGCTCGAAGTCCATGTTGATGCCGGTATACAGGGTTTCGGTATTTTCTAAGGCAACCACAAAGTCACCAGAAATATTTTGTACCTTATACCCACTAAAGGCGGTGAAATTATCTTTTTCAGCACGGGTGTGTTCTTTTTCACCAAGCTCGTGTAAGTCATCTTCGCTTAGTTCATAGATGCTTGCCGCACCAAAATCTTCTAAATAGCCTTCTACTATAGCGGGGTCGGATTCTTCCAACTCTTCAAAGTATTCAATGGTTTGGAACTCTTCGACTTCGCCTACAGCAGCTTCATTAACCAAGCCAGCACAGTGTAGCTCACCAATGGTGTCTACACCGGGGAAGATCTTCATCACATTCGCCACCAAAAGGAAGAAGAAGATGCTCAAGGTCAATGGGATTAATTGACGTCCCTTGTCCCCCGCAACTGTCTTGGCGAAGTTCATCCAATATTCCGCGATCATTTCGATAAAGGCTTGCGCGCGACCGGGTACTTCTTTACGGTTCGCAATCACCGGTAAGATCCAAAGACCGCATACCAACATCGTTACCCATGAGGCTATGATGGTATTGGTCACAGGCACATTGCCGGGCAAATGGCCCAACGATTCAATGTGTTCACCGGGTACATAAATTACAGGCAATGCCACGCCGATACCCGCACCGGGCATCAAAACAAATGGGATGGCATAACACCCGATAATGGCAAATGCGATTGCCGCTACGAGAATGAGAAATCCTCTCACAAGGGGTTACCTCCTATTCTTCCACACTCCAATGTGATTGTTCTTTTTCTTTTTTTGCTTGGCGTGCTTTAATGGCGTCTACATCCGGGGGGGAAATCCGCCGGACTGAACTTAAGACCATGTAAACCATCAGCGCCAAGCTTGCTGGCACACTTAGGATTGTTAACAATAAGGTAAAAGCTGGTTCAGTGCCTAAGTTGGCATCTAGCCAGATCCCAAAGATCAATGATCCAATTACCAATATGGATGAGCCACAGCCAGATTGCCCAGCCATTGCTGCATATGTCATATTGCGAATGTATTGGCCTCGATTGTTTGAACCCATGTCTTTTGCACTTTTGTTCACAAACGGCCTAAAGCATACCTTGCAATAACCTAAATGTCAAAGTTTGGTCAAGAAAACCAAACTCTTTTCATGAATCTGTTAGATTTTACCAAGAATACTGCTGAATGGGTAAAGGGAATTTTGGTAGCCGTTTAAATTTTGTTTGAAAATGGCAACCATCAGAGTTTTACATTCCCGCCCATTCGGCATCCCACATCCCCACCATAAACTAATGTTGATTGGCGCTCAGTTGCTGTTATCCATGAGATACTGGTTAACGGCTTCACAAATCGCTGATAGGCTAACGCCATTTGTCGCGCTGCCTCGTGGGCGGGGACGCGACCCACACCTGTTCCCAATCCGGGACAAACCACCGTTTCAATTTTTTGCACATCGGGTTTTTGGTTGTGTTGATGCACGGCCACCAGCATTGCCCACATCGCCAAATAGACATTATCTGTTTTAGCGATGGTCATGGGCACACGCATGGTGGGGGTATGCGCTAAAAAGGGATGTTTTGCCGAACCTGTTTCCACAATCATCGATGTACCAACGGATTGCTCGCCTAGATATTCTGATACAATTCGCTGCTGTACCCGTTGCATTAATTCCACACCGAAATAATTGGTGATGGCAGCATCCACGCCGCCATCCATCAGCCCAAAAGAATTTGCCGCGCTGACCATACAATCATAGTCGGGGATTCTTTCAAAGCGTTGTTCCACAATGTCAACATTCGGTAACCCTGCAAAGCGCTCCTCAAAGGCTTCGGTTAAAACGGGGTTAATGCTGGTGAGAATTAATTTCATCGGTTATGGCTCCTATCATATTTTCTGTACTATCCTACTCAAGCACAGGTCTTTTAGATGGGATCATCAAAATCAGTTGTTTAGCTTGTGCCACTTTCATATTACAATCAGCGGGATAAAATCCAAAGTAGCTAGGATAAGCCATGCAACACTTTCTCAACATCTTAGATTACAGTCCTGAGCAGTTGAATCAATTATTGGATCGCGCCGTTGAGCTTAAAGCCGAATGGCAAGCTGGTGGAAACACCCCTATTCTCAAAAATAAAACGCTTGCTATGTTGTTTATGAAACCATCACTGCGGACGCGCGTTAGCTTTGAGATGGGAATGCAACATCTTGGTGGGCACGCGCTCTATTTGGGACCCCAAGAAGTCGGGCTAGGCAAACGTGAATCCATTCCTGATGTAATCCGTGTGTTGAGTGGGTATGTCGATGGCGTGATGGCGCGTGTGTTTGAGCATGATCATGTCGTGCAATTGGCGGCGTGGGGCAGTGTGCCCGTGATCAATGGATTGAGTGATTACAACCACCCGTGCCAAGCATTAGCGGATATGCTGACATTAAAAGAACATTTTGGTAGCCTTGAAGGACTGACCATTGCCTATGTGGGTGACAGTAACAATGTGACGCGCTCGTTACTATTTATGACCAGTAAATTAGGGATGCACCTGAATATTGCCAGCCCCGCAGGTTATACCCTTGAGGAAGTAGACTTTGATGATGCCCAACAAGCCGCCAATGGTGAGGTTCGTTTTACGCAAACCATTGATGCAATCGAAGCTGTGAGTGGGGTTCATGCCATTTATACGGATACATGGACGAGCATGGGGCAAGAAGCTGAAGCCGCCGAACGGCGCAAGGTGTTCCCTCCCTACCAAGTCAATGCTGATCTCTTGAACCACGCGGATGCGGAAGCAGTGGTTTTACATTGCTTGCCTGCTCATCGTGGGGAAGAAATTACTGACGACATCGCCGACGGTCAACAATCTTTATTATTCCCACAGGCGCATAATCGGCTCCATGCCCAAAAAGTTGTTTTAGCGGAATTGTTGGGTGGGGCATAACAGGATGTAAAAATCGGGAGCCCTGTAGGACTCCCCTACACGATGCTTGATTGTATTCAATATCTTGGTTACACAATTATTGTTTAATCTTCAACATGGCGTCCCTACTTCATGTCATAACAGACATTCAACACAACAAATGGCGACAGAATAGACGAAATCATCGACTTGGGACTTAGGGGTGATTTTCATTAAACGACAAAATGGTTAGAATAAAAGAAACGCATTAAGGCTGAAGGTGTCAACTGATGGCGGGTAATCAAGAATTATTTGAACAATATATGCAAGCTGGTGACGGTGCAGCATGGGATAATGATTGGGAAGCAGCAATCCAGCAATACATGCAAGCATTGCGTGAATTCCCAACCAGCCCGGCAGCGTGCAATAGCTTAGGGTATGCACTGTTTCAGGTGGGGCGCTTGGATGACGCGCTTAAATCCTATGGGCAAGCCCATCGTTTGGATCCCGATGATCCCCTACCTGTCGAAAAAAGTGCGGATGTCTTAGAGCGTATGGGGCGCACCCAAGATGCGGCGAAGCAGCATCTGGTGGTTGCTGAAATTTACTTAGGGCAGCATGACCTTGAAAAAGCGATTAGTAACTGGAAGCGCGCCACTGAAATCACACCCGGGTTGGTGAAGATCCATCAAAAGTTAGCAATGGCTTATGAACGCCTTGGCCAACGGGGTGATGCCATCAATGAATATATGAAGCTGGCCTACCAGTTCCAAAAAGCGGGTAAAGCTAATGTGAGCAACCAAGCTTTGCAACGTGCCTTGCGTTTGGATGCTAAAAATCCACGTATTTTAAATGCGATGACTGCCTTACGAGCGAATAGACCCATCTCGCCTGATTTGTTAGAAGATAAATCTTCAGATAATGATGGGGCGTCGGCTCAGGATGTGGCAACTGCTGAACTAGAAGCTTTGCTGGATGTTGCTGATGCCAGCGCCATTGGCCCGATGGGAGATGCGGTTGAAATGTCGTTGGAACAACTGGCGGTGGCTGTTTTTGAAAGTGGCATGATGGATGCAAGTGGTGCGGATGCTATTCAAGCCATCGAAATGCACCGTGCGGGCATCGCTGATGAAGCCTTGGGGGCATATCAACGCGCCGAAGCGGGGGGCATGCAATCGCCTGCGTTGATGCTTAACTTGGGGGTGTTGCTGGTGGAAAGTAACCAGCATCAAGAAGCGCTCCCCCGGTTACAAAAAGTAACAGGCAACCTGACGCTTGAGGCGGGCGCACGCCATGCCTTAAGCCTGATTTATGTGGAAAGCGGGCAATGGCGTGAAGCAGCGAATAGCTTGCTGGATACGCTCCGCTTGGCGGAAGTCTCTTTGGTGATGGATGAAACCGAAGCAGATGAGTTAAACCAACTGTATGGAAAGCTTAAAGCGTTGGTTGGGCAAAGCGATGAACAAACCCTCGAAAATTTTGGAAAGAGCCTGAGCCAGATGTTAACGGGGGTGGATTGGAAACGGCGTGTTGTGCAAACCCGAAGCCGCTTGGAAGATTTACTCTCTAAAGATTCGGGCCATGCCCTTGAAGACATCGCCAAGGGTGAAACCGTTATTGATGCGATGGGTTTGATTGATAATTATGTCAGCCAACGGCGTTATACTATCGCCATGGATGAGGCATTCCATATCATTGAGAAAGAACCTGATTATTTGGCAGCACATTTACGGATTGCCCAAATTTTGATGGAAACCAATATGATTGAGAACGCCATTAACAAATATAATTGGATTGCGCGTACTTATTTGATTCGTGGTGACCAACATAAAGCTGCCGATATTTTGAATGAAGTGATTCAAGTGGCGCCATCAGATATTAACTTGCGGGTGAATTTGATTGAGTTGTTGGAAACCCAAGAGCGTTGGGATGATGTGCTACAGCAATATATTGATTTGGCAAGTGCATACCGCGACTTAGCCGACCTTGGCGGGGCGCGGAGTACGTATGACCAAGCCTTAAAATTGGCACAACAGCGCGAAATGTCAATCAGTAAACAAATTGAGATTATGCATCACTTGGCAGGTATTGATATGCAACGGGTTGAAATCCGTGCGGCAATGCGTAACTACCAAAAAATTGTGGAAATTGACAAAAATGATGTCAAAGCCCATCGTGAATTGGTGGATATTTATTATCGTTTGAATAATCCGACACAAGCGGTGAGTGAACTGGATCAATTGTTACAAATTTATGCACGCCAAAAACGCCCTGATCTGATTTTGGAAGTGCTTGAAGAGCAAAGTGGCAAGTATCCACAAGATATGGGATTAAAGAATCGCTTGGGTATTGTGTATCAACAAATGAACCGTCCCCAAGATGCGATTAGTCAATTTGAAGAATTGCGGCAGTTACAATATGATGCTGGTTTACATGATGAAGCCAAGCAGACCATTAAACGGATCATCAGCATGAACCCGCCGCGTGTGGAACAATATCAGCAGCTATTACAACAAATGGGTGGATAAAAATACCTTATGGAACAACTCATCTGGACATTACAAAGCCTTGACTTGGTGTCGGTTATCGACATTTTGTTAATTGCGTTTTTATTGTTTGGGGTGAGTTTTTTCTTTCGGGGCACACAAGCCGTACCACTATTGCGGGGCACGATCTTAGTGGTGACTGTGATTGTGTTCCTGTCCACTATTCCTAACTTGGTGGCGTTTCGGTGGCTGTCCAGCAGCATCATCACGGGGGCGGTGGTGGTGATCCCAATTATTTTTCAACCCGAAATCCGCCGTGCGATGGAACGGTTGGGACGGGCGGGGTTTTTAGCAAACCGTCAACCAACGCTCTCGGAGTATGAATATATTATTGACAACATTTGTACGGCGGCAGGTAAGCTGGCGGAACGGAATCATGGGGCATTGATTGTTATTGAGCGGAATGATCCCTTAGATGATTTTATTGAAACGGGGATCAAGCTCTATAGCGACATTACCCCACAACTGATGTTGACCATTTTTTACCCCAAGACGGAATTACATGATGGTGCGATCATCCTGCGGGATGGGAAAATAGCCTGTGCGGCGGCAGTGTTGCCCCTTAGCGCGGCACACGGGCTGGCTAAGCGCAAAATTGGCACACGGCATCGGGCAGGATTAGGCATGTCTGAAATTTCAGATGCGATAGTGGTGATTGTATCAGAAGAAACGGGGCAAATTTCGGTGGCCAATCATGGCCGTATGATCCGTCGTTTGGATGAAAACCGATTGGCGACCATTCTCAAAACATTTTATGCCGATGAAACAGACAATCAAAAACAGGGCTCGTGGTGGCAGGGGATTTTGAATTTTTTTATGAGTACACCCCAAGAAGATGAGAAAGAAAAAGCTGCGTGAGTGAGTATCAAACCCTGATTATCAAATTCTTGCGGGCAAATTTACAATGGATTGCTGCGTCGTTAACGCTGGCGTTTGGTATTTGGCTGGTGGCCGTTGGGCAAAGTGACCCGATTGTGCAAGGCAACTATTCAACACGCTTATCGATCAATTATATTGTGCCTGATGACGTGGTGCTGGTGAATAACCCAACAACAGAGGGGGCGATTATCACCTTGCGAGCGCCTGAGTCTGACTTTAACTCGATTCGCCCTGACCAAATCGTCATTGAGGCGAATTTAAACGATCTGGATATGGGGGTACAAAGTGTTGAATTACGTGCCCAACTGGATGATAGTATTCGTGGTGAGGTAATTGATATTATCCCAAATCGGGTTGAGGTGGTTTTAGAAGAAAGTGCGTCGCAACGTTTGCCGATTCAAGTCGTGGTGACGGATGAACCCGCTGAAGTATATACCTATCCAACACCGACATGTGATGTGACAGAGGTGACAGCAACGGGGCCTGCTTCTAGCCTTGCTAACGCCAATGTTGAGGTACGGCTTGACCTGAGTGATACACGCAACCCCGTTACATTGACAGAGCGGCTTTTTACCGTTAATGCTAACGGTACGATTATGTCTGACATTATGCTAGAGCGGACAGAAATCACATGTAGTGTCGAGGTGACACAACGCGAGGGATTTTTCATTCTGAGTGTTGTGCCGGTCACTGAAGGCACACCGCCAGAAGGTTATATCTATCAAGGGGCTGATCCGCCAATACCTAGCACGATCACGGTAACTGGCAATAGTGCCATTATTCGCAATATGCAAGGGATTGCTAATACCATACCGATTGATGTCTCTGCTGCAACATCCAGTTTTGAGGTTGTGGTGTCTATTGATTTACCAACTGGGGTTCAGCTTTCGCCACCGACACAATCGATCCTTGTGCCCATTAAAATTGGAACCTTGCCCGGCACAGAGGAATTTGCCAATTTACCCATTCAGATCGAGGGGCTTTCTTCTAATTTAGATGCAGAGTTGTTGCCGGCTAATGTCACAGTCCTGATTGTGGCTCCGCAACCAGTGTTGGATCAACTCACTATTGATGATCTGGTTGTGGTGTTAGATGTCAGTGAGTTAGAGAGTGGCAGTTACCAGATTAGCCCGCAGGCAAGTATTCTCATTTCGGAACTAAATGAGCAAGCTGAGATCACGGTTCAACCCCCTGAAATCAGTGTGACGCTAACCCCTATAGAAACTGAGGACTAACACGCATTACCATGTAAATTTGTCGGTGTCGTGATCTTCCGCTGTTGAGGTGAGTTCGATCAGTACATCATGGACTTTGCTAATAAGTTTTTGTTTGTCCTCTGGTTTAAGGGACTGCTTTAACATTTCACGATTTCCTTGATCCGCAATAAAAAAGACAGCATCCAATGCAGCGCGATCATCATCGTTTTTAAGTGGCTGTGCGAGTTGCAAGCGTTGTGGTGGGTCTAATTGCATTAACCGATCGGCAATATCGTCATCATCAAACGTGATAATCGGTTGTGTTTGTTGGGTTTTCTTTTTTTCTGGCTCAACCGGTTTTTCTTCGATTCGCCATGCTGGCATTTCCAAGAGTTGAGTGCTGCGCTTACGGCGTCCACGCTGGCGAGGGAACCACGCGCGGTCTAACCAATCAAGCAGGGTACCTAACGATTCTGTGGTCACGCGTGCCATTGAATCAAAGTGCGGTGAAAAAGCATAGACACGGGTATAAAATTCCTCTCGCGAAAAAATGATATAGTCTTGTTCCCAACGGTCAGGCGTCCAGAGGATCGTTAACCCTGTGTCGCGACGCATCATGTCCAGAAAAGCGGTACGGTCCGCTTCAGGTAGATTCGGAAAGCGATAGTGTAGGGAGAGCATATTGCCGATGCTAAATGTCCAACGGGTGAAAAAATCAAATTTAGGCTGGACTTCCACCTGCATGATCGCGCCCCCGTCTTGGCTATTAAAGTTGGCTTTAACACTGGTTTCTTCGCCACGCGGGCGGCGCGGAGTTAATTTGATGCTGGACATCAGAGGCGCGGCGCTAGCGAGTTTGCCGAGTTCTTCATCAAGATCAATTTCAAGCCGTAGAAAGCTTTGTAGGAGCGGTGGGGCGGATGCTTCTAGTTTTTGCATGTGGCCACTAATGCGTAAGTCATAAACGACTTTTTGCCAATCTTCGTTGTTTAAGCGCCCCGCGACTGATCCTGAGAGTTCTGTGAGTTCATCAACGGATAGTTTTGATAATTGTTCAACTGATAATTTATTGTCGTCTGACATAATCTACTCCTTGTGATGTTCCCAAAGGACGCTTAGGTTGATTATAGGGGGATTGGTGGGGCTAGGCAACCAACGCAGCCGCTACGCGGCGGGGGGGCTCGCCCAGCGTCACCGCAACCGCTGGTTGCGCCCTCCGCTGACCTCGCCCCCGCTATCATGCCCAGATAGAACGTGATTAACTTGCTGTTTCCCCTGTAATGAGATCGTGTAGGGCATGGATCGCCTTTAGGGCGTCATCACTAGCGACCACAATACTAATGCTATATTCGGATGCACCTTGTGCAATAGCAAGAACATTGACTTCGGCATTGCCAAGTGCGGTAAATACTCGCGCCGATACACCGGGCATGCCACGCATTCCTGCACCAACAGCCGTTACGATGACGATATTTTCATCCACATCCACATCATTCACATCATTCCGCGCGCGTTCTGTGGCGAGTTCTTCATGGATCGCATTGGTGGCGGCAGTGCTAGTATTGCCCGGCACGACAAAACAAAAACTTTGTTCGGATGAGGATTGAGCAAACATCAACATACTGGCTTTGGCGCGTGCTACGGCAGAAAACGTTCGTCCGGCGATGCCGGGAACGCCCACCATGCCGCGCCCGCCAACGGTCATTAGGTGTACATCATTGATGGTCGTAATTGCTTTGATGGCTCCTGAAACAATTTCAGGTTTGGCGCGTAAGGTTGTTCCGGGGTGGGTTGGGTTAAAGGTATTTAGCACACGGATAGGCATTTCGAGATCCATGACAGGCAAGATGGTACGGGGGTGTAAAACCTTTGCCCCAAAATACGCCATTTCGCTAACTTCACCATATCCTAAGACATTAATAGTACGCGCACGATCAGTGATGCGGGGATCGGTGGTCATGACACCATCAACATCTGACCAAATCCATAATTCATCGGCAGGGATGCTGGCTGCAATGATGCCACCGCTATAGTCGCTCCCGCCACGTCCGAGCGTGGTGATGGTTCCATTGTCGGTGGCGCCCATAAACCCGGTGATGATGGGCAAAACACCGCGTTGTAATAAGGGTACGACTTTATCTTGGACATTTTGACGGGTGACTTGCATATTCGGTACGGCATTTTGGAAGTTATCATTCGTCAGGATCAATTGGCTAGCTTCGATGGCACGGGCTTCGTGCCCTTGATCGTTCAAATATTCTGCCAGCAAGCGGATCGAAATACGTTCGCCTAAAGAAGAGACCACATCCATCCCGCGTGGGGTGACTTCACGCATGATACTGATGCTATGGCAAAGTTGCTCAAAGTCGTCCAGCAAAGACCGGATTTCGTCATGTAGGCGGCTGCGACGGTTGGCTGTTTTGATGAGTTCAGACGCAGTTTGAATGTGGCGCTGGCGTAGCTCATTAGCTATGCGCTTGTATGCCACAACATCCCCTTGTTCGGACTCGCGCGCAGCTTTGATCAGCGCATTGGTGACGCCCGACATCGCGCTAATGACGGTGGCGACCTGATGCCCAGAGGCTTTGGTTTCGATAATAATATTGGCGACTTGTTGGATCGCTTCGGTACTGCCGACCGATGTGCCGCCGAATTTCATGGCAATAATGCTCATAATCAACTCTTTCCCCAGTTTGTCACGAAAGGGGCTAGCGTATCATACTTGGTAGCAATCGTGTACAACGATATTGTGGATATTGTGATCTGCGAAGGCATTCGTTAAAATATGCACAAATAAAGTGGAGAATAGGATCATATCACGATGGATACATCCTTAATGATTAAACGCGCATTGATCTACGGAATTTCAACCGTTACTGGATTGCTCATCACATTGGCGATTGTGTTTGGCCCGATGGAAACGGACATTGAAACCTATTCGATCACCTATTTTGTGTTGACATGGATTCCCATCAGCGCATTGTTCGTGATCTGGGGTGATTTCTTTTTGGACGCCAAAATTTTGCCTGACTAAGCATGTTCACATATTGAACTTAAAAACCGTAGGCAATAGACCTGCGGTTTTTTGTTTATTACCCATCGGCTTGCTCTCGCCAGTTTTCCCACTTTACATGGTTATCAATTCATCAGTCAAAGCATTAAAGATTTGAGTACCAAGCCCCTCATATCATTTGAGTGGGCTTGGCAGGTAACATCCTAAGCGGTAAACAAGAGTTTGGGGATGTCTTTGAGTTTGGGAGTGGTACCCCGCAATAAGCTACTCACGCGGAACAAGCGTCCTGCCATCCACATGGAGCCTACAGCGAATAGACTCATTAACACCACACTAATCAAGACTTCTACCAAGGGCGCTTCATCCATTGCAAAGCGCATCACCATTGATAGGGGCGCAGTGAAGGGAATAATGCTCAAAATAGTGGGCACCGTGCCATTGGGATCTTCGACAAAAATCCCGATCATCATCAATGGGATGATCAAGGGCAAAACCAAAAACCCTGAAATTTGTGATCCTTCGCGGGTGTCATTGGTTAACGCACCAATACCTGCAAAAACGCCCCCGACAAAGGTGAAGCCTAATAGGTAGTAAACCAAAGCAATGACTACAAGAACAGGCGATACCTCAAAATCAACCAGATCAAAGATTTCGGTGGCGATGACATTCATGTAAACGATACCGGCTATCAGCCAGATCGCGATCTGGAACATGCCCGTTAGCCCCATCGCTAAGACTTTACCCGCTAACAATGGGAAAGGCTTGATTGACGTTAAAATGATCTCGATAGCTTTAGTTTCTTTTTCTTTAACCACCGTTTGTAGCAAGTACCCACTCGTTGTGAAGGTGGAAAACATCAAAATGAGGGCGAAGATATAGACCAACAAAAAGTTAAAATCTTCTTCGGTTTGGGTGGCGGTGGTGGTGTCACCATCAATTTCAAGTGTTTCCGTGTTGAGGTTTAGCAGCGGAAAGCGTAACCGAAACAGCACTTCGGGCGGTGTGTCGCCAGCCAGTTGGGTGAGCAGATAGGCTTCAAATAGGGTTGAATCAAGTGCTTCAAACTTAAAGCCATCCGTGACTTGGGTTACCTCGGCGGTGTCGTAATAATCCTCACCAACGATATACAAAATTGAAATATCAGTTGCTTCAAGCGCACTTTCGCCACTAGCAACATCATCATAGACGATCACAAGTTCATCATAGGGCGCTTGTGGCGCGGGGATTGTATCGGTTAAGTCCACATACCCAATGGGATCGGCTTCTTCAAATTCATTAACAGATGGATCATCTGTTTCGGCGTCATCAGCGGTAGCATCCTGATAGACGCTATAGCCTAAGAGTACGACGCCGACTAATACAGGGATACCAAAGGTTAACAACAGGTACGCGCGCCGCGTGATTTGTTGCTTCAATTCAAATGTAAAAACAGCCATAAAATTCCGCATGTTAATTCTCCTTGAGCAAGAAGCGGAGTTGCTTCAAATTGATTCGTTGTCCACGGGTGAGCATTGCGATACGGAAGATCCGTGCTGAAAACCAAGTCGTAGCTATTACGGTGACCAATAAAATACTGAGGCTCGCAATAATGCGCCATGCAGCGACTTCACCAAGCCCAAAAAGGATCATCATTGACATGGGAGAGGTGAGGGGGAACAAGGACATAATCAAGACGATGATGCCATCGGGATCGTTTACGAAAAAGATAAACCCGTAACTTGGCGGTAAAATAGCGAGTAGTACAAAAATACCCGCAAATTGACGCGCTTCTTGTTCTGCATTGGTAACTGCCCCTACGCCAATCATAATGGCAGCAAAGAGCAAAAATTCCAAGAAAAAGTAGAGTAGCCCCATCAAGAGCATGAACGGCTCAAATTGAGCATCGACAAGGATGTCTAACTGTCCGCTTGCGGCACCACCGATTAAACCGATCAGAAATAGGTAACCGACTTGTATAAGGGCTAAACCGCCCAACCCGATCACTTTTCCAGCTAATAAATGGATGGGGCGCAAGCTGGTGATCAGAATTTCCATGATCGCATTTTCTTTTTCTTCGGAAACACCACTCATCAAAAATTGTGAAGTGGTTAGAATATTGAGCATGATCAAGAAACCGATAACCATCGGCAAGATAAAGCGCACCAAGGCAGACTCAATGGGGGTGATGTCATCTGAACCTAGAAATTGGATTTGGGCATCAAGGGGATCTTGTAAACGCTCTAACGGAACGCCATCAGCAGTTTGCGTTACCGTAGCAGCCACAAGGTAGCTATCAATTTCATCTAGTAACGCTTCAGAGGCGGTGCGTTCTGTCCGTAAGAAGGCATCGCCTCCAAGCAAATAATCCGCATTGAGTACCAAAATGGCTTGTATGTCACCGTCTAAATAAGCTTGGGTGGCGCTGTCTTCATCGGGATAGGAGACATAGTTTAATTCGAGGTCATCGGGAACAGTCAGATCGGTTGTGATCTGAGCATTATCAACGATCCCCACGGTATTATAGTCATCTAAACTGGTGGCAGAGTCACCAATAAAATAAATGACAAAAAACATCAATGCCCCGATGAACAAGGGCACGCCAAACGCAGCAAAGAGATAGGATTTCCGCCGAATGTTCACCATAAATTCGTGACGGGCGACCAGCAGGGCTTTACTCATGGCGGGTATCCTCGCTGTGTAGATCGTCAAGGGTTCCGCCAGCGACCTTGATGAAGATTTCTTCAAGGCTTGGCACAGCTAATTCAAAATGGCGCAATTTGTAATCGCCATTGGCAATTTCGCGCATTAAATCATCAGGGGTTAAGCCATCTTTGAGGCGGACAAAGTAACTATCTTTTTGTGGCGTAACGGAGTGGGCACTTTGTAACGTTTGCCATTGCCCTTCGCCAGAAACAATCACGGCGTGTTCTGCATATTGTTGGCGCACATCAGTCACCGCGCCATACAAGACCCGTTCGCCCTTGGCGATCATCAACATCCGATCCGCCATTTCTTGCAATTGTTGCATTTGGTGGGTGGACATCACAATCGCGGTGCCTTCTTCTTGGGCGGTGCGATACAATAAATCCTTGAGGATTTGCGTATTCACAGGGTCGAGCCCACTAAACGGCTCATCAATGATGATGAGTTGAGGACGGTGTAAAATAGTAGCGATAAACTGTACTTTTTGCGCCATCCCTTTACTGAGTGCTGTGAGTTTACTTTTATAATGTTCGCCTAAGTCAAGCTGCTCTAGAAAGCTTTTAGCACGGTTTTCCGCGTCTTGGCGGCGCATTCCCTTCAATTGCCCTAGATACCCCAGTAATTGCCCAATTGGGACGTTTTTATACAAGCCCCGTTCTTCCGGCAAGTATCCGATCCGATCTTTGGTCGCATCGGTGAGCGTTCCGCCAAGCACTTCAATTTTGCCTGCATCAGGTTTAATGATGTCTAAGATCATGCGGATGGTGGTTGATTTGCCAGCCCCATTGGGCCCCATCATGGCAAAGATTTCACCCTCATGCACGTCAAAGCTCATATCTTTGACCGCTTGATGTTCGCCATACGACTTTTGCAGATGTTCAGTATGAATTGCGTATGCCATTACACTCCCTTTATGTTGTTGTTCGTAGTTTCCACAGTCTATACGGGTTATATCACAAAAAAGTTTTACTTTGTGGGGGGAATTTCTCAAAAATGCAAAAACCCCCTAAATCCTAGGAGGTTTTTTTCTCGCAAATGCCGAGGTTAAGCCCCTCCCCGAATTCGGGGAGGGGTTTGGGGTGGGGTTTGCTAAAAGTACGGAGTTGTAATTATTGGGTTATGTTATGAATCTCTCAAAAACCCAACCCTACGAATGTTTTGATTATCCTTTGGGCATGTAGCTATAGAGCTTGCCAGCTAAGTTGCTGAGTGGCATGGTTTGGAGCCAGACTTTGCCGGGCCCTGTTAGGGTGGCTAAGAACAAGCCTTCCCCACTCAAAAAGATATTTTTGATGCCCTTTACCGTGGTTAAGTCATAGCTCACAGTGGGTTCATACATGGCGATGTGCCCTGTATCAACTTTGATGCGTTGCCCGGGTTTCAGGGTGTATTCCACGACTTCGCCCGCGATTTCAACAAATGCTACGCCAGGGCCAGTCAATTTTTGGAGGATGAAGCCTTCGCCACCAAATAAGCCCGTTCCTAGTTTGCGGCGAAAGTGCATTTCAAGCTGTACGGAGTCTTCCGCACACATAAAGGAATCTTTTTGGGCAATGATGCTGCTGCCGGCGGCAAGTGGCATATCAATGATTTTGCCGGGGGATTCGGGTGCAAATGTCACCATTGCACCATCTGCACTGGCTTTATAGGTGGTCAAGAACAGGCTTTCCCCTGAGAGCGCCCGCCCCAACATTTTGCCAATGCCGCCGCGTGTGCCGGTGTCCATGTCGATGCCATCGGTCATCCACGCCATGCCACCACTTTCGGTGTAGATGGCTTCACCAGCATTCATGCTGATTTCTAAGGATTGCATCACTGAGCCTTTAATTTTGTATTCCATGTGTTTTGTCTCCTAAGTCTCCCAATAGTTTAAATGTATAGTGTCTGTGATCTACGTTAAGTCCGTTAGAATATTGATGATGCCACCACCGCCGCCACCTTTGGCTGGTACACGACTGGCGATTTTGGCGGCTAAGTTGCCCAGTGGCAACGTTTGTAGCCAGACCTTGCCGGGGCCTTGTAGCGTTGCAAGAAACACACCTTCTCCGCTCAGGAACATATTTTTGAGCCCTTTGACCATCGTAATGTCATAATTGACGGTGGGTTCAAACATCGCAATATGCCCGGGGTCTACCTTGAGCCGTTGCCCAGGTTGAAGGTTGTATTCGGTTACCTCGCCATAAATTTCCATAAAGGCAACGCCGGGGCCGGTCACCTTTTGCAAAATGAACCCTTCGCCACCAAACAACCCCGCGCCAAGCTTTTTGCGAAAGTGCATGGCCAGTTCAACCGAATCTTCTGCGCACATAAAGGCATCTTTTTGCGCAATGATGGTGCTGCCTGCTTCCAAATTCATAGGGATGATCTTGCCTAAGGATTCAGGTGTAAAGGCAATTGCCCCTTTTTGGCTGGCTTTATAGGTGGTCAGGAATAGACTTTCCCCTGAGAGTGCCCGCCCTAACATTTTGCCGATGCCACCACGTGAGCCTGTGTTCATGTCAATGCCATCCGTCATCCATGCCATGCCACCGCTTTCGGTGAAAATTGCCTCACCCGGATTCAATTGAATCTGTAAGACGGGCATGGTGTCACCCTTAATTTTGTATTCCATAGTCCTTCCTTCACGGTCTAATCATATTGTGGATGTTGGAATCGTTATCTCTCTATGGACTATTTAAAGATATTTTTGGCAATTCCGCCAATGATGTCCCCTGCGTCTAACCCATCACTGAGGTCGATTCCGCTATCGTTACCATTCTTTTTAAATGGATTGGGGGGGAGCAAGCTATAAACCTTCATCGCAAGGTTAGGGTATGGCATGGTTTGTAGCCAGACTTTGCCGGGACCTGTGAGGGTTGCTAGGAAAATTCCTTCCCCACTCAGAAACATATTTTTGATGCCCTTTACCCGTTCAATATCATAATCAACCGTTGGATCCATCATGGCAATGTGACCGGGGTCAATCTTGAGGCGTTGCCCTTCATTGAGCGTATAACTGCGGACTTCGCCAATGACTTCAGCAAAAACAGTGCCGGGGCCAGTTGCTTTTTGCAGGATGAACCCCTCGCCACCAAACAACCCCGCACCAAGGCGTTTTTGAAAGTGCATCGACAGTTCAACACCATCTTGTGCGCACATGAACGAGTCTTTTTGTAAGATGACACTTTGTCCATCGGCTAAGTCGATAGGGATAATGTTACCGATAGCCTCTTGCGTAAATGTGACCATCGCTCCGTTTGCGTTGGCGGTGTAGGTGGTGAGGAACAAACTTTCACCGGATAGCGCGCGTCCGATCATTTTGCCAATGCCGCCTCGTGAATTGGTGGTCATATCAATGCCATCGGTCATCCATGACATGCCGCCGCTTTCACTAAAGACGCTTTCCCCGGCTTGCAAAACAACTTGCAAGATGGGCATGACATCGCCTTTAACTTCATATTCCATGAGGGTCTCCCGTGGTTGGTTGGTTAATATGCTCACATTGTATCAGGTTTTTAAATTCACATGATTGATCATACGATCATTAACAACAAAAAACCCCTCCTAGTTTTGAGGGGTTTGGTTGAATTGCCTGATCGGCTTGTTCGTTAGTTGGCTTTTTCCACAATGAGCTGATAATCGCCATCACGGGTTTCGGTGAGCCATGTGGCCTGAATGCGATAGGTGCCATCGGCGGGGATTTCAAACGCAAGGATTTGCGAGTCAAAGATACCAAGGTCTGAACCACCCGCAATATGATCATCATTAAACGCGATTTCTGCGCCGTTGGGGTCGCGTAAGAACAAACTGGTATCCAGACTGCTACCGTCGCCAGTGGCTTGCATGGTAATGGTGATGACATCGCCTGCACTAGCTTCAAAGCCCCAAACATCAAAAATATTATCGCTGCCGAGTGTACCAGTGACTAATTCGCCATAGGCAAAGGTGTTTTCAATGGCATACCGTTCGTCATCGGAGGTATCATCAGCCTGTGCATCGGCACTTAAGCCGCCCAAAATATCATCAACAGGGAGCGCATCTAAGGTTAAATCTTCTGGATCAGCTTCGGTATATTCGGCGGGGGCTTCAATGGTGTAGTCATCGCCAAGGCCATCAAATTGACTTAAGAAGTTAAAGCTAAGCGCTAGTGAACCTGCATCGGGGGTGATCAAGGCGGTGTTAACCTGTAGATCTAGCGTAATGCCGGTGCCAACCAATGCGCCAGTGGCGTCGTCTACCCAGATGGTGCCTTGTACCACATCGCGATCTAGCAATAACGGGAGCAGTTGCAACGCACCTTGCAAGTCAATGTCGCCGCCAAGGTCAAGCCCGCCAGCTTCACCCGCATCTTGGGTGAGCGATGAGGCTAATAAACTTTCGATGACTGCGAAAATGCTTTCTGAAGACACAAAAGTCACCAGATCAACATCAGCTTCATAAACTTGTATGGTTGCACCATCAACTTCAATGTCGTCGCCACGACTTAGAATTGCGGAACCGGGTGTTTGTAGGGCTTCAACCACAGCTTGACCGCTTAATACATCGATAATGCCTTCTGTGTTTTCATCAACGGGGATGCCTGTCCATTCCATATCGCCGTCTTCATTCGCGCCACCAAGGTACAATGTTTCGCCCACTAGACGGATTTCAGCATTGGTGATTTCATCCTCACTAAAGCCACCTTCAACCGTATAGGCAAACGCTGTAACGCCATTTTCATCAAATGTGATGGGGCCTGACCCCGTTAAAGCTAAGTTGTTGCCATCGCTGGTGCCCCCAGCGCCACCGAGTTCAATAGAAAATTCACTGTTGTTGAGGCTGCCTGCTTCAATGGCCGCCACAATCGCTGCATTTAGGGTGTCGCAATCCTCAGCGGAGAGTTGTCCACAATCAAAATCTTGTGCATGGGTGGGGAGCGCAATGCCCATCAACAACATGATGACTAAAAAGCTAATGATAAATCGTTTGTTCATAGTGTCTCTTATTCCTCAAAATTACAAGTTTCCGCAAATCGTAAGAAGCCCGCCGCCATCCAGCCTGCTGGTGTTTCGATATTTGCCCAAAGGCCATTATCAGATAGTCCCAAAACAACTACTTCTTCATCAAAACGAAGGGCAGTGACCACTGTGCTTTGGGGGTCGGGATCTTCGCGCACGTTTAACCCATCCAAATTAACAACAGTTGCTGTACAGGGGATGGCTGTGGGTGTATGTGTATACGTGGATGTTGGCACAATTGTTTCAGTTGGCAAAATCGTCTGTGTGGGGGAGTGGGTGAATGATGGTGTTATCGTACTGGTTGGGCGTGGTGTGTTGGACGGTCGCCGCGTATTAGTCGGTAATGCGAGCCCCGTCATGGTGAAGTTGGGTTCAAGTGCGGCGGGGGTATCTGTGAGGGTGATGGCTGCGGTTGGGCTAAAGTCAAAGGTGGGGGTTACCGTATTCGTTGGTGTATCGGTTGGGCGTGGTGTGTGGGTAAGGCTTGGTGTCAGTGTTGGGGTAAAGGTAAAGGTTGGGGTAAAGGTAAAGGTTGGGCTAGCGGTAAAGGTTGGGCTAGCGGTAAAGGTTGGCGTGATGGTATGGGTGGGGGATGGTGTCACCGTTGCGGATGGAATCAGATAGGGTGCTGATATGGCAGCGCCTTGTTCAAGAAAGAGTTCAAAGCCTTCCTGAACCGTTTCGGTTTGGTTATCAACTTGAACGGTAACCGATCCCGAACTGACTTGGATACGTACCCCTTGCGCGGGTTGGACTTGTAGCCGAAAGTCTGCGGCAGTGGTTTCGATAAGCCCCGCAAAGGTTTCTATAGTAAAACTGTTTAAGCCATCAATCTGATAGCGTTGTTGCCCCGCAAAAACTTCTAGCCGAACATGATCTAATAGTTCAGGGTTTTCGGCTGACCCACGCAGCAATTGTAAGGTGATCTCAGAAAAGCTGAATAGTGTTACTTGTGCATCCCCAGCTAATGGAATCTGTGCTTGCCCGTTATTTTCGACAAAAATCATATCACCCTCGGTTACGGTTTCGAGGGCAGGTTGCCACGGGCGGTCGGGTGACCGTCGCCAATCAACAGGATCAGCCGCCACAATTAAGGGAATCAATAATACTGGCGGGGTGGGTGATGCGAGTATAGTCTGTGTGTTGGTCGTAGAGGCGTCATCCTCCGCCATGAGCGCGGTGATGAGGATAGCGATCCCAAACACACTCGCTACAATAACTGTGACGAGGGCGAAACGTCTACTGAACACGATAACCAACCGCTTTAATTTGGGTTTGGCTGGCATCTACAGGTAGGTTTTGAGCTTGGGGAAAACTCGCCACAAGTGTTGTTGTTTCACCATCCGCGAGAATACCACGATTCTCAGGCACGGCGTAAGCAACTGCCAACAAGTTGCCATCAGAATCATATAGTGATACGGCAACGACCATGTTAGCTACATCCACCCCACGATTATTGCTGATGCTACCATTCACGATATAGCGATTATCATCACTATCTGTGTCATCAACTTGCGCGGGCAGATCAAATTCCCCAACTTGGCTTTGATAGTTATCTGACATTTCGGGGGCGGTTTCGGCCAAAATAACAATGTCTGATAGGTCAAAATCTATAGCCGATTGCGCTACCATCGTAAAGCGATAGCCCGCAGGGATATTTTGGATCGGCGATATGGCGTTTAGGGTGGCGCGTTCGCGGCTTTCGCCATCCAGCAAGGCAATGATAAGTGAAAAATTAGCCACCGCTTCATCATTGGTGTTTTCTACTTCAATTGCTACCCATGCTTGGGTATTGGCCTCGTTGGTATAGTAATTGGCGGCTACGACCTCGATACCATCCTCTGTGCGCCAACCGGGTTCCATAACTTGCCCCGGCACAACATCAAAGGGGGCTTCAGGTTCTGGGGTTATAAATTCTTCATCGGGGGCAATGTCGGATGGGCGGTCAGAGGTGGGTTCCACAACGGGATCAGGGGCGGTTTCATCGGTTGTGTTGTCATCGCTCGTGCTACCACATGCCACACCAATGACCAGTATCAGGCTCAATAGCATCCATCGAATAAGGTGTCTGTGCATCTCATGAATCTCCACAATAGGCTATACTAGCTTACTGTGGATGCACTCGATTGTCACGTTTAGGTTTGTTTTGATAGGATTATGTTAAATGAGTAACTTTTGGCCACATGATGCGCCAGATGTGCCACAGCCCCCATCTAAAAAAGATGATGATACATTGATCACGATCTTACAATTTGGCACGGGGGTCTTGTTAGGCTTGTTTGGGTGTTTCATTTTTTTGCCAGGAGCATGTTGTGTCACATTGATATTACTGAGTGCGGCTAGTGGCTAGTGTGGGCGCAGACTATGTAAATAGAATTGGTTTAAAAACTATGGGATGAACCGAATCCCACATAGGGGCGGCATACATGTCATACACATTAAGCTAAGGTACTCTCAGGTAAGGGAGGGTTTGCAAACCCTCCCTTACGAGGTAATTTTGAGAATTTTAGGTGGTGGTTTTGAACCATCAACGCCTAAAAGATCATCAAAAAAGGCTTAACTTAATGCCAATGGCATACATGTCATCCATGATGTGTTGCGCCCCTGCCGTTGATGACACTTGAAAAATTGCCAAATTGCCTTAAAAACTTTTTGGGTTGTGAAAGGTCATTGTGATTGTATCAGTGCCAAGTTATGAGGAGTATCAAACATGAGTGATTTGCCATATGTGCCACCCCCGGAAAAAGATGATAGTGCTGAAGGATTTGTGCGGATAATGGTGGGTGTTGGATTGGTATTTGTGGTTGCGTGTTGTATATTACCGCTTTGTTTAAGTATCGTGAGCGCGTTTTTAGGGGTTTAATCAAACAAGGAGCCATGCGTGGCGGAACGTATTGATGTAATGATCAGTAGTACAGCACGAGACTTGCCCGTTCATCGTCAACATGCGATGGATGCCTGTGTACGGCAAGGCATGTTCCCGATCATGATGGAGCATTTGCCAGCATCTGATCAAGATGCGATTACAGCATCAATGGATATGGTGGATGAAGCCGAAATTTATTTGGGAATTGTCGGGCGGCGCTACGGGTATATTCCGTCTGGTCATGATATTTCGATCACCGAAATGGAATATAATCGTGCCATTGAACGGGATATTCCGCGTTTAATTTTTATGATGGATGATGATCATCCCGTGACCGATGATGCCTACGATGATCCTGAAAAGTTAGCCATGTTTCGCTTGCGGTTACAAACCGATCAGGTGGTGAATTTTTTTTCATCTTCGATTGATCTACGCGCTAAAATCATTACTAGCTTGGCGGAATATTTTAAGCGGAGCAGTACCACCTTAGCACGTCCGAGCATTATCCCTGCGCCGCCACACCCGTATGTGGCGCATCCTTATACATTGTTAGAAACCGGTGGACTTTTTGGGCGTCAGCAAGAGCTAAAAACCCTCACACAATGGTTCAAGACATCACAAAAAGCCATGATGAGCCTTGTAGCGATTGGCGGCATGGGTAAAAGTTCCCTTACATGGACATGGTTCCATGAGGTAGCCCCACAAGAGCGCGACTTAAAAGGGCGTTTGTGGTGGAGCTTTTATGAACATGATGCGCACTATGAAAATTTTATCAATCGTACACTGGCCTATGTCAGCCAACAATCGGAACAGGCAATTAGCAAAAAACGCCTCCCTGAACGCGAGTCCGAACTATTAAACATTTTGGATCAAGAGCCCTATTTGCTAGCGCTGGATGGGTTGGAGCGCTTGCTAATTGCCTATAATGATCCGACTGCATTGCGTGATCAAGATACACAAATAGCGGAGACAAGCCCGCGTGGCTTACATCGTTTGATGAAAACGGCAATGCAAGGTATTAAACAGTCAGAGCAACACCGCTTGCGTAAGACTGCTGACCCGCGTGCGGGGGCGTTTTTGCGTCGATTGGCGGCATTGAGCCAAAGTAAAGTTTTGATTAGTACCCGCCTGCACCCCACTGATTTAGAAACGCCTACTGGTAGTGAAATTCAAGGGGTGATGTCTTATGAACTCAGTGGGTTAGAAGATGAGGACGCCATTGCCTTATGGTATTCCTTTGGTTGCACCGGCACGCCAGATGCCTTAACCACATTGTTTAATGCCTTTAATAACTATCCCTTGTTACTGCGTGCCTTGGCGGGGGAAGTATCGCGCTATCGGCGTGCGCCGGGGGATTTTGATGCGTGGCAACATGCAAACCCGACCTTTAACCCCTATGAATTGCCCATCGTGCAGCGTCAATCGCATATTTTGCAGTTCGCGTTAACGGGATTGAATGATGCCCAACTTCAGATTTTGCGAACGGTTGCTGCCTTTAACACCCCGGCTACCTACAATGTGATGGTGGATCTGTTATTGGATAGTATTGTTGCCTTTAAAACCGAACCCGAACTCGATGCCGCACTCACGGAACTGGAAGATCGTGGATTGCTGGGTTGGGATCGGGCGACGAACCGCTATGATTTGCATCCTGTGGTACGCGGTGTGATCTGGAATAATTTGGAGGAAACGGAACAAAAAGACCTCTATGAGCATCTGCGCCAACATTTTGAGGCCATGCCAAGCCCCACCAATTGGCGCAAGGTCAGCAAACCCGAAGATTTAAATGTCAGTATTGAGCTATACCATACTTTGATCGGGTTAAACCGTTATGATGAGGCGGCTGATGTGATCTATAACCGTTTATATCGCCCGTTGCGCTTTCGCTTAAGTGATGGTCAACAATTGGTGACCTTGCTCAAACGCTTGTTCCCTGATGATCGCTTGTATCCGAAGCTGGCCAAACCGAATATGCAAAGCCAAATCCTCGATATTTTGGCAAAATCGTATCAAATGGTGGGGCAGCCAAGCGATGCTGTCCCGATTTTGGAGCGTGCGAATACCTTAAAAGAAAAAATTAGCTTTACGATGTACCTGAGTACCGGCTTGCGTGATCTGGCCTATGCGCAGCGTTTGGTTGGAAATTTGCAATATGCCGAGGCCGCAGCGCGGCGGGCGGTGGCTATCGACCGTGATGAGGAAAACAATCTGCTGGAGGCGTTGAGCCTACAAGTTTTGGGGTTAGCCTTAGCCGCACGGGGTAAATATGACGATAGTGAAAAAGCCCTTACGCGCTCCTTGGTTTTAGCGGAACAAACCAATGCAAACCGCGCCTATAACCATCAAGCGATCCGCGCCTTATGGTTTGGTGATCATAGCTCAGCGTTGGATTGGTCTGAAAAAGGGATTCGGTATAGCGAACAACGCAAGCTTGAACCCAGCTTAATTTTAGCCTATCGCTTACAAGGCGAAGCCGCATTGGGGTTACGAGAACTAGTTTTAGCAGAAAATTGTTTGCATTCGGCGCTGGTCAATGCGCGCGAAGTGCGCTTGGTGGAAGAAGAGATTGCGTCATTGATTGCGTTAGCCAATTTACGACGCTTACAAGATCGCTTGCCTGAAGCCCGCGACTTGTTAACGGATGTTTGGCCATTGATTGAAGGGGGGGGGTATCGGTTGTATCATGCTGATGCGTATAATGTTTTGGCGGACATTGAGCGCCATGCGGGGTTAACCGATGAGGCGATTGCCGCCGCCACCGCCGCTTATAAGCTGGCTTGGTGTGATGCCCCCCCATATGCTTATCATCATGGACTGCGCCGTGCTGAAACGCACTTAAAGGTCTTAAACGCGCCATTGCCAACCGTTCCGCCATTTGATGATGAGCGTACTGTACCAATGGTTTATATCGAAATTGATCCAGAAGGATAACCACCATGCAAAAGAGTGGCTTTTTTTACCCCAATAAGTTTGCCCGCATCTATTTAGATGCCTTTCGGCAAGTGTTGGGAGAGGAAGACTTTTACAATTTAGCAGGGCTTGCTCGGTTGCCACAAATGGCGAAAAATCCATTGCCCGACAATCTTGAAAAGTCGGTTGATTTTGTTTATATCACAGAGTTTCGGCGTGCGTTAGATGAACAATATGGTGCTGAACAGGCGCGTGAACATGCCTATACAATTGGCAAAGTGGCTTTTGATGGTGGGCTCAAAAGTTTTGGTGATATTTCTGGCATGATTGATCTGGCAAAGCAGGGGCATATCTCGTTTCAAGATAAGCTGAAGGTGGCGTTGCCTGCGATGGCCGATATTGTGATGCAGTTTTCGGATCAAGTGTCACGGGTTTATGACTGGGATGAAACCACAATGGTGTATACCTTGGAGCGTTGCCCCATGTGTTGGGGGGTGTCCGATCAAAAAGATCCATTGTGCCAGATCGGACAAGGGTTTATTGAACAGTCCTTGAAGTGGCTGTCTGGTGGGCATGATTTTCAGGTTGAAATTACCCAATGTGCCGCTCAAAATGATGAACTCGGTAAATATTTGGTTTATCATGCACCAGAGTCAGACTAGGGACAGGGAAACCCATCCCTAAAATCTGATTATCCCCCCACACTATCATAATAGGGGGGAACGGGGGTGGTTTCGGGTATTTCTGTTGGGATGGGTGACGGTGTTACGGTTGGGACAAAGGGGGCTTCCCCATACGTGTGATGCTCGATAATATCCCATTCTTGTGGCGGCCAATATTTGATCCATGCCCGCCCAACCACAAAGGATTTATCAATCGGGCCAAAGCGCACACTGTCCTGACTTGAGTTACGATTGTCCCCTAAAACAAAGTACTCATTTTCGCCAACCACCCATTCATCATAGCGACAACTGCTGCTGTTACAAAAATCAAGGATGTAAGGCTCGTCAATTGGTTCGTCATTGACAAACACCCGTCCGTTTTCCATCCGAACCGTTTCGCCTGGCAACCCTACGATCCGTTTGATGAAGTCACGGGTGGGATCATTGGGATAGTGGAACACCACAATATCGCCGCGTTCGGGTTCGTTGAACATGTATTCAAAGCGATTCACGATGAGGTACTCTTCCCCCTCAAAAGTGGGTAACATGCTTTGCCCATCCACCACATAGCGCGAGGTGGCAAGATTCACCAACGTATAGATGGCGATAATCAGCAATAACGTTTCGACCACTTCTTTAAGCAGGGTGCGCCTCGCCAACAATTTGGGGCGCTGTGGTGGCTGATGTTCTTGTGTATCGCTTAAGGCAGAGGGTTCTTGTATGTCGCTTAGTGCATCAGGTCTGATGGGCGATGTGGCTGGCGAATGCGGCAAGCCTTGTTGATTGTTGTTTGGTTCAAAGTCTGTCATAGTTACGATTCTACCACGTTGAGGGCGCTACATGCGCCTGTGAGTTCGATCCATTCTGAATTGTTGATGACCCAACTTTCGTTACTGTTGGTGCGGCGGATTTTTACCCAACTGCCATCACTATTTTGTCCGATCACCGTAAGTTGTTCGTTCAGGTCAAAGTTGCCAAGGTTAGTAAACCCTGTGCCGGGGCCTTCACGCATGCGTAAGTTGCCGATCAAAACCCGTGCATTGCAGGTGGTGCTACCATTATTTGACGCGGCGGCCACTTGCCCTGTTACGGGATTGCTCATGGCATCATTCGCACCCACTACTTGTAAGGTGATGGTGGCAGGGTCGCTAGGGACTGCGCCACGATATGCTATCACAGAAAGCTCAAAAGTGCCTTCGCGGTCGGGTGTCCACCCTAGCAATGCCTCAGATTCTGTTGCTGCTTCGGGAAAAGACTTGGTACTGATATTTAAATTTTGCCCACTGTTGCTGAGCTGCAAGCGGGTTACCCCGCGTGCATCGCGTGCCAAGACTTGAATTTCGACAGGCGTATTTACCCGAACTTGTTGCCCTGATTGTGGTGTCACAATTTGGATGGTGGGCGGTGCGCCGGTATCTACATCCACCGCGCCAGTGGTGTCACTGGCTGGGATTGGTTCCGGATCTTGGGCGATGACGTTACACGCCACCGCGATCAACATAAATGCTAATAGCCATCGCATCATGCCTTAGCTCCCATCTTCAGGGGTGGGGGTGGGTTCAGACACAACAATTGTCAGTGCTTCTTGGTTATCACTGGTAACACTTTCGGTGATATTTCCGCTAGAGTCTGCAAAAACAGAGAGGGTATAAGTACCGGGTGCGGTAAAGGTGGCGCTGATGTTGGGGACTTCAACCTCTTCACCAGCGGCTAAACCATCCACCGTGTAATCAAACGATGTGCCATCAGGATAGGTGATTGTGATGTTGAATTGTCCTTCGGCATTGGTGTCGCCATCATTACGGACCCTCACAATATAGGTGGCGGTTGCCTCTTGCCCTAGCAAAGTGATCGCTGTACTACCCGTCAAGGTTGACACAATCAGGTTTGGCTCTTGTGGGATCGGGGTATTGGTTGCGGCTGGTACAGGCGATGCGGGCGGTGTGGTGACACTAATATTTTGGCAATTGCCCAATAGCTCCGTATACGCTGCGCTGACCCATCCTCGTGATCCATTGCTAGAGACTTCCCACCAAGAATTATCGCCTAAGCGCCCAACCACGGGTGGCTCTGCCCCTAAGTTGAAAACGCCAAGGATGTCATAATCCACGGATGGCCCTCGGCGGAAATTCAGCGTGCCAACATCGATCCGTGCGCGGCAGGTGGGGTTTTGGGTTGCAGGCGCGGGGGCATTATTCCCCGTGTTACCGCTATTGTTGTTGGTGCTAGTGGTGGCGGCACTGGTTGGGGTGGTCGCACTACCTTGTACGGTGACATTCACACTGACATCAGGACTTTGCACAGAACCGCGATATGCCCGCACCACTAAGCGCAAGTTATCAACTGCTGTTACAGCCGTATAATCCAACAAGACTGAGAGTGATTCCTCGCCAAGTGGGTCTTGTGAGGTTTGGCTGTCCACCACCACATTATTCACGCGCAATTCAACCCGTGTTACACCGCCGCCTTGGTCGCTGGCTTGGGCTTGTACGGTAATGGTTGACCCCACGGCAAAGGTTTGCCCATCGGTAGGTTGACTAATGTTAACAGTTGGCGCACTACTCGCGACACTATCGACTGCTGTCGGATCATCACTGTCAGAATCGCCACTACTAAGGGTAATCACACAAATAACGGCTCCTACCACTAATAAGCAGGACACCACGGCAGCGGCAATCCCCCCAATAACCATCCAATTTTGTTCGGGTGGTGGGTCATAACTGTAACCACCGCCGCCACCATAACTATTGGGTGGTTGTTGGGCTGGGGGAAAGGATTGGTCTTGTGGCGGGTAGGGCTGTTGTGGTGGTTGCCCTTGGTTGTTGGGTGGCTGTTGTTGCCAATTGTTTGGTGGTTGTTGCATGGTGCTGGCTCCAAACACTACAAAGCCCCACGAGTCGACGGGGCGTTATACTTGCAGATAGCAGAAATAGGATAGCATGATTGTTATGCTATCCTGTGGCATTATTATTACAGGCGAATGACGGTCATCTCCTGTGGCATGGGACACACTAGGGTGATTGCCTACATACGGCACCCTTGTTTCACCATCATAATTTTTATCTAGCACAATCGATTGTGGCTAGATGAGCAGGGGCTTGTCGATTGTGCGGCGTCAAACGCGCCATGGATAGCAATCGATATAGGTAGGTGAAGCACCCTGCTTTAGTGGGTATCAATGCGCTTAGTTGCCGAGTGGTTCTTTGTAGATCACGTAGCGACCCATGTCATCGCCTTTAGCGATACAGGTAGCCATGTCTACTTTGAATTCGTGCCCGCCAGAAACCCAGCGTAAGCCTTCGTGCAATAAGCCTTGACCCGCGTAGCAGACTGGGCGATCAGCTTTGCGCTTCCAACACATGGGGCAACGTTCCAAGGTATAAATGTACTTGTCACCTTCATCATGCACGTTGGAAATTTGGTCAGAAAATTGTGTCAGGATGTTTGCCATTGCAGGTAATCCAATGCGTAATTTTGCCGCCAACGGCAACACCTTAAACGCAAGGTCACCCACACCAGCCAACGCCCCGAACCCGCGCAAACCTTCAGCAAAGGATGCACGCCCAGCCCGCAACGCTAACCCACGACCACCCCGCGCACCGTACATGTCTTCTAGTGCAACTTGTAAGGCCGTGTAGTAGGCAAAGTCGTAGGCTTTTTCAAGGTTGTCTGGTGGGTAATTGTCAATAAACTCAGAGAGTTTTGCCAAGTTAAGAATAGCATTGAGGCCATTCTTTCCCATAATTTCTTCCATCGCCTCTAGGTAAATACGGGCGAATTTATTTGGATAATTAAAACCGCTTTTTTCTGGTGCCATAGTTTTCACTCCAACTTATGCAGATATGTTATCCCATGATTCGGCTTATGTACAGAACTTAGCCCGCCGATATGCCCAACAATTCAAACACCGTTATTGTATCGCGTTTGGCAAGAGTTGGCAGGTTTTGGGCTGTGTCAATTTTTACAGTATTCCCTAGCAAATCAACGCTTTCCGCTGTAATCATACAGCGATCGGTTGGTGTGCCAGCCAAAACATCTTGGGTGATTTGAATCGTCTCACCTATAGCAGTATAAATCATGGCGCTCTGTATGCCAAAATATCCTACCACTACATCCCCAACATGCAAAGCGAGTTGTGTTGAGAGTCCCCCGCCACGCTGTTCATTTAGGGCTTGAACGCCTTGTTGAATCGCGGTGGCGGTATACGCCGCGCGCAAGGTGTGGTTCTCTTGGTCAAGCGGCGCATTATAGACTGCCAGCAGGCTGTCCCCGCTATGTTGAATCAGGGTTCCATCATATTGCATAATCGCTTGGATTGCCAATTGAAAATAATTATTCATCAAGGTTGTAATCTGTGCGGCAGGGGCTTTGCGCGCAAAATCTTGGTAATTTCCGATGCGGATCGCGAGCACACTCACAAAGCGCCGTTGCCCGTTTAGGTCTTCAATGGGGGGTAAGCTGGCATGAAGGCTGGGAGGAACAGCCCGATGGATAGCCCCTGCGGGGCCATTGGATTCGGTTAAGATGGTGCTATTTTGGTAAGCAATGGCGGCATAGTCGGCAAGGGCGCTTAACAGGCTGCCATCATGTTGGGTAAAGACACGCGACCCTGCTACAAAATTTTTAACCACCAATGCCCCGACGGGGCGCTTACCCAATAACAGTGGGGTTGCCATGCCTGCACTTGGTGCAGAGGGATTATTACGGCGCAATTGGGCGAGTTCTTCAAATTCAAAAACGACAGCTTTACCCGCACGGATGGCTTTCACGGCAAGCGCATCTTCTCGCACTTCGTCTGTACTATACGCTTGGTTGTCTGCTTGCCGCCATAATGCTTGTAGTGATAAGTTATTCCCCTCGCGTAAGTAGACCGCGCTTTCTTCGCAAGAGGTTAGGCGGGCAGCCGCTTCAGCAATGCCACGCATCAACGCCTCGCGATCCATTTCTGCCGTGATGCCCTTACCAATGCTGTTTAAGACTTTGAGCTCGCGCATCCGTTGGTTGAGGGTGGTGTTGGCTTGAATGACGCGATTGGTAAGATCATCTTTATCCTTACGCAGGCGGACTATCCCTAAACTCCGCTCGATGGCCTCATACATTTCTTCAATGGTATATGGCTTTTTGACATAATCTTTAACACCTTTGCGGTAGACTTCCACAGCGATTTCCTCGCTACCGTGAAAGGTCATCAAGATCACAGGGATGTCTATTTGTTCGGCGTTGATGGCATCTAAAAATTCCATGCCATTCATACGTGGCATTTGTAAATCAAGCAAGATTAGGTCAGGGTGATGTTGGCGGGTTAGTTCTAAACCTTCCAGACCATCACGGGCAATAATCGGTTTAAAGCCGTTGGGCTCTAAGACATACTCAACAATAAAATCTCTATTTTCTTTTCCATCGTCCACAACAAGGACACGTTCACCACTCATATTGCCAACTTCACCACTAATATAACGATACAGTTAATGCGTTGATGTCTCCATCATAATCGACAAACTCCGCAAAAAGCCAACCTTGCGCACCATCTTGGAGTTCCACTAATAACCATTCACCCGCTTCATCCCGCCCTAATGGCAAAATCAATTGCCCAATACTCAATAGAGCAACTACTTCTGACTCTAGGCTAGGAGCATCTCTAAAATTGAGCCAATAGGCATTTACCCGTGCCATGCCTTCAGGGATGGCGGCCAAAATCACCGCCGGGATTTCAGCACTCGGAACCTCGCTCTCTGCCACTGCTCCGCCACTATTGATCAACCATGTTTTCCAGCCAGCATCAAGTTCATCTAAGCTTAACCCGAAGGTGTTTATAAATGAGCCATAAAAATCTTTGCTGGTACGCCATGTGCTATAAAAGTTTACCATCCCTTGCCCGCCATAAATTTCGCGCAAGTAAACAACAAATGATGCCCCCACCAACAGAACATGATCCAATGCGGCTTCGCTATTGTAATTCCGGCTATCCCATACACTGAGTTGAGGCAACCCGTTGCTATAGGCTTGGTTACGGGCATAACTCACGCTGCGGTCAATCGAGGCGGTGGGTTCTTGGGCTTTGGCATCCCCTTCAATGAACCAATGCGGCGCATCAAACAGACGGGGGCCTAACTGATACTGAAACAGGTGGGCAAGCTCGTGGGTGATGGTGCGCTGTAAGTAGGCTTGGTCTTGGCGTGCCAACATTACCACACCACTGGTGCCTGGGTAAGCCCGCCCCACGACAAATGATCCAAAAGACGCCGCCCCAATATCACTATCCCCATCGGAGGCACTGTTGTAAATAATTAAAGCCGGACGGTAGGGTAAGGCAAAACCGTAACTACCCTGTAAGCGTGGGATCGTGGCATCAACAATTGCCACTAATGTATTAATAAAATTAGCGGATTGCCCATAGGTATAAATGCTGCCATGTACTGTTTCGGTTGCTGTCCACGCGCGGCGGGCGTTGTCAGCATAAACACTTTGGTAAGGGGTGCTGGTTACGCTATTACCATTCACATCTGTGATTTGCCACCAAACCTGTAATGGCATCCACGGCGGGCTAGGGTCGCGGGTGAGGGTGGTGGCGTTCCAACGGGTTTCGATGCGAACAGGTTCATTGGGTGTGTGGGGGGGGACGAGTGCATCTTGGGTGTAATAGGTGATGCCATCCATAGTGACATATAGCTTGGCTTGAATAATGGTAGCGGTGGGGGTTACATCGACACTAACCACTGCGCCAAATGGAAAATCACTTTGAAAGCTGGTATTCCCAAAAACAATCGTAGCGGGGGTAGCCTCAGCTAATTGTGGGGCTGTTGTGGGTAACATGAGCAACAGCATGACAAGGCCGAACCATAGGCTCCGCTGCGTGATATGGTGTTGGGTAGCCTGATGCAGAGATGCCAGTATGAATGATTGCCAGTGCTTGTTGTTTACCATAACGTCTGGGTTATTAATTGTCCGTTGTCTGTTTTGTGCAGAGCAATTTTAGAAAGATGCCCACAGGTTTCATCCTTGCATTATAATGGGTTTGGGTGTTTCGTTGCTATATTGGTGATAAGTTTCTAACCGAGTTAAAGGGAATTGCTGTGACATTGACCCAAATATGCCCCAATTGTGGCGCGAGTATTGTTGGCAAAGCTGATCATTGTCCGCGTTGTGATTTTGATCTGTCCGCGGCAGTGACCATGGACGCCGATGATGGATTAGAAACCCTTGCTGAAACTGCGCCTACTATGGATGATGTGCCTGAGCCTGACCCAAACATGCCAGACACATTAGCAGAACCTGACACTGACAGGGATGAACCAGAAGAGGTGGCTTTGTCGCCAGCAGAAACCAATCCCGCCCAGACCACCCCCGCCCAAGCACCACAATCTGTTGACCCAGCCTTGGCAGCGACCGTGAGCAGTGACATATCTAGTTTTGACGCCCAAAAGACAGGGGAACTTGATCCGAATTTGATCGGCTCCACCAGTTTGGACGAAACAATGGCAACCGCTATCCCTGCTGAGATTCTGAAGCCGGAATCCATGATACTTGAGGATGTGCCCCCCGCGCCCTATACCCCGCCCCCTTTACGAGAAGCAACCATGACTGTTGCACCCTATTCATATCCCTCAAATTATTATCTGGAACAACGCATGGCCGCCTATCGTCAGGGAGGGTATGAACTGGTGGACTATACGCCATATCAGACCACGCTACGCTATGGCAAACCATTAGGGTTTTTGTGGTGGCTGGTGGCGTTGAGCAGTGGTGTTGGGTTTTGGTGGTATTTTATGATCTTGTTGACCTCTGGCTTTAGCAAGGATCGCGTTTTTTTGATTGTTGAGCGGGACGGAACCTTGTACGAAGATGGGGCAGGCTCTGCCCATACACGCAAACAACGGGCGCGGGTCGGGCGACGATGGGGGGTTTTAGGCGTGGTAATCTTTTTTATGTCGCTGTTGTGGTTTGTCGGGATGGTGGCGGCAGGGGTGTATGCCAGCCAAACTTATGCCGAGGAATTGAAAACGGCCTATCCCGAAATTACCTTGTTTGATGATACTGCGATTGATGCTGAATCACTGAATCCCGATGATGTACAACTCGCTGAAAATGGCTTGATTGCTTACGTGGTGTTGTTTGGGATGTCAATCTTATGTTTATTCATGGGCTTAACATTTATTATTGTTGGCTATTTACATCATGCGGCCTATGATGTGTCAGTCGCCCCATTGCCTGCTTAGGGTGAAAACGTTACAATGTGATCATGGATCGAAATATTCTTATTGTTGATAGCGACATCGGATTTACCATCAAACTCAAGCGAGCGCTTGAAGAAGGTGCATTTACTGTGCGAACCGTCACACGGTTCTCTGCGGTTGTGGATGCACTGTCGGATGCCACCTATGATTTGTTGATTGTAGACACGGATTTAGAGTTTGATACCCTTGAAAAAATTATTGGTGTTGTTCGGTCAACCGCCCCAACTTTGCCAGTCATTATTACCAGTCGCTATTATGAAGATGAGAGCCAAAAAGATGCGCATCAAGCGCAGGCGTTTATTCGTAAACCCTACCTAGCACGGCAAATTATTCCTGTTTTGCACCAAGTCATTGCCGATGGTTATTCCCCTTACACAGCTCATACACGGGTTCATGTGGCGCAATTGGTTGAAGATGAAGAACGGCGTACCCTTATCGATCCGATGATCGAAGCCAGCCGCACCACGCCAATTATCCATGAGCCCCCACCATCATCCGATGATTCGACTATTTCAGAAGTGATCCAGAATGCCCTTGATCCCAGCACTAGCCAAGCGATTTATGCAACGGTAGATACCCCTATGCCTAGCGATGCCCCACCACCACCCGCGCATTTGCCCGAAAGTGAAACCGATCCGGCAATAGATCAATCACCACTTGATGACCTTGATTATGAAGATATGACTGCCGCGACGCTTTCTAAAACGCTTGGTACAGATTCATTAGATGCGTTGCTTGGTGAAATTCGGAACTACGCTAAAGGGAATCTTAACACCACCAGTAGCTTATTTGCTGCCTTTGATGAGCCGGAAGACCGTGTCTACCCGCCACCATACGACGAGGAAACACGGGGCAACGTCACGATCCCCCAACCGCAGCGCATTCCGGATGGTGAATGGATTGCACAATTCACAGAAGAAATTATTCAAGAAGCTAGTGGCGACATTGTGGTGAATGATGAGGGGATGGTCACCAATACCCAAGATGTTCCTATTGTCCAAGCCTCTGTTGAAGACATTACCCGCGAAATGATAGCGCTAGAGGATGATGCTGAAGACGAAACCCCTGAGGCAGAAGATGCTTTGTCCCCCCTGCCAGCCCCCATATTAGCCCATTATGCGGTGCAATTAACGCAATTTGCGACCCAAGCCTCACGCGGGGCGTTGATCTCGCGTGGGATGGAAGAAATCGCACATGGTGGCGATTTAGACCCTGATGTATGGACGGCTGTTTTGGAATTAATTGCGGGAGATTATGAGGCAAAGACGCGTGTTTTATATCGGCGGTTGAGCATTGGCGATGTGTTGATCTATAGCATCCATAGCTTAGATGAGTTGACCTTAACCCTTATATTTGATGCTGAAACCCAACTCAAAGAGATCCGTAAACGAGCGAATGCTTTAGTGGATAGCTTAAAATCGCTACCAGATGTTTCCCCCATCATGGACGCTACCCCAGAACCAGTAGAAGACCCCGATCCATTACCAATATTAGATTCATCAGTAGAGGCTATAGAACCGCCAGCGACATTACCCGAATCGTCCATAGAACCATTTGATGAACGGCGTGAAGGGACTCATCAAGTTACACCACAAGATGACACGCCCGCCGAACAGGTTGAACAAGAAGCACCTGCCCCACCACAACCCAAAGAGCGCACCCCAGATACCTATTTGGATTATGTGTGTATCTGGTTAGTGGAACATACCCAAAATGCCATTCATACCGATGCGGCAAAACAACTTATTTCCCAATGGATTCAGGATATTGCAACGGAACAAGATTGGGATGTTGACCGTATCCATATCGAGGGAATGCAAGTGCGGGTCGAGTTACAGGTTCCAAAAGCGGCATTGCCACATGAAATCGCAGAAACCCTAATGCAAGGCACTGCCGAGCGTGCGTATGCTGCTGACCCTGCCGGGCAAGGGGGCATGATTTGGAGTAATGGTTACCTCATCCGCACCCCTGCGGATAGTTTGACAGTTGCTGAAGTCAAGAGTTTTATTACCTTCTACCACACCCAACCGATCCAATGAGTGAAACTGAACAATACGTTCATATATTGCGGCGTGGTGGGCAGCTAGGCATCATTGGCGTGATGCTATTCTTTTTGGGAACACTTTTAGGGAGTGGTATATTTGTCGGTACACCCAATGTTTTAATTGGCTATTCTGATCTGCCAACAGATGCAGAATTAACTGAGCAATTGGCCGATATTTCGGTTCAACTCAAATTTTCAAGTTTCTTTTCACATGTTGTGGTTCCCTTGATGTATCTTGTCACATTTATAGCGCTCCATGACTGGATGAAGGCGAGTAAATGGTGGAGCGCTGGTTGGGTGTTTTATGCGCATCTCTTGGCAGTAGGGTTATTTTTGGTGCAAGCAGCCCTACGAGTCAGTTACACAACATTTATTTTTTCTGATACTTTAATTCAATTACCTGATTTGGATTTGGTGCGTTTAGGGGCACTCATGGTCGTTGCTTTTAATGATATGACCTATGTGACCTTATGCGCCGCGCAGACGATTGTGGGGAGCTTTTTGTGGCGTCAGGGGCGGCGTTTTGATGGATTGAGTATGATATTTAACAGCGTTTGGACGATAGGGGTGGTGTTGGCAGGGCCATTTGAAACACTGACGCCGTTTAATGTCTATGCCTATGGTGCACCAATTGCCAGTATATTCATTATTTCGGCAGCACTATTGCGCCATGCGGATCATGTTGCCGAAACGGTCATTAAATTTGGGCACACCCCCACCCAACCAACTGCCTAATTTGTGTTATAATTTTGCACAAATGTTCATATACAATCACAACTAAAGGTATTTCTCACCTATGGCGCGTTCAACCTTTATTCTGATCGACGGTCATGCCGTTGCTTATCGATCCTTTTTTGCTTTGCCAGCTAGTAAATTTATAACGACGGACGGTCAACCCACCAATGCGGTGTATGGTTTTACCAGTATTTTATTTAACATCATGGATGAAAACCCCAATTACTTTGCGGTGACGTTTGATCGGGGCTTAAGTGGGCGTGAGACTTTATACCCAGACTACAAAGGCACACGGGAGAAAATGCCAGATGAACTGGCGAGCCAAATGGAACTTATTGAGCGCTTGGTCAAAGCGCTGAATATTCCCCTATATACACTGGATGGCTATGAAGCCGATGATGTGATCGGCACCTTGGTGAAACAAGCGGAAGCGAAAAAGTGTAATGTTCGGATTGTGACAGGGGATCGTGATTTACTCCAACTGCTTAGCACCCATACAACTGTGCAATTACCTGACCGCAAGAGAAGGGGCGGCAAAGATAAGATATGGACAGTTAAAGATTTTACCGAAAAGTATAAAGACTTAATGCCAACCCAATTAATTGATATTAAAGCACTTCAGGGTGATAGCTCCGATAATATCCCTGGGGTGATGGGTGTCGGTGAAAAAGGCGCCATTAGCCTTTTGGTGGATTATGGCAGCATCAATAACTTATTTGATCATGTCGAAGATTTACCCAAGAAATTTAATCGTTACCAATCTAAACTGGCTAGTGGCCGCGACAGTGCATTTTTGAGTTATGAGTTGGCGCGCATCAAACAAGATTTGCCTATTGAACTGGATCTCGAAAAAAGTGTAACCCATGACTTTGATCCGCAATTGGTGGTGGATCTGTTTGATGAATTGCAATTTGGAGACTCGCAACGTAATCGGTTAGAAAACATCGTCAAGCTCTATGCCCCAGAACGTGCCATGATGGTGTTTGTGAAAAAACAAGCTTTTGTGCCTAATTATACGATTGTTGATAGTCAAAGAGCGCTAGACTGGCTAGCTCAAAAATTGAATACGGCTGAGGTAATCACCTTTGATACCGAGACAACGAGCCTAGACAAAATGCAGGCGGAACTCGTTGGGATTGCCTTAACGGTTGATGGTTATGAAGGATATTATATCCCGGTAGGGCATCGTGCTGAAGCACCGAATGAGAATGGGCAGCTTTCACTATTTGCTGATGAGGCACCGCCCCCCCCGCAATTAGATTTGCAAACGGTTTTAGAAGCCTTGCGCCCTGCCTTACAAAACCCCATGATTGGCAAAGTTGCCCATAACATGAGTTATGACTGGGTGGTGATGTATCAACATGGTATTGAGGTCACACCCATTGTTGATGACACTATGCTGATGGAGTGGATGATTAACCCCATCAACCGGGTGGGGTTAAAAGATATGGCACGCATCCGGCTTGATATCAGAATGAAAGAATATGATGAGGTGGTGGGGACGGGAAAAAATAAAACCACGATTGACTTGGTTCCTATCAACGAGGTTGCTAAATATGCGGCGGCTGATGCGGTAGTTACCCATCAATTATGGGGCAAGTTACAAGAGGCGTTAACCGATAAGCCACACGAGTTATATAAATCCATCGAACTCCCCTTAATTCCTGTCTTATGCCATATGGAAATGGCAGGTGTCAAGATTGACACGGACTATTTAGGCGTACTCGCTGAGGATCTGACTGCTCAACAAAATGAACTAGAGGCCACAATTCATCAGATCGCAGGTACAGAATTTAATATCAATAGCTATCAGCAACTCAATGAGATTTTATTTGAGCGATTACACCTGCCCACTGAAGGGCTAAAAAAGACTAAATCGGGTGGATTTAGCTTACGGGCAGATGTGATCGATGATCTTGCAGACCGACTTGACCATCCCATCCTTAAGCCGATTATCGAATATCGGGCATTAGGAAAGCTGCTCGGAACGTATATCGAGGCATTGCCTAAATTAGTGAACCCTACCACAGGGCGGGTGCATACCTCCTTTAACCAAAGCGGAACGGTCACGGGGCGGTTGTCCTCTAGTGAGCCGAATTTACAAAATATCCCGATCCGCACTGAAAACGGGCGTAAGGTACGCCGGGCATTTATTGCTGAAGAAGGGAATGTCTTGCTCAGTGTGGACTATTCCCAAATTGAATTACGAATTTTGGCACACTATAGTGAAGATCCTGGGTTACGGTCAGCTTTTTTGAATGGTGAAGATATTCACCGCGCCACGGCTGCCAAAGTACATGGGATTGCGCCTGAAAAAGTGACCTATAATCAACGACGGTTTGCTAAGGCAGTGAACTTTGGGTTGATGTATGGCATGGGGGCGTTTCGGTTAGCACGGGATAGTGACCTAACACTAGCCGAAGCGGAGCATTTTATCACCAGCTATTTTGAAAACTTCCCCGGTGTAAAAACCTATTTCACCAGTGTAGAAGCCTTTGCCCAAGAGCATGGGTATGTGCAAACCTTAATGGGGCGGCGGCGTTACTTCCCTGAATTAACGATTGAAAGCGGTTACCAAAATCAACAACGCGCCCGCCGCGAAGCGATTAATATGCCGATCCAAGGTACAGCCGCCGATATTCTCAAAAAAGCGATGATCGACTTGCATGACGTGCTGCAAAAGAAGCACCCCCTCACGCGCTTAACGCTCCAAGTGCATGACGAATTGGTGCTAGAAGTGCCTGAATCCGAAATTGATGCGGTCAAGGCGCTGGTGATCGAAACCATGGAACGCGCTGGCAACATGCTGGATGTGCCGATTGTTGCGGATGCCGAAGTTGGTAAAAATTGGGAGTCGATGGCGTAAGGACAGTTTATGGATTCGGGGCGCACGAACTGTGTGCGCCCCTGTTGCAAACTAACAGTCATCGATCTGGATTGTCAATTCTGTCATGAGCCAATAGGCATATCCATAACGGCTTAAGCTTTCTGTTAAGATGTGAAGTTCCCCTGTAACGGTTCCTGCTGCTTTCGCTTGAAATGTGAATGGAACACCATTTTCAACATAATCCAATAATGCGCTATTGTGTCGAATCATCGGTTCCCCATGTGGGATGTGTAGCGAAATTTCGCCATTTTTATTAGGCGCATCATGCAAAATTAGATTGAAATAATGATACATATCGCGGGCAGTGGGGCTAAAAATGAATGAGTCCCCAACACATAATACTTTTCCGAATTGCGTTGGCTCAGGAATGGGAACAGCAGTGCGAAATACTGGGTTTGGGGTTGGGGTTTGTGTCGGGGCAGGGTTGGGTTGCGGGTGGCATCCCCAACAAAACACAATGGCTAGAATCATGAGATAGATAGATTTCATAAAGAACCTTAAAAGCCTTGCTGGTGTGCATTTCTCAAGATCATAGCATGGTATAATCTGCCGTTTGTTGAGTAGCGAATTTTCGGAAAGCGGGTTATGGAAAATTTCATCGGCGAATTTGCGGCCTTGGGTACTGCACTTTGTTGGAGCATGAATTCCATCTTTTTTACCCAAGCGGGACGTATGGTCGGTTCGCCGATTGTCAATCGTACCCGTTTACTAATCGCCTTGTTGATCATTATGGTTGTGCATACGGTGGCATTGGGCTCGCCATTACCATTTGATGCAGAAGGCTGGCGTTGGGGGTGGTTAGCGCTTTCAGGCGTGATTGGGTTCATCATCGGGGATGCGTTGTTGTTTCAAGCCTTTGTGATGATTGGCCCTCGCTTGTCCATGTTATTGATGGACTTGGCTCCTGTGATGAGCACCCTCTTGGGTTGGGTCATCTTAGATGAAATTTTAGCATTTGGGGAATTGTTTGGCATTGCCTTAGCAGTCGGTGGGGTGGTGTGGGTGATCACCGACCGCAAAGGGAATACCACCGCCATTAATCCCAAAGCGCTAGACAGCAACCCGCGTTATTATCTGATCGGGGTCTTGTTTGGTTTTGGGGGCGCAGTGGGGCAAGCCACAGGGCTCATTGCTTCTAAGCTGGGCGTTGAGGGAGATTTTAACGCGCTTTCTGGCAATACAATTCGCTTATTGGTCTCTACGGCAGGCATTTGGCTTATTGCGGCGCTCAATCGCGATATTCATACCAACTTTGTGAAATTACGCGAGCAGCCTAAAGCCCTGCAAGGGATCACGCTAGGGGCGTTTTTTGGTCCGTTCTTGGGGGTGTCGCTCTCATTGTTAGCGGTGCAACATACCGATGTTGGGATCGCGAGTACGTTAATGGGCTTAACCCCGATTATTTTGATCCCAATTGGGGTGATCTTTTTCAAAGAAACTGTGGGCATCCGTGCTATTTTAGGGACATTATTAGCCGTTTTGGGGACTGCTTTGATCTTTTTGAGTTAAGTGATCCGCTAATCTCAAATTTCATATGGCGACCTATGACGATGATGATAGACTATATTGGATAACTTGAATTTGGATGAGGTACCAAAATATTTATTGGTTTATGCAAACCCCACCCCAACCCCTGCTTCGCTTCACGCAAGGTGTCCCCGAATTCGGAGAGGGGCTAAAACTCGATATTAACGAGGGAATCTGCCTCCCCTGAAATCGGGGGAGGTGGCGGCAACGCCGTCGGAGGGGGTATGTTTTAGAGAACTCATTATTTGGGGCTTTACTGTTATCCTGAACTCAGGTTAGATAAGAATTAACACACCGAGACAACCAACAAGGAAAAACCATGCTGGATGTGAAGTTTATTCGTGAAAATGTAGACCTCGTGAAAGAAAATTGCAAAAAGCGGGGGTATGATGTTGATATTGATGAAATTGTAGAATTAGATGCGCAACGCCGTAGTCTGATCGGGTCTTTAGACCCGATTCGGTCAGAGCGTAAAAAGTTAGCCAAGCAATGGCACAACGCCACCGAGGAACAAAAAGCCCGTTCAATTGAACTCGGCAAAGAGGAAGATGAGATTACCGAAAAGCTGCGCGAGGTTGAGGCATCACTTGACGAAAAACTGCCGTGGGTGCCCAATATGTTAGATGAACGGGTTCCATTGGGGGATGAAGACAATACGGTTGTGCTTAAAACAGTTGGTGATAAACCCAATTTTGAGTTTGCGCCGCGCCCTCATGAAGAATTAGGGATGATGTGTAATATCCTTGATATTGAACGGGGGGTTAAAGCCGCTAAAAGCCGTTTTTATCTGCTCAAAAATGAAGCCGTGCGGATGCGCTTGGCACTGACCCAAATGTTTATTGATCGTGTTGAGGGGCAAGGGTTTGAACTGATTACACCGCCATTTTTGACGAAAGATGAAACCTTGTTTGCATCGGGCTATTATCCGTTTGCAACTAAAGATAACTTTAAGGTTGAAGATGACAATCTCTCGCTGATCGGTACGAGTGAACAAAACCTGATCGGAATGCACATGGATGAGGTATTAGATCGCTTGCCCTTGCTCTATTTAGGGGATTCGATGTGTTTCCGTACCGAAGTTGGCAGCGCGGGCAAAGATACCTCTGGGATTATCCGCACGCATCAGTTTTACAAAATGGAGCAAATCGTCTATTGCCGCCCTGAAGATTCCGAAGAATGGCATCTCAAATGCCAAGAAAACGCGGAATGGTTGGTTAGCACATTAGGGATTCCGTATCAAACCGTGTTGCTTGCTGCGTTTGACCTCGCTGCGCCGGGGCACATTAAATATGATATTGAGGCATGGTTCCCCAGCCAAGGTCGCTATCGGGAATTAACCTCGAATACAAATTTGACTGATTATCAAACCCGACGCGGCAAAATTCGCTTTAAGATTGATAAAGAGCGGGGCTATCCGCATACGATTTCAGCAACAGGGTTCACCGATCGCTTGATTTTAGCGATTTGGGAAAATTACCAACAAGCTGATGGGAGCATTAAAGTACCAGAGGCCTTGGTGCCATACATGGGTGGTAAAGAGGTTATTGCAGCGAAGGGGTAAACTTTTCCAATAGATGTTCTAATTCTGTAACATGTTGCTTCCGCATACCTTTAATCTAATCACTGTTTGCGGCTAGTCAAAAAGGCTAGCCGTATAATCTGGTAACCTATTCAATAAACTGAGCCCCGAAATGAAAACACTAGCATTATTGTCACTTGTACTAATGTTGGTTGTGCCGCTACGCCCTCAAACAGCGATGGCACAAGACGAAATGACCTGTGAGGAATATCTTGAGATGTACTTTCAGGATATGGACGACATAGCAGCCTTAATCAACGCGGCGGTTCCCGAAAATGTATCCCAAACATACCTTGCATTAGGCGACTATCGCGAAGAGTATATCTACCTCTTTGGGAACATTCCTGATTGCGCGCTTGGATTGCACCAAACAGCATTGCAGCTTATTTCCCTGAATATGGATGTTTTAACAGTCGCTTTAGTGCTTGTCTCCAGTCCAAACATTCAATCTGAAATAGACCTTGAACGAATTGCGGAGGAGATCACAAAGCTTGGGACACAAGCCAATGAACAAGTTCTTGAAATAGAGGATGATGCTTTGGATTCGTTATTCAATTAAAAACTGAATCCCGATAGTCCACTGGCTGAAAAATGAAAAACCCTCTGCCTGAAGAAATTTGCGCGGTATGATGCCAAAAACGGTAAAACCGTATACACTGATATAAACACGATGGTTAGAGCGTCATTGTGCCATTTATCCCCGCCATATGCAGATTTTCAATCAAATTTAATGCTCTGTTCATCAAAATCTGCTATAACCCTTACATCATGTCTTGAGGAGTAGAATACAATGCAAACACGTTTTATCTCAAAAGCGATCATGCTGACGCTGATCGTCATCACAGCAATAGCCCCCTTGGGAACCGTTTTAGCGAGCCCCACCCATCCAACCCCTGAAGCGTTCCCCGCACAGGGTGGTGATGAGCCTGTGACCTCGTACTTTACCAGCGCGACGAATGTTTCCACCCTAGACCCTGCACGGGGTGAAGATAGCCTGTCTATTAACTGGATCGAAAATCTATTTTTGGGGTTAACGAATAACGATCCCTTAAATAACTTCAACATTCAGCCTGAACTTGCCACCGCATGGACGACCACTGACGGTCAAACATGGGAATTTGATATTCGTACCGATGTGCCGTGGGTACGCTATAACCCGGCCAATGGTGAAACCGAAATTTTACGAAATATCGTGGCTGGTGACATCGAATGGTCAATCAAACGTGCCTGTGACCCTCGTTTGGGGAGCCGTTATAGCTCCATTATTGCGGGGATTATCCAAGGCTGTAATCGGGTGAATAGCACCGACCCCGCGTCAGTAACCGATGACTTGGTATTTGGTGATACTGTTGAAGTGACTGCACCAAGCGATGACAAATTGATTATTAACTTGCAATACCCGGCACCCTTTTTCTTTTCCATGACCAGTATCTGGACGCTCCGCCCTGTGCATCGTGAAACGGTTGAAGCGCTTGGCGATAACTGGACAGACCCCGGTGTGATTGTGACCAGTGGCGCGTATATGGTTGAAGAAATTATCCCCGATGTGCGCCGTGTTGCAGTCCGCAACCCGCATATCCCCGCTGACCTTGTTGGCCCTGGTAATGTTGAACGTATTGAGATCAATAATGTTCGTGATGGAAACACGACCTACAGCCTCTATTTAAATGATCAAGTTGATATTACAGGTATCCCTGCTGCTGAATTAGAAAGTGTGCGCAATGATCCTGAATTGTCTCAACAAATTGTGCCAAGTTTTGATAGTAATGTTTCCTATCTGGCGTTTGATCACTCCAAACCCCCATTTGATGATGTGCATTTCCGTCGTGCAGTGGCGGCTGTGATCGACCGTGAAGCCTATATCCAACAGATCGCGTTAGGGCAAGGTGAACCGATGTATCACTTTACCCCCCCCGGAATGTTTGGTGCGCCGCCATCATTGAATGATCCAGGCATTAGCTTTAATACCGAATATGCGTTAGAACAGCTAGCCCTAAGTCCCTATCCAAACTGTGAAGGCTTACCGCCGATTAGTGTTGCCACGGGGCAAGGTGGCGCGGATACAATGGAATTCTTGAAAGCTGCGATGGAAGAACATCTTGGCTGTGACCCCAACGGTTTCACGGTGGAAGAACTTGAGTTCTCTGTCTTGCTCGAAATCACCGCCTTTGATCAACCCGTACAAAACCGCCCCAATATGTGGTCAATTGCATGGGGGCCTGACTATCCTGATGCGAACAACTGGGTAGGTGACGTGATCTCCTGCTTTAAAGACAATAACTTCTTGCGTCCTTGTTCTGAAGTGGACGACTTGATCGAAGCCGCCGCCCGCGAACTTGACCCCGAACGCCGCAACCAACTTTACTTTGAAGTGGAAGCCTTGCTCTTTGGGCGGATGGTGGATGGGGAAGTCGTGGTGGATGGCGAAATGCCGTTTATCCCCTTGTCACTCTCTAGCGGATTCTCATTGGTCAAGCCTTGGTATGAAGGGCCGTTTGATACGGATGGCATCATCGGTGGTAGCCACTGGGATTGGCGTACCGTAGACCCTGAAGCCCAACAATCCGCACGCGGGTAGAATTTTCCACGCCTCACCCCCACCCCTTTTCAACTTTTGAAGAGGGGTTTTTTATTCCCGTTCTTGCGCCACCCACCGCAACACAGGACGGATTGCCACAATCCATCCAAGGGCTAACCCAGTTGCTAACAACATATCTTCTACAGATAAAACGGTAAGCGCAAAAAAATCGCGTAGGCTAGGCGTAAAAAGAATCAAGATATAGGCCAGTATACTACCGACAACGAGTATCGGTACGCGCCAATCGGGTTTTAGCGGGTCAAATACTGCCCACCAGTGGGTTGGGGGTTCGATCCAAAAGATGGTCAAAATGCCGCATAAGGCAGTCGTAAATAAAAGCATCGTGCGGGCAGTTTCGACATCAGTCGTATCGTGATAGTAGCCATAGACCCCAACCCCGATCACAAAAATGCTGAATCCAACGGGAACGATAAAGCGTCCCACATCGCGGAGTAGGTGCGGGGTGGGTGTGCCTGCGGCGACCCATGCCGCCAATAACATCGGGGGCAAGCCAGCGATCACAAAGGAATTGAGCGCCTCATGACGCGGCAAAAACGGAAACGCCCACCCCATCAAGCTCGTCGCAATAATCAACAAGAGGGTATAGGTGGTACGCATCAGCAATAAGCGCATGGTGTTGTGCATACTATTCAAGATGCGTTGCCCTTCGGCAAAGAGGCTGGGTAACAGATCAAACGCATCATTCAACAAGACCACATCCGCCGCGTTTTGGGTAGCAGGGCTCCCGCTTTGCATGGCGATGCCTAAATGCGCTTCCTTGAGCGACATCACATCATTGACGCCATCGCCTAACATCGCCACATATGCCCCTTGATTCATCAGGCTTTGCACGATCCGTTCTTTTTGTTGGGGGGTGATGCGTCCAAAGATGCTGGTTTGTTGAACCTGTTTGTCAAATTCGGCATCATTTAGGGTATCTAGATCGGCACCTGTGGCGAGATGTTGCGCATCAAAGCCCAAGCGACGGGCGAGGGCGGCGACCGTCTGCGGATTGTCACCCGAAATAACTTTCAACTGGATGCCAACATCCTGAAAATCGGCTAACACTTGTTGGGCATCAGGGCGTAGTTGATCGCCTAATGCGATTAAGCCTAAGGCTTGGAGCTTTTGGGGCAAGCGGGGTTCATCCTGTTGGGTGAGGGGCTGGGCATCAGCCTTGGCAAAGACCAATACCCGTAGGCCATCATCAAGCCAGCCTGCAAAATCGGGTAAATCTGATGATGATAAATTCGGGGTGATTGCTTCTGGTGCGCCAAGGACATAACACGCATCGGCAAAGCACAATCCACTCCAGCGCCGTTGGGATGAAAATGGTATTTCTGCTTGAATCGGCTCTTTTGCACCTGATGGATTTAAATCGCTTAAGATAGCGAGGCTGGTACGGTTGGGGTCGCTCTGATGGTAGACAAAGTTGCCTAACGTCGTTTTGACCTCGGATTCGGAAAATCCTGCCACAGGTTGTACCTGCTGTAAGTGCATCTGATTGGTGGTCAGTGTGCCGGTTTTGTCCACACATAACACATTGACATTACTCATGGACTCAATCGCGTTCATGCGTTGGATCAGTGCGCCGCGCCCTGCCATACGCACCGCGCCCAACGCATAGGAGAGCGTGAATAAGACGATCAAGCCTTGCGGGATCATCCCAACCACAACCGCCATCATTTGCACCCGTTCCGCCAAGGATTGCCCATCACTGATGGCTTGTTGGTACAGAATCGCACCGAGAATCACCGTCACCACCGACGCGATTTGGATAATCCGATTGACATCTTTTTGAAGCGGGGTTTGGGTTTGTTTAAAACGCCGCGCTTTGAGCGTCAATTGGTTGGCAAAACTGTTGTCACCCACTGCGGTAATTTCGACATAAGCAATACCACTCAGGCACACACTGCCCGACATCACTGCCTCCTGATCGGTTTTGCTGATGGCGTCCGCTTCGCCTGTGAGCAGGGATTCATCCAATTCCAGTTCGCCTTGTAAGATCGTGCCATCGGCTGCGATCTGATCCCCAGCACGGATCAGCATGACATCACCTAAAACCAAGTCTTGCGGTGGGATGTTTTGTTCGCTGCCGTCACGGATAACGGTAATTTGTGGACGGTTGAGCAGGGTGATCCGATCAAGTTTGTATTTGGCGCGGGACTCTTGCACAAGCCCAACGGTAATATTGATCAAGACGAGTCCAACAGTGGTTAGGGCATCTTCGGGTAAGCCGAGTGCGACGAGTGCCAGCCCGATAGTAATCAAGGCAATATTCACAAAGGTGAAAATATTTTGCCAAAGAATTTGCCAATAGGGGCGGCTGGTTGAAATGGTTACGGTGTTGCCATCTCCCGCAGCATGGCGGGCGCGGACGGTTTCGTGGGTTAATCCTGTAGGTGTCATGCCCTATAATTTAAACGAGCAACGCACAACAGACAAGAGGATACCATTATGACAGACGCAGCCACCTACCACAGCTTAGATTTTGATCATCACGATCCGGCAACGCAATTAGCACGCTCTCGGCAGTTTCGGGCAGATATGCAAAAGCGGCGTACCGTCCGCGACTTTTCACGTGAGCCTGTTCCCTTTGAGTTAATTGAAAATGCGATTGCAACCGCCGCTAGCGCACCCTCAGGTGCGAACCAACAGCCGTGGACATTTGTGGTGGTGCAAAGCACCGAGCTAAAGCATAAAATCCGTGTCGCGGCAGAAGCGGAAGAAAAAGAAAGTTACGAACGCCGTATGAGCGAAGAATGGCTTGAGGCGTTGGCGCATCTGGGAACAGATTGGCACAAACCCCATATTGAGGATGCTCCGTATCTGATCATTGTTTTTGAGCAACCCTATAGCTTGGATGACAATGGCAATAAGGTCAAACATTATTATTCGAAGGAATCGGTTGGGATCGCAGTCGGGATGTTGTTGGCGAGTTTGCATTTAGCTGGCTTGGCGACTTTAACCCATACCCCTAGCCCGATGCGCTTTTTACAAGAAATTTTGGAGCGTCCCAGCTATGAACGCCCGTATGTGTTGATCCCGGTGGGGTATCCTGCGGAAGATGCACAAGTGCCTGTCATCACTAAAAAGCCATTGGATGAAGTAATGATAGTTAAATAAAGCACTAAATTTCTTCGGTAAAGTGAAAATTGCTATATAATAGGCTCACAAGGAAAAGGGAGCGTTAATCATGGCAAAAACTAAGCTGGAATTACCACCAAGAACATCAACCGATGTCATTAATCTTTCTGATACGGTTGAATTTCAATGGTTATTTGATGGTGCTGCTTTTATGATTATGCTAAAAGGGAATACACGGGAAGATATTGATGTCTATATTGATGCCAATATTGAGGTTATTCAATCATGGCCAGACAATACTAAGTTTTTCTCATTCCAAAATATATCTTATAACAATGTCGGGATGACGCCATACTTCAAAAAGCGCTTAGATGAAGCTGCTGATACGATGTTGGAAAAGAAGTTGGTGGGTCATTCAATGGTGCTTATCAGTGACACATTATTAGGTCGATCGCTCAAAATAGTTGTAGGCTGGTTTTCAAGAAAAGCACCTGTTCAGCAACACTGGTTCACAGATTATGATCAAGCATTGGAAACATTGACCAATTTAGTTAATGAAGATTAGCGGTGATCTAGATTTCTGATTGTAAGGTGTTTTATTTTTGTGTCCCGAACACAACAACGCCTACACAAAATCAGCAGCTTATTGGAGCAAAATTGATATCTAAACAGACACCCCGCATTTCGTAGGGTGTCTTATTTTGGTGTATTCTCAGACAAAATATTATGGAGATACATATCATGATACTGTTTCTGAGAAAACTGGATTCAACAAGCCGAAATGTGTTATTGATTTTAGGGTTCGTGGCACTCTTCACCAGCATTAGTTCCTCATTGGTGGGGTCAATCGCATCTAGTGATTGGTGGGAAGGATGGCTTCAAAATTTTTCAACCGAAGTTATGGGTGCGATTATGACGTTCATCTTGTTTGAACAAATTGTAGGCAAGGGGCAAGAAGAAAAATCCGAAAAAGGGCGCCTGATGCGCCAAATGAGGAGCCAAGTCAATGTTGAAGTGATCCGCGCTGTAGAGGAATTACGAGCCAATGGTTGGTTGCAGAATAAAGAATTGAGCCACATCGATCTCAATAAAGCCAATTTAGAAGGGGTCAATTTTAGTTCTGTGAATTTGGAAGGGGCAAATTTACGCGGCGCAAATCTGAAAAATGCTAATTTACAGAATGCCTATCTTGGTGCTGCGGATCTACAAAATGCCAATTTAGAAGCCGCTAATTTGCAAGGCGCTGATTTGTATAATGCCAATCTGCGAGGGGCGAGGTTTAAAAATGCTAAATTAGCAGGTGTATATTTATGGGACACAAATCTAACAGATGTCGATCTCAGTGGGCTTGATCTGCAAGGGTCAAATATGACATTTACCAATCTACAGGGGACTAATTTAACGGGAGCGAATTTAGATAATGTTAATTTGCGTGGTGCAAAATTGAATCAACAAACGATATTACCAGATGGATCTTATTGGACACCTGATGTAAACCTAAAACAATTTGGGGTGGTTTTTAAGCTTCCATCAGATAACTAGATTATCCAGTTTTTTTATACGTCTAGTGGGTTAGTTAGTGAGCAACGCCCACACAAAATCAGCGGCTTGTTGCAGCGTTTGCGGATCAATATTCGCAGGGATATCCTGTGTCGTATGGCGATAGGGAATCGCACCACTATAGCGATCCACTGCTGCGATGCGAACACCGCGCAAGCCGTAACGGTTCAAAATAGCGACTTCATCCAAGCCCGTTAAACGCCGCCCCATAATGCCCATGTGGGGATGTTGTTGGGCGGTTCGGGTTGCCCATTGATGAGCGCTGGGGGCAGGGTAATAGCTCAAGGCTGTGCTGATGACATGTTCCGCACCCCAACACACATCGCCTGCCCCAACACTATTCACGACAATAAATCGTGCATCGTTGACCTCATCCTGATGATGTTTTAAAAACGCCTCTAAACCTGCGCCACCGACTTCTTCTGCGCCTGTGAACAAAAACCATACATCGGTGTCAGGTAATGGCGATTGTTGTAAGCGGGTGGCGACTTCAAGCGCAACGGCGACCCCAGAGGCATTATCATTTGCGCCATAACTGACTTGCCCAAACTCATCGAGTGCGATCAACAAGCTACTGGTCATCATATAGCTCGCAAGCAGTGTGCGCGCCCGCCCTGACCATTCCCGATCCCCGGCAAAAACAGTTAACAACAATCCGCCAAGGGTGGCCGCCCCTAATGATCCAAAAAATAACGGGATGGTGTCGCGCAGTAGGGCACTTTGTGACTGGCGCGTAAAGTTGGTGTCAAGATGCGCAACAATTACGATTTTTTGTGTTGCTTGTTCCTGTTGGGCGGGGACTTTGACCAGTGTATTCAGGGATTCTGCATCACTGAGCGCGGGTTCCCAGAGTGGCGGGTGTCCGGTAGTGATGCGCCGATGATGCCACAGTAAGCCTAAATGGATGCCAGCGGCAACCCAGCGTAACCAGCCCTTGGCATTACCCGATGCGCCAATGGTCGCAGCACTGAGGACATACTGCGGCATGAGGCGTTTGGAATGGCGCTCAATAGCGCGGAACCGTTGCCGTTGGGGGGGGTGTTGCCCTAAATAGTGTTCAATGTAATACGCCAAAGATTGCTCCACAAAGGTGGTGGGCATCCGTGGCGCAATTTGGGTGCTGATGATGCGTACATGTTCCGCAAGGCGTTCAGCAGAAAAGGTCATGGCTTAGGCTTCTGAATCGGGTGTAACGGATGGTTCATCTGATTCAGTTGGTGCGTCAGGATTTTCGCCATCAACAACAGATTCGATCATCATATCCTCGTCATCTTCATCTGCTTGAGGGTCAGCCTTGAGTACCGCAATCGACACCACGCTGTCGTCATCATCAATGTTCATGACCTTGACGCCACTCGCCACACGGCTATATTGGCTAATGTGTTCAATCGGTGTGCGCAGCGTAATGCCATTCACCGTCATGGCGGTGACATCTTCATCGCCTTGTACGACTCGTGCGCCAATAATGGGACCTGTTTTTTGCCAGTTGTCGCCCATCGCTTTGACCCCTTGCCCATAGCGGCCTTGGGTGCGGAAGTCTGAGATCGGTGTGCGTTTGCCGTAGCCTTTTTCGGTGATGATCAAAATATCATCCGGGGTGTTGGCTTCGATGGCGTCCATCGCTGTGACGACATCACCCTCACCAAGGCGAATGGCATTTACACCACCTGCCTGCCGCCCCATCACGCGGACTTCGGTTTCTGGAAAGCGGATGGCTTGACCGTTACGGGTAATGAGCAGCATTTCGTGGTCGCCACTGGTGTGCCGCACCCAACCGAGTTCATCGTCACCGTCAAGGCTCATGGCAATGATGCCAGAAGGGCGCACAGCCGCAAAATCTTGGAACTGAACGCGCTTAATCCGTCCGTTTTGGGTGCAGAGGGTGAAATAGCCATCTGTATCAAAATCTGGAATAACTAACGCTGCCGTGACGTATTCCGTTGGTTGCAACATCATCAAGGAATGGATTGGGGAACCGCGCCCCGTGCGATCATATTGGGGCAATTGGTAGGTCATCAAATTATAGACCCGCCCACGATTGGTGAAGAATAAGATATTATCAAGCGTCCCTGCGGAAAATATCTGATCAATGACATCTTCGTCTTTCATACCCATGCCCATCACACCACGCCCGCCGCGTTTTTGTGATCGGTAGATGCTCACCGGTGTTCGTTTGATGTAACCGCGCTGGGTAACGCTGATCAACACTTGTTCGTCTTTGATCAAGTCGGTTTCATCAAAGTCAGGGTCAAGGTCAGGGGCAAATTGGGTACGCCGTTCGTCACCATATTTTTCGGCTAATTCGTTCAGGTCATCTTTGACCAAGCCAAGAATTTTGGCGGGTGATTGCAACAAGTCTTCTAAATATTCAATATAAGATTTGACCTGCTTATATTCATCTTCGATACGTTGCCGTTCCAAAGCCGCCAAGCGCCGCAATTGCATATCAAGGATCGCTTGGGCTTGTTCCATCGTCAGGGTAAAGCGGGTGGTGAGTTGCGTGCGGGCATCGTCTGCACTGTCAGCGCCTCGGATGGTGGCAATAATATCATCCAAATTAGCAAGGGCGGCTAGCAAGCCTTCTAAGATGTGGGCGCGGGCGCGGGCTTTTGCCAGTTCATATTCACTACGCCGACGGATGACTACCTGCCGATGTTGCAAGTAAATATGCAAGGCACGTTTGAGGCTGAGCAAACGCGGTTCATTGTCCACCAAGGCCAACATTTGCACCGAAAAAGTGGATTGCAAATTGGTATATTTAAAGAGGCGATTTAAGACCAGATTCGGCACGGCATCTTTGGTGAGTTCAACCACCACCCGCAACCCGTTACGGTCGGATTCATCACGCAAGTCACGGATTTCAGTTAAGCGGCCTTCGCGTACAAGTTCTGCAATGCGTTCAAGCGTGTTGGCTTTGTTCACTTGATAGGGGATTTCGGTCACCACAATTTTAAAGCGGCCTTGCTTGTCGGTTTCGATATCGGCGCGTGCCCGCATAAATACCCGCCCTTTGCCCGTTGCATACACTTCCCGTAGTTCCGAACCACCCATCAAGGCGCCGGTGGGGAAGTCCGGTCCGGTGACAAATTGCATCAGATCATCAACGGTGATGTCGGTCAGTGCATCGTCTAAGTTGTCACTGCTATCATGCGCCACCATACGATCGATCATAAAGTGCAACGCATCGACCAGTTCCCGCAAGTTATGCGGTGGAATATTGGTTGCCATCCCGACCGCGATCCCGCTAGACCCGTTTAATAATAAATTGGGTAATTTGCCCGGTAGAACGGTGGGTTCTTCCAGACTGTCGTCAAAATTAGGTGCAAAATCGACAGTGTCCGAGTCAATATCGGTCAGCAGTTCTTCAGCAATTTTTGCCATGCGGGCTTCGGTATAACGCATCGCGGCGGCGGGGTCACCATCGAGGCTCCCAAAGTTCCCTTGCCCATCTACCAAAGGGTAGCGCATGGAAAAATCTTGTGCCATCCGCACCATTGCATCATACACGGAACTGTCGCCATGCGGATGCAATTTACCTAACACTTCCCCCACAATACGCGCACTTTTACGGTAAGAGGTATTCGCCCGAATCCCCATATCCCACATGGCATATAAGATGCGACGGTGAACGGGTTTGAGCCCGTCACGGGCATCAGGCAATGCCCGCGCAACGATCACGCTCATCGCATAATCAAGGTATGCACCGCGCATTTCTTCATCAATTTTGACTTGTCTGACGAGACCAATATTATCCATAATGCAACAAACCACCCCACCAAATATCTTGTGGAGGGGTAACACTCCTCTCAATGATTGCAAAACGCCCACAATAAGGGGCGCACTTCCTATTATATTATAGCCTTATTAGGGTAAAAAAACCATGTTTTTTGATCTTGGAATCGATTCCATGTTGAGTATGAGGCAGATACACAATCACAAAGTAAATAAAAATTGGGTGTCAGAAATGATCGTCCGATGACGACATACTAAGTAGAGACGCGTCTGAACATTCAAACATATTTTGGAGAAACGATGAATGACCCATTCAATTCTCATAGCGGAACCATCAATGCTCCCGCAGACGGATAATAGCGATGCCGCACTCATCCAAGCGGCACAAGATGATCCCGAAGCCTTTACGGCACTTTATGAGCGCTACATGACCAATGTCTATCGCTATATTCTGAGCCGTGTAGGGGATGTCCAAGATGCTGAAGACCTGACCACCCAAACCTTTATGGTGATTCTTAACGGATTAGACACCTACCGAGGGCAAGGCACATTCTTAGCATGGTCATTTGGGATTGCGCGGCGCAAAGTGGCGGACTTTTTCCGTCAAAAGTCGCAGAATATCTCATTAGAGCAAGCCGCCCCCATGCCTGATAAAACGGCATCGCCCGAAACCGAACTAGAACATACGCTACAACTTGAGCGCGTGATGGCCTGTTTAGCGGCTATCGCCCCTGACCGTGCAGAAGCCATTACCTTACGCATATTTGGTGGCTTAACTACCGCTGAAATCGCCACCGTAATGGAACGTAGCGAAGACGCTGTTCATGCTCTTGTGAGCCGTGGCATGCAAGATTTACGCACCCGTTTAAACACCAATAGTTAAGGTTAAGGAGCCACACCATATTATGAAATACACAATTCCTGAAGAACTCACCAATCCAGATGATCGTGAATTAGCCGCCGACTTGCTTGGACTAGCGGACACCATGACGCCCAGTGCCGCCTTTCGTCGTGAACTTGAGAACGATTTGCGCCAAGCCCACCCCGCCAATCGCCAACGGGGGCAGGTAGTGCGTTTTCGTCCTCGGTTGTCAATGGTGGCAGCGGTAATCGTGGCCTTAATGGTCGGAGCCTTTCTCGTTTCGCCATTGCCTTCGATGGCGCAAGACTTGATCGATAATCTATTTAATCGTGTGCCAGCGACGCAAACCTTTGATGATCCCCAAACGTTTAGTTTGGCAGCAACCCCCATGCGCCAAGGTGCATTTGTTGCAGGAAGTTTATCAAGTGCCCAAAGCGCCGCGCCATTTGCCATCAAAGTGCCTGCTTATGTCCCTGAAGGGTACGACTTACTAGACGCTGAATATGATGCGCTTGCCCGCCAAACCTATCAATTTTATGGTTTGCAAGCCAATGGCATATATGATCATTTCTCGATTGTCCAAATCCCTGTGGAAAATAACTTCCAATTGGACATTGCCGAAACCGCCGTTGTGACGCCTGTCACCATTAATGGCTATGCTGGGGAATTTGTGACGGGTAGCTGGAAAGCGATCACGACCGCTGATGACACCACCATGACGGTTGAAGGCCGCGAATGGGATCCTGATTTCCCCTATAGTCAATTGTTATGGTCAGATGGCGAGTTCATCTACTGGATGCAAAGCCCCATTGGGCAAGCGACTCAATTGCCGTTAGACGAATGGATTCGGATTGCGGAAAGTCTTCAATAAACGCACTATTAAACAACCATCTATACCCTGTCTCTAAATTTTAGAGCGGGGTTTTGTTTTATCTACTGTCTATGTCTTCAACAAATGTCAACATTATGAATACAAATACCGCTTTTGTGATTTTAAAGTACAATGAGGCACGACTTAATCTGTGATATGAACGAGTGCCACACATGCGCCAAACAGCCGAAACGCTAGGGGGGAAGCTAACCGCACAACAATGGCTTTTATTCTATGTCGCCATCTTATGTGCGGTGTTAGCGGTTCAAGTTTATGTTGTTAATGATACGGATACATCGGTTTTGCGTGAGGGGGTACTCACTGGGCTCAGTGGGGGGAACCCACTAGGGCAAAATGCGTTTTGGTCGCCCCCACACGCGGTTGTGTGGTTGGCACCGTTTGTGCTGTTGGGGGAAAAAGTAACCGCAGCATTCAATGTCTTTTTTGTGTCCTTGCTGATGGCACGTATTGATCGCCCGCCGATTCGGTGGGTAAATCTCCTGATTGTGTTTCATCCTGCGTTACTGTTTGCGATAGGAACAGCCAATGTGGTTGGGATTACGACGAGTATTGGGTTATTGTTGGTGTTAATGCGGCAAAAGGGAGTCTTACGCGCCTTAGCGTGGACTTACCTCGCCATACGTCCGCAAGATGCCATATTGGTTTTGCTAATTGATGGGGTGTTGGCGCTACGAGAGCGCGATTGGCGGGCGATTGGTTGGGCGCTGTTGTTTGTCTCCCCTAGCATTATATTTGGCTATCTCTGGTTAGGCAGCATCCCGTTAGGGGATGGCGGGCCATTGGATTATACGCTTTCACCACGTATTGAATGGGGGATTCTGCCAGCTATTCTGATCTTGTCGGTGGCGTTATTCCCGATGTTGACCTTATGGAAACCGCCGCAACAGGTGTTAACTGAGCATTGGGTGTTAGTTGCGGTCTTGGTGCAGCAACTGTTGGTCTCGAATTATGTGACGGTGTATATGGTTTGGTTGGTGATGTTAACCATTCGTGAAATGTCTTGGCAACGCTCACTTGCTCATTATGTGGTTACGTTTGGAATTTTAATGCAAACAATGGCAGAATTACGTGATGCCAATTTGCAGCGCGGATATGTTGCTGTCGTATGGGCGTCTACATGGTTATTGATTCAGCCATCCATGCTCCCCTATTGGCGCAACCAGTGGAAATCACGTAACGATCAAACCTGTATCCGCAAAGGACTCATTGATGATTCATCTCCGCGCAATTGAACATCGCCGAAACCGCCGCTGTGACATCCGTCACTATCAATGGTCATGCCGGTGAGTTCATCTATTGGATGCAAAGCCCCATCGGGCAAGCGACCCAACTGCCGTTAGACGAATGGACTCGGATTGCAGAAAGCCTCGAATAATCACATACACATACCTACACATAACCCATCGATCCCCTGTTCATAGTTGAACGGGGGTTCTTTATTGCCTCTGCTCACAATATAACAAAGTGATCTGCGCCAAGCGTGATAAACTTGGTTTAGATAGGCTATAAAAACCCTAGTGAGGATCTCAAATGCGTCGAATTTTAATCATTATGCTTGTTCTAGTTGCCATTACGATGACTGTACATGCTCAGGATAGTGATGTTAGCGAGTATGAAGATGATCAAGTGTCGTTTAAGTATCCAAGTGATTTATCGGTATCATTTGACAAAGGAATATACTATGTAAATTCATTAGAATTTATTTATGATCCCACAGTGTATGAATTTGGAATATTTATCTATATGCTAAATTACCCCTCTTTTTTGTATCCTTCATTGCAAATATCAAGTGATTGGGAATATGGATATATAGTAGGTGTTTTGTCTTTTAGACAACAATTTTTCTCGATGTTTAGCAATAATCCTTCGCCTGAATATAGCTTAGTTGAATATGATAGCTATATTGATATTTTAGGTGATTTCGCAGATACAAGAATTTCTCCGTTGGATAATGGGGTTTATGGCGTAGTTGAGGCCTATCCAGGGGAACTTGACGATTGGGTAGAAACATATGAGATCATATTTTCAAGTTTTGAACTAAAGCAACCAACAGACTGATTCACATTATGACCATTCATCTCCGCGCAATTGAACATCGCCAAACCAATCCTCAAAAAACGGATTTTCCGTACTCCGTTCCGTTGTTGCAATCCCTGCCAACGATTACATTCACCTCGCCCGTGACATTTTTAGTTGGCGAAAATGGATCAGGTAAATCCACGCTATTAGAAGCGATTGCCTGCGCGGTGGGGTCGATCACGGTAGGGAGTGAAAGTGTCGAAACGGATCCCACCTTGGCCGCAGTGCGACAGTTTGCGACGAAAGAACTAAAGCTCATCTGGCAAAAACGAACGCGAGCGGGGTTTTTTATGCGCTCCGAAGATTTTTTCGGATTCGTCAAACGAATTGCTGAAATCAAGGCTGAGATGCTGGCCGAAATTCAAAAAGTCGATGAAGAATACGAGGGGCGGTCAGCATTTGCGAAAGACCTTGCCAAAATGGGCTATCAGAATGAATTGTATGAATTAGCACAAGCCTACGGTGATGATGGCTTAGATGCACAATCGCATGGGGAAAGCTATTTTAAGCTGTTTAATGCACGTTTTACGGGGAGTGGTTTGTATCTGCTAGATGAACCCGAAATGCCACTGTCACCATCACGCCAGTTAACCTTTTTATCAATGCTGAATATGATGGTGGGGCAAGGCGCACAATTTATCATTGCGACCCATTCTCCCATTTTGTTGGCCTATCCTGATGCACTAATCCTGAGTTGTGATGGTAACCCGATCGACTCGGTGGCGTTTGATGATTTGGAACATGTGACGATCACTCGCGATTTTTTGAATAATCCGCCTGCTTATTTAAAGCACCTCATCACGAGCGACTAGGGAAATAGCTCACTTGATATATAATTGGATCAAGGGCTAGAATGAACTCACGATGTCGTATAGCACGTAAGGCAAATTATGACTGATACAATTACCTGTAGCAATTGTGGCACCGAAAATGCTGCAAAGGCTATTTTTTGCACCAATTGCGGAACCAACTTGCGGGATGTCCTCAACGCTCAAGATTATATGGATAGTTCCCAAACACAATTTGTCATGGAACCTGATGAGCGGTTAGTCACGACCCTGCACCAACGCAAAGCCTACTTAGGGCGGGCGGGGCGCATCAAGTTTCGTTTACTCCAATTTGATGATCTCTTATTAGAACCCGAATTTAAGATCGGGGTGTTAACGATGGGGCGCAGCATCGAATCTGGCGAACCAATCGGCAATCATGTGGACTTATCACGGTTTAAAGCCAAGGAACTGGGGGTGTCACGTAAGCACGCCCGTTTGATCCGCGTCACTGCTACGGTGGTGATCGAGGATATGGGCGCGTTAAACGGAACCTTTGTGAATGGGGAACGCTTGTCACCCGTGCGGCCATGTGTGTTGTGTCATGGGGATGAAATCAACCTTGGCAATTTAGCGATTGAGGTTATTTTTGATCAATCTTAGGGTTGCTGCGGTACAATACTAAAATAGATGGGGAAGGTAATATGCAGGCTTCCCCACCATCCCGCCAAATGTCCCCGCCAATAAAATAGATTTGGAGCACTAATGATGAAAAAAGCACTTTCTTTAGTCATGGTAATGGTATTGTTGCTGGTGACTGTACCAAGTTTTGCCCAAGATGAAGCTGATGCCGAGCTTGTGACCCTGACAGCAGACGATGGTTTAGACCTTGTTGCCGATTTTTATCTACCCGATAGTGATGAGCCTGTGCCAACGGTTATCTTGCTACATATGTTGCGGGATCGGCGACAAAGCTGGAGCCCGATTGTGCCTGATTTGGTTGACGCGGGGTATGCTGTGTTAGCCATCGACATGCGCGGGCATGGCGAAACGGGTGGCGACATGGATTGGGAACTAGCTGAAGTCGATTTGCAAGCTTGGATTGATTGGGCACGCGCTCAAGAAGGAACCACTGATGCCATTGCCTTAATGGGTGGCAGCATTGGCGCAAACATGGCCTTGCGGGGGATGGCAAATGATCCTGAGGTGGTGACTGCCGTTGCTCTGTCCCCTGGGTTAAACTATCAAAATGTCACTACGGCGGATGCAGTAGAAGCAATTGGTGATCGTCCGATCTTTTTGATGGCCGCACGTGCCGACAACCCCAGTGGGGCGAATACGATTGAATTGGTAACCTTGACCCAAGGCGAAACCCAGTTCCGCTTGTTCAATGGGCGCACACATGGCACGCGCTTGTTGCAACAATCCTCTAGTGTTCAACCCATGATCATTGAGTGGCTTGATCAGCAATTTTAAGCGGGTTCCCAAAACAACAACTGCAGGCTATAAACCTGCGGTTGTTGGTTATTTAGGTGTTTGGTTTGGTTTAATCCATACCCGTAATGTCACGAATTTGACGGAAGGTTTGGGTTTCCCGAATGGATGCGACGCGGTTATGACGATAGTGTAAAAGACTCGCAAACCAGATGCCACAGACCACAACAGACGCGCCCACCACTAGTGCATTGGTCAAGCTGATGGGTACTAACCAGATGGTGGTAAAGACTTCAAGCGTAATCAAGGATAACAAGAAAATGATAATGTGATCGCGTTTGAGGTAGGATGCAGCCGTTGCCCCCAACGGAGCGCCGATAATCACAATCGGAACTGCGACCAGCCAATATTCCCATGCAATACCAATATCATTTAAGACCACACCATGCAAGAAGAACCCAACAATCGAATTCAGCGCCATAATGATCACGGTGGTGGGGGTGCTAATTTTTTCGTTGATGCCAAACGCGAGCGTTAACACAATGAAGGTCAGCATATCAATACCTGAGCCTGTTTGTGCAGCAAATGCCCCCCCAGCGACCCCCAACAGGGCAAAGCGCCATTGGGTGCCTTGGTTCCAAATGGCCAATTTGCTGCGGGGTTCCCATTGGATGACCCAGCGCGAAATAAACATTGCGATCCCAAAGGCGGCGGCAATAAAGGTGAATAGTAGGCGCGGGTATGGATTTGGCAAGGTGACAACAAGTGTTCCCAAGACTTGCCCCACAGCGCCGCCCATCGTGACCCATAAGATGACTTCTGGCAGGATCGGAATCCGTCGGGCAAAGATGACGATCCCGGCGGCGGTCATCCCAACGGCTTGGATCATCAGCCCAAAGGTGCGGGCATCTGCCGGGGGAATGCTGAGAACTTTAGTGAACACAGGGAACGCAACCGCTGCCCCGCCTTCAGCCGTTGCCCCTGCGATGAACGAGCCGCCGGTCATCGTTAAGGAGACTTCCCAATTTTCTTCAAATAACCCCCACCTGTTTTCTACTCCCATATATAAAAACCATGTGCTATAGATAACCAACAGGGTGAGCGGGTAAATCCATTTACGAAATTGATCAGAGGTAATTGCCTGTGATACATTTTGCGCCATAACATTTTGTGCCATTTTATATAACTCCATTAGAAATTTATAATGTGCGATGTGGACACTATATCACGTTAAAATTCTGAAATACTACATTACTCAAAAACCTTACAGAACCTTAAAAACTTCTGAACATCTTATGGCAAAGTCAGAAATTTGAGGCTTTTTGTGGAATGTTGATGGAGCGGTTAAATAACTATTTTGAGAGGAAGGTCGATCATAACACTACTGTTATCATGGCGAGCTTGCAGGGTGAGCCTGCCGCCTAAATACTGTATGGCAATCGCTGCAAAGGGTAAGTTAAAGGCTACAGATGTCCGTTCGCCTTGCATCCGTAGTTCAAATTGATGTCGTAAGCTGAACAGGTTTTGTTGTGTTGAGGGGTCAATCGAAAGTTGACGCCCAGTATCGCTGATGGTGACTTGAAAATGGTTGTCTGTGACCTGATAAGCGAGGGTAATGGTGTCTTCGCTGGTGCAAAATTTAAGACTGTTATCCAATAAAGCAGAAACAATGCGCATGAGTAAGCGTTGATCGCTTAGAATCGTTTCGGGCACTGGTGTCTCTATGATGTTGAATGCACAGCCTTTGCGCTCCATAATGGGGGTATGGATAGTGTTAAGGGTTTCAAAAAATTCTGCGGGGCTAAATGCTACAGGTAAGAAATTGTAGTTGCCATTATACAGTCGATAGTAGTCCAACATGGCATCTAACAGGTCACTTTGTCGGTGGGCGGCGGTTAAGGCATCATCAGTCAATTGTTTGAGTATGGGATCTGATGCGACGAGTTCTTGCATAACACTTAATCCCGACACAATAATTCCACTAGGGCTTTTTAGATCATGTCCAATGATGTCTACATCAAAGGGTGGCTCAAGATATTGGAGGGTATGAATGAGTTCGACAGGTTCCAGTGGGGCGCTTAATAGATGGCTAGCCCCTGCGGATAACATGGCTTTTCTGGCAGTACTGGTGGGGTCACATACACCTAGAATAGCGATATACGGGCTAGATTGATGAAGATATTGACAATCATCTGGTGAAATAACGATAGCTGCTTGAAAGCGACTCTGGGGGATTTGCTCCACAGGAAGTATTGTGTATGTGCAAGGGTGTTCATCTAACGCTGTAAGAACGTTATTGCTAATGGGGATTCCCGTTGCAATAGCAATCTGTTGCAACTAGCTGAAATCCTTTACATGATAAATGGTAACGGCTGTTTCGCGTCCTTTGACCAGTCTCTCGCCTTGTAGCTCGGCACGAATACGGTCTTTGACTATGTCATAGGTAGCAGCTGAAATGGTGATTTCGCTCTGATTGCTTAAGCCTTGTAAGCGAGCGGCTAGGTTTACGGTGTCTCCCACCGCCGTATAATCCATTAATTCTGAGCCGCCAACGTTCCCGACCACTGCTTGCCCCGTGTGGATGCCAATATTAACACCTAAACGAAAGCTTTCTTCCATATCCATATGAAATAGCTTGAGGGCATGGCGAATCTCAATAGCAGTTTTTACGGCCTGAAAAACATGATCATCTTGGTCTACAGGGGCATTAAAGAGTGCCATAATGCCATCTCCCAAGAACTTATCAATCGTGCCACCATTCGATTTAATTTTGCTGACGAGTAGCCCATGATATTTATTCAACACATTGAGCAACTCCACAGGATCATTATGCTCTGAAACCGTCGTGAAGCCTTCAATGTCAGCAAACATGACGGTCACTTGGCGGACTTGCCCCCCGAGTTTAATTTCTGAGGAGTTCGCTAACATATATTGTATAACTTGTTCGGGCACATACTTGGAAAACGTTTGCTTGATTAACTCTTGGGTTTGCCGCAGGTCGTCAGTTTCAGCTTTGGCGCGTAACCGTGTGTTGACCCGTGCCATTAATTCGCGAGGATTAAATGGTTTTGAGAGGTAATCATCCGCGCCCAACCCCAACCCCATAACGCGGCTTTCAACATCACTTCGTGCCGTGAGCATAATCACGGGGATTGTAGCCGTTTCGGGATTGTCTTTTAAATTTTTGACCACTTCAAAGCCATCTTTACGTGGCATGTCCACATCTAAGATGGCGAGGTCAGGATCGTGGTCATCTAATTTTTCAAGGGCGTTAACGCCATCAAATGCTAAGATGACCTCATGTCCCATTGCTGTGAGGATCTCGGATAGCAGTTCGCGGCTATCGATGTTATCTTCCGCAACTAAAATTTTCATTAGCCTAGGTATTCAGCTAGCTTGCCGGCTAGTTCTCGTAAGTCAATTGGTTTTGAAATGTAGTCATCACAACCGGCTTCTAACGCCCGTTCACGGTCACCCACCATCGCATGAGCGGTAAGGGCGATCACAGGGATGTGCTTGAGTGCATCATTGGCTTTGATGTGTCCGGTAGCTGTCCAGCCATCCATGCGGGGCAGAGACAAGTCCATCAAAATGAGATCAGGGACTTCGGCTTCTGCTTTTTCTACACCTTCTTCGCCATCAACAGCAACCAAGACCTCATAGCTTAATGAGGACAAAACATCCGTGATGAGAATGCGATTGTCTGGATTATCTTCAACAACCAAAATCCGCTTTGACATAGGGTGAATGTCTCCTTACCACAATTCGTCATGTGCTATTGTAGTCTAGCACACGGAAAAATAAAACTTGAATGCCATAGAAATTCAAAATGGGTATAGAATGGGTATGTTGCACATAATGTACTCAACACCGAACCCATCAGGATTTTGTATAATAGTTATTGATATTACCGAACTCTTTAACGGGATGCAACGTTTGGGCTTCCAAACATAATGGGGATTGTTCAGTCCAACAGCACAAACGCAATATGCCGCCTACCAAATGGCAAAAAACACAAAACACATTGAAGGATGTGACAAGCGATGCAAATGGTATCACCACAAGAGATCAATCGGCTAGAAAACGAAATAGCAACTCTGTTAACCGTTGAGCGATTACTGATCGACGTTTTGCCGAAGGTGATGGAGCTCTTAGCACAACGCTTTGGGGTGGACGCCACCGCCTTAACCTTATGGGATGCAGGGGAGCGTAGCTATGACCGCTTAGGGGCATTTGGGTTAGATAATTATATTGGGCAACGGATTCATAAAAAGGACGTGCCATCCTTAACACGTGAGGTGATCACGGGTAAAGAGATGGTGCTGATTGATGATGCTACTAAACTAAGTGCCCCATATCCTACCGTGTTGATCCCATCTTATGGGGTAAAGTCCTTAGCGGCAGTGCCCTTAATGGCGCGAGGGCGTCCGATTGCAGCCTTATTTTTGATGCAGCGTCGTGCGCCACATCCCTTTGATCGAGATGCCTTAGCCCAAGGGCAGGTGATCTTGAATTATCTGGCGTTGGCGCTGGATCAATATCTAGTATTGCAAGATAACTACCATCACATCCAAGAAACCTCGACCTTATTAGAGGTTGCCGCGCTTGCAGCCTCAACGGTGGAACTGGAACAGTTATTACGGCGTGTATTGGAACTTTGCCGTCAGGTGTTTGGGGTGGGGGGCGCAACTGTTCTGTTATATAACGAAGAAACACAGTTATTAGAGTACCCCAAAACAGGCGCAGGGGCATTTGGGTTTGAAGCTTTGGATCGTGAGCAAGGTTATCCCATCAACAATGACGATATATTAGGCGATGTCTTTAAAACGGGGAATCCGCGTTTTTTGAATGATCGGTCTGAGCTTTCCGATAGTTTTCAGGTTATTGCAGACCAACTGAAGTTAAAAAATGTCCTGTTAGTGCCTATCCAAGTGCACGATACCCCCCTAGGGGTATTCATTATGATGAACAAAGTGGACGGGTTTACCTATAGCGATATTGGGTTATTGATGGCGATTAGTAGTCACATTGCGGCGGCGTTGCGCAATTCCCAATTATTAACGAATATGCGCGCTCGGCTGAATGAAAGTGAGATCATGCAGCGTATTGCCGCGATCACGTCTGCAAACCTAGAGCTGGATGATATGTTAGATGTGGTGTTAAATGAAGCGAAGTTGATGTTTCATGCACAGGGGATTCAGCTATTTTTGAAAAACGGTCAACAACTAGTACTGCATGAATCATCGGTGACAGGGGTGGCTAAAGATTGGGCGGTTCCCTTTATTTCACTTGAAAACACAAAGCTGCCCCATACACAGGTCTTCACTGGTGGGATGCCACTCATTGTTAATGAAAGCAGTGTTGATCCCAAGATGCCTTATCACCAGATCATGGCGTTGCCCCTGAATACGCAACAAGGCACCATTGGGGTGTTAGCGTTGATAGATAGTGAAGAAGGTGGGTTTAATAAATCTCAAGGGACAGCCGCGTTGGCAATTGCGAGCCAAATCGCAACAAGTATTCAATCCTTGAAATTGATTCAAGCAGAGAGTGAACGGGCAGATATGATGCTGCTCATTAACCGTATTACGCAAGATATTAGCGCAACCTTGGACTTACGCGGGCTGATGCGCAAAGTTGTCTCCAATATTCATGATGCGCTGGGTTATGATGCTGTTTTTATATTTTTGGTAGATGAGGCGAGCCAAACGTTGGTGTGCCAAGCATCAGCCGTGACTGAAAGCCGCCACTATAAAGAATATGGAATCAGTCTCAGCATTGGTGAGGGATTAATTGGTAAAGCGTTCCATGACCAAACCTCGATTCTAGAAAATGACCTTAAATCAAACCCTGATTATATTATGGCCGATGGGCATGAGGACTTAAACAGTTCTGTTACGGTGCCATTACAATATGCGAGGAAAGTCTATGGCGCGATTCAAGCCCTGAATATGGCAGCAGGTTCTTTTACCGAAACTGATTTAACCGCCCTTGAAAATCTCTCAACACAAGTGAGTATTGCGGTGGACAATGCAGGGCTTTACCAACAAGCACAACGGCGATTGTTAGAGCAGGGTATTGTTCACCAGATCGGGCAAGATTTGAACTCGATTCTTAGCTATAACGATCTGGTGAATGCGGTGGTGCGGCACATGACCCGTGCGTTGGATACATCCTCTTGTGCATTAGCGCTATATGATCAGCATCGTAATCGTATCCAAATAGAGGCGGAATATCGCTTGTCAGGGAAAAACACCACCCAAAGTATGTTGCGTGTGGGAACATCGTACACCCTGTCTAAACTGAATGCCATTAATGAAGCGATTCGGTCAAAACATCTATTGGCAACCTATGTTGATGATCCTGAAGGCGATGTGAAGTATATTTCACAATTGCAACAAGACCATGCCAAAAGTGAACTCATTGTGCCAATGACTATTGGCGATCGGGTGATTGGGGTAGTTCGATGGGTTGAAGCGCGACGGTCGCGGCGTTTTTCTCGGGATGATGAACGGTTAGCCCTGACATTGATTTCGCAGGCGTCAATTGCCTTAGAAAATGCGCGGCTCTTCCGCCAAGCGGAACAGCGAGCCCATGAACAATCGTTGCTGACGGTGATGACCTTACAATTAACCGCTGCCCACACTCTGGATGAGTTAGCGAGTATTTTTGTACTGCAAACCTATGATGTAATTCCTAATTTAGAGTATGTTGCGTTATCGTTACAAGAACAGAATAGTGAATTTAGTGTGCGTAACCATGAGCCCGCCAAGTTGCCACGCCCTTGTGTGTTGGAAAAAATGCTAGCAGAAAATACCGTTGCCAAACGGATTTTTAGAACATTAAGTGATGGCGAAAGTGTGTATACCTCTGAAGATCAGGTTACACAATCGGGGGCACAGATTGAACTAGCCCTGCTAGTTGAAGACAATAGCGCTCTTGCACTGGTTCCTATTGTGTATCGGGAAGAATTAATAGGCATTATTGAGGCGCGGCGGGCATCAACGAACAATTTTGATGTAGACGTTATTTCTCTATTAGAGTCATTTGCCTACCAAGCAGGGATTGCGATTGATAATGTCCGCCTTTCGGAACAAGAGCAACGCCGTTTGTATCAAATTGAGCGTATTCAAGCAACAGGGCGTTTGATTGCTTCGGAGCTAGTGACAGAAAATGTTTTGTCATTGGTGATCGAGGAAGCTGCCGCGTTGTTTGATGTGCCCGCCGTTGCAGTGGCGATGCCGGATGAATTGGGTGTGTTTGAGATTATTCACGCGGCGCGGGGGCTGTCAGATGAATATATTCAGGAGCGGCGCGTGCCAATCATTGATGCCAATGCGTATCGCAATGTAACACAAGCTGATGCAGACACCCCAACCTATATCCCAGATTTAACAACCGTAGAAGCCAGCAAACAACAGCATATGCTTTTAGAGAAAGAAGGGTTAAAAAGTGCTTTAGCCTTGCCCTTAGTCAAAGGAACCAAAAAGCTAGGGGTGATGGTGTTGTATAGCCGCGCTGCACAGCATAAATTTTTGGAAGATGAGATTGAAATTGCGCAATTGCTGGCGCGTAATTTAGCGGTGGCCTTGGACAATGCTGAACTGTTCCGCGCAGTAGAAGATCGGGCGGAGGAACTCGCTGAAGCCAACCGTCTCAAAAGTCAATTTTTGGCGAATATTTCCCATGAATTACGGACACCCATGAATAGTATTCTCGGGTTTTCACAAATGATGTTGGATGGCATTTATGGGGATATGAATGATAATCAAGTTCTGCGGGTGGAACGGATTAACGAAAATGGTAAAAATCTGCTGGCGTTGATTGATGATTTGCTAGACTTGAGCAAAATTGATGCTGGGCGGATGGAGATTTCTATCCAAACAGTGGATTTGATTGAGCATATTGAGGGCTTAATCAAAATTTTAGAAACGCAAGCCGAAGCCAAAAATATCTATTTGAGATATGAGGCCTTGAATGACATCCCCGCAGTGGCGGCAGATCCGCTTCGGTTGCGCCAATTGATTACCAATTTGGTGGGGAATGCGCTCAAGTTTACAAAAACAGGCGGCATCACCATCCGTTTAGAAACTAAGAATGAGGTCATTCTTTCCCCCAAACCAGAGCAATCTGATCATCGGTCGGTGGTGTGGGTGAGCGTGATTGATACAGGAATCGGGATTTCATTAGAAGACCAACTCATTATTTTTGATGAATTCCGCCAAGCCGATGGCAGTACAACCCGCGAATTTAGTGGCACGGGGTTAGGGTTAGCCATTTGCAAGCGGTTGGTTGAAATTATGGGGGGACGTATTTGGGTCGATAGCGACGTTGGTCACGGCAGCACTTTTACCTTTGTATTGCCAGTAGCAGATGAGTAACCGAGTGGTGATCACATGACATTTTTTGAGGCAGTACAGTTTGTTACCTTATTGATCGCACTCCCTATGTCTGCGTCATTAATGATTGCTGTGTTGTTGCAGCCAAGCCGTGACCGACTGAGTTGGCTGTTTGCCGTATTAGGGGCTGGGGTAACCTTATGGGTTTTTTCCAATTTATTGAACTTCATCAAAGAGCCATCGGAACCGGGGCGCACCGTAGAACTCTACCTACAAATTTTTGGGCTTGGCTTGACAGCCAATGCATTTTTCATTTTTTCAAGTAGTTTGAATACGGAACGCGCGAAAGAGGCAAGAGTATTTATCTCTTTGGCGCTATTTTCATTATTCATTTCGCCACCGTTCATCTTTTCGGGCTATTTGGCACAACACAATGCACAAGATCAGATAGAGTTAGAGCCATTAGGGTGGTTTTATATGGGGTTGACCCTCGTCTTTTATTTTGGGGGTAACTACTTCTTATGGACAAACCCTGACCCGCGCTCAAAACATTTGCGGTTACCCGGCTTTTTGATGTTGGCAAGCTTTGCGGTGAATGGTGTGCCGATCTTGTTGAACTCACCGCTTGATATGGTGTTGTCAACAGTTGCCATTTTTATGATTGGGTATCAGGTCATGCGGTTTCAAGTCTTTGACCCCCTACAAAATATGTATGAGCAACAAGTGACCACCAATGAAGCCTTGAACAACGCGTATCAATTAGTGGAAGAGGAAAAGCGCAAGTTGCAACAACTGAGTTTAGAGCTCAAACAAGCCAATGAATATAAAAGCGCTTTTTTAGCAAACATGAGCCACGAATTACGGACACCGCTTAATGCGGTGATCGGGTATAGTAATTTGTTGGAACAAGGGCTATACGGGGAACTCAACGGTCAACAGACTGATCGCTTGGTGAAAATTGGTAGCAATGGCAAACATTTGTTATCCCTCATCAATGATGTGCTCGATCTCAGTAAAATAGACTCTGGGCAACTTGAAATTAATCCGCGTCATTTGGAATATAAAGATCTGCTCAATGAGTTTGATACCATCGTTGAACCCTTGCTAGCCAACAAGGATTTAGACTACCACATGGAGCGCCCACAAGGGATACACCCCGTCTATGCCGATCCGATTCGGATGAAGCAAGTATTGATTAACCTTTTGAGTAACGCGATTAAGTTTACCCATGATGGGCACGTTAAATTAAGCTTTCGTAATTTTGTGGTGCAGAACAATGTGTGCCATGAAGTTGACTTGCCCGCAGAAGCCTTTTTCCATGATGGCCATTGGGTGTTGGTGGCAGTTGAAGACACCGGCATTGGGATTGCGGAAGCTGATCGTAACCGTGTTTTTGCGGAGTTCCAACAAGTGGACAACAGCGCCACCCGTGAATATGGCGGTACAGGTCTTGGCTTGGCGATCAGTAAACGATTGGTGGAAATGCAAGAAGGGATTGTGTGGTTCAGGAGTACGATTGGTGAGGGCTCAACCTTTTATGTTGCGTTGCCTGCGTATGGTGTTTCTGAACATAGCATTGATGAGGAAGCGCCTACTGTACTTGTTATTGAAGATGATGCAGATGCCGCCGAACTCATTCGTTTATACCTTACTGATGTGGGTTATAACTCCATTCTGGCTAATAATGCCAAAGAAGGGCTGACCCTCGCCAAAGAAAAGCGACCCGACATTATTACCATTGATTTGGTGATGCCACAAATCTCAGGTTGGGATATTTTGACCCAGCTTAAAGATGATCCCCTGACCCAAGATATTCCTGTGGTGATCATCAGTGCGCATGATGAAAAACCACACGGAACCCAGCTAGGGGTTAGTGATTATTTGCTCAAGCCCATTGATGAGGGGAAATTGCGACGCTCTATGTTGCGGGTTGCCAACCAATTAACAACGTCAGATGTCATTTGGATTGTTGAGGATGACCCTGACCAACGCGAAATTGTAAAGTCAACCTTGTCTGAATATCAAACTATTGATGTTCCAGATGGGCGCGCCGCTTTAGGATTACTCAGGGGAGGGCAACGCCCTGCATTGATGATTCTTGATCTGATGATGCCGTATGCTAGTGGGTTTGATGTGTTGCGCTTTATTCGGAATGATGAAAACTTGGTTGATATTCCCGTCATCATCATGACCGCTAAAACGTTGGATGCGCAAGAGTTAGCATACCTAAATGCCAACACCAATAGGGTGATTACTAAACAAGGGTTGGATAGCAGCAACTTGCATAAACAGATTGAAGCCGTGCTTGAAACAAGCCTTATACAAGGAAATCCTGAATGAGCGATGCCCCACATATTCCCATTATGGTTGCGCCCATTTTGGAACGCTTGGCAGTTGCCGAGCGCCCAAATGCGGTTTGGGTAGATGGCACCTTGGGGGCAGGCGGGCACAGCCATGCTATTCTTTCTGTGCGTGAGGATAGCCGCCTGATTGGGTTTGATCTTGATCCGCAAGCGCTGGCGCTGGCGCGGGAACGGTTGGCCGCATTCGGTGATCGTGCGACCTTGCATCATGCCAGCTATGCTGACATGGAAACGTATTTAGCGGGACAGTTGGTAGATGGCATTCTCCTTGATTTGGGGATTTCCTCTATGCAAATTGATACGGCTGAACGGGGGTTTGCCTTTCGCTTGGATGGTGCGCTTGATATGCGCTTTAATCCATTAGGCGATGCGCCCACCGCCGCCGAAATTGTGAATAGCTATGCTGCCGATGAACTCGCCAATATCATTTATACGTATGGCGAAGAACCCGACAGCCGCCGTATTGCCCGCGCTATTATGGAACATCGTCCGATAGAAACCACTACTCAATTGGCTGATATTGTCGCTACGGTAAGCCGTAATAAGCATAAAAAAATCCACCCCGCGACCCGCACCTTTCAAGCGTTGCGGATTGCGGTCAATGATGAACTGAATACTGTTGAACGTGTGATTGAGCAAGCGATTACCGCGTTAAAAGTGGGGGGGCGCTTGGCAATTATGAGCTTTCATAGCCTTGAAGATCGCATTGTGAAACAAGCGTTTAAGCTGGCGGCAACAGATTGTATCTGCCCACCCAAACAACCGATTTGTACGTGTAATCATGTGGCGAGTGTGCGATTGCTGAGCCGCAAACCGATTGTGGCGACCCCTGAAGAAGTTGAGCAAAATCCCCGCGCACGGAGCGCTAAATTACGTATTGTGGAGAAAGTATGAAATCATCCATTTGGATCACACTCGGATGCTTGATGATGATGGCAGGGGGCGCAATTGCCCAAAACATTATCCCCGATGTACAGATTATTGGGGTGGATGATAGCGCTTATCCCACGGTGTCGATCTATTTGACTGCACAAGACCCCATAACCCAAGCGCCCTTAACTGATCTCACCAGCGAAAATGTTCAAGTGACTTTGCCTGGTGGTGAAGCGGTCACCGTGAGCCAAGTCAACGCAGTACGGCGGCCTGCGTTTGTAATGGCCGTGGTTGATTTAACGGGGAGTGTGTCTGATGAGGAATATGCCAATCAATTAATCGCCTTAGAAGCATTAGCCGCACAGTTGAACTTGCCTGATGATCAATTGGGGGTAGTGGGGTTTGATGATCAAACAGCGTTGGTGCTGTCGCCCCTACAAGCCCCAAACACGGCATTAGATGGGTTGCAAGACTTTAGTCCCGCCGAAGACACGAGCGGTAATATCTATTGGGATGGGGTGGCACTGGCCATGAATACTTTGGTTGCATCGTCCAGCAACGCCCGCCCGGTGTTGGTGGTTATTACCGATACCAGCGATGGCGATGGGCAAGGGGTTCAACCGACGAATCAGATTGTGGCACGGGCGCAAGCGTTTGGGATTCAATCGTTTGGTTTATATTTCATCAATGAAGGGGATACAGATATTGACGAGGGCTTGCCCACTGAATTACAAGTTTTAGCTGATGCAACAGGTGGATTAGCCGTTCGTCCAGAAGGGGAAGGCCAACCTGATGAGTCGGTGAATGATGATGCGTCCTTGTCGATTGCGATGATCGATATTGTTCAGGTGTTACAAGCTGAATATCGGGTGGATGTGACCTTGGATACCCCCGCTAACCAAGCACCAAATGCTTTAGACCTTGTGATTACTTATCAGGGGAATACATTGCCTACATTGCCCGTTACATTAGGTGCCAACACGCAACTACCCACGGCAACTGTCATGGTAACCCCCACGCAAGCGGTGACACCAAGCCCCGCCCAAACCACTGCTACGACCCCATCAACGGATAGTAATGGCATTGCATCGGATGAAAATGATGATGCCGATAGCAATAATATGCTATTGTTTGTGGTGATAGGCCTAGCTTTTTTGGTGGGTATTGGGGTGGCGGTGGGCGCTACGATCTTTTTGATGCGGCGCTCAAATCAACAATCGATTGCTGAATTTACACCAGTTGCAGGTTATGCCCCGCCAGTTGCATCAATTGACACAGACGCAGCGCAAGATATGGACGATAGTGAGATTGATATAAGTGATGAAGATGATCCGGGTGACGATCTATCTGTTGTCCCCTCTGAACCAATAATGGACGTAGAGCCTGTGTTTGAAACGCTTGATTCAGAGCCAGAGCCAAGTGATGATAGTCTTGCACCGGTGACTGCTGAAGCGCCCTCTACTGAACCGGACATGCCGCCGCCCGTCGTGCCTACTGCATCAGAACCAGCGTTTCCGCCGCCGGTAAGCGCATCACAGGCGTTGCCACTGACCGCAACATCCGTACCCTCCGATACATCGACATCCGGTACTGGTTGGATCTTAGAAATGGCCGACGGTCAGCAATGGGCAGTTCAGAATGGTGAAAACACAATTGGGCGGCATCGTACCAATGACATCATGATTGAGGATGCGTCATTAAGCCGTTACCATGCCAAAATCATTTTTGAGAATGGTCACTGTAAATTGAAAGATTGGCAAGCCAGCCATCCATCAGAATTAAATGGCGCCCTCTTAGAAATGGGGCGACAATACCCCCTCAAAGACGGTGATCGGATGCGGGTCGGGGCTACTCTGCTGGTGGTGCGGCGTCTGTAGCTCGGTGGAACACCAGCACGGTATCGCCTAAGCGAATTTGGTCACCTTGTTTGAGCAAATGTGTTTGAATGGGTTGGCTGTTGACCAATGTCCCGCGTGAGCTTTCCATATCTTGAATAAAATAATTGCCTCGATACAACCGGATCATGGCATGTTGTCGTGAAACTTTTGGGTCAGGAAATTGGATGTCACACACCCGCGAGCGCCCAACTACTAGCTCAGTATCTTGAATAGAAATACGCTGCCCGGCCACAACCCCCCCGATGCCTTCTAGCCAAGGGAACTGTGTCGGTAGCGCCTCTTGTTCAACAGTGTGATATTCGTCTGAATTGGGGGGCGGTGGAAATTCCATTGACTCCAAGCCATCTGGACGCTTAAGTCTCGTTGGGGGTTCATTGTCAAAATTCGTTAATGATTTTGCCGGTGGTGGTGGGACAGGGGCTTGTCGCTGGCGCATCAATACAAAGAGGCCTAGCGTCACAACAACGCCACCGCACATCATACCGCCAATGATAGCTAACCCCACTGAAAACAGATCACTCATCAGATCATCCTTATCATCTCTCTTGTATAATAATGCGAGGTACAGATCTGAACAAGTTTTTTTAGGTGTTTGATTGTTATTTTGTAGATCGGGAGCAGTTTGAACCGCTCCCGTTGTGGTATATGGTTATTGCCGTGCCAAGCCTGTTTCAATTAATTCAGTCATTTCTTCATCGGTTAATGGAATGCCTTGAACACTATAAATCACGCCATTACCATCGATAAAGATGCTGGTGGGGTAAGCAAAGATGCCATACTGATTTTGAATCGCTCCACTGACATCTAACCCAATAGGGAAGTCCACCCCTAAGCTATCCAAGAAGGGTTGAATCTGCGCAGGGATTTCCCGATTGTTCACGGCAAGAATGGTAAACCCTTGATCGGCGTAGGTGTCATAAGCGCGTTGCATGGCGGGCATTTCTTCTTGGCATGGTGGGCAGGTTGTAAACCAGAAATTGATCATCACCACTTGGCCTTGTAAGTCGCGGAGGTTGATTTCTTCGCCTGTTAACAGACGGGTGTTAAAAGCGGGGGCGCGATAGCCCTCACGTAAGCCTTCGGCAGGGAGTGCGGCAATTTCAGGGGAAAGGGGTTCAATCGTCACACTAGCGAAAATTTGCTCGGTAATGGGCGCGGCGAGGTCTGCCTGTGCTGCATCATATAACCCAATGATTACATAAATGGTATGTTGTGCATCAATTGCGATGGCTTGTCCGATATTATTGCCAATGGTGACATTTGTTTCGACTGCTGCAAAATCAGCAAACACTACAGGGGTAAATCCACCATCCGCAAATGCACCAAATTCACCCAAGGTAATATCTAAAATCGTTTGTAGATCGCGGTTGCTGAGTTCTTCATCAGGGGCAAAAAATTCTGAATAAGAGCGCGGTACAACGGCAATCAATGGGGCTTGTAAACCGCCTAGCTCCATCAAATTAAACGCATAATCTTGGATCGAACTGGCTAGGGGCGAAGCATATAAGGTTGCCCCGCGTGAGCCACTATACCAGCTAGTTCCATACTCAAAGCTAAGGCGCCCATCTGGGGTGGTGAGCGATTCAGTAAAAGAGTCATTCCAGTTACTCGGGTCGCCATCGGCTTGCAGCGTTAAACTCTCAAAAATGGCGTCAATGGCGGTTTCGCCTTCTGCATCCACCGCTTGGTAAGACACCCCAATCATGCTGGCTCCCATCCCGATAACCGTAAAACCAATGCCATTTGGTTGGGCAAGCGTTACAGCAGGGAAGCCACTCACCTCAAAGCGTTCAACCTCACCGGGGGCATTGCCAAATAGCGTATTGGCGACCTCATCAAAGTCTGTTGGATTGGGTGAAAAAGGATAAACTTCGAGCGTGGGGAAGGTCGCAAATACCATATGCGATCCGCCAATGTTGGGGCCAAAGGCGACTTGTTCTAGGGTTTCGGCATCTTGGGCAATGGTGAGCGCCTCGCTTGAAAAGATTTGCTGAACGTCGGTAGCGGCGTCTGTATTGGCAACCCATCCCTCCGGTAAGGTTAGGCCAATGCGCCCTGATGGAGACTGCACGACTTGGGCAGCCTCATCTTGGGCGGCAAGCGGTGCCACCCCTACCATGGTCACCAGAACAACAATGAATATGAGTATACGGTTCATGAATTATATCTCGGTCTGTTATCAATTAATTTTTGGATGGCTTGAGTCTAACGGATGTTACTTATGGCATCATCCAGCGTAGGGAAATCATGTGCATCATGCAAGGATAGGATGGTCATTAAGGAATGTTGATCTGGGCTGTGGCATAATATGCGCTTGATGAATTGTAAACAGATAAAGATTCCCCAATGACAACCAAAACAACAACTTTAATAGCGCCCTATGGCGGTAATCTTGTGGATTTATTGCCCCCAACTGAGGCAGAGGATGCTGAATTGCGTCAATATGCCAATAGTTTGCCCAGTATCCAAATTTCAGAACGGGCTGTTTGTGACCTTGAACTACTCGCCATTGGTGCATTTTCACCCCTGACTGGCTTTATGGGGCAGGCAGATTATGAATCTGTTGTGGCGTCTATGCGGCTCGCGGATGGGACGTTGTTCCCGATGCCGATTACACTACCCGTTGATCCGGATAATCCTGCTATTGAACTGGGTAAAGACATCGTTTTACGGAATGCGCACAATCAATACTTGGCAGTGATGACCATTGAAGAAATTTATGACTGGGATCTTAATACGGTCGCTGAAAAAGCATTTGGCACGCTCGATACACGGCACCCAATCGTGGCGGAAATGCACCAATGGGGTAAGGTTAATATTGCCGGTAAGCTACGGGTGTTGCAATTACCAACACATGTTGACTTCCAAGACAGTCGGTTGACCCCTGCTGAAACCCGTGCACGGTTGGCTGAATATGGGTTTGATAATGTGGTTGCCTTCCAAACCCGTAACCCGATGCACCGCGTGCACGAAGAATTAACCAAGCGTGCGGCGGCGGCTATTGATGGCGTGTTGTTGTTGCAACCCGTGGTTGGGATGACCAAACCCGGTGACGTGGATCATTATACCCGTGTGCGTACCTACAAAACATTAACCGCCAACTACTATGAGCAAAACCGTGTGTTGCTCTCTTTGTTACCGTTAGCGATGCGTATGGGGGGGCCTCGTGAAGCCTTGTGGCACATGATCATTCGGCGAAATTATGGCGCGAATCACTTTATCGTGGGGCGTGACCACGCTGGTCCCGGTAATGATTCTAAAGGTAATCCCATCTATGGCGCGTATGATGCACAAGAACTAGCCGAAGCTCATGCCGAAGAAATCGGTGTGACCGTTGTTCCCTTCAAGATGTTGATGTACTTGCCTGACGAAAACCGCTACGAAGAAGTTGACAAAATTGCCGAAGGCACCAAGACCGCCGCGATTTCTGGAACCCAAGTTCGCGAAGAATATTTGGGCAAAGGGGTGGCGCTGCCATCATGGTTTACACGCCCAGAAGTGGCCGAAATCTTAGCGGATACCTATCCGCCACGCTTTCGCCAAGGGGTTTGCATCTGGTTCACAGGGTTAAGTGGATCAGGGAAATCAACCACTGCAAATATTTTAACGGAGTTACTGTCACAACATGGACGCCAAGTGACCGTCTTAGATGGTGATGTTGTGCGGACGCATCTCTCAAAGGGCTTAGGTTTTAGCAAAGAAGATCGTGACACCAACATTATGCGGATTGGGTTTGTTGCGGCGGAAATTTCGCGGCATGGTGGATTGGTCGTTTGCGCGGCAGTGAGTCCTTATCGTGCCACTCGTAATGAAGTCCGTAACATGGTGGGGGCAGACCAATTTATAGAAGTTTTTGTGGATACGCCACTAGACGTTTGTGAAGACCGCGATGTCAAAGGAATGTACGCCAAAGCCCGACGCGGTGAGATCAAAGGCTTTACAGGGATCGATGATCCATACGAAGCGCCCAACAATCCCGAAATCACACTGGATACAGTCAATAATTCTCCAGAAGAAAATGCAACATTGATTTTAAATGCCCTCATTGAAAAAGGGTTTGTGCGCCAATTGGGATAAGTATAAGCACTAACCGAAACCAGATCAAAAAAACCGCAGGGTGTACTTACCTTGCGGTTTTTTTATAGGATTTAATGGGACTTTAGGCGATTTCCCATACCCCTTGCCCGTTAAAAATCCGATTGAGTTGTTCTGGCAAGGCATCGAGATTGAGGGGCTTACCAATAAACCCCGAAAAGCCTATGTCACGAACAGTGTTGATCTCGTTATTATAGACACTATGCGCCACAATGGGGGTGGTTTCAAATTGTGGTAACGAGCGTAAATATTCAAAAATGGTATACCCATCGCGTTCTGGCATTTCAAGATCAAGCAAAACCAAATCAACATCCTCGACGCGATCAATGAGGGTGTCAATCTGCCCTGAATCTTGAATCACGGAGATCGAAAAGCCTTCCATTTCTAGGGCTGCGGTTAGCACATCAATATTGTTGATGTTGTCATCAATGACTAAAATGTGAGACATAATGATTCCTCTATGAGTGTATGTTTTTGATAGGCCATTTAACGGCATTTCATGAATGATGAATGTTTAAGTGCTAGTAGTTAGACCACATATATTTTTATAGGTAACCGAATGACAATTCTAGGGTAGGGACACGATATGTCGCATACACATTAACGTAGGCCATTTTTGATGGTCTTTTAGGCGAAGATGGCTCGAGACCATCACCTAAAATTTTCAAAATTGCCTCGTTAGGGGCGGTTTTGCAAACCCGTCTCTACAATCATGCCATATACCTTGTATGTCGATGTCCTTCATTATTCTTGTGGCCTAACACTAGTTGGGAAATTAGCAGAATTTTTACAAAACTCAAAATGCTACCGAAAAATGTCAAAAATTAGTTAGTGTGACTGTGCCAACCACAAGGACTCACCATCTAAGATATTCGCTATTTGTTGTGGAAAGTGATCGGTATCAATAGGTTTGGCAATAAAGCCATCAAATCCATATTCTTTAGCTTTGGCGATGGATGCGATTGGTTCTGCTGCCGAAACTGCAACAATCGGAATGTCCCTTAAGGCAGCGTTTTCACGAATTTCTAAAAAGACATCAAAGCCAGAAATATTATTAGGGAACATCAAATCCAGCAAAATAATGTCAACAGGCAAAAACCGTTCTATTCGTTGGACGGCGTCCACGCCCCACCGTTCGATGGCGGTTTTTGCGCCTTCTTGCTCTAAAGCAATTTGGACAATGGCACGGTTTGCCAAATCATCTTCGATGATAAAAATTCTACGGTTCGGTAATATCATATAAATTAATCCTTTACATCGTACGTATACAAGCAAGCATTGTGTCTGATTTTATTGATTAGGTTGAAATAATCTGCCAGATGATCTCCCCATCAAGGATTTGTCGAATCAATTTGGGGAACAAATCTTGGTCGATTGGTTTAGCGATTGCCCCGTTAAACCCAGAATCCCTTAATCGTTTGACCTCTTCGTTCATCACACTAGCGGTTAAGGCAATCACGGGCACCGCTTTTAGATGAGCGTGCTGTCGTATGATCGCTAACATCTCAAAGCCATCAATGGGTTTTACATGAATGTCCAAAAAGATCAAATCCAGTGGGGGCATGTTCAAAAGCTTTTGCTCGAAATCATAACTATCTTCGAGTGCAAAAAGTGTCATGCCTAAGTCGTGGGTTACAATAATCTCCATGACTTCACGGCTAAGTGCATCATCTTCTACATACAGGATGTTCATTGAAATCCTCTTTCTTATGGTGTGGCAACATCAAGTGTTGCCATATCTTTAAGGGGGGATTTACTGTTGAGTGGTAAGGTGAAGGTAAACGTTGATCCTTCATTGGGCGTACTCTCAACCAGTAGGTCACCCCCATGTGCTTCAATCAGACGTTTTGAGATAGGTAAGCCTAACCCCGTGCCGCCGCCTTGGCGGATTCCAGCATCCGTTTGGGTGAAGGGTTCAAAAATAGCATCCATCTCATTTTGGGAAATGCCTGGCCCTGTGTCTTGAATCGAAACTTTTAGAAAGTCATTATCTTCTTTGACTGAAACTGCCACATAGCCTGTTTTAGTAAACTTACAAGCATTACCCAAAATATTTAACATGATTTGTTGTATCCGTTGACGATCACCAACGATGCGGGGGAGTGTGTCAGGAACCTCGGTGCGAAGTTCAACAGGTTTGTCCATCAGTAATGTTTCGGCTGTTTGGATAGACTTTTGAAACTCAGCCTGTAAATCGATATTATCTTCAATAAAAAGGTTGAAACTGCCAGATTCAATCTTAGAAATATCGAGAACATCATTAATCAAACTGAGTAGGTGTTTACCACTACCAATGATCTTATCGAGTGATTCAATCTGCTTATCTGTAACGGGTCCCATAATACCGCGCCGCAAGAATTTTGCAAAATTGATGACCGCGTTGAGTGGTGTCCGTAATTCATGTGACATACTGGCCAAAAACATTGATTTCACTTTGTTGGACTCTTCTGCCAATTGACGAGCGTCGCGCACATCCTCAAAGAGTTGTGCGTTCCGAATCGCCACTGCAAGCTGTTCTGCCAGTGTTTCCATAATCCGAATATCATCAGGGGTAAAGCGATTGATTTCTTTGGCTTGTAAGTCCAAAACGCCTACAAGGGTATCACCACTTAACATGGGGATGGCGATTTCGGCGCGGGTTTCTGGCAATAATGGATTGGCTAGGTGAGCTGAATCCGTGTAGGTGTCATTTGTGAGGGCAGATTGTTTGGTGCGGGCAGCCGTTGGCACTAACCCTTGTTGGTCAAGCCTAAATTGTTTGCTGAAGCTGAGCATTTTTTGGCCTGCAAGGCCACTCCCTTGTACATAGCGTAGCCGTTCATTCTCAGGTTCATATAAGAAGATAGAGGCATGGTAGAGTTCAAACCCTGCCGTTGTGAGTTCTACAATTTGGGTTAATAGCACATTGGAGTCCAACTGGGTGCTAATTTGTTTGGAGACTTCCGCACTGATTTCTAAGTCCCGTGTCCGTTGGATAACACGCTCTTCTAAGTTTTGAATCAGTTCCCGAATCTGCTGAGTCATGTTGGTAAACGCTTGTGCCAACTGTCCGATTTCATCTTGATTGGTGATCTTGATGTCGAGTTCTTTGTCGGGGCTTTCAATAAAGTTGGTGGTGGCTGTTGCCAAGCGGGTGATCGGTAATACAATGCTGCGGGTTAGCAAAACAGCAATAGCAAATGCAATCACGAGAGAGACAACTGTAATCGCAATAATTACGTTTTGGGTTTCGGTAATGTCGCCCAACACGGTATCAAGTGGTTGTTCATAGATGATGCTCCAACGCAAGACTTGCCCTTCAGGCCGAACCCGCCCAAAAGAAATCAGGTCGTCGGGAAAGTCCTCAGAGCCAAAGAGAACGCCACTTGCTTCAGCTGCGAAGGTTTGTGCATCATTGGGACGGTCATCTGTGATGGTTTGATCCGGTTGATAGAGTTTTGATTCATCTGGGTGCAACCAGTACACGCCGTTTCGATCAACTAAATAGATTTCTTCAGCCGTTACATTTTCGCTAATGGTTTCAAATATCGGTTCGATGTTGGCTTCTAGCACCAAAACGCCGCCAATAATCCCGTCATCAGTTTGTAACAAGGTGGAATAATACATTACGGGCTGTGGATCGTCTGTATCGTTGATTTGTAGTGAACTGATTGATATCGGAGTTGACCGCCCAGGTAAATGCCCTGTTTGGCTGATGGCACTAGTAAAGTATTCTTCCTCAAACCGATCCGCTAGTGCATCGGCAGGTTTAATGGTTGGCTCGCCACTTTCTTGTTCTGCGCAAATGACTTCAAACCCAAAGCTATCCAACAAACAAATCGACCGATAGGCTTGCCCTGTGCGAGTCTCAAAATTGATGAAGTAGTTTTCCAAAATTGGGATGTCTTGTGCCGTATCACCTGTCGGCGCATTGTTCACATAGCGCCGTATTTCGGATGATTGAACTAACGCGATCAAGTCGTCTTCGGGTTCTGCTAGTTGTTTTTCAATATCCGTGATTTTTGCTTGGATCAACTGCTCTTGATTGAGGCGCACCACTTCTGTTAAAGATTCTCGTGAGCGGTCAAGATTGTAGAAGGTGGTAATGACCGCTGGAATCAATAACGCTAGCAAGATGGCGAATGTAAGCTTATATTGGATACTGCGATTAAGAAACTGAAACATGGGTCACCTGCTTTGGATACAATGGGTGGTTAAGCTTGGTTGAAAACGCCGCGTTGTAGGGGAGGCTTTGCAAAGCCTCCCCATTGATGTTTATTATTCGTTAAAGAGCGCGAGTGCGTCAGTTTGGGCTTGGCTAGCGGCTTCTGCTGGTGTGAGCTGCCCCCGTAACATATTGTGGTAGACGGTCCCCAATATATCGGCTAAAGCTGCCCATTGGGGCACGGCAGGGCGCATCCAGTCATCTAAAATACCGGCTTCCGAAAGTTCCGCCACTGTGGAAAATGCGGGGTAACGGTCTGCAAGATCGGGATTTTCTAACACGGAGTAACGGGGCATCCCGCCATTGCCAAACTCGGCGAGCAGTTGTTCAGTGCTGCTGCTGGTGAGCCATTCTAAAAAGCTCCACGCTACATCTTGGCGGTCACCAATATTACTAGGAATCCCTAGCGACCAGACCCCCATTGGGGTAACGGGGACGTTCCCTTCTGCATATGGTGCAGCGGTATAGCTGACCAAGCCAGCAATTGAGGAGGTAGGTTCATCTTCTACCAGATAGGTACGGGCTGCCCAGCCATAGGTCATGGCGCAGCCACCTTGGGAGAACCGCAAAATCCGTTGATCCCATGCCATGGTTAAAATATCCGGTGGCGAAAGTGCCATTAAGGCTTGGGCATATTCGGCAGCGGCAATGCCTTGTTCAGTGTCTAGGTTTGGTAACCCATCTTCATCGAGTAATGGCTGCCCAAACGCCCCGTAGAAGTGTGCCATTGTTTGCCCAAAGGCTTGCCCGCGTTGCCCATTCCAACAGATGCCATAGAGACCATTTTCAGGATCGTGTAAGGCTTCTGCTGCGGCGAGTACATCGTCGGTTGTTTCGGGGGTATCAAGCTCGGCCTCTTCAAAGAGATCGTTGCGGTACCATAACAATTCAGGATGTGGTTGGATAGGAAGGGTGAGTTGGTTGTCGCCATCTCGCCCAGCTTCAAACGCAATTTCGATGAAGTCTGGCACATTGACCATATCCGATCCATCGATCAAGTTATTAAGGGGGAGCAAAATATCATTGGTGCCATATTCACCAATCCAAACCACATCAACGGCAACAATATCATATTCAGATTGTGCATTGGTGGCATTGAGTAGGGTTAAATCGCGAACATCATCGTAACCAACCACTTCAATTTCAATTTCTGCACCAGTGGCGGCTTCGAGTTCAGAGGTTGCGTCAACCAGTGCAAGCGAAAACACATCGCCAATGATCAACATACGGATGGTTTCACCTTGCAGTACATCATCTTGTGCGTGTAGTGACCATACCGGAAAGAGGAGAAGAAGGATTAGAAAGAAAAAAATAGTTTTTTTAAGATGTGTTTGCATAGTTTGCCCTAATTATGTATTAATGGTTGAACAATTATACTTAACCGAATTTTATAATATATAAGCGATAAAAAGCAAAAAATATCTCCCCATGTGATAACGTTCTATCTATTTCTTGACAAATTTTTAATTAGTTTTTAATTACTGCTTTTGTGTGGAATAACAAAGAGATGGAAGGCTATGTGTGGTGAAACCACAGAATCCTTCCTGTGGTTCCATTAAGCGTGGGGGCAAAGTGGCTAAATGAGTAATCCCTTTCGCCGTTCGATTTCATCTGGCAGCAACCGCCAACCACCATCAAAGGCTTCGACGCCTGTTTTTTTCATAAAGAGATCCAGTAATGCTGCCCGCCCCCGTGTAATTTTTAATTTAGTTTGCATTCGCATCCGCCGTAAGGCATCATCCACACTTGGCGGTGCATCTTTTGGGATGCCAATGGGGACAGGGCGGCTAAATGCGAGCGCATCATCATCGCTAAAAACATCGATCCCCTGTTCTATTAAACGTTCTAGTTCAGCAAGTGGTAGCGTTTCGATAAAGGGGGGGACACGTTGAATATCATTGGTATAAGTTAATAAAATAGCGACTTCAGGTTGCAAGATAGCCGCCTCTCCCGAAGAAATTGCACCATCCCAATACCCACGATAGGCACTGATTTCAGCCGCATAGGTTTCTGCCCCCATCACATATCGCCATTCGGTGATGGACATTCCCACAACAGTATATTGCCCAAGGCTATAGGTTAATCGACGAGCGACTTGTTCAACCACAATGGATTGAATATCGTCATCTATCTGGGAAAATTCTTCTACCGGTGTTAACCGATATACCCACCCGATTTGCCGCGCCACACCATTGGGCAAGGTTTGCCAATCGGCTACTGTTTCATACAAATATGGCAGATCTGCCGTATTATAAGTTGACATAGTTTATACTCTGCATCCAATCCTGTTTATATTCCCCCATATTTTAGGGGCAACATATCCAAACTATACCTCATATACTAAATATATGCTGCACGCACTATCTTATGATCGTAGGCTCTAACGACATCCTATCCTTACCCACCCGTTGCCCACTCTAAACCGTACTTTGGTAGGATTGATCCCAAGACCCCACACACGAGATAATATTTTATGCTTTAATGGATGTACCAAGGGCACAATATAAAGGACGATAGATACATGCTATCTGTAACACCAAACGAATTAATGGAATTGCTGCAAAATATTGCACCGACTCGCCCTGTCTTTATTTGGGGGCCGCCTGGCATTGGTAAGAGTGCCATCGTTGAACAATACGCCCAAAAAATTGGTTTGCCGTGTGTCTCCCTCCTTGGGTCACAACTTGCACCAGAAGATCTCATCGGTGTGCCAGAAATTGTGGATGGCAAAAGCCGTTTTTGCCCGCCCACTAGCATCGCTCGCGATGAACCCTACGTCCTCTTTTTGGACGAGTTAAATGCCTGTACACCCGATGTGCAAAAAGCGTTTTATAGCTTGATTCATGATCGTCGCATTGGCGAATACAATATGCCCGAAGGGTCTATTGTGATTGGTGCGGGCAACCGTAAAAAAGATAAAGCCCTCGCTCGTCCCATCGCTTCGGCATTGGTCAATCGGTTGATCCATGTGGAGTTGGATGCAAATGCTGAACAGTGGATCACGTGGGGTGAAAAGAACCACATTCATACAATGGTTTTAAAATATATTACCATGCGTCCTGACCATCTTTTGGCGACCCAAGCCTTAGATGATGCCCCTTTTAGTACCCCGCGCTCATGGCATATGTTAAGTGATGCGTTGCACTGTTACGAAGGGGAACAACTTAACCCTGAACTCATCCAAGTGTTATCGTCTGGGTGTCTGTCTGCCAAACATGCGGGGCAATTTGCCGCCTTTGGGCGCAATTGGCTACACCCTTATACCCCAGAAATGATTCTCACAGGTGAAGAACCGATCCCCTATGATAATGTGGAAGAAGCTCACTTTATGTTGGGGAGTGTACGCGCATACTTATTGGAAAAATTGCCATCCAGCCAAGACAAACTGACAGAAGAAACTGAATGGCTCGTCTTAAAAGCCATCGAATTGATTGAAAAAACTGCTGAAGCGGATGCCGAGTTGGTTCGCTACTTCGCAACACCAGAAGAAGAAGATCACCTACCACCGTGGTTTGTGGAAGAAATCACCAAAATGTGGTCAGACCTATTGCAAGAGCCTGAGCCAGAACCAGAATCCCCGTTCCGTCGTCCGTTTGGGCGTTCAGGGAGTAGCAGTAATGCGCCCGCTCCTGCGCGTCCGGGGTCTCGTTTTGGGCAGCGTAGTAGCGGATCATCAGGGAATGGTAGCAGCCGCCCGGGTGGGTCGCGGTTTGGTGGGCGGTCAAACCCGTTTAACCGTTCCGCGAATGATGATGACGATGACGATGCACCTGTATTCCCACCCCGTGGTGGCGGGTTCTCGCGTTCCAGTGCGAACAATGATAATAAAAAATCGCCATTTGGCCGTAGCCGTAGCCGTAGTTCCAAAAATCAGAAAGATGGAGACTAAATTATGAGTAGTGCACGCCGCCTACCCAGCCGCCCCCCATTACGGAGCCGTAACCCGTTTCGTCGTCGCCGCCATCGTTTTAGCGAACCCCCGCAAGAGCGGGGGTTCCTGCGCCGTTCACGCTCAGATTTAGATGGATTTGCGGGTGCTGCATCGCATCGGGATCGGAACATCATCCTTGATGAGTTAAAAGCCTACGAGGAAGAAGTTGATATTCCCATCCGTAAACGCGATGAACCCATTTTCCGCCGTCGCACGCCGGTTAAGACGGAATACCAAGGCTGGGAATATTTAGACCAGTTACAAAACAATAACCGTAAACCGCGTAGCATGTCGATTGGGTTTTCTGCGATTTGGAACGAGCTTGACTTTGCCTTGGACTATGATCACCTTGGTGAGAATGGCTTCATGTACATTGATCACCATGGCCTCATTCGCATTAATCCTGAGCAAAGCACCCATATCAATACATGGATGTTTTACACTGTCCATCTGGCGTTCCATCATGCGTTAGGGTTTTATCAACCCCCTGCTGATTATCCACATCCCGAATTATGGCGTTTAGCTGCAGAGATGATCATCAATAGCAAAACGGCTGGTATTGATCGGTTGCCATTGCCGCAAAATTTCCCGAACTATCGGGCGCCACGGAGTTCACGCTTTAGCTTTATTCACAAACCCTTCGACAATATGAAGGAAAAACCATCACCCGAAAAATTGGTGGACAAGTGGTTACGGTCACGCCGCAAGGTTTCCAATGACACATGGCATAGCCCCGCCGGACATTTACAATGGGATGTCGTTGGCACCCCCGATGCTGGCTTGAGTAAACGCTATTGGGCACTTGAAACATTGACCCAACTCAAAAAGCTAAAACCCATTGTCAATTATGAAAATCTGTATGCTGATCATGGCAAAATCGCCCGTGCTTATCGCTGGGTGGAAGATTACTTCCCACTGTTGAGCGCATGTACAGCCGAGTTTGAATTAGATTATGATCACGCTGAAGCGTACAATGTGGCGATTGGGGCGGTTGCCGCAGAGGAACATATCATCTTTGTGAACCCTGATGCGCCCATCAGTGAATTGGAATGGCGCTGGGTGTTGGTGCATGAAATCTTACATGTCGTGCTAGAACATCACCAACGCAAGGGGGAGCGTGACCACATGTTATGGAATGTGGCCTGTGACTATGTCATTAACAATTGGCTAGAGCAAATGGGGGTTGGGATGCGCCCTGAAGGTGTCTTGTTTAACCCTAAATATAAAGGGCGTGACGCTGAAAGCATTTATGATGAACTGCTCGAAAACGGTGGTGATGAACAAGTTCAACTCATTAACCTACGTGGTGAAGGTGGCAAGGGCGATATTTTGGACTTTGATGATGACGTTCAGAATTCACGCCGAGGCAAAAAACGTCAACGCTCACGGTTCCGCCCCACCGTAAAACAATTGGCACAAAAAGCCGCCAAACAAATTATGGAAGGGGAACACCCCGGCGGTATGGGGCGTGATGACCTACCGGGCGATTTAATCGAACAACTGGACTTGAGCAAAACTGCATTTGAGGAAATCCAAGTGCCAGATTGGGAAGTTGACCTTGCTGATTGGATGCACTTCCAACTGTCACCACGTACCCCCGAACGCAGCTACTCAAAGCGTAATCGTCGTCAATCGGCGGTGCCGCATATCCCCTTAGCAGGGCGTGCGCTACGGCGTTTGGACTCGCCAACATTTGGGGTGATTTTGGATACCTCAGGCTCGATGAGTAGCTTCTTGCTCCAAAAAGGGTTGGCGGCTGTGGTGCGGTTTGCGCAACATCATGGGGTGAGCCAAGTCCGCTTGGTGATGTGTGATACACGCCCGTATGATGAGGGGTTCATCCCGCTTGAAAAACTGCAAAAGCCATTTCGTGTGTATGGTCGGGGGGGGACAGTCTTACAACCGAGTGTGAACTTCTTAGAAGAAGCCCACGACTTCCCAGATGATGCACCATTTTTGATCGTCACTGACGGTCAAATTGAAGATAATCTCTATGTATATCGGGAACATGCCTACATGTTACCGGGCAATGCAAAACTCCCCTTTGAACCCGCAGGCCCCGTGTTTAATGTCCTTGGCGAAAGTCGTCGCGGGTTTGGACGCCGTTAACCGTGTCTTTCTCATCGTGGATCATTGAAACAGATTGATTCACTGAACAATCCATTTTGAACCCCTTTTGCCATCTTGGCGACGGGGGTTTTTTATTATGCGTTAAAGTTGCTGCGCGATTATGTCAAAACATAAAACTCGATATACAATGAGAACATGAGCGCAAACAATCAGATATTTATCAGTTATAAAAGTGAAGAACGTGATCTGGCCATCAAGGTGCGAGATCAATTGCGAGCATGGGGCTATCAGGTCTGGTTAGACTTTGAACGGATTACCAGCGGTCGATATTTTCGAGATGCTATTGATGAAGGTCTGAAAAGTTCCCAAGTAGTAATCGGTATTTTGACGAAACGGGCGTTGCAATCCAAAGAAGTGAAATGGGAATGGGAATATGCCATCAATCATTCACGGCTGATTCCATTGCGATATGAACCGCTTGACAACTTGCCGTATCATATCGCCTCTACACAGTATATTGATTGTTGGGACGATGAAAACGCTGCGTTTGCAAAGTTGCAATATGAACTAGGGACGCCTAGCCTAGAACGGATCGAAATCCCAACACCACCACCCGCTAAGCCCATGATTATGGATGAACGACAAGCCATGTTGCAAGCGGTGAGCGATATGTGGCTGGCTGGATTTTTGAAGCCCACGCTTCAAGAAGATGGTGCGTTTGATATTCCTATTACCTTAAGCCCCAATCAGGTATTACGGCATACTGATTATGGGGTTTATGACATCCCCGACAATCTCGATATTCTGACCTTGTTTGATGATATGCGGCGGCAGTTGTTGCTATTGGGGAACCCCGGCGCGGGCAAGACGATCTTGCTATTACAACTTGCTGAAAAATTGATTGCGGAAGCTCATCATGATTCCAAGCAGCCAATTCCAGTTGTTTTGAATTTATCATCATGGGCGGCGAACCCCAAACAGAGTTTGGCAACATGGTTAGGGCATACCTTGCCAACCCTCTATGGTATTAACGAAAAGTTGGCACGCAACTGGTTGGAAAATGATCGCTTCTTGTTGTTGTTAGATGGGCTTGATGAAGTCGCACTCCAATATCGTGATAGCTGCGTTGTGGCGATTAATGAGTTTCGGCGGCAATATCCAGCCATTGATATGGCAATTTGTAGCCGTATTAAAGATTATGAAGCCTTGACTGAACAATTAGATTTGCGGGGCGCACTGTTATTACAAGATTTAACTGAGGAACAGATCGAAGGTTATATTGCTGCGCCTGCTTATGACGGGTTACGCGACGCTATGCAGCAGGATGCCACGTTACGGTCATTAGCCAAAGTGCCATTCATGCTGAATGTGATGCATACCGTTTATAAACAAGTCAAAACGCAAAAGCTATTGCTGCCACAACATGGCCAGCATGATGCGGCTATCATTGCGCGGCGGGATGATATGCTAGAACGATATGTCACCGAGCGTTTACAGACCCAACATCACGCCACTTACACTAATAAGCAAATTCGCCATTACTTAACATGGATCGCGCACCAATTAACCAGCCGCGAGCAGATTGTTTTTCAGGTTGAAGGGTTACAACCGTGTTGGTTGGTGGGGTCACCTTATAAAGTTTTGTACCATGCCTTGGTTGGGGCTATTTTAGCGGTATCCTTTGGGGGGCTAACGGGTGCAGTCTTTATGCTTGTTTTAGGGATTGGCTTTAACATTGTAGTTGGGTTGTTACTAGGGTGCTTAGTGGGACTAACCTTTGGCATCATCTTTAGCCTATTGGAAGATCAAATCATGCCACAAGAGCAACTTCATATTCGGATGTCCGGATCTCAGTTCTTGAGCCTGATAAAATCTGTTGTGATGTATGGTGTGTCATTTGGTGGGTTATTTGCTATTTTATCAGGCTTTATGGATGCCACCATCGTCACAGGCGATTCTATTCGGGATGGGATCATCTTTGGTGGGTTGATTGGTGGGATGGGCGGCGTTGTTTTAGGGATTATGGATACCATTCTGGTGGCGTCTACGCTTAGTTATAAGGTGACCATCAATCAAGGGATTTATGCCTCATTTAAAAGTGGGTTGCTGTCGGGGGTGGTGCTGGGTATCTGTTTTGGCGTTTTGTTGGGTTTGTTACTGTTCATCGTTTTTGATGTGTTTTTTGGCTTGTTTTTCGGGTTTGCAAGTGGTCTAGCGCTTGGCGGGTTATTTGGTGGTGGCACAGCCGTGAGCTTGCATGTTGCCTTGCGCATGGCGCTGTACCGCGCAGGGGTTGCACCACGCAATTATGCAGACTTTCTGATCCATTGCAGTGACGATCTGTTATTGTTACGGCGAGTCGGAGGGGCGTTTGTATTCCGCCATCGCTATTTGTTGGAATACTTTGCCGCGCAATATCGCCCACATGATTATGGGTATCGGGATTAAGGGGATAATGAGTTTGGTTGTTAACGTCAATTCGGTTTAAAAAATTCCACAGTTGCTTCACTAAAACACACAATGAAAGAATACTTCTTTTCGGGGTTCTGTCCAGTTCCCCGCGATTTTTTGCCTAAAATATCGCGTAAAACTTTCAACGTTCGTGGGTTTCAGGGCGAAGCTCTAAGAACAATATGTTTGAAAGTGCTTATCCCGAATTCACGTTTGTTAAACTATCAATCCTATTATCCCCTCCATAACTCGTATAGATTAGGTATCTATCCGTAACAAAATACCATTGTTCGATGGATCGGCAAACCGTAAGCTACCATCCGCTTGCGTTTCAAACGGTACAGCCGCCGCTTTGAGCCGCATCTGAACCGCATCAAATTCAGCTTGATTAGATACAATCACCGTGTAATAGCGTAATCCCAGATGGTGCTCTTGATTAGGCGCGTTGGCGCTTTGGATGGCGACATGATGATGATACCCACCGGCTGACATAAAGCGCATCATATTGTGGTAATTCAAGATGAGGTCAATCCCTAAGACTTCCCGATAAAAAGCTTCTGCCTCTTGGGGTTTGATGGCGTGTAAATGAACATGTCCCATGGTTGCCCCTGCGGGCATCCCTTGCCAATCTTGGTTCGGGTACGCGGTCATTAAATCCCCAATATTGAGGGCAATGGTTCCGATGTCATAGGTTCCGTTTTTCATCACCCATTGCTCACGCGGGCGGTCAGCATACACTTCGATACCATGCCCATCAGGATCTTCCATATAGATCGCTTCGCTAACATAGTGATCGGCGGCACCATGGACGGGTATTTTTTCATCAGAAAGATGCTTTACAAATTGTGCAAGCGCTGCGCGGGTGGGTAAGAGGATCGCATAGTGATATAACCCTGTGCGCGGCGGATGGGGCTCCAGATCAGGCGCTTCTTGGAGGATTAGTAAATCGACTTCACCAGCCCCTAAATGAACACGGTTGTCAATTTGTTGATGGGTTTGTAACCCGAGTTTATGGGTATAGTAATCAAGTGAGCGCTCAAGGTTGGCAACCGTAAGGGCAACCACACCTAACCGCGTTTTTTGATCAATTTGTGTTGGGGCTATAGTTTGCATAAGCGGACTCCTCTCCGTTTATTTGTTTTTTACAGTATACGATAGTTTTTGTGGTTTGGCTAGCGTGGTCAAAAAATCTTTCACTTGTCTAACACAAGATCACCGTTTGCCCTATAGCACATAATTCACTATGATCAGCACAACGCAACAGAAAGGGCAATTTAATGGACGAAAAATCGCTGGCGCAAAAAGCTGTCGCAGATGTGAACGCTTTAGCAACGCATACAGAAGAAGTTGAGGATATGTTAAACCAAACCTTGCGGGTTTTGGGGAAGATGGGCGCTAGTGGTAATTTTGACATTGCGCCGATTATCCGTAAGGGGCGTGTTTTTCGGCGGGATGCCCAAAAGAGTAGTAAGCGTGTGGCAACACAACTCCATGAATTGAATTCCTTGGTGCATGTGTCAGCGTTAGTGACAACCTCTCTTGAAATTGATTCGGTGTTGTATACCTGTATGGATACGGTGATTGACCTGACAGGTGCTGAAAATGTCTACTTGATGTTGTTGCCCGATGAAGAGCAGGGAAACTTACAGGTTAAAGCTGGGCGCAATAGTAAGGGGGAAAACATCCCGATTGATGAAGCGATCTTTAGCCGAGGGGTGATCACGGAAGCGCTTGAAGGCGGGCAACCGATTATTACGACTAATGCACAAGAAGATGAGCGCTTTCAAAATATGGCGAGTGTTATCAGTAGTCAATTGCGTTCGATTATTGTGATCCCCATGATCTTACAAGGGCGTCCGATTGGGGTGTTTTATTTGGACAATCGGTTAGCCAATGCTGTTTTTCATCAGGATAGTCTCCCTATTGTGGCTGCGTTTGCGAACCAAGCAGCGATTGCGATTGAAAATGCACGGTTGTTTCAACGGGTGCAAGAAAATCTGGAACAGGCCAAACAGGAAGTACAACGGTTGCAGATTCAGATCGATCAGCAAAAATTGAGTAAGGATACGCAAGCCATTGTTGATACCGAGTATTTTCAAGATTTAGCCTCACGGGTTAAAAAATTGCGGGGGCGTGGTGATGGTGAGTTAGACGAGGATCTAAATGACGAGGCCTAAAGTATTTGTAACGCGCCGCATTCCACAAAATGGCATTGCATTGTTAACGGAACATTGCGATGTGGATATTTGGGATGGTGACTTGCCCCCCAGCCATGATGTATTACGAGCGCGTGTCCAAGGCATGGCGGGGATTTTGTGCTTATTAACCGATCCCATTGATGCGGCTGTGATGGATGCCGCAGGCGAGAGCCTACAGGTAATTAGCCAATATGCAGTTGGTTATGACAATATCGACGTAGCTACCGCACAAGCACGGGGTATTGCAATTGGGAATACCCCCGGCGTATTAACCGATGCCACTGCTGATTTGACCATGGCGTTACTACTGAGCGCCACCCGCCAGATTGTGCCTGCCGCGCAATATGTTAAAGATGGACAGTGGCAAACTTGGCATCCCACGTTATTTTTGGGTAAAGATTTACACCAATCAACGTTAGGCATCATTGGGTTTGGGCGGATCGGGCAAGCTGTGGCGCGGCGGGCATTGGGGTTTGGTATGCGCGTGATTGCTAATGCGCGGCGTCCGATTGATTTTCCCGATGTTGAACAAGTGAGCCTGCGAGAACTGTATCAAACATCAGATGTTATTTCGGTGCATACCCCATTAACGCCAGAAACTCATCATCTCATTGATGTAGCGGCTTTTATACAAATGAAGCCAGATGTATTACTGATCAATACGGCACGCGGATCGGTGATTGATCAAGCGGCGTTGGTTGATGCCCTTAGGACTGGTGAGATCGGCGCGGCGGCTTTAGACGTGACCGATCCCGAACCGATTGATCCCGATGACCCGTTACTAAAACTTCCGAATGTGTTAGTCGTGCCGCATATCGGTAGTGCTGGCGACGCCACCCGCGCCAAAATGGCACAAATGGCCGCCCAAAATTTATTAGCGGGTTTGGCTGGCGAGCCCTTGCCGCATCCAGTTATGGGGTGATTTTTTGTAATACGCCTTATGTGAAATAGAAAGTATAGATAGATACATCTGACAAAATTTCATCATGGTAAATTGTCGGGGTTTTACCCCGAACCCCACAAGATTTTGTAAAATCTTGACCAAAACTTTAAGCATTTTAGTCGATTTTTTGCAAAAAATCGCGAGGTGTGGAGCAGCGCTCCACAATAGATACTATGATGATACATTTTTTATTTGTTCAATCAGGATAGTTTTATTTTTTGAAAACACTCGATTAACGGCTTAAGCCATTAATCGAAAGAAATATAAAATAGGCTATACTATATAGTATGCCAAAACAATTAGATTATATGTTAACAGAAAAAGAACTTGCCGAAATAGAGCAAGCGATCCGCAGCGCCCATGATGCTCGTATCCGTCAACGTGCCACCGCCATCCACATGTTGCATCTGGGACAATCGGTGACCGAAGTGGCTGAAATAATGGCCGTCAAATTACCAACGATTTACGGTTGGTATCATCGCTGGAAAGCAGAAGGGATTGCCGGCTTAGGTGATCGGGCTAAAAGTGGGCGTCCCCGTAAAACGGATGAAACGTATGAAAAACGGTTGGGTGAGATTGTTGAGCTTGCTCCCGAGGCATTAGGCTATTCATTTGTGCTATGGGCTATCGAACGGTTACGTCAGCATATGTATAAAGAGACTGATATAAAGCTCAGTCCAGCCCGTTTTCGGGTGTTGATGAAGCGTTTAGGTTATGTGTATCGTCAACCGAAACATGATTTAAGCGCTCTACAAGATGCTGACGAGCAAGAACGGAGCAAGGAATTATTGGAGTGGTTGAAAAAAAAGCCCTTGGCGGGAAATATGAACTCCTCTTTATGGACGAAACAACCATGAGCATGCATCCGCCGCTACGAAAATGCTGGATGAAGCGTGGACAGACAAAGTTAATCCCTGCGCCCGGCATACAGCGATGGACACATGTCTTTGGGGCGTACAATTGGGTAACAGATAACATGAGTTGGACAATCGCACCTCGCAAAAATAGCAACGCTTTTATCACCTTTCTTGATCATCTCATGACGAAATGCTACCCTACACAAAAAGTGGTATTAGTACTCGATAACGCTACTTTTCATACGAGCCGAGCATCGATGGCTGCGATGAGTTCATTTGCTGATCGGTTGCAGGTGGTATGGCTCCCGAAGTATTCGCCATTTCTCAATCCTATCGAGCGCTATTGGCTACATCTGAAAAATCTAGCTTGCGCCAATAAGCTCTATATCGATTTAGATCATCTTCGCCAGCAGGTGGAGGGTGCTCTTATGCGACAGAACCTACCCAATTCCAATGATCGCTTTTCTTTATTAAAAAACTTACGACCAACGGCTTAAAATAAATGGGTAACCAAAAACTGAATAAAATCAAACATGATGTCGGGGCGTTCTACAGGGCGCCCGATGTTGATATGATTCATGATGTTGGGGGCGCTGTAGCACCCCCCTACACAGATCATTGTATTTTTTTTGTTATTCAATTAATTTTTCAAACGTCAATATCGCGCCCCTACTTTATTTCTTATCAATCGCATAATAATGTCTTGCTATATCCGTGTGAGACTCATCGATGATATGGGAATGGCGTTGGTTGATGGTGTGGTGTGCTCTGTTTGGGGGGCGGTCATTGGGGGTCGCGTGGGGCACACTCACCGATCTAGAAACATATCAAACGGTTGGGGCAGTTGGTGCCCCCATTGTGCGTAGTGGGTGTTATACTATCTTAGGCGTAGCGCTGGTATGGATAACTGTTGGATTGTATCAGCGGCGTGTTCGGGCGTTGCAAGCCGCGCTACCACTATTGATAAGCTATGTTGTTTTTGATAATCTGTGGTTGGTAACCTATGCCCAACCGGAGTATGCTCGCGTGCGGTTGCCCTTTGTCGCCGTGACTTCTATAGTATTTTTGGGTTTCAGTAGTGGGATATGGTTCCACCTGCGAAAAAATTTGGAGTAAATTATGACCGATAATGTACAGCAACAATCCCCCATCGATCACTTAAATGATATGCGCGCCAAAAGTCACGCTGGTGGTGGCGAAGCCCGCATCAAACGTCAGCATGAAGAAGGTAAGCTGACCGCTCGCGAACGGATAGACTTACTCATGGATTCGGGTTCCTTCCGTGAAATTGATGCGTTTGTAGTGCATCGGGAACGGAACTTTGGGATGGATGCGGATGATAAGCAATTTTTAGGGGATAGCGTGATTACCGGTTGGGGAACGATCAACGGGCAATTGACCTATGTCTACTCCCAAGATTTTACAGTTGTAGGGGGCAGCCTTTCGGAAGTTCACGCCCAAAAGATCGTCAAAATTATGGAAATGGCGATGAAAACGGGCGCACCGGTGATTGGGTTGAATGATAGCGGCGGCGCACGGATTCAAGAGGGTGTGGTGTCGCTTGGTGGGTATGCCGATATTTTCTTGCGGAACACGATGGCAAGTGGGGTCATTCCTCAAATTAGCGTCATTATGGGCCCATGTGCAGGTGGCGCGGTGTATTCGCCTGCCTTAACTGATTTTATTATTATGGTAAAAAATACCTCTTATATGTTTGTAACAGGCCCTGATGTGGTAAAGGCCGTAACCCAAGAAGATGTTACCAAAGAGGAACTAGGTGGTGCATCTGCCCATACGGCGCTTTCAGGGGTGGCTCATCTTGCGGCAGACAGTGAAGCCGATGCTATGTTCATGGTACAAGAATTGCTGAGCTACATCCCACAAAACAATATGGAAGACTCAGCCTATGAAGCGACGAATGATGATCCACTGCGTAGCGAAGCTGAACTGGATACGATTGTTCCTGACAATCCCAACAAACCCTATGACATGAAAGAAGTCATCCGTTTGATTATGGACGATGGTGGCTTCTTTGAAATTCAACCTGACTTTGCCCAAAACATCTTAGTTGGCTTTGCGCGGTTAGGGGGGCACAGTGTAGGGATTATTGCAAACCAGCCGCAAGTTTTAGCGGGGGTATTGGACATTGATGCCAGCGAAAAAGCAGCTCGTTTCATCCGCTTTTGTGACAGCTTTAACATCCCGATTGTGACCTTTGTGGATGTTCCCGGGTTCATGCCCGGTACGCATCAAGAACATGGTGGGATCATTCGTGCAGGGGCAAAATTACTATATGCCTATTGTGAATGTACGGTTCCTAAATTTACCGTCATCACCCGCAAAGCCTATGGTGGAGCCTATGATGTGATGTCCTCCAAACATATTCGTGGGGATTTAAACTTGGCATGGCCAAGTGCTGAAATCGCGGTGATGGGGCCAGATGGTGCAGTGAATATCATCTTCCGTCGGGAACTAGCCGAAGCTGAGGATCCCGTGACCCGCAAAGCAGAATTGGTACAAGAATATCGTGAACGCTTTGCGAACCCTTACATTGCAGCCAAACATGGGTTTGTGGATGACATCATCCAACCACGCGAAACCCGCCCCCGTTTGATTAATGCGCTGGAAGCCTTTATTAATAAACGGGATGAAAATCCACCCAAGAAACATGGTAACATCCCACTATAAATGATGAATACGTGGACGTTGGTTGGGGTTTGTTTAGGGGTAATTGTTGGCTTAGTTGTCCAGCAATTGCCCTTTGCCGCCAGCCTTGGCTTGGCGATTGGCGCGGGGATAGATTCTTGGATGCACCGTGATGAATAGATGGCTAACGTTAACCCTATATGCGCCATTACAAGTTGTGCAAACCACAAACTATATTCGGTATGGCCCGCATGGGGTGCGGCGTTTTCATCCCGGTGCCGATGCGATGCTAAAACCGCATCCATATAGTGTTATGCTGGGGTTGCTACTCAAAAAAGCAACTGATAAAGTGCTGTATGAATACCCCAACTTAACGTTATATCATAAAGAAAACTTTGACTTAAATGGGGTGAATGTTTGGTACAGTGAACTGAGTGCGGAACATTTACAAGTTACATGGGTGTGGGACTTTTTCCGTTTGTATAGTGGGGTCAAAATCCGCGTCCAAAAGCCTGACCCCACCGACAAAGAGCACTTTACAGAATGGCAACAAACCTATGACGGGCTCTATAATGTGCAAGCAGGTGATAAAGCCATTCTGACTGCTGGCGATATTTTACAGATTTATCCTATTGATCCCGACTCGATACAATTTGAAGACGATGATCAAAATCTGATTTAACCTGAAGCTCGTTTAAGAAATAATGAATCAAACTTAAACCCTATGTAGGGGCAAACATACAGGTTTGCCCACTTTTTCGGGCGGAGACATCGCTTTACCCCTACAAATGAAGGTTTCAGGGAACAAATTCCTTTAGCCGAAACTGCGGTTACGTTAGGTGGGGTTTATCCCAACTTTTCCCAATTTATCCCAAGTATTAGAAATCGCCAACCTCAAGTATTCCATTCAATTATCTTTTATACGTTAGATTGTTTACAATATGTATATTAAAGAAAGGATGGATGATAATGAGCGACGATAATAAAAAATCTCTGGCTGAACAAATGCGAGAATCTCGTGAAGCCGCTGACCCTAATGCCGAAACAAAGGTTGTACGCCCTCAAGAAATCTTGCCAGATGAAACCACCGCCATGATTGATGATATGGATCAAGTGCGGGAATCTTTGGCGGAACAAATGAAAGCCAAACAAGCAGACGCTGCTGAAAGTGATACAGAGCAAAAATCCTTTGCCGAACGGATGCGTGACAAAGTGGATGACGCCGCTGAAAAATTAGCAGACGCTCAAGAAAATATGTCATTAGCTGATAAGATCAAGGCAAACCAAGCTAACGCTGACGACGCTACTGATGATGATGAAGGCTTAAGCTTAGCTGAAAAAATGCGCCGCCAAAAAGACGATTAATCATTACGCCCGATGTTTTGAGCGTCGGGCAATATTTAATGTGGATAGCACACACCCCAGACACCAATATTCACAATTATTTTTAGGGTTTGTATTTTCAATTTTAAAAAATTATTAGCAAGGTAGCTATTATGGGAACAATCATTGTTATCGAAGATGATAACTTTATGCGGGAAGATATTGTCAGCATTTTGGAACTAGAGGATTTTACCGTTCTGGGTGCGGCAAGCGGCGAGGCTGGACTTGATTTACTCAATACCCATACGGTGGATTTGATTTTATGCGATGTCTGGATGCCTGGGATGAATGGATTTGAAGTGTTGGAAAAAGTTCAAGCGAATGACAGCTGGCGACAGCTACCATTTTTGTTCTTAAGCGCCAATAGTGGGCAAGACTTTATTGATAAAGGCGAGGCACTCGGCGCAACCGATTACATTGTTAAACCATTTACGGTCGACACACTCATCGAAACCTTAAAGAAATACCTAACATGATACTCACCATCATAGACAAGGCTGTGACCCATGACAACATCCGAAAGAAAATCTGTAACCCCTGAATTTATTGTTGGTATTGGAACATCAGCCGGTGGGTTAGAGGCGCTTGAGCATTTTTTTACCAATATGCCGCATTACGAAGAGCTTGCCTTCTTAGTCGTGCAGCATCTTTCGCCAGATTATAAAAGCCATATGGTAGAGCTACTCACCAAATATACACCAATGCCAGTCCATGAAGCGCAAGATGGCATTACAGTGAATGGCGGGAATGTCTACCTGTTGCCACCCCGCAAAAATATGACAATTTATCAGGGAACATTGTATTTGGTGGATTATGATCGGAAAAATGGTTTAAATCTGCCCATTGATATTTTGCTAGAGTCGCTAGCAAAAGATCAAAAAGAACATGCGATTGCTTGCATTCTTTCTGGTACTGGCAGTGATGGTACACGGGGCATCCGTGCCATTAAAGAACATGGTGGCATGGTCTTGGTACAGGATGAAAGCGCTAAATTTGATGGAATGCCCAAAAGTGCGATCTCAACGAATGTGGTGGACTACATCGCGCCTGCCACCGAAATGCCGGAAATTCTTACACGGTATGTGGCCAACCCCACCCCAATTCATGCTGATGCCTTGAAGTTGCAGCACTTTAACCAAAAGGATCATTTAGGTAAGGTGTTGGCTATTTTGCGTGATAACAATGGTGTTGATTTTACCGGTTATAAACCTAATACCCTGATGCGACGCATTGAACGGCGCGTCACACTCTTTGAAATCACGGAACTCGAAGACTATATTCGCTATTTGCAACAGTCCGAAAATGAACGCAAAACATTGGTCAATGAATTTTTGATCGGGGTGACGAGCTTCTTTCGGGATCAGGAGGCGTTCAACTTTTTACAATCTCATGTAATCCCCAATATTATGCAAGACCGTGCCCGGCGCGACCAAATTCGGATTTGGGTGCCGGGGTGTTCCACCGGAGATGAACCCTATTCGATTGCCATGTTGTTTCAAGATTATATGGAGCGCATCGGTCACTTTTTTGATGTGAAAATTTTTGCTACCGATATTGATCGAGAGGCACTCAATCGCGCTAGTGCGGGGTTCTTTACCGAAAGTGTTTTGGCGGATGTACCCTCCGACTTCTTGGGGAATTATTTTATTAAAAGTGGTGATGGATATGAGGTTAGCCGCCAGATCCGCACCATGGTGGTGTTTGCCTACCAAAATTTGATCACTGATCCGCCGTTTTCTCGGATTGATTTGGTGTCTTGTCGGAATTTATTAATCTATTTTCAGTCCGACATCCAAGAGCGTGTGTTAGCCAATTTTGAATTTGCACTACGCTCGGGTGGCTATTTATTTTTGGGGAGTAGCGAAAGTATTGGCGACCGTTCCGCTGACTTTGTGGATGTGAGTTCAAAATGGAAGATGTACCGTTATCATGGTAATTTCGACCTCTTGAAAAATATGAATGTGCCACGCCCTAGTGAAATTCAAACCAATACTTCTATGCGTGTAAAAGAGCGTATGCCATACCCTAAAATTAGCCAAGATTGGCGGGCTAGCGATGCGGTGTTGCGGAGCTTGGTTGAAAATATTTTACCACCGTGTATTGTGATAGATCAAAATATGCAGCTTGTACATGCCTTTGGTGATGTTTCCCCCTACATGACCGCCCCACGTGGCTATCAAGTGACCTTAAACGTCATGAATATGGTAAGCCCCGAACTGGCCATGCCCCTCAGCACCGCGCTCCACCGCACCTTTAACAAAGATAAAGCAGTGAACTATGGGCATATCCAAATGGAAGTTGGGGGAGAGTTGCGTTATGTGGAAATTACGACCCGCATTTTTTGGGAACGGAACAAAAATCAACAATTAGCGATAGTCCTCTTTACTCACAGTGCATTAGAAGACCCCAAGCGCCCCAATGAGGTTTATACGATCAATGATGGAATCAATCAACGCATTGAAGATCTTGAACAAGAACTTCAATTCACACGGATGAACTTACAATCCACGATTGAAGAACTCGAAACCTCTAATGAGGAACTCCAAGCCACCAATGAGGAATTAATGGCGGCGAATGAAGAAATGCAATCTACCAATGAAGAATTGGAATCTGTGAACGAGGAATTGATCACGGTCAACAACGAATATCAGATCAAAATTCGGGAACTGAGCGCCTTGAATGATGATATGAATAATTTGTTAAAAAATATCAATATTGGCACTATCTTTTTGGATGCAGACCTTAAAGTGAGAAAGTTCACCCCCGATGCGCAACAATCCATTAATCTGTTGGAGCAAGACATCGGACGCCCGATTGATCACTTTGATCACAAGTTTGTTGATTTTGATTTGCCAAGCACCATTCATACCGTTTTGGAGACCCTGATCACACAAAGCCATGAGGTGCAAAACAAAGTTGGGCGGTGGATGTTGGTGCGCATTGCCCCCTACCGCACCCATGCGAACCAAATCAATGGGGTGGTGTTAACAATGGTAGACATCACCGAGCTTAAGTTAGCGTCCCAGATGGCGATTGAAAGCAGTGAATTTTCGCAAGTGGTGTTAAACTCGCTTTCGGCGCAAATTGCTGTTTTAGATAGTAACGGGGTGATTGTGACCGTAAACCACGCATGGCAACAATTTGCCATCGAAAATGGTGGTAGTCGCGAACATACAGATGTGGGGGCAAATTATTTAGACATTTGTAGAAGCGCGGCGGGGTTGAATGCGCAAGGCTCTAAAGATGTGTATGTTGGATTACAAGATTTGTTAGAAGGGCGTATTGAGTATTTCGACTATGAATACCCTTGTCACGCCCCCCATGAGGAACGATGGTTCTTGTTGCGAGCCGTGCCCCTTGTGACGGACAAGCGGCAAGTGGTGGTGTCTCACATCAATATTAGTGCGCAAAAACGGGTGGAACAGCAATTGTTACACCATGAACAACGCCTGCAACTGGCGTTAATGGGAACCAGCAGCACCATTTTTGAGCATGATCTAACCTTGCGCTATGTATGGCTACAACATGGTATAATAAAGTACCCACCACCTGATGCACTCAACAAAGTGGATACGGACTTTTTACCTGAAGATGAAGCGGGAACCTTACTCTACCTCAAACATCAGTGCTTAAAACAAAAACAATTAATACAAGAAACAGTATCGTTAACGATCAACGAAAAAGTTATTGAATGTGACGTGATATTAAAACCGATTTTAGACGAAAATCAGGTGGTTAAAGGATTATTTGGGATTTATACGCCCTAGAAAAAGATGGTCAAATTATAAATTATGGATAGCGATGATCTTCGGCAACGCGCCGAAAAAATTATTCAAGACGACACTTTATCCAACAATAATAAAGTGGGGGAAGTCTCGAATCTATTACATGAGTTACAGGTGTATCAGATCGAGCTTGAACTCCAAAATGCGGAGTTACGCGCTGCCCAATTAAAAAATCAGCAATTACAACGGCGTTATTATACGTTGTATCACTTTGCGCCGGTTGGGTATGTGGCCGTTGATAAAGATGGAGTGATTACTGAAGCCAACCTACGCGCCTGCGAGATGTTAGGGCGCGAGCGAAAATACGTGTTGGGCAAGCCCATCATGAATTATATGATGTCAGATTCGTTATCCGACTTTCTAGATGTTTTTGATCAAGCGTTTAAAACGCCTGCGATTCAGGAGTTAGAAGTTCAGTTGCGCAAATGGATTGATGGTAATTCAACGCCTATTCACACCAAAATCCATGCTCAAATGTTGGAAAGTGAAGCCGATGTGCAAACCTGTTTACTAACGTTGACAGATATTAGTGCGCGGGTGGCGGCTGAACAAGATTTAATAAAGTCTGAAATGCGCTTTCGCCGTGCTGTGATGGATGCACCCCAACCGCTTATTTTGCATGATGCCAAAGGTGAAATTGTGCTCATAAGCCGTCTATGGACAGATGTGACGGGGTACACCCTCCACACAATGCCAACGGTGGATGCTTTGTTGAGTAAATTACAGTATCCCATCACACGGCACAACCCCACGGAACCTGATTGGATATTAGATGGTGAAATTCAACAGGAGTATATCCTGAAAACCCAATTGGGTGATGAGTTAGTCTGGGTGTTTAACCATACGAACTTAGGTGATCTGCCCGATGGTCAACAAATTTCCATGACCATCGCCACAGATATTACGAGGCGTAAACAGCAAGAGCGTCAACTGGCACAATATAATTACGAGTTAGAAACCCTGCGTGGGATTTCTTTAGCGATTGGTAGTACATTAAACCTTGACGATATTCTCAACCATTTTTTGAACCATATCCAAGTGCTGGTGCCTTATCATAGTGCGCAAGTGATTTTAAAAACAGACACTGGGTTTGAGGATCTGAAACAAATAGTTGATGATTTGATAGATCCTTCCTATTTGTTAGATACATCTATATTTGAAACCACCCTGCATTATGAACAGCTAAAAACAAATCTACGAGTCATTATTTTGTCGGATGCTTCCCAAGCCAAAGCGTGGCTAACAACCCAAACAACCTATGGCTTAAATAGCTGGATGTTGATCCCACTGGTAACCCAAGGGGAACTACGCGGTGTGATTGCGTTGGGGCACTTAGACCGCAATTTCTACACCCCACATCACCATAACTTAGGAGAAGCTGCCGCCCAACAAATTGCTTCTGCAATTGCTAACGCCCGTGTTTATGAACAAATCGAAGCAACGGTTGCACAGCGGACACAAGAGTTGCAAGACAACGAACAACAATTGCGGGCTATTTTGGAATCCATTCCCGATACGGTGCTACGGGTAGACCCAGCGGGGATTATTTTGGATGCTTATGTTCAAGCAACGGATGATTGGCTAACGGTTGCACAAGATATTATTGATAAATCATTGGTTGAGGTGTTTTCGCCTGATTTAATCCCTTGGTTAACGTGGGCAGTGGAGCAAGTGTTGCAACGTGCCACCATGCTAACCCATGAAACACAACATACTTCCACGCAGTTGGGGAATCAGGATTATGAATATCGGGTGCTAAAGGCAACCAACCATGATGTTGTGATTATGATCCGTAATATTAGTTTGGAAAAACGCTTGGCGCAGCAAAAAGATCGCTTTATTGCCAATGCCGCGCATGAGTTGCGTACCCCGATCACGATTTTGACGACAAAATCATATCTGATGCAACGACAGCCTGAAAAAATGGAAAAGCACTTAGATGCCATGCAAGCCGTCATTAACCACATCACCCGCATTGTAGAAGATTTGTTAGACATCAGCCGCATTAACCGCCGCAATATGCAATTTGATTTTCAGGAGGTTGATCTGGTTGCCTTGAGCCAACAGGTGTTGAGCTACTTCCGAGATTACAACAGCGTTAAAGAACGAGGTTTAGTGCTTAGTCTGGATGCGCCCACAGAGTACCACCATCGGTTAGATCGGAATCGGATAATACAAGTGCTATTAAATTTGCTGGATAATGCTGTCACATACACCAATAGTGGTAGTGTTACCGTGCGGCTCAAGCCAAATGGGAAACAGGTTCAGTTAAATGTTGAAGATACTGGGGGGGGGATCCCACAAGAATATCTCAAAGAGATATTTGAACCCTTTAATCGCGCCCATCGTCAATCCACCGAAAAAGGTACCGGGTTGGGGCTAGCCATCACTAAAGAAATAATTGAAGCACATGGTGGCGAGATTGGTGTGACGAGTATTTTAGGCCAAGGAACAACCTTTACCATTCATCTACCCATTTATGATACTGATTCGCTCCGCAGTTAATGCTTGAAATAGATAAAGAGGCGTCCCCAATTTTTGCTATCTTTATCGATTCGATGATATTTTTGGCGAATGTGCTTTTGGTCTAAAAAGCGTAGCACCCGTTTTTTGAGTTGTCCGCTCCCTTTGCCCGGGATGATTTCCACCGTTTTGATCTTTTTATCAATGGCTTCTTCAATGATGTCTTCTAAGGCTTGGTCGATCAAATGCCCTTTATTGTAGATGTCATGTAAATCTAACTTAAGTTTAGACATGTTAGGTATTTTCCTCTTCATCATCAGCGGGTGGTGGTGGGGTAACGCCAAATGCCCGCTCAGTATCACGATCAATCTCACCTTTTGTTGCCCCTTTAAGGGCAGTCATGAGGTCGCCTAAGGTTTCATAGCGCCATTGTGTTTGGGGTGAAATCGCCCGACGCAAGACTGCTGCGACCGCAGGGGGTAAGTTATGTCCTTGGACAACTTCTGTCCGTGCGCGTGGATCAGGATCATTAAAGGGGAGTTTGCCCGTTAATAGGGTATATGCCAACACTGCTACTGAATAGACATCATCTTTGGGTTGCGGCGCGGCATGATATTCGCGCTCGGGGGTTAAAAAGAGCAATTGTTGATCCGACTTTTCTTCAGGGACGAATCCGAGTTCGCGCAAATGCGCCATGGGTAAATCGGTGACGGTGGTGCTGCCGTCCTTATTAAATAAGATGTTGCTCGGTTTAACGCTGCCGTGTGCAATATCTTGTTGATGAAAAAACTGTAGGGCGGTGGCAACTTGCCCTAAGATGCCAAACCCTTGTTTGGGGGAAATGCTTTTGCCCTGTTGCAGAATATCCCAAAAGGAGCCAACGGGGGCAAGCGGCATCACCACTGCCAGTTGATGTTCCGCTTGGGTGTTTTCCAAAACGGCCAAGATGGGGTGTATACGTGGATTTTGGAGCGTTGCCGCAAATTCAAGAATTTCGACCCCTGCCCCCCGCCGCATTCCGTTACTGGTATCGACTTTATCCAAAATTTTTAAGGCAAGCGGGGCTGGTTGTTCAGGATGTTGGGCTTTGTAGGTGGTTCCCATATCCCCTTCGCCGAGTTTTTCTAAGAGTGTGTAATTTCCATATACTTCGGGCATGGTTCCTAATCCCTTTAATTGCAACAACTGAAGATAGCCGAACATCATGTAGGGGAGTCCTACAGGGCTCCCGATTTTGATTATTGGGGGTTGAAGGGGGCTCGGTCGCACCTCGCTACAGACAATTTACCCCACTACTCAGTGTATCTAATTTTGTATGTCACGGCGGGCAAAATTGCCCGCCCTACACGATAAATTGATTCTAAGGCGTGGCTTCTGCCCATTGGCATTAAGTTAAGCCTTTTTTGATGATCTTTTAGGCGTTGATGGTTCAAAGCCACCACCTAAAATTCTCAAAATTACCTCGTAGAGGAGGGTCGCGTGGGGTCAGCTACGCTGACTACAGTCGGCAAAGCCGACCCCCTAGCGAAAACCCTCCCTTACCTAAGAGTTCCTTAGCTTAATGTGTATGTGGCTTCTGCCACACCCCGACAAATACTCAATAAATTAAGCCATAACCAGACGATGGTATCCTACAGTCATGATAGCCTGAGTCATTACAAAAGCATCTATGTGTTACCGATGGATGCGTTCATAGCGCCCGACCCACTTCCAGTTTGAGGTGTCGCGGGTGGGGCGTTGCACCACTTGGGCGGCTTTTTGGCGGGCTTGATGTTCCACCAAGGCGGCGAGAATGGCGGCCACGTCAGGGCGTAGTTGGCTTTCATCTTCGTTCATTTGAAAGCGTTCTTCTACAAAATGTGTGTCAAAATTTCCGGCTTGAAAGCGCAATGTTTCCATCAGATTTTGATGGAATGGAATACTCGTTTTAAGCCCCATAATTTTGTATTCATCCAAGGCGCGGCGCATCCGCAAAATAGCCGAGGCGCGGGTTTCGCCCCAGCAAATCAACTTGCCCAGCATAGAATCATAATAGGGGGTAACTTCATAGCCTTCATAAATGCCCGTATCGACACGAATACCGGGGCCTGATGGCGGAATATGAGTGGTGATCACGCCCACTGATGGTAAAAAGTTGTTATACGGGTCTTCTGCGGTGATGCGGCATTCGATGGCATGACCCCGAATTTGCAAATCTTCTTGATTCACACTTAAGCGGCGTCCACGGGCGATCCGTAATTGTTCTTTGACTAAATCAACCCCAGTGATCAATTCAGTAACAGGGTGTTCTACTTGGATACGGGTGTTCATCTCCAAGAAATAGTAATTCTTTTCTTTGTCCACCAAACATTCAATCGTGCCAGCGCCAACATAATTGACCGCTTTGGCGGCGGCAACCGCCATCGCGCCCATTTCTGCACGGAGTTCTTCATCCATCATGGGGCTGGGGGCTTCTTCTACTAATTTTTGGTGGCGGCGTTGGATGCTGCACTCACGTTCAAATAAGTGAATGGTATTGCCAAAGCTGTCTGCCAAGATTTGGAACTCGATATGCCGTGCGCCCTCAACCAAGCGTTCAAGGTATACAGTGCCATCACCGAAGGCGGCGGTTGCTTCACGGTGGGCAGAAGCCAACGCGCTTGGCAAATCGGCGATGTCGCGCACAATGCGCATCCCTTTACCACCACCCCCCGCTGCCGCTTTGACCATCAAGGGGAATCCAATTTCGCTTTCTGCCGCTGCCAGCAGTTCGTCATCACTAAGGCCGGGTTCTGTGCCAGGGACAACGGGCACGCCTGCCGCTTTCATTTTTTCGCGGGCTTCTTCTTTGTTCCCCATTGTGTCAATGGCTTCAGGAGAAGGCCCCACCCACACCAAACCCGCATCCATCACTGCTTGGGCAAAGGGTGCGCGTTCACTTAAAAAGCCATAGCCGGGGTGGATGGCATCGGCACCTGATCGTTTGGCGACCTCGATTAATTTTTCAATGACTAAATAACTTTCGCTGGGGCTGGGCGCACCGATGTTATAACATTCATCGCTATAGCGCACATGCAAGGATTCGCGATCCGCATCCGAATAGACCGCAACCGAGCTGATCCCCAATTCGCGGCAGGCACGGATGACCCGCACGGCGATTTCCCCACGATTGGCAATGAGGACTTTTTTAATATTTTTGATTTGCTCACTCATTAAAAATTTCCGTTCTTGGATTTTCCTATCGGTGTGTTGCAGAACATACTACTCGACCAATGTTATTTTGAGAAACTGTCAATTGTTGGTATACCGATAAACCCTGTAGGGACGGCATATATGCCGTCCGTGTAGGGGAGGGTTTGCAAACCCTCCCCTACAGAAGATGTCCTTAGCTTAACGCCAATGTGCTATAGCGCCCCCCCAATCGGGAGCCCTGTAGGACTCCCCTACATGATGTTTATGGTATTCGATACTTGGTTACCCATTTATTTTATGAACCTTCAATATCGCGTTTCTACGAATCACAATTTTTAAATAACCCAATTGTCTCAAAAATGTTGGTCAACCAATACATTCTCAATAGCTTCTTAGGGATATTATACCAACTCTTGCCAGTGGATGGTGAAGCCGCTGGTTAAAACCCCTGATTGCAGAGTCGGTTGCTCGTGGTAATAGTGAATCTTCTCAACCTATCTTAAAATGGAACGATACAGAGTGTTCAATAATTGGGTATGAAGGAGCCCTCCACAATGCCGATTGAAGTGATCCATCAAGCACCACAACGGGAAGCAAAGCCATTGCCGTTTTTATTCATTCATGGTGCCTGGCATGGCGCATGGTGTTTTGAAGAAACGTTTATGTCATATGTTGCCGAACGTGGCTACCATGCCTATGCGCTCAGTTTGCGCGGACATGGCAATAGCTCAGGTAATGCAAAATGGGCAAATCATAACGACTATCTAGCTGATATTCGAGAGGTGGTCGACAGCATTAGCCCACATCCCATTTTACTAGGGCATTCGATGGGCGGTTATTTGTTGCAAAAATATATGGAGCGATATGCCAGCGAAATCCCTGCGGCAATTTTGTTGGCTAGTATTCCAATTCGTGGTGTCGTGCCAGCTTATACACGTCTGGCTATGCGTGATCCGTTAGCCATCGTACAAACATTGGTCACCATGAATAACTTAGCATTACTGAACAACAACCAAAGAGTCGTTAACACGTTGTTTTCTCCAGAAATGCCGATTGAAGCGGTTGAAGCCCATCGTGCTAAGCTTGTTCCAGAATCATTCATGATAACCTTGTCAGCGGGACTGACTGCATTACCCAAGGGGCAACACTATGATTTTCCGCTTTTGGTATTGGGTGGTTCAAAGGATGCGTTGTTCACACCCGAAGAAATTCGCAAAACGGCGGCTGCCTATCACACTGAGGCGGAATTTTTCCCGATTGCACATGACATGATGACGGATATTGGCTGGGAAGCTGTGGCGGAGCGTATCGTCGTATGGGCGGATCGATTATAAGTGTAATTGGTTCGGCAATCGAGCGAAGTTGTAGCATAATAAGGGCATCAGGTGATATATCATCAGGGAGATTATCGTGGCAGACCATCATAAAACGGTATTTGTGAGTTATCGGATTAGCGCGGCGGCAATGGGGGCGCGGTCGCACTCATTGGCATTAAGCTAAGGCACTCGCACCATAGCCCGACGCTGAAAGCATCGGGCTAGACAGTGTGGAAGCCCCCTGAAGGAGGCTGATTGGATGCGCTCTTTGCAAAAAGTTCTTCCAACCTGCCATGATGAGTGATTGGGGTAAATTTTAGCCTCATTTATGAGGCTTCCAAACAATTTTAGGCGATGGCTTTCAGCCATCGACACACGCAATATACCCCAAATGCGCTTAACTTAATGTGTATGCGCGGTCGCACCCCCTACCTGATATTTACATTAAAACACCGTTACATTGCTCACGGGGATGGTGTTGGTATCCTTGGCGGTGGGGGCACAGCAGGCATTGCTATCCGCGCTTAAATCGGTGCCGCACACGCCTGTTTCAGGCAAGCAGAGTTGCACTTCACGGGCGGCAACTTCATCACCGGTTAATTGTGCCGCAATCGAACGGACTTGCTCATAGCCTGTGGCTAACAAGAAGGTCGGCGCGCGGCCATAGCTTTTCATCCCAACGATGTAAAAATTCGATTCGGGGTGACGGAGTTCTGCTTCGCCGTGTGGTGGCACGGTGCCGCAACTGTGAATATTGGGATCAATCAACTCACTGAGATATTGCACACTTTCTAAGGCGGGATCAATCCCGACGCGCAGCTCACGCAGCATATCCAGATCTGGACGGGAGCCGGTGGCGCTGATGATGCTATCCACAGGAAGCAAGGTCAACCCGTTGGGGGTATCAGCTTCGACCAATAATTCGTTGTCATCATCACAGGTGAGGCGTTCAATATAAAATGGCGCTTGAATAGTCAATGCGCCTGCATCCAGTGCATCCTTGAGCCGTAAGCCCAACGCGCCGCGTGCAGGGAGCGCGTCATCGGTGCCGCCGCCCAGAATCTTCTGCATGTTGTTGCTGCGCAATGCCCATGTGATGCGCGTTTGGGGAGCCTCTTGGCGTAAATCGACTAAGGCTAAGAGGGCGTTAATGGCGGAATGTCCCGCGCCAACCACTAAAGTGTGGCGATTGGCATACCGCTCTTTGTCTGCGCCGAGTACATCAGGAATACCGTAATAGATGCAATTGGCAAAGGCTTTTTCCCCTAACGCAGGTAAGCCATTCGCGCCAATTGGATTCGGATTTTGCCATGTACCACTGGCATCGATCACGGCACGGGCACGGAAGCGGCTGTCGCTGCCATCGGGATGTTGGATTTGCAAGATAAAGGGTGCATCGTCACGGGTGGCGCTTTTGACTTTATCCATGCGTTGGCGGCTGACCCCGATCACTTTAGCGCCTGTGTGAATGTGGGGACGCATCTCTGGTAATTCGGCTAAAGGTTTTATATACTTAAAGACCATGTCGCCACCGGTGGGTAGCGCATCTTTAGCGGGCATTTGCCAACCATGTTGTTCTAACAAGCGGACAGATGCCGCATCAACGGTGAATTCCCAAGGGGAAAACATGCGGACATGTTGCCAATTTAGCATATTTGCGCCAACGGTTTCGGCGGCTTCAAATACAAGTGGCGTTTCACCACGTTCGATCAGGTGAGCGGCGGCGGCTAACCCCACGGGGCCTGCACCAATAATGGCAATGGGAAGTGCTGTAGTCATCAAATCAATCCTCTCTGGTTAAAGTAGTTGTGCTTAGCAACTATATTTGACTTGTATCCTCTCATACTTTAAAATAGTTGTCAATAGCAACTAAAAAATTGGGTCAGCCATGTCCGAAACCAATGCTGTATTACGAGAAGTCGCTTACTTATATGACCAAGCGCAACGTACCACCGCCGCGTGTTGCGATGTGCAATCCCAAACACATGGGCGCGTGTTAACCGAACTTGCCCGCGCGCAACCGCTAACACCCCATGAATTATCCTTGCGTTTGGGTTATGAAAAAAGCTGGATTAGCCGTGTGGTGGGGGCATTACTCAACGAGAATCTAGTCGAAAAAATGCCGCATCCTAGTGATAACCGTAGCCATCAACTGAGCTTAACCTCAGATGGCGAAATCCGTGTGATGCAATTGGATGCCGTGTTGAACGCGCATACTGAATTGCTGATGGAAGCTGTTCCTGATGAGAAACGCCAAAGCGTGGAAGAAGCGCTAGTGTTACTCCGTGATGCGCTGCTAGCCGAAAAGGATAGCATCCCCAAGCTAGCGGAACTGTGTGAAGTTTAAGGTGGTTTAGGTAATGAAATTGGCTGATGGTTAGTGATTCTTGTTTCGGTTATGAACAGTTTCGGACAAATTAGTAATATCATCATCAAAGGCACCAATAAAATTTTCGAGTGCATTTTGTTGGTGTACTTCATAGTCATCTAATAAATTTTGTAATAAGGCATCCACACTGCGTCCTTCCCGTTGGGCAATGCTTTCTAAGCGCTTCGTTAGATCTAATGAAATATCCATTCTTTGATCCTGTCTGTGTATGTTTTCCTAAGTATTGTATCAAATCCGCACACATAGATAGTTAGCATCCCCAAATTAGCGGAACTGTGTGAAGTTTAGATCAGACAGGCGACCTTCCCAAATCCAGCCAGAGAGTATCCCTTGGGTGGTTTCGACATAATACCAAGTGCCTATTTCTTCGCTATCAACCCGAATGCGACCCACGATACCCTCACTAAATATTGTGACGGGTGTACCTTCAGCCAAAAATGATGCAAATTGACCATCAATAACATCGGGTGCTGTCCATAAATGTGCCCCTAAGGTAGCGGTTGCAAACCCCAATGCCTCCGCAGGGATCACATCCGGTGGTTGGATGGGCGCACAGCCTGTGTAGTCCGTTACATATTGCGTACTAATGTACACGCCGCCTATTGCATGACCCCCATATGTATGGACACTCTGCGCATTTAATCGCGTGATGGTATAGGTGCCGGGGCCATATGCGCTGCCGTGAAAGGGATGTTCTTCAATGGGCATCGTTAGGTACGCATCTGCATAGATGGGCACGGCTTCCAAGAGCGTTATTTCACACACGCCAAGATAAGACCAAACTGGGATTGTTAAAAAGGATTGATTAGCAAGCTGTTCTGAGCAATCGCCATCTAACGCACCACTTCGCGCATCAACCCACCCTGATAGGGTGTTGCTCACTTGTAAGCGATAATAGGCGCTCCCATTCGTAGGGCGTTCAATTTGCAGAACCGGATATGATGTATCAACAGGGATGCCTGTAACAGTCAGTGCATAGTCAAAAAATGGTGCACCAAAAACAGGGATAGATTCCGCAGCAATCGTGACAGTAAAGGTGCATGGATCGCTGGGCTGTGCAGCAGAAGTTGGCACAATTGTTAGCACTACAAAAAATAATCCGACTATTGAAATTATATGTTTCAAGTTTAGTCCTTTACCCAATCAATATCTTCAAAAACTACTAGATTGTTCTTTTCTGCCGATTATGAGTATTGTATCAAATTTGTATTCAGAGATAGTTAACATTCATAGGTTGGCGGATTTTGCAGGCTCCGCGCTAAACTTGGATCACAATCAACCAGAAAGTGACATCAACTATGAGTAGGATCAATGGCTTGACCCTGATTCCTGACTTTGTAACCGTAGAAGAGGCAGCACAAATCATCAAGGATATTGATGCGAGTCCTTGGATGGATAGCCTCAAGCGTCGTGTACAGCATTATGGGTATCTGTATGATTATAAGCGTCGAACAGTTGACGCAAGCTTGTATTTAGGGAATCTCCCACCGTGGGCGCAGCAGCTTGCCACTCGCGTGCATCAAGCGGGATATATTGGCTTACCACCAGATCAAGTGATTGTAAATGAATATGAACCCGGTCAGGGGATTGCAAAGCATGTTGATTGTGAACCCTGTTTTGGGGATACCATTTTATCCTTGAGCTTGGGATCAGGGTGTGTGATGGAATTTCATCAAGACGATCACAAAATACCGATCTGGTTAGCACCGCGTGCTTTATTGGTGATGCAACACGAGGCGCGGTATGAATGGCAGCATGGCATCCCTGCCCGTAAATCGGATGTGTGGGCAGAGCAACGGCATCCCCGCTCACGCCGCGTATCGGTCACTTTACGAAAAGTGATTTTGAGCGAATGACGATAGAATAACTCACATCAGAGTCAAAGATTTTTGCTACTCATCGCCTACTCGGTAAAAGAAACCGACATCATCTTGTGTGATAATGATGAATAATGTTCCCGCTTCGTTGAAACCAATCCACTTTATATCGTCACTATCAACAAGAGTTTGTAGCGTGTTAAACAAAAGCCTATTTTCCTCATCTGTAATCCCAAAAAACATAATAGTGTTTTCACCATTTGACACTGCCACTATAGTTTTATCAGGATGTATGCCTATTGGTTTCGGGTTATTAGATAATACTGTAGATTCTATTTGGTAAATCAAATCTCCTGACTCGGCTTCATAAAATTTAATCTCATTATGGTAGGTGCTATCCCATAAGATTACAAACGTCTCATCACTCCCTAGCGGAACATGTAATGTGCTTTCACTAAAAGAATTTCTAATTAGAGATTTTGTTTCACCAGTTGTTAAATTACATACCCTGATTACCCTATAATCATTTAAGCCCAAACCTGTTTCTGAAAAAATAAAAGTATTGCTATGTGCGTTGTATTGGAGGTCGCGTAGAAAAGCAAATTGACTTAACTCAACTGATTTTGATACACCTGTTGTCGTATTTTTAAGTTGATTAACAGTTCCCGCTTCGCCATTTAAACGGAGTATAGATTCTTCTAGATACTCTTCAAAGAGGCTAATAGATACAAGTCGCAAATTGCCAATATTATCAACCGTGATAGTTGTATCTGCCGAAATATTAAGGGCTGGGATAGCCGTTGATTGGATTAGGTGTTCCGATGAATTGGAATTTTCAAAACAGTTTTGACTTGTACTTGGATTACCAAGACTAAAAAGCCACGCTAATCCTATAATCGAACCTATCACTAAGCAACCAACTGTACCGAAAAGCCCTATGATGCCAAAAATACAACCATCAAAAACTTTTGAATATGATATATCTTGTTGTGTATCTTTATTTAATGAACTCATTTGACATCATTCTGATTTGCAATGCCCATTATCTCCTTTCATATAGTATCAAATTAGAGATCATACATCCTACAGGCTGGCGGATTGGGCAATTACCGCGCTAAACTTGGATCACAATCAACCAGAAAGTGACATCAACTATGAGTATTTCACCGGCTGCTGAAGGGATTTTGTTCACCGATCAATATCAATTGACGATGGCGCAGTTATATTTTCGATTGGGAATTCACGAAAAGCCCGCCCAATTTGATCATTATTACCGCACCAATCCCAATTATGGAACCCATCAAGCGGGCTATGCCATCAATGCCGGGTTGGGCTGGCTGTTGGAACATATGCACGGTTTGCGCTTCACCGATGAAGATCTGGCGTATCTGCGATCCATGACCACCAGTAGCGGGCGGCGCTTGTTTGAAGATGCCTTTTTGCAATGGCTCAAACAATATGGCAACTTTGAAGCGCTCTCGATGCAAGCGATTCCTGAGGGGCGGGTGGTGCATCCCAATACACCATTGACAGTCGTTACAGGCCCGTTAGCGATGGCGCAAATTTTAGAAACACCCTTGCTCAATCATTTGAACTATCAGATCTTGATCGCCACCAAGGCGGCACGCATTCGCCAAGCGGGGCGGGGGCGTCCGTTGCTAGAATTTGGCTTACGGCGTGCCCATGACAAAGCCGGAAACGCAGGTGCACGGGCGGCGCTCATAGGTGGCGCGGACTTTAGCTCGAATGCGGGGATCTCGCATGTGTTGGGCATCCCGCCCAAGGGAACCCACGCTCATAGTATGGTGCAGGCGTTTATGGCACTTGGCGAAGGGGAGTTAGGCGCTTTTCGTGCCTATGCGGATCTATACCCCGATGATTGCCTGTTATTGGTTGATACGGTCGATACCTTGAATAGTGGTGTTCCTAACGCGATCACGGTTTTTGAAGAACTCCGCGCTAAAGGATATGAACCGAATGGTATCCGTTTGGATTCAGGAGACTTAGCCTACCTGAGTGTGCAAGCGGCAAAGATGCTGAATGAGGCAGGCTTCCCGAATGCCAATATTGTGCTCTCGAATCAAATTGATGAATTGAATCTGTTACAGATTATTGCCCAGATCAAAGACGAAGCACCGCGTTATGGCTTGGATGCAGAGGCTTTGATTCAACGCTTGGTGTATGGGGTGGGCACACGCTTGATCACCTCCGAGGGGAGTTCATCATTAGATGGGGTTTATAAATTGGTGGCAATCCAAAAAGATAGTCATTGGGAACCTGCTATCAAAATCTCGGAAAGTTCCGACAAGATCCCGACACCGGGCAAAAAAACCGTCTGGCGTATTTATGACAAACGCCATAAGGCAACGGCTGACCTCATCGCAGGCGCTGATGAAGATATTCTGAATCGTGACATCCTTGAACTACATCACCCCTCACGACATGGTGTATATCGTGAATTATCCACTGAGGACTATGCTGAAGTCGAACCATTGTTGGTCGATATTTTGCAAGAAGGTACATTCGTTGCTGACCTTGAGCCGATTGATGTCATGCGCCAACGCCGCATCAAAGACTTGGAGTATTTGGATTCTGGCGTGAAGCGGATCATTAATCCCCACCTGTATCATGTATCGGTGACGCCGCAGGTGTGGCAGTTGAAGCAAGACCAAATTAAGCGTGCCAAAAACGCAACATAACCCCCTGATTTGGCGTATAATAAGAAGTAAGTACAGGACGCAAATTAGACAGGGAAAAACTGATGAATATCACCGAAAAAACCCAAAATGATATTGTGATCTTTGCTGTAGATGGTCGGATTGATAGCGAAGGCGCGGTAGATTTAGATATGGCACTTCATGCCGCGTTAGAAGGTGGACACAACAAACTCATTTTAGACATGAAGGATGCCCAATACATTAATAGTGCGGGGCTGCGTACCTTGGCCGATGTCCTCACCACCAGCCAAGCGGCTGATGGAAATTTGTATTTGGTGGGGTTGAATCCCAAAATCAAACGTGTATTGCAAATTGTGGGGTTCGATAACTTCTTCAAGATGTATGATGATGTGGCGAGCGCTAGCGCCGCATTTTAGCGGATTATTTGCCACCAAGATGAAGCCCCTCCCTGAATTTTGGGGAGGGGCTTGGAGTGGGGTTTTCTAAAGCACGACCATAACAATCACGCCTCGTTAACCTCCTCAAAATCGGTTTCGCCGGGGATGCGTTGCGGGCTCCCCGTCACGGCACGAGAGGCTTGCATTCCACTCATTACCGTTGATTCCATACACCCTGCATTCAGCCCTGTGTTCAGCCAATCGCCCGCGACCACCAGATTCTCAAAATCGGTTTCACCCGCTTTGAGGCGATATTTCCCTGATCCGGGTACGGAAATTACATAACGCTCGGTTGGATCAATATTGGCGCGGATGTATTGCGCATCGAGTCGCGCTTCGCCTTCACCATCGTTGAGGTCAACAAACAGATTCCAATCAAAGGGAACACCTGATTTCGGCCATATATGGCGGGCTTGTTCAGTGAAGAAGGCAACCGCTTCATCGCGTACCAATTTTACTTGAGTGGGGGGATAGTCGGGGTTTGGCGCATTAAAGGGTGGTTGTTCGGGATCATCCTTCATCGCGCCACCCAGATACCCAATTGTTTTTGGCATATGGTCAGCAGGCCAATTTTCTTTGGGAATTTCCTCAGCAAAGTCTGCATAAGTATTCACTGGTTGGATGCCAAAATCAACATAACACAGAGGCAAGCCATCGACAGGACGCCCATAGTTCATATCCCAACCCAATTCTGGTGAGGTTTTGTTCATCCAAATTTGGAAAACGCCTGTGCGTACAGTTTGGAGGTGGGTGTTGAGGTTGCTCCACTTTTCGCTTTGCTCAATCAATTCTGAGCAAATTTGTGGCAGCGCCCCCCATGAGATCCCTAAAATGATTTGGTCAAAATCTTTGCCACGCTCCATGGTGAACATTTCGCCTTGCCAGTCCGCAAACGAGGATTCCAGATTGATCCCTTTTTCTTCTAACGTTTTACCTTCTACTAATTGATCATATGGCGCTTCGACCGTCCAACACGGCACGCCTTTAACATCATATAATGGCTCATACTCATCAACCGATAGGGTTGCTTGTCGTTCCATATCAATTGATCCGATTTGGGTTTTGTCATTCGGATCAATGTGGAGTTTGTGCACTTTATGGAAAAACTCAAATTTTACGCCGCGTGCTTTGAGGGCTAAGTATACGGGGGCAACCAAGATTTCCCCGCAGCCTGCTTGGAACCACCAGCCCAATGCCCCCTTATATTGTAAAAAGAGGCGGGTTAAACCGCGCAGCATCGTACCTGCTTCAATGCTTGGCAAGCCTTTGAGGGGTTTTTCTGGTGTGGGGGCGGCGGTGGTGTCGCCATGTAAATAGGCAAAACAGAGATCGTGCAAAGTTCCCATGAAGGAAGAACTAACGGTCAGTTTTGTGCCATCTTTGACCGCGCCATGTTTCCAGAACCATTCATAATAATTTTGATCGTTAACCTTGTCAAAGCCCTCAAAAATAAGGTTGTCCTCCAACATGCCAATCGCATTGGTGATCAAAAAATCTTGGCGAATCCACAGCGCATAATCATCCCAATTATTGTCAATATCACCTTTGAGATGTTGCCACAACAAGCGCAAGTATAATTTCAGTAGGTAGGCAATGGCGTTCAGAACGGCACGCTCTACCTTTTTCTCAAATGTATTATTGGCGCGGGGGATTTTATCAATCAGCTTGCCGATGCCTTCCACGACTTCGGCGATGATTTTATTATCCAGATCGGCTAAATCTTCTCCAACATGAGCTAGCCCTTTGAGTACGCCTTCTGCCAGATCATCAACTTTGCCAAAGTCAGGTAGATCGATGTTGGCTAAGTCTTGGAGCCATTTGGGGCGCTTGCTGGGTTCATCATGTTCTTTACCAAAAAATTCATGCCCTTCTTGAATCCATGCCCAAATCTGGTGAATGACTTCGCCCAAGGTTGGTGGACGCTGACCGTCACCGGGGAGTCGATCATTGGGATACGCATAAAAATTGAGGAGTGGTTCCCATGCACCATCAGGGTTGGAGCGTGGATCATAGAACCGAATGAAGTCCATGCGCTTCATGGCGTAGCGGTCAGGGTATTTTTCCTCATCTTCGGGGGTTGGGGCAATAAATTCGGAAAAGGGTTGATCGGGGGTGCGTCCAAGTTCCTCATAACAGGCACGCATGGTTTGGAACGTATTTTCATAAAATCCAAACAAGACATGGAAGCCATGTTCCTCAATCCGATCGGCAACTTTGGGGTTGCGCCCGCTGGCGCCTTTGCCGCCCAAGCGCCAGCCCATCTGATAAACTGTAATGTCATACTTTTTTTGCCAATCGGGGGTATTGGTCATCCAATACGCGGCGGATAGTGAACCCATGCCGCCCCCCAGAATGGCGATCTTTTTCGGGGTACTCATAATTGGTGTGATCCCTTTCATTTGTGTAAGTATGTGTCGGGATGCTGTTTTGACAATCCCTCACAACCTATTGTGGGTCAGGTTGCCGAATATGACAATTTTGGGAAAGATCTTTGATGTTTTCTGTATAATAAAAGGATACTGCATATAAGCCACATTCATGTAATGGTATGACTGAACATAATTTTTCTCCACAAGAGTATAAGATTAATCTGTACAAACATTTTGCACGGATCGGCAAGGCACTCTCGAACCATGTGCGCCTCGAAATTCTGGATTTATTGATCCAAAGTGAGCATACGGTTGAATCCTTAGCGCAAAAAACCAATCTCCCGATTGCGAATGTGTCTCAACATTTACAGGTTTTAAAATCAGCACAGGTGGTGTGTGTGCGGCGCGAAGGAACATATGGGCATTATCGCGTAATCAATGAGCATATTGTCGCCTTATGGCGTCATATGACGGACTTTGCAGAAGAAACCATGCCCGAAGTGCAGGATATGATGGCAAGCCCACCCCCCACAGAATCTATTAATGCCGAAACCGTGCTGGCAGGTTTGTCTAATGGGGAATATGTATTGCTTGATGCGCGACCATCGGATGAATATGCAGCGGGGCATTTACCCCATGCGGTGTCTGTGCCGATAGACATTATAGAAGATGCGTTAACTACACTCCCCAAAGATCGCCCGATTGTGGTCTATTGCCGCAACCGATATTGCTTATTAGCCGACAGTGTGGCAGAAGCGCTCAAACAACGTGGTTATGATGTCCAAGTGTTGTCGATGGGGATGTTGGAATGGCAAACCGAGCAGTACCCTATTGAACTGAACCGGAATCAATCCGAATGACAGCAATAACCGTTGATGTCGTTTTACCTGAGCAGAGCCAAGCAGTGTATGATCTGCGGTTGAGGGCGTTACAAGAAGACCCCAAAATTTTTGGACAATCGATTGATGAATATATAGCGCAAGGTGTAGAACCGCTGCGCACCAGTTATCAACGGCAACGGGATACCAATATGGGTGCCATTTTTGGCGCTTGGGATGGCGATGCTTTGGTTGGGATGGCAGGTTGTGCGCGTCAACATTATCGCAAAGAGTCTCATAAAACCTATTTATGGGGGGTGTATGTATTACCTGCTGCACGCGGTCAAGCACTTGGACGACGTATGGTTGAAGATGCTATTCAATATTCCCGTTCATTGGTTGGCGTGGAAGATGTCACACTGGCGGTTACTGAGGGCAATAACCACGCCTATCAGCTTTATTTGAGTGTAGGCTTTGAGCATCTGATCACCGAACCACGCTATTACAAAATTGAGGGTGTCTATCATGGATTGATCCGTATGGTAAAAAGGTTGTAACCGCGTTTTATGTCTCACCCAAAGCTTGGTAACCTATCGCACAAAATCACCCCTTCAATCGGGGGCTACGGTTATGTTAAAATAGCGCGATACCATGACGTAACACAGAAGGAGACAACACATGGCGAAAAAAGGCGCTCGTGTGGTCGTTAAACTCCGCAGTACGGAAAGCGGATATACCTACACTACCTATAAAAACAAACGGAATGACCAAGAACGGTTAGAGCTCAAAAAATACGATCCGTTTGTTCGTAAACATGTGATTTTCAAAGAAACCAAATAATGGATCGGTTGTGGGGTGTTATGCCCCCAGCCAATCTCATATACAGGTTAAAAACGGGCATTGGCTCGTTTTTTTGATTAGGCGGTTCTATGGTTTCGATGTACAATACAAACCAATCACGACAATGGAGACAATTTGCGAATGAGTGACGCACCTGTTTATCATGCCTCTTGCCGATTTTGTGGGCGGTTGGTGTCCAAAGAAAAAGCGGCAAAGCGTCCATTTTTTATGACCATCCATGTTGGGGAGCATAACACCCCCAAAGCCTTAATTGTGGCGGATGCCATTTGGTGTGGTATTTGCCGCCCTCAACCTGAACCAATTGATATGCCCGAGTTATACTAGGAGTCTGAACGATGCCGATTGAATGTTGGGTTTCTGGAAGCAGTGAGGTTCATGCCAGTTGCCAATTTTGCGGGCGGTTTATTGCAAAAGAATATGCCCAAGATCTCCCGTATTTTATGGCGGCCTATGTGGGCAAAGACCAGACCCCTAAGGTAATTGTGGTCGCTGGTGCACAATGGTGTGGGATCTGTCGTCCGCGTCCGGAGCCTATCGAGATGCCGGAACTCTATTAGGGCTAGTGGCCTAGCGGCATTGGGGGCGCGGGCAGGATGCTGTGCATCCTTAGCGGCGGCATAGCTGCCGCATAGCGACCGTTGGTCGCGCCCGCGCCCCCCAGAGCCTGCACCGTGACTCAAAAGCGTCGCAAATTTCAAAACCTCATCCCCCAAAAACACCCGAAGGAGAAATAACGTATGCAAGATATGGGAACAGATCTCACCGGGCAACAGATCAAGGACTATACGCTGTCGGAAATGCTTGGCAGAGGGGGGTTTGGGGCGGTTTATCGTGCCAAGCAAAACTCGGTTGATCGCGATGTCGCCATTAAGATCATTTTGCCCAAATATGCTAACGATCCCAACTTCATCCGCCGCTTTGAGTCTGAGGCACAAATTATTGCTCGTCTGGAGCACTTACATATCGTCCCGCTCTACGACTATTGGCGGGATGCCAGCGGGGCATACTTGGTCATGCGGCACTTGCGCGGGGGTAGCCTGAAAGAAACTTTGCGTCGGAATGATTGGGATGTGTTGCACAGTGCGCGGGTGGTGCATCAGATCGCTTCGGCGTTGTCGTTGGCGCACAAAAATAATATTATCCATCGGGACATCAAACCAGCAAATATCCTGTTAGATGATGAAGGGAACGCTTACCTAAGCGATTTTGGCATCTCAAAAATCCTGCGAAAAGATGAAGCGGCTGAAAGTAGCCATCGGGTATTAGGGTCACCCGCGTATATCGCGCCTGAATGGGTGCAACATCGGATGGCTATCCCCGCATTGGATCAATATAGCTTGGCAATTGTGACCTTTGAACTCTTGGCGGGAACACATCCATATGCGGATCGTGAAACGCCGGTTGCAATGTTGCAAGCCCATCTCTATGATCCACTGCCCCCGCTTAATCAGTATCGCCCTGATCTACCCGATGACTTGGATACGGTGCTACTCAAGGCAACCGCCAAAAAGCCAGATGAGCGCTATAAAGATGTGATGGCCTTTGAACGAGCCCTGCGCCATGCGCTAAAACTGGAATCTCGTGCGATTGCCCAGATCACAACGGATCTGATCGTCACAGGGTTGGATGAAACGATTGTTTTAGAAACAGATGCCGAGCAAGAGCAAGACGGAACACGCCAGTTAGTGGAGGGGTTAAATACCCCGCTTGAACCGCTCCCGCAACAAAATAATCCTTATCGTGGGTTACGACCGTTTCAAGAAGCTGATGCAAGTGTCTTTCATGGTCGCAATACGTTAACCCAATCCTTAATTGAGCGGTTTCGTAGCCAAGATGTGAGCGGGCGTTTTATTGCTTTGGTTGGGGCGAGCGGTAGCGGCAAATCCAGTGTGGTACGGGCGGGATTAATCCCTCGGCTACGGAATGGTGCGTTACCAAAATCCGATGAGTGGTTTTTCTTGGATATGCTGCCGGGGGAAAACCCACTAGAAGAACTTGAAGCGGGGTTGCTGAGCATTGCCGTAAACCCGCCACCGTCATTATTAGAACAACTTAAATCGGATACACATGGATTATTACGCGCTGTGAATCGCTCGTTGCCGCGTGATGATGATAGTGAATTGTTACTATTTATTGATCAATTTGAAGAAGCCTTTACCTTGGTCAAAGATGAGGCGATCCGCGATCACTTTCTGGATAGTCTCTATGCCGCGATTGTGGCTCCGCGTAGCCGTTTGCGCGTGGTGGCAACCTTGCGGGCAGACTTCTATGATCGGCCACTACAACGCGCCAACTTTGGCGAATTATTGCGTGACTGTACTGTGCTGGTGTTGCCACTGAATGCTGAAGAACTTGAAGCCGCCATTCGTGAACCCGCCAAACAAGGTGGTATTGAAGTTGATCCCGCATTGGTAGCTGAAATTATTACTGATGTTAAAGATGAACCTGGCGCGTTACCCCTGTTGCAATATGCGTTAACGGAACTCTATGAACGGCGGCAAGGCAAGGTTTTAACCCCGACGGTGTATCGCATGATTGGCGGGGCATTGGGGGCGTTAGCACGGCGGGCTGATGAAATCTATAATGCGCTTCCTGAGAGCCGCCAAGCACTAACGCATCAATTATTTTTGCGGTTGGTGCAACTGGGTGAGGGGGCAGAGGATACCCGCCGCCGTGCCCGTATGGATGAACTGGTGACCATTGGGAACCCAGATGAAATCACTGGGGTGATCAGTATTTTTGCGCGGTCACGGCTGTTAACTTTGGATCGCGATCCCGCCACCCGTGTGGGGACGGTTGAACTGGCTCATGAAGCCTTGTTACGAGAATGGGCATTGTTACGGCAATGGCTGAATGATGGTCGGGAAGATGTTCGCCAGCAGCGCCGCCTTGCACAACGGGCGAAAGAATGGCAAGACGCCGCGCAAGATGATAGCTTTTTGCTTTATGGGGCAAATCTCGCCAATATCGAAGCATGGATCGAACACAGTGATATTGCGCTCACGACTGAGGAACAACACTATATCAGGGTGTCACAATCGGCTCATCAACAGCGGATTGCAGAAGATACCGCCCGTCAACGCCGTGAGGAAGACCTGCAAAAGCAATCGATTCAACGCTTACGGATTTTGTTTGCAACGGTAGCGGTGGCGGCGGTTGTTGGGTTTATTCTGTCGCTGATCGCGTTTAATGAAAGCAATGATGCGCAAGATGCCGCCGAAGATGCACGCTTAGCGCTCCAAACCAGTGATGCCAACGCGCTTGCGGCTGATAATGCCCGTGCCACCAGTGACGCCAATGCGGATCGCTTAGCCACTCAAATCGCAGTGGAGGAACGTAGCAATGCCCAGATCAGAAGTTTGTCTTTGGTGGCCAATGCACAAAATGCCGCGCAAAATGGTGATCCAGATTTGGCGTTAACCTTAGCGTTACAAGCCCTAGACATGACTGAGCCACCGCAGTTAGCCACCCAATTTGTGGAAACCTTAGCGCTACAAGGTGGCACGCTCCGTAGAATACCTCTTACGGATAGTTCGGCGTGGCGCGTTGCGCAGCATCCACAAGGTACATTATTAGCTATCAGTAGTGGCGCCTCTCCTTATACACCGTTTGATGTCGAAACGGCTTTATACATTGTTGAGCGCGAGAGTGGTGAGATAGTCCACACCATTCCAACTGGTACGATTTTAGGATTAGCCTTTCATCCAATGGATGGAACCTTATTGACCAGTAGCCGTGATGGCATCTTCCAGATATGGGATGTGGAAACAGGTGAAGAACGAGATCGCTTTACAGCACAAGAAACTGAAAATGGCATTCTGCGGATCGCGATCTCGCCTGATGGAAATACCTTTTTGGCAGGTGACAGTAACGGTATTTTACGGTTGCGTGATGCTGCCACTGGCGACGTAATCTGGGAAACATCAGAGCATCGTGGCGCGATTGGGGCAGTTGCCTACATCCCTAATGGACGCCAACAAGCCATCACAGCATCAGAAGATGGCAGCTTGATCTTGTGGAACTTGGAAACGGGTGAGTTAATCCGCCGGTTGGGTGTTGAAACTGGTGCGGTGAGTGTGGTTGCTATTGCTCCAGATGGATCGCATTTTATCTATGATACTCCGAATGGTGATCTGGTCTATGTTGATTTAAATAATTTGCTGATTGTTCACTTGTTACAAGGGCATGAGGATACCGTGTTACAAGTCGCGTTTAGCCCTGATGGCGATTCAGCGATTTCAGCGTCAGAGGATGGTAGCTTGATTTTATGGAACCTGACACGCGGCACAATCATTGAACGCTTTAATGGGCATCAATATACCGTGAGTGATGTTATCTACACCACCGAAGGTATTTACTCGGTATCGTTTGACGGCACCATGCGTGAATGGTCACCCTATGCCATTGAAGGTGCAATCTCAAATCTATCGTTGCCTCAAAATATGAGTGCCATTGCGAATTTTGAAAATCTTATTGCGGTTGGGGGGGGCGATCTCAATATTACGACATCCACCACCCAAAACCCGATTTTGATAATCGATACAAATACTGAAACCATCATTGCAGAATTTGACGGACACAACGGGACAATTACAAGTCTTGTCTTTAGCCCTGATGGATCACAATTACTGTCTGCTGGTGACGATGGGCAGATTGTAGTGTGGGATGTGGGTAGTGGTGAGTGCATTTGGCAAGTGGATGATAATGATACCCGTGCCCAAGCGCTATTTAGCCCTGATGGCACACAGATCATCAGTTCAGGCTATCAGGATCAAGTACGGCTTTGGGATCGCGAATCGGGTGAATTGGTGGAAACAATCACCACTGACCAAAACCAAGTCTATCCGATTGCAGTACATCCTGATGGTGAACAGCTTGCGATTGGGGCATTTGATGGCACGCTAACCATTGTTTCCTTAACAGATGTAGATACTGACCCCTTATCTTTAGAGGGGCATCCACGCGGTATCTTGAGCCTCACATGGAGTGGCGATCAACTCATCTCTGGAGATTTTGAAGGTAATCTGCTGATTTGGGATACAACAACTGGTGAAAATTTAGGGGAATGGCAAGGGCACGAAACCGCCGTTGTTCAACTCCGTAGTAGTGATGAACAGCAAGTGGTCTTGTCGGTGGGCTTAGATATACATTTATATATTTGGGATGCCACAAGTGGGCGTCTGTTAGACCGTTATGATTTGCCGATGCGTACCTCTGCGGCTACGTTTGGTGCAACTGATGAACAGTTTTTTACGGCTGCCCAAAGCCTTACCACATGGCAACGTCCTATTGAGCATCCATTGGAAGATACCGTGGCATGGTTACGCGAGAATCGCTATATCCGTGCCCTGACTTGTGAAGAACGGGTGTTATACTTGGTGGAAGACAACTTAACCTGTGATGAATAACGATAGATAACTTTTGATGAAAACACAAATCTTCCAACAATTTTTTGATTATCATTTCGCTGAAAATCGCAAACTATGGGATACACATATCACAACCTTATCTGATGAACAATTTACCCAAGCAATCAATTATTCGATTGGGTCGGTTCACAATCATATCATCCATATGATTAGTGTGGATGCTGCGTGGTTTAGTAGCTTGCGTGGGTTGGACTTGCCCGACATGCTTGATCCCAAGGATTGGGCAGAGCGTGATCACATTCGCACTAAGTGGGATCAAGTTGAGGCGATGATGCGTGAGTATCTCGCTACGGTGGATGACACTACCTTGTTTACAAAACCCATGAAGGATGAAGACGAAAACTTATTTGTCTGGCAAGCCCTGTTGCAAGTGGTGAATCATGGAACCGACCACCGCGCCCAATTGTTGCGCATCATCCATGATATGGGGATCAAAACTGCATCTCAAGATTATATTTTCTATGTGTATGATAATGCTTAATCTAGGCATGGCAAATAACGCTAAAGTTGCATAATCCTATAAAACCGATATGCTGAAGGCATGAGCGAAACACCAACAATACTTGAAGCCGCTATTTTAAAAACCTTGGTTTATGGGCAAGTTTTTCAATATCCCATGACCCCCGCCGAAATCCATCATTATTTGATCGAGTATGCCTGCACGTTAACAGATGTCGAAACCACGCTAGAAAGCTCTACATGGTTACGGGATCGTGTTATCCGTGTGAACGGGTATATTGCGCTTGCAGAAGCAGATGCCGTACAACGCCACGCCCGAGAGCAAATTTCCGCGCAATTATGGGAACCCGCTATTCGCTACGGTCAATGGATTGCTTACTTACCCTTTGTGCGGATGGTAGCCTTAACAGGTGCGCTAGCGATGCGGAATGCCGCGACGGTAGACGATGATTTTGACTATTTGATTGTGACTGCGCCTCGACGCGTGTGGTTAGTGCGTGGATTAGTGGTGTTAGGCGTGCGGTTAGGAAGGCTTTGGGGGGTGGAATTGTGCCCCAATTATGTCGTCAGTAGTCGGGAATTGCTCCAAAAACGTCAAGATTTATATGTTGCCCATGAACTGGCGCAAATGTTCCCACTAAGTGGGTATGAGCTTTACCAAACCATGCGTGATCTCAATGAATGGTCAGATACGTTTTTGCCAAATGCAACCATGACATTTTATGATCGGCCTCAGCATCAACCACATCGGATGCGGCATCGGTTCCAACGGATTGGGGAGTGGGTGCTGGGTGGTCGTTTGGGGGATTGGGTGAATACATGGGAACGTCAACGCAAAACACAAAAATTTGCCCAAGAGGATGAGCAAGCTACCAATTCGGCGGCAGTCATTGATGCGGAGCAAGTCAAAGGACACTTTAATGATTATGGGCATCGGGTGTTGCAACGCTACGAAGAGACACTATACACATACGGATTCCAGCAATTCCAGAACATCGGATAGCCCCACACTTGCGATCTGCTATAATCGCCTCCGATTATGTGCTGCGTTGCATTGACCATGATTGATTTCGCTACGATTGTTTCGTAGGGACGCCATATATGGCGTCCGAGATAGAAATGTTTGTGTAAAGTGGACAGCATATTGCCGTTTGAAAATTTAATTGTATAACCCCAAAATGCGAATGTTCTGTGTAGGGGGGTGCTACAGCGTCCCCGCCATCATGAAACATAATCAAAAGTGGGCGCCCTGTAGGACGCCCCTACATGATGTTTGGCTAGATCCAATATCTTGGTTATCCATTTATTTTGTGAATTTTCAATATGCTGTCCCCACAAGTCTTACCTCACTTAAATGCACAAAAATCTTGCAAAAAGCACAATTTATGAACGAGTCAATATCCATCAGGAGGCAACAAACCATTGACGACGAAACCAGTACGTGTTCGCTTTGCACCCAGCCCCACCGGCTCACTCCATATTGGGGGCGCTCGTACAGCGCTATTCAATTGGCTGTTTGCGCGTGCCAATGACGGACAATTTATCTTACGCATTGAAGATACTGACCGCTCCCGTTTTGTAGAGGGTGCGATTGAAGAAATTACAACGGGGCTACGGTGGCTCGGCTTAGAGTGGGACGAAGGCCCCGACAAAGGCGGCGACTATGGCCCCTATGTGCAGAGCGAACGCCTAGAGCGCTATCAAAAATGGGCGCATTGGTTAGTGGAACAAGGCAAAGCTTATAAAGATTATTCCACTAAAGAAGAACTTGAACACGCCCGCGAAATTAAACGCAAAACAGGTGGCGGTAAGGTCGCAGGCTATGAACGCTTACACCGCTTTTTGACCGATGAAGAGCGCGAGCAACTCGAAGCCGAACGCGGTAGTTATGTGATCCGCTTGGCAATGCCCATGACGGGTGAAACCATCATTGAAGATGCAATACATGGCAAGCTGAAGTTCCCCAATGAGGATTTAAGCGATATTGTGTTGCTCAAATCGGATGGGTTCCCGACCTATCATCTGGCGATGGCGGTTGATGACCACTTTATGGAAATTAGCCATGTTATGCGCTCGGATGAATGGGTGTCTTCCGCGCCGATGCACCACAATCTCTATCAAGCGCTGGAATGGGATGCACCAACCTTTGTTCATTTACCGATCATGACCCACAATGGCAAAAAGATCAGTAAACGTAAACCACCCAAAACTGACAAAGGCGAACCCATTCCGATCTATGTGCGGGAATATCAAGCGCTTGGTTTTCAACCCGAAGCGGTGGTCAATTGGCTCTCTAATATTGGGTGGACATTTGGTGATGATGTTGAAATTTTCAGCACAGACCAAAGCTTGGAACGCTTCAGTTTAGAGCGGATCAGTCACTCCCCAACAGAAATGCCATTTTCTAAATTGCAACATTTGAATGGTCATTATATTCGTGAAATGGATCTGGAAACGTTAGGCGGGTATATCCGTCCGATGTTGGTTGAGGCCTATGGTGACATTGATGATACGATCTTTGATGCCATTTTGCCCCACCTGCAAGAACGGATTAATCCGATCCAAGAGGCGGTTCCGATGGTGGGCTTTTTGTTTCAAGATGACTTCACCCCGCCAACAGTGGAACAATTGATCCCTAAAAAATTAGATGCTGATACCACTAAGTTGATCCTTGAAAAAGTGATTGAAACTTTAGCGGCGCTGCCTGACTTTGAAACCGAAACCCAAGAACCCGCTTTGCGTGGCTTGGTCAAAGAGCTTGACCTTAAAGTGGGGCAGGTCTTTAACACCATTCGGATTGCAACTACTAATCAACGGGTATCACCGCCATTGTTCCCGTCATTGTATGCGTTAGGACGTGACAACACCTTAGAGCGGTTACGCTTGGCCTTGGCACAATTTGATAATTAAAAGTGGTTGAATGGGGTTTGCCCAGTAGACTTGCTTAGGGTAGTGGCGCGTTGAGCTCCACTGCCCTTAACTATTTTATTTTTCATGTATGAATCCGCAGAGTATAATGTCGAAAACCAGTATGGAGTTAATACGATGACGCATAAATTATTTATTAGCTATAAGCGCAGAACACCACTTGGCAGAACTGCTGAACAACTTGCTGAGTACCTTGAATCTTTAGGGCATGATGTGTTTATTGATGTCGAAACTGAGGGTGGGGCGGAATGGAATAAAGCCATCTATAACACGATTTTAGAAAGTGATGTTTTGTTGGTGTTGATGGAACCCACTACACCAGAATCGATTTGGGTACGCCGAGAAGTTGATTTCGCACATGGTTGTGGCGTAACGGTTCTACCAGTGCGTCTTAGTGAATTTGATGCACAAGAAGTCTTAGATGCGTTTGATCTGGCTCGAACAAATTATCGTGACTATATTAGCCGTGATGATAACAGTGCCGAGCGTCAAGCGTTTTTGAGTAGTATTGATGCGTGTGCTGAGTCTACGAAAGAAAATCGTATTGATCGCCTCGAAAAATTAGAAACACAAATTAAAAGTGAAGAGCGGGTTGTTGCCACTCCTGATCCGCATCGGTATTCTTACGAAATTATGGCACGCGATCAAACACCCTATACAGTTGGGGCAACTGCTTGCAAGCTCCATGTTGCGGCGGGGAATTTCACCGATCTCAAACATGATATTGATGTTTATGTCAATTCAGAAAATGATTATATGCAAATGGCGCGCTTTTTTGAGCCACGCCGAGTCAGCGCTATTTTGCGGAAGTTAGGGACTCACATTGAATTCCGTCGGTTAAAAGAAGATACTGTTCAAAATGAGCTAAGTCTCAAGGTTGATCATATGGGTGGGCGTCCACTACCGAGTGGAACGGTGGTTAGTACCATCGCCGGTCACCCCAACAGTAAACTCATCCAACGCCACAAGGCGCGCTATATTTTCCATGTTGTGTCCACTAAGGCACGTGAAACAGGTGGTATACAAGCGATCACGTCATCAGACCGCATTTCTGAATTTGTCATTAATTGCTTAGAAGAAGTTCAGATTGTGAATGATAGTGAAGGTGTCGTTATGCCCGGCAATAGCCCTTATTATGAAAGCATAGATGCACAAAGAGAACACTATGATGCGATCAATTCTATATTGTTTCCACTGTTTGGTACGGGGCATGGTGGGCTAAAATCAGATCAAGTCATTGAGCCAATGATCGATGGGTTGCAAGCCTATTTTCATCACAATCATACATATAATACAGTAACCGACATCTATTTAAGTGTATATTTTGAGGAAGACGTGCAAATGATCAAAAACCATCTCGATAATATGTCACAACTTCGCCTTTTAGCAACCAGTGATTAATGTGTAATCGCCGCTTGTCAATTTGAAGGTAGTAAATGTTGAATGGTTTGTAGTGGTTACCCATTGGCATTAAGTTAAACGCTTTTTGGGCATGTTGCGGGTGTCGATGGCTTTCAGCGTCGGGCAATGACGGAACTCTCTTAGCTTAATGCGTATGTAGTGTTTACCTAACCCTATCCTAACCTAACACGCTCGTTTATACTTTTTGCACAGTATCATGAGCGAAATAGTGTAGCAAAAATGACAAATACAAATGGAAAACATGGACGGGATGCCGTTATCCTGAGTGCCACGCGCACCCCACAAGGTCGGTTTTTAGGGGCGTTGGGCAGTGCCTCGGCTGTGGAACTCGGGCAAGTGGCGGTTGGCGCTGCCGTAGAACAATCTGGGATTAACCCCGAAAATGTTGAAGAATTGATTATGGGTAATGTTGTCCAAGCGGGTGTGGGGCAAGCGGCGCCGCGCCAAGTGTGGGTTGGCTTAAATTATCCTGATAATGTCAGCGGGTTGGCTATCAACAAGGTGTGTGGTAGCGGGCTGAAAGCCGCAATGATCGCTGCTAGCGGCATTCGCGCCAACGATGCTGATCTTTATGTGGCGGGTGGCATGGAAAGTATGTCCAATGCGCCATATCTTGACACCTTGCGCCGCAAAGGAGATAAATACGGCAAAGCGGAAATCCTCGATGCGCTACAAAATGACGGGCTATGGTGCCATATGACCGATATGTCTATGGGGGAGCAAGCTGAGTTCATTGCGGATCAATTAGAAGTGACCCGTGAAGAAATGGACGAACTCGCCTATGAAAGCCACCACAAAGCCCACCAAGCAACTATCAATGGTGACTTTAAAAATGAAATTACCCCTGTTGAGATCAAAGGGCGTAAGGGGGCGGTGACCATTGTTGATCAAGATGAACCGATCCGCCCGGACACCAGCGTAGAAGCATTAGGGAAGTTACGACCCGCGTTTGTCAAAGATGGTCGTGTGACAGCGGGCAATGCCCCCGGTATGAATGATGGGGCGGCGGCGGTTGTGGTTAGCAGCCGTGAATATGCCGAACAAAACGGTCATACACCAATTGCTAAAATTGTAGGCTATGGGCAAGCGGCGCTTGACCCCAAATGGATTTTTTATGCGCCCGTCAAGGCGATTCCAGTAGCACTGCAAAAAGCAGGTTGGACGATGGAAGATGTGGATCTGTTTGAAGTGAATGAAGCGTTTGCCGCGCAAGTGCTGGCCGATATTGCAGGGCTCAAACGCGATGGCTATGAACTCCCCCGCGAAAAACTAAATGTGAATGGTGGCGCGATTGCCTTGGGGCATCCGATTGGTGCAAGTGGCACACGGGTATTGGTTACCTTGATCCATGCGCTCAAAAATCGCGGACTTAAACGCGGTGTTGCGGCGCTCTGTTTGGGTGGTGGTGAAGCCGTGGCGATGGCGGTTGAAATCGAGTAATAATGCTCTTTTGTTTCTTCAAAGCCTCGCTTGTAGGGGAGCAGCTATGTCTGCTCCCAAAATAGAGTGCAAATCCTCAACCCCTAAAGCCGTAGACATCTGTTTGCGGTTTTGTTTTTTTAGGGCATCCCACAAAATTTAGATCGCTTGTTGCTTGACAATCGGTGGGGTGTACTTCACAATCAGCGGCGTATATGTACGCTATCATCAATCGGAGATCTCATCCTCATGAATGTCTTATTCATCGCCTCAGAAATGGCTCCTCTCGCAAAAACCGGTGGGCTTGGAGATGTTGTTGGGAGCTTGCCCAAAATCCTACGCCAAAAAGGGATCGATGCGCGTGTGGTGATGCCTCATTACAGTATGATTCAAGGGGGGGACTATCGCTTTAATTATAAAGTGCCGCGCCGTAGCGGGGATGGTGATGTTAGTGTGCATGAGATCATGGTGGATGATGTACCTGTCTATTTGCTCAAAAGCTGGCCGTACTTTGTGGATGATGGCAAGATTTATTCAGTATGGGATTGGGATACCCCCAAATTTATTTATTTTGCGCAGATGGCGATGGGTTTTGTTTGGGAACTCGCTCAAGGCAATCTGGATGAGGGCGACGCATGGTGGCCTGATGTCTTACACGCGCATGACTGGCATATGGGGTTGGTGCCGTTTTTGCTGCATGAAGCCCGTTTTAATGAGCATTGGCAAGATATGGCGAGTGTGTTGACCTTGCATAACATGGCCTTTCAAGGCCCCCATGCGGGCGGCTGGTTATGGGAAGAAGGTTTTAATAATCGCGATCATCCACTCTTACGATGGCAAGATTGGAAAGATAATCTATTAGCGATTGGGATCGCTTACGCCAATAAAGTCAATACGGTGAGCCCTAACCACGCGACCGAGATGCACTATCCGCGCTTTGGGGAAGGGTTGCAAGACCTGATCTGGGCAAAAGATGCTGACTTTAGCGGGATTCTGAACGGGATTGATACCGAGTTCTTTGATCCCGAAACCGATCCCGTGATCCATCAAACCTATAATGCGGATAACTTCCGTGAACGTCGCCACGAAAATAAAATAGCACTACAGCGTGAGCTTGGGTTACCAGAATCGGTTGATACACCATTGGTAAGTATCATCTCGCGCATTACCTCCCAAAAAGGCATGGATTTTGCCATCCCTGCGTTGCGGCAATTGCTCTCGAATACTGATATGCAATTTGTCGGTTTAGGTATGGGAGACTTTGGCTTGCAAAGTGCCTTTGGCAAACTTGGTGAGGACTTCGGAGGAAAAGCCCGCACGATGCTGCGGATGGATATGCCCTTAGCGCGTAAAATTTATGCTGCTTCAGACCTTATTCTGTTACCATCACGCTATGAACCGTGTGGGTTGGCGCAGATTATCGCTATGCGTTATGGCTGTTTGCCTTTGGTGCGCGAAACAGGCGGTTTGGTGGATACAGTCGATAATTATGATGGGCAGGGCGGCGGTACAGGGTTCCGCTTCTTGTTTGAGGAAACCGAAGCACTGGTCGGAACCGTGCGCTGGGCACTAGACACCTACCATAATCAAAAAGATCACTGGCAACAAATGCAAGACCGCGCCATGCGCCATGACTGGGGCTGGGGCAATCGTGCCAATGAATATGTCAAACTCTATGACGATGCCATGAAACAAAAACGCGCGTGGCGTAAATTTGCGAAGTAGGTCATTTTGATTAAACGATCTGTTTTAAACCCATACTGGAAACATGAGGCTTTAGAACAATTTGTAACAAACCGTTTAGAAGAACAAAAAAACCCTGATTATACGAGTGATGCTGTTCACTGCTATTTAATATGGATTGCCTATCAAATTAAGCATCATGATTTAACTGCTTTTGATATTCGCGCTGCATAGCCTTACTGGCTGAATGGATTAGCCCACAAGCGCTTATATCATATTGTTTCTAGTACCTTGTTTGGTATGTTGAGTTTCATGTTATCCTGTGTTGTCGTTGGGGGATCTATGGTTATTGTTTTTGCATCAGTAGAGAACAGTTTGTTCGCAGTGGCGCTTGGGCTATTATATGGTGTTTTTGTGGGAATTTTTTATGGTATTTTATATGGGATTTTGCTCGGACTAGATGATCACATCATACACAACAAGCAACACCCCCTCGACTCACATCAAGCGAATGTGATTGATAGGACCAATATACGGTTTAGGATGTTCTGGTGGGATGTAAAGATACATATACAGTCTATCGCGCTCCGTATCACCCTCTACCGTGCAGGTATAGCTCCTATAAATTACTCCAAATTTTTAACCTATTGCGAACAAGATTTGTTATTCTTGCGGCGGGCTGGTGGCTCCTTCATTTTCCGCCACCGCTATCTGTTGGAATACTTCGCTAGCCAATACACCCCCGAAAAATATGGGTATCGCCCTGAGTCAGAGTAGGGCAATATCGGTGTTGTTGCGGCAACGGTCGGAGACATGGCTCCGACCCTACAATGGTTTTGGGGTTATTCAGGATTTGCAAACCTTCCGCTAACGTTTCACAATAGAGCATAATCGAATCATCTCGCGGTTGGATACATCATGGGGTATCAGATGTAGGGGCGCGATACATCGCGTCCGCATTTGTAACCATTGCGGATGACATATTGATGTTTAAAAAATTAATTGAATAACCCAAAAATACAATGATCTTTGTAGGGGGGTGCTACAGCGCCCCCAACATCGCGAATCATATCAAAATCGGGCGCCCTGTAGGACGCCCCTACATGGTGTTTGATGTTATTCAATTTTTGGTTACCCATTTATTTTACAAATCTTCAATATGCTGTCCCTACAAACCCACCCCTGAGATGACACCAGCAAATCACAGACAGGGAAAACCATATGACCGATTCCACAAAAGAGCGGTATACCCAAGCCACCAATAAAACGACCACCTCGTTAAAGCATCTGGCGACCACGCAACGCTTTCAGGAACTTTCACAATTAACCTTGCCAGAGATCCAACAAGTGGTTGATCTCGTTGCGGAACATGTGCCAGCCGGTAATATTCCGGGGATGATCTTGAACGGTTTGGCGCGGCTCTCGAAAAAACAACGCGCCCCACTGGGACGGGTACGCCGTGATATTAACTTGCTCTTTCGTGGCGCAGAACATAATGTGGATCGGGCGATTTATACGACCTTTTTTGCGGGGCCTGCGGCGGTGTTGTGGGGCTATCAAAATATCCTCAAATTGGTAGGCAAAAATCCAGAAGATGCTTTCCCTGAAGGCACATGGCAATTTTATGTTGAATATGCCATGCGTGAAGATACCGCCCGCCACGCCACCGAAACACATGGCTTTGACACAACCCTGAAGGCATCCGGGGTCAACTTAAAACCAGTGGATCGGATCACGGCATGGATGATGGCCTCTGTCCAGATTTTGCATCAATATGATGCCTTGCTGAAAAATGAATGGCGCGAACGGGTGCATTTACGCATTTTGGGAGAACTGGATGCTAATTATGCGGGGTTGTACCGTCAATGGGAAAAGGAACGCCCCTACCACAGCCCCGATGAAACACCCTATGCAGTCTATCGCCGCGCCCAATTTGATGCGTTTATAGCTAACCATACGGCAAAACTACCCGATGCTACCCGCAAAAAATGGAATAGTCGCCTGACCCTAGAGGAAAAAATGGGCTTAGTGGCCTACGAACGCCAAATGTCCATTCATGCCTTTTTGCATCCTGAACGCTATAACGAGATTCGCTCGGCGATTCCGTTACAAAATTTGCGGGTGGGGTTGATCTACCAAGGACATTATTATCTGTTGCCCATTTGCGAACCCAATAGCCAAAATCCGGTTACTGTGGCCACGATTCGCGCTCAAGTGGCGTCTATTCTGGATCATCCTGTGAATAAAGTGCCGGCGGCGATGATTGATAGTTTGGCAACCGTGCAACGGCGCGAACATCAAAAGCTATATAACAAAGACCTGAGCGAAGAACTCCGCCAAGAGATCGGATATTTACGCCTAGCACCAATTATTTTTAATGCGGATCAACGCCCTGCTGATAAACCCCTATCGCAGATTCGTAAGGCTAAACGTGGCATTGGCGATCATGCGTTGACGTTATTTGATACGGGGAAAACGTTTGTTTTTGATCTCTCGCATATCTTTTTTGATGGCACATGGGGGGCGGCCTTAGCCGAACTCATGACTCAGGAGGCCATTCGGTATGGCAAAGAGCTGGCGGTGCTCCCCAAAGCCGAACCCGCTGAGCGTCGTCCGTATTCGCCGAAGTTACAACTCACAGATTTAGAAAAGGTACATATCGCTAACTTGCCGAAAACCACCCCCGAAGCCAGTGCTGAAACGGAAGTTATTCAGATCAACAAGATTCTGTCCTTGCGGAAATTGTTCAGTGCGCGGAATGATCAGATCAAGCTAACGGTGAATGATATTTTGGTATTGTTCCGTGCCATCCATGCGGTGGGGTATGATGCAAATCCGTTTGTGGTGGATGAACTCAACAAGATCGCTAGCGAGGAACGCACCAAACCCGCCGCAGACCAAGCCTTGGCAGCGCTTAATAAATTAGATGAAGCCCCCGCCACTTTGATCCCGATTGATGGCAGTCGCCATGCACCCAAAGATCGATTGTATCCGATGAACTTCCAAGTACCGCTAGATGAATTAGACCTAATTGGGTTGCACAATCGCACCATTCAAGCGGCGGAACGGTATCAACAAGCAGAGGCGCGAAAGGATGCCTTGTATAAAGAGTTCCACACCTTGCGGAGTACGTATCTGGCGACCTTAGCGGGGTTTGGCACAGTCGTAAGCCATGCTAAAGCCATCGCGATCCGTAAACAGGATACGAGTAGCATGACCATTCAATTGTTGGCACATATGCCAAAAGCAGTCCAAAACGTATTGAACACCATCCCCGATAGTTTTGACTTGTTGAATGATCTACTGAAAGGGCGCGAGGTATTTTCTAATGTGGGGGCAGTTGCTAAAGAGAGTACGCTGACGCGCTTCATCACGGCTAAAGATGATAATGAGAAAAAGACCTTGGCATGGGGTATTATCACCGATGCACAAGGTGCGATGCGCGTGAGCTTGCGCGACTTTCGCCCGCATGTGGGCGCGCTCCATGCTATCGGGCGGCCTGATGTTGCGGACTTCATCACCCAAGACTATTTGGATACCTATGCGCATCAGTTGAATAAATTTGTGCGGGAACTGCACCTCATCACAGAGTTAAGCAAGCCCAAAAAAACGCGATCATCAAAATCAAAATAGATACATAAGAACCGCAGAAAATGACTGCGGTTCTCCATTTGGCTAAAGCGCTTTTTCAAAGAGCCGTACAACGTCGGCTTTGAATTTGGCGAGTTCCTCGGTATGTAGGTAATACATATGCCCCGCTTCATAGTATTCAATGTGAATGTTATCTTTCACACGTGGGTTCATATCCATGTGGTTTAGGGTGTACAAAGCGCCAAAATGTGGCGTTGCCAGATCGTAATAGCCTTGCCCAACGTAAATGTGCATATGCGGATTTTTGGCTAAGGCACTGCGCAGCGCATCGCTGGTATCAGGATACCTGCCACGATCCCATTCCCACGCGCCAAAAACATCATAGCTCAAGACGTTGTATTGTAGATCGCTTTCATACCCTAATGCTTGCCGCACATATTGGTTAAAGACACTGGTATAAGGCGGGGTGATGTCCGTCATAGACGGATCAAATTCAGGGTATTCACTGATCGCTAAGGCTGAGGCATGACCATCAAAGCGACTATCTAAACGCCCGACAGTAATGCCGTCTTCACGGCGTAGCTCTTGGATGAAGTGCATAATTTCAGGGCGGAGCTTGGCTTGCCGTACATATTTTTCACTTAAACCAGTATAGCGGGCTAGCTTGCGCGCTATGCGGGTGGTGGTGCGGTCGTCGAGGCTATCCCCCCGTGCTAAGGCAACCCAATAATCACTGATTGACCATTCTTCAACTTCCGAAATTAATTCGGATAATGATTTTTCTTGCAAGTCTTTGGCTAGCTTGCCATGATACCATGCGGTGGCGGCAAATGTTGGGATGTACAGCATATGTGGTAAATCGTTGCCGCGTCCGAATAAGATGGTTTGGAAGTTCAAGACGGTAGAAATGAGTAAAATCCCATTAAAGGCCACGCCTTTGTCAATCAAATGCCCCGCCAAGCCTGCCGACCGTGTAGTGCCATAGCTTTCTCCCGCTAAAAATAATGGGGATTGCCAGCGACCATACCGCGTTAAATACAGTTGGATAAACTGCCCCATTGATTCAATATCACCTTTGAGGTTCCAATAGGTTTTGCTTTTTTCTTCATCAAGAGCGCGGCTATATCCCGTTCCAACAGGATCAATAAACACAATATCGGCCAGATCCAGCAAGGTGTGGGGGTTATCTTCCACTTGGAACGGCGGTTTAGGCATCCAGCCTTCAGGTTCCATAACCACCCGTTTGGGCCCTAATGCACCCATGTGTAACCAAATTGATGCTGACCCGGGGCCACCATTAAATGAAAAAATCAGTGGGCGGGATGTTGCATCCACATCATTTTTGGTATAAGCCGTAAAAAATATTTGCGCTTGGATCTCGTCTTTTTCATTTTTGAGCGGTAAACGGCCTGCCGTGGCGGTGTAGTGGATCGTTTCGCCATTGACTATGATGTCATGCGTTGAGGTCACGGGTGTTTCTTCTTCAAACGTAATGGTGTTTTCTTTTTTTTGTTCGTCAGTCATTACATATCCTTGAATGCCAGATGAAGTTTTTATGGAAGTGTGTCTCTGTGGGGATATTTAACACAAGCATAACAGGACTGGCAAGCATTCAGTCTGGCTCAAAATCCAAAATACCCCCAAAAGTAGGGGGGACAAATCCCCAAAAGTTAGGGTTTAATAGTGGGTAGTGCATTGTTTGATTTTTGTTAGTGAGGCTCAATGCAAAAGGATCATGTTGATGGTCAACGGATATTTACCAACAAATAGTTTAAAGGAGTGCATAGTATGCTAGCCAATCGGCGTGCGGATGCGGATTTGCTCACCGTTTTCCACAATACGCCGCGAGACCTACAGAGCAACAGGTTAGGGCGGATTAGTTATCATCAGCGTCAACGGATACGCCGTATGATTTGGTTGCCTATTCTTGGGCAAATATTATTGATAGGACTGTTATTTTTTCCGGTTGTGTTTGCGTTTGGGGGGATCTGGATTATCCGCAGCCGCCGGTTGATAGTTTTAATTGGAATGATTTTCACGGGGTTGTTGCTGATGTACATGCGGTTGAACACAACATGGGATCGCGCCCGCACCCTGAATCAAGATTTATACCGTCATCGGGTGCAGGTGGTGCAGGGTTATGCCCGATTATTAGATCATCGGCAGGTACGAATTGGCGGCAAGGTATTTTCCTTAACCCGTCAACAGCAGGCAGTCCTTAACAACAATACGGTGTATACCGTTTATTATCTGCCGCATAGCCGCGAAGTTATGGGGATTGTTTCTCAATCTCGCGATTTAATTGCTTAATGATTGAAGCTAGTTTCGCTCTTATGGCATCCCAATCGGCGCTTTCGGGCGTATATCGTTCCAAGCGCCGCCACCCTCCAAGAGAAACCTCATACATGGTTATGGTTGGTTTGGTGTCAATTGCATTGTCTAGCCATTCATCAGCATCATCTAACCAATCCCGAGCCATTTGATTAAGCGCCTCTTTCTGATTAGCCTGATTTTTGATGTCACTATCATCGGTAATTGCTAACATGACGGCACTCATTGCTAAATCCATCAGAACGAAGTAATCACTAGGATCATTTGTATTTTCACGGATGGCAAGATTATACGTTTTTTGGAAGGCATTATAAGCGTTTATCAGTGTTTCATCGTAGGTTTTGGCATCGTCGCCTAATTCAGCAGCCAATTGAAGATATAAAGCCGCTAAGTTGCCTATTGGATAAGATGAGCGTGGGGTGATTTTAAAAGCACGGTTATACCCATCAATGGCGGCTTGGGTGCGCCCCAGATCCCGACGGGTAGCGGCGAGCGCTCCCCAAAACGATTCACCATTGAGGTCAAGTAAATAGTCATTTTTGGCAAGTGCGCCCCCTAACTCCGATTCGGCCTGCATGAGGATACTTTCATCTAGTGGGATACTATCGCGGGAGACCTTGGTTTTTTGGAGCTGAATATTCCGTTGGGTATGTGCCAAACGACGCAAACCAACCCCTAAAGCAGCCATCGCAGAGGGGCTATCCTTGGTCAGGTCTTTGGCTTGTTTTAAATAGTGAATGCCTTCTTCGATTAAAAGTAAGCGATCATCTTCGCCGGCGGCGTTTTCTTTTACATATTGCAACTGTAGCCACCCTGTAATATATAAGGCAAAGGTGTTTTCAGAATCTAACTCACGGACTTGGCTTGCCCATTCATAAGCTTGTTGGAAATTCTGCATTCGTAATTCAAGATTTGTTTGTAACGCCGCTTGCAGGATTGGCTGGGTGTTTTCCATGATCTTGGCATACTTTTTATTGACCTCAACAGCTTGTTTGATGTTTACTGCATTATTTTCGATCTCTTGCCCTAATTTTTGTATTTTCTCGAGTTCGTCCCGTAATTCTTTGCGAAGCTCTCGTGAATTTTGATACCCCACTAATGCGGCAGCCCCCAACGCTAACGCGAGCAGAACAGATGCACCTTCTAAGAAGCCGATAACCAACTCCGCAGAGCTAACCGCATCTTGCGCACGGTTGAGCAGAATTTCAGCTTCATGGTTGGTTATCGCATTGTCACCATTTAAATTGATGGGGTCTAATTGGCTAGCCAGCGACATATTTTGGGCAATGAATAAAACCATTAACAAGAGTAATAGCAATAGGATCAGGCTCAAGATCCCAAAAATGACTTGTTCAAAAGATGGTGTTCGTGGATCCGTTTGATGGATAGTTTGATCTGGGGAGGGGGTGGTTTCATTTGATGATTGGTTTGGTAGTTGGCTGGCCATTCAGCTCTCCTGATGTTGTATTTAGTGCAAACAAAACTGTTCGTATGCAAAATCATAACCGATGTTTTGAAGAATGGGAAATTTTGCAAAGCGCCTACATGGTTTCCACGATGGGATACAATACAGTATCAGTTTGATAAATGGGGGCGAATAAGCCAATGAGCGATACACTACACAATAAAGTTGCTGTGATCACCGGGGGAACGGGCACGATAGGCCGTGCTATTGCGGAATCATTTATTCAAGAGGGGGCAACAGTGGTTTTGTTAGCCCGCAAGAATCCTGATGCGGTGGCTAATGAGCTACGCCAACAGTATGGCGGGGATCATATTGGCATCACAGCCGATGTTTTAGATGCCAAATCTTTGACCCACGCTCATGAGACCATCCGTGAACAATTGGGGCAGATCGATATTTTGGTTAATGGGGCGGGGGGTAATGCTGCTAGCGCAACGGTCAACGTTGATCAATCATTTTTTGATATTCCTGCGGAGGCCTATCAGCAGGTGGTCAATTTGAACTTTTTGGGCACATTGTTACCCTGTCAGGTGTTTGGCAAAGCGATGGTAGACCAACAATCTGGCGTTATTATGAATATTGCATCAATGGCAGCGGTACGACCGCTCACCCGTGTGATTGCTTACAGTGCCGCTAAAGCCGCCGTGACCAACTTTACCCAATGGCTTGCTGTCCATATGGCAACGGAATATAGCCCCAATATTCGTGTGAATGCAATTGCGCCCGGATTTTTTGTAGGGCAACAAAATCGAAAGTTGCTCTATGATGCGGACAACCAACTCAGTGCGCGGGGGCAACAAATTATTGACCATACACCGATGGGGCGCTTTGGCGAAATGGACGATTTGCTAGGGGTTGCCAGTTGGTTATGTGGGGATGGGGCAAAATTTATTACTGGGATTGTGGTTCCAGTCGATGGTGGGTTTAGTGCCTTTGGAGGCGTATAAATGATGGACAATAATATTAGTATCCGAGCTGCACAAGAAGCAGAACTTGAACAGTTCTTTGCTCTGCGTTTAGAAGCATTAAACGATACCCCAACAGCGTTTGGGCAATCGGTGCAAGGGCATTTGGATAGTAAAGATACCTTTTTTAAGCGCTTTGTCGAACAGCGTGACAGTAAAATGGGCATGATGTTTGGTGCATGGGATGGCGATACGCTGTTAGGGATGGCAGGCGTAGTCCGAAATGATCGTGATAAAACCAAACATCGGGGCTTTATTTGGGGCGTGTATGTGAGCCCCAACGGGCGGCGACGCGGTGCGGCACGGCGCATGATGGACGCTGCTATTGAATATTTAAACTCATTTGATGATGTAGAGGATGTTAACCTAGCCGTTACAGCCGGCAATGATGGGGCGTTTGAGTTATATCAGTCGATGGGGTTTCACCATTACGCTACCGATCCACGATTCTACAAGATTGATAATATCTATTATGATTTGCTATGGATGATTAAGCGCTTGTGATGCAAGGGGGGGGGGCTAACCGAATACCGCCTCCCTTGCAAAGGATTATTTATTTAGGGAGCTACGCGGTCAACCCGCATAGGATCATCCAAAGCAATGAGCACTGGTTCCATGTCAGGCGGGCCAGGCGCAGTATAGCGAACCCCTTCAAATGGTTCGGGGCCAGGGCCACCGGGATTATAAAATGCACGGTAGCCACCCTCTAGTGATGGAATTTCGACAAATGTCACATTACGGGCGGCGTTTTCATCACCAACGAGAATGATGTCTATGTAGTTGTCGCGATCTTCTGCATAACAGTCATCGTAGTAGATACCGGCCTCTGGATTCTCTTTTTGACCCAGATCGGATAATCCAACAACACGTAACGTTCCACCCGCGACTTCATAGTCCACACCAACTTCCTCAAGCAAAATGGTTTCGCCATTCACGCCATTTACATGTATACGGAAAAAGTCTTCATACATATCTGGGCGTAAACCCGTGACACCATCAGGGGAAAATCCGCCTGTTGTGAGTATCCGAATGCGGAAGTCACCTTCATCATAGAGTGCAAATTCATCATTCGGCATAAAGCCAGAGTTGGCTTCTATTAGAGGCGCACCACCTTCGCCAACTGCTTCTTCACCGACAAAGTTGAGCTTTGCCCCTACCAAAACGGGGCCAGCATCATAAGGTGTTGTGTCAGTTTCCCATATCAACCCTACTGCATTGAATGCCTCACCGTCAGGGCCGATGAGTAGTAATGGGGTTTCATCTTCTACAATTTCTAGTTTAATGGGGTAGATTGCATCGTCCTCACTGCTCATGCGACGATTCCCGAAATCACCAAATACGACAACCGTATTACGTTCATTTCGTTCCCAATTTGGCCACATCCCCGCACTATTCGGAAAAACCGTTTCACCTGTATTCAAGGTAAATTGAAAATCTGTGACATCAAATGTTTCGGTTGCGACAGGCCAGCTAAAGACAATTGGTAATCCATCATCATAATCGGCGAACCCCTCATATAAAGCATCAATTCCTTGTTCTGGGGCTGTGGTTGTAAAAGTGGCTACTGTTGGTTCTTCACCACTGGTACAAGTCACAGATCCATACCAACTGCCGCCGGCATCGCGAACGGTTTCTTCATTTACTTCGGGGAGGCCGATGATGTTGTCAAATCCCATACCTGCCGATAGGATCATGGGTTCATTGCGCCAGTAGTCAGCCCCTTCTAAAATTCCATCATCTCCTGGCACACCATTTGGTTGCGGTTGTGCTGCTGCGGGATTATTTGGCAACACCCCGATGATCATAATAAGTATCATCAACAGCATGGCAATGGTTATTGGCTTGTTAAGAGATTTTTGCATTTCTGCTTTTCCTTCGTATCACCTTATGAAAGTTCGATTCATTGATATTACTTTGAGAGACAGTTGCCTCATATTTAAATTGAGATTAGAGTGTAGGAAACTAGGTGTCAAGCGATTGTGAAGAAGTGAGACAAAGAAGGGTAAAATGTATCATATCAAAGATGATCAGCGGTCGATTCGCTCGGCTGAAATGATCTATGCTGGGTTAGCAAAGTTAATGGGCGAAAAGCCATTTGACTCAATTTCTGTAACTGAACTTGTTGAAGCTGCACAGGTTGGGCGGGCAACGTTTTACCGTAATTTTGATCATATTGAAGATATTTTGAGACTGCGGTGCGACCAAGTTTTTGATGGTTTGGTCACATATTTAATTGAGTATCGTCTAACATTCGATATCGAATCACGCCCGCCACTTCTCAAACCGCTACTGCGTTATTTTGAACATCGGTCAGAAATTATTGAGTTACTAATGCATGCCAATCGATTGGATATGGTGACAGCAGCTTTCCATAGAGTTTTTGCACCATTTAGGGCGCGTTCCGCAGCATGGCTTGATATTGATGAGGAATACCTAGACTATAGTTTGACGATTCGCATTGGCGTGGTGACTACTATTTTGGTGCATTGGATTGAAACCGGTAAAAAACAACCACCTGATGAGTTAGCTGACAAATTAGGTGACATGATTGGTAAGATGATGAGACGTAATCAATTGTTGTGACCTGAAATATAAATACTTCGTTTTGAAGCCTCATCATTTGCATAAGATGGCAGTCTTTGGCAGTGGCTTGCAGTGATTTGGCAGTGATGGTTGGGCTATGATGACGCTATCAACATATTGAATTATGAGCGAGAGAATCATCATGACACAACAAAAAACGCTTTCAGACTATACCCTCACGGATTATATTTTGTGGTGTGCCATCGGATTCGGGTTTTGGCTCCTAGGGGTGATTGTTATCCGTACCCTTGGCAGTAATGTTTTTCAAGAGGGTAATGCCATCCTTATTTTGCTTTATTTATTTTCGATCCCGAATGGATTTATCACGGTATATATTTGTCGTGCCATTGCGCGGATTCCAATGCAGCAGATGCTCTTGCCATTAACTGTGATGAATGTTGCCGCGTTGCTTTTGGATGGAATCGGGGTTGCGGCTGGTGCGTATGGAAACGATCATGAAGTGGTGCGTTATGGTGCGGCATGGTTATTGTGGACGTTTGGCCTTGTGCTATTGGTTGGGTTGTGGCTGTCTAGCCGTAAAGCCGGAAATTAAAGTTTACACTCCCCTCAATGTGTTTATTTTGAGGGGAATATGCTGTGTTACTGAATTTGCAGACTATATGCCATACGTGTAAAAATTGGGTCATACTGAAAGAATAAATCGCCACGAATCACGCCGCTTGCAAAGGTCACCTGTCCAAAAACATCGACCATTAAATTCCGAGAGCCTAAGCTAAAATCAGATAGCTGTTCATCTCCACGCACAATAACACTAAGCTCTGTTGCCATTGTATTGTTAATCATGATTTCGCGGGCGACTATCAATTGTTCCCGTTCAAAATAACGCTCATCAAGTAGCAACATCCAATCTAATGGATTGCCGTTATAGCTCCGAATATTGTCACTAGCGGTTGTAATCACAACAAAAATGGGTTGTTGCAGAATCGCTGCCACTAATGCGGGGTTGTTGGGTGCTTTAAGATCGATCAAATTTTCAAAATCTTCATTGAATATTTCAATAGGAATCGGGCTAAACAGGGTTAGGCTGCCATCAAAGGTTTCTATATGGCTCACGAACCACCCAATAGGATAATCAATGGTAAATCCTGATGCCGTATAGGGCATGTATTCAATGCCATTGTCGCTTGGCAGTTCCGCATTCGGTGCTAGATTGGGGGCGCTATTTTGAGTGATAGCACTGTCGGATTCTGTCAGTGTAATAGAGTTAACCATTTGAGAAAACAAAACCTGATATTCAGCAAATATAGTTTGTGGCGCGGCGGCTAAAAAGAATAAGACTTGTGTCGGCGATTGAATGGCCACTAAATGCCCGCCGAACGTTCCCCCGCGTAATGATTCTTGGCCGTTTACGATTGCGATGACTTCAACCCCTTGTGCATTGCCGATGGTAATGGGACGTGCGACTTCAGTACGGATAACATCTAAATCATCTAATCCTGCTTCTACTAACTCCTGTAAATCTATCGACTCTAGGGGATTAAGGGGAAGGGATAAAACACCAATCATGGGATCGGTTTGAATGGTATTGATGATGGTTGTACTTACTGTAAAATCGGAAAAATCTTCAAAGGTAAGATTCAAGGGTTGGGGACTAAAAGCAACGTATTCAGCATTTTCATTACTATTTGATGATCCACCCCATCCGCGCGGATATTCGATTGAAAATGTTTCACTCTCGTAAACAATTAATTCATTTTGATTTTGCAAAAATTCATGACCATTTGCTTGTATCATTGATACATTGCTACTCAATCCAAGCATCAAAAGAAAAGCACTTATTATGATTTTATACATTTACCCAACTCCATAAATTTACCATACTTAAATATATTAACATCAAGTAAAAAGCGAAAGCCAGAAACAACTTTCGCTTGGAATAGGATTAGAACAGAGATGGATGCGGTTCAGCTTATACGACCCGCCCCGCTTTATAGCGCTGTTGGGGCAAAACGATTTTGAGTGGCCCCCATGCGATGATGAAGATTAAGGAAAAGACGGTTGCATAGTGGGCGATGAAATTGATAAATGGTAAATCTGCTGGAACCAAGGGCAAGCGCATAGACTGAATGAGTGCCCACATTACCGCACCTTCCAAAATCCCTGTGAGCAAGTGCATAAAAGGAGGAAAGTCATGTTCCCAGCGCATATTTTGCACTCGATCATAGATCACATCCCCCACTAAGCCGATGAGTAGAACGTAGCCAAGCAATACATAAGGGGTGAGCAAATCCCGGAAAGCGATACCAAACAAGAGCGTTAAAGCAACCCCCACCGTGCCCATTAGCAGGATACGGGATTGCCAGCGTCCAAAGAGTGTTGGGGTCATGGTTGTACTCCTCTAGCCCATTTGAGCCATTGATTCGCCGACCGAACGGCAGTTAACGATTTCACTTGTGGGGCGTGTAGATGCGCCAATTCATCAACCGTTTGTTGAGCCGCAAATTGCAAGCCGATGAAACTATCAACAGCGGGAAAGTGATTACCAAGGGTGGCCGCGCCAACCGCAAACATGCGCCCGTTGCCATTACGCATCCCTTGGAGTTCAAAGGTTTCGGTGACTTTCAATCGATTTTTGACATTACGTTTGAGTTTGTAGGTTTGCAACAGATCACATAACAAGGGGTTGTCATCAATTTTGGCGTTGAGTCCGGTGGCGTCAATCACATAATCGGAGATGATTTGCGCTTGTAACTTATTACCCGCACAGATTTGGGTGGCAATGCGACCGTCAAACGGTACAACTTCGCTCACCGCGCCAAAGTTGGTAGAGTACCACCCTTCACGCAAGCCTTGTTTAATAATGTTGCGCCAGTCGCCACGGTCGGCGGTGGTGGTTCCGCCCCAGTCATTGAGCAGGGCGTCACGCTGATCATCATCGAGTTTGCTGATCTCAACTTGTAGCTTGCCGATAATGGCGGCTTTGGGGAAGTTGTAGGGCTGCATTTCCCAGTGGTTTTCAACCGTGCGCCGTTTGCCACGATATTGATGTCCTTTGGCAATGGGTGACCGCATCAGATGAATGATCCGAATATCGGCGCCGCTGGCTTCACGCACTTCATACAGGCGTTGAATAATCCGCGAGGCAACGATCCCGCGTCCGCGCACCACGACTGTACCGCCATAGGTGGCTAAATCATCATACACATGGGTGTGATCTTCATACGCATTTACGGCGTGCTGCATGTCACCAGTTTCTAAGCGATATTTGGTGATGTCGGGCAACATGCGAATACCAGAATACCCGATTGCGAGATGGATATAGTTGGCTAACATGATGTGCGCTTCTTGGTTTTGGCTTTCATACCAAACAGCATAACGCCCATCATCGGTTTTGCGGATTTGGCGAACCCGCCCCAACCGCGCCATGTCATACCAGCCAATCCGCTCCGCTTCACGATCAATTGCGTCAAATACATCGGCGGCAATGGGGGTATAGGATTCTGCTAAAACAGGTTCCCCAAATAAGCGCCACAAGAGCCCCGCCGCATGACCCACATGCCCTTTCATCATATCGCGTGCCATTTCCTGCATGGCATAGCCGGGGAACCCCCATACATTGTCTGGCATGGATCCTGAATCACTGCGGAGCCGTTCGCGATCAGGGATTTGTGAGTTCAAGCATAAACGGCGATAGCGTCCGTAGGGTTTATGTTCAAAACCAATCGAGCGAATATCGTCTTTAGACACACCATGCACCCGCAAATGATCAACCCACACAAAGCTGCCAACCCCACCACCAATGGTGAGATAGGTGATGTCCTCAATTGGCGCGTGGACGGTATGCAATGCCTGTTGCGTGATGATGGGGTCTTGGAAAATCGCTTCTGGTGAATAGGGTAACGGTATTTTTGGTTCTTCGGGGGGGAGTCCGGCTTGTTCACGGAAAAACGCCGTTGGAATCTGTTGGGTGGTTAAGCCGGCTATTCCGGTAGAGGTTTGGTCAGGATCGGATGATAATCCCGCTAAGCGTTCTATGACTTCATTAACATCCACATTTGCCGTGGTGAGGTCAGGCAAAAAGTCATATTCATTGGTTTTGATGCGGATCGGCATCGTCAAGGTAGATTCACGACGAATCCGTGACACAATCATGGTGAACGGGCCAATGGTTAGGCTATCGCCTTCGGCTATAGTGGCATACTTAATCGGTTTCCCATTGATGTATGTACCCTGTGCCGTATTTAGGTCGCGTACCATCAAGCCTTTTTCGGTATGCACGAGCAAGGCATGTTCTTTATCAATGGCTCCACTGCTGAGGTGTAATGCACTATTTGGATCGCGCCCAATGGTGGCGGGTAACGGTAAATAGGCTTCGTAGGTGTCGTGGGTGGCGGGGTCGCTCCACTTTAATAAGGTAAAAATTTGTGTATGGCTCATGAGATGTATTTCCCGAATGCTAAGTTCATGCCGCACCACGGACAATCAAAGGCATAGGCATGGGTAAAGCGTCCACAATGGGTGCATTGTACTTCAGCGCGATGGTGTCCACCGAGGTTCACCATATTGATCACTACTGTTCCGACTTGGAAGTGATAGCCAGGGCGTAGTTCGGCAAGATCATTTTCATTTAAGACTTGTTGAGTATCATGAAATAAAATGGGATTAATGCTGCTGGTGTTGCGAATATAATAGCGCACGCTATCCAATTGACGGGCAAAGACTTCGGCATGGTGCCGTGATACAGATTGTATCTGTAAGCTCAGGTCACAACTCGGATCACGCCCGATGGTGAGCGGTTTTTGGTGGCTTAGCGGGCAGGTATACGTTTCCTCCGCGACTGTCCACCGTAACTGAAATTCCATAATGCCTCCTCCTTACGTGTAATACTTGATGAATGCTTACAGTCTAGGGGGGAACCATGTAGGTTTTTTACAAAAAGTGTAAACATTTTGTAAAATAGGTTATGTGCGAGTCTTTTCCTATTTCATTAAGGTAGCACTAAACTCAGTTGAGACCTTATTACAGTGCCGCCTACTGTGTTTTAGGCATATGCACACAACGACCAATCAGTGGAGCCAAAAAGGAGTTGATATGAAACGGATAGTATTTTTAGGAGGATTGCTTCTATTGTTGTTGGTTGTTGCGCTATTGCCAACTGCCACGGCGCAAACGCCTATAAACCAAAGGGGTGTTATCACAGTTGAAAATGCTAGTGAGATAATCCCACAGCAGATATTGCGCGGGCATACAGGCATTATTACTGAAGTAGTATCCGCGCCTAATGGAGAAACATTTGCGACAGGTGGATTAGATGGCAGTATTATCATATGGGATAGTGTGACATTTGAGCCTATTTATACAATGAAAACAGGAAGTATTACCCAATTACTATATTCACCAGATAATCAATATCTGGTTTCAGGCACATGGGATGGCAGTATCATTTTTTGGGATGTTTCCAGTGGGGAGCAGGTGTTCAAATTAGCCCAACACTCTCGCAGAGTCTTAAAATTGGCATTTTCAGTTGATGGTTCACGACTGACATCCATTGGTTTTGATGGCGAAGTGATTGTGTGGGATATGAGCACCAATTTAGCACGTTATGCTCTTGATACACCCTATGGTCTTTATGGTGCGGCTACGGGTGCTGTATATTTTTCAGATAATAGTCAACTTGTTACGTCAGGTAGTGTTGATAATATTGATATATGGGACTCAAATACGGGGCAACGCTTACGAGAATATGAACAAAAGTGGAATGAAGAATTTGCTGGTGTTATCACGGGGGTTTATCTCTCTCCAGACGAAACTCAGTTATTTGGTACATATAGTAATGGAAATATCCTTGTTTCAGATGTTGAAACGGGTGAACTGCTCCAGGTTATTTCAGAACATAGTGCAGGGATAGATAATCTTGTTTATGCTCCTGATAAGAGCACCTTTTTAACAACCTCATTTGATTCAACTGCTATTTTATGGGATACCGAGACGCTAACACCAATTCATGTTCTGACTTCTTCATCTGTCTTTCGTGATGGTGCTTACACCGCTAATGGTGAAACGATTATTTTAGTAACCAGCGGTGGACAGATTACTTTGTGGGATGTAAATATAGGGGAACAATTGGATGAATGGGTCGCACCTCATTTTGGTAGTGTTTATAACATTACATATTCGCCAACAGGTGAGCGAATTGCTTCAACTGGCTTACAGCATGAAACAATTATTTGGGATGTAAATTCAGGAGATATTGTACAAACCTTTCATGGGAATCCTGAAACTGATGCATTGAGATTAGCATATAGTCCTGATGGAACCACCATTGCCACTGGGTATCGTAGGGGCGAAATTACTTTATGGGATACCGAGACAGAAACGATTAACCAAACCATTGTAAGCGAAAATGAAAGTAATGTTTTGGCATTGGCTTTTTCACCTGACAGTCAATATTTGGTTGTTGGGTACTTAAATGGCGATATCTATGTACGCGATAGCCAAACGGGTGAGATTGTTGAAGACTTGGGCGATCAGATTGAGCATGGCGGTGACATCGCTTATGCAACGGTTATTATCTATTCTCCGAATGGAGAGAATATGATTACAGGGCTTTCAGATGGTGATATGGTGATGTGGGATACTACGACCTACACTCCAATAGGGAGGTTGACAGAGCATAATGATCTGATTCTTGATATAGATTATTCACCCGATGGTACAAATTTTGCATCTATATCAGAAGAAGCCGGAATGCGAATTTGGTCAGCCGATAATAACACGCTTCTGAGTCGTTCACTGGAGCAGGGTGAGCGTCCAACAACCGTTAATTACTCTCGTGATGGGAGTTTAATTGTGACGGGGTTAGAAAGTGGTGCTTTTAGTTTATGGGATGCTCAGACATATACTCGATTTGAGACGATTTGGGTGCATGAAAGATATATTACAGATGCAGAATTTTCACCTGATGGAACCAAGTTAGCCACGGCTGGCGTTGATGGGAATATCATTATTTGGGGGCTTCCATTAATTTCTGAAGTTGCTGTTGCACCAACCCAAACAGCGATTAATCCTGTATTGCCAACGCCTTTACCACGCTCAACGGCGGACTCAGTAATTGAAGCAACACCATTCCCAACATTAACACCAACGATCACGCCATCCCCCACATTAACCCCCACTTTACCAGTTTCTACGAGTGGGATTACCACTGAAAATGCTGCAACAGTTTATATTGAACGCACGTTACGCGGTCATGCCGGTGGGATTAATGATGTTGCTACTGCTCCAGATGGGCTATTCTTTGCAACGGCAGGCGTGGATGGCAAAATCATCATTTGGCAACGCAACACAGGCGAGCAAGTGCAAGAATGGCGCGCACATATTCAGCAAACTTACAGTGTGGACTATTCCCCCGATGGGGCATTATTGGCGTCGGGTGGCTGGGATAAAAAGGTTATTCTTTGGGATACAGTTTCGGGTGAGGAAGTGGCTAGCTTTGAAGCACATGATGCCCCCGTTGAGAGTGTTGCATTTTCCCCTGATGGCAGCTTGTTGGCGTCCGCCTCTAGTGATAATACGGTCATTGTGTGGGATGTAGCCAGTGGAGACGTGGTTCATACCCTGACTGAACACACTGATCGCGTATTAGGGGTCGCGTTCTCCGCTGATGGCGCGTTGCTGGCTTCGGCATCGGCAGACACTACCGCGATCATTTGGGATGTTGTGAGTGGTGATGATGTTCACACGCTGAAAGGGCATACTGATATTGTGGATGGGGTTGCCTTTTCCCCTGATGGTTCCACCCTTGCAACGGGTAGTTGGGATATGCAGATCATTTTATGGGATGTTGCATCAGGAACCCCGCAGCAGGAACTAAGCGGCCATACCGATTTTGTGTATACGGTTGAATTTTCCCCTGACGGCCAAGTGCTAGCCTCTGGTAGTCGCGATGATCGCCTCATCATCTGGGATGTTGCATCGGGGGCATTGTTGGTAAACCTGGAAGGGCATCGGCAAAACGTTACAGGGATTGCATACCTCGCAGACAGTACCGCACTGCTCACCAGTTCGGCAGACTCTCAAGTGATCATTTGGGGGATTGTACCTTAACTGCAAACTACGTCATTTTGGGCGTTGTGCCGTACAATACAGGATGTGGGTTAAAACCCCGCATCCTGATATAACACTGCAAGGACAACTCCCGATGGCAAAAACTATTCTGATCGTTGATGACAAAGCAAATGTGACCCGTCTTTTAAGTGACTACCTCACCGAACGCGGCTTTCGGGCGGTGGTGGCCAACAACGGACGCGAGGCACTGTTCACGGCGCGCCACGAAAAACCTGATCTGATCCTATTGGATATTATGATGCCAGAAATGGACGGTTACGAGTTCATTAAAGTCTTTCGTAAAGAAAGCAATGTGCCGATCATTTTACTCACAGCCTTGATGGAAGAAACCGATAAGGTCTTGGGGCTTGAACTCGGTGCCGATGATTATGTGACCAAACCCTTTGGCATGAGCGAAATTGCGGCGCGGATTCGCGCAGTCTTGCGGCGGGTGGGGTCAGCAGATGACCAAGCCGCCAAAAGTGATGTGCTGCGGGTAGGGGATTTGTCAGTGGATTTGGCAATGCGAACCGTGCGGGTGGGGCAAACGTCCATTAGTTTAACGCCTTCCGAATTTGACTTGCTTACCACATTGATGCGCCATCCGGGGCATGTATATTCGCGGACGGATCTATTGGAGATATTGCAAGGAACAGTTATTGAAGGCGTGGAGCGCACAATTGATGTGCATATTCGCAATTTGCGCACCAAGATTGAACCTGATCCCAAAAATCCTGTGTATATAGAAACAGTGTTCGGTGTAGGCTATCGGTGTGTGCCAGATGACTATCGTTAAATCGCTCGGCTTTAAACTCGTTTCCGCATTTATGCTGACTAGCTTGATCAGCATTGTGATGGGGGCATTCTTTTTACAACGGTTTGTGACCAGTCAATTGGATGAAATTTTTGTTGACGCCGCCCAAGAAAAATTTGTTGACAATGTGATCGAATATTACGTCTTGTATGGCACGCTTGATGGCGTGGGGCAATATGTACAAGGGGACAACAATAGGGGTAACGGTAACGATCGAGACAATAACAACAATAATGGCAATAATCGCGATGAGAATGGAAGCAATAATAACAATCGCGATAATAATAATGATGATGAGCGTAATGGGAACGATACTAATGACGCTCCACCACAAAATGACAATCCGCCACCCCCACCAAACAGTGGTGATGGCCAACCCCCACGCCGTGATAGCATGACTGAAACCACAACGGATCTTAGCCAAAATAAACCGCCACCACCGCCCCGCGAAGATGACGATCCGATCCGTTTTGTATTGGTGGATGACACCCGAACGGTTGTGATTGGGTTTGGGGATTATAAGCGTAATGATGTTGTGTCCGTGAATGAAGTCGAGAATGGCTATGATATAGTCGTTGAGGATGTCGTGATCGGAACCTTGATCGCCACTGAAGAAAGTGACGAGTTATTACCATCAGAAACGCTTTATGTTGACCGTATTAATACAGCCTTGTTAGGTGCGGGGGGGGGAGCGTTGTTTGCGGCGTTTATCTTGGGGGTTTTAGTGACCAATTATTACACCCGTCCCCTGCGGGAAATGACCACCGCCGCCAATGAAATACGCCAAGGCGCGTTGTACCAGCATGTTTCTGTCCGTTCGCAAGATGAACTCGGTATTTTAGCCGATGCGTTTAACGAAATGAGTGCTGCTTTGGATCGCGCCAATCAACTGCGCCGCCAAATGACCGCTGACATAGCCCACGACTTACGGAATCCATTATTGGTGCTGGCGGGGTATTTAGAAGCTTTGCGGGATGGCGTGCTGCAACCTACCCCCGAACGGTTTAGCATGATGTATGACGAAGCACAGCAACTCCAACAATTGATCGAGGACTTACGCACACTTTCGTTAGCAGATGCGGGCGAATTGAGCCTAGAGCGCCAATCTGTTCCACCTTGTAATCTCCTTGAATCCACTAAACATGCGTATGCGCATAAAGCTGATGAAAAGGGAATTTCGTTACAGGTTGAATGTGCCGCCAATTTGAAATCAGTCAATATTGATCCGGATCGTATGAATCGAGTGTTGAATAATTTGGTGAGTAACGCACTGCGGTATACGCCACAAAATGGTCAGATCACGTTAGCAGCCGAACCCGCCCAACAAAGTGTTGCCTTGTTGATCAGTGATAACGGCATGGGCATCGAGCCCGAAAAATTGCCAAATATTTTTGAGCGCTTCTATCGGGGTGACAATGCCCGTAGCGAAGGCGTTGGTGAAACAGGTTTAGGCTTAGCCATTGCTAAATCGATTGTGGAAGCACATGGTGGACACATCGTGGTGGAAAGTGAGCTAGGGCGCGGTACAACCTTCAAAATTTTGATTTGAATTTGTTTGGGCACGCCGGTGGTGTGTCCATATCCCGCACAATAGGCAATCGCTGGCGATTTTAGACGTAAGAAGCTTCAGAATGAAACGGTGTACAATCTTCACTCCAGAAGAAGAACGACTTAACACAATCATTTTTTGGGTGTTTCTTCTTATTTTTTTTATATTGTACGTTATTTTTATGGGAGGATTACTCTATTCTGCTACCATAACGGTAACTGTTTTTTTATTATATTTATGTTTCAGCAGTGCGAGCTTAGTGATTTTGTTTTTTTCATTGGATTCTTTGGGGACTCGGTTTGGTAGGGTCTACCACCGTGCAATTTTGAATAATCATATTAAAGACAAAGAAACAAAAAAACTGGTTGATATGCTACAGGATCGAAACATGAATGACATAACATTTGTCATTGATGGGTTAAGAACCAGTGGTAAATTTACAGATGGGAGCCTACACGATATTAGGGTGTGGGGTGGGGATTTCACGGCACAGGATATTCACGGTTTCGATCTTAGTCGATCTCAATGGATGTTTGCCTGCTTCAAAAGTACACAGCTTTCTCAAGTTAATTTTAAGAATGCACGAATTGTGAATAGTTATTTTGATAAGTGTATTGCTATCAGCACAAATTTTGAGGGAGCAGTAATTTGTGGAAGTCATTTACGAGCCGCGAATTTATCGTTGTCAAGTTTCAAAGCTGCGGATTTAGAAGGCTGCAACTTCACAGGCGCAATTTTGGATGAGGCTAATGTAATGGGGGCAAATCTTCAAAATGTTGCGCTCCGGCACGCCAGCATCACGGGAACCATGTTTAGCAAAAATACGAAATTGCCAGACTCAACCGATACAAAGCCTGTATATTGGCGGCGCGATACTGATATGATGAAATATATTGACCCCAAACATCCTGATTTTTGGGAACCAGAAGATATAGCAGATCAAAACCGACCTATATGAACAAGCTGATTCATCATGAACCACAATACACCCGTGTTTCGTTGTGTGCTACTATACCCCGATGGCTAAAGCTTTTTAGCGCCTGATAGTTCTCAACAAATAGGGGATGCGGGTGCAATTCATGAATGAGGGACACAACATGCCATTTGACAAGTTTAGTATCATCGAAAGTACACTCCGCGAAGGCGAACAGTTTAGCACGGCGACCTTTACCACCCGCCAAAAAATTGAAATTGCAACTATGCTTGATGCCTTTGGGGTCGAGATGATCGAGATGACCTCGCCGCTAGCATCGCCACAAAGTGAATCCGATATTCGGGCGGTGGTTGGGGAAAACCTAAAACCCCGTATTTTGACACATATCCGTTGCCATCGGGATGATGCCCTCCGCGCCTTGGATACGGGGGTGCATGGGTTGGATGTGGTGATCGGAACCTCGCCGAAGTTAATGCAACATAGCCACGGCAAAAATATCCGTGAGATTATTGATACTGCTTTAGACGTATTAGGGTTTATCCGTGAACAATCGCCTGATATTATTTTGCGTTTTAGCACTGAAGACAGCTTCCGCAGTAATGAAGCTGATCTGTTACGGGTCTATTTAGCGGTAGCGGGTAGCGGGTTTGTCAATCGCTTGGGCGTTGCGGACACGGTGGGGGTGGCGTTGCCATCACAGGTATTACGGATGGTGGATCAGATTGTGCGGCTCACGAATCTGGATGTTGAGTTTCACGGACACAATGACGCGGGGTGCGCGATTGCGAATGCCTGTGAAGCCTTAGAAGGTGGCGCAACCCATATTGATGCCACGATTCTCGGTATTGGGGAGCGTAACGGGATCACGCCGTTAGGTGGATTGATTGCACGGTTGTATACCTTAGATCGGCGATACGTCGAAAAATATGATTTACAAATGTTGCCCAAACTGGATCACTATATTGGTGAAGTGTGTGGAATCGGCATTCCGTTTAACAATTACATCACAGGTAGTAGCGCATTTATCCATAAAGCCGGCATCCACGCCAAAGCGGTGTTGGCCGACCCCACCACTTATGAGATATTGCGCCCTGAAGATTTTGGGTTACGTCGTGAAATCTCAATGGGGCACCGCCTAACGGGATGGAATACGGTGAAAGCACGCGCAGAAGCACTGGGCTATGATCTGGAAAAAGCAACCTTGCAACAGATCACCCAAACGATCAAACAAGAAGCGGATAGTGCGCCGCTCAATTTGGAGCAAATAGATGCATTAATCCATCAAGCTGCGTTACAATAAAAGGGTTCGATCATTCAAAATTAAGGTGAAACCCCTTATGATCCGAAAAGATGTGCTATTTACCCGTTACGAAATTGAAAAACGTGTTCACGAACTCGCCAAAGAAATTGCTGTAGACTATCGCGGCAAAGATTTGGTACTGCTTGCGGTACTCAATGGTGGGGTGATGTTGGCGGCGGATGTGTTGCGTAGTTTGTGGGACATTGGCTTTACGTATGTTCAATTTGATAGTTTGAAGGTGTCCAGCTATGGGCACAAGTTTGAGAGTTCGGGACAGCCGCAGATTCTCAAAGATATTCGGCTTGACATCACGGGCAAAGATTTGCTGATTGTCGAAGATATTATTGACACCGGCCTAACCGTGCAAGCCATGTTAGATTTTATGCGTGGTCGTGGCCCTGCCTCTTGTGAAGTGATGGCGTTGCTTTCTAAACCGGAAGATGTCCGTCGCGTCCCTGTTGATGTGAAGTATGTAGGCTTCCATATCGAAAATGTTTGGGTCGAAGGCTATGGCATTGACTCCGCAGAAGAAGGGCGCAATAACCCCAATATCATGCAAGTCATTCGCAAAGACGTGTAATGCCACCATCTCAAGGCGGGTTGTCATTATTACGCTCCATGTGATCCGCCTCAGTTTTTTATTTATATTAGCAACCTACCGAAAAAATATAGAGCGGGTATCCCCGATAAAGCGCACATGAATGAACAAGGTTTCTTGTCCTTCTAACTTACGCAGCATGGTGTGAATGTATTCGATTTGTGTGTCTTGTTGAAGCGGGATACCAACATCTGGATTTATGGCATTTAAAGTATTTACATTACCAGACCGAAATTTATAGTTATCATCTCGTATCGGCATATTGTAAACAGTAAAAGCTATATCACATAACAGTAGTTGTGCAATATTCTCGCAGTTGGGTATATTTTTCTGGGGGCTTAAATCGCGTTTTGCTTCTCTAAATGCCCGACTTTCGGGAAATTGTTTTTGTTCAACACGACTGAGTACGTTTTTAATACGTTCGTAGTAGGCAAGCTCTGATTCAGTTAGTAATTGGCGAAGATCGTGTAGGCTTACTATTGTATTCCAGTACGGTTTTATGCCAATCAATTGTTTACGGGCATGTGTGGTAACAGAATCATCCCAATATAAGCTGCTTAAGAGCATTAGAAGTGGGTTATACATTATATAGTCAATAGAATATGGCCGTTTATGATAATAGAAATCGGTAGTGGTTAAAAGGTAAGTGATGAAAAGAGATATAATGCTGCTTATCATGATAAAAGAAACCGTTACCTATAACTGTAGTCGGTGTGGCAGCATTAATATCGTGCGCAATGGTACGAATAAATGCGGGAATGCGCAATATCATTGTAAAGACTGTGATGCGTACCGCGTTTTAAAACCACAATGCCGCCACACCATTGAAGAAAAAGCCCAAATCTTGAG